>ERZ772948.10-NODE-10-length-123434-cov-7.306154_pt1 | contig 123434 bp, 137 predicted proteins | sample MGYA00511945_ERZ772948 | MGnify/ENA primary metagenome ERZ772948 (study PRJEB29015, sample SAMEA2737927) | human oral metagenome | biome: human oral; feature: human-associated habitat; material: dental | place: China | collected 2141 ... | reverse complement strand
ATGGTAATTTGTAGAATTCTCTAGCTGCGATTTGTTCGTATGCATCTACGGATGCTCTTAGTTTTTCCATAAGAGGATTGATTTTGTAGTAGATGTTCTGACCAATTTCAAACGTATTGCCAATCGCAGTTACTTTTTGCCAAGCCTCTTCCAACTCTTGGATTGCTTGGTATGTTTGATCAACCAAGGAGGATAGTGCCTTTGTATGATTATGAATGAACTTTGGCGTATTCTTGCCACTTGAATTGATAGTGTCATTATAGAACTTAAGTTCTGCGATTTGGGCTGGAAGAATATCTTTGCGTGCCATCTCAATCATTGTACGAACTTCGATACCCATGATTTTTTCGTATTGTTCCTGCAGGATGATACGATTAGCGGCTAGTTCTTTTTCGGAATAGATGTTTAGGGAAGTGAAGAGGTTAATTACAGAAGGGTCGTTGAGAACTTCAGTTGATTCGATAAAACTCTTTACATTTGGCAAGCCTCTACGCTTAGCTTCCTTTTCCCATTCTTCGCTATACCCATCCCCGGAGAAGAGAATTCTCTTGTGCTTTTCAATTAAGTTACGGCAGATTGTTAATGCCTTTTCACGGATGTCTTGGATGTACTTGATGCCTTCAAGTTCATCCGCAATCTGATTGAGAGATTCTGCCATAATAGCGTTAAGTACAGTATTTGAGAAAGATGCACTCATCGATGAGCCGAGCATTCTAAATTCGAACTTATTACCGGTAAAGGCAAGAGGAGATGTACGGTTACGGTCAGTATTATCGTGAGGAATATAAGATAAACCTGTCACAGGATTAAAGGCAATCTTCTCTTCTTGTGTAATTGGTTTCTTACTATTCTTTGTATAAATATCGTAGAGGATACTTTCGATATAACTTCCAAGATAAATTGAAATGATTGCTGGAGGTGCTTCACTAGCACCTAAACGATGATCATTACCTGTACAGGATGCACTTAATCGAAGTAAAAGAGGGTAGGTATCAACTGCACGAATAAATGCACAGACAAATAATAAGAAGCGGATATTTTCGGCTGGCTTATCACCTGGAGAGAATAGGTTTTGTCCATCATCTGTGATGATGGAGTAGTTATCATGTTTACCTGAACCATTGATACCTTGGAATGGTTTTTCGTGTAAGAGACATGCAAAACCATGTTTCTTAGCTGTCTCGCGGAGAATATCCATAATGAGGTGGTTTTGGTCAACTGCCACATTACCATTTGTAAAGATAGGCGCTAGTTCAAATTGCCCTGGGGCAACCTCGTTATGTTCTGTTTTGGCATAGATACCTAACTTCCAAAGTTCTTGATTGGCTTCCTTCATAAAGGCTGCCACACGTGGTGGAATTGCGCCAAAGTAATGATCATCTAGTTCCTGTGTTTTAGGAGATGGTGCACCAAATAAAGTGCGACCGGTAAAACGTAAGTCTAAGCGACGGTCAAAGTATTTACGGTCAATGAGGAAGTATTCCTGTTCAAGGCCTACGGAAATATCACAGCTCTTTACATCTTTATCGCCAAGGATATTAACAACGCGTGTTGCGGCTTTGCTGAGAGCTTCTAAAGACTTTAATAGAGGATCTTTCTTATCTAAGGCTTCACCACTATAAGATACAAAGACAGTAGGGATACAGAGGATGTTATCGCGGATGAATACCGGACTCTTTACATCCCAATATGTATATCCACGTGCTTCAAATGTTGTACGTAAACCACCGTTAGGAAAACTCGAGGCATCTGGCTCACCTTTGATAAGCATCTTTCCAGAGAAGCGAGCAAAAGGCTCTCCATTCATATCTGGTTCTAAGAAACTATCATGTTTTTCAGCTGTACCACCAGTCATTGGCTGGAACCAATGCGTAAAGTGAGTAGCACCGTTATTAAGTGCCCAAAGTTTCATCGCGTGTGCGATTGCATCTGCGGTTGTACGGTCTAGCATTTCTTCATTTGCGACTGTTTTCTTCCAAGAAAGATAGACAGGACGAGGTAGGCGACTCTTCATCTCTTTTTCGCCAAATACTTTAGAACCAAAATCTTTAAATAGGTCTTCCATAGCATCTCCTTTTTAGTTATGAAAAATTTATAACGTTTTGAAGGATGTTTCAATAAAAAATTTAGAATTTTATATCATTTCTATAAATTTTCTTTCGATTTCTTTGGAATTTTTATAGAAATGACAGAAAACACGAAAATAAAATAAAAAATGCAGAAAATATTTCTACATTTTAATAATATGGGTTAAATTCGTTGAAATCATTTGTCTCTAACAAACGAACATCGTGTACTTCTGGTACTTCATCTAATAAGATAGCTTTAATACCATCGTTTAATGTGGAATCCATTACCATACACCCATTACATGCGCCTGTCATTGTTACTGTAACAACGCCATCAGCGTATCCCACTAAGAAGACATCACCGCCATCTGCTTGGATATATGGGCGAATCTTGTCCAACGTATGTTGAATGCGCTGTAACAGGTCCTTACGAACTGGATCAGTTTCTAGGGCAATTAGATCCGCACTGCTTTCAGAATAGAAATCTGTGTCACTCATTACTACCGCCTCTTTCCTTACTTTACAAGATAGAAAATGTACGCAACGATTAGTCCCCAAATAATACCGCCAACAACCTCGACCCAACGATGCCCAAGTACAGGTTTTAGCTTTGTTTTATAGATGGAGCTTTCAAATACGTGAGGATATTTCTCTTGTAAATCCTTGACTAATTGTTGCGTAACTTTGATGTTTTGTCCACTATAATACCTCACATTTGCGGCATCATAGATAACAATAATGGCTAAGACAACGGTAATCGCAAATAGGGTTGAACTAAAACGCTCACGGAAGCCAACCGCTAGAGCAAGGGCAGAAACCATTGCACTATGCGAACTTGGGAAGCCACCACAAGCGACGGTTAAATTCCATTCCCAATCGTGTTCAGGCTCGACAATAAATGCACAAATTGGTTTTAAAAGCTGTGCACTGATGGCCGCAAATATAGCACAAAATATAATATGTATCGTATTCAATGAAATTAACATAATAAGCCTCTAGATAAAGTATAGCACACATCTTTTCTTGAGTGTGCTATACTTAAGGACGATTGGAAATGCTAAAATGATATACAAACCAGGACAGATTGTAGAAGGAAAAATAACAGGGATTCAACCCTACGGTGCATTTGTAGCGCTGGAACATCATGTGAGTGGACTGATTCACATTTCTGAAATTAGCGATGGATTTGTGAAAGACATTTCAAAGTTTGTTACGGTTGGAGATGTTGTAAAGTTAAAAGTCTTGGAATGCGATGATAAGAGCAGTCATGTCAAGCTATCATTGAAAGCACTTCAGAAAACACACTCGAGAAATAGACGTAAACCGATGGGTCATAAACCAAGTTTGCCGAATATGAAAATGGGTTTTCAGACAATCGCAAATGCTATGAGTGAATGGATTAAAGAGGCGAAGGAGACTATTTTAAAATGATGAAGTTAAATACATCACACGCTTTACTCAAGGAAAGTATTGAAAGCTATCAAGAAAAAGTTAATGAACTACACAAAGTAATTTTTGAAAGAACTGGTGCCGGCAACGACTTTATGGGATGGGTTGATTGGGCTGAAACATATGATAAGGCTGAATTTGAGCGCATCTTACAGGTTGCAGAGAAGGTAAAGGATAAAGCTGAAGTATTACTTGTATGTGGTATTGGTGGATCTTACTTAGGTGCACGTGCCGCAATCGAAATGATTCAAGGCTTATATTCAGGAAATAAGACCGAAGTTATTTTTGTAGGTAATACGTTCTCATCTACATATATCGCACAAGTGTTAAAGCACATTCAAGATAAGAGCGTTGTTATGAACGTTATCTCTAAGTCTGGTACAACAACTGAAACTGCACTTGCTTTCCGTGTATTACGTGAATTCATGGAAAACAAATATGGCAAGGAAGAATGTAAGGAACGTATCATCGCAACTACAGATAAAGCACGTGGTACGCTAAAGGCATTAGCTGATAAAGAAGGCTACGAAACATTCGTTATCCCTGATGATATCGGTGGTAGATATTCTGTGATTACACCAGTAGGTTTAGTACCACTTGCAATCATGGGTGTAGATATCAAGAAAATCATGGCTGGTCTTTACGATGCATATAAAGAATTAAATACAGCAGATCTTTCTAAGAACCCTGCATATCAATATGCTGTATGCAGACGTATCCTACAGAACCAAGGCTATGATGTAGAAATGTTTGTTGCATATGAACCACAGCTTGCAATGCTAGCAGAATGGTGGAAGCAGTTATTAGGTGAATCTGAAGGTAAGGATGGTAAGGGTATCTTGCCAGATAGCGCAAACTTCTCGACAGATTTACATAGTTTAGGACAGTTTATCCAAGAAGGTAAGAAGGTTCTATTCGAGACAATCCTAGAAGTAGAAAATCCTACAGAAGATCTACTTATACCAACAGATGCAGAAAATAGCGATCAGATGAATTACCTCGCTGGTAAGTCATATGATTGGGTCAATAAGATGGCTTGTCTTGGCACAATAGAAGCTCACGAGGTAACTGGTGGAGTTCCTAACTTAATCATCTCTATTCCGGATATGAAGGAATACTCATTCGGTTATCTCTGTTACTTCTTCTTCATCGCTACTGCGATGACTTGCTATATGATTGATATTAACCCATTCAATCAGCCAGGTGTAGAAATCTATAAGAAGAATATGTTCCGCTTATTAGGTAAGCCTACTAAGTAAGTCTTTAAGAGGAAGAAATTCCTCTTTTGCTTTTATGGATAGAAAGGATGGTGTATGTATGTCTACAGTGAATCAAGAGGCACATTATCGTCGCATGACACAAGATTCAATACCTCATTTAATTACACAATTAGCAATCCCGACGATTATATCGATGCTTGTAACGAGTATTTATAATATGGCAGATACTTACTTTGTAGGTACAATCAGTACCTCAGCAAGTGGTGCGACTGGTATCGTATTTAGTTTGATGTCCATTCTACAGGCCTTTGGATTTATGTTTGGACATGGTGCAGGTGCGAATATCTCACAACAATTGGGCTCAAAGAATGTAGAGAAGGCTAGAATATACGCCTCAACAAGTTTCTTTCTTTCTATTTTTGTTGGTGCGGTCGTGATGGTAATTGGACTTATCTTTATGGATCCAATGATGCGTTTGATGGGTAGTACAGATACTATTCTTCCTTACGCAAGAATATATGCCTTCTATATCTTACTTGCAGGCATGGCGATGACATCGAGTTGTGTGTTAAACAATATCTTGCGTTATGAAGGGAAAGCCTTTTATGCGATGATTGGTCTAACACTTGGTGGTGTCTTGAATATCTTTGGTGATTATATCTTAGTCCGTATATTTCATATGGGTATTGCTGGTGCAGGTCTTAGTACAACAGTCTCACAATATATTAGTATGTTTGTACTAGTATTACCTTATCTACAAGGCAAAACACAAAGTCGTTTACAACCAAAATATGTATCATGCAAGCCTAAAATTTTGAATCGTATCTTTTCGACAGGACTACCATCTCTGAGTCGACAAGGATTAAACTCACTTTCTACAATGGTATTAAATACTACATCTGCGATGTATGGTGATGCGGCTGTTGCAGGCATTTCTATCGCAACACGTATTGTGTCATTCTTATTCTGTGTTGCGCTTGGTATTGGTCAAGGATTCCAGCCTGTTAGTGCATTTAACTATGGAGCAAAAATATATAGTCGTGTAAAGAATGGTTTCTACTTTACACTCAAGAGTGGTACTGCATTGATGGCGATTCTTGCGGTAATTGCATTTACATTCTCAGGACAATTTGTTGCACTATTTAGAGATGACCCTGATGTTATTGCAGTTGGTACAACGGCATTACGTTTCCAATGTGTATCATTAGTATTAATGCCGATGACGATGTATGGAAATATGCTATTCCAGTCAATCTCACGTAGTGCTGTTGCGACATTTCTAGCAATGTTACGTAGTGGGCTCGTTCTAATTCCTGCTGTCATAATCTTGCATGCATGTTTTGGAATAACAGGTATTGAAGCTGCGCAATCTGTAAGTGAGATTACGACAGCGATTATTTCGTTACCGTTTATTCTTTACCTATTTAAAACGTTTCCAGAAGATGGAAGAGATATCATATAAAAAGCGATGGGTTCATCGCTTTTTATATCTAATAAGTAATAATGTCTTTTAAGCCTTCGCTTGCTACAACGTAATAGCCGTTTGTTTCTTTACCATCACCTTGTTTCTTTGCTGGATCCATGACCCATACTGCATTTGCTTTTTTGCCAGTTGCTTTCTTGTAAGCTTCAAGTACTTTCTTTCCATCTTCGATGGAGAGTGTAAATAGTGTTGTACTTAAGCAATCAGCTACACCAGAATCTTCTGTGAAGATGGTGACACTACGGTAATGCGTAGCAGGATAATTTGTGGATGGATCAATAATGTGGTGATAACTATTACCATCTGTTGCGATATAGAAGCGCTCATAGTCTCCGCTTGTAACAAAGGAGAAGGAGCCTTTGGAAGAGATTAGCGCAAGGCCATTCGGTAAAGCGCCTTCAGGATCGGCAATACCTACATTCCATGTATTTCCATCAGGTTTATCATTCACTGTACGAATGTTTCTACCAACATTGAAGTAACCTGCTTGCATGTGTTGACCTACTTCTTCAGCAACTAATTCGGTCGCATATCCTTTTGCAATACCACCAACATCGAATGACTGACATGGTTGTGTGATATATACTGTGCTTTCTTCATCGTTAATTACAACGTTATCCCAACCCTTACAACCTGCAGCTTGTGTAAGTTCTTCCTCTGGTGGAAGATTGCCAAGCTGTTTTTCGGCGTTGAGTTTAATACCTTCTTCACGATACTTATGCCAAACCTTAAGAAGGGCGCCCATGGTAATATCAAATTCACCATTGGAATAATCGTAGAACGCTTTTGCCATATGCAACATGTCAATAATTGGCTTATCAACCTTGACTGGTTTGATACCAGCGTTATCATTGACTGTCTTTAGGTTGTTGATACCATCGTAGTCGTTATAAATATCAAATAATTGGTTGTAATAACGAAGTAGGATAGTGCTGTCCTTAAAATGAGTGGCTGCAGAATCTGTATTTGTTGTATATTCCATGTAACTATAGATTGTATCGAAACCTACATCAGAACTCACATTTTCATATTTGGCTAGGGTTTCACTGTTGTTTGAAGTGTTGTTAGAAGTGCTGTTTTTACTCTCTTTTGTTGTACAGCCAGCAAGTAGTGTACAAACGCTTAATGTGCTAACTAATAATTTTGTAATTTTTCTTTTCATATCTAAACTATATCATAAAAGCCATCTTACTGTTAATGTGGGAATATGTTATAATTTTGAATGATTTCAAATGAGGAAAGGAAAGAAAATTATGTCAATATTTACAGGACCAATGAAGCTTCATTTAAATGGACATAAGGATTGGACACTTCATAAAGAAGTATTGAAGTCTATCGATCCAGATGTTGTTTGGATTCCACTTGTAAACGGTGCTGCCCCATGTCAACCACTTGTTCAAGTTGGAGATGAAGTTAAGATTGGACAAAAGATAGCAGAAAGAAATGATGCATTCTATTTACCACTCTTTGCGTCGGTTTCAGGTACTGTTACAGGTATCGAAAAGTTCTTGGGTGCAGGTGGTACAATGATTGACCATTTACGTATTCAAAATGATCACAAGCATACAGTAGAACGTGCGTTTGCGAAATTTGATTATGAAAAGGCTAGCTGGCAGGAATTACATGCATTCGCTAAGGATTCCGGTATGCTTGGTTTAGGTGGTGCTGGATTTCCGTCTTATGTAAAGTATAACAAGCCGGAGAATGTTGACCTCTTTATCGTTAATGCGGTTGAGTGTGAACCATTCTTAACATCAGATTATAAAAATATTGAAGAAAACATGGACTTACTCAAGATAGGTACACTTGCGTTCTTCAAGATGAGTAATGCAAAGGCTGGTTGTGTCGCAATCAAGGAAGATAAGAAGGAACAGATTGCCCAATTACAAGAAACCTTTAAGGGAACACCGATTGAGGTGCGTATCGTTCCTAACGTTTACCCAATGGGTTGGGAAAGAACGCTTGTATACCAGTTAACAAAGAAGCGTTATGACAGATTGCCGATCGAAGCAGGTTGTATTGTTAACAACGCATCTACAGCGATTGCATTTGGTAATGCGATTGTAAATGGTATGCCAGTTACACATAAGTACTTAACTGTATCCGGTGATGCGGTTAAGAATCCACAGAATGTATATGTTCCTGTTGGAACAAAGGTACATGAGATTATCGACGCTGTTGGTGGATATAAAGATGGTGTGGATGATGTAGTGTTACTCGCTGGTGGACCAATGATGGGCCGTGCAGTTCCTAACGATCAATTCGTAGTAATGGCACAGAATAATGGTCTTACAATTCAGAAGTATGAAAAGCCAGATACAGTTGCTTGTTTACGTTGTGGACGTTGTACGGAAACATGTCCATCTGGATTACAACCAGTACGTATCGCTTCTGAACATAAGTCTGTAGACTATGATACATTAATGCGTTTGGATGTAATGAACTGTATTGAATGCGGTCTATGTACATATGTATGTCCATCTAAGATTGAAGTAACTGAGAATGTTAGACGTGCAAAGACATTTGTGCGTGCAAAACTAGCATCACAGGCAAAGAAATAGGAGGCAGGAAAAATGAAATTTTCATATAAAGTAGCGCCTAACTATGCGGCTAAACAATCCACAACAGGTATTATGTTGGAACTTAGCTTAGCTTTGGTTGTTGTGACAGTTGCTTCTGCAATCTGGTATGGAATGACAGGCGGTGCTGAATTGGGTATTCGTGTTATTCTACTATCTATCGCTGCTGTAGTAACTGCATTGTGTACTGAAACATTGTACTTACTTGCAAGAAAGAAAAAGGACATCGCAAAAGAATTGTTACATTCCTATGGTTGGGTAACAGGTTTAATTATTCCATTAATTACAAGAATTAATGTTAGTTTCTACGCAATTATCATTGCGACTGCAATTGCAATCTTGTTTGGTAAGATGTTATTTGGTGGATTTGGTCAAAACATCTTTAACCCAGCAGCATTTGCTGAGGCAATTATCATGAACTCATTTAGTGCAAGTGTTGCAGCTGATATTCAAACAGGTGCTACACCATTAGCAGCTATGAAGTCGTATGGTTGGGTAGTTGATGGCAGTGCATTACAAAATGTATTAGGTCAATTTGGCAACTTATCCGGCATGTTCTTAGGAAACTATCAGAGTGCTATCGGTGGATCATGTGCATTATTATTAATTCTCGTGGCAGTATATCTCATTGCTAGACGTATTATTGACTATCGTTTAACAGTGACGTATATCGTAACAGTATTCGTGGTATCTCTTATTGTTGGTTTGATGCATGGTGCAGGCATTGAATACGCAATCGTTAACGTATTAATGGGTGGGGTATTATTCGCTGGCGTGTTCATGTTAACAGACCCAGTTACTTCACCAGTATCAATCCCTGGTAGATATGTTTTTGCAGTAGGTGCCGCTGCTCTTACATTGATTATCCGATGGAAGTCTAACTTCCCAGATGGTGCGTTATTCTCCATCTTGATTATGAATATGCTAACGCCTGCAATTGACCAGTTACTTGATGGAAGCCAGATTAAGGATGCAGCAAAGATTGCACGTAAGGCGGTTATCGCAATGTGTGTATTCTTAATAGCAGTTCTTCTTGTTGGATCAAGTTTAGTAGCAAAGACTCCAGCAGCAGCTGAAGAACCTAAGAAGGATAATAGCCCAGTGGAAACAGTAGCACTAAGTGCAGAAGACTATAGCGAAAATAACGCAGAGTGTACAGAAACAAGTAATGATGGTGCAACTGCAGTATATGCATGTAAGGCAAAGGGATTTGAAGGTGTTAACGAAGCTACAGTTACAATTGATGTAGCGAAGAAGACAGTTGTATCCATTGCGGTTACTAAGTTTAGTGATACGGAAGAGGTTGGTGATCAAGCTACTACAGAAGAACAACTTAAGAAATATGTTGGTGCAACTGCAGATAGTAAGATTGATTCAACAACAGGAGCAACATTTACAAGTAAGTCACTACGTGCAATGATTGCGAAGGCATTAAAGTCTGCTTCCGAAGTAGCATTAGGTAAAGAAGACTTCAAAGAAAACAAAGCAGAATGTTCAGAAACAAGCAATGATGGCACAATCGCTGTCTATGCATGTAAGGCACATGGCTTTGAAGGTGTAAACGAAGCAACAGTTACAGTAGATGTAGCTAGCAAGTCCGTCAAGAGTATCGAAGTAACAAAGTTTAGCGATACAGAAGACGTAGGCGACCAAGCAACAAAAGCAGCTGAGTTAGATAAGTACAAGGGAGTAACACTCGAAAGTAAAGTGGACTCTACAACAGGAGCAACATTTACAAGTACATCACTCAGAGCGATGATTACAACAGCCCTACAGGCTGTAACAAAGTAAGGGGGGTGCTCGTATGAAAATTGATAAGACTTCAGGAGTATATAAAGCATGCATGCTTGGTATTCTCTGTGCTGTATGTGGAATTCTACTATCAACAGTAAATGCGATTACCGCTCCTATTATTGAAGAAAACGCATTGGCATCTGTTAAGTCATCGCTTGAAATAATTTATCCAGGAGCAACATTTACAGATGTTACAGAAGACAAGATTGGTCTTCTTGAATTAAAAGATGGTGAAGATACTCTCATCGATGGTATTTACAACGCTGAAGGTAAGGGAACGATCTTTACATTACATTCTACGGGTTATAACGCCGATGGATTTAAGTTTATGATTGCGTATAACAATGATGGCTCCATTGGTGGATATAGTGTGCTAGAACAAGCTGAAACAGCTGGTAAGGGTGATAAGGCATTTAAGGATCCATATGTAAGTGATGTATTAAAACTTACCTCTTCTGATACAATGCCACTCATCACTGGTGCAACAATTACAACTACTGCAGTGGGGAAAGCGGTTGATCAAGCTAGACAAGTATTCAATAAGATGAATAACATCTCTTACGATGAAAATGCGACAGCCACACCTGCTCCAAAAGCAGAGCCTGTTGAACTAGCAAAGGAAGACTTCAAAGACAACAAAGCAGAGTGCACAGAAACAAGTAATGATGGCACAATCGCTGTCTATGCATGTAAGGCACATGGCTTTGAAGGTGTAAACGAAGCAACAGTTACAGTAGATGTAGCTAGCAAGTCCGTCAAGAGTATCGAAGTAACAAAGTTTAGCGATACAGAAGACGTAGGCGACCAAGCAACAAAAGCAGCTGAGTTAGATAAGTACAAGGGAGTAACACTCGAAAGTAAAGTGGACTCTACAACAGGAGCAACATTTACAAGTACATCACTCAGAGCGATGATTACAACAGCCCTACAGGCTGTAACAAAGTAAGGAGGAAGGTATGAGCGAAAAGAAAATTAAAGGTCAAGGCTTCTTCTCTAGATTAGCAACAGAGAACCCAGTATTTGCAACTTATTTGGGTATCTGTTCAACATTAGCAATCACAACAAGCTTAAATAGTGCGATCGGTATGGGTGTTGCGGTAATTGTTGTATTAACTTTATCCAACATCTTAGTATCGTTAATTGCTCCAATCACGCCAGATGATATTCATATTCCAGTGTATATCGTTATTATTGCGACATTAGTTACAATTGTTTCGATGTTTATGCATGCATACACACCAAGTCTATTTACAGCTTTAGGTGCATTCTTAGACTTAGTTGTTGTAAATTGTATTATCTTAGGACGTGCCGAAGCATACGCATGCAAGCACACAGTGCTTGAATCAATTGTTGATGGATTACAACAGGGTTGTGCTTACACATTCGCACTTCTTGCAATGTCACTTATCAGACAGTTATTAGGTACTGGCGGGTTATCTTTCTCAAATCCATTTACAAACAACGTTGTATTTGCATTCAGAATTATTCCAGAAGGATTTGAAATTCCAATGTTCACAGAGCAGTTTGGTGCATTTATCACATTTGCATGTTTAGCTGCTGGTGTAGCTGCTTACAAGAACCATCTTGCAAAACCAGCAAAGAAAGGAGCTGCTAAATAATGAATTTATTTACACTCTTGATCAGTGGATTACTGATTAACAATATTATTCTTACAAAGTTCTTAGGTATGTGCCCATTTATGGGAGTATCTACAAAACTTGAATCTGCAGTAGGTATGGGTCTTGCTGTTATCTTTGTTATCTTCGGTGCATCCATTCTTGCATGGGGACTTTACCACTTTATCTTGGTTCCATTTGAACTAGAGTTTATGGAACTAATCTGTTTCATCTTATTGATTGCAGCATTCGTTCAGTTCGTTGAACTGTTCGTTAAAAAGTTCTCACCAGAGCTTTATAAGTCATTAGGTATCTACTTACCACTCATTACAACAAACTGTGCAGTACTTTACGTAGCAATGGATAACATTACCCAGAAGTATACATTAGCACAAACAATGGTAAATTCTATTGCAGTACCTGCTGGCTTTATGATGATGCTAGTTATCTTTGCGACAATCCGCAAACGTTTAAATCAGAACGATATTCCGAAGGCATTCCAGGGCAATCCTATCGCTTTCATCTGTGCAGCAATTATGGCAATTGCATTCTCTGCATTTGCTGGATTAGTATAAGAGCCGTGCTTAGAATCGTTGTTGCGGCTTTATTAGCTGTAGGTTTCTTTGCCCTAAATGTATGGCTATTAAGGTTAAATCAGAAAACACCAAAGCCTGAAGGCTGCGAAGACCTAAAGGCAGAGTGTTCTGCATGTGGTATCAGCGAATGTTGTGTTCGCCAAGCACCACACAAAACAGAGGAGGAATAATGGTAGTAGCAATTTTAAAAGCTTTTGGCTTGATGTTAGTGTTAGGTGCTGTTTTAGGTGGTATACTAGCATTTGCTTCCGTTAAGTTCTATGTTAAGGAAGACAATCGCAAGGAAGAGTTAACAGCCCTATTGCCTGGTTATAACTGCGGTGCTTGTGGTAATCCAGGCTGTGCTGCGATGGCTGTAAAGTTACTTGCTGGTGAATCACAAGTTGAACAGTGTAAACCAAGTAAGCCAGACCAAAGAGAAGCAATTAAAGCATATCTTGCTGAACATGTAGGTTAAGAAAGATTCCTGAGCGTAAGTTTGGGAATTTTTTGTGGAGAAAACCATCAAATTACATATACAATCTTGAGGATAATTTGATGAAAAAAATAAAAAGAACAGGAATTTATGCATTAATACTATGTTTGTGGGCAGTTGGAAATATACTTGCTTTTCGCTACTATCTAGCAAAAACGATTAATCTAAAGACAACATATATCGCAAAGCATAATATTCCACCACGTACGCAGATTCAAACAGAAGATCTAACAACGATTCAAGTTCCCGAGAAATACATGCATGCATATACTTGGAATGAGAAATCAGATATTGTTGGCAAGTATACAACGGTTCAAGGAATGATTCCAAAGGGATCAATGTTTTATAAAGATATGCTTTATAACGAAAAAGAAGTCCGTGATCTTGCGATTACAAAACTTCAAGAGGGAATGACAATATTTACGTTAGAAACAAATGTATCTGCGCTAGGTAGTATAGAAGAGGGAATGTATGTGGATATTTATGTATCGATATCGCAAAAGAAAGATGTACCAATTACGGGAATTCTGATACGACATGCGGAAGTAATATCCATTAAAGATCACAAAGGGTTATCCCTCAAAGATGAACAATCTTCAAAGGTTCCATATTTCATCGAACTTGGAATCAATCAAAGTGATATTGACTACCTATCTCTAGCTTCTTCATTAGGGGAAGTACGATTATTTCCATCTAAAAATTCTTACAAACCAGATAAGTCTACGTTAGAACTTGATTCTAAAGTGACAGAGTATTTAAAGTCTCTTCAACAGTAGTAACTAAAAAAATCCGTTGTTTAACGGATTTTTCGCTACAAGGGGCGACTAATGAGGCAAACAATGTATATATGAATGCATGGGTATATCTCTTGAAAAGCACGTGTTCATTGAATATTTTCACATTCTGATTTTTTCTAACTTCTTGTTATATCGTACATATTTTTACTTAAATCTTGCAGTTGTTCGTTAAATGTTCGCTAAATTATAACTTTCGATTTTCGATTGCTTTTGCCTTATCTTCGTCAGTTGTGTATGCGTAATATAAGCTCATATTTTCATTAGCATGTCGCATCAATGCCTGGATAACTTTAGGATTTACATTTGCTTCGAATAAGTCTTTGCTGAATAGATGGCGTAACTTATATTGATTGAACGTAAAACCATACTTAGACTTGCATTTACGAGATACATTTACAATTAGAGTGCATACTAGATCAATGTCAAATGGTTTTCCGTCAATATCGGCTAAAAGTAATTCATCATTCTTTGACCACGCTATCATCTGTTCTAATATCGGTTTTAACTGCGTAGAGATGGGGATAATTGCATCAGAGTAAATTGTCTTAACTGGTACTATTTGACGCTCTAATGTGCTTGTAGAACCTACTGACTTGTTTATTGATATTTGCATGCTTTCTAGGTCTATATCGCTCTTAGAAAGCGCATATACTTCTTGTGGACGCAATCCTGTATATAGCATGATCTGGCAAGCATACCAAATAGCCGCAGAGCGATGACGCCCTGTTTCGTTGGCACAGTTGTATTTTAATAATTCGTCTGCGAATAGTACAAACTGTTCATAAGTAATAGAGTTATCTTTTTTCTTTCTCACAATCTTAGATTTTGGAACGATGACCATCTGCGAACGGTCAATAACTGGTATCTCTGCAGTTAGCGCAGCTTTGTAAATCTGTCTCCAAATACACATGGCATGATTCATTTGCGCCTGTGTATGGTTTAAACAGTAGGCATTTATGGACGACTGGACATCACTTGTGGTGACTTTTAGAATATCTTTCTTTTTTAAAGAATTGGGTATCATTGCTTTAAACATGCTATTGTGACGTTGCTTTGTTTTGATGGATGCCTGACGATCCCGCAAAGACTTCAAATAGCAATCTTCAACTGTCAGATGGTTCATGGCATATTTATCTACCTCTATCTCTTTTTGAAGTCTGTTTCTTGCTTCAATGGCTGCCATTTTTGCAAGTTTCTTATCACCGTCATAATCCGCAACGTAGAAACGTCCACCGTTGATAGATCTAAGCATATTATCTTCGCGCACTTTTGCTTCGACTTTATAACCATTGCCTTTGGTTTTGGATTGGATCTCACGTATCCATTTTTCTTTCATGTTCTTCACCTACTTTCGAGTAATTTTGACAATTTTCAAGTAAATGTGATACAATCTGGTCCTCACTTCTCTGAATGCGAGAGAAGAACCGTTATATGCCCGACGTGCGAAAGCGAAGAGGGGCATTTTTTATTTTGATAATATGGTTATATTTACTTTTTTTGTTAATATAAAAATTGAAAATGTTAATATAATACCCTTTCCAAAATGCGGGAATATAGATATATTTATATTGCCAACAGGACAGTGAGAACATCCTGCGGAAGTACTGAACAACTCGGGTGATCTGATCAATCGCCTTGTGCCGGCTAGAGTTTGTATGGGTCACGCTATACGTCGGGCGTAAGAGAGCGGCGTATTTTTTAATTTCAATTTTCTTGTTTTCTGACAATAAGGATGGTTATATTGTCGAAAAATTAAATTTTTGACACTAATACAATCCTATGTTTAAATACGTGCAGAAAGGTTACTGGTCTGACCTTTTCTGGCTAAAAAAGCAGAACTATACACGCGTGAGTTCCCTCCAAAGAAAGCACATAGATATGCGGCAGTATGTCTGCTTTTTTATTTTTGGTTAAATCTTCTTCTTATTTCAACAACTTCACCGATGATGATAACCGGTTTGTCTTCCACTTCCTGTGGGCTGAACATCATAGGTTGATATGTTGGGTTGTAAGGCATTAAAGTTATGCCCGCATCGTTTATCATTAGACGTTTGCAAGTTGCTTCATCACCATTCACTTTTACAATTGCAATCTTCCCAGAATTGACCTCTGGCGTATATTTTACAATCAGGATATCGCCGTCAAGGATATAGGGTGACATTGAGTCACCTTTTGCAATAAGCCCAAAGTGTCCCTTTGCTTGGCTTGGAACAACCTCGATCCATTCGATAACTTCCTCGATCGCCTCGATAGGCTCGCCGCAAGGAACGATGCCGAGAATAGGGGCTTGGGGTTTGTTCGCTGAGTTATAATTTGTAGAAAAATCATAATCGTCATGAATTAGTAATGATGGCGAAACATTTAAGACTTTAGCAAGTTGAGCAATTCTGCTTCTTTTCATATTGACTATATCGCCAGATTCCCAACGAGAAACAGTTGCTTCACTAACATCACAAGCATTGGCTATATCCAATAGAGTTAGTCCTAATTCTTTGCGCCGATTTTTTATTAAGTCCTTTATATTCATATAAGAGCCTCCTGCGATTCAATAATAATCCTCGAATTGCATAAATGCAAATAATTCTTGCATTTACGTATTGACTTACGTATTCGCAAGTTTTATACTTAAAGCACAAAGATAAGGAGGTGAGCGAAAAATGAACCTATTACTGTTGAAATCAAAAATGGTGGAAAAAGGTATTACAGACCAAGATTTATCTTCATTATTAGGAATAAATCAGGCTACTCTTTTTCGTAAGAAAAATGGGATTTCAGATTTTTATCGCAACGAAATAAAGATTATAAAAGAAGTGCTTAATTTATCCGATAAAGATATTGATCTTATTTTTTTTGGAAACTAACTTACGTAAACGTAAGAATAGAAAGGAAATAAATGAATGCAAAAGAATATTACGACCTATTATATGTAGAACTTCCAAACTTGGTTAATCGCATTCTAAAGGAAAGAACAAAGCCAAGAAGCAAAATGGGTACATTTGAAATGGCGTGCGATGAAATCAAAAAAATAGTGGATGCTGAAATCAAATCAGCAACCACCGCGTACTTAGAACTTAAGAAATTTTAAAGACCCATTGATTTAGATATCAGGGATGCAGAAACATCAATTGCTATTTGGTATAAAGCCTTGACAGTCAATAGACCTAATGAATTTGCTTTTTCCTTAGTTTTATTCCATATCGTGTCTGAACGTATGGTTTCGGCAAATTCATGACCTTTTGGGGTTAAGTCTTCAATTTCAACATCACCATCTAAGGTTTCGGAAACACCTTCAAAAAAGTCGCATTTATCCATGTATCTAAGGTGATAGAGCAATGTTTGGTGAGAATAATCAGTCAATTTATTGCTAATTTCATCCGAATTAACTCCACATTCAACAGTGGCATTATCTTCAACATAAATGATTATTTTTCTCACTAAATCAGGATCAATACGCATTATTATTCACCTCCTTTCAAATCAATTATATGAAAGGCGATGAGTTAAAGAAAGGATGAAACATGACAACAGATGCCATTAATGAATTAAAAAAACTATCCAAACCCATATCAGAGTGGATAGAAAAAAATGGCAATCCTAACGTATCAGTACTTATCGGTTTGGAAGACACAAAAGTATTGATAGTTGAAGCTGGATTGCCGATACCAATCAAGGATTAAACATGTGAAAGGAGAGTAAGTATGCTAACACCAGAAGATATTCAGAACATTCAGTTAATTGACACTGATGAAATTGCTAAACGGTTGCACTGTGGACCGGAAAGAGTTGGTTGGTATAGACGTGCCGGTTTACTGAAATACCGTAAATTTGGAAAGTTATGTTTAACGACTGAAGCAGAATATGCAGAGTTTATCCAAATGACTGCAGGTATGGATCTGAGCAACAAAATGAAAATCCGTTTAGCAGGATTGGAAATGAAAAAAAGCGCCCTCTGACCAAAGAACGAGCGCTTAAGTGACATCAGAAATATGTCACTCAAATTCTAACAAAGAAAGAGAGAAAAGTAAAAAAATGATAACAGTAGAAAATCACAAGGGAGCATTAGCACTATCAGTGCGTGGAAAAGAACGAGATGTCGCGTTCGAATTCGCAGCACTTCTGAAGTACTTAGATGAGCATCCAAAAATAAAGTATTTAGCGAATTTAATCGCCCAAAACGCATATATTGGCTGCGAAGATTGCGGAAGTAAAGAAGAGGCAATCAAGAAAGCGGAAGATTACGCCAAAAATGGAAAGATTCCAAATAACAAGTTGAGCCATGAAGAACTCGAAAAAGCAATCGAACAGGCAGCTAAGAGACTAGCTGATAGCCTTAGAAAGTTGGCGAAAGATGACGAAAAATAGATTAGATCTAAGAGATTTAGTGGAAGCAACCGTAATATATGGATTCTTTATTGCAGTAATGCTGACAGTAATTCTTTACATCGTAGGCATTGACCTATGGTGATGATTGCAGGTGGAATCGACATTCCAACGGAATGGGCTAAGAAAGCCGTAATTCTAAAACACAATGAATCACTCGGAATACAAGTAAATGAGCGCATGCTGCGCAAATGCATTCAGATATTCAATCAAGCATACGACGACAGACAGAACGATGAATACGTCGTCCACAGCTGCAAACATGGCTATAAGTTAACGCGAGATAAGGCAGAGATAAAAAAGTCAATCATGGATAACGATAGACGCGCATTCACGATGCTAAAGCAGACTCGAAGAGTGCGAAAGGTACTCGGCATGAAAGATCAAGTATCGCTGTTTGATGAACTTTAGAAAGAGAAAGGAATAATTTAACAATGAAGCTCAACAGAGTAACAATAGACAACTTCCGCAATATTACACATGCGGAATATAACCTCGAAGATATAAACATCTTTCAAGGGCCAAACCGACAAGGAAAAACAAACACAATCCTTGCAATATACTGGGCAATAACAGACTTCCTGATGGATGGCTCAAGCGATTATGCGAGTTTTAAGCCATTAGATGACACCAAGAAAAAGGTGAGCGTTGAGTTAGAGTTCGATACATTCAAACTCAAAAAAGAATTCTACGAAAAGTGGACGAAAACGCGTGGAAGCGAAGAAGAAACAATGACCGGACACAACACCGATTATTACATAGATGACATTAAGACAAAGGTCACAGACGCCAAAAAAGAACTAATGCAAAAGTTCGGAGTTGACGGAAAAACAGATATCGCCAAATTCGACCTACTTCGCGCAGTTATGGATCCATACTACTTAGCCAAAAACGATTGGAAAGTAACTAGACAATTCATCATTGAACTAGTCGGCGACGTAGAAAACACGGCAGTCATTAACGAAAACCCAGAGTTGGAACCGGTCGCAAATAGACTAGCGCAAGACTGGTACGATACCGATAAGTCAAAGAAATTTTATAAGCAGCAAATCAAGAATTCTAACGACGATATCACACGATTAGAGGGACAGATTGAGGGATTGCAGATGGTCAAGGACGTATCGTCAGAAGATCTGCAAGCAGCGCAGGTGGAGATTGAAAACATCGACGCGGCAATTGCCAACACAAAGGCCGGTAAGAAAGATACATCGATCTCCGATGCACTTCAGAAGGAACTTACAGAATTGCAACAACAGGCGCTTGATATGGAAACGGCCGAGAGAGCCGAGCATAATGCGCAGAACGCGAGTGTTAGAGAAGCACGAGCAAACGCTCAAGCCAAGATTACAGAGGCGCAGAAAGCAAAAGACGACGCCAGAAACGAGGTTATTCGAATCGACAATGAAGCGTCAGACATCGACCTGAAAATTAACCGACTGAAACTGGATATCGGCGACAGAGAAAAGCGACTCGAACGATTAAGAAACGAGTACAAGAACACGAAAGCGCAGTCATTACAGACAGAAGAAATCACCTGTCCAAACTGCGGCCATGTACTCAACCAAGATGCAATTGAGGCAGAGAAACAACGCCACGATGATCGCCTTGAACAATTATTAAACGATGGGAAAAACGCTTCACTTGAACTTCAAAATGCACAGTTCAAACTTGAAGAACTGCAGAAGCAAAGCAAGGAAATCGAACTAAAACAAGCACCTGCACATAGTGCTATGAACAGAGCAACCGAAGCACTGCAAGCATGTGAAAATGACTACCGTGCAATCAGTGAAAGACCATACATTGCAAGCATAGAGTTAAATAACCTGAAATCGGCAGTAAATGCAAAACAAGCAGAACTGCAAAACCAACGATTAATAGAGAGTCAAGACACTAGCATGCATGATACGATTGCACGCTTGCAAGCACAGAAAGAACTGCCGCAACAAACACTCAATCAACACCATGCATTCATAGCAAATCAAGCGCAAATCGGAAAGATTAAAGCACAGATTACAGCAGAACAAAAGAACCTGGTTACATGCGAGCAAGCGGTCGCATTAGTTGAAAGATTTATCCAATTAAAGCTGCAAGCATTCCAGGCACGCATTGAGTCAGTTTTCGGAACAAAGGTTCACTTCACATTGATAGAAAACAATATCAAAGAAGGCAGCTGGAACGAGGTGTGTTATCCAAGCGTATGCGACAAGGAAACACCATTCCTGAATGGCTCCGGAAGCGAACAAATCATTGCCGGCATTTACATCGCAGAATGCATTAAGAAGAAGTTAAACATTGAAGATTTACCATTCATCTTTGATGAGTGCGACAAACTCGACACACAGAGTCTCAAGGCACTGGAAACTAACGCACAGATCATCACAACAAAGGTAAACGATATACAACACAAGAAACTAACGCTAGTAGCGAAGAAAGGTAGATAAAGCGGGGAAACTAAAAAAATGGTTAAGGTAAAAAAATCAGTTTTGCAAGCATGTCATGGAGCAATCCTAGAAGCAGCAGACGTGGAATTGGAAAGAATCATTGCAAACATCGCCGATATTAACACTGCACCAACGAAAAAAAGAAGCATGACAATCACGGTAAATTTTGTGCCAAGCAATGACCGAAAGAAAATAACGATGTCAACAACTTTGAAAAGCAAAATTGAACCAACAGCACCAATTGAAACGACATTATTCAACAGTCAAGAGGTAAACGAAAAGACAGGGGAAATCATTCCTATATTGAGAGAAGTCATGGATGTACTACCTGGGCAAATCAATTTAACAGGAGACATCGCAGAGCCGGAAATAATTGTTATTGGAATGCAGTCTAAGAAAGAAGAGGTAAATAAAAAATGATTAGAGAAGCAATGCAATATATCGAAGAATTAGTAACAAATGCAGCAAAAAAAGATGAGATCAAAATTGGAAATGATACCTATACAGAAAAAAATTTAAAACTAATCAGACCACATGTTAATAAATGCGAAACGCTATCGGTCAATAATTTATCAATGTTGATTGCAAACGTAAAAAATGAATTAGATGATCAGCACAATCTACCACTTTTACTAAACGTCGAAGAACAGAGCGTGTATGTGTACACATCATACGATGTTAACAAAGACAGACAAAAGCCATTTATGGCATTTGCACAGTCACCGGATATTCGCTTCAATCAGTACATTAGCGTTGAAGCAATGATTATTCAATTGCAAACATGCTTCGTACAGGATGATGCAGGGAACAAAGATAAGCTGATTGCAATGATCAGCAAGTTATCAAAAGATACATCGATTGAAATCGGAGACGACGGAATAACGCAAACAGTAGTTGCCAGCGAAGGTGTGAATTTAAAAGGTTTTGTGACATTGCCACCGCTGATCAACTTAATTCCAATCAGAACGTTCTACGAGGTTTCGCAACCACTTGAAAAGTTCTTGCTGAGAATCAACAAAAACGGTGAAGTGGCACTGTTCGACGCGGATGGTGGCGCATGGAAATATCAATGTCAGCAGTCAATAATCAAATATTTATCAAAAGAATTAGAAGAGGAAATCAAATCCGGAAAGGTAATCGTAGGCTAATAATATGACTGAAAAAACAAGCAATATATCGTATGGGAAAGCATCCGTTCCAGCAACAACCGGAAGCAATCAATTAAGTTTCAAATCATCAACTGGACTAGGGAAAGCCCAAGAATACTACATGGGCGAGATAGGGACGATTGCAACCAACAATCGTGTGCAACTTGATGCCGAGCAGATGGCATGTGGCAACAACATGATTGCCGCAATGTTCAATCTTGCAGCGAAAGACGGACTGCAGCTAAACAGTTTTGATAGAAATGAAATCATACAGATTCTGCAGAAAGTAACGATGCTCCGACTCAATGTAACTGCAGAACCACACGAATGCTACTTAATTACAAGAAATCAGAAAATAGGAAACAACTGGGGCAAGAAATTTGAGTTCGGAATCGAGGGCGATGGCAACGACAAGCTGCTCCGCAAATACGGAGTTAACGTTGCAAAACTTCACGATTTCTGGGTAATTCGTGAACACGATAAATTCACTTATCCAAGTTTTAACGGATTAGACATTACGCCGCCTACATGGGAACCGAAAGACTACTACAGCAAGGTTATGAAAGTTGTATATCCAATCGAGAAAAAAGACGGAAAGATTGAATGGAGTATCGCAGAGCGTGAGGGCGTAACAATTAACTTATTGGCACACATCAATCAGAACGTCATGAAAAACAAGGACTATACAGACGCGACAAAAGCAAAGCTAACAGAACGCATTGCAAATATGACACTTGATGAATTATTTGCGGACCAAGAATGTTTGAAGATTATGAGTCCAGCATGGGCAGCACCACACAGCCGCGAAAGCATGATCCTACGAAAGATGAGAAATAACGCTACACGACGTTATCCAAAGGAATTCAGTTCTGCATTCCAAGAATTAACCTATGCAGAAACAATCGACGACACGCCACGTGACGCGCGTATTGACGCAGAAGCGGCGCTTGAGGCAGAGGTTGAACAAACATGCCGGCACGGAACAAATCGAGCGTCCAGTGCAATTTGACGAAGCCACGGGCGAGGTTATCAACGAACCGACAGAAGAACCGAAGAAAGAAACACGTACAACCGTGAAGAAAACAACGGTAAAGGCAGCACCAACAGCAGAAGCTGTGCAGGAAATCACCTCGGACGATTGCCCATTCTAAACGCTGAAAAGAGAGGAGAACGAACATATGAAAATGATATGCTTCGGCAGTTCCTCTGCGGGAAACAGTTACTACATCGAGTTGCAACGAAAAGGCGCCCAACCTCCGGTGAAATTGATACTGGAGGCAGGGCTACCATACAAAGAGATAGTAGCAAAGGCAGCAATCAATCAAATCAACTTGGCAGAGATTGACGGCGTGCTCGTAACGCACGGACACGCCGATCACTGCCGATCAGTAGCAGATTTCAAGCGCAGAGGGGCGAGAGTTTACGCCAATCAATACATCACTGCCGGAGATCCGGCAACAACGCTAAGAGCGGGTACAGCCAAACTCATAGCACTAGATACAACAGTTGTACCATTCGAAGTGGAACACGATGCTGACGAGCCACTGGGCTTCATGATTAGCACAGGAGTAGAAACAATCCTATTTGTCAACGACTCGAAATTTTTCAAGGCACGCATGGATGGAATCCAATTTGACTACGTAATGATCGAGGCGAATTATGACGGTCAAGTTCTACACTTCGCACTTGAAAACGCGAAGAAAGACAATGACCTCGGAAACATCCGCAGATATGAGCGAATCCTGAACAGTCACATGAGTTTGAATAACTGCATCAAGCATCTCAAACAAATGGATTTAAGTAAGTGCAAGGCAATCTTCTTGATGCATTTAAGTGACAGACATGCACGACAATACAAGTTCAAAGAAGAGGTCCAAAAGGCAACTGGAGTACAGACATTCGTATGCAAGAAATCTGGAGGAATGATCTAATGGCAGAAAGAAAATTCTATTGGATAAAACTTAAAACAGACTTTATGAACAGTGATGCGGTAGATTTTTTGATGAGCCAAAAAGATGGTGCAAATTACGTTGTTCTTTATCAGATGTTATGTCTCATGACAGCCAAAACAAATGGCAAATTAGAAAGAAGAATGAACGAAATAATCATTCCTTACGACGTCGAAAAAATCCAACGTGACACACGTTATTTCAATATTGATACAGTACGAACAGCGCTGAATTTATATACAAATTTAGGTCTTATTTACAAAGATGAAAATGGTTGTTTGACCATCGCAAACTATGAAAATCTTATCGGAAGTGAGAGAGGTTCAGCCGAAAGAATGAGACGTCTTAGAAGTCAAAGAGCGTCACAATGTGACGTATTAAGTGACGCTGATGTTACGAAATTGTTACAAAAAAGTGACGAATTAAGTGACGTAGATAAAGATAAAGAGAAAGAGATAGATAAAGATAAAGATATAAATAGATTATTCATAGATAAGAATTCTAAAGATATACGTTCGGGTTCCAAAGAAAAACCCGAACCAATTGAACCGGAAATAATCGACATAGCCGAGTATGGTCCGGAGAAAGAACTAATCAACTACGAACTGAACGAAGATGGTGAAACGATGGTTCAGCATGATCTACAAACTGGTAGAACGGCGGTAGCAGACACACTCAAGAAGAGCAAAACAAAACAGGCTGATGCAGTGATTGATTATTTGAACTTGCGTACAGGGTCACAGTACAGGCATAGCGAAAGTTCAAGGCGGCATATCATCGCACGACTGAACGATGGATTCACGATGCAAGACTGCATGACGGTAATCGATAAGAAATGCATCGACTGGATCAGCGATGACAAGATGGCGAAATACCTGCGACCCGAAACGCTCTTCGGTTCCAAGTTCGAGAACTACCTTAGCCAACCAGAGAAGCCGACATACGAAAACGGAGGATTACCATTCTGACATGAATCAAGAACAAGTACAGAATTTACTTAAAACACTCCGGCAGCGTTATCCGGAATACTATGCCAGAAAGAGCAAGAACGAGATCATCGACATCTTCAACTCATTCTGTGCAACACTGGTCGATGCAAGCCCAATAGCAATTGTGGGAGCGCTCAAAAGGTACATGGAATCCAGTGAGTCTGCATATCCACCAACAGCACAGCAATTACTTGCCAAGTCAAAGAATATGCCACCTGAAATGTGGGAACAGATAATGTCTGAAAATCAAAGTGGAAATGTTAAATTGCTCGAAAGTAATATCGAAAAAAGCCACAGAACAAGGCGAGAAATATTAATTGACTGTGCAGTGTTGATTGCAATGTATGACGTCGATACAAAAGATGAGTTGCAAACCTGGTGGAACACATACGCAGATCCAGATAACCCACTAACAGAAACAGAAGTACAGACGATATGGAGAAAGGACTAACCCATGAAAAAGGAATTTATAATCAACGACAGAAAGAATAATCAACGCTTTAGAATTTCAGCGAATGCAGAAAAGATTTATATCCGTGAGGAGAACCCAGAATATCCATTCAACACAATCGGACGAGTGGCAGTGAATAAGGCGGCACTAATCCAGGCGCTAATGGAAATTGAAGCAGATAAGGCGGTAGGGAAGCATGCCAGAAATTAGCTGCGAAAATGGAGATAAAATCCCAAGCCTACCAGTCGAAGCAAGAGAAATTTTACGTCGATACAAAGAAATTCATCGTTGCGTGAAGGTTACTCTAGTCAACGATTGCAATCTGCTTGAATTCGACAAACAGAGAACAATCAACAAACCTACAAAGCGCGGCCTAGAAGAACGCGTTTATTACGATGAACATATGTACCTGCAGGTAAGAAAAGACGGAGAATTCAAAGCCATGAAAAAATACACGACATACTTAATCAATGATTTAATCCAAGCGCCATTTGCAATGAGTAAGAGGAAATAAGAACATGAAACAGCAGAAAAACAACAAGAAGAAAAGAAGCAATCTTGAACTGATCTACATTGACGGTGGTTATTACGCTGCAAAAGACGATGGTGGACAATGGTTGCTTCTCAAACGAACACAAGGGCTAAAGGGTCCGAAGTTTATCGCACAGCAGCAATGCAGTTCATTAAACGCTTGCCTTGAGGAAATTTACGAAATCAGAAAAACGCAAGGAAACGAAAAGGCAGCTGCAGAAATTGCTCGCCGAATGATTTATCCAGAAATTCAAAAGGGGAAATAACATGGAAAAGATGAAGCGCGGCGAATACAAAAACCCAACGGTCGTTTATTGCGCAGTTGATCGAGATGGAAACATACAGACCATGCGAGGAAGCAGCACTGAGCGCACGTACTACAAAACAATGGGTTTCTTGCAGATTTATATAAATCGACATAACAGGATCAACAAAGAACAATTGCGCATTAAAAAATTTAGATTGGTGGAGGAAGAAATATGAGTTTGGTTGGTTTTGAAATAATCGTAGCGAGTCTAGCAAGAATAGCAGGAGATGTAGAATGAGTGAAATAAAACGAAAAGCGCTAGCTAAGATGAATGAAGAAATGAGCCAAATACATTCTGATGGAGTGGATGCCATTCATAACTGGCTCTGTGAACAGGAAGATGATGGTCTATTCGAGAAAATATGCCAAGATGGCAAAACAATTAAAGCAGCGCTTGAATATTGCGTTAATAATGCATATAAGAGCAAAGAAAACAATTGTGCAATGATTGCTGACTCGGTTGTGTTTGGCTGGGTTGTAGATTACTTCAATTCAGACCTTAAAGAAGTCAAATCAAACGTTAAAGCAGAGGTGAATACAAGCAATGACAAGAAACCTGTAGTAAAGAAACAATCGCCTAAAATCGATGTTAAAACGAATCATAAGAAGGCGGATTTTGAAAGGATTAATCTTTTTGAATTATGAGAACTGCAGACTACTACGTTAAGAAAAGGTTGCACCCACCTAAAGGGTTCTATGACTGGTGTTACTCTCAAATTCCAACAATGGTTTTTTCGAATAAAAAACAGACAATTACATCAAATCGAAAAGAATGCAAAGTTATCCATAAGAAGCTGGCAAAAAATACAAGGATTACATTTTATGATTGTTATAAATGTTTTGTGATTATCCTTTGTACAGCAAAGCGTATAGAGATACAGTCATACGGGTTTAATTCTAGATACAATAATGGAATTCAAAATATCGAATGTGAACTTGTGAATTTTGAATTATTAGAGAACGATGAACATATTGAGTGTAGTCAGAATTATTACTTAAATAATCACTATCAATTTGGATTGTGCAGACAGTATTCAATGGGCGGTCCATACACTGGTGTAATCATGTATGAAAATAATATTGATGATCGTTTAAAAGCAATTTCTGAATTGAAGTATATTAAGTGGAATACACCTTTAAATATATGGGATATTAGAAGATTTTATAAATATCGACGTGAGATTGAATTCTTGCAAAAGATTAAGGCACGCCAAATTGTGTATGAACTTATGTATTCACCGGCACAATGTGATATGAGAATCATGAATGAAAAGTGGCTAAGAAAACATAAGCATGAAATCAAGAATTCAGATTTTGGATTCGAAAAAATAATACTAGATGAAAAAATCAGAGGTAGAAATGGAAAGCCTATTCCTGGTGCAGAAAAACACATATCGCATGTAAATTTTGACAAGATACCTAGTTGCGTTGGCATTATCCACTTTCAAAATTGGGCTATAAAAAATCAGATAGATTTCAGATACTACATCGATTATCTAAAGCTGATGAAACAGTGTGGTGTTCCTATTAACGAAAGTAATGCTTGCCCTAAGGATTTACAAAGGGCGCATCGGGATATGGTTGATTTGTTTAACGCGCTAGAAAAAGAAAGAAGAGAAGAAGAAAAGAGGAAGAGAGAAGCGGAAACGAAAAAGAAATTTGAACAAATAACGAAAGCAAGAAAGAACATGGAAATGACCATCAATGGATATGTATTTATTCTTCCAAAACGTGCAAGTGATTTAGTGGAAGAAGGTTCTGCATTACACCATTGCGTTGGTACTTATGTTGAAGATCATGCATCTGGGAAAACAACAATCGTATTTATTAGAAATTCTGATAAGTTGGACCGACCTTTATATACGATGGAATTTCGAAAGAAAGACATTGTTCAAATTCGCGCAAAATACAATAAAAAGCCGCCAAATGAAGTATTTGAAGCGGCAGAAATTTGGAAAAAGAAAGTATTAACAAGAGGAAGAAAGAATGCTTAATAAAGAAAAATATGATTTGCAACAAATTGATATCTCTACAAAAACAAAAGATGGAAAGATACTATTCTTTGAATTGAAGATTAGAGGTAAAACAATTCATCAGCAAAGCTATCCATACGGGGTGTTTTTGTGTGAAGTGATGGAATATATGCTTTCATGGCTAGAAGAAGAGTATGTTCCGGATATTCTAACCGATAAAGAAAAGGCTTATTTAACGGCAGTGATAAAGCCGTTTAGAAAAGATATTAAATATATCATGAAAAAGGATTTTGTAATAAAAGCAAAAGAATACTTGTTAATTAAAATGCACGATCTTAACACAGCAGGACTTCCATTATTTGAAAAAGGAACAATGTACAAAGGTATGGAAGTAAATAAGAACTACAAATTAGAGGAGTTGGGTTTATGAAATACAGAAAGAAACCAGTAATTGTGGAAGCAATCAAATACGACAAGGGACATATCGGAAAAGCATTAATGTTTTGCGGAGAATTATATTACAACCAATATGATAATGAGTATTACGTCAATACATTAGAGGGGCCTATGAAAGTTACTGATGGTGATTACATCATCGAGGGAGTAAATGGTGAGTTCTATCCATGCAAGCCTGATATTTTTGAACAGACGTATGAGGTGGTGAAAGAATGAATATATGGTCAATAGCAGTTATTGTGTTATATACGCTTAGTCTAGGTGTGGATTTAGCAAAACACGGGCAGCAAGGCAAATATAATTTTTGGGCGAGTTTGCTCAGCTTTGGAATACTCATGTTCTGTCTTTATATGGGAGGATTTTTCAAGTGAATAGATATCAAGAAGCGTTGCTAGACATTCGATATATTTATGAACAATCGCAAAAATATAAAAAGTTGCAAAATTATAATGGGAAACAACAATTAAAAACCTTACAAGAATTAGTCGATAAGGCTACACCTAAAAAGCCTATCAATCAAAGTACACCGGTAGTTCGGCAGGGATACTGTCCAAACTGTAAAGGTGAGTTACGAAAATTAGGTAGTAGGAATGAAGTTGTGCTAGAGGGACAACTGTATTGTAGCTCATGCGGCCAGGCTTTGGATTGGAGTGAAAAATGACACCGGAACAAGTAAAAGAAGTAATTCAGTTACAAAAAGAAATAGATGAATTAGAAATAATTGGAAGCCGTGGAATTAGATTACTTGTAAAACACATATTATCTGGAAGATTTTCGGATTACAGATGTGGGTGGTTTAGTGAAACACGCGAAATTCCATCATTTTTAGAGAACAGAATACACGAAGTAATCGCAGATGAAATCGAAGCAAGAAAAATCATGCTTGCAGATTTGGGAGAGGAATAATGACAGAACTAACAGAATTGATTTGTGGAATACTTCTATGGGGTGGCTTCTTTGCTGGAATTATCGTGACTGCGGTTGTGATAATGCTAGCAATCGTTATCATGCAATTCATTGAGGACGAGAATAATGACGATGAATAGCAGAACTGCAGAGGTTCACCGCCAGCTGCAGAATTTTCGCAAAAACATAGAGCGCATGTTGGACGCAGGCGACCAATACGCCGAATACAAAATAAAAACAACCACAGCAAAAGGAAACCAGCCACGACCAGAGCAGGGAGCCTCGAGCGGTTTTGCTCAAGGGCCGACACCCAGCGAGATAGAAGCGCAGCTTGAAAGATTGTACAGGAAGAAGATCCAGGCAGAAGAAAACGTGAACGATGTTGACCGCATGCTATACGGATTGAACAACGAAGAAGTAGAACTGCTAGAAATGCTTTACTGGGACAAGTTACCAGTAAGGGTAATCGCCGATGCAATGAGCATCACAATTCCGGGTGTTTATTGGCGCAGAAACCAAATACTCGACAAAATGGCTAAAAGTCTATAAAAATAAAGTGAAGTTTTTGTGTATAATGGTCAATGAAGAGAGAATGTTCGCTCTCTTCACAGTTGATTATCTGGCATAGACAATCAAATCTTTTCTAAATTGCAAAGTTCAGAAAACTCTAGAAGTCGGCAGGAAATAAACTCCTGTCGATTTTTAGTTTATCGATGAATGATGAAGTATGTAGTATGTAGAACGAATAACTCAGACCAACTGAGAACTGCAGTGCAGATTCCAAATTCTCCAATGTTGTCGTACTTGGCGGTCTGACAAGTACAGGTTCTGGTGACCTCCTTGTACAAATATCATGAGCCAGAACAGAGCGCGAAGCCACCAAACAAGTGTGACCGTGTAACCCACGACCAATTCGCCATAGATCACGATGCAAAGACTCAGACGTGATCGTTTTTTTATTCTCAAAAGATATCAAAATGCACGATAAACGGCATAAAAGTGCCAATTAACGTGTTAAAAACCATATAAAAGTATTATTTAAGCATTCAAAAAAGCATTTTACGAACAAAAACGGAGGGATTAACCATGAAATTTGCGCATCAAAATAGAAGAAATAATCAAACTCGGAAACAGAAATCCAAGCGAAATAGTTATAAACGCCCTGTCGCAAGCAAAAGAGACCGAAACAGAGCGAAGTCGGAAGAGTTTGAGGAAACACACATCCCCAAAAAACATACCGCCGAGAAACGCGCGGAATTGAGTCCGTGCTTCCATTGTTTCTACAGTGAGCCAGACACAGTACACATGTGTCCAGGTGTTCGATGTGCCAAATACAAGGCGTGGAAACACTCCTATCTACAGTATAGATAATATCTAAGTAGTAATAATAATTAATTACATAATATATTTAAATATATATACTATATAGGATAGGCGAAAAAATAAAACCTAGTCAGCAGCAAGAACAAACAAAGACCAGGAAAACAAGAAACTGAAAAACAAGAATAACGCAAGAATAAATACACAAAACAAAATCGTAAAACAAAACCGTGGAACACAGAAAAGGCAACAGAGCCATAACGAGTGAGCCGCGGTTTTTCAATACAGAAAAAGCAGAACTGACCAAAAGTCAAAACAGAGATAAACGCGAAAGAGCAAAAAGCAGTCGCGTGATTAAGTTCTGCACTAAAAAAGAAAGGACACACCAACGAATGAGTCAAACCGAAGAAATCGTCTATCTGCAGACGGAAGATATACACCCATACTTGAAGAACCCACGCCAGAATGAAAAGGCGGTTCCATACGTCGCAAATTCTATTCGCGAGTTTGGTTTCAAGGTTCCAATTGTCGTGGACGAAAGCCACACAGTGATATGCGGCCATACCAGACTAGCGGCAGCGAAAAGCATCGGCCTAGAAGAAGTGCCGTGCATAATAGCGACCGACCTAACGCCGGAGCAAGTACAGGCGTTCAGATTAGCCGACAACAAAGTCGCAGAGATTGCCGAGTGGAATGAAGAGCTGCTGCAGGACGAGCTGGAAGATTTAAGCGACATATTCGACATGTCGGACTTTGGTTTTCTTGATGAGCTAGAAGAATTAGTCCAAGAACCAGAAGCATACGAAGATGATTATGATCCAGAATTGACAGCCACACCGAATGCGGTACTGGGCGATATATACCAACTTGGCGAACACCGCCTTATGTGTGGTTCCAGCACAGATCCGGAAGATGTCGAGAAGCTGATGAATGGTGAGATTGCAGATTTATGTTTCACCGATCCACCATATGGAATGAAAAAAGAGAGAGATGGTGTCTTAAATGACAATCTCAATTTTGATGATTTACTTGAATTCAACAAACAATGGATTCCGTTGTCGTTTAAATGTTTGAAAGATACAGGTAGTTGGTATTGCTGGGGAATTGATGAACCGTTGATGGATATATACAGTAATATTTTAAAACCAATGATAAAGCGAAATGAAATCACATTCAGAAATCTGCTGACATGGAATAAAGGAAGTGGGCAAGGACAATTATCCAAAGAATTCAGAATGTATCCTGTGGCAGATGAAAAATGCTTATTTGTTATGTGTGGAGTCCAGGGATTTAATACAAATGCGGATCATTATTTTGAGCAGTGGGAGCCTATACGAAAATATTTAGAAGAGCAGCGAAAAATCTGTGGGTGGGACATTCCACAAATGAAAAAGATAGCAGGGCACAGTGATTTGAGCAGAGATCATTGGACAAGTAAAAGCCAGTGGTCGCTTGTTCCTGAATATGTTTATAAAAAATTTCAAAAATGGGCTGAAAGTAACGGAGTTGACGCATTCAAGCGTGAGTATGACGAAATCAAGCGTGAGTATTATTCGACACGTGCCTATTTTAACAACACCCACGACAATATGAATAATGTTTGGAATTTTAGCAGAACATCAGCAGAGGAACGCGAAGGAACAGGCGGACATGCCACGCCAAAACCAATTGCGTTATGTTCTAGGGCAATCGTATCGAGTAGCCACGAAGGTGATATTGTCGTGGACTTCTTCGGAGGTTCCGGCTCGACGATGATAGCAGCGGAGCAGTTACATCGCAGGGCTTACTTGATGGAGTTAGAGCCACGCTTTGTTGATGTCATAATCGACCGCTGGCAGAAGATGACCGGCAAGAAAGCGAAACTTCTAAACGAAGAAACAAACCCAAACAGAAAAAAGAAATAAACAGGAGGTACAGCAGAGCGGAGGTGAGAGAGAAGCATGGGAAGAAAAAAAGTCAAAATTGATTATGACACCGTGAAAAATCTAGCCAAAATCTGCTGCACGCAAGAAGAAATAGCGAGCGTGATGGGTTGTAGTGTTAAAACTCTGCAACGCCGGAGACAATTTAACAAAGCCTATCAAGATGGGCTGAACGACGCCAGGGCGAGCCTGCGGCGTTTGCAATGGAGGTCGGCAGCAAACGGAAACATAACCATGCAGATATTTCTCGGCAAGAACCTACTAGGCCAGCGTGATAAATTCCCAGAAGATGAACGTGCCGAGGATAAAGAAAAGGTAACGATCATCAACGATTTACCGCAGGAACCACCAAACGAAACGCCAGAGCCACAGGAAGAGCAACAGTTGAGGAATTCCACCTCCGAAACGGATAACACGCCAGAAACGCGCGAAAACGAGCCACAGTTGGAGGCTGAAAGTTGATGGCGAAGCGAGTACAAGAAATAAGCGGCAAGGTGGTAAGCATTCGCGACATTATCATTCCCGCATACTATTCGACGTTCAACGCCAGCAGGATATACACGCACAAGATATTCACGAGCGGCCGTGCCGGAACGAAATCAAGCCGTGCTGGCATAAGGGCGATATACAAAATTGTCAGCGATCCGCATTGTTCTGTTGTGGCGTTGCGAAAGCACCACAATAAACTCAAGAAAACAATTTACAAAGAAGTCCTGCGTGCCATTGGGCGCTTGGGACTGAGTAAGAAAGATTTCAAGATAACAGTATCGCCGATGGAAATAACGTACAAACCATATGGTACCACGATATATTTCACCGGTTCAGATGGAATCGATGACACAAAAGGCATTATCGATGAAGATAACCCAATCAAACTGGTAATCATTGATGAGTTGACGGAGTTCTTCGATGACGGTGACGGTGAAGATGAACTACTGAACATCGAGGCAACATTCGTCCGTGGTAATTCAGATGAGTTTACAATGGAGTATTATTTCAACCCACCGAAGAATCAAAAAGCACCAATCATGCAGTGGGTTGATAAGATGTGCCGCCGACCAGATACAATCCGCATTCACACAACATTTAAAGATGTACCGGTCAAGTGGCTCGGCCAAAAGTTAATAGACAGCGCCGAAGAATTGCGTCGGAATGACGAGAAGATGTATCGCTGGGTATGGATGGGCGAATGCGTTGGCATCGATGATGTAATCTACTACATGTTCAGTCCAGAAAAACATGTAACGGATCGTTACAACTGGTCCGATTTAGCATACATCGGAATTGGTGTGGACTATGGTCAGAAGAATGCGACAACATACCAGGCGTTTGGTTTGGATATGAAGAACCGCAAGCTGCGAGGAGTAGGCGAATATTGGCACTCCGGAAGAGATACAGGAAAGCAGAAGAGCCCGAGCGAATATGCCCGGGATTTTAAATTATTCAAGGAGCAACTCGAGGCGTTGCACCCTGCGACATATGAAGCATATATGCAGCAACAGAACGACCCAGAGGCAATCGTGCCAATGATCAAGAAGAAAGTGACCGATGTGTACATAGATCCATCGGCACAGGGATTAGCCGAAGAAATACGACGCCTATGTCCGGACGTGATGATTCACAATGCCAAGAATGATGTGGCAGTGGGAATACAGCGTGTCAGCAAATTATTAAGCCTGCAGGTGATGAGTTACCACCCATCACAGAAAAACCTGCAGGAAGAAATGTACCTGTATCAATACGATGAAAAGTCAATCGAGGCAGGAAAAGAAGTTCCGGTCAAAGTTGACGACCACGCCTGCGACGCAGAGCGTTATCTGGTCATGGGCTGGTGGCGGCGCATCATCGCAATACTGCCGCGATTAGCCATAGGAGATAAGGAGGCAAGTGACGAATGAGTTTAAACAAAAACAGCACTACCGAAACGGTTATAAAGATTGCAGACAGACAGATTAAATCAAACGAAAACGAATATCTGACAGCCGTGCAGGGTTTCATCAAGCAGATACTGAATCGAGATATATTAGCCACTACGTACTATGCGTACATTAGTGAATGGTTGCAATGGTACAAGGGAAAGGTGGATAGTTTCCACGCATACCAGCATTTCAATGGCCATAGATATAAGCGTTGCGAGCGTTATAGCCTCGGACTTCCAAAGCAAATTTGCGAGCAGTGGGCGTCATTGCTTTATAACGATAAAGTCTGTTTTAATCTCGATACAGACATTGAAGCAGGAAAGACCAACGATGATGATATGGCGATTCTGCAGAAAATACTCGACGACAACAACTTTTCAATTAAGTTTAACGACTTAGTCGAAATGTATATGGCGCTTGGAACAGGAGCAACAACTGAATACAAAGACAGTGCAGGAAACGTTAAAATCAATTACATTTATGCACCGATGATTTTCCCATTAGAAGTGGATAACGGTGAAATTGTGAGCTGCGCATTTGGATCATACACAGGTGGCGAGTACTTCGTGGAAGTACATGAACGACAGCAGAACGGGACATACAAAATCAGCAATCACTATTTCAAAGACAAATCAAAGTTGATGAATGGTAAATATGAAGAAATCCAAAAGGACGGTGTGGTGAAAGAATATATATCGGAAGTGAAGATGTTCCAGATTTACCGACCAAATATCAAGAACAACATATCGGTGTTTGCTCCGTTTGGTATCAGTGTTTACGGAAATGCGCTTGATGAAATCAAAGTGGCAGATCTAGTGTATGACAGTTTCAAAAACGAATTTTTGCTCGGGAAAAAGAAGATATTTCTGCGAGAAGGAGCAGTTAATTATAAAATCGTCATTAACGAAAAAGGCGAATCTGAAACAGTGCCTATCTTTGACGAAAATGAAACAGAATACTTTGCGATTCAAGACGTAGGCGATGACGAAAACGGAAAGCAGAAACTAATTGAAGAAAGTAATCCGGAACTGCGTGTGCAGGCACACACAGAGGGTATGCAGACGGCATTAAACGCGGTCGGTAAGGCTGTAGGATTCGGGCTTGATTACTTCACGTTCAAAGGCAACGGAACGTACCATAACACGACACAGATTATATCCACGAAGAGCGAACTATATACCAACATTAAGCGGCACGAGAAGGTGCTGGACAGAAGTCTGAAAGAACTGATAAAGGTGGTTATGTACCTGCGTATTGGGAAGAAGTACGAGAAAGATATCACCATTGATTTTGACGACTCAATCGTGGAGGATAGTGCGGAAGTCAAACGCCAGGCACTGCTCGAACTAAATGCGGGCATCATCGATAATGTGCAGTACTATCAGGACGTTTATAAGATGACCAAAGAGCAGGCAATTAAGTTTGACGCTGAAATTAGAAACAGAAAAGCAGCTGCAGAACCTGTAGAACCGCTCGAAGATGAGGATAGCGATGAAGAGTTTATCGCGACTGGCAGACAGACAGCCAATGGCGAGGAAAAGCCGGATAAGAACCCAATCAAAGAAGCAGTTAAAAAGCCGGCAGATATTGTCGACTATGATGGCGTAAAACAAGCGCGTGGAGGCCTCATTCGCATTAAGACGAATAAATAGCCACAGGAGATAAACAATGCTCACAGATAAGCAAATAGAGGCACTGTGCGAAGAGTTGGTGTCTATCTATAACAAAATGGAAATGCAACTATTCAAGGATGTAATAATGCGGTTCCAGACATATGAAGAGGCTACAGGCGCATTGAAGTGGCATTTGCATCAACTCGACGAGTTGGGTTTATTAAATCGCCAGGCGGTTGAAACGATATCCAAGTATTCCGGAAGAGGCAAAGAAGCAATCCGAGACGTGCTGAAGAAAGCGCAGTTTGCCAATTTCGATAAGGACGATCTCACGGAAGCGTACAATGCAGGCATGATACATCTAAGTATGGAGCAGCTGCAGAAGTTGCCGATTGTTAAGCAATTACAGAACGCGGCATATAAAGGCATTGTTAACGACACAATCAAATTGATTGAAACAAAGGCCCTAGAGTCAACCAAACACGCATACATGAGTGCATTAAATCAAGCATATATTGAGAGTGCCAGCGGCACGTACAGCCACAACCAAGCCATTACAAGAGCAATCGAAGCAATGGCCAAGAACGGCATAGATGGAGCAACATACCAACGTGCAGACGGTACTATTCGACATATGAGCATTGAAGCGGTCGTTAGACGTGATGCCATCAGTGCCAGCACACGATTAGCAAATGACACAATGGCACGATGCGCAGAAGAAATGGGTGCAGAATACGTCGAAACAACATCACATATGGGCGCTAGGATAGGCGACGGACAGCACGATCACACAAACCATGCATGGTGGCAAGGCAAGGTTTATTCATTGCATGGAAAAGGAAGCGCAGAGGCGAACGAAGCTGTTGGGTATGAAATACAGAATTTCAAGGAAACAACTGGATATGGAGAAGTAGACGGTATCGGCGGTGTAAATTGTCGACATCGTTTTTTTACTTTCTTTCCGGGTATCAGCACACCAGCAGCGGAGCATTACGACGAAGAGAAGAATGCAGAAATCTATCAAGCCACGCAGAAGCAACGCGCATATGAGCGCCGCATTCGGCAGTGGAAGAAAGTCCGTGATGCAATGGAAATGATGGAAGATACGCCGGAAACAATGGCAGCTGCGGATAAGGCACGAAAACACATTGAAAAGTTGAGTCAAGCATTAAATACTCACTGCGATAAGTATGGTCTGAGAAGATCATCAGCGCGTGAGCAATACAAATGAATAGAGAAACAGGAGGAAATTAATTATGACCGAAGCATTTAAGAAATTAAAAATCGGCGACAAGAAGCCGACTGAAAAGAAAGAAGATAAAAAGGTCGATAAGCCGGAAGATAACAAAGATGCTCCGAAGGAAGAAAGCATGAAAGATATCCTGCAAGAACACTACAAGAAGTAGGTGTTTATGAGCAGAGATAACGAAGAATCCGGAGTATGGAGATATATAAACGGACACAGGGTGTTTATCAAAAACAAAGTCCATAAAGACACATTGAGGGATGCCATACAAGAGTATTATGCAAATAAAGGAAGCAATGAATATAAATTGAAATACTGCACTGACAGTATGGATAGATGGGTTATTACTAAAAATTCAGAGTATCAAAAGGCAGAGCAGCTTCCAGTTATTGACGGCGAATTTGAGTTTATGGGAGAAAAGTACAAATATATCCCAAGAACTAATTACTTCGACCATAAGCCGGAAGAAATCGACATACTTAATAACATAGCAAAAAATTATGGGATTAAAGTTCAGCTGATACCAAAAATAAATATTCCAAAAGGAATAAGTACACCAGATGCATTTTTTATATGGAGAAATGGCATTCCAGAAAGATGGGATCTAAAAAGAATTACAGGAAGTGGGAAAAATACACTACTGAACGCAGTTCTCCGTAAAGGGAACCAGTCTAATAAATTTCTTTATTATATCAAGCCGGAATGCAGTTTTTCAAATTATGAAATAATGCGGCAAGTAGATGATATATTTAGATATCCACATACACAATTCATTGACGAAATTGCAGTAATGCGTGGTGAGAAAATTGAAATTGCGTTAAAAAAGAAATAAAAAAACAAGCAGACTCTGACAAACACGCACTTAAGCGATATAAGGTTGTCACAGAATGCTTGTACTCACATTAAACACCATAAAAAGAAAAAATACAAGCGGGAGTAAGAGAAAATCTTGCTCTTTTTGTTTTAAAAAATAGGAGCCAACGGCTGTGGTGGCACTTAAAAACGCAAACACAGGCGACTCAATAGCAGTACAAGAAGATGTTCATACAGAAAAGGGAACGCACGGGCATATGAACGGACGGAACCAGACAGGAGGAAAACAAATGGACGGATTAGAAAACACAACAGCAACAAACGCAGAAGAAACTCAAGCAGCTGAAAATGGAACAGGAGCCGATGGGGCTGCTGTAACAACCCCAGGAGCAAGCACAGGAAATGACAATCAGGGCGCTAATGGTGACGGTGGAAATAACACAGGAACTCAAACAGCGACCAATAGCACAGAAGCAGATCCTGAAGCAAAAAAAGCATTTGATGAAGTACTCAAAAAAGATAAAGCACTACAAGCAGAGTACGATCGCAGAGTTGCAAAGGCACTCAATACCTACAAATTGAATCACGGTGGTGAGGAAAAAGCGGGTGCCGGCGAACAAGGAAAATCCGGACAGACGTCGAAATCCGATGACATCAAGCCGGAAGCAAAAGGAAATGGCGGTCAGACAACTGTTCAACAATCTGCAGACATTAACGCATTAGTTGCGGCAGAAGTCGAAAAGGCGACTACTCAAATCAGATTTGAAGCATGTTTGCAGAGAACAATGGAAAAGGCAGGCATCAAGGACACAATCGGCTACCTCGCACACATCGATGTCGATGATCTAAAAGCACACTATGACGCTAAGAAAGACACAATCGAAGGGTACGAAACAGTCGAGGAAGAAATGAGAAAGTCATATCCGCATTACTTCGGAACCGGCACAGCGACAGGTGGAGCACACGGTACGTTTGAAACAAATAACGATGCACCAATGTCGCTAAAAAGCGCGTTAAACGCAAAATACAGTAAAAAATAGAAAGTAGAGGAAAACAAATAAATGCCTATTACATTAGCAGAATCTAAAGTCGGAATGCGTGACAAGGTCGAACAGACCGTAGTCGATGAGTTCCGTCGTTCAAGTTTCTTACTTGATCAACTAACATTTGACAATGCAGTTTCACCTGCAACAGGCGGTTCAACATTAGTTTATGGATATACAAAATTAATGACACCTGCTACTGCAGCATTCCGTGCATTAAACACAGAATATCCAAAGAATGAAGCAAAGCGCAAAGAAGCAATGGCTAAACTCGCAATCTTCGGTGGCGCGTTCTCACTTGACCGTGTAATTATCGATACAGCCGGCGCAGTGGATGAATTAGACTTCCAAATCAAGCAGAAGATTGAAGCTGCGCGCAACTTGTTCCACTGGGCTGTAATCAACGGTGATAATACAAAGGACAATCAGTTCGATGGTCTTGCGAAGATGTTAAAAGGAACATCAACAGAAATCAAAGCAACAGGATTAGATTTATCAACTGCAGACAAGATGACTCAAAATGCCGACTTATTGCTCGATACGCTCGATGATTTTATGGCACAGTTGGCTGGTAAGCCATCAATGCTCTTGATGAATTCTGTAATGCTTACCAAGATCAAAGGCGTAGCACGTCGCAAGGGCTACTACTCAAGATTGGAAGATGCATTCGGTCGCACAGTCGATGCATGGGATGGTATCCCACTTGTTGACATGGGCAAGTTCTATGATGGCGCTAAGTCCAAGACTGTAGATAATATCGAAATCGCTGAAACAGGTGGAATAACATCTATCTATGCGGTAACTCTTGGCCTAGATGCATTACACGGTGTTACTCCACGTGGTGACAAGATTATCAGCACACACTTGCCAGACTTGGATCGTCCAGGCGTTATGAAAGAGGGCGATGTCGAAATGGTAGCAGCAATCGCGCTAAAGAACACTCTCAAAGCTGGTGTGCTTTCTGGCATTAAGGTTAAGTAAGCCATCGGGCAGAACAATTGAAAGCACAAATAAGTTAAACAAGCATGCTCTGAAATATGGGCATGCTTGCATACTTTTAGAAGAACGGAGGAAAGACAATGCAGTTTGTAGAGTTTGAATACTATCGAGATAAGTTCAAGGGAACACTATCGGAATCTGAATTCACACCATTAGCGCGTGAAGCCTCCGCAATCATCAACAGATTAACCATGCGCAGAATTAACGCAGACACGTTGCAGGGACAACCATACGCAAAGGACGTGCAGGATTGCACCTGCGCAGTCGCTGAAAAGATAGAAGAAATGCAGCGAAAGGAAGAAGCCGGAAAGATTTCATCTGAAACGATTGGACCGCATTCCGTATCGTTCAGGAATGACAAGAAACTGACGGAAGCAGAAAAGCAAATCGAATACACACGCGTGATCGAAATCTATCTGTTCGGTACTGGTCTGCTTTATAGAGGACTGGGGTGTCCTACATGCTGACAAACAAGATAGTTGAAATGTTCCCACACACATGCACGATTTACCACAAACACGGTGACGATGAATATAAGCGTCAGGTTTTGGAGGGCGTATTCTGGTACGGCCCGCAGCTGCTAAAATTAAGCGGAAAAGGCGTCGAAGCGACGACCAACACAACGGTTGTTATACCGAAAGAGATAGCAGACACGGCAGAGATTGCAGAAGGTGATTACGCCGTAAAAGGTACAGGCCCAGAGATAACGAGCATGCGAGAGCTGGAACAATACGAAACAATTACAATTAGTTCGATTAGTACGAATTACTGCGGACGACCAAACGACAACAAGGTGATAACCGGTGTCTGATGATAAATTGATGACGGTCGATATATCCGGAATAAGAGCTGCAACGTCAAACCTAACCAGGACGTTAGGTTTAGAACCGGACGGCCCAGCGCAAAAATTCTTTACACAAGAAATGATGCGCCAGACGGATAAATACGTGCCAATGGATACTGGCATGCTTGCAGGAAGCGCGCAAAGGTTTATGGAGCCGGATGCAGTTGTATATTACGCACCGTATGCGCAGTACTTGTACTTTGGAAAGTTGATGGTTGACCCTATTACACTTAAAGGTGCATTCCACGATGAAGAAAACAATATGTTTTGGTCAAGATCTGGTGTTCCTAAAGTCATGGATCCAAGCGGTCGAGATTTGAATTTCAATAAATCGGTACATCCACTTGCTGGTCCGTTTTGGGCGGAACGTTCGTGGGCAGATAACGGTGAAAAGATTACTGCAGAAGTCGAAGAGTTTATCATGCGGAGGTATATAAAATGAGCAAACCAGAAAGTATAGTCGAGGGAATCAAACAGTACTTTGATGAGTGCCCGCTGATTAAGAAGATGGGAGCGAAAACGAAGGTCGAATTCTTAAAAGACGACACTCGCTCGTTCAGCATCGAAACAGTGCCGGGACCGTCAGTCATTGAAAACTACCTCGACGGCGTATCAGAACGTCAATACAGATTCAACTTAGTCGCAAGGTTCAGTTATTCAGAAGAGGCTCGAATGAACATCGAGAACAGTCAGTTCTTTGAAGAATTGGCAGCGTGGATAGAGGAACAGAGCGACGAAGAAAATCTTCCGGAATTACCGAAAGGTGATGATGCGGAGGAATTAAATGTAACAACGACGGGCTATTTGTTTGCTGTTTCAGCAGACTGGAGAATAGCACGTTATCAATTGCAGCTGCAACTCGTGTATATGCACGACTCAAGGGCTGCGAAAAGTAAAGGATAAAAAGAAAGTGAGGAATTGAAATAATGGGAAAAATTAAACGTTCGCTTTTAAAAACATTCTTAAATACTGATCCAGGCAAAGGCGAAGGACATGAAGAATGGTCATTAATCAATAAGGGCGTTACCTCTCAAAACTACCAATACAATCCAGAAACAACGACAGAAACATATATCGGCGATGATAGTGCAAGTACATCGGTTGACTCATATAAGGTCAGTGTACAAACTCCTATGACAGCCATTCAAGGGGAGCCTGTATATGATTACATTGACGGATTGAGAAAAAAGAGAGCGGTTGGCGCTGATTGCGAAACACAGGTGCTAATTGTTAATGCTTATGATAAGCAAACTGGAGGTGCGTTTTCTGCAGAACTCAATCAAGCGACAATTCAAATTACAGAATTTGGTGGTGATGGTGGAAAACCTATCACATTACAGTTCACAATTGCGTTGAATGGAGATCCAACGCTTGGAACTGCGAAGATTGAAGCAAACGGAAAAGTCACGTTCACCAAGACAGTAGTTGGTGGATAATTTCTGCGTAGATAAAAACAATAAGAGGCAAGTCACATCACAGTGTCCTGCCTCTTTATTTTTGAGTTAAAAACATGCTTGCAAACAATTAGACAAGCACCACAGAGGAGAAGAAAAATGACAGACACAGACAAGAGTCAAACAATTAATCAGATCAGAATCAAGCGTCGTGAAGATGAAGTCTATCGCATTAATATCAGCGATGACGGGCAAGAAATCGTGTTTGATTTGTTGGATATCAACTTGCCTTACAAAGTTAACAAGGCGTTCGTGGATATCGAAAAAAACCTCAAATACTGTGAGGGGAATATCTTAGCAATCAAAAACAAGTATAAGAACCAAAAGCCAGTTAAAAAAGGCATGATTACGCAGGAAGAACTGGAGATCCAGAACGAGTACAGAAAAATGTACCAAAAAGACCGCGAGGCAATGGACGAATTGCTGGGCAAAGGAACCATGCAGGCGTTGTTCGGTGATAGCAACTATTTGACTATGTTTGATGATTTGTTTGAACAGTTAGAACCGCATTTAAGCCGCCTAGAAATTAACGTGGACAGCGTGAAAGAGAGACTTAAGAAGAAATATCACATCGGGGAAAACAACCGTGACGATGGCTCTGTATTGAGTTAATAGAGGTCTATGTAATGAGATACCCAGAAGCGATTGAAGTAGAAGGGCGCAGATTTAAACTTGATACATCGTATCAAACAGCAATACGTTGCTTTGATATGCTGCAAGATGAAGCAGTCACAGATGCGGAGCGTGGTGTATTGATCATGCTCTTTTTAATTGGCGACATTCCCGAACTTAGCGCTTCAGGAATGAAACGACTGCAAGAATTGCTTGTCAAATATTTGCAATGTGGAAAAGAACCAGAGCAAGTCAAAGAGATGGACGAAATCTTGACAGAACGTGAGCCAGATATGGACTACTCCTACGACATGGGATTGATAATCGCATCATTTATTAGCGATTACAACATAGATCTGTCTGATTCAAGTAACGATGATATGCATTGGTGGAAGTTCATTGATCTGTTGAATGGTCTTAGTCCAAAGTCTGCGCTTAGTAGAGTGCGGGAAATTCGGAATAAAGACTTATCTGACTACAAAGATAGTCCGAAAGCAATGGAGGAATTAATACAAGCCAAACGATTGGTCGCATTACCGGAAAAGATTACCGAGAGCGAACGAGAAGCGCTTGATGAATTCGATAGACTACTGCGAGGAGAAACAAAGGAAAATGATTAAAACATAAAAACATGCTTGCAAGGCGAGCATAGAACGGAGGTACTTAAATGAGTGAACAAAGTATGATCCGAATAAACACCAAGTTAGATGCTTCGGGGTTTAGTGCCGGAGCGGATAAAATCAAAAGAAAAATCGAAGATTTAAAAAAAGGAATAGAGCGGATAGGCAATGCCTCTGCAGTTGCTGAAGGAATGCAAAAACAGACTGCAGAAATGGAAAAAAATCTATCTGTTCAAGATAAAGCAATCGAAAAGACAAAAAACAAGATTGCAGAACTGAAAAAGAAATATGCTGAACTATCCGAAGCAAAAGCGGCAAAGGAGAATAGCATTGTCGAAAGTGTCAGAAATGATAAGCAGAATATCTTTGACGCAAGTCTCGAGGGCAACTTTGCAGAGAAAAAAGCGCTGATGCAAGGCAAGTCGAAATCGGAAGCACAAGATATCGGTGATAAAGCGTTTGATGCATATATGCAGAAGATCATCGACCAGCAGAAAGAAGCAGACAGTGGGTTCAAACGCATTTCAGCAAGCGCAAAGGATGTGGCCAATCAAATAGGTGAGCAGAACAAAGAATTGATAAAACAAACTGCACTGCGAAATACGATGCAAGCACAGATTGATGATCAGAAAGCCGATGAGCATGCATTGCTAACAAGAGCCGCTTCAATGCAGAGATTTAGAAATCAATTCGGAGGCAACAAAGATAAAGGTGATACACCGAACGGTGGAGTGATGTCCGGTCTATCCAAAGGCATCGGAAACGCGTCCGGCGGTATCAAAAATATGCTCGGATTGATGGGAAGATTTACATTAATGACGTTTGGTGTCATGACAGCGTTTAGAGGAATAAAGCAGGCCATAAGTGAAGCGGTTAGCCAAAGCAAAGAGCTACAGGCAGCCATTGCATCTATCAAGATGGTTGCTGCCGTAGCGGTTCAACCAATCGCTGAAGGATTGGTGCGAGGATTGGCAATGGCAGTCAGTTATATCGCCTCGATCATCAAAGCGTTGACCGGTGTTGATATTCTTGCCAAAGCAGCCGCAGCATATGCAGACAAACAAGCGAAATCAGCAAAGAAAGAAGCTGATGAAAGAAAGAGGAGTCTTGCTTCGTTTGATGAGATCGAAGTTCTACAGAAAAACGACAACAAGTCTGGCGGCGATGGTGTCGTCGGATTTAGCGATATGTTGAAACAAGTTGATCTCAGTGAACGATTACAAGGTACGCTCGGCAAAATCAAAGATATCTGGGATACGATGGGAAGCAAAATCAAAGAAGCATGGGCCGCCAACGATAACGGGGTGCGCATACTCAGTACATTAAGTGGTATGGCCTCTGATTTGTGGAATTGGTTTGATAGGATCCTAGACACTACGCTTGAATGGGTACAGAACTTAAATCTTGAGCCGATGTTTAATTCAATTGCAGGGGCGGTCGAGGCAATGCGACCGGTGTTCAACGACATATTGAACATACTCGAATGGATTTATACAAACGTAGTCCTGCCAATAGCAAAGTGGCTTATCGAAGGAGTCATACCTGCAGGAATAGACATCATCAAAGGTGCATTGCAGGCAGTGCATTCAGCACTTGAAGCATTGGCGCCACTGGCACAGGACTTATGGGATAAGATCCTTAAACCCGTCGCTGATTTCTTGGGTGATGTATTTGTAGCAGTACTTCAATTAGTTGCTGAAAAACTGACAGATCTATCAAATTGGATTTCCAATAACCAAGAGTTATTCTCGACGCTTGTCGGAATCGTGGCTTCGCTAGTGCTTGGATTTAAAGGTGTATCCGGAGCAATGAAAGCGGTGGATATAGTTTCTAAATTAGTAACTAACGGTATGGCAGCAGTATCGGGAGCAATCGCATTTATCACAGGACCTATCGGCATTGCGTCGATAGCAATAGGTGCTTTAATTGCAATCCTTTTCGCTCTTATCCTCAATTGGGATAAAGTGAAAGAATTCGCGATAAATTGCGTTAACGGAATAAAGGAAGCATTTGGAAAAATCGGCGACTGGTTCAAAGAGAAAGTGTTTACACCTCTTGGAAATTTCTTTGAAAAATTCAGAGATACAACCATACGAATTCTACAGGCAATAGCCACAGCATTTAAGAATACTCTTGATGGATTTGCGTCGTTGGTTCGGTGGTTCGCTGATCTAATCATGAATATCCTGCGAGGCGCATTTGACGGAGTAATACGTTCATTTAACGATACAGTGCGTTCTATCAAGCAGATTTTCAATGGAATCATAGATTTCGTTGCAGGCGTATTTACCGGCAACTGGAGCCGCGCATGGCAAGGCGTTGTCAATATCTTCAACGGTATTGTCGGCGGTATTGCTTCGTTATTTAAATTGCCAATTAATGGAATTATTGGCTTGATTAATGGCTTCATTAGTGGAGTCAATCGGATCCGTATTCCAAGTTGGGTGCCAGGATTTGGCGGCATGGGAATTAGCATACCGCATATTCCGTACCTCGCTAAAGGTGCTGTCATTCCACCAAATAAGCAGTTTGTGGCAATGTTGGGAGATCAAACACATGGAAACAACCTGGAGGCACCGGAAGACCTAATCAGACAGATTGTCAGAGAAGAAGCCGGAGGATTTAATCAAGAAGCAATCGCACTGTTGAAAATCATTGCGTCAAAGAACTTCTCAATCACCAAACGAGAAGCTGGAGCAGCAGCGGTCGAGTATATCAATGATGAAACAGAGAGAACAGGAAATAGTCCTGTTCTTTCGTTTTAAGGAGGCAAAGCAATGACAAAAATGAGCGTTTATAAAGTTGATGGCGTGGCATTGCCACCGGTTCTCCGAGGCAACGCTAAATATAGCGAAAACGACCTGGCAGAGGAAGCGTATCGCGACGCGCTGGGATTTACGCACAAGAAAACTGTGCGTTTCGGTGTTAGAAAAATTGAGTTGTCGTGGCCACACTTAACAGACGACGAGTTAAATTTGATTGCAGATTTAACAAAGGGCAAGGAATACTTCAAATTTGAATATTACGACCGAAAGAAGAAAATCGCAGGGGTGATCCAAGAAGCATATAGCGGTAATACATTGAAATATACAATTGACAAGGGCGCGACGAATAAAAAGATATGGAAAGACATTTCTATATCAATCGTTGAGCGATAAAGCGCAGGAGGAGGTTAAGAATGGCACAAAGCACAAGTCAAAAAACAATCATCCCAGAAGCCTTAAAGCGCGAGTTTACGACGGAAACCGGCAGGCCGAAAAATTACACCATTACGATGAAAAACGGCCCTATATACACAGGAAACAACCTGTCAGACGGAGGTGTCTCAATTACGGAGAGCCTAAGTTCTAACAATTCGTTTGACCTGGCGGCAGTAGAAAAGCCGACGATTGAGTTCACATTATTAAACCTTGAAAGAAACATCGGTTTATTAAAAGGCAAGGAAGTAGAGCTGGCGATTACCGTCGGCTCTATGGCCATGCCAGCAGGAACATATATTATTGATAACGCGGAGAAGCAAAACGACCACTTGTACAATATTACTGCAAGCGGCATGCTTGCAAAGTTTAATCAAGATGTGAGCGACTGGTGGAACAAGGAAGTGCAGTTCCCAATTACACACAGAGAACTGCTGATTGCATTGTGTAATAAGGTCGGTATGGACTATCAAATACCAGCCACATATACAAATAGCAATGCAGTTATCTCTCATAGAAACATGTATGTAAACGGTGCGACAGGCGCAACATTTCTCGGCTATTTGCAGGAGATGTCAGGGTGCTTCTTCACCACATCTCGTATGTTGGATAACGGTAGAACACTGACGATTAAAAAGTTAGAAAATCCAGTTGGTACACCAAGCATGCAGTACACAGGAACGCACTACATCGGAACGGTTGAAGTTGCTGATTACAAAATCAAAAAGTTAGATTATCTACAAATTAGAGCAACAAAGGATGATGTGGGCGTTGTTGCCGGTGATAAAGACGGGCAGAATGCATACATTATCGAGGGGAACCCACTGCTATATGGAATGGGCAGTACAGAATTACAACCGATAGCAACGGCAATATTTAATGAATTGAAAGACGTTCAATACATACCGTTCACTGCTAATGTGATGGGCTTGCCATTTGTTGAAGTTGGTGACCATATTCAATTCAGAACACCTGCAGGTGCGGTGATTGATACGGTACTAATGAAACGGACATTTGCCGGCACACAGTTTTTTAAAGACAATCTCGAAGCAAAAGGGAAAGAGCTTCACGAAAACACATCAAAGCCAGCGCGAACGATGACGATACTCAATCAGAAAATGCATGAATTCAGTGTTACGGTTGAAGATCTAAAATCTAAAATACAGAATATTGGGACAAGTTCTGATAGGGTTGTCAGTATTGAGCATTTCTTCTTGTATAACAATGGTACAAAGCCGGCAGCTGATGACAAAAACTGGACTAAAACACCACTTGGAAGCGTGCCAGTCGGACAGCAGATGTGGGAAAAAATTGTGACACATTATGCATTGCATGAAGATGAAGTGACGATAATCAACATGAGCGATAATTCGGTCGTCTCGATTGATCCTGAATATTTTGAGTCGCTGTCAGTCGCTGAACCGATTGATGATTACATCTATCCAAATGCAGAGTTATATCCGAGTTATACGTTGTATCCAATTACAAAACACAATAAAGGCTGGCAACCGGAGCCGTATGACAGAGTCGGTTATTGCCGCTTGACACGGTTCAAATACACGTATAAAGACGGCACAGTCAAGTACAAAGATCCAATCAAAGACGATCAGTTTAATCAAGCAATCTATGCATTCAACCAACAGGCAATGTATCTGCAAGAGAAGATAGAAACAAACACAACAAATATCGAGCAGACTAATAAAAAAATTGTGTTGCAAGCTGAAAACATCAGACAGTATCAAAGCAAGAACGCTGAAGATATTATCAAGTTGAACACGAAGATTTCTACAACAGCTGAACAAATCGAATTGGAAGCAAAAAGTTATGTTAAGAAAGATGGATTGATAACACAGATAAATTCCAGTTATAAACAATCTGCTGAAAAGATTGATATACAGGCAATCAATATAGATTTGAGCGGTTACGTTACATTTAAGAGTTTGTCCGAAGAGGGAAGCACAGTCATCAATGGAAGCAACATCAAGACTGGAACGATTACAGCGGTTGATATTTTCGGTAGTAATATCGAGGGTTCTAGCATCACATTCAGAAGTGGTGATAAATACATTACGGCAACGGGAAACACTGATGCATTCAGCAATACTCACGGTATTTTATTCAAGGGAAACGGTGACTTTACAATCAGTGCAAACGAATTTACTATCTCTCGAACGGATGATAACGGAACGGGAATATATACGTGGTTTCATGCGGCTGGTGATAAGGCAAGAAATGATGTTCAACTAATAGGCGGAATTACAGGGCATCAGGTTTCATTGATGCTTGGTTCTGACTATTTCTCACTTGGCGATACACGCATCGGAATTGCTAGAAATTCAAATAGTGATTACTTAACATTATCAACTGTTGGCGTTACTAAGCGACTGAAATTTTACCGAAAAGATGGCGTTGATTATTTAACAGGAATTTAATAGGAGTAAGAGAAAATGAAATTCAAAGTAAGCAAGATAATCAGCATTGTGAATGAAATAAATAAACTTAATGCAATTTCGATGCCTGTTAAGGTTGCGTATCGAATTAATGCAAATAAAAGGGCTTTAGCAGAAGCATGTGAACCAATTCAGGAAACAATCAACGCTGTTATTTCCAAGTATTCAGATAGTGGGAAAGTAACTACAGATAATCCACACTATGACGAATGCTTAAAAGAAATTAACGAGTTGAACAATGAAGAGGTGGACGTGAATATCAAGACGGTCAAACTGTCAGAGATCGAAACGCTGAACATGCCTTTATCATCAGTTGAAGCATTAAGTTTCATGATTGAAGAAAGCGAGGAAGACAATGAGTTACACTAAAATCGGGTGGCAAAACTCACCAAATGCAAGCACACCACTAACCGCTGAAAACCTTGATAAAATGGACAGCGGCATCAAGAAGAATAGTGATGATATCAAAGAAGCAAACAACGCATTTAGTACATTCAAAACGGGTGAATTTGAAACAACAACAACGGACATTTCAAACCTAAAGCAAGATAACACCACAAACAAAAGGGACATCAGCGGATTAAAAACAGATGTTTCGGGTGCGAAATCTTCAATCAATGATTTAAAAAATGAGATTGATAAAATCAACCCGAAAATCACAGAACTAGAAAGCGTAACGGGTCAATTGAATAAAGATGTTTCTAAAGCAAAAGAGGACATTACAAACAACCTTACAACGCTGAAGCAAGCAGACAAGGACGTGCTTGATAAGATAGGGAATAAGCAAAATGGAAAAGTAATAAAAGCATCCAACACGATTGCACAAGATCTAAAGGCACTTGACGATGCAGTAGGAGCAACACAATCACAGCCAAGTGGCAGTGTTTATTACGAATACATTGGAACGCTAATGCCTGGCACAGTTCGCATAACTATTCCTAAAGGGAAAAAGGAAATATTAGCTACATATACATCTACCGGTCCATCATACGCAGTTAAAAGTAGCTTAATTATTTCTGTTCCAAATAAAGGATATTATGATTTTTGGGTAGGCGGAAATGGACAAGCATCTGATCATTTCTTCAGATTTTACAACGGAGCCGATAACGGAAATGACTATGTGCTTCAAAATTCCATTTTAACGGCAGCTGACAAAATTGATATTTATGTCAAATAAAAAATATATTGCTATTAAGGCACTCGAAAGGGTGCCTTTTTAGATAGAAAGAAAGAGGAAAAATAAAAATGATTGAAAAAGCAAAAGAATTAGCAGCAAAGGCAATGACAGAAGTAAATCTTGTTGAGGTTAAACCTGAAGATTGCTATATCGTATGGTTCACTAAAACATTACAAAACTGGAAAGCACTTGTCAGCACTAACGTTTTAAAGTCGTCTGCAAATGGGCAAGCAGATTATTGTGAGGTAACTCACAATGGCGACAAGAATGAAACCTACGTAGATGTATATTGCAAAGCAAAGAACATTTGCTATGCAGATGAAAAATAGAAAGGAGAATAAACAAATGGGAAGAATTTACAACGTACCAGATGTTTCAGAACATCAACCAAACTTTGACTTCACGCCCTATGCTGGTGGATATGCAATTCTGCGCGCTGGCGTGGCAAGCCGTGAGGACTATTCATTCAGAAGACATGTATCAGAATGCCAACGATTAGGCATCACAATCGGTGTTTACTTCTATTCCTATGCGTTAAACACAGCACAGGCAATCGAAGAAGCACAACGCTTCTTATCAATCATCGATGGTGTTGATATTGGCTTAGGCGTATGGCTCGATATGGAGGATGCTGACCATTACAAGGTTAACAGTGGTGTATATATTACACATGATAATATTGCTCCTATGTCACGCGCATTCTGCGATGTCGTTGCAGCTGCCGGCTACTACACAGGTATTTACACTTCATTATCTTGGCTTGGATATCTAGCACCTGAATGTGATCCATACGATAAGTGGGTAGCAGCTTGGGGAAACAATGACGGAAGCCATACGGTTGACACGTCTGCGTATGGCACTATTCAGCAATATACGTCTAATTATGGAACGTTAGATGAAAATGTTATCTTCGTGGATCCATCAATCTATCGTATTGGCGCATCCGCAGATAGACCAACTGATTATGTTCCGTCACCTGCACAATCACCAGCTGCAACATCATCCAACGTATATGTGGCACAGTATGGCGATACTTTATCAGGAATTGCCGCCAGATTTGGCACAACTTACCAACACCTAGCAGAAATCAATGGTATTGCTGATCCAAACAAGATTTATGCTGGACAAGAAATCATCGTCAGTGGTGAACCAGTCGCTAATACGAGTGATGAAGAATATTACACCATTCAAGATGGCGATACGTTATCGGGCATCGGAGCAACACATGGTGTATCTTGGCAATGGCTGGCAGAAGTTAACAACATTGCTAATCCGGATCTGATTTATGCAGGTAAAACAATTCGTGTCAGATAAGGAGATGTAACTATGCCAACATTTGATTTTAATATGATATTTACGTTTTTGATGTGGATTGCTGGGTCAATCGTTACCATTGGTGGTGCAACGGCAATCTTGAAAAAGTGGTCAGACGAGTTCAAAAAACCAGAAGAAATCCAAAATGCAAGACTAGATGACCATGATAAACGTATTGCGAAACTCGAGACAGATCAAAATGATACTACAGAGCAGTTACAAGATTTAAAAGAGATGAGCCGTTTGCAGTTGGCACAAATCTCTGCCATCGCAAACGGTGATGCAGATGCAATCAAAACAGCAAGTAATGCAATCTCAAATTATTTAAGAAACAAAATATAGGAGGAAAAGAAAATGCTTATTAAAAACAACAAGACTTATGACGTATTAAAAGAAGTTGCACTTACGATTCTGCCGGCATCTTCTGTATTGTACTTGGCGCTTGCCGGATTATGGGACTTGCCATATCCGCAACAAGTCAGTGGAACGATCATGGCAGTCGATACTTTCTTAGGTGCATTGCTGCATGTATCAACCAAACAGTACAACGAAGCAAAAGCAGAAGAAGATTTGAAGTAAACAAAGCCCACCTTTAACGGTGGGTTCTTTTTTTATGCAATTTCTTCGAATGTTTCTGTATCTTCCTCGTTTTCAAAGCGCATAATAATAGAGATATTATTCATATCGTCGAAACACGCCAGGAAGTAGTCCAAGAATGGCGTATATTCGCCCCATTTAAGCGATAGCCGATTTCTGCAAATAAAGTCGGCGTCATAGTTGAAGCGCTGGAGAACCGGAGCAGCGAGAAGAGAAGCGAACACGCGGTCGCCGTCTTTGCGTTCTGGTTCGGCAAGGTCGATATTTATCAATTTTTGCGCGTTTTCGATTGTCATATTTCCGACAGAAGTAACACCGTTGCGATATTTTCCGATTAGTTGTTCAGAAATTCCGGACTTCTTGCTGAGCGAATAAGCAGTTTCGCTACTATCCAATACTTCTTGAACCATTTCAATTAGATTAATCTTTTCCATATTTTCCTCCTTTAGAAAACGATTTCCTTTATTGCCTGCAATTGTTCGTGATTTAAGACTGTTGCCTTTGTTAAGTTAATGTGTAGAGCGCTTCTAATTGCGTTATACTTTTCAGCCCACTTCTTAGTTTTCTTATGTGATACGATGTAATAAACCTGTTCGCTGATCTTCTTATCTTCTAATTGGTCGTCAGTTTTATCCGCCCATTCAAGTAGTGACTGGATCATATTACTTGCCTGTTGCATTGTCATGAATTGTTTGTTCTGATAATATTCATAAATTAATTCTGGGCATTCTTCCTGTTTCTTGCTGATTAGGCTTTCAATGAATTGTTCTTGTTTATATGTCATCTTTGTCATGGTTTTAATCCCTTTCTGTTTGCACTTATATACTAGCATTATTTTTAGTATTGTCAATAGATTTACTAAAAATATTTTTAGTATTTTCAAAAGTTTATCATTAAAAAAGTAAGTTCATTATTATGTTATTTACAAATTGTTCGCCGAATTGTTCGCTAAAAGTAGAATAACATAATAAAAACTCGCTATTTAAGCGAGTTTTCTACATATATTAAAGGGCGACTAATGGGACTCGAACCCATGAGTGCTGGAGCCACAATCCAGTGTGTTAACCAACTTCACCATAGCCGCCATGTGCTAAAATATATTATCATATCCAAAAATAATAAACAACATATATTTTTAGTTATATTGCAAATAGAGGTATTATACATACATGAGACAAATAAATATCGGTGGTGAGCTGCGAAATTTCGTGGTTGAACACAAGCGAAATAAGAGAATGTACTTACGTGTCAAGGATGATGGAACATTATTCGTTACCTGCCCACGCTATGTCAGTGAGCAGGAAATTCTATCCTTTATCTTTGAAAAGGAAGAATGGATCTTAAAAGTTAGTAAAAAAGAAAGAAAAAAGAATCGTTATCTTTTGGATGGCACTAACCGTAAAGAAGCGTGTTGGTTAGGTAAGGTATATCTAGTGGAATTTATTATTTCAAAACAGTGCTTTATGGCAGTAGAGGATGAACGTATCGTATTCTATTTACCAGAGATTAGAGATGATATCATCCGAGATATTTTCTATCGTACAGGAAACTTACAACTGAAACTGATGGTGGAAGAAAGACGGAAAGAATGGGATGATCATATCTGTCTTGCGAATTATCGAAATCTTCCGCGTATTACACTAAAATACATGACGAGTAGATGGGGATCCTATTCACCGATGACACATCACATTAGTTTATCATCAAGACTCATCCATTTTCCGGTTGTATGTTTAGATTATGTTTTATTACATGAGTATGCACATATCCTAGAAGGGAACCATTCGAAACGTTTTTATGATATCATCAGAATATACATGCCTGAATATAAGGAATACAGTGATTTATTGAAGTGAGGTTAATGATGGGAAACATTGTAAAAGAAAACAGTGTGTTTTTATTTGGAAATACAATTTTTGAAAATGGAGCTGTAGGCTTTATCATTACATTTTTAATTACAGTGATTATCGCAAAGATTTTTACGACGATATTGGAAAAGTTAGTTGATCATGCGATGAAGAAAGATGCTAGAGCTAGTATGCCATTTAAGTATCTTCTGAAGATATTACGTACAGTGATTTATGTTATCGCAACATTTGCTATCTTGATGAATGTGAAGCCTTTACAAAGTGTTTCTACAGCGATACTAGGTGCGACAAGTGTTATGACAGTTGTTGTCGGTTTGGCTGCACAGGAAACGTTTGGTAACTTTATAGCTGGTTTCTTTATTGTTATCTACCAACCGTTCCATGTAGGAGATATGGTTAATCTTCCAGAGAAGAATATCTCTGGTACAGTGATTGAAATCACATTCCGTCATACGATTCTAAATACGATTGAGAATACAAAGATTATTGTGCCAAATAGTACAATGAATTCCGCAATCGTAGAAGATAAAGCATTTGGACAGAAGACATATATTCGTTACTTAGTTTTATCGGTTGCGTATAATACGGATATCGATAAACTGGAGAGAGTGATTACTGATGTTGTAGTAAATACGGATGGTGTTATTGATACTAGAAGTGCAGAAGCAAAGGAAAAGAATTTACCAATCAATATTACTGTAAATGAGTTTTTAGATAGCGGTATTCAGATTCGTTTCCCATTTACAACAAAGTCACTTGGTAAGAGTGTAGAGACTGCATCAAAGATTCGCAAGGCTCTACTAGTTGCGTTTAGAGAGAATGGAATTGAAATTCCATATACAAAGATTCAGATTCTTAAATAGAGTATGTAAACGTTTACATTATTTTTGTGAATTTATACGAAAAGTTGTTAAAAGATAATCAAACGATATTGCAGGGAAATAAAATTGCGGTATTATGTAGTTACAGGAACACGAAGTGTATTGATTAAGAGAATGGAGATGATGTAGCATGACTACTAAGCATGTTCTTTTTGATATACAATATGAGATTGTACAAACCCCAGGCGGGGAGGTTTTTGACGGGTTCTCTGTAAACATGATTTTTAGGATGGACATATAATGCCCATCCTTTTTTGTAACTAATTTCTGATAATCATACAGGAGGAAAACGATTATGGATCAGACAAATTTAGACTTTTTTGAAGCAGCAGCCAGTGGTGATTTTGCAAAGTTATGTGCACAGGTTTCTAAGGGTGCAAACGTCAACATCGCAAACGGTGATGGACGTACAGCATTAATGAGAAGTGCTAAGCGTGGATACACGGAAATCGTACGTTTCTTATTAGACAATGGTGCAGATACAAGAGCTAGAGATAAAAATAATAAGACTGCTTTAATGGGTGCCGCTAAGAAGGGTCACACAGACATTTGCCGTATGTTAATTCATGCTGGTGCAAATATTGATGCCCACGATAATAAGGGGAGAACAGCTTTGATGAGAGCTTCATTGCTTGGTCATAGTGACACAGTGAAGTATTTAATTTCTAAGAACGCTGATGTAAATGCAGTAGACGAACAAGGACGTACAGCGTTAATGGAAGCAGTAAACGCATATAAGTTAGATGAAATTAAAGACTTAGTAGATAACGGTGCAGATATCAATAAGGCTGATAATAAGGGTTGTACAGCATTGATGCGCGCTGCGTATATTGGAATTCCTGAATTAGTGAAGTATCTGCTTGAAAAAGGTGCAGATAAGACAATGAAGGATTTTGATGGTAATTTAGCCATTCATTACGTACGTAAAGAATGCTTATCAGATTTGAAAGATATTTTAAAGTAGGAGGCTGACAATGAAAGACTATTTAGCAAATGAAGTAAGAAATGTAGTGGTGCTAGGACACTCTGGCGCCGGTAAGAGTTCTGTCATTGAAGCCTGCCTATATTTTACAAAGGTAATTGAACGTTATGGAAAGAATAACGATGGCACAACAGCACTGAATTATGATCCTGAAGAAGGTAAGCGTGGTACATCAGTATATTGCCATATCGCACCTGTAGAATGGAAAGATAAGAAGATCAACTTTATCGATACACCGGGTTATATGGACTATGCGGGTGAAGAAGCTACTGGTTTAATGATGGGTGATAATGCCTTGATTGTTGTAAATGCAAAAGAAGGAATCGAAGCTGGCACAGAACGTGCTTGGCGAGAAGCAGTTTCCAAACAAAGGATTCCTACAATCTTCTTCATCAATAAGATGGATGTAGAAAATGCAAACTTTGATACAGTATATACTAGTATTCGAGATAAGTTTGGCAAGACCGTCATTCCATTTGAAGTGCCAATCGTAGAAAATGGTGTAGTTGTGGGTTCTGTAAATATCTTGCGTCGTAAAGCATGGTATTACAATGATCGCAATACAGCCAAGGAAGTACCATCTACTTTAATTGGTGAAGTAGAACGTTACTACAATGAAATCGCAGAAGCAATCGCAATGACTGATGATGAACTCATGGAGAAATTCTTCTCAGGTGAAACATTTGATGAACACGAATTAGCCAAGGGCTTACGTATTGGTGTACGTAATGGTGATATCCGTCCTGTATACTGCGGTAGTGCAGAAAACCAAACAGGGATTGAGCGTCTATTAGACTTAATTACAGAATACTTCCCAAGTTATGCAGAAAAAGGAAGAATCCAAGCTGAAACACTTAAGGGCGATACAATCGATATGGAAACAAACGAAAATGAAGCACTCAGCGCATTCGTATTCAAAACCATCGTCGACCCATTTGTAGGTAAGGTTTCTTACTTAAAGGTAATGAGTGGTGTTCTCAACAGTGATAGCCAAGTATATAACTCCAAGAAGGATGTAACGGAAAAGATTAACCAGATCTATGTTATCAATGGTAAGTATCAGATTGGTGTAGGTAAGTTATTTACAGGTGATATCGGTGCAGTTGTTAAGTTACAGGCAACAGAAACAAACGATACACTATGTACACGTTCAAGAGTTATTAAATATCCAGATATCGAATATCCTCATCCAATGTTGGGATATGCAATTCATCCAAAGACAAAGGCAGATGAAGATAAGTTATCCAGTGGTATTCATAACTTGATGTTAGAAGACCATACAATTAAACTAGTTAACAACGAAGAGACACACGAACAGGTACTCTATGGTGTAGGTGATCAACATATCGACTTAATTCTCTCTAAGCTAAAGAGTAAGTACAAGGTTGAAGTAACAACAGAAAAACCAACGGTACAGTACCGTGAGACGATCTCTGCGAAGGCTGAAGCACAGGGTAAGTATAAGAAACAAAATGGTGGTGCTGGTCAGTATGGTGATGTTTGGGTAAGATTTGAACCAACAGATTCTGATGACATGGTATTTGCGGAAGAAGTATTCGGTGGTGCAGTTCCTAAACAGTACTTCCCACCAGTTGAACAAGGTTTGCGTGACTGCATGAATAAGGGTGTTCTAGCAGGATATAAAGTAGTCGGTGTTAAGGCAACTCTGTATGATGGTTCCTATCACCCAGTAGACTCCAAGGAAGTAGCTTTCAAGGAAGCTGCTAGACTTGCATACAACGCCGCAATGCCAAATGCGAAACCAGTTCTTTTAGAACCAATTGGTAAGGTTGTTGTGACTGCTCCAGAAGACTATACAGGGACACTTATGGGAGACTTTACAAAGCGTCGTGGAATTATCTTGGATATGGATACTGATGAAGATGGTCTACAGGTTATTAGAGCAGAAGTTCCGATGGCAGAAATGCTAACATACGCAACAGAATTACGTTCAATGACACAAGGTCGTGGATGTTACGAATTAGCATTTGATCGCTATGAAGCAGCACCTCATGATGTAGCACAGAAAGTCATAGACGCAAGAAAGAGCGAGAAAGAATAACTTTATATGAAGAAAATTAATGTCGATATCTTTATTGCAGGATTATTTATCTCCGCTTTAATCGGCATAGTAACACTTCTTATCTTTCAAGATTTATCATTCTCGGTATGTGCATAATCACTTCAGCAATTCTGTATTCAACATGTTTATCTACATTACGAGGATAAAATTATTAAATGGCTCGAGTGAAAAGTTAAATTCCACTTCTAAAGAATAAACAATAAAGTGGAAGAAAGTCATTCAGAAATAGTACTATCAAGGGTCAATGATCCAAGATGGTACTATTTTTAAGTTGAAAAGAATCAAATTTTAGTTAGAATGAAGGTGAAGTTACAGAAAAATGAGTGCATGAAAGGTAGGCAGAATCTACTATTCAAAAAATTTGTAAGAGTTGATTCTACTTCGTTGTCTGATGAAAGTTAAATGCCGACCCTTCGTGTGTGATTGATTTTGAAACTTCTAGACTATCTTCTTACTTTAGAAGATATGGTTTTAGAATTACTTCATCTGCTACGATTTCGGTAATTCCAAAATCATAGAGTTTCTTGGCCATTTCTTCGTTGTAGAAATGGAGCAGCTGTATGGATGATTTTCCGTACAGCTTTTCTTTCTATCTAAATAAAATAAATATGAATTCTTTGTTAATATATGATTTTCCTTCACAGATACGAATGAATGACACTTATATTGAATGAGAAGTATGATACTGATTTTAAGTTTTATACATTATAAGTTGAATTTGACCGTTCGCTTGAGAGAAGAATACTAACTATAATTCTTAAGTGGCTATAGACAATTTTTATGGATGAATTAAAATGTAGTTAATGATAAGAGACGTAGAATAAGGTGCCTGATTGGAAAAAATATATAGGGGAAAGTTACAATTTCATTGCATAAAATATTTTTGACTTTCGATTTATTATAAATTTTTAAATTGCCAAATAGCAGTATTGTTCGACATGAAAAGTATTATGACTCAAGTGGTTGGTCCAGGTGAGATTAATACTTTAGTTATCGTTGGGGCAATGATGGTGGAGTAGTAAATCCGCAGTTGATTTCAACTACTATTATTTCCATTATAGTTATTTGTTTATCAATTACTTAAAATTACCTTTGTAAAAGAAGCTTACAGTTAATGAAAATTGTGAGGATAAGTATTTCCTCATTTCCAATTTTTGAATACAACATATAGGTTTGGTTACTTTTCTGGTTATTAATGTACATTTTCTAATTAAAATCTTTTACTTTAAATAATAAATTTTAAAAGGAGATCTAGTTGTATGATTAAATTTTGTGGTTGGCTTAAATCTTATAATGATTTAAAAGAAACGGATACTACAAATTATTCGAAAGTATCTATAAAATGGAACGAAAAAATTATCTCGATTATTGTAGTTGCTATACCATGTATTTTGAATTTCTATAGTATGGTACATAGTGCGAAATTTGGTTTAAAACAAACTATTATATTTGATATCATTGGTTTGCTTGTTTTAATTCCTTTGTTTTATTGCCATGAACTCTTACACTGTATTTCATATTCTAATGAAGAAGAAAAATGTATTTATGTTTATCAAACTTCATTATTGACGTATTGCACAGAAAAGGTTAATAAAAAACAAATGATGAAAATATTATTATTTCCAAATATGGTTATAACTCTTCCGATTGTTTTTCTAAGCCTATTTTTAACTTTATTTTTGAAATATGAGATCACAAGTATAATATCGTTTATATGTATAGTAGTCATTGCTGGTGCATACTCAGATATTACTATGTTTATTTCGATTTTAAAATATAATAATAATGCTTATTTTTGCCTTAGTAAGGGAATCTTCTATGTTAATAACTCTGAGAGATAATTACAATAGTAGATAGATTGTCATTATAAATTAGGTACCAAATTCTCATGAAAATTGCATGTAATTATATATGGAATTGTTTCATTATTGTTGCTGGCACTAAGAGTGTCTTAACAGCATAGTTGACTTCTTTAAGATACGAAGAGTTGGCACTTATATCGAATTAGAAGTGTAAGCTTAAGTTCAATTAGAATTTAATGAACGATTAAGTTCAAATTTCATACCCTTGAAGTGGAATTTAACTTTTCACTTGAGGCAAGTATATTTGAGACTTTCCGCCTATTGCATTTTAAAAGGCAATCATATAAAATGATTGAGCGCCCCCGTGATGGAATTGGTAGACGTAGGGGACTCAAAATCCCCCGGTAGCGATACCGTGTCGGTTCGAGTCCGACCGGAGGCACTAAGAGACGATTCGACATTTTGTTGGGTCGTTTTTTTCTTTGAGAGTATATCAATTGCAATGCCATATATGGTTGATACAATATAACTAATCAAAGGAGAAAATTAATTATGGGATTTTACGATTATTATGTAACTGATGCCAAAGGTAATCAGGTTTCTTTAAAAGAGTATGAAAATAAAGTGGTATTAGTAGTAAATACTGCTACTGCTTGTGGCTTTACACCACAGTATGAAGAGTTAGAAAAGCTTCATGAAAACTACAATGAACAAGGTTTAGAAATTCTTGATATTCCTTGTAACCAATTTGGTGGACAGGCACCTGGATCTGATGAAGAAATTCATGAGTTCTGTTCTTTACACTTCAATACAAGATTCCCACATATGCATAAGTCAGATGTTAATGGTGAAAATGAATTACCATTATACACATTCTTAAAGAGTGAAAAGGGCTTTGAAGGTTTTACAGGTGAAAAGGCAGACTTCATGAATGCTCACGTTGGTAACTTAGTTCCTAACTTTAGAGAAACTTCTGATATTAAGTGGAACTTCACAAAGTTCCTTGTTGACCGTAAGGGAAATGTAGTAGCACGTTTTGAACCAACTGCTGATATGGCAGATGTAGAAAAAGTGATTAAAGAATTACTGTAATTTTTAGGGAGTTATTTCATCTTCTGTGAATATATACGTAGAAGGATATTCTATGGAGGACAGAAGATGAATGATTTAAATGCAGTTGAAATTAAAGGGACAGTGATGTACGAACCAAATGTTCGTAGTACAAAGAATGATTCCACAATGTCAACATTCTCAGTTTGTGTAAAGCACAATGAACCAAGTAAAGCGAAGGATTATCTAAATGTAGTTGCGTGGGGAGATGTAGCGGACCAAGTTCGTGAAGAATTCCATGCGGGTACAAGAATCGGTATTAAAGGCCATCTTCGTAAGCAGTTTTATATGAAAGATGAAAATAAGAAGACCGTTGTGCAAATCGTTGCAGAGAAAATCTATCATCCAAAAGATGAAACTGAATAAGTTGTATAAAAGTGCGTTGAACACGCGCTTTTAATTTTGATATAATACGAACGGATTATAACGAGGATGATATGAATCAATACATATTTATATTAGAAATAGTAGGTACCATTGCGTTTGCAATTTCGGGAGCACTAGTCGCAATGAAATCGAAGATGGATTTCTTTGGTGTTGTGATTACCGGAGTCATTACCGCAACGTTTGGTGGAATTATGCGTGATATTGTTTTGGGTAGTGTACCACCAAGTGCGTTCTCTAACCCAGTGTATGTCGTTGTTGCGAGTGTCACTTCTGTAATCGTATTCTTATTTGCATACTTCAATGTAAATACAAATAAGATTACGCAGAAAAATGCTTATAAGAATTTCTTGTTGATTGCGGATGCGATAGGATTAGGTGTATTTACTGCTGTTGGTGTGCGTGTGGCTTTTTTCCTGCATCCAACATCACATAGTTTCTTACTCGTATTCTGTGGTGTATTAACAGGTGTTGGCGGAGGTTTATTCCGTGATATCTGTGTAAACCAATTGCCACAGATTTTCCACACGGATGTATATGCAATCGCATCCATCATCGGGGCAATTCCATGCGCAATGTTAATGCATGCAGGTAATATCTCACTTGGTATCTGGGTGGGAATTGGTGTAACAATTTTAGTAAGAGCACTGGCAATTCTGCATAAATGGAGTTTACCAGTTGCTAAGAATATTCACGACTAACATACATGTAATCAATTGTATCAATTAAAAAAGTAGTGATATGACGAATGACATTTAAGGCTTCTCTTAAAGCGTGATTCGTTTTTTGTTTTGCCCAAAGGATAATAGAGGGAAAACAATACTCACTAACATCAATTCCATAGTAGAAACAGACACAATATAGAATGCTTTTCATTTCCATTTCACTCGTACAATATTTAGGAAAACACGTACGAAGTAAATGGTAGATGTAGTGTTGTAATGCATGTTTGATTTGTAGTGTCGTATCATCTGCGCTTGTTTGAAGGATAGAATCAATCTTCACCTTGTATAACATGGAAATTAGAATTCTGTATATCTGTTTTATATGTATATCAGTATGTGTTGAAATAAACTTTTTGCCAATTGTGTGTTCAATATCAAAGACAGAGTGTACTTGTTCACTGTTTGTATTATTTGGTAGTAGTGTAATAGCAGTGTAACCTCTACGGACGGTGCGATGATATGCTTGCCAAGCTTTATACGTTAAGACAACTGTGGCGGTTGGGCATTGCGTAAATATCAGGATGATATTTTCTATTGATTCTTCATGAAAGTAACTTAGTTGATTTAGAAACGTTAGATAATTTTCAGGATAAAAGATATTCGTTAAATTTTCTTGAATCATATGTAGGAGTTGTTGTTTTGTTAACGATGTTTTCATAGTATACCTCAACTTCTATATACAGATGTATTATATGAACTCCTTGGTGTATTGATATCTACTTGTTTTCACTGAAAGCGTGATATAATAACAGCATCTAATGGAGGTGCTTAAATGGAACAATTAGAGTTTAAATTTGATACACAGTTGTTGATTGATGGACATGATTTAGATGAAGATGTCATTAATGACTATATTACAGAGAATTTTAGAGGTGACTGCTTATTAGTTGTTGGCGATGATACTTTGATCAAGATTCATTTCCATACAAATGAACCATGGAAGGTGCTTGAATACGCACAATCTATCGGTGATATCTACGATGTTGTTGTAGAGAATATGCAACGTCAAGAAGAAGGTTTAAAGGGATAAAAAAACGAGGGTGACCTCGTTTTTTAATACCCATTTTCATAGAAGAATTGATCAACAGCTTCGGGATAATCTTCTAGATTCATATGCATCTTAGAATGGTGCTCCACAAGCTTATCTGCGATGTGACCATGGAGCCATACGCCCATGCGTAGGCTAGTGAAGATATCACAATGATATGCAAGCAGTGCAGTTAGTATTCCAGTTAATAAATCACCGCTGCCAGCTTGTGCTAACGCTTCATTACCGGTTTGGTTAATATAACATTGTTCGTTTGGTGTAGCGATAATCGTATGTGCGGATTTTAATACGATATATACTTTTAATTCCTTTGCGTATTTTAATGCATAGTGTAAAGGATTACGCATAACTTCTTCCTTTTCTAAATGGAATAAATCTGCGAACTCTCCAATATGTGGTGTTAAGATAATTGGTGATTTTGCGAAGCGTAATTTCCAAGTGTTATATCGCAACATGCGTATACCTTCCGCATCCAATATCAAAGGCGCATGACAGTTTTGAATCATCAGATCAAGACAAGCTTCTTTCTCGTACATCTGTGTAACGCCACTGCCAAAGGCAGCCGCACTAACATGTTCAATTGTTGGGGTTAGCTGTTGTTCAATATTGTGTGCCGAGAATGGATGAAATACAGGTGTTGTATGCTTTGTGGCAACGATAGGGTAGATGCCATCAATACAGCCTACTTCAATGTATGGAAAACCAAGTGCCTTTGCGCCAGTAATATTTAGACTGATTGCTCCAGCCATTCCATAAGAACCACCGACAAGTAGAATCTTTCCACAACTTCCTTTATGTGCTGTTTCTTTGCGCTTTGTAAGATTTTGAAAGAACAAGGTTTGATTCATTTCCATAAAACTACTTTGTTTTGGATGTGGTATATCAAGAGAAACAAGTTCTAATTGATCAAATAGATGATGATACTTCTGTAGTATATGGAAAGGCTTATAACAGTCTAGTGCAAATGTGACTGCAGAATGTAATGCGAAGGAATCATGCATGGCAGAATCACATTCTGCACCAGAGTTGATATCAATACTATAGATTGGCTTTTTCGCATTCTGTATCTGTTTGAATACTGCACGTATTTCATCCGTTAATTTACCATGATAACCAAAACCAAAGATGCCATCGATAATAACATCACAGTTTTTCAAGCATGTATCTAAAGAACTAAGTGGTTGAATGATGGAAGATGGAACTTGTTTATAAAGTTTCATTGCATCAGAATTCTTTGGAAGTCCACTTACCAATATTAGATTGATATGGAATTGTTTTAAGTTGCTGATAAGCGCAAAAGAATCTGCACCATTATTACCGTTTCCAGACAATATTAAAATATTAGAATTAACTTCTAAATAAGGTAATAAATGTGTAGCTAATTTCTTGCCTACAAGATTGATTAATTCAAATGATGAAAGCCCAGATTTTTCTTCAATCTCGAGCATTTCTTTACGACTTACGATCATATTTCGTATCCTTTACAACCATATATTAACACTTACAGAAATCTATTGTGAAAAATTATAATGAAATTGTGATATAATTCGCATAAGCAGTAGGAAAAAGGAGGATTTGCTAACATGCCAACAAAGAAAACTGTTAAAGAAGTAGCAGAAGAAGTAGTTGAAAAGAAGGCTACAAAGAAGAAGGCTGCACCAGCAAAGAAAGCTGAAAAGAAAGCTACAACTGCAAAGAAAGTAAAGAAGGAAGCACATGCAGCTAAGACTGTTAAGAAAGAGACTACAAAGAAGGTAGTTAAGAAGACAGTTAAAGCTAAGGTTGAAGATTTAGATTTAAAGACAGTTAAAGATTACGAAGATGCAATTAACTGGAAGAAGGGTGAAGCTAAGGCATTAGATTGGCTCTATATTGAATTAAGTGCAGATGCATTATTAACTCAATTTGAAGCTGGTAAGGATAACCTTAAGACAGTTTGCCAAGCATTATATAACTGCATGCTTGAAGGTGACTATTATATCGTTGAACCAACAGAAGATAACTGTGCATTAGGTACGGTTGCTGTACGTTTCTATTGCGATAACTTAAGTCCAGAACGCAAGAAAGTCTCTGAAATCAATCAATAGTATAAAAAGCCGGATCATATGATTCGACTTTTATTTTGTTAGAATATAGGCATTGATCCAAAGGAATATAACTTCAGATAAACCAGTAATCTTCATCTGTAAAATACAATCAAAGAAACAGAAAATACATACCACAAAAAACAATGTTCGATATTGAAAAAAAGGTGGTAAGTCTTTTATCAGGATTACATATAGAATAAGTGTACTATATGCAAATATTAGATGCATGTTTTTGATAAATGCTAATTCGATATAAGGAAATATGAGTGTGAGTACCGCACAAAGAAAGAATAAAACTCTTACATATTGATTGGTCGTATCCTTCGATTTCCAAAAAAGATATACGAGTGTAATCCCACATAGGACTAGGGGAAAGATACGAATTTTAGGTTTAGAAAGTAAGATACTGATATTCGTTTCATATCCTGCATAGACAAGCCATAGTATTGTAAATATGAGTGGGATGATAGGGAATATCAAATACTGAATATACGTCTGCTTTCTGTTCATGTTGTTATTATAACAAACTTAGGTGCGATAAATTGGGCTAAACATGCTATAATTTTGTCATTATGAAGAAGAAAGAAATATATATATTGATCAGTATTATCTTGATTGCAGTATTAGGAATTATTGGTCTCAATATCGTTAAAAACAAAAAACAACCAACAAAGAAGGATGAATCGACTGCAGAAACAACCCCAACGCCTAGTACGGAACCGAACACTGACACAGATTCTCTTGGCGTTCCATCAGAGAAGCCTGTTGGAATTTGGGTGGGCATTGTACATCGTGGAAAAGTTGTACAATGGTTCGATTCAGGTATCGATGGAGAATATGTTGTTAAAGGTAATGTAGGTGAAGTTCACGTTGAAGTAAAAGATAAGAAGTGGCATGTACGTGAGGTGGATTGCCCTAATCAACTATGTGTAAAAATGGGTTGGGCAGATGAAAATAGTATTATCCCAATCACTTGTCTTCCAAACGATGTCTTTATTGGATCTGCAAATCTATTATCTGAGTATATAGGTGTGAAATGAGTATAGCTAAAACGAAACGTTTTACAGTACTAGCACTATTGGCTGCTATTGCTATTACGCTGAATATTTTAGAAACTACGATGATACCGCCATTAATGGGTGTCTTCCGTATTGGTCTAGCAAACATTATGGCCTTAGTTGCTTTACGTATGCTAGGTATTAAGGAGATGCTCATTGTAAATGCAATGCGTGTATTGATTGGCAATCTTTTGACTGGAACGATATTTGGAAGTGTATTCTGGATTAGCTTCTCGGGTGTCGTATTATCAAGTTTGATACTAATTCTAATGGATTTATTAAAGTCTTCCTTGATGTTTACTTCAGTTATGAGTTCCATCGGACACTCACTAGGCCAAGTGCTAGTTGTAACATTCTTCTATATGCAACCAGCGTTTATTGTTGTGTTACCATATTTCTTATTATTGTCTATTCCAACAGGTTTATTGACTGGATTTGTGGCAACAATCGCTATCCAGCGTGTAAAGCCATTACGTAAGCAAGATTAAGTTCTTGCTTTTAATTTGTTATATATAAGAAAAAAATCATGCGTGTATGCATGATCTATATCCACTGTAAGCAGCAGGGGTAGAGAGAATCGAACTCCCATCAGCGGTTTTGGAGACCGATGTACTACCATTGTACGATACCCCTAAAATAAAAAGTGACGCGTACGGGATTCGAACCCGTGAATGCCGCCGTGAAAGGGCGGTGTGTTAAGCCACTTCACCAACGCGCCAAGTGCTTGTATAATATAGCATGCCTAGAAATTGTTTGCAATCATTTTATTCAAAAAAATCAAAAAAATTTGCTCGGATAGAAATAAGTGCTTATTTTAGTGCATATCTAACGTAATTTTATTTATTTAATATAGTGGTCTGATATAATTACATCAACAGAACGACTGATTATTATCGTTATAATATGTAGAAGGAGAGGTTTTTATGATTGATTATAGTGAGGGTAGTGGAAAACAGTATCATACTGGTGTTGGGAAAGGTGATGTTGGAAGATACGTATTCTTACCAGGAGATCCAAAGCGTTGTGCTAAAATTGCAAAGTATTTCGATGATGCCGAACTCGTAGCGGACTCACGTGAATATGTAACTTATACAGGCTGGTTAAATGGTGTAAAGGTATCTGTTACTTCAACAGGTATTGGTGGACCTAGTGCTTCTATTGCGATGGAAGAGTTAACTGCAGTTGGCGCAGATACATTTATCCGTGTAGGTACATGCGGTGGTATGGATTTAAGTGTTAAAAGTGGTGATCTAGTTATCGCAACCGGCGCAATCCGTATGGAAGGAACTTCAAAGGAATATTCTCCTATTGAATATCCAGCTGTTCCAGACTTAGATATTGTAAATGCTTTGGTAGAAGGTGCTCGTCGTGTTGAACATCCATATCATACAGGTGTTGTTGAGTGTAAGGATGCTTTCTATGGACAGCATCGTCCAGAAACGCTTCCAAATGGACCAGATTTAATTCGTAAGTGGGATGCTTGGCTCAAGATGGGTGCGAAGGCTTCTGAAATGGAATCTGCAGCTCTATTTATCGTAGCTAGTTATTTACATGTTCGTTGTGGCACTGTACTTCTTACAGTCGCAAACCAAGAACGTCAAAGAGCAGGTTTACCAAACCCACAAGTCCACGATACAGACCTAGCAATCAAGGCAGCGATTGAAGCGGTCAAATACTTGATTGAACAGGATGGTAGTGCTGACTAAAAAACTCATTCATAAAGAATGAGTTAGTCTCTAAGAGAATACCAATCAGTATATTTTCTAAATGCAGAAGGGATTGCAAGTGATTGCAGTTCCTTTTTATTTGCGAGGTAGTAATGTTCATCTAATGTATGTTGGATTTCTGCTACCTTGATTTCATATGCACGCATGTGCCACTCAAGATGCGTAAAGATATGTTTTGCTTCAGGTAGGGTTGTAATCTTAAGAGGAGTAAACCCTAATGATTCAACATGACTAATCATTTCTGATTTTGTTAGATGTGCATCCACTCCAGGGAACTCATATAAACCTGCTAGAAGTCCTTTGTGAGGTCGCTTATGAATCAAGAAGGATTGATCATCACGAATGACAAAGAGCGTACGCTCTAATATCTTTCTACCTTTTAAAGAAGAGCGATATGGGATGCTATCTGTCATCTGATTTTGATATGCGTAACAGTTTTTATTGAGCGGACATTTTTTGCATTGGGGAGCACCGTTTGGTACACAGATAGTTTCACCAAGTTCCATGATACCTTGATTAAATGAGGCATAGTTAGGATTTAACTGTTTAGGACTGTAGAAATCATTGAGTTTTTCTTCGATCGTTTCTTTTACCTTTGGTAAACGAATATCCTCTGTGATTCCGTAATATCTTGTTAGTACGCGTAGTACATTTCCATCAATTGCTGGCGCTGGAAGATTATATGCAATCGAAGCAATAGCACCGGCTGTATATGGACCGATACCTGGGAGTATCTTTAGTAGTTCGAAGTCTTTCGGCAACTTACCATCATAATATTCCATCAAAAATATGGCACACTTTTTTAGATTTCTTGCACGACTATAATATCCAAGACCTTCCCAAAGTCTCATCAGACGATCGTCATCGCAGTTAGCTAAGCTAGCTATATCAGGTAACTCATTTTTGAATGCAATATACTTTGGCTTAACAGCTTCAATACGTGTTTGTTGCAGCATAATCTCGCTTAACCAAACATCATAAGGATTGCCCGTATCACGCCAAGGCATACTGCGTTTGTTTTGGTCGTACCATTGTGTTAACTTCTTGATATCTGTATTTTTCATCTGATTTATTTTAACAGATATTGTATGGGTTAGTCATTTTAGATACAATATAATCAAATATGCGAGCATAATTTAATGGTAGAATGCAACCTTCCCAAGGTTGATGTGCGGGTTCGATTCCCGTTGCTCGCTCTTAAAATGAAAGGGTTGAAGAAGCGTATTGCTTTAACGTGTATTATAGATAACTTGCATCATTTTCCTTTATCTTTGGGAAAGTTTATAAAAGGACATATATTTTATGAAACTACGTGAGTTATTTGAGAAACGTGTAAGAGTGATTACTTGCAGCGATTTGATCATTATCGGAAAAGTCATAGATTACTATCCTACTAAGGGTACTGAATCTGGTGAAGAGGAAATTGATATTTTTCTAATGGGAGAAATCTAATTCTTCTTTTAAAAGAAAGTGATATTAGGGTCATTGAGAAATTATTGCCAGAATGAATTTTATGGTATTTGTTTTGATTTTTAATATGGAATACTGTTGTTAAAACTGTGTTATGGTTGCGTTAATGAGGAATATACAGTAATATCTATGAGTCTTTTATAGAAAACTGATTATACTGGTCGGGAATACAAAAGCTCGATCAGTTTTTCTTTGATGAGATTAAAAAGCAGAGGAAATTTATGAATTTTAAAGATTTAGAACTTAAGGAGCCGATACTGAGTGCCGTCAATAAGGCAAAGTATGAAACACCATCACCAATCCAAGAAAAAGCAATCCCTGTTATGTTGGAAGGCAAGGACATCGTTGCCTGTGCTCAAACTGGTACAGGTAAGACAGCCGCTTTCGCATTACCAATTTTAAATAAGCTTGAATATAAGAAGAAACATCAGATTCGTGCTTTAGTATTAACACCTACACGTGAGTTAGCTGTACAAATCTTCGAAAACTTTAAAAAGTTTGGGAGATATTTGAAGTTACGTGCTTGTTGTGTATATGGTGGTGCACCATCTGGCCCACAAAGAAAAGCACTCCGTAGTGGTTGTGATATTTTGATTGCGACTCCAGGTCGTTTAAACGACTTTATGGTTCAGGGTGAGATTCTCTTGAGTGATATTGAAGTATTTGTACTTGATGAAGCAGATCGTATGTTGGATATGGGATTTATTGGGGATGTACGTACAATCGCCAGCCGTATTCCAGAAGCTCGTCAAACTGTTATGTTCTCTGCAACAATGCCAAAAGAAATCAAAGAATTGGCAAATGAACTATTACATGATCCAGTGGATATTCGTGTGGCTCCACCAGCAAGCCCAGCTGAAACAATTACACAATATCTTGTATACTGTGAAAAAGCAGATAAGAAGCGTTTACTAAAGGATATGCTTGTAAGTCCTGAAGTTACAAAGGCCATTGTATTTACAAGAACAAAGATTGGTGCCGATCGTTTAACTAAGAAGTTAATAGAAGATGGTATCAAAGTTCTTACAATCCATGGTGATAAAACACAAGGCCAACGTCAGAATGCCTTGCAGCGATTTAGAACAAATCAAGTAGACGTGTTGGTTGCGACAGATGTTGCGGCACGTGGTATCGATATTTCAGATATTTCACATGTATTCAACTATGATTTACCAGAGGAAGATGAATCTTATATCCACCGTATTGGTAGAGCTGGAAGAGCTGGTAAAGAGGGTATTTCTATTTCTCTATGTTGTCATGAAGAACTAGGCTTGCTTGCATCAATTGAAAAGATGTTAAAGAAAGAGATTCCGTTAATCAGAACAGAATACTCTATCGAATTAAAACGTAAAAAAGCAAGTGCTGATAAATCAAATCGACGTCCATCATTTAAGAAGAAGTTAGATTCTCGAAGTGGTAGTGATAAGAGTAAGAAGCGTGATAAAAACAAGCGTGATAACAAAAAGAAATGTGATGATGGTGCATCGAATAAATCGATGCATAAATCTACAAAGCCAAATAAGTCACGTAAGCCTACTGATAGAAAGTCACGTCATCAAACAAAGAATTACAAGCCAAGAAGAAAGAATCGTGATCGATAAAAAAATGCAGACTCATATCTGCATTTTTTACGGCTATTGATTTAAATGTGCAATATAGTTTTCTGCTTGTTTGATACCATCTACTGCACTAGAGACGATACCGCCAGCATATCCGGCACCTTCACCACATGGATATAACCCTTGAATTGTTGAACTGCTACCATCATCGTTACGAAGTATTTTGATTGGAGAAGAGGAACGTGTTTCCAGTCCTATCATAATACCTTGATCAATCCAACCATGAATTCTTTTATCGAATTGTTTCATGCCTTCTTCCATCGCAATATTTACTTCGTCTGAGAAGAATGCATGCATGTCTTTCATGATTGTGCTACGTGGATAAGAAGTTTGAATGACAAGTTTATCGGAAGGGGTATGTTTCAAATAGTCTTTGATATTCTGTGCTGGTGCCGCAAAGCCTTCATAATAACCTAGTTGTTCTAATTTCTTCTGAAACTGAAAACCATCAAGAGGATGTCCTTGATCAAAGTCCCTACGTGGTATTTGTACAAGGATAGCACTATTGGCATTCTTACCTGCACGCATGCTATAGGACATTCCATTTACTGCAAGACAGTTTTGTTCGGTAGATGCAGGGATGACAATACCACCTGGACACATACAGAATGAGTATACACCGCGATTGACAGATGTCTTAGTGGTTAGTTGGTAGGATGATGCTTTGAGCGTAGGGTGACCATAGTGTTTACCGTAAGTGCTTTGATCGATGAGACTTTGTGGATGTTCAACACGTACACCAATCGCAAAATCTTTTTGTGTAATTTCAACACCTTGTGCAAGGAGTGTTTCGTACGTATCACTAGCGCTATGACCAGTACATAATATTACGCTATCAGTTGAAAAGTCTTGCTTATTTGTATGAATACCAACAATTTGATTATCGTTTAAATATAGATTTTCTAGTTTGGTATCAAAGTGTATTTCACCACCAAAACGAATAATCTTTTCGCGTATCTTTTTTACAATTGTCTGTAGTACATCGGTACCTAGGTGAGGACGCTGTTGGTATTGAATGGCAGGGTTGGCACCAGCTTCTACAAATTCTTCATATACTTTAGAAACCCGCATATTCTTCATACGTGTCGTTAGTTTTCCATCTGAGAAGGTTCCGGCACCGCCTTCACCAAACTGTACGTTTGATGATTCTAAGAGTTTTCCCTTAGTGAAAAATGCATTGATATCTTTGGCACGTTGTTCAACTGCTTGACCACGTTCAATAATGATTGGATTAAGTCCAACTTCTGCTAAGATAAGACCAGCATACATTCCACTTGGTCCAAATCCTACGATGATAGGTCTTTGCTTAGAAGACTTTGTAGCAGTTGGAAGAACATATACTTCTTTCGATTCTTTTTTCACATCGCGGTTCTTGAGATATTTATCTTCGTTTTTAATAGACGCATACACACTATAGGAATAGTGAAGATCATCACCTCTAGCATCAATAGATTCACGGTCGATTTCAAAGGATTGAATATCATTAATAGAACAGCGTAATTTCTTAGCAATGTGATGAATGGAAAAAGTCTCTCCAACTTCACAACGTATCTGGTTTATTTTTAGCATAATGTACCTCTTAATAATAATTATACAATAGCATCCTCTCTTTTGATTAGAGATTGATTTGCGTTATAATTCGAACATGAAAATCGCAAAACAAAAGAAAATAAAATCGAATGAAGATGGTCTTCTTGTAAAGAATATATTATCCAAACATATGGGCTTTTCAAGACGTGAAATCAGTAGATTCCATGTATCTGGTTCAATATATCTCAATGATGAAAAGTGTAGACTGACACAAGAGGTTCATACAAACGATATAGTAACGGTACGTACAGAGGAACCTATCTTAGAATCAAAACCTATAATCCTTTATGAAGATACTGATATTGTTGTGGTCAATAAACCGGCAGGAATTCCAAGTCATGCAAGTGCAGAACACTTTGATGATGATATGGGTTCTATTTTGAAACGTTATTATCAAGACGATACTTTTACAGTTAGAACTGTGGGACGTTTAGATAAAGGTGTTTCGGGAATTGTAGTATATGCGAAAACAAAACAGATGGCCGCACTTTTAGCTTCAGCTCGTGAGGAACAATTATTACATAAAGAATACTTGGCAATCGTAAAAGGGAAGTTCGAAGAAAAGCGGGGTAAGTTAATCTACACTCTTGGAAAAGAGAAGGGCATACGTGGGAGAAGTGTTACTGCAGATGGTCAAAAATGTATTACTAATTATGAAGTGATTACGGAAGGTAATTTCTTCTCGCTTATAAAAGTCCATATTGAAACTGGAAGATTACATCAGATACGTGCGGGTATGGCTTACTTTGGGCATCCACTGATTGGAGATCAACTCTATGGTGGTAGTATGCATGCGATGAAGCGACCGGCATTACATTGTTGGAAAGTAGAGTTTATCCATCCAAAAACAAAGAAACAGATTTCGATAGAATGTGAATTGCCAACTGACATGCAAAAGGTAGTCGATAAACTTCAGGAAACAATTACGACAGCGTAAGATTTGTAATCAAAAAAATTTAGGCATAGAATCAATTATAGAAGTACGCAAAGGAGTATCTGTATGAAACAGGAAAATCTTGATAAGATTATTGCGTTTCGTCATGTGTTACATGAACATCCCGAATTGTCTAATCACGAAGTGCATACAAGAAAATTAATCAAAGAATTCATCGCACAAAATATGTCCAAGTATCTTGTACTTGATGAAGGGGATTGGTTGTATTGCATGAAGCCGTATCAAGATACAAAGAAGACAATTGTATTGCGCGCGGACCATGATGCGATTATGAATTCTTCAAATACACCATTTCATGGCTGTGGTCATGATGGACATACTGCAATTTTGTTGGGCGTAATGTTAGAGGAAGAGGATAGAGAAAGTGAATATAATGTCATCTATCTTTTTCAGCCAGCTGAAGAAAATGGTAGTGGTGCAGCTATCTGCAAACCATTATTTAAAAAGTATCATGTGGATGAAATTTTTGGTTTGCACAACATGCCTAATTTAAGAAAGAATGTGATTTACTATCGACCAGAGACAGTTATGTGTGCTTCGGTAGGCTATCGTATTTCTTTGACTGGCGTACAGAGTCATGCCTCAGAACCTGAGAAAGGATGCAATCCAGTCTATGTCTTATCTGCATTTGCTAAATCTATAGAACCTCTAGCAAGGCAGACTGGTTTTAAACCCTTTACATTTGAGAACTATCACTTCAATTCACTTGCGATGATCACGATTATCCATATGAATGTGGGTAGTTTGAATTTTGGCATCTCACCAGCAAATGGTGAAATCTGTTTGACTTTGCGTGCTGCTAAAGAAAATGAACTAGCGGTATTAGAAGGGTATGTTCGCTCTTACTTTGAAGGATTAAAAGAAAAGTTTGAAGTAAGTATTGAAGTATTTGATCGCTTTGACGAAAATTACGCAGATCCTGCACTAGTAGAAGAAACGGTTGATACGCTAAAGTCTAGTGGATTAGAGGTAGAAGCGCTAATGGAACCAATTCGTGCCAGTGAAGATTTTGGATATTATAAGAGATTTGCACCATGTATGTTCGTCTTTGTTGGAATGGGAACTTGTCCTTCTTTACATCATGATTCCTATGCATTTGATGATGAAATTATTCCTACCGCAGTGCGTATGTTTGGAACAATCATTCGATAGTGCTTGCATGTATTTCACAAGCACTATTTTTCATTGACTTTACAATACTTTTTTGTGAAAAAGGGTTGTTTTTTCTATGGGAATGGAATACTATTAAAAAGCAAGGTGATAACACCGAATGCGCCGATAGCTCAACTGGATAGAGCATTTGACTACGAATCAAAAGGTTGCGGGTTCGACTCCTGCTCGGCGCGCCATTTAAAAAAAGCCCGCTACAAGCGGTTTTTTTATTAGGATATTTATGCTATCAAATGAGGGAGGACAAAAAGATGAGTGATTTTGAAAGCAAAATTAGTTCAGCTGTCCGTGAGGCAGTGAAGCAAGTGTACGATATTGATGCAGATGATTCAATATTGATTGTTGAGACCCCACGTGATCCAAAGATGGGAGATTATTCAACTAGTGTAGCTATGCGCCTTTCCCGAACATTGCATAAGAGTCCATTAGATATTGCTGGACCTATCGTTGAAAAGTTAAAGGAAATCTATACAGAAGCTTCTTCTATCGAAGCTGTAAAGCCAGGCTTCATCAACTTCCGTTTAAAGAAGGATGCTTTAGCGGAAGTAATTAATACTGTTATCAACGCAGGTGATGATTATGGTAAGAATAACACTGGTGCAGGTGTGAATGTATTGGTTGAGTGGGTATCTGCTAACCCTACAGGTGACTTACACTGTGGACATGCTCGTAACGCTGCTTGGGGTGACTGTATCTCACGTCTTTACGAAGCAAGTGGTTATAACAACTACAGAGAGTTCTATGTTAACGATGCTGGTAACCAGATTGTGATGTTAGGTGAATCCTTAATTTCTCGTTACTTTGATCACTTTGGGAAAAAATATCCACTTCCAGAAGATGGATATCATGCACAAGATATTATTGATATTGCAAATCAGATTGCAGAAAAAGATGGTGACAAGTGGTTAAACGCTGATCCCGCAGAACGTCTTGAATACTTCAAGAAGACAGGTGTTGAGTTAGAATTAAAGAAGATTGAGGATGACTTAAAGATATATCGTTGTGATTTCCAAAACTTCCAGCATGAAACATTCTTCTACGAAAACAATCGTAAGCGTATCAATGATTGCTTAACAAAGATGGCCGATATGGGTCTGACATATGAAAAAGATGGTGCTCTATGGTTTAAGAGTACTGAATATGGTGATGACAAGGACCGTGTATTACGTAAGAGCGATGGAACATTGTCTTATTTAACACCAGATATCGCTAACCACATTTATAAGATTGAAAGAGGCTATGATCACTTAATCAACTTATGGGGTGCTGACCACCATTCCTATGTAACACGTATGCAGTCTGCTTTAACAGCATTAGGTTATCCAGATGTCCTTAAGGTAGATATCATCCAGATGGTACGTATGGTTGAAGATGGCAAGGAAGTGAAGATGTCCAAACGTACAGGTAACGCAATTACGATTCGTGAGTTATGCGAAGACGTAGGCGTTGACGCTGCTCGTTGGTTCTTCGTTTCTAAGGACGTTGCAACTCACATGGATTTTGATATGAAGTTAGCCCGTTCTAAAGATAACAACAACCCTGTATTCTATGCACAGTATGCATATTCTCGTATGCATTCCATTATGAACAATCCTAAGATTCCTGCCTTCACACAGGTAGCTACTTATGATCGTCTAAGTGATGAGAAGGAATTACAGTTGATGAAGCTCATTAGTGAATTCCCAATTGAAGTTGCAAATGCAGCAGCAAGCAGAAAGCCAAACAAGATTACTGAATATATCATTTCTCTTGTTAAGGTTTACCATAGCTACTACAACAGTTCACGTGTAAATAACCCAGAAGATCCTGAGTTAACAAACCAACGTTTAGGCTTAGTGAAGGCTACAATGATTACATTGAAGAACGCTCTTAACCTTGTTGGTGTAGAAGCACCTGAATCAATGTAATTGAAAAACAAGAACGATATATGGAGTCCCTGTAGTGATGATATAGGGGCTCTTTCTTGTGAATTATAGGTATTTTTCAATAAGAAGAACAAGATGATGTTTACAAAAAAATACAAAATTTTAGGCAATATGTTTCCAATTATAGAAAAAAATACGATTACAATAGTAATATAGATTTGAAACCGGTTACATATCATGCGCGCGATATGTAGCCTCAATGAAAAGACAATAGGAGGAAAGCAAATGTCTAACATTCATGTAACGAGTGAAATCAAAACACTCAAAAAGGTTTTATTACACAGGCCAGGAGAAGAATTATTAAATCTTACACCTGATACATTAGGAGAATTATTATTTGATGATATTCCTGATCTTTATGAAGCACAGGTTGAACACGATCGTTTCGCTAAGATTTTACGTGACAATGGTGTAGAAGTTGTTTATCTAGAAGATTTAATGGCTGAAACACTAGATGCTCATCCAGAAATTAAGGAACAGTTCCTTGATCAATGGTTAGTTGAATCAGGTGTTCATACTCCTGAATATCACAAGATTATTAAGGACTACTTAGCTAAGTTTACAAATACTAAGGAATTAGTTCTAAAGACGATGGCTGGTATCACATTCAGAGAACTCGGTGAAATCCACACAAATTTCTTGGTTGACCGTCTTGAAACTAAATCACACTTATTAGTAAATCCAATGCCAAACCTATACTTTACACGCGACCCATTCGCTTCTGTAGGTAATGGTGCAGTTATTAACAGAATGTATTCTGTAACAAGAAATCGCGAAACAATCTATGCAGATTACATCTTCAGATTCCATCCAGAATATGCTGGAAATGTTCCAGACTTATATGGACGTAATAACCACTTCCATATCGAAGGTGGAGACGTATTAAACGTTAATGAAAAACTCTTATTCATCGGTATTTCACAGAGAACACAGGCTGAAGCTATTCAGGACTTAGCTATGAAGATGTTCTATGAAAACGAAGGAAATAAGATTGAGACAATTTTAGCTTTCAATATTCCTAATTCACGTGCATTCATGCACTTAGATACAGTATTTACACAAATTGATACTGATGCATTTACAATTCATCCAGGTATCATGGGAACATTACAGGTATTTGCTGTTACAGCAGATCGTGCAAATCATGATGTTCATATCGAAGAACATACAGGTAAGTTAGAAGATATTCTTGCTAAGTTCATGGGCTTAGATAAGGTTCGTTTATTCCCTTGCGGAGCTGGAGACCCATTAGCGGCTGAACGTGAACAATGGAATGATGGCTCTAATACACTAACAATTGCGCCAGGTAAGATTATCGTTTACAAGCGTAACTATGTTACAAACCAATATCTAAAGGATAATGGATTTGAAGTATTAGAATTAGAAGCATCCAACTTATGCGTAGGACGTGGTGGACCAAGATGTATGTCCATGCCATTAGTTCGTGAAGACTAAGTTTAAAATTGAATAACCATAAAAATAGAAAAATAAGAAAAGGAGCTATTATGGGCGTTAATGTTAGAGGAAGAAGTTTTTTGACACTATTAGATTTTACATCAGATGAAATCAGATATTTCTTAGAATTATCTGCTGAATTCAAGAGATTAAAGGCTAATGGTGTCGACCACAGTTATTTAAAGGGCAAGCAAGTTGTTCTCTTGTTCGAAAAGACATCTACAAGAACACGTTGTGCATTCGAAGTTGGTGCACGTGACTTAGGTATGGGTGTTACATTCCTAGATTCTGGATCATCACAGATGGGTAAGAAGGAATCATTAGAGGATACAGCTAAGGTATTAGGCCGTATGTACGACGGTATCGAATACCGTGGATTCAAGCAGGAAGTAGTTGAAGATCTTGCTAAGTATTCTGGCGTTCCTGTATGGAATGGTTTAACAGATTTATATCACCCAACACAGATGTTGGCTGATATCTTAACAGTTAAGGAAGAATTCGGTGATGTTAGAGGCCGTAAGTTAACATTCTTCGGTGACGCTCGTAATAATGTTGCTAACTCATTGATGATTGTTTGTGCTAAGTTAGGTATGCACTTCTGCGCATGCGGACCTAAGGAATTAATGCCTTCAGATGAACTTGTTGCTAAGTGCAGAGAAGTAGCTAGCAAGACGGGTGCTGAAATTGAATTAACTGATGATATCAAGATCGGTGCTAAGGATGCTGATGTTCTTTACACAGACATCTGGGTATCAATGGGCGAACCAGAAGAACTATGGGAGAAGAGAATCAAGCTCTTACGTCCTTACCAGGTTAATAAGGAATTGATGGCTATGGCTAAGCCAACTGCTATCTTCCTACACTGCTTACCATCATTCCATGATCGTAACACAACAGTTGGTGAGAACATCTACCAGAAGTTTGGCTTAGAAGCTATGGAAGTTACAGATGATGTATTCTTAGGCACACAAGCTAGACAATTTGATGAGGCAGAGAACCGCATGCATACAATTAAGGCTGTTATGTATGCTACTCTGAAGTAATCACATGGCAAAGCGTATAGTAGTAGCTCTTGGGGGTAATGCCTTAGGCAATACCCCTGAAGAGCAGCTTGAATTAGTTCGTCATACTGCTAAGACTATCGTTGACTTAGCACAGGACGGCTATGAAGTAATCGTTGGTCACGGTAATGGACCACAGGTTGGAATGATTAACCTGGCTATGGAATTCTCATGCACAAAGGGTGGCAATACTCCATATATGCCATTCCCAGAATGTGGTGCGATGTCCCAAGGCTATATTGGTTATCATTTACAACAAGCTATTCAGCAGGAATTAAAGGCTCGTGGCATTGATAAGGAATGTGCAGCTGTTGTTACACAGGTAGTTGTTGATGCAAATGATCCAGGATTTGCGAAACCTACAAAACCAGTAGGAAGCTTCTATACGAAGGAAGAAGCAGATAAGATTGCTGCTGAAAAGGGCTTTACATTTGTAGAAGATGCAGGACGTGGATATCGTCGTGTTGTACCTTCACCAATTCCACAACGTATCGTTGAACTAAAGGTTGTTGAACAACTTGTTAAGGCTGGCGACATCGTTATCACAGTTGGTGGCGGAGGAATCCCTGTAGTTGAAACAGAGCAAGGATTAAAGGGCGTTGCAGCTGTTATCGATAAGGACCGTTCTAGTGCATTACTAGCACAGTCCATTGGTGCAGATATGTTGATTATCCTAACTGCAGTCGACAGAGTATGCATTAACTATAACAAGCCTGATCAAAAGGAACTTCCAACAATGACGTTGGAAGAAGCAGAGAAGTATATTGAAGAGAAGCAATTTGCTCCTGGAAGTATGCTTCCAAAGGTTCAATCATGTATGGAATTCGTTAAGAATAACACACACGGTGGAACGGCTTTAATTACATCATTACAAAAAGCAAAAGTTGCTTTACAAGGTGAAACAGGCACCATTATTACTAAATAATTAGAAGGGGGGATAGTATGTCTGTGAAAGCCAAAAAACGCTCACTAACAGCGTTTACAATTTTATTTATTATTTTAGCAGTACTTTGTTTGATTTCAGTATTCTTAAATGGACAACCAATTAGCGATAGCTTAATCAGTGGTTTAAACCCTGAGAAGTATGGCGAATTAGTTGACATGGTTGCTAACGGCGAAACCGTTACGGTTGTCGGTGCAAAGTTCAGTGATTTCTTCATGGCATTCCCAAGAGGATTTGTGGATGCTGCTGACTTGATTGTATTTATTATGGCTATCGGTGGATTCATCGGTGTTGTAATGAAGACTGGTGCTCTTGAAGCTGGTGTTTATCACTTAGTTAAGAAGATGCATGGCAAGGAAGAAGTTCTGATTGTTATCTTGATGATTTTATTCTCTATCGGTGGCTCCACATACGGAATGGCTGAAGAGACAATCGGTTTCTACGCTTTGATTACTACAGCATTGGTAGCAGCTGGCTTCGATACAATGGTAGCAGTTGCAACTGTATTGCTCGGTGCAGGATGTGGTGTATTAGGTTCAACAATTAACCCATTTGCTACTGGTGCAGCTATGGCTGCATTGCAGAGTGTTAACGTTCCTTATGACAACACATTAGTTATGATTCTTGGCTTTGCATTGTGGTTTACATCACTTGCAATCGCTATTTTCTTCGTATTAGGTTACGCTAAGAAGGTTAAGGCTGATAAAGGCTCAACAATTCTTTCTCTACAAGAGCAGGAAGATATGCGTGAACACTTTACAAAGGAAGATGGCAACAAGTTAGAATTTACAGGCAAGCACAAGGCTGTATTAATTGTATTTGCAATCTCATTTGCAGTTATGATTGCTTCATTGATTTCTTACATCGACATCAACTTTGCTGGTGATGAAGAAGCTTACTTAGCAGTACTTGGATGGACTTCATTCTTAACGGGTGAACCTTTAGGTCTATGGTACTTCTCTGAGTTGGCTGCTTGGTTTACATTCTCAAGTATTCTTATCGCTATCATGGCTAGAATGTCTGAAAGAGAATTCATCGATACATTCTTAGACGGTGCGAAGGATCTATTATCAGTGGCAATCGTAATCGCAGTTGCTCGTGGTATCACAGTCGTTATGAAGACAACTCATATGGACTTCTGGATTTTGGACAAGGCAGCAGGTATGTTGATGGGTGTTCCGGGATTCGTATTCGCTCCTCTATCATATGTAATTTACTTAGTATTGAGTTTCTTAGTTCCTTCAACATCAGGACTTGCTGGATTCTCAATGCCAGTAATGGGTGGTTTAGCAAATACATTAGGCTTCAACGCTTCAATTATGATCAATATCTTCTGTGCTGGTTGCGGATTAATCAACCTCTTCACACCAACATCTGGTGTAGTAATGGGTGGTCTAGGTGCAGCTAAGGTTGAACTAAAGACATATATGAAGTGGGGTGTGAAATTATTTGTAGCGATTGCTATCGCAAATATCGTTGTTCTATCATTAGCAATGATGATAATCAAATAATTAAAACTAAAATATGTTTGAATAGAGTTCCGGCTGTGTGAGAGCACGGTCGGAACTTTCCGCTTTTATACAAATATGCTATGATATGTACAACAGAGGTACAAAATTTATGACAAAGACAGCAACTATCCAAGATAGCTGGACGTCGGAAACTAATCCTATTTCTTTTTGCTCGTTTGACTATGAAGCAATTGAGAAGCCAACCAAAGCTTTAATGCATCAGGCTGCCCGTTTTATGTACTTTAATAAAGGCGTCGGTAAGATTAAAGTAGATGGCGTGGAGTATGATATAAAACCACATACACTATGCGCAATTACACCTTGGAAGATTACAGATATCATTGATGTAAGAGATACCTTACACCTTAATCTAGTAGTTTATGATTATCAATTTATTAACACAATGCTCAAGGTAACACCAGGCTTGGAAGAAGAAAGTGTTGACCTTTTGAATTTCCTTGCAGTTGAACCGATTGTATATTTAAACGATGAACAAACAAAGTACGTAGATGGAATCATGTCACACCTTCAAGAGGAACTTGGCGTTGATTCCGCATTGGTCAGGCAACCCAATAAGCCGTTGTCTTTCTTATATTCACTTGTTAAAATTATTGAATTAATGGTGGCGTATCGTCGCTATTTTAAGGCTAGTGAAGAAGTAGTGAATGAAGAAAATGCATCCGTCATGCAGAATTCGATATTGAGTTATATTTATTCCCATTCTTCGGAGCGTTTAACGCTTGAAAAGGTTGCAGAAATATTTTTTATATCAGAATCAACATTATCAAAGAAGTTAACTGATTTAACAGGTACTACATTTACAAAATTATTAAATAATATCCGTATTGAAAAAACATCAGACTATTTAATTTATACGGATATGACACTAGAAGAAATTGCCATTTTACTCGGTTTTGCGGATGCTTCACATCTATCAAAACACTTTGTGGAGAAGGTAGGTATTACCCCAAACAAATATCGTAAGATCTACAGTAAGGTAAAATCTGGATATAATCGTGCAGATAAGAACGTTGCATTTGAAGTAACGAACTATCTCTATAAGCACTATGATACAGAGAAGTTACTTGCTAGTACTATGGCTGAGAAATACGGTGTAAGTGTTTCGGAATTAAACCGATCATTACTCTATTATTCCGAGAAAAACTTTGAAACATTATTAAATTTTATTCGTATTAACAAAGCTAGTGAATTATTGATTTCTACAACATATTCTGTCTTAGATATTGCGGTAGCTGTAGGTTATAACAATATCAAGACATTCAATCTTAACTTTTACAAATTTAAAGCCATGACACCAACAGAATTCCGTACAGGCATTACTTTACAAAAAGTAGATCGTTCTGAAAGTGGTTTTGCTGGATAACTATAATTAGAAAGTTGGGTAAATAATGAAACCATTCTATGTGACAGGGCATATGAATCCAGATTGCGATGCAATCGTATCCGCAATCGCGTATGCCCATCTGAAACAACAACTAGGGCAAGATGCTATTGCATGTGCTTTAGGCAAGGCAAAGAGTGAAACACAGTATTTATTACAGAAGTTTGGTTTTGAACATCCTAAGCTAATCCATACAGCTAAATGCATGTTATCGGAAATAGAAAAGGATGATCCATTACTTGCAGGCCCAGATTTAACAATGAAAGAAGCATTAGACCTTATTTTATCTCGTAAAAATAAAGGTATTTTCATCGTTGATGAAAAAGAAAGACTTTTAGGATTGTTATCTGTTTCTGACTTAACAAAGCTTTGGGCAGAAAGTGGTAAGTCTTTGAAAGACTTAATCAGTACTGCTACATTAACCAATATCGCAAGAGTACTAAAAGGCAAGTATTATTGTGAATCAAAACAGTATCATCCAAGTGGTATTGTACAGATTATGCCTTCCATGTCTGATAAGCCAGAAGTATATAAGAATTCTATTGTAATTGTACGCAATAATCCGGATATTCAACGCTTTGTAATTGAGGCAGGTGCAGCACTTGTGGTTGTTTCTGGTGAAGATTGGATAGATGAAGTTACTTTATCCTATGCAAAAGCAAAGGGTGTATCCATGCTGCATACGGATTACTCCGTTATTGAATGCTCACGTTTGATTTATCAAACACCATCTGTTAAATCTGTTATGACAACAGATGTTATGACATTCCAAGAAACAGAGTATGTTGACGAAGTAAGTGATCATATTGCGAAGACACGTTATCGTACCTATCCTGTTTTGGATAAGGATGGTAGGGTTGTAGGAGCTATCTCGCGTTATCACTTATTCCATTATGAAAAGAAGAAATTTATCCTGGTTGATCACAATGAAGCGATGCAATCTGTACGTGATTTAGAGTTTGGCGAAGTGGTTGAAATTGTTGATCACCATCGTATGGGTGGCATTGAGACGGTGACGCCTATCAATATCGTTGCACGTACTGTAGGAAGTACAGCCGCAATCATTACTGGTTTATATAAATCATCACATATCAAATTACCAAAGAATCTTGCAGGCATTCTTCTTGGTGCTGCTATTAACGATACGATGTGCTTGCAGTCACCAACAACCACAACTTTTGATCATGAGATGGTGAAGTACTTGGAAGAAGTATCTGGGACAAAGGCAATTGACCTATACCAAGAGATGCTGGATGCTTCAGATTCAGTCACAAATAAGACGGATGTGGAGTTGCTCTATAATGACTTTAAAGAGTTTAGAATCAATGGAACAAGAATTGCGATTGCACAAGTACAGTGCAAGAAGGATGATTACTTTGCAATTAAAGTTCACTTCCATGCATTCATGAAAGAAACTGCAGAAGTACAGCATTATGATTTAGTATTAACATTGTTTACTGATCCTATGGGATCAGGATCCTACTTCTTGGTAGCGGGAAAGAAGTCTAATATTATTGCGGAAGCCTTTGGCGATATCCTCAACAAAGAACATTTTGGAAAGGGTATTGTATCTCGTAAGAAACAAGTATTACCAATTATTATTGATACCTTGAAATGATATACTTGTAGTACAAGAGGTGATAAAATGAAAAGATTTATTGTGGATGAAGGTTTTTGGGAGATATTCCCAGAAGCTTGTATTGCGGTTTTAGCTGTAAAGAATGTTCAGGAGTCTATTCATTTAGATGATGAAAAGGCATCTGAAATCAAAGCACTATTAGATAGTGCAAATGAAGGTGCTAAGAAGTACTTAACGAGTGAAGTGATTTCTGAGAATGCAGTTGTAAAGACATGGCGTGAAGCATATTCAAAATTTCCTACAAAGAAGGGTGCACGTTGTTCAATCGAAGCTTTACTAAAGCGTGTACTGCATGGCACACCAGTCGGAACTATCGCACCAACTGTTGATATTACAAATGCAATCTCACTAAAGTATGCATTCCCAATTGGTGCTGAAAATATGGAGACCTTCAAGGGAGATTTACACTTAGGTATTATGAAGGGTGGAGAAGATTTCTGGCCAATTGGTTCAGATAAACCAGAACCACCATTAGCAGGTGAAATTGCATACTACGATGAGGAAGGTGTTATCTGTCGTTGTTGGAACTGGCGTGATGGAAAGCGTACAGAAGTAACAGATGATACAACGGTTGAATTCATCGCAATGGAATGTGTTGAACCAAACCGCGTAGGTGAATTACAAGAAGCAGTCGATGAACTAGCAAATCTTTTAACACATTATGTTGGTGCTGAAGTAATCAATAAACAGATTATCAATATCAACACAAAAGAAACAATGATCCAAGAATAAACAAAATGCGCACTCTTTCATAAAGGGGCGCATTTCATATATGTATAAGAAAAGAGATGATATATCAATAGTATCATCTCAAGCATTAACCAACTTACTTTCCTGAGTTTGAAGCCATGAAGTCAGACCAGATTGTGTTCAGCTTTTCAATCTGTTCATCTGTTACAGAGTAAACTACAACATCTTCACCTAACTTCTGAACTCTCATGTAGCCGTTGCTGTAAAGAGTAACGTTATATGTACCTTCCTTGTCAGCTACTTCAACACCAAATGCTGTATCCTTTTGGTTGAAAGAAACCTTGTCTTTAACAACTTTTGTTGAAAGTGTCTTTAATTCATCAGCGATTGCGTTAACAACATCCTTATGGTCTGTGATTGTTTCGCGTTGAATTCCAGATTCTGGATCAACATAGATAACAGAAACCTTTGTTGGTTCCTTTGTTAACTTCTCAGAAATGCTCTTAGTAGATAATGCGTTTGCACCACAGCCAGCCAAGAATAATAAACCAGCTAATACAAATGTGCCTAATGTCTTTTTCATCTTAATCCCTCCAAATATACTGATAAGAAATATACCTAAGAATATAGCATATATCGTATAAAAAAAGATATATTTTTATCATGCTACTCAATGATAATATAAAGAGAATAAAACGAACAGAAGAATTATCTTTAAAAGATTACAAAATAATCAAATTATGATAATAAAATATAAAATTTACATAAGCATTTACAGTATATGAAAAAAATTACAAATGATGAATTGAGCATATATTTTGTGTTATTTCTTACTGTGATATAAAGTTTAGTTGTATAAAATATAAAGGAGGCAAATTATGGTAGATGTAATTATCATTGGTGCAGGTACTGCTGGTTTATCAGCGGCTATTTATGTACAAAGAGCAGGAAAGAAAGCTTTAGTGTTAGAAGAGTCTACTTATGGTGGACAGATCATCAATACAGCAGATATAGAAAATTATCCAGGTATCAAACATATTTCTGGGTTTGATTTTGCGACAGATCTTTACAATCAAGCAAAAGACTTAGGCACAACTTTTGCGTTTGAAGGTGTGGTGAAGATTGAAAACTGTGAGGACGAAAAGGTCGTTTACACGACAAAGAATGAATATCATGCAAAAGCGATTATTATCGCTACTGGTATGAAGCGTAGAGAACTAGGAATTGAGCGTGAAAAGGAACTAATAGGTAAGGGCGTATCCTATTGTGCAACTTGTGATGGTATGTTTTTTAGAGGTAAAAATGTAGCTGTAAATGGTGGTGGTAATGTAGCGGTTGAAGATGCAGAGTATTTAACACGTTTCTGCAAACGTGTATATATTATTCATCGTCGTGATGAATTCCGTGCTGATGAAGCTGAAGTAGTAAAACTTGATGGTAAGGAAAACCTTGTAAAGGTAATGGATAGTACCGTTACAAAACTAAATGGAGATGACCGTCTACATTCCATTGAAGTAACAGATAAGAATACTGGTGAAACAAAGACATTAAATGTGGACGCTTTATTTGTTGCAATTGGACAAATTCCAATGAATCAGATCTTCTCTGATATTGTTGAATTAGATGAACGTGGATTTATCAAAACAGATGAAGAATGCCGAACATCTGCTAAGGGCATTTATGCAGCAGGAGATTGTCGTGTAAAGACCGTTCGTCAATTAACAACAGCTGCCAGTGATGGTGCTATCGCCGCTTTGAATGCATGTAATACTGTATAAGTATTATTTCAAGATATATGCCTCTGTTAGTACATATAAGTGATATAATAATACTAATAACAAGAGGTAGGTATAATGAATCAGATAAAATGTATATTTTTTGATTTAGGCTGGACCCTTCTAGAACCATGCAGCGGTGATTGGAATTTGAATCAAAAATTCTATGAACTATTTTCTCGAGAGAAAATTTCGAGACTCGACTACAACGTATGGCAACATGCATACAATACAGCGTATTTACCATTTATTGAAAATCCAAAAATGACAAGTGAACAGGAGCAGATCGAAAGATATACCCGTTTCTATCTAACGTTGTTTGATCAAGCAAAGTTAGATGGAACATTTCAACATGCAGTAAAGCTTGCGGTTGATATGGTAGAGAATCTTGCAACAATGAGTTTAATACCAGGTTCCTTAGAAACACTAAAAACATTAAAGGATGAAGGTTATCGTATTGGAATTATTTCTGATACATGGCCATATATTGAAAAACGTATTCATGCATTCAAACTGGATGAATATGTTGATCAATACACGTATAGTTATGAATTAGGTGTTTTGAAACCTAATGTACTTATGTTTCAAGATGCATTAGAAAAATCTGGGTTTAAACCTGAAGAGTGTATTTTCATTGATGACCAGATAAAGAATCTCGAAGCCGCAGGATCTCTGGGAATTCATCCTGTACAAATCGTTTATCATGAAGGTGCTGAAACAGGAGAATATCCAATGATTCAAAAACCAAGTGATATTCTGAATTTACTAAAACAATATCAATAAGCATAGTCAAGGTTTTTAAATCCATTATGTATTATCATTGATATATAGATTGGAGAAATTAAAAATGTTAAATGTAGGAGTAAAAGCACCTGACTTCAAATTGCCAGATCAAAATGGTGTAGAACATAAACTTTCTGAATATAAAGGAAAGAAGGTAATCCTCTATTTTTATCCAAAGGATAATACATCAGGTTGTACAGCAGAAGCTTGTAACTTCCGTGATCACTTGCCACAAATCCAGGAAAAGGGAGCGATTGTATTAGGTATTTCGAAGGATAGTGTAAAATCACATAAGAAGTTTGAAAGTAATTATGATTTACCGTTTACATTATTATCTGACGAAAGTACAGAAACCATTCAAGCATATGATGTTTGGGTAGAGAAATCTATGTATGGTCGTAAGTATATGGGAATTGAACGTTCAACTTACTTAATTGATGAAAAAGGTATTATCATTAAGACTTTCCAAAAAGTAAAAGCTACAAGCCATGTTGAGGATGTTGTAAAAGAGTTATAAAGACATAAACTGCCGTAGGGCAGTTTTTTAAATTTAGATGGCAAAAGAATGTGATTTAAGATAATATAAGATTAGGTATTTGTTAATAAATACACATGGAGGGAAAAATGAATAATTACGCAAAGATTGCACTCAGTTCATTGATGGCTTTGTCTCTTGTTGCATGTTCAGGTGGCAAGTATAAAGCTGGAACTTACACGGGTGTAGCGGCTGGACGTAATGGTGACGTTAAGGTTGAAGTTACTGTTTCAGCAAACAAGATTGAGTCTGTAAAAGTGGTAGAGCAGCAAGAAACAGAGAGTATTGCGGCAGAAGCTTTAACAACAGTTCCGGAAGCAATTGTAAAGAACCAGTCAGCAAACGTTGACATAGTCTCTGGTGCAACAATCACATCAAAGGCTATCATCGAGGCGGCTAAGAATGCTTTAGAACAAGCAGGTGCTAAGGATGATGGCAGTGCGAAGAAGCATGAAAATGTAAAGGTGACATATAAGGAAGGTACATATACAGGTACTGGCACAGGTTATAATGGTCCTATCAACTTAACAGTTACATTTACAAAGGATGGTATTTCCGAAATCGATTATAGTGACAACAAAGAAACAAATCATATCGGAACACCAGCATTTGATTATTTAGTAGCAGATGCTAAGGAAGCAAATGGTGCAGGTATCGATGTTATTTCAGGTGCTACATTTACTTCAATTGGTTTCAAGAATGCCCTAATTGACGCAGCAAAACAGGCAGAAGCTAGTGATTTAGATGGCTTTAAGAAGAATACAGTAGAACATAAAGCAGGTGAAGCAATCGAAAAGACAACTGACGTTGTTGTAGTAGGTGCTGGTGGTGCTGGTATGGCTACAGCAGTACAATCTGCACAGAATGGTAATTCAGTTGTTGTATTAGAAGTGAATGCCGAAATCGGTGGTAACACAGTTGCTTCTGGTGGACAGTTCCAGTCTGCACAATCATACTTAGTTTGGGATCCGGCTGATCCAGATGCAACAACAGGAGTTTATAAGGGTGTTACATACAACAAAGTTCATAACGCTACTGGTAACATCAAGGTATTAAAGGAAATCCTTAACTGGAATGAAAAGGAATTCGATAGCAAGTACTTTGATAACACACCATTTGTAGCAGGTGATATTGAAACATTGTCACATGCTGGTGTACACGCGGAATACTTAAGTACATTAAAAGAATTGAAGAGTGAGATTCAGGCTTACTTGAACTGGGCGCAGCCACAGTTAGATGCAGGTAAGGCAGAAGGTGAAATCACATTATTCTCAACTCCAAATCTACATATCTTCCAGACATATTATGGTGGATTAAGACCAAACGCTGAAAAGACATCATGGATCTATGGCTCATATGATCTTGTTAAGCAGTTCGTTGATGGTGGACAAGACCTCAAAGGTTGGTTAGAAAATCAAGGTGCAATCTTTGATAACTCTATTCAGCCAATTATTGTAGGTGCTTTATGGAATCGTGAAAATGACTTCAAGGGAAGTGATCTTGATGGAGATGGAACACCAGATCCAGATGGAAAGAATGTAAAGGGTAAGACAGTTTGGAATACATACTTTGCAACAACTAAGAAGACATTACTTGAAACAGCTGCTAACCATGCAGACAATGAAATCATGTTACGTACAAAGGTAACAGAACTTATCACAGATAAGGATGGAAAAGTGGTTGGTGTTAAGGGTGTTCAATATGATGGCACTCCAGTAACAATCCATGCTAAGAAGGGTGTAGTACTCGCAACTGGTGGGTACGCTGCAGATATTAAGCGTGTTATGGAAACAAATGACTACTGGGCTGATGGTGATATCACAACACATACACGTACAACAAACCGTTCTTCATTAGTAGGCTCTGGTATTGATATGGGCGTTGCTGTTGGTGCAGAAACAACAGGTATGGGCTTTGCTCAGATGATGCCTATCTCTTGGGTAGATAATGGAAACCTTGCATTTGGTGGTGGACACTATGCAATCTATATTAACCCTACAACAGGTAAGCGTTTCGTTAATGAAACAGGTGAGCGTGACGTGTTATCACTAGCTGAATTTGAAAATGGTGTAAGCTTTAATGGCACAAATGGAACAATTATGGATATCGCAAACTCCAACCAATTAGTTCCTGGTCCATATCCTTATGGAACACCAAAGGATGAAGATCTAACTCTTTGGGAAAGTGATGTTAAGGATAGACAGTACACAAGAACTGTTGATCAATTAGGTGAGTTATTCAAGCAGTTAGGCTTTGAATGCACACAAGAAGAAGTTATCAATACAATCAAGGAATATGATATGGCATTGATGACAGGTACTGAAAATACATTGAATCCAACAAAGACTGGTTGGACAACATTGATTGGTACAGCTGAAAAGGATGAAAATGGTAAGTATATCGTTGATACTTATAAACTTGAAGGTGTGAAGCTAAAGATTAGATTATTAGCTCCATCTACACACCATACAATGGGTGGTTTAGCGGTTGATGCACAGCGTCACGTATTAGATAAAGATGGTAATATCATCAAGGGGCTATACGCTGCTGGTGAAGTAACTGGTGGTATCCACGGTGGTAACCGTTTAGGTGGTAATGCGATTGTTGAAATTTTCGTTTCAGGTCGTACAGCTGCTGATACAATCGTTGCAGACAACAAGTAAAACGAACTTGGGAAGAGGTACAAGTGACCTCTTTCTTTTTTCTATCCTTTCATTCATGGTATAATCGCTAAGAAGAGGTATTATTATGCGCAAAATCTTTACATTTCTATCGGTATTATTCATAGCCGTAACAGTTTATATTGTTTATGGAACGTTTCAATCTGCACAAAAGTTTGAAGAGGGTTCTATTCAAAACGCTAATAGAGCCAATGCATTATCACAGCAGATTGCAGATGCACAAGCATTACAACAAGAAACATCTTCAGAAGAGTATACAAAGCTTGAAACGATGTTCAATGCGGGAAATGCAGTAGCACAAGCACAGACACAGGCTCTGCAAGATCAAACGGATGTAATAAGTCCAGAGTTACAATCAGCGATGGAGACATATATTACTGCAGGTGATAATGGTAACTTCATGTCAGTATGGTATCCGATAGATGGCGCATATACATGGTCATTTGCGCCAACGTTTCTATTCTCGGGTTCAAGTCAAAAAGTGATTTGGACTTTAAGCGATGGGACAAATATGCTTGCGTGGGTACAAGGCTATTATGATGTTAGTACAAATTATTTTTCAAATCTTGTATTGAATTATAGCCAATATGGAAATCCAAATGGCAGAGAACTAAAAGGAAGTTCTGTGGAGGCTTGGTACTAATATGAAGAGACTGGCGAGTTTTGTTATATGTTTGTTATGTGCACTTATCACGGTAGTTACTTTCGTTTTGAGTTGGGAATGGGGTAATCGAAGAAATATGGAATGGCTATCTCAACTACGTGAGATAGAAGGATTAGAGAATCAATTGTCAGAGATACCATCTGGATATGTAAATGGTTTTGGGGAAAGTGACACAATTTATGCTTCCTCTAAGCGTGTATCTTCAGATACTGCAATGATGGATCAACTTTGGACGACTGCCTTTGTTTGGAATTCACCGGAGGAATATGCAACCCAAAGGGCAAGTATCATCTCTACATATAACTTAACAACAGATACACAGTTTTTTAATGAAGGGATGAAAGATCCAACAAGTATTACGGATGGTTCAAATCCTACGTTTGAGGGTCTATCGGATATGAAGTACCTCAAGCAGGATATACAACTTGTGTCAATAAAGGAAGATGTATATCGCTACTTTGTACGCATCAGTTACTACACGGCAAATCATCGTTCGGAAACACCGTATCGTTTCTGCTATATCTTCTGTGATATTGACGCAAATCAACAAATCACCAACTTGGAATATTATTCCTCAAAGGGTTGGGAATAAGTGAAATGAATCTATCCTATATAGGGTAGATTTTTGTGGTTAACATATTTTATATGCAAAGGGTTTCATGAATGATGAAAGTGAAATCCAATCACTTTCATGGTAGAGATGATTGATACGATAGTTACAAAAATAATTTTGATGAAAAAACATTACATTTTTTAAAAAGTCCTTTATAGATGCGGACTTTTTAAAATGAAAGTTTTTAGGTGATTAAATGAATACAATTTTCATAACAATGATGCTTGTTTTTTATGCGGTGAGAGGGTATTATTCTTGTATACAAAATAATAGTTGGAAATGCAACTATTTTTATATGGAGGGGTAAAATGAACGTAATTAAGCGTAGTGGCGAGGAACTCGCTTTCGATGTTTCGAAGATTGAAAATGCGATTACAAAGGCAAATAACGCAACAGATTTGTCACATCGTACAACAGCAAAAGTAATCCGTGATATTACAGAACGTGTTTCTAGCAAGTGCAAATCTCTAAAGAGATCTGTATCTGTTGAAGAAATTCAAGATATGGTTGAAAACGAATTAATGAAGGCACAGGTTTTCCAAGTGGCGCATAACTATATTACATATCGTTATGAACGTGCTTTAGTTCGTAAGGCAAATACTACAGACCAAAAGATTCTTTCCTTATTAGAAAGAAACAATGAAGAAGCTAAACAAGAAAACTCCAATAAAAATCCAACTGTAAATAGTACACAGCGTGACTACATGGCGGGTGAAGTTTCTAAAGATATCACAAAGCGTTTTTTATTGCCTCAAGATATCTATGAAGCACATGAAAAGGGTATTATCCATTTCCATGATTCAGATTACTTTGCACAACCAATGTATAACTGTTGTTTAGTCAATCTAGAGGACATGTTACAGAATGGGACAGTCATTTCAGGTACTGCAATTGAAAAACCTCATAGTTTTGCGACTGCTTGCAATATCGCAACACAAATCATTGCGCAGGTAGCTTCAAACCAATATGGTGGACAAACAATTACACTATCTCATCTTGCACCATTTGTTGAAGTATCGCGTCAAAAGCATCGTCGTAACGTTGCGGAAGAATTGGCTATAGCAGGAATTGAAGTTGATAATGATAAGATTAATGCACTTGCAGAATTGCGTGTACGTAAGGAAATCACAACAGGTGTACAGACGATTCAGTATCAAATCATTACACTTATGACCACAAATGGACAAGCTCCATTCGTAACAGTGTTTATGTATCTAGATGAAGTGGAGGCTGGTCAGACAAGAGATGACCTTGCGCTTATTATCGAAGAGATGTTAAAGCAGAGAATGACAGGTGTTAAAAATGAAAAAGGTATTTACATTACACCAGCATTCCCTAAACTTATCTATGCATTAGATGAAGATAATGTATATGAAGATAGTAAGTATTACTACTTAACAAAACTTGCGGCTGAATGCACTGCAAAGAGAATGGTACCTGACTATATCTCTGCTAAGGTGATGAAGAAGCTAAAGAATGGTGATGTATATCCATGTATGGGATGTCGTTCTTTCTTAACAGTAGATCGCTTTACAGATAAAGATTTAGGAAATATTGCGGAAGCAGAAAACTATGACCGTAATCACCATAAATACTATGGAAGATTTAACCAAGGTGTTGTAACAATTAACTTAGTGGATGTTGCGTGCTCTTCAAAGGGTAACGAAGAAGAGTTTTGGAAGATTTTTGATGAAAGATTAGATCTCTGTTATAGAGCACTGATGATTCGTCATAAGAGATTACTTGGAACACCATCTGATGTAGCTCCTATCCTGTGGCAATATGGTGCGATAGCGCGTTTAAAGAAGGGCGAGGTTATCGATAAACTATTATTCAATGGATATAGCACAATTTCATTAGGCTATGGTGGCCTATATGAGTGTGTACACTATATGACAGGTGCATCTCATACAACAGAGAAGGGAAAAGAGTTTGGCATGCGCGTGATGCAGCACTTGAATGATGCATGTAACAAGTGGAAGGCTGAAACAAATATCGACTTCTCTGTATATGGAACACCAATGGAATCCACAACATATAAGTTTGCAAAGTGTCTGCAAGAACGCTTCGGAATAATCGAAGGTGTTACTGATCGTGCGTACATTACAAATAGTTACCACGTACACGTCACTGAAGATATCAACGCATTTGATAAGTTGACGTTAGAATCTGACTTCCAACAGTTATCACCAGGTGGAGCAATCAGCTATGTAGAAGTTCCGAATATGCAGAATAACATTCCTGCAGTACTTGCATTAATGAAGCATATCTACAATACAATTACATATGCTGAATTGAATACAAAGAGTGACTATTGCCAAGTATGTGGATATGATGGTGAAATTAATATTGTCGAAGATGAACACCATAAGTTGATTTGGAAGTGCCCATGTTGCGGTAATACAGATCAAGCAAAGATGAACGTAGCACGTCGTACTTGTGGTTATATCGGAACACAGTTCTGGAACCAAGGACGAACCCAAGAAATCAAAGAGCGCGTACTACACTTATAAGAAATTAGAGGATGTGCATCGCATATCCTTTTTTGTGCAATGCACATGTCAAAAACCTAATGTAAATTACAACGGAAATATAGTTGATATTATTGATAAGTTCTTAATCGATACATCCTTACACAAGTATAGGAGTCAAATTACCTCTTTTTTAAGGATAACGATAGGAGATTTACATTGACTACGATATAATAGGCGATGTGAAAGGGGAAGACTATGAAATGGTTAAAAGACTGTTTAAATAAGAGATTTTTCAAGATTCCAGTCTATGGATATATCGCTGGAATAGGCATGTTTATTTTGCAGAGATATATGTATCTTTGGGCAAATGATATTAGTCTTGCCTTAGGAATCGGATGGCATACAACCAAGATTACTTGGTTAGATGATTTGATTCCACTGTTTCTTCCTTCTATTACCGTTTATATCTTGTCATACTTTTTTTGGATTTATAGTCCAATGGTCATTGCGAAAGACGGTACAAAGGAACATTTCAAAGATTTCTTGATTGGAATGTTTGTGGCATATTTGATTGGTGCGATTGTTTTTGCAGTCTATCCTACACGTATGGACCGCGTTGCGGAGAACCTTCTTAATGATAATCCGGGCATTCTAAATGCAGCTTTGCAGTGGATTTACAACATGGATGGTGGTCGCTATGGTACAAACCTAGCACCAAGTTATCACTGTCTTATCAGTACTTGTTGTTATATGGGTGTTGCAAGACGCCCTGAGTATGCGAATTCTTATCGTATCTTCTCCGCAGTATTCTGCGTATTGATTTTCGCAAGTACAGTATTATGTAAACAACATTATTTCATTGATATTCCTGCAGGAATTATCATTGCGTATATTTCAATGAAACTAGCAATGAAACATCACTGGGGAAAAGTTTTAACATTTTAAAGTAAAGAGGTAGTCATGAGTATATTAAACGTTGAACATTTATCACATAGCTTTGGAGATCGTATCATCTTTGATGATGTGTCTTTTCGATTGTTAAAAGGTGAACATATTGGTTTGATTGGCGCAAATGGTGAAGGTAAATCAACGTTCATGAAAATTGTGACGGGGCAACTCATTCCGGAAGAAGGAAAAGTGGAATGGGCTAAACATGTCATCACAGGATATATGGATCAAACGGCTATTTTAACAAAGGGTAGCACAATACGTATGGTCTTACAGACTGCATTCGATGAACTCTTTGAAATGGAAAGTCGCATGAACCAACTTTATATGGATATGGCTGATGAGTCCATCAGTAAAGCGCAGATGTATGACATGATGAGTGAAGCAGGTTCATTAGCGGATGTACTAAATGCACATGACTTCTATATGATTGATGCGAAGATTGATGAAGTATCACGTGCATTAGGTCTATATGATTTAGGCTTAGATCGAGATGTTGTGGATTTATCAGGTGGTCAACGTACAAAGGTCTTATTAGCGAAGCTTTTACTACAAAAGCCAGATATTTTACTCTTAGATGAACCTACAAACTATCTCGATGTAGAGCATATCACATGGCTACAAAAATACTTACAAGAATATGAGAATGCGTTTATTTTAATTTCTCATGATATTCCATTCTTAAATAGCGTCGTCAATATTATCTATCACATGGATAACAGTGCACTTACAAGATATGCAGGTAACTATGATAAGTTTATGGAAGTCTACGAAGTCCGTAAGGCACAAAAGGAAGCTGCCTATAACCGTCAACAGAAAGAGATTGCGGAGCTTAAGGATTTCGTGGCTAGAAACAAAGCACGTGTCTCTACACGTAATATGGCGATGTCTCGACAGAAGAAACTGGATAAAATGGAGCTGATTGAAAAGAGCATTGAAAAACCAAAGCCAGAATTCTCATTCCGTACTGCACGTACACCTGGTCGGGTCATCTTTGAAACAAAGCAACTCGTGATTGGTTATGATACGCCACTTTCCAAACCACTTGATTTCCTTGTGGAAAGAAAAGAGAAGGTTATTCTAAGTGGGGCCAATGGTATTGGCAAGACAACACTTCTAAAGAGTCTGCTTGGTATCATCCCACCGTTATCCGGTGAGATTGAAAAAGATCAGTACCTAGAGATCGGATACTTTGAACAGGAAGTGCTCGGTGAAAACGATAAAACATGCTTGCAAGAAATTTGGGACACATTCCCAGCATGGACACAATATGAGTGCCGTGCGGCACTTGCCAAGTGTGGCTTAACAACAAAACATATTGAAAGTCGTATTCAAGTACTTTCTGGTGGTGAACAAGCGAAGGTCAGACTGTGTAAGTTGATGAATCATGATGCGAATATTCTTGTATTAGATGAACCTACAAACCATTTGGATACGGATGCGAAAGATTCATTAAAACAAGCAATATTAGATTATCAAGGAACTGTGCTAATGGTTTGCCATGAGCCAGATTTCTATGATGGTTTAGCGACTCGTGTTGTTGATTGTACTGAATGGACAACGCGTATTATTTAAGGAGGTCTATGAAAAAATTAACAACAAAAGAATATCTATTACTTGGATCAATGTTGTTTGGGATGTTTTTTGGTGCAGGTAATTTGATTTTCCCAGTATATATGGGACAGCTATCAGGTGCCAATAGTATTCCAGCCATCATTGGTTTCTGTATAACAGGTGTTGGGCTACCACTACTTGGAATCGCCGCAATTGGCATCTCAAAGAGCGAAGGGTTATTTGATGCGGCAAAGAAGGTATCTACGTGGTTTAGTTACTTCTTTACTGTCATTCTTTATTTAAGTATTGGTCCATTATTTGCAATTCCAAGAACAGCGACAGTTAGTTTTACAACTGGTATTACACCATTTATTTCATCTAATCAAACACAACTTGGATTATTTATCTATACACTAATTTTCTTTGCGCTAGTACTATTATTCTCTTTGCGTCCATCGAAGATTATGACTTGGATTGGAAAATATATTAACTCTATCTTCTTAGTATTATTATTCTGCTTATTGGTAATGGCATTTGTAAAACCTATTGGTTCCTTTACAAATGTACAACCTACAGGTGGCTATATATCGCATTCGTTTTCTACTGGCCTTTTAGAAGGCTATAATACCATGGATGCTTTGGCATCTCTTGCATTTGCGATTGTACTAATTAACGCAATCAAAGAATTTCATATCAAAGACGCAAAAGAAATTGCGAAGATTACACTCAGAAGTGGAGTATTAGCAGTTGCATTAATGGCAATTATCTATTTTGGATTAACGATTTTAGGTGCTCAATCTGTTTTATTACAAGGTACAAGTGAAAATGGTGGTGTTGCCTTAGCTATCCTTGCAAAACATTATTATGATGCTGTTGGTAATGTACTACTTGCAGGAATTATGATTTTTGCATGTTTAAAGACAGCGATTGGTCTCGTAACTTCATGTGCAGAAACATTTGTTGAGGTATTCCCAAAGACATTATCGTATCGTACTTATGCGGTTGGTTTTACATTAATTTCATTCCTATTATCAAACTTTGGATTGGATCGTATTCTCAAGTACTCATTACCTGCATTACTATTCTTATATCCAATTACGATTGTATTTATCTTCTTGTTGTTGGTTGGTAGCTTTGTAGGGGAAAATAAGATTATCTATCAATCTACGATTATCGCAACAATTATCGCTGCATTTATAGATACCTTCTCTAAGCCATCCTATACATTCATGCATAGTGCATTTACGGAGGGACTAGTTAATCTATATCAGAAATTACCAATGTATGAGATTGGATTTGCGTGGGTAATCTTCTCTCTGATTGGATTTGTCGTTGGTTTCTTATTATCTAAGATGACAAAAAAATAGCCATAAGGCTATTTTTCGTTACATGCATTCTGCTGGTAAACTTGGACTTCAGAAAAAGAAGGATCTAAAACAACTTTACAAATAATATAATCCTGTGATTTGAAGGTTACGACTGCTTCTGCAGTTTGTCCAATTTTGTCATAGAGTCTACCAGCACTCATGCATTCTCCAATCACAGTTCGAACGCTATTTGCGACATAACCGATTTTACCAAAGGGGATGTGATTTACCTGAATGGATTCAGTATCGTATTCGTTATTTGTATCTTTCTTGAGATAAAGAATGTCTCCTTTTTCAACCATTTCTGTACCGTAGCGGTAGAATGTTCCTGTAACTGTTATATAAGCTTCTTTCATGGGTTAATCCCTCCTTGCTTGTCTATAAGTACTATATAGGAGGGTCTGTACATAAAATATGCCAGATAAAAAATATTTGATTTTACTCAAATATTTTTTTATTCTTGATTGATTGCGGCAGAACTAAGAGGCTCAACTTTGTGAATCATCATTGTAGGATTAGCATCCTGAATTTTTACTAGTTCTTCATCAGGCGCATTAATATCTGTGATCAGATAATTTAGTTTGTTTACACTGGCAGAAATATAATTGTGTGTTTGACCAATTTTTGTATAGTCACAAACAATGAAGATACTACCAAGAGTATTTCTGACCATTGTTTCGTTGATTGCCGTTTCGGAGAAGATTGCAGTTGTAATACCACTTGTGCTACTAATACCACTACAACCCAAGAAACATTTATTTGCGCGTATCTTATGTAGATTGTTCAGTGCAAAATCACCAACCATCGCTTCCTTTGGATAGCGCAGTTCACCACCTGTTAACACAATGCTAATTAAGGGACTATGTTTAACTAGAACCATCTTCGCGTTATTGGTAATAATAGTACAACGCTTATTTAAAATATACTGTGGGATGAGTAGGGCGGTAGAACTTGTGTTGATAAATATGGTATCGCCATCTTCGATGTAACTTGCTGCCATTTTTGCGATTGCATGTTTATAGCGCTTATTTGTAAAGTCACTATTATCGTGGTCAACCATGTGTTGGATGATTTTTGCACCACCATGGTAACGGATAATAGCTCCGCGATCTTCCCAGTACTGTAAGTCACGACGAATTGTAATCTCTGAAACATCAAAATCATTCATTAACTGCTTTACAGTAACATCTCCTAATTTTTGAATAATCATCATAATATCATCACGACGTTTTTGAACAATCTTATAATCTACTTTCATATTTCGTTTTCCATCTTCGAAATAATTATAACATTTAATGAATGAATAATCATAAAAATATTTTTAATTGATTAAAAAATTCCAAAAATAATGTATAAATATATAAAAATGATTAAATTAAATGAATAAGTCGTAAAAACGATTAAACGAACATATAATTCTTTGATAATCAAAAAATGAGTTGGTATGATAAAACCATCATAAAGGAGGTTATCATGCCAAAAGTAAATGAAATTACAAGGGAGTCTTGGATTTTAGGCGCATTCCCAGAATGGGGGACATGGCTAAATGAAGAGATTGACAACACAGTTGTTGAACCTGGTACATTTTCAATGTGGTGGTTGGGATGTGTAGGTGTATGGTTTAAGACAGAAAATGATACAAACATCGCAATCGACTTATGGTTTGGCAATGGAAAGAGAACACAAAAAGTATCATCCATGGCCCCATACCATCAAATGCGAAATATGATGGGCGTTGAAAATCTACAGCCTAATCTGCGTGCAGCACCAATTGTTTATGATCCATTTGGTGTAACAAAGTGTGATGCAGTATTAGCGACTCATTATCATAACGATCATATCGATCCATTCTTTGCGGCAGCTGTATTAAAGAATTGTAGCGATGATGTGCCGTTTATTGGACCATTGGAGTGTGTGAAAAAGTGGGTCGGCTGGGGCGTTCCAGAAGAGCGCTGTAAGGTTGTTAAGCCAGGGGATATAATTACAATCAAGGATACAAAGATTCATGTATTAGAGTCCTACGACAGAACATGTCTAGTCACAACGGAAGTTGGTGAAGATATTGCAGGTATCTGCCCTACAAACATGGATCAAAAAGCAGTCAACTACTTAATTGAGATGCCTGCAGGAACTGTATATCATACTGGTGATTCACACTATAGTATCTGCTATGCGGATATCGGTAAGAAGTACAATATTGATATTGCCTTCGGTGCGTATGGTGAAAATCCTGTAGGATGCCAAGATAAGATGACATCTGTTGATATGTGCAGAATGGGTGAAGCGACTAACGCAAAGGTAATTATTCCTTTACACCATGATGTATGGACAAATATGAAAGCGGATCCTGAAGAAATAATGTTAGTATATAACTTCAAGAAGGATGTGCTAAAGTACAAGTTCCATCCATTCATTTGGGATGTAGGTGGTAAGTATACATGGCCATTAGATAAGGATTTATTGAAGTTCCACTATCGTCGTGGATTTGAAGACTGCTTTACAAAGGAACGCAATGTTCCATTCCCAAGTATTTTATAATTGGAGAAAATAAATGTTATTACAAGAAATACTAGATAATCATCTGACTAGCTACCATCAAGAGTTTCCAACCTGGCAAGATGCCATCAAGGGTTGTGGGGAAACGTTGATTGAACAAGGATTCATCGATAATCGCTATGTAGAAGCAATCATTAAATGTGTTACAGAATATGGACCATACATTGTGATTTGTCCTAATGTAGCAATGCCGCATTCTACGCTAGGTGCAGAGGGTGTATACAAAACTGGTATTGGTTTTATGAAGGTAGAGAAGCCAGTTGCGTTCGATGATAATGATAGAGAAAAAGACGCAAGGCTATTCTTTACACTCGCTGCTATTAATCACGATCAACATCTAAATAATATGATGCAGCTATCTGAACTATTAATGAATGAAGAGGTCGTAAATGACCTATTAGAAATTCACAATGATGACGACTTAAGAAAGGTCATCGAAAAATACAAATAATATAATTAGGGGGAAATATGAGCGTTTTATATGGAATTTGGGTATGGTTCGCAAGTAATATCTTGACCAAACCAGCATACTTTATTGGTTTAATCGTCTTAATTGGTTACATTCTTCAGAAAAAGACTTGGTACGATTCGCTAGCAGGTTTTATTAAGGCAACAGTAGGTTTCTTGATCTTAAGCGTAGGTTCTGGTGGACTAGTAAGTAATTTCAGACCAATTCTTGTTGGATTAAAAGATCGCTTTAACTTAGATGCAATGGTTATCGATCCATACTTCGGACAAAATGCAGTGCAGTCAGCAATGGAAGGAATTGGACGTAGCTTTTCACAAGTAATGTTCCTATTATTAATTGCATTTATCTTTAACTTAGTTCTTGTTAAGTTTAACAAGATTACAAAATTACGTGCAGTATTCACAACAGGTCATGTGCAAATGCAACAGGCCGCAACAGCATTCTGGTTAATTCTATTCTGCTTTCCACAGTTGGGTGATACACCAATGTTAATTATCATGTCACTCATTCTTGGTTTATACTGGGCAGTTGGTTCTAACCTCACAGTTGAAATTTCTCAGGACTTAACAGACGGTGGTGGATTCTGTGTAGCTCACCAGCAAATGTTTGGTATCGCGTTCTTCTCATACTTATCCAAGAAGATATTTGGTAATAAGAAGAATTCTAAGAGAATCGAAGATATCCAATTACCTGGCTTTATGTCAATCTTTAATGAAAACATGGTTTCTACAGCTATCTTAATGATGATTTTCTTCGGAGCTATCATGGCTGTATTAGGCAAGGATTACTTCATTGAAACTAAGGTGCTAAAGGAAGGCGCAAGCTTCTTCATGTATGTGGTTGATACATCACTTAAGTTTGCTGTATATCTAGCTATCTTACAGCTTGGTGTACGTACATTCGTAACAGAATTAACAAACTCATTCCAAGGTATTTCTAATACATTCTTACCTGGTGCAGTTCCTGGTATCGACTGTGCAGCTACATATGGATTTGGCAGCCCTAACGCAGTAACAATCGGTTTCTTATTCGGTGCTTTAGGCCAGTTTATCGCTATCATCGCATTACTACTATTGAAGTCTCCTACAATTGTTATTGCAGGTTTCGTTCCAGTATTCTTCGATAACGCTACAATCGCTGTATACGCTAATAACAAGGGTGGTGTAAAGGCAGCTATGTTATTCCCATTTATCTCAGGACTATGCCAAGTATTCGGTAGTGCATTAATCGCTGGTGCAGTAGGACTTGCGGCTAACGGTGGTTACTTAGGTATGTGGGACTGGGCAGTTGTATGGCCAATCTTTACAGTCATCATGAAGTATGCTGGATTCATCGGTTTAGCAATTATCTTAGTAGTACTGATCTTGATTCCACAGTTACAATATCGTAAGCATCCAGATACATATTTCTTATGTGTAGAGGATTACGAAGCTTATAAAGAAAAAGTAAAGAAGGAGTGAACAACGAATGATTAAAGTTTTAGTTGCATGTGCAAACGGAGCCGGAACATCTTTGATGATGAAGATGAGAGTGGAAAAGGCATGTAAAGATTTAGGTGTAGAGGTATCTACAATTCATCACTGTTCTTTATCAGAAGGCAAGAGTGCAGCAACTCAATATGATGTTGTATTTTGCCCACTAAACTTTAAGAACATGTTTACAGACGCAGAGAAAAAAGGCGTTAAGATCTGCGGTATGAAGAACGTATTATCAGATAAAGAAGCGCAAGCACTTTTAAAAGAAGCAGGCTTTGCAGAATAACAACGAAAGCTACTGCTTAGCAGTAGCTTTTTAGAAAGGTTTACTGAATGAAAGTAAATAAAAAAGTATTGGGTACTTTGAATAAATGCTATGCATTAGCGCAAGTAGAATTCGATGGAAAACAGTATCTTGCATGTGCTGCAGAAAAGGAAGACCCATGTTACTTATATGATTATGAGGGAAACTTTGTAGAGAAGTTATGGGATGGACCAGGTGGTGTTATGTCACTGGAACAGTATCCAAACCAGACATATCCTACATTACTTGCGACTTGGAAGTTCTACTCTCCAAATAATGGGGCAGATTCCAAGATCGTATACTATCTCAGAAAGGATGGCGAGTGGCACATTCATACACTATGCAAGCTTCCATTCGTACATCGTTTTGGCGTGATTGAAAGAAATCACCAGAAGTATCTGGTAGCTTGTACATTAAAGAGTGCACATGCATTCAAAGATGACTGGACATGTCCTGGAAGAGTATGGGTGGCTAAGCTGCCAGAAGATATCTCCATCTATGATGAAGATCATCAGTTAGAACTTACACCATTAATCAGTGGTCTTACACAAAACCATGGCTTCTTCAAGACAGAAGAAGAGGATTATCAAATTGCCCTAGTCGGCACAAAGAACGGTATCTTTAAAGTTATTCCACCAGCTGATGAAAATAGCGAATGGACATACGAGCAGCTTACAGCTGATCCAGCTTCTGATATGTTGTATCTAGACTTCGATAATGACGGACAAAAAGAGCTAATGACTTTCGCACCATTCCATGGTGATACACTTGCTATCTATAAGCTGGTAGATGGTTTTTATCAAAAGGTATGGGAAGATGAAAGAAAGATGCCATTCTTGCATGCAATCTATCCATTAGAAATGAATGGAAAGGTATATGGAATCTATGGTTATCGCAGGAATGAACTAGAACTAAATCTTTTATCTTACGATGCAGATACGAATACATATATCAGTGAAAACTTAGATCGTAATGCAGGTCCTACAAATGCATTGGCGTTCAAGGATGGGGATGTACAGAAGATCTTCGTATCAAATCGCGAAACAAATGAAATTGCATTGTACACGATTGAGGAATAAATATGTTAGATGAATTAAAACAAAAAGTATATGAGGCAAATATGATGTTGCCTAAGAATGGACTTGTAGTCTTTACTTGGGGTAACGTTTCCGGTATAGACCGTGAAAAGGGCTTAATGGTTATCAAGCCATCTGGTGTTGAATATAATGAACTGAAACCAGAAGATATGGTCGTTGTAGATGTAAAAACAGGTGAAAAGGTAGAAGGCAAATACAAACCATCTTCCGATACAGATACACATCTAGTGTTGTATCGTAACTTCCCTCATATCGGTGGTATCGTACATACTCATAGTAAGTGGGCAGTTAGCTTTGCCCAAGCTGGGGTAGGCGTTAAACCGATGGGAACGACACATGGTGACTATTTCTATGGTGAGATACCATGTACAAGGAAGATGAGCAAAGAAGAAATCGCGGGACAGTATGAACTAGAAACAGGAAATGTCATCGTTGAAACATTCAAGGATATCAAACCAGATGATGTTCCTGCAGTACTCGTACATAGCCATGGGCCATTTACTTGGGGTACAGATCCATTCAACGCAGTGCATAACGCAGTCGTTTTAGAAGAAATCTGCTTTATGAATTTCCATGCATACATGTTGAACCCTGAAAAGGGAAATATGCAGCAGGAACTCTTGAATAAACACTATCTACGTAAACATGGAAAGAATGCATACTATGGACAATAAGGCATATCGTTTGGGCATGTATGAAAAGTCCATGCCAAAAGAATTATCTTGGCAAGAGAAGCTAATTATCTGTAAAGAATCTGGCTTTGATTGGTTAGAGATTTCTATCGATGAAACAGATGATAAACTAGCACGTTTGGATTGGAGCCAAGAAGAAAGAAACGTTATTAAACAAGCAATCATAAAGACAGGTGTTCCAATCCATACGATGTGTCTTAGTGGACATCGTAAATACCCGTTAGGTGATTTGGATCCTGATACAGAATCAAGAAGTCTTGAAATTATGGAAAAAGCAATTTATCTTGCACAAGACCTCGGCATTCGTATTATCCAACTTGCGGGTTATGATGTTTATTACAAAGAAGGTAATAAAGATACAAAGAACCAGTTTATCAAGAATCTTCACATCGCTACCAAGATGGCGGCTAAGTATGGCGTTGTCATGGGTTTTGAAACAATGGAAACACCATTCATGGATACAGTAGAAAAGGCGATGGAGTATGTTAGTGTCATTGATAGCCCATACCTACAAATCTATCCAGATATTGGAAACCTAACCAACGCTGAGAAAATCTACGGAGTTTCAGTCATCGATGATATCAAAAAAGGTAAGGGCCATATCGTAGCAACTCATCTAAAAGAAACAGTACCAGGCAAATATCGTGAAATACCATTTGGAACAGGACATACAGAATTTGTCCAAGATATTAGATGCCTAAAAGACATGGGTGTACGAATGTTTACTGGTGAATTTTGGTATACAGGTGAAGAGAATTGGCGTGATATCTGCAAGCATGCAGGGAGTTTCCTAAGAGACAAATTAAATCAAGTTTTCGAATAAGGAGCGTATGCTCCTTTTTAAATAAAAAGGTGATGTGCTTGCATCACCTCTAAACATAAATTGATTATAGACTCTTTAAGTAGTTTGCAATTTCTTCATCTTGACAATTCGGATAGAAATATTCAGCAAAGTGTTTACCGGCAATCGTCTCACGTAAGAAGTCTTGGTCAATTTGCTTTAAGATTTCGATTAATGGTCTATGTGTGATTTCCTTAACACCATCAAGAATTTTCTTGTTACGTTGTTCTGGTTCTCTACGTTCCTTTGGATAACCACCACCGAATTGTTCAGAGAATAATTTGGCAAAAGTATCATGTAGGTTGATTTCGGCACCCCAACCGAACCCTTGTGCAAATGGCATTGCGATACAGTTACCATCATTTACCTGACCGAATAAATATGCATCAAGCCCATTTGTGATGTGTCCACATAAAACGTTAGGGAAGGAATTACATGCAAGCATAGCACCTTGACCTGTTCCGCATCCTGTAACAACAAAATCTACTGCTTTTGTTGTTAGAAGAATACTAGCAAGTAAACCATTTTTTACATAGGTTAATTGAACATCGTCTTCTGCACTGTACATACCGTAGTTATATACTGTATGGCCTTTTTTTGTAGCTTCCTCATTGAGTACATCATAGATTAATTGGTTTTTTGCTGCCTGTGAGTTTTCGTTGATTAATGCAATTTTCATTTTCTTTTCTACCTTTCTTTACTGTGGTTGTTTTCCAATATATGCAAGGATTCCACCATCTACATACAAGATGTGTCCATTTACAAAGTTACTTGCATCGGATGCTAAGAATACTGCAGGACCCATTAAGTCAGCAGCTTCTCCCCATCTTTCAGCTGGAGTTTTAGCTAAGATAAAGCTATCAAATGGGTGACGACTTCCATCTGCTTGTTTTTCTCTTAATGGGGCGGTCTGTGGTGTTGCGATATAACCAGGTCCAATACCATTGCATTGAATATTATATGCACCGTATTCTGAACAGATGTTTCTTGTTAACATCTTTAAGCCACCCTTAGCAGCTGCGTATGCACTAACTGTTTCTCTTCCCAATTCAGACATCATAGAGCAGATGTTGATAATCTTGCCATGACCTTTTTTTATCATAGAAGGGATAACTGCTTTGGAAACGATGAATGGTGCATTTAAATCTACATCAATAACTTGTCTAAAGTCACTGGCAGTCATTTCAAGCATTGGAATTCGCTTGATAATACCTGCATTATTAACGAGGATATCAATGATACCAACTTCTTCTTCAATTTGTTTCACAACTTTGTTTACTGCTTCTTCATCTGTTACATCACATACGTAACCATGTGCATCAATGCCAATTTCCTTATAAGAAGCAAGACCCTTATCCACTAATTCCTGTTTAATATCGTTGAATACAATTGTAGCACCTGCTTTCGCAAATGCACTAGCAATTGCAAAGCCAATCCCATAGCTAGCGCCTGTAACAAATGCGACTTTTCCCTTTAATGAAAATGAATCTAAATCAAACATATTTTCTTTTATCTCCTTTATCTTTTATCGTTGTACACGACCTGAGCCGTCACCGTTTGCGAGTGTGAGTACTTCGTCAACTGTTACACGATTGTAATCACCTTCGATACTATGCTTTAAGCAACTTGCTGCAACAGCAAATTCAATAATTTCCTGTGGTTTTTCAAAATGACGTAATCCATAGATGAGTCCAGCTCCGAAGGAATCGCCACCTCCAACGCGGTCTACAATATGGATTGCATATTCCTTTGAAAAATATGCTTGTCCACCTTGGTATAGCATTGCAGACCATTTGTTATCGCTGGCAGAAATACTCTTTCTGAGTGTGATTGCGGCAGTATGACAATGGAAACGTTCACTAATTTCCTTTGCAACTTCGATATATCCTTCACGGTTTAATTCGCCTGTGAGGACATTGGTTTTACTTGCATGAATGTTAAATACCTTTTCGGCATCTTCTTCATTTGCAATACATACATCTACGTATGGTATGATTTCAGACATTGTTTTATTTGCTTGCTCGCTGGTCCATAATTTTTTGCGGAAGTTAAGGTCACATGAGATTTGTAATCCTTGTTTCTTTGCTTCTTTACAAGCTTCTAATGTAATTTGGGCAACCTGTGGATTTAATGCAGGTGTAATACCTGTAAAATGGAACCAATCTGCATCTAAGAAGATTTCCTTCCAATCAAAGTCAGTAGGGGAGGCCTCTGAGATAGAAGAACCTGCGCGATCATAAATAACCTTACTTGGGCGCTGGCTCGCACCTTTTTCAAGATAATAGATACCAACACGATTACCGCCACGAACAATCATTGTTGTATCAACACCATATTTTCTTAGGTCGTTGACCGCACATTGACCAATATCGTGTGTAGGCAGTTTTGTTACAAACGAAACATCTTCATTGAAGTTGGCTAGGCTAACTGCTACATTTGCAGCGCATCCACCAAATGTAGCTTCATAATCTGTTGCTTGAGTGAAACGATAGAAACCATGTGTTGCGAGTCTTAGCATGATTTCACCAAATGTAATAATCTTCATGTTATACCTCCATCTGTACGTCTGGATTGATTAAATGAACTGCAAATCCACCAATTTCTAAGTCAAGATAAACAAAATTGATTTTGTTTGTTTTTTTATTTCTTGTGATGGTTTCCTCTATAGCATATATATTTTCTTTTGCTAATTGATAGAGTGCTCGCTCAGGATAGCGGGTAAATATACCGATATGCCCATTTGTTCCTCGGCTTGGTTTGTGCATGATTTCAAAGCCTTTACCCGCAAAATTTGATTTAGGTTTTTTATAGTAAGTGAAGTGGAATAACTTGCAGAATTGTTGTGCAATTTCCAGAGAATGCTCTTCACTATTTGCATTGATACCGAGGTGAATTAACTGGTAATCAAGCAATGATTTAATAGCATGAGAGGACAATACTTCAATGCTGTTCCAATCCTCAGCATGAATCAAATCATTTGGTAACATGAAGCTACCACCGATTGCGAGTACATTAGGTAAGTTTAGATAATCGTGCATGTTTACAGCGTTGATGCCACCTGTAGGAATAAATTTAATATCTGCATATGGACCATAGAAATCTTTAAGTTTCTTTGCACCACCACTGCTTTCTGCAGGGAAGAACTTCAATACTTTTAAGTCATATGTAAGAGCTTGTTCAATTTCGCTGGCTGTTGATACACCAGGTAATATAAGGATGCTATGCTCTTTACACCATGAAACGACACTTGGATTAAAGCCGGGTGTCACAATAAAACTTGCACCAGCCTCAATTGCTTCTACAGCTTGTTGAACTGTAGTGACGGTTCCAGCACCTACTAGCATATTAGGAATGTTTGTGCTGATGCTACGAATTGCTTCTGTTGCATATTTGCTACGATAAGTAATCTCAGCAACATCGATCCCACCCTTATATAAAGCTTGTGTCAATGGTATTGTATGTTCAGGGTTTGTAATCTTTACAACAGGAACAATACCAATTTTAGATATTCTATCCAATATTTCGTCCATAATATAACCTCCATAATCAATGTGATAATAGTTTAGTAAACTGGTTTTGTCAATATTTTTTAGTAAACTGGTTTATTTTTGTGCAAATTTATTGAAATTTGATAGAATTTTATAAAATTTCGTTGACATACGATATTTTATCACCATATAATCAACGTAGCTAGTAAACTAGTTTTGCAGAAGGAGGATCCTAGTGACAAGAAAGATTAATATTGAAACAATTCAGAATATTGATGCTTATTCAAAGGAACCAAATTTATCCGTAGATGAATTAAAAAAGGCAATGGATATATGCATCGCACAAGTAGATTTAAATATGAATTACTTCAAAGATAAATTTCCATACTCCTGTGCGAAAGGTGGAATTTATCCGATTATCGAGAATATTGAGTGGACAGATGGATTTTGGACAGGAATGCTGTGGTTGGCATATGAGTATACGGGAGAGGAAAAGTATCGCCAATTAGCAGAGAAAAATATTGAAAGCTTCTACCATCGAGTTGAGAATCGTATCGAACTTGATCACCATGACTTAGGTTTCTTATATTCCTTATCGTGTGTAAGTGGCTATAAGTTAACAGGTAACTCACTCGCCAAGAAAGCTGCAGTACTTGCAGCGGACAAGTTGTTAGAGCGTTGGCAAGAGAAAGGACAATTCTTACAAGCGTGGGGTCCTAAAGATAGTCCAGATCATTATCGATTTATTATTGATTGTCTGATGAACATTCCATTATTGTATTGGACAACAGAAGTAACGGGTGATGAGAAGTATGCAAAGATTGCTACAAGTCATTATCAAACAAGTATCTGTAATGTAATTCGTGACGATGCTTCGGCATTCCATACATTCTACATGGATTACAACACAGGTGGTCCATCACATGGAGCAACACGCCAAGGATATAGTGATAGCTCATCGTGGGCACGTGGACAGTCTTGGGGTATCTACGGTATTGCATTAAATACACGTTATACGAATAACTTAGAGAATATTTCTCTCTTTAAGGGCATGACAAACTATTTCTTAAATCGTTTACCGAAAGATGATATCTGCTATTGGGATCTTATCTTCGGCGATGGGAGTGAGCAGTCTAAGGATTCTTCAGCAGCGGCGATTGCTATCTGCGGTATCTTGGAGATGGAGAAATTCCTCACTTTAGAAGATCGAAGAGTATATCGTGGCAGTGCTAATCGTATGATGCGTTCACTGATTCAAAACTATGAAACAAAAGAAACAAAGCCGGGTCAACCAATTTTATATCATGGTGTTTATTCATGGCACTCTGGGAAGGGTGTTGATGAAGGAAACATCTGGGGTGACTACTATTTTATGGAAGCAATATTACGTCAATTAAAAAATTGGGATCCATATTGGTAAGGAGGAAAAAATGAGCACACCAAATATCGTAATGGCTAGAATTGATGAAAGACTTGTACACGGTCAAGGCGCATTGTGGGTAAAATCATTAGGTGTAAACACCGTGATTGTTGCAAACGATGAAGTTAGTGAAGACCATATCTCACAATCGTTGATGAAGACGGCACTCTCAAGCTCAATTGCAGCGAGATTCTTCTCAGTACAGAAAGTAATCGATGTGATTCATAAAGCTAGCCCGCAACAAACAATTTTCTTAGTTGTAAAGGATTGTCAAGACGCTCTTCGCTTAGTAGAAGGTGGCGTTCCAGTTAAGGAATACAATATTGGAAATATTCATAACGCAGAGGGTAAAGAAAAGATTACACGTTCCATCTTTTTAGGTGAAGAGGACAAAGCTGCTCTACGTAAGATGGTGAATGATTATAACATTACATTTAATACAGTAACAACGCCAGGTGGTAACGATGGCTGTGCACCTGTCGATATTAAAAAATACCTATAAGAAAGAAGAAAGGGGAATTATATGGTAAACATTTCAGTAATCCAAGCCATTTTAATTGGTCTTTGGACAGCCTTCTGCTACTCCGGTATGTTATTTGGCATTTTTACAAACCGTTGTTTAGTATTGAGCTTTGGGGTAGGTGTCATTTTAGGAGACTTACCAACTGCATTATCTGTTGGTGCAATCAGTGAACTTGCATTCATGGGCTTCGGTGTGGGTGCAGGTGGGACTGTTCCACCAAATCCAATCGGTCCTGGTATCATTGGTACACTCATGGCGATTACAATGCCAAATGTAACGCCTGAAACAGCACTATCTTTATCAATTCCATTTGCAGTTGCAATTCAGTTCTTACAGACAGCAATTTACACTGTACGTGCAGGTGGACCACAAGGTGCTATTAATGCGCTAAAGAGACAAGATTTTGCTGGGTTTAGATTACAAGCAAACTTGACAGTGGTATTGTTCGCGGTTGTGGGTTTCTTACTTGGATTTACAGGCTCTGTAGCGATGGAATGGTTGAGTTACGTTGTAGGTCTCATTCCTGAGTGGTTATTAAAGGGCTTATCTGTTGCGGGTGGTATGTTACCGGCAATCGGATTTGCAATGATTATGAGCGTTATGCTAAAGAAAGAATTAATTCCATTTGCAATCATGGGATATATCTTAGCTTCTTACTTAAAGATGCCTGTAATGGGTATTGCATTAGTAGCTGCTGCATTTGCCATCAAATATTTCAATGATGCAAGTAAAAATCAGCCAGTAGCTGCTACAACTGGAAATGGGGATGAACACGATGACTGGATCTAATAAATTAACAAAAGCCGATTATACAAAAACAACGTTACGTGCATATTTCTTACAAAATGGTTTCAACTATACAAACTATCAGGGACTTGGTTATGCTCTTGTTATGTATCCTGCATTCAAGAAGCTATACGGTGATGATAAAGAGAGATTCGCAAAAGAATTAGAGAATAACTCTGAATTCTATAACACAAATCCAAACTTCTTACCATTTATTACCTCTATTCATTTAGCAATGGCTGATAAGGGATATGATTATGAATCAATCCGTGGTATCAAGATGGCATTAATGGGACCATTAGCAGGTATTGGTGACTCATTATCACAATTCTGTATTGCGCCTTTATTCTCAACGATTTTCGCTTCATTAGCACTACAAGGTGTACCGGTAGCTCCATTGTTATTCTTGCTTGCTGAGAATATTACACTGGTACTCATTAAACTTGGCGTGGGTAGTTATGGACGTAAGCTTGGTACGGATTTGATTGATAAGCTATCATCTCAGATGAGTACAATTTCAGAAGCAGCAAGTATGATAGGTGTAACAGTTATTGCTGGTCTTGCGGCTACATTTGTTAAGATGAATGTAAATATCACTTTAGCTGCTGGTGCGGTTGAAGAAGGTGTAAAACAGTCTACAGTTAATATTCAAGGAATGTTAGATAAGGTTGCACCTGCGTTACTACCAGTACTATATACATATTTAATGTATTATCTAATTAAGAAGAAAAAATTAAACACTTATATCTTAGTTCTAATTACAGTTGTATTAGGAATTGTTCTTAGTTACTTCAAGATTTTGGCTTAGTTTGAAAAGGGAGCGATAGGCTCCCTACTTTTATATGGAGGATAGAATGATGATAGATATAAAACACATTAAAAAGATGTGCCAGAAAGTTATTGATTATAAAGATATTGATCATATCGTCATTCCTGTCCAAGAACAGAAGACAATCATTGCAAAAGCGGATCTTTTGTTAGATCAAACTTTTGTATTTGATAAACCTTGGGATATGGAAAGGTGTAGTATTCCATATAAGTTGGATATATTAAATTGGGAAACTATATGCCATGATGATGAAGAGTGGTGTTTCATGCTAAATCGGATGGAATTCTTAGATACGTTAATCAATGCATATATAATTAGCAAAGACACTAGATATATACAAAAGGCAAAGTATTATATTATACATTGGATTAATTCTCATGTACGCATAGTAAGTCAACCTAGCACAAGAACCCTAGATACAGCTATCCGTATGATGAGTATGTTTGAGGCTGTACCATATCTATTACATTATTCTGTTTTGAAAGATGAAGAGCTTGAGCTGATATTTACAAGTATATATCATCAAGCGTTGTACTTAAAAGAAAACTACCAACCCAAATATACACTCAGTAATTGGGGAAGTATTCAAGTAGGTATCCTATACATCATATTAGATATATACCCAAATCAGGGCCATCTATACTCTTGGGTAGAACAAGAAATACAGCAACAGCTTCAGATTCAAATTTATGAAGATGGACTACAGTGGGAACAATCCACAATGTATCATGTGGAAGTGCTAAATATTTTATTGAAAGTAATTTATTATAAACGAGTATTCAATCAAATTTGTAATCAATATATCATTGATACGGCAGAGAAGATGTCAGAAGCACTGTATCAACTATCAATGCCTAATAATGAAATTGAATGCTTTGGGGATACAGATAGGGTTACAATTTCTGCCGTTATGGAAAGAGCATCATATCTTTTTAGTAATGGTATATTGAAGTACTTTGGTAATGCAGAATTTGATGCGGAAAATATGTATTACTTTGGTGCATGTGCAAATCAAGAGTATAAAAACCTACCATTACTTCAACCAGCTTTGCAATCATTTGATGGATATGCATCTGGGGTATTTACGACAAGAAGTTGTTGGGGATCATCAGCAAACTTTACAATGTTTACAAATGGTTCTTTAGGTAGCGGTCATGGACATTCAGATAATTTACACGTTTCGTTATGCATGAATGGAAAGCCTGTATTAATCGATAGTGGTAGATATACATATCGTGAAGATCATAAAGAGCGAATTAGGCTAAAATCGGTGGCAGCACATAACAGTCTTGTAATTGATGACCACCCAAGCTGTATTCCAAGTGGTAGTTGGACATATAGTGATTTTACAATTCCTACAAAAACATACGTAAAGCATGATGGCAAGATACACTATTATGAAGGAAGTGTAATATCCAAGAATCCTTTACAGATATGGACAAGAAAACTCGTCACTATCGACAGTGGTATTTGGTTTATCTGTGATGAAGTGAAGTGTGATGGTACACATCAAATTAAACAGTATTTTCACTTTGATCCAATGTACCATGAAATACCAAAGAATATTTGGACTTATGAGGGTGACATGCATGCGGAAGAGCAATTCTGTTCGTTTATTTATAATGAACAGATGGTTCATCAAGTTGGAATTGTTTCTCATGACTTTACAGATACTTTGAATGTAATTACAACGTTTCACCAACCAGAATATTTTGTTGAAGATATTGATGTGATTCAAGCTGGTGAAACGATTGTTAGTAAAGATATTGTAAACGCAAAACAATTTATTGTGAGTAGGACAGAGAATTATACGATTGCAGTCTTCCATCAGGAAATCTTTTCTGGCAGGAAGATTATGTATCTCAATGGGGTACCTTTCCACGCAAAAGTGATTGTAATTCACGAAAAAGATGGAAATAAAACACTATATGTGATGCGTACTTAAATTGGTATGCTAATATATACGCAAGAGGGATTTTATCATGAAAGGAAAATTGACGATTAAGGACATAGCTGAAAGAGCTAATACTTCTAAAACAACAGTTTCATTCTACTTAAATGGCAAAACTGATAAAATGTCTTTAGAAACAAAAAAGCGAATTGCAAAAGTAATTAAAGATACAAATTATGAACCGAGTATTGCAGCAAGAACTTTAAATGCGAAGCATACAAAACTCATAGGTGTTATTATTGGTGACATCACAAATACTTTTGCGAATCAGATTGTAAAGGGCATTGAAGATCATGCTAGAGAAAATCAATATCAACTAATCGTAGGTAGTAGTAATTACGATTATAGGATTGAACAGAGCTATGTTGATCGTATGTTATCGATGGGTGTAGATGGTTTTATTATTCAACCATCTAGCCGGTTTTCTGGTTTGATTGACAAGATCAAAGAAAAAGGACGTGAAGTTGTGTTTATTGATTCGCAAGTATCTATAGAAAATGAGAAGTGGGTCAAGACAAATAACTATGAAGCTGTATTAGAGGCTGTTGAATTACTTGTTAATAAGAAGCACTATGATGAGTTTGTAATGATCAGTGCAGATCCTAGTGTTCTAAGTACACGTATGGAAAGAACGAAAGGTTTTGAGGATGCACTTATTCTAAAAGGAATCCACAGCAAGACAAACATCGTACCTGCAGATATAGACGAAGAGGGACTTCGCAAAATCATTGAAAAGGAATTACGCTTTGGTGTCAAGACTTTGATTTTTGTAGCAAACTGTTTCCTACTACCACGTGTGTTTGTGGCTTTAAAAAACTACCGCAATTTAATGCCAGATACACTTGGCTTACTGGGGTATGATAATACAGAGTGGGCAAATTTATCTGCTCCAACAGTAACAACAATTGTTCAACCTGCTTATAAAGAAGGCTGCCAATCCGCAAAGATTTTAATTGATGCAATTGAAGAAAGATATGAAGAATGTCCAAATCAAATCTTGAAGTGTTATATCAATTGGAATGAATCAGTAATAATTGGAAAGTAAAGAACTCTCATCAAAATGAAGTGAGAGTTCTTTTTGAGACTATAGTCATGATAGAGTATCTGTTTCTAGAATGGACGCAATACCTTCTTCAACAGTACTCACTTGATAAGGACATATTTCACGAATGGATGGTATTGCTGTTGTCATTGCGATAGGATAACCACAAGTTTGTAAGATTTGTTTATCATTATCATTATCTCCAAACATCACAGTATTTTCTGCAGGTATGCTTAAATGTGAAAGTAACTTTAAAAAGCCTGTACTCTTGTTAACTCCTTTTGGAGCACAATCCAACCAGCATTTGCCACCGATTTGGACAGTAATATCTTTATCAAACATATCTGCATAATATTGATAATGTTCATTTACACCGTCTTTAAAATAAGCGGATATTTTTGTATATGGTTCAGGAATGTTGAATAAATCATCAACAATAGTCACATGATTTTTAACAGTGTTTGCTAAATGCTCATAATAACTTTGATTCTTTGGAGTGATATAGCATGTCTTCTCACCAGAGATGAGTGCTTCAGCGTTATTATCGTATTGGATTGTGGTAATGAGTCTTTTGGCGATATCGGTATCCATTATTTCTTTAGATATGCATTGATCGTGGTAAAATGTTAAACATCCATTTAAGCAAAGATAGATGATGCCATCTGCTACTGGAGAGAATAAACTTCTTAGATTTGTATATTCACGACCTGAAGCTGCCATAAACAGGATACCTTGTTCTCGTAGTTTGCGGATTTCTATAAAGATTTTTGGGTTCAATGTTTTTGCACCATTTAAAAGTAGTGTTCCATCAATATCGCTTGCAATTAATTTTATGTTTTTCATAGATATATAATACAACAGTACTTTGATTTATAATGGTGAATTTATTACGCTGATATGGTATTGCTTTTATGTGAATAGAAGAACATAATTAAATTAGTAGTGAAAACATAGAGGATCATTCTCATGCATGATAAGAATATTTACTATTTTGCATGCTCAATAATTTATCCGTAAATAGAAAGGAGATGAAATGACATGAAGGGGGATAATATTTTATTGACTAGAATTGATAATCGTCTTGTACATGGACAGGTAGGAGTTACTTGGACACAAACATTAAATGCAAATTTGATTGTAGTTGCAGATGATGTTGTTGCAGAAGATGAATTACAGAAATCATTGATGACAGTAACTGCGAAATCGAGTAATGTTGGAATTCGCTTTTTCACGATTCAGAAAACTGCAGATGTGATTGATAAAGCATCTCCTGATCAACGTATTTTCTTAGTTGTGCGTAATCCACAAAGTGCTCGTGCTTTGGTAGAGAAAGGTGTACATCTAAAAGATTTGAATGTCGGTAATATGCACTTTGCACCAGGAAAGAGAGAACTTTCTAAGAAAGTATATGTTGATGATACAGATATGGATGATTTGAAATTTATAGTCTCAACAGGAACAAATGTATTTATACAGGATGTTCCAGGAACACAAAAAGAAATGATTAAATAATAGAGGAAATCAATATGGAAATTACATTTATACAGGGATTGTTACTATCAATCGCTGCAATGATCTTCGGCATCGATTTCTGGTTGGAATCATTCTTTATCTTCCGACCACTAATCGTTTCTACAATTACAGGTTTGATTCTTGGAGATGTAAAACTGGGTTTAACAACAGGTGCCTTAACGGAATTAGCATTTGCTGGATTAACACCTGCAGGTGGAACACAGCCACCAAATCCAATTCTAGCGGGTGTTATGTGTACAGTGATTGCCTATACAACAAATGTTGATGGACAAGCTGCACTTGGACTATGCTTGCCATTCTCATTCTTGATGCAATATGTTGTATTATTCTGCTATTCTTCATTCTCATTCTTTATGGGAGTATGTGATAAAGCTGCAGAAAATGGCGATACAAAGAAGATTGCGCAGATGAATCTTCTAATGACAGGTATTGTTGCACTACTCTATGGTGTAGTTGTATTTGCATGTACATTCTTAGCGCAGGATGCGATGAGTGCATTAGTAAATCATATGCCTGAATTCTTGACACATGGCTTAACTGTTGCAGGTGGAATCTTACCGGCTATTGGTTTTGGTATGTTACTAAATGTTATGATGAAGCCAAAGTATATTCCATACTTTATTGCAGGTTTCTTAGCAGTATGCTTTATCGACATGAAGAATTTACTTCCAGTCGCATTAATGGGTGCAGCGTTTGCGTTATTTGATTTCTTTAATGCAAAGCAACGTCAGGAAGAGATTAAAGAAGCAGTTAAAAATTTGAAGGTGGATGGAGGTGACGACCATGTCGGAATCTAAACGTGTACTAACAAAGAAGGATATTACAAATCTCGCGATTCGCTCATCATTATTACAAGCTGGTTTCAGCTATGAACGAATGCAGGCTGCAGGTTGGCTATATGCACAACTTCCTGCATTAGAGAAGATTTATAAGGATGATAAAGTAGGTCTATCTGCCGCAATGGTAGATAATATGGAGTTTATCAATACACATCCTAACTTAGTTGGATTTTTAATGGGGCTATTAGTTTCATTAGAAGAGCAGCATGAAAATCGTAATACCATCAAGGGTTTAAAACTTGCGCTCTTTGGTCCTATCGCTGGTATTGGTGATGCGATTTTCTGGTTTACACTATTACCAATTATCGCTGGTATCTCATGTTCCTTTGCTTCGCAGGGATTGATCTTAGGTCCAATTATCTTCTTTACATGTTATCTCATTATTTGGTTACTACGTATTGTTTGGACACACATGGGATATAACCTAGGTATCAAGTCATTTGAAAAGTTACAGGAGAATTCGTCTATCATTGCTAACTCTGCAACAATCTTAGGTATTACTGTTGTTGGTGCACTGATCGCAAGTTACGTGAATATTGAATTACTACCTGTTATTACAGTTAGTGGAGATATTTCAGTAGGAGTACAGGAAGCTTTCTTTGATACAATCTTCCCTAAACTTCTACCAATGGCATATACCTTACTCATGCTTTACTTTTTAAAGAAGAAGCAGGTATCACCAGTTATCTTGATTGTTGCAACAATTGCTATTTCAATTATCTGTTCCGCAATTGGACTCTTGTAGAACTACTAAGCCATGCAAACTGTTGGTACGACCACAGTGATGCATGGTTTTTTAATAAAGTATGTATGTGAGTCGATATTATTGATTGCTTACAGTGTTAAGTAAATATGGAAAGTAACCTCATAAAAACATATAATAAAGAAGAAGTTTCATTCATTTTTAAGGTAGTATCTAGTATCAGGAGGGGAAATGAAGAAAATAATTTTAGTAACAGTTTTTGTTGCTATAGTGGTTATTTTGTATTTATTGAATCCATTACTTGCAATTTTAGCTGCTGTATTGGGAGTATTTGTTTTACTAAAGTTATAATTAAGGTGAAAATATGAAAACAATTAAAAAATTTCTTGGAATCAAAATATCTATGTGGACATTGTTACTGATTATTGCAATTTTATTAGGTACTTATCTTTATGGCTATACGCAAAATAATCCTAAAAATAATAGCCAATCTTCATCTATGGTTCAATATATACAAGAGGCTAATGAAGTTGTATTTTTGAACGTGGGTATTGAAAAGGTAGTTACCGCTAAGAATCAAACTACTATTCCATGGACGGATATCGGAATTCCTTTTTCAGAGAAAAAATCGATTATTATTTTAAATTATGCTGCAAAGCTTGGAATTAGAACGCATGTAAAAGTGGAACAACTCAGTGAGAAAAAGTATAAAATTATTGTTCCAAAATATGAGGTGTTAGGGATTGAATTAGACAAAACAAATCCATATCAGCTTTATGATAGCTCTGGTGAATTATTAAGTTATTCTACACAAAATATTGATACAGGTACTCTTGTGGCACAAACACTCTCTAACGAAGAACAAGCAAAGTACCTAGAGAAATATGTCGAGAATATAAATGACTCTGCCAAGAGTTACTATAAGGCGTTATTTCAGTCGATTAGTAAAGATATTGAATTAGAATTTGAATTTTCAGAATAAGCCAAATAGGCTTGTTCTAAATATTGGAGAAAAAGCATGACATGTAATTGGAAAGATAGCAGTAAACAAATGAAAGCATATCATGATACAGAATGGGGTATTCCGACACATGATGATCAAAAGTTATTTGAGTATCTTGTTTTGGAATCCTTACAAGCAGGATTAAGTTGGGATTTGATCATTCGCAAAAGAGAAACGATACGAAAGTGTTTTTGTGATTTTGATATTGAAAAGGTTGCGTCTTTTGATAATGATGACATTGAGCGTATCATGCATACAGAAGACATGATCAAGTCTTTAAGAAAAGTTACTGCAATGATATCCAATGCGAAAGCATTCATGAATGTTCAACAAGAATTTGGTAGTTTTGATAAATTTCTTTGGTCTTATTGTGATTACAAAACAATTTGTTATAAAGGACATGAGCAGGGAATCGATATATCTAAGAATGCTTTATCCACACTCATTAGTAATGATCTGAAGAAACGCGGGTTTAAGTATGTTGGGCCTGTTATTATTTATTCATATTTACAGGCTTGCGGTATGATCAACGATCATGAAAAAGATTGTATCTGTTATCAGAGAATTAAGAATACTTATCCATGTATTACAATGGATGACGGATTATTATAAAATTTGTCTTATTTTTATAAATACTTCTAGTTCATACCTTTTTTATAATTGTAGTAAAGAAATTCAGGAGGGATTATGAACAAGAAACATTTATTATCTATGGTACTTGTTCCAACAATTGCAGTTGGTTTAGTTGGTTGTAGCACAAATAAAAAAGCTGCAAGTTTAAAGGATGGAACATATACAGCTAACGCTACAGGACATAATGGTCCAATGACTGTGAATGTAACAGTTCAAGATGGAAAGATTGCTAGTGTTGATGCGAGTGATAACGTAGAAATAAAAGGCATCGGTACGAATGCGATTGATAAGATTTGTGAAGTCGTTGTCGACAAGCAAACCGTAAATCTAGATACTGCAACAGGTGCTACAGTATCTTCAGGCGCTATGATTCATGCATTAAAAGATGCATTAAAACAAGCAGGCGCAACAGATGATAGTTTAAAGGAAATGCCAAAGGAAACGATCAGACAAGTATTGTCTGAAAAGGAATATACATATGATGTTGTTGTCGTTGGTGCTGGTGGTGCAGGTCTTACAGCTGCGATAACAGCTGCACAAAATGGTGCGAAGGTTGCAGTATTAGAGAAGACAAGTCAGATTGGTGGTAATACACTTGTATCTGGTGGAGGACTCAATGCTCCAAGTACAGATTTACAAGAGAAAAAAGGTATTACTGATTCTGTAGAATTATTCAAAGAAGATACATTAAAGGGTGGAGATAATATTGCGAACCCAGAACTTGTTGATACGATGGCAAGAAATGCATTAGATGCATACCATTGGCTTGTAAATGATGTGAAGATGGAATTTATTCAAGATCGCGTTCAACAGTTTGGTGGACACTCTGTACCGCGTGCATGCATTCCTGTTGGTAACTCAGGTTATGAAATGATGTCTAAACTAGAAACACTTGCAGAAAACAAGGGTGTAGACATCTATAGAAACACAGCTGCGAAGTCTTTTGAGACACAAGGCAATGATAAGGTAACTGGTGTTGTTGCGGAAAACAATGGTAATGAAGTGAAGTTCTCTGCCAAAAAGTCTGTAATTCTAGCAAGTGGTGGATTTGGTTCAAATGTAGAAATGCGTGAAGAATATAATCCAATATATGGTTCAAATTATAAGACAACATGTATAGCGGCTAGCTCTGGTGATGGTATTAACATGGCTAAGGAAATTGGTGCTGGTTTAGTAGATATGAAACAAATTCAAGTTTATCCAACATGTAATCCAGATACAGGTATTATTTCTTATGTGGCGAATGCACGTTTTGATGGTGCTGTACTTGTTAACCAAGATGGTAAGCGTTTTGTGAATGACATGGGCCGTCGTGATGTAATCTCTAATGCTATCCTAAGTCAACCAGGTGGATATGCATACTTGCTCTGGAGTCAAGAAGTTGAATCTGTCGGTAATATGACAAAGCTACATGAGAAGGAATATAACAATCTTGTAAACTCTGGTTTGTTATTCAAGGCTGATACATTAGAGGAAGCTGCTAAACTAGCAAATATCGATGTTGAAACATTGAAGTCTACAATTGATACGTACAATGGTTATGTAGCAGCAGGTAGTGACCCTGAACAGAACCGTGGTGGTAAATTACGTACAATTGTGGAAGGACCATTCTATTTAGAGAAGGTTGCTCCAGCAACACATCACACTATGGGTGGTGTTGTGATAAACACAAATGCACAAGTAGTAAATGAAAAGGGTGAAATAATCTCTGGATTATTCGCTGCTGGTGAAGTAACTGGTGGTATTCATGGCAGTAATCGTTTAGGTGGGTTGCATAATATTAACTGAACAGGAGTGATATATAGACACAAAAAAGGAGAATAATGCCATGATAGAATATCACAATAAAATCACAGCACTATACTCCCGCCTTTCAGTTGGTGATGAAGATAGAGACGGTGGCGAGAGTAATAGTATTGTCA
>ERZ772948.9-NODE-9-length-130063-cov-4.338256_pt1 | contig 130063 bp, 108 predicted proteins | sample MGYA00511945_ERZ772948 | MGnify/ENA primary metagenome ERZ772948 (study PRJEB29015, sample SAMEA2737927) | human oral metagenome | biome: human oral; feature: human-associated habitat; material: dental | place: China | collected 2141 ... | reverse complement strand
GGTCGCCGTCCGCAACCTCTACTATGCGGCGGAAAAGGATATCGAGAAGGCGGAACACGGCATCATCTATCTCGACGAGTTCGACAAGATTGCGCGAAAGTCGGGAGCGAACAACTCGATCACCGCCGATCCCGGGCACGAGGGCGTACAGCAGGCGCTCCTCAAGATGCTCGAAGGCTCCGTCGTCGAGTTCACGGCGCGCGGCCAGAGGAAGCACCCTGAAGCGCCGACGATCAAGGTCGATACGAAGAACATCCTCTTCATCGTCGGCGGCGCCTTCGTCGGCATCGAGGACGTCATAGCCAAGCGTCTTAAGAAGGACGCGGCGGGCATCGGCTTCGGTGCGGAAGTCGAGGGCAAGGAGAAGGATGCGGCGAAACGCTTCGACGAGCTCATTCACAAGGTGCGCCCCGAAGACCTCATGCAGTACGGCATTATTCCTGAGATCATCGGACGTCTGCCCGTCATCTGCACGCTTGAAACGCTCTCCGAGGACGACCTCCTGCGCATTCTGACCGAGCCGAAGGATGCGCCCGTCAAGCAGTATGAAAAGCTGCTCGCGATGGACAATGTCGAGCTGATCTTCGAAGAAGACGCCCTCCGCGCCGTCGCCAAGAAGGCAATCGAGCGAAAGACGGGCGCGAGAAGCCTCAAGGGCATCATCGAGGACACGATGCTCGACGTGATGTTTGAGATCCCCAAGTCCGAAGAAAAGCGCCGCGTGACGATCACGAAGGAATGTCTGGAAGAAGGAAAAGAGCCGAAGATTGAAGTGATTGGATAGGGCGATGCGTTTGTTCGCTTGTCTGCACTGAAATCATCGGGGTTGAGAGATTCAGCCACCTCGAATCGCTTGCACACATACAATGAATATGCTACACTGAATGTGGCAGGAATGAAAGAACAACTTTCACAGCATGTACACGAAAATCCCCCCAAGTCGCCTCTTGGGGGGATTCTTCTTATGCTTATGCGATTTCCGTGCGCTTTTTTGCGCCGCGATACGATTCGGCGAGAATCTGGATCGGGTGGTAGACGACCTGCGGCATGTTGTTTTGGACGACGCCGTCCGTGATGTGCATGCGGCAGCTCGGGCAGCTCGTTGCCACGAGGTCTGCGCCCGTCGCCTTGATGTTGTTGCACTTGCGGTCGTTGATCTCACGGCTCATCTCATAGTGCGCCATGCAGAAGGAGCCGCCGGAGCCGCAGCAGCGGTCATGCTCTTTCATCTCAACGAACTCCAAGCCTGGAATGGCCTTCAAGACTTCGCGCGGCTGTTCCGTGATGCCAAGGCCGCGAACCATGTGGCATGGATCGTGCATCGTGACCTTCTTGTTGACGGGCGAGAGGTTGTCGGTGCGGAAGCCTTTCTCGATGAGCAGTTCGCTGATCTCTCGTACCTTCGCCGCCATCTTCTCGGCGCGAGGACGCCATTCGGGATCGTCTTTCAGCCACTCGGGATAGTGCTTCAAGGCTTCGACGCAAGAACCGCAGGCGCCGATGATGTAGTCGACGTCGAGAGCTTCGAAGACGCGGATCGTGTTGCGTGCGAGCTGGTTCGCGAGGTCGAAAGCGCCCGATACATGGATCGGCGTGCCGCAGCAGTGCTGCTTGGAGGGCAGAACGACCTCGATGTCGTTCGCCTTGAGAACGTCGATGACGGCATCGCCCATGTCCGTGTACATGTAGTTGATCGTGCAGCCCGTGAAGAAGGCGACGCGGAACTTGGGGTTCGCCACCTTGATGACCTCGGGATATTGGCTGCGCAGTGGGCGCGAGGCCAAGGGCGGGGTCGCGCGGTTCGGATCCATGCCCGGCATAGGCAGACGCGACTTCACAGCATTTTTGCCCGGCACTTCCTTGAAGGACATCCAGCCGAACATGCCGCCGAGCTTCAGCGCTGCATCGAAGAGTGGGCGGTTCTGCAGGAGACGGAAGACATTCTTCTTGATCGGGTGCAGGCCGCGCGCCTTGACAGCGGCGTTCCTGCCGCGCAGGATCAGCTCGTCAGCCGCGACGCCGCACGGACAGTTCGCCGCGCAGCTCTTGCAGTTCAGGCACATCGCCATGATGTGGTCAAATTCCGCCGAGATGGGAATCTTGCCCGAAAGATATCCCTGCATCAGAGAGATCTTGCCGCGCGCGACCATCTGCTCTTTTTTCGTCTCGCGGTAGATCGGACAGACGGCTTGGCAGTTGCCGCATTTCATGCAGTTCGCCAACGCGTCCTCGATGTCCGCGAGGAGCGATGTGTCCTGCTTGTTCAGGTCTGCCGCCGTAAACTTTTTCGTTTCTTCAGCCATAGGTCAGCACTCTCCAATCAATTTGCCCGGGTTCAGAATGAGGTTCGGGTCGAGTGCGCGCTTGATCTGGCGCATGGCCTCCATGCCTTCCTTGCCGTGCTGCAGCTCCATCCAGGGCAGCTTGCCGAGGCCGATGCCGTGCTCGCCCGAGAGCGTGCCGCCGAGCTCGACCGCACCGCGGAAGATGTCGTCCATCGCCTCGTGGACGCGCTTCGTCTCCTCCTCGTCGCGCAGGTCGCAGACGATCGTCGGGTGCATGTTGCCGTCGCCTGCATGACCGAACGTGCCGATCGTGACGTTGTGATCCTTTGCCGCCTTCTTGACGATGGCGAGGAATGCCGGAATCTTGCTTCTCGGCACGGTCGCATCTTCGACGAACGTCGTCGGACGCAGCTTCGCAAGGCACGGAAGCGCCATGCGGCGAGCCGTCCAGAGCTGTTCCTTGTGCTTCGCGTCGCGGGCAAGCGTGACCTCGCGTGCGTTGTTTTCCTTCAGAACCTTCATGACCTTGTCCGCCTCGTCCTCGACGACCACAGGATGACCGTCGACCTCGATGAGGAGGATCGCGTCAGCGTCCGTCGGCAGACCGACGTGCATGAAGTCCTCGACCGTGCGGATCGTCGCGTTGTCAAGGATTTCGAGCGTCGCAGGGATGATCTTCGCGGCGATGATGCCCGAGACGGCGCGTCCCGCATCCTCGATAGTATCGAAGATCGCGACCATGCTCTTCGTCTTCTCCGGCGCGGGAACGAGCTTCAAGAGAGCCTTCGTGACGACGCCGAGCGTGCCTTCCGAACCCGTGAAGAGCTTCGTCATGTCGTAGCCCGAAACGTCCTTGACGTTCTTGCCGCCCGTATGCAGCACATCGCCGTTCGCGAGGACGACTTCAAGGCCCTGCACATAGTTCTTCGTGATGCCGTACTTGAGGCCGCGCAGACCGCCCGAGTTCTCCGCGATCGTGCCGCCGAGGCTCGCCGTCTTGACCGTGCCCGGATCGGGAGGGTAGATGAGGCCGAACTGTGCGATATGGTCGTTGATGTCCTGCACGACGACGCCCGCCTCGACCTCGGCGATGAGGTTTTCGAGATCGACGTCGATGATCTTATTGAAGCGGAGCATCGAGAGGACGATGCCGCCCTTCAAAGGCGCCGTGCCCGCCGAGAGATTCGTGCCGGAGCCGCGCGTGTAGACGGGGATCTTGTGCTCGTTCGCGAACTTCAAGACCTTCGAGACTTCCTCCGTCGTGCCGGGGCTGACGACGACGTCCGGCATGTAGATATGGCCGGGCGTAGCATCATAGGCGTAGGAGTAAAGTTCCTCTTCCTTCGACTGAACATTCTCCGCGCCGACGATCTTCGTCATTTCTTCTACCAGCTGCTGCTTTTCCATTTAGTGTGCACCTCTTTCATGATGGTGTTAGTCATAGATAAAAACTATAGGGAGATAAACCTCCTATAATCTAAGTATCGCACATTTTTCGTATTTGTCAATGGAAAATTGCGACTTTTTTCGATAATTCCGATGGTTTTTCTGTGAGAATCCAAGAGGTCAAGCTCAAAGGGAAGAGAGCGATTAGTTTTTTCATATAAGGGCAACGCATAATATCCATGAAGTGGACTTTTGTGCGTGTAGTTTTCTATGCCACAGGTCGTAATCCCTGTGAATATTGGGCTTGCGGCCTGTCGTACATGTCCCATCGCTGCTTCCTAGAGGAGCGGCGTCATATACATGGGCAAGAGAAAGACATCGTGATCTTTCTGCAGATCTTTCGTATAAATCAGATACTTCTTGGCGATTTGCGCGGAATATTTTTGGCAGAACGCATCCAACGAAGCATGGCTCTTATAGCCGGAGGATTTCACTTCGATCGGGCAGATTTTATTGCCTTGTGCGATGAGAAAATCGACCTCGTAATTCGCTGTTCGCGATGGGTTGGGAAAGGTATGATAGTATAATCCATAGCCGTTGACCGTCAGCATTTGAGCTGCCATATTCTCATATAGGTATCCGAGATTCGCTGAAAGTTTGTCGCTGAGCAATTTTCGGTAAAGCTCATTCTCGGTGAAGTTTTTGCTTTTGAACATCAGCGTGGTGAAAAGCCCCGTATCGGAAAGGAAAAGCTTGAAACGGGTTAAATCTTTATAGGAAGCCATTTCAGCGGAAGGCAGGGTCGTATGATATGCTGCCAAAACCGCTCGGGAATCGATCAGTTCTGCGATCAGGTTCAGGGAATTTCCAGGGCGCATATGGGGAAGGATATTTGAGACTACATAGCGCGAATTGTTTTTGTTCAGCTGTGCGGGAATTGCGTCGAACAACTGAGACAAACGCCCCGTCGCATCGATTTTATAAAAGTCGTCCTCATAAAGGCGCAAAATATCGCGCTTGACTTGATCGACGGTTTCGAGATCATTGCTTTCCAAGTAGGCGGCGACGGCCTGCGGCATTCCGCCGATCAACATGTACAGGCGAAGGAGGCGCATGAGCCGTCGATGTGCGCCGTCCCCTGCGGGCCGCTGTTTCTGCAGTAAAATTTTAAGCGAGGGAATTGTCGCCTGATCGCCCAATGTCCAGAGGAATTCTTCGAAGTCCATCGGATGCATGAGGACGCGCTGCTCTTCACTCGGAATCAGGATATCCTTGACATTTTTTCGAATGGAGATCAAGGAGCCTGTTTCTATATAGTCATAACGGTGGTCTTTAACAAGAGATTTGATTGCTTGTCTGGCAAGGGGAAAGAGCTGTACCTCATCAAAGATGATCAAGGAACTGCGTTCGACAAGGTGAACGCCAGTTAGGAGCTGCAACTGCAGGAAGAAGTAATCGAGGTCAGAAGTATCCCGAAACAGATCGCGGATCTCTTGTGAGCAAGTCGAAAAGTCAAGGAGGATATAGCTTTCGTATTCCTGTTTGCCGAATTCCTCGACAACCGTTGACTTGCCGACACGCCGTTGCCCCTCGACAAGCAGAGCAGTACGACCATCCTGCTCCGTTTTCCATTTTTTGATCTTTTCATAGATCTTGCGCTGAAACATAAGGATGCTCCTTTCCAGTGCTCGTCCGTCCGGACTGAACAAGGTGATTGTTCCTGCCTACAGCCGATTTTTTGCTACTACATCAAAATAGACAAATTTATTTTAACAAACCTATGCAAAATAGACAAATTTATTTTATATGTTTCATACAAAATAGACGATTCTCTATTGATCCAGCTGTATGCGAAGACGAATTCGGAAGGCATCCTGTCGAAATCTCCTCTGTGTGTCCCTCATATTTCTGCATTTACAAATGGAGGTGTATGGTATATATTTATTGTTGACTTGACCAAGGAAGCAGTATGAAGAATTCGGAGTTGAAGCGTTCCCCATGCGTCATGATGGACAGGAAGTCAAGACGGGAACGCCTGAAGCTATCATGAAACAAGCTGGATTGAAATGAAGAGGAGGTGGTGTCATGCGTCATCATGGCGACAAGATTGCGTACTTTCTCATCGCCTTTGCCGTCTGCCTCATCCTCATGGCGCTGTCAACGTACAAGACGACGCGCATGGCGAACACGATCCTCTACACTTCCGTCGCCATCTCACTTCTTGCAGAGAACGTCCCGAAGGTCGTAGAGATTCCGCTGCATTACGCATATCCCGTGAAGTGCATCGAGTACTTCATGTTCTTCCTCGCCATCCTCTGCTTCATCACGGTTCTTCTGCGCCATCTTCATCTGTTTTAGGCAGAAGGGTTGATTCATCCATAAGGATTTGCTGTATAAGGCTTGCTGATGAATCACATGCCGGCTTGCCTACAAAATCAAGCGCCTGCGATTTTGTGGGCGTTATGGAACAATCTGCTGAGGTATGCTATACTTTATGCGTTGCCGCCCCTAGACATGGCAATGGAAAGGGGGTGTGCTGGTGTCCATAATAACGTTTCTTCTCTCCATCATGACTGGCGTGATTGCCAATCGCATCAGTAAATGGCTCGATGAGAGGGAGCACGACGGCGACGAGCCTAGGGATTAAGAGCGGTCAACGTCAACCGCGCATCTGCACCCTTCGGGTTTGATTTGCGGGACGTTTTCACATACGAGTCGTTTCCCAATTGCCTGCGCCCCCTTGGGCTTGTCTCTTGGACGACCCAGCACCACCTGCAATAAGGGAATAGAAAAACCCCCAAGAGTGCAACTTGGGGGTTTTTCGTGTACTGGTTTTGACCATAATAACGTTTGCCATCTATAGTATAGCATATTCGGTTGTCTGTGTGCAAGAGCACTTGTGAAAGTCAGCTTTGCCGTCCTTTCCCGGGACCGTCGGCAGCTACGGCGACGGCGGTTTCGGCGAAAGTCTTCATATCGTTCTCCATGTGGAGCGCGGCGTCGACGAGGCGCATACCGAGCGAGGCCGCGACGCCGCAGCTTGCAGGAAGGGCGAGCGCGAGATAGTCGGACTGAACGTGCAGGAGATAAGACTTGAGCGTGGGCGCGAGGGTTTCGGCGAGGTGCGCGACGCTTTCCGTCGCGGGATCATCGAGGAGGACGAGGCAGCGGCTTTCGGCAGCGGCGCAGAGGGCGCCGAGGATGGCGGCAGCTTCTCTTTGGAGTGCGGGTGAAAGATTCTGCAGCAGGTTGAGGCTCTCTGTGCCCTCCTTTGCCGGACGGAATGCTTCGTCATAACGTGCAGCCTTCTCGCGTGCCGCCTCGTCCGTCTCCGCGGCAAGCGACAGGCCAAGGAGCAAGCCGTCTGCGGCAAGCTCCCGCGCGATCTTCTGGCCGAAGGCGAAGGCTTCGGCAGGCTTGCAACTTCGGTCTAGCAGCGCGAGTGTCACGGGCGCTTCGGCGTGCGAGGCGAAGGCGGAGATGAGCCGCTTCTGCCGCGCGGAAGGCTCTTTTGCCGCGAAGATGAGCAGCGCTCGCCGCGCACCGAGCGGCGGCCGCGCCTCGCCCGTGACGCCTGCGAGGCGCACGGCCAGTTCTTCGAGCCGTCCGAGGCTGTAGATGGGCTTGGCGAGGCTGTCGATGCGCTTTTGGCAGGAGGCCATGGCGAGAGTGTCGAGCGCGGGGAAGGCGGGCAGGACGAGGGTGCAGGGTACGTCGTCTGCATCGGCTGCATCACAGGATAGGCTTTTCGAGAGGCAGCGATATGACATCGCCTTCATCTCGCCCTGCGCATCTTCTGCTTGCGCCGCATCCGCCGCAGCTTTTCGCTTCCATGCGTGCGCTCCCTTGCCGTCGCTTGCCGCCGCATCCTCTGCGAAGAGGCTTTTTGCAGCTTCGATCGCAGCGTCGAGGAAGTCAGCGACGATGGACGATCCCGTCGCTTCGCCGAGGCGAAAGCGCATGTCCATATAAGGTGTGAGGCCGAGCTTCTTAAGAATGGCGGCGTGCGCCGGCTCCGCTGCGAGGTGCGAGGGCAGGAGACAGCCGCAGGCGGCGGGCGCGAGTGCCTCGGCGATCAGTGCCGCCGCGCCCGTGTTGAAGCCGTCGAGGATGACGACGGCTCTTCTTCTTGCCGCACCGAGGATCAGTCCTGCGATGCAGCCAAGCTCGAAGCCGCCGACCTTCTGCAGCACGTCGATGCCGTCGCTCGCGTCGGGGCGGTTGACGGCGAGGATTTGGCGCACGACTTCGATCTTCTTTTTCAGGCGTTCGTCGGAGATGTTCGTGCCGCGCCCCGTCGCCTGCTCGGGCGTAAGACGGCACAGGCAGGCGGCGATCGCTGCGCTCGCCGTCGTGTTCGATATGCCCATTTCGCCCGGCAGGAAGCAGCGGCAGCCTTCGGCGGTGAAGTCCTCGGCGAGGCGGATGCCGACGGCGAGCGAGCGGAACGCTTCCTCGCGCGTCATGGCGGCTCCCTTGGCGGAGTTCTTCGTGCCGTGCGCGATCTTGCGGTCAATGAGCGAAGGGAGCGGCGGCAAAGGCGCCTTGATGCCAAGGTCGGCGACATGAAGATCGCTTCGGGCGAAGTTTGCGAGCGCATTGGCGACTGCGCCCTTGGCGAGCAGGTAGTTCACTGTCATCTGCGCCGTCGTCTCGGGCGGATAGGCGCTGACCTGCATTTCGGCGACGCCGTGATCGGCGCAGCAGATCAGCGTGCATTTCTTCGGCTTTTCGAGATGCTCCCATGTACTCTTCGTCGCGCACATATAGCGGTCGAGGAGGGCTGCGAGTGCGCCGAGACCGACGCCTCGCGGCAGCTTTTCCTGCAGGGCGCACTGCATATTCTCGCCCGCTTTATCGTCGGGCGGCTCGATGGCGCGAATGGTATCGTGCACGAGGCAGGCGTCGTCCGTCCGGCGCAGATCGCCTCCTAGGGGGGCGGCAGTTTGCTTCATATCGCTGCCTCCTTCGGTACCTGCTTCAAGGAGAGGCCTATGCGGCCGCGCTCCTCGTCGACTTTGATGACCATGACCTTTACGATGTCGCCGACGGATACGACGTCGAGCGGATGCTTGACGCGCTTCTTGCTGAGTTCTGAAATGTGGATGAGCCCCGCCGTCTTGATGCCGATGTCAACGAATACGCCGAAGTCCGTGATGTTGCGCACCGTGCCGCGCATGACGGCGCCTGCCTTGATGTCGGAGAGCTTGACGATGGCCTGGCGTGTCAGGGGTGCGGGCAAGTCCTCGCGCGGGTCGCGCCCCGGCTTCTTGAGTGCGTCGATGATGTCGCGCATGGTCGGAACGCCTGCCGCAAGTTCCTTGGCAAGCGTTTCGGCATCGGCGAGGCGGAGCTTTGCGCCGAGCGTTTCGAGCGCTTTCTTGTCGCTGAGGTCGTCAAGCGAGAAGCCCAGGCGGTCGAGCAGCTTTTCGGCGAGCGCGTAGGATTCGGGATGGACGGGCGTGTTGTCGAGGGGGCTTTTGCCGCCTGCGATGCGCAAAAAGCCCGCGCACTGCGTGAAGGCGGCAGGGCCAAGGCGCGGCACCTTGAGGAGCTGGCGGCGGTTGGCGAAAACGCCGTTTTCGTCGCGCCAGTCGACGATGTTCTTCGCGATCGCCTTCGTGACGCCCGCGATGTGCGAGAGAAGAGTCGCCGAAGCCGTGTTGAGGTTCACGCCGACATGGTTGACGGCGGATTCCACGACGGCGTCGAGCGCGGCGGCAAGCTCCTTTTGATTCACATCGTGCTGGTACTGGCCGACGCCGATGGCCTGCGGGTCGATCTTCACGAGTTCGGCGAGGGGATCCTGCACGCGCCGCGCGATGGAGACGGCGCCGCGAATCGTCACGTCGTATTCGGGAAGCTCCTCTTTCGCGAGCTTCGAGGCCGAGTAGACGGATGCGCCCGCTTCGTTCGTGATCAGGTAGTGAACGGGCAATTTGTTCTCGCGGATGAGGATCGCCGTGAATTCTTCCGTTTCGTAGGAAGCCGTGCCGTTGCCGATGGAGATGAGTGTCACGCCGTGCTTCTTGATGAGCGCGAGCACCTTTTTTGCCGCTTCGGCGCGGCGCTCTTCGCTCATCGTGAGGTAGAGAACGCCGTGGTCGACGACTTGCCCCGTGGGGCTGACAACGGCCATCTTGCAGCCCGTGCGGTAGCCGGGATCGAGTCCCATGACCGTGTGGCCGGCGAGCGGCGCTTCCAAGAGGAGCTGCTTGAGGTTTGCGCCGAAGACATGGATCGCCTGCTTTTCGGCGTTTTCTGTCAGAAGAGCGCGAAGCTCGCGCTCCATGGCGGGGAAGAGCAAACGCTTGTAGCCGTCCTCGATCGCTGCTTTCAGCGATTCGCGGAAGATGGAATCGCCCTTTGCCAGCCCGTCGAAGATTTCCGCCGCAAGCTTCTCGTGGTCACATTGGAGCGTGACCTTGAGGCAGCCCTTCTTCTCGCCGCGGTTGACGGCGAGGATGCGATGCGAAGGCAGCGTGCGAAGCGGCTCCTTGTAGTCCTGATACATGAGGAAGGTCTGCGCGTCCTCAGCCTCTTCGTCGAGCGCAGTCACGAGTTCTGCCCGCTGCCAAAGCTCCTTGCGCATCTTCTGACGCAGCGCAGCGCCCTCGGAAACGGTCTCGGCGACGATGTCCATCGCGCCAGAGAGCGCGTCCTCCACTGTCTCTACGCCTTTCTCCGCATCGATGAACTGCGCGGCGTATTCTTCCGCCGTGCCGCTTTTCTCTTCTTGCGCGAGAATCGCGAGCGCCAGCGGCTCCAGTCCCTTTTCCCGCGCGACGCCCGCGCGCGTGCGCCGTTTCTGCTTGAAGGGCAGGTAGATGTCCTCCAGCTCCTGCATCTTCAGTGCCCGGTCGAGCGCTTCCTTGATCTCGGGTGTGAGCTTTCCCTGCTCCTCGATGCTCTTTTCGATTTCCTGCTGGCGCTTCACGAGATTTCTGAGGCGCGAAAGCTCGCTCTCGACGGAGCGCACCTGCTCTTCGTCGAGTTCGCCCGTCGCCTCCTTGCGGTAGCGCGAGATGAAAGGCACGGTGTTGCCTTCGTCCAAGAGCGCGATCGTCGCCTCCGCCTGCTTTGCTCGGATGCTCAAAGCGCGCGCAATAGCCGCGCCGATGTTTTCTTCTTTCATGGGAATACCTCTTGTCTTTTGAAAATTGCTTCCTAAAATTATAGCACAAGTTTCCCTTGGATGCTTTTTCTTCTTGTCGTAATATCCACGGAACGGATTTTGCACCTGCTCTCGCCTTCTGAATGGCGACAAAAAAGGCACTGTGCTTCCAGTGCCTTCGTATCACTTGTATATCTTGCTTCTATGACCGATTTCGACTGCGATGACGATCAGCTCGTTGTCACGGATTTCTGCAATCAATCGGAAGTCCGCGACGCGATACCTCCAATACTTTCCGAGGTTTCCAGTGAGAGCCTTCCCGTAGATGCGAGGATTTTCGCAATCGACCAGATTGCTTTTCATCCACTGGATTATGCGATTGCGCGTGCCGCTGTCCAGTTTTTGAAGCGTCTTGTCAAACTTCTTGGTCGTTATCAGTCTATACACTTTTCAGCCCCTCTAAGACTTCGCTGAAAGGCGTCGTCTCAAGCGTGCCGTTTTTGAGATCCTTTTCATACTCGCGTATGATTTCCATGTCGTACTCATCTTCTAGCCTGTCATATATGAGATTTTTCAATGTTGCCGATGACAGCCCTGCCGCATAGAGCGGGGAGATGGCTTCGAGAGCTTTTAGTTCTCCGTCGGTAAAATGCAGGTTCAAAACTTTACCCATGATACCCCATCCCTTTCGTCCGTGGCCCTTCTACTTTTATGCTGAATTCATCTTCCAGTCTCTGAAAGATGAAGCGGCGAACAAGTTCGGCATGAGAACAATCATATTTTTTTGCCAGTCGATCAATCATCTGATACTCAGCATCTGAAAGGTTCATGCGTATCGGGCTGTGCGCTCTTCTTTTTTTCATGATCGCTCCCTCCCCCTTTTCTATATTATATTGTGTCTATATCATGCCGTCAATCTTTGCGATGCGTGCAGGACTCCTCGAAAAATCCTCTGCATCCTGTTATAATAGAAAAGAAAATTTCTGGAAAGGTGGCGTCCGATTGGAAAAGATCCGCTTGGCGGCGGCAAGGTGCATCAAGGGGCGCCTGCAGCCGCCGTGCCGCTCGTGCGAGGATGTCTGTCCTGCCGGCGCGTTCCGCTGGGGCGTGCCGCATCCCGATCTCTGTATCGACTGCGGCCTTTGCACGGCCGTCTGTCCGGCCGCCGCCGTCGAGACACGGCTTGACTATGCGGCGAAGCTGACGGCTGTCGTGGCTGCTGATGCGCCAAGCGTGCGCCTCGCATGCGCGAAAAGCGCACCGGATTCCGCTCTTCCGTGTCTCGGCTTTCTCACGCGCGGCATCCTCTGGGCAATCGCCTCGCAAAGGGAAGTGCAGCTCGACATAGGCTCTTGCCGCGCGTGCCTGCCTGCCGTTCACGCGCACCTTGCCCGCGAGGCTGCTGCCGTCGATGCGGCCCTCGCGGCGGCGGGGCGAGCGCCTCTTCGCTTGCTTGATGCTGAGCCTGCCGCACGCGAGTACAGCCGCCGCGATTTTTTCCGCCGCTTTCGCGATGTGGCGAAGGAGAAGTTCGGGCAGGAAGATGCGGCAGGCGGTGCGGAGGGGAGTGCGGCGGCAGGGGCGCACGACGTTGGGCTTGCCGAGTGTATGGCGTGCGGCACTGCAAGCGCGGCGCGTGCGGGCACAGCATCGGCAGAGGCGGATGACGTTTTGCCGCCGGATGCAGCGGGAATGGGGCAAGACTCCATGCTCCCTGCACTCGCCGCGTTCTCCTCTCCCGCATGGGCATTCGCTCATGGCGCACAGCCCGCCGCCGTGCACGCCGATCTCGCGCTCTACAGCGGCTGCAATGCCTGCGGCTTCTGTGCACGCCTGTGTCCGCACGGAGCGCTGCAAGCAGGTGTCGAGGGCGAGGACTTCGTGCTCGCTTTCACGCCGCAGCTCTGCACTGCCTGCGGACTCTGCACCGCACGCTGCCCGAAGAGCGCCCTGCGACTCGCCGCCTCCCCCGCCGCCAAGCGCTGGCGTATCCCGCTGCCGCGCTGCGAATCCTGCGGCGCTCCGTTTCAGCCGATTGGCGCGAGCAAGGTCTGCCGCGCGTGCATGGAGGGATGAAGGCAAGGGTTTGACATGCGCATGAGATGTCGCTCCATGGTGGTCAAAAGTCTTCGGTATAAAGGGAAGATTGACTTTTGACACTGCGCCTGAGGTATGGTATTCTAAACGAGATATATGAAATTATCGTGAAGGAGTGTCGGTTTATGAAAAAACGCAACCTGCTCGCTTTGACTGCGGCGCTCGCGCTCAGCAGCAGCGCTGCGTTCGCCGCGTCATCGGCGCAAGATGCTGCAGTGGAAGCGGCTTCGGCTGCGCCTGTCGCTGTGAAATCTGCTCCTACGCAGCCAAATGCGCAACGCACGGCTGCATCGAAGGATGGAAAGACAAAAGAGACGGCGGTAACTCCAAGCTACATTGAGGCGCCGGAAGAATTCGAGATTGCTTCCCTCGGACGCCCATCGACAGTACAAAACTATCGACTTTTTAAAGGGGATACGATGCGCATTTTGCCCATCGGCTTCACGGAAGACATAAAAGTTGAAGAGATTCCAGTTGGTGTCGATGGCTGCGTGCAGCTTCCTTATGTCGGCAGTGTCAAACTGGAAGGCATGACACTGGATGAAGCGAAGAAAACGCTTCTGGAAGCCTTCGGCGAGTACATGCGCATCCCCGATATCTCTATCTTCGTTACGGGATATGGAAAGCGCAAGGTCTACGTCATGGGTGACGTGACAAAACCCGGCATTCAGGAGATGGATGCTGACAATATGAATGCCTATGCTGCCCTGGCAAGCGCCGGCAGTTGGACGAATCGCGGGCGCAGCACGCGCATCCAGGTCATCCGCGTGCGCGACAATGTGATGTATTACCGTACGCTGAATATGAAGGACTATGTGAAGAAGCATGACATTACACAAAATGTTTTCCTTGAAGATGGAGACATCGTCTATGTGCCGGCGACAAATGGCATCAAATTCCAAGAAGATATTTTGCCGTATATCAACGTGTGGGCGCTGTATAAATCTTTGACGGACTAACTTCGTGAATTAGGAGAGAATCTGCAATGGAACAAAATGAGGATACGATTGACCTCTCGAAGCTTTTTCATATCATGGCTGCGCGTTGGAAGGTCGTGACAACGATCGTGTTCGCGTGCACGGCAGTGGCGGTAGTGATTGCTTTTGTGTTGCCGAAGCAGTATGAATCTACCACGCTAGTGCAGACGCGAAACTCTGGCAAGATTGATGTTTCGGGTGCTGCCGCCGCGATGGCAATGTTTGGGGTAGGTAGCGGATCTGTGTCGTCGCCGACGATGAACTATATCGAACTCATGAAGTCTCGCACGGTGCTTGAACCCATTATCGATAGTATGGATTTTGAAAAGGAAAAGAAGCCGGATGCGAAAGCGTTCGCAAAAAAGTACCTTGATATACAAAATACAAAGGGAACGAATTTGATTCAGGTCATTGCCCACGGCAAAACTCCGGAAGAGGCACAGATGATTTCGCAAACGGTCGTTGACAACTTCCTCCTCATGCAGACGGACATGAACCAAGAGACGCAGTCCTTGCTTGTGAAATTCCTTGACAAGCGTATCTTGGAAAGCAAGCAGGAGTCGGAAGAGGCTGAGCAGAAGCTGGCGGCCTTCAGCAAGGAGCATAAGATATACAGCCCCGATGAACAGGTCAAGGCGGCGGTTGAACAACTGGCTGTCTTTGACAAGGCGATCAGCGAAGCCGAGGTGCAGCAGAAGTCCGCACAAGCAGAATTCGATACGGCCGAAGCGAAACTTGCGGAACAGAAGATGAGGAGCAGAACATATAATATCTCTGATAACGCTGTCGTGCAGAAAATCCGAGATCAAATTGTTGCGAAGCAGGTGGAACTCGTGGGCCTTGAACAGCGCTATACCGATAAACATCCAGACGTGCAGAAGGCGAAAAGCGAGTTGCAGCAACTGCAGGGAAGTCTCAATGCAGAGGTTGTCGCAAGTGTCGACTCAAATGCTACAACGCTCAATCCGACGCAGTCAGAGCTTTTGAAGAGTCATGCTTTGGCGGCCGTGAAAGCTTCTGTCGCAGAGGCTGAGGCGAGTAAACTCAAGGAACTTCGCAGCAAAAAGGAAAAAAATATTGGGGATATGCCCAACGATGTTTTGGAATATATGGCACTTGAGCGCGATGTGAAGATTAAGGGAGAAGTTTACCTGAATCTTGTTAAGCAGAGCGAGCAGAGCAAGATTCAAGAGGCGATGGACAGCATGGACATCCAGATTGTTGACCAGGCAAATCTGCCGCTGAAGCCGATTTGGCCTAAAAAAGCGCTTTTCTTATTGATTGGATTCTTGTTTGGCTGTATTGTCAGTAGTGTTTATTTAATAAAAGCATACAGACGAGAGTTTTAGGGCGGAGTGCTGGGATGAGAGATTGCAAAACTTTTTTTACAAAGAAACTCGTGCTTGTCATGGAAGACTTGGTGGTGATAATTGCTTCTTGTTATCTTACGAACGCCGTGCTGACCATAACTGATATGCTATTGCTCTCCATGGTTCAAAGATTAGAACCCGCTTTTGTTTTGGCTGTATGCATTGGGGTCAGCTTCAATATAAATGATTTGTATACCGTCCTATATAAGAGGTTTGCAGAAATCTTGTTGGCTCTGTTCGTTTCCTTGCTGCAGGCTGCGGTGGTGGCGTATGTTTTTTTTACTGCTGTTATGCCAAACCCTTATTGGGGTGTATATCTTGCATCATTTGCTGCAATTTCGTTTATAATGATGGTTTGTTTGCGCTATGTGACGTGGCTTGCGGCGAAATCTGACCAAAAGGTAAGGTATGCCTTTATTGTTGGCACAGACGAGGAGTGCTCTCGGTTGTATGGAAAGTTCAAACGTCATCCTTATTTAGGCATCGAATTGAGGTTTGTTTCGGCAGCTTTGCATGAGACACCGGATTGGTATCAAGCTGGACTTAAATCGGATATCATATTCGTTGGCGCGCATCTCGCGACATCGGAAAAAGAACAGATTCTTCTATTTGCGAATGAGCATGGGAAAGAGATGCGCTTTATACCGAATGTTTATGATGTGGCGTGTAATCAATCATTCTTGTCTCGGGTCGATGACATCCCGTTGCTTCGACCAAAAGATTTGTTCTTGACCGCAGAGAAGCGAGCCGTGAAACGTGCTCTTGATCTGATGTTGGCTGCTGTTGCGCTGATCGGTGCTTTTCCTTGTATGATGGTTGTTGCAGTTTTGGTTAAATTGACATCGAGAGGTGATATACTATACAGCCAGACTCGTGTGGGGCAGAATGGAAAACTTTTTAAAGTTTATAAGTTTCGCACCATGACGATGGATGCTGAGAAGCAGTCGGGTCCGGTTATGGCGCATGAGAACGATCCGCGGATTACGCCGATAGGGAGAATTCTTCGTATGACAAGACTGGACGAACTGCCTCAAATATGGAATGTTGTCGTTGGGGATATGAGTTTGGTGGGGCCTCGCCCAGAACGTCCTGTGTTTGTTGAAGAGTTTAATAAGATGATACCGGCATATCATTATCGACATAACGTCAAGCCGGGAATCACAGGGTTTGCACAGATTTTTGGGAAGTATAATACAACGGCTGCGGACAAACTTGTTTATGATTTGATGTATATTCAAAACTGTAGTCTCAAGCAGGATGTCGTTCTTATCTTACAAACCATTCGTGTTTTATTTACGAAGAGTTCAACGGAAGGGTATAATCATGGGGGTGAAGAAGATAGCCTGGAAGCATTTAGGCTAAAGAATATTTGTTTATGAGATTTGGGTAAGTATAGAATGCGCAGTACTTTTCATTAGAGATGATAGGGAGGATAAAAGGTGAGGCTTCTTTTCATTGCACCGCGATTTCCATATCCTCCTCAAAAAGGAGATCAATTAACGGTATACCGCAGGCTGACCGTGCTCGCAAAACACCATGACATTACGTTATTGAGTTTTATCACTGACGATTTTTCTGAAGAAGATTTAGAGCATGTTCGCTCGTTTTGCAAAGGCGGTGTATATACTGTCCCTTTCTGTCGCTCAATAGCGTTGTTCAATCTTCTTAAAGGAAGCTGTACAACGCGTTTGCCTTTGCAAACCTTGCTCTATCAGGCAAATATGTTTCAACGTATATTGGATGATTTATTAATTGAGCGTACATTTGATGTGGCGCACTTTTTTTTGATACGGATGGCACCTTACGTTTCCTTTTTGAGGAAATACAAGATTCCTTGCGTTTTAGATATGGTTGATTCTATGACCTTAAATCTTCAAAGGAGGATTCCTTTTGAAAAAGGAATCATAAAATGGGGGCTTCAGTATGAAGAACGGAGAGTTTCGGCTTATGAACGAGATGTTCATTCTGAATTTCATGAACTGATTGTGTGTGCCAAGAAGGATTTAGATTATATTTCTGGCGAGAATATTTCTATTATCCCTTCAGCTGTGAGGACGGACGAGTTTTTCCCAAAACTGGCGTTGCGAAAAAAACGTACCTTTATATTTTCGGGAAATCTATCCTATGCTCCTAATGTTCACGCAGTGACGTGGTTCATTGATAAAGTGTATCCTTTACTGAAACGAGAGAAGTTTTCGTTTTGTTTTCATATTATAGGGAGAAATCCGGCAGTAGCAATAAAGCAGGCTGTATATGGCAAGGATGAGGTTCGCCTGGTGGGCTTTGTTCCCTCTATGGTTGACGCATTAAATGAAGCCTCTCTTGCAATAGCACCAATGCAGTCGGGATCTGGGATGCAGGGGAAGATATTGGAAGCCATGGCATGCGGAGTTCCTGTCTTGACAACATCTTTAGGTCGTGGGAGTATTGAGGCGCATCCGGAACAAGGCTTGTTCGTTGCAGATACACCTGATGAGTTCTGCAATCATATTGTTGCTTTATTGGAGAATGAAGAGAAATGTAGTAGTGCCGGTGTTGCTGCAAGAGAATTTATCCTCAATAACCATGAGGTGCAGCTCTCTCTTCCTATTTTGGAAAATATCTATCAGAAAGTGATTGCAACGTCAAGATCTTAATGTTGTTGAAGGAAGGGCTTCACACAGGATGCGTAAGGTTTTTTTGAAAAACAGTATATGGATGGCCTTGGACTATGCTACCAATTTGATTACGCAGGTACTGCTTATCAGAAGTATCATTCATCATCTTGGCGTTGGGGGGTATGGCTTTTACTCCTTTTTTATGGGACTCTACAGTGCCTTTGGGTTGATGGATTTTGGTATGGGACTCGCTCTTTCAAAATACCTGTGTGAGTATCTTGCTGATAAGAAGATGGATTTGTGTAATCAAGTTTTAACATTAGGAATTCTTTTTTATTTATCTATAGGCGTGCTGGTCACTGTATTTACATTGCTTTTTCGAAGGGAGTTCGTGTCTTTTCTTGGCTTTGAGGGGGTATATTATACGTATGGTGTAGAAGTCATCGTTCTTCTTTCGATTGCTTTGGTGTTTTCGCTGCTGAATACGGTAGCAGTCAATCTTTTAATGGCATATGAAGCCTGGATGCCTTGCTCCGTCATCGGTATTTTGTTCAAACTTTCTACTTTCATTATGGTGTTTGTGATATTTTGGTACAGAGTTTCCACTCCAGAGGTTGCAATCTTTTATGGTGTTTTGTTGTTGACCATATTGCGGACGCTCGCGACATCTTATGTTTGTAGGCTGCGTTATGTTGGCTTCTCTTTTTGCTTGCCTCAAAAAGAATTGTTTCGTAAAATCTTTGTTTTTCTGCGATCCTCAAGTCTTCAATTCTTTCTTACCTTGTTAGCCGGTCAAGCGGATAAGTTTATCGTGAATAGATTCTTTGGCTTGGAGGCGCTGGGAATATATAACTTCTGCTTCACGGTATTTAATTATCTGTTTGGATTCCTGGCGACCATGGCAAAAATGGTCTTCCCTAGAATTTCTCGTATGCATGCTACTGGAAATGAAGCAGATATGCGTTCAGTATTTTGGCGCTTTAACTACGTCGTAGCAGGAATTCATGCTGTCTTGGCGGGAGCTGTACTTGCATTTTGGGATGTTCTGGTTACGTGGTATGTTAATGCCGAATTTGCAGTGCACACATGGGAGGCAATCCTACTCTTTATGATATACATGATTCTAAAGAGCCCTGAGATACCGCTATACTATTTTTATAATGGGACAGCGCAACCGGATATCCTGCTTAAAAATACCGTTCTTATTTATTTGATCATGTTTGTTGGGTATGCAGTCTTTGTAGGGCCTTATGGAATATATGGGCTCATTGTTTCTGCGGCAGCATCCAGCGTACTCGTTTCGCTCTGGAACTGGTATGCGATACAAAAGAGAAGGATACATTTTTGTACACCGGGGTAGAGATTAAAGGAGAGCCTTATGAAAATCAGTGTCATTACCGTGTCTTATAACCGCGAAAAAACGATCGAACAGACAATACAGAGTGTCCTACGCCAAAGGGAATATTGTGATTTGGAATACATTGTTATTGATGGAGCATCTACAGATCGAACCATGGAGATCGTCAGAAAATACGAAAAGGATATCGATGTTCTAATCAGTGAGCCGGACGATGGAATATGTGATGCATTCAATAAAGGGATAAAGTTAGCTACGGGAGAAGTCGTTGCGATTCTTAATTCAGATGATTGGTATCAAGAAGATACGATGAAAAATGTAGTAAAAGTATTTTCGGAGAATCCAGATGCAGGCTTGCTCTTTGGCGATCAATATTATGCGGATGAGAGCGGTAAGGTCGTTCTTAAAATGACGGGAGTTCCTGATTATGAGAAATACTTGTGGCAGGGGTTAATGAAAGTTCCTCCCGTGGCATGGTTCATTAAAAGGGAAGTTTATGAGCGATGCGGTGTGTTTGATTCATCCTATAAAACGGCAATGGATTTTGAGCTCTTGCTTCGTTTTTCGGCGCATGGCGTTAAAGGTGTATATGTGCCGGCCATTTTGGGTACCATGCGATATGGCGGTGAATCGGATCAAAACTATATAGGTGGTTATAGGGAAGTCATAAGAGCTGTCAAAAAATATGGAGGTAACACGGCGGTGCTGAAAGGAAGAATGCTCTTTCGCATACTTCGCAGCGAAATTCGTCGCTTTTTAGAGCGTATAGGTCTCGATGGTTTTGTGAACTACTTGAGGAAGAATATAGCGCATCGAGACAACCTCGAGCGGTTATAATGAAATGGGGGGAGATTGATGGAATGGCTGCACTTCTTAGCGGCAGTAGAATTCGATCTTTCCACTTATTTTATTGCGCTGGGGGTTACAGCATTTATCTACATCTTTGCATATCACCGTTACATACGTAATATATTTGATCCGCTCTTCATGGTGGTTGCTCAATTTATATTTGCTGCATCTGTAGTTGCTTTTTTATATATTGATAATACGATTGCAGACGATGCCCTTTTTTATTCTTTTTTGACCATCGAAGCGTCATTCTTTATGGGCTTTGCACTTTCCTATGGAAAAAGAAATTCAATAGCTTGTGTTGTTTCTATAATAAATAGACTTCCAGTGTTCGATCTTCCTAAGTTGAACATATATTATTTCTATGGAATCCTTTTCGTGTTTGAAAAGCTGATTACCTATGCTTCTTTTGGTCTCCCAATCTTCTCCCAAGGGACGCATGCAGCGTTTTACCAAGGGTATGGTAAGATCTTGCAGGGGATTGAGCTGGCAATCCTGCCGGTAATCTTGTTCCTTTTATTGGAGCGGTATCTTTCACCTAGTATCCAGCGTGAATTATTGGGAAAAATCTATGATATAGGGCTGACCTTGTTTATCCTCTTTGCACTCTTGACGACGGGGGCGAAGTCTTCTCTGTTCATTGTGATGTTCTCACTTTTTTTCTATATACTATATGTAAAAAAGACATACTGTGCAGCCGATGCTGATGCCGTACTTCGTCGCGTCAAACTTTGGTATATTGGCATATTTTCCCTTGTTATCGGTGGTGCCTTTTTTACATTGTTTTTAGAGGAAGCATCTGATGCCGAGACAATAGGACTGATGCTGACAACACGATTGGTCGCCTCGGGAGATGTTTTTGCGTACTTCTTTCAATCTCCGCCAGGGCAATATGTGGGACTTGGAAATGGCATTATAGGTCTTCTCCTTGAACTTTTCGGATCCATTTTTGATAAGTTAGGGTTGATGGCGGGGGCGAATCGCTCTGTAATTGAAGAGCTTTATTGGCAGTTCCTTCATATCTTCCCCGGCAGTGGACAGGGACCGAATATCCGATATGATCTGTTTGGCTTGATTTTCTTTGATTATGTCGGTGCAGTCATATATGCCTTCTGCTTAGGTGCTTTATCGGGAGTTACACGATCTATCGTCATGGAACGGGCTAATGTGAATGCGTTTGTATTTGTTCTTTCTACTCAGTTGTACTACTATAGCTTGTTGTTTACAATAGATCTTGTTCTTTCTTTTAACTATCTATGGAAAGTCTGCTTGTTTAATCTCATACTTTTCTTTATAAGCTGGTGGATGTTTAGAAAAAGACTGTGAGTTTTTTGGGGGGATCATGATGAAGAAGATATATGTTGATACCTTTCAGGTAAGAACAAAATATAAGGACACAGCAGTATCTAAAATTGTTGAAAGGACAATAGATGAGCTTCTCTTGCGGGGTGATGTGAATGTTTCTTCTATAGGAGATTACATAGAAAATCGTCATTGGCTGATGCTGACGCGATTCTTCCTCAGCCTGAGATACCAGGTGTTAGTAGTTTCTAATCCCAATACCTTGATACCTCCTTGGCATGCTTATATAACTTTTCACGATGTGATTCCATATGAGCGAGCAAAAGGGTGGAAAAGAAAAATGTTTGCTTTCCAATATCGATTGTGGGTGATGAGTGCAGCTAAAGTCTATACTTTTTCACATGAAATAAAAGAAAAACTGGAGAATATTTTGGGAAGACCGGAAGATAAGATCAAAGTAGTTCCGTTTCATCTTCATGAGGCATATATTTCGTTAGCAGATAGACAACAGGTTCCTCCTAAGAAAAACTATGTATTAGGATTTGGCACTGGAGAACCTCGAAAAAATTTGCAACGAACCCTCGCGATGTTTTCCGAAATATATACGTTAAATCCAGAGATGGAACTGTATTTGTTTGGGAATAACTGGGCGGACAAGGGATATGATTTGGTAAATGAGCTTTTAGCGGAATATCCTTTACGGGATCGTGTGAGACATTTTTATAAAATTTCTCTTGATGAGCTCATACAGCTTTATAGTGAGGCACAGTTGTTTTTGTTTCCTAGTCTGTCGGAGGGTGTAGGCATGCCACCTTTTGAGGCAGTGGCATCTGGCACAAAGGTGATATTGTCTGATATCGGTATATTTAAGGAATTGTTTGCAGGATATAAAAATGTTTTTTTTATAACTCTGAAGGATTCATCTGGCGATAAAGATATTTTAAAAAGAGCATTAGAAGATTCGTTTGACACTGCAGATTATTTGCAGATAAAGAAACATAAGCTAAAATACAGTGTGGACATTATGGCGGAAGATATGCTGTATGGCAATAAAATTTTGACGGGGGAGTAGTTGTGCATATCTGTATTGATGGTAGAATATTAGAGGGCTCATTGCGTGGTATGGGGTTAACTCTAAAGGCTTTTTTAGAGTCAATTGGTGAAATCGATTCTAAAAACCGATATACAATATTGACGAACAGTCGATCACAAATTCAAGCCACATTTGGAAGTAATTTCGTATTTCATGAAATTTATATTCCCCGAGGATTTGGTGATGTCTTTGTGTTACCTTATTATATTAATAAAATAAATCCAGATGTTGTATACTTTCCGGAAAATATAGTCGTTCCGTTTATCAAGAAGTCTATAAAAGTTGTCGTTACGATACACGACTTGATGTTTTTCACGGAGCAGCAGAGATTGTTTAGCCGACCATGGTTTGGGGCGATTTATCGTCAGATGGGCAGCTTTATCGCTTTTAGAAGAGCAGACTGTATCCATGCATATACGAATTGCATTATGGAGCTACTAAAAAAAAGAACGGTAAAAAGGGGAACAAGATTTTTAGTCTTAACGCATGGCGTTCCTCGCCGTGAGAATATAGAGGAGACTGTATTTGGTGACGTACAGGATGACCGATTTTTTTACACTATTTCAGGGGATACACCCAATAAAGCCTTTTCCTTTCTAATAGAAGCGTATGCTTCTTATCGAAGAAAAAGCCACGCCCCTTTGGATCTATGGGTTACGGGAGTGAAAAACAGGATAAAAGAGGATGGAGTATTCTATACTGATTATATCAGTGAAGCTGAAAAACAATTTTTGTTGGGTAAGTGCCGTGCTTTCTTGTTTCTCTCTAAAGATGAAGGCTTTGGTATGCCACCATTGGAGGCTTTATATGCTCAGACTCGGTCACTGTTAACCAATATCCCTGTCTTGAAAGAGCTTTATGCTGAAGTCGCTGATTTTGTAGAATTTGGAGATGTGGAAGGAGCGTCTCGTGAAATTTTAAGATTAGAGGAAAAGAAGAAAGAAAGATTTTGTGATAAGCAATGGCTGGAACAATTCTCTTGGAAACACATTGCAAGGCGATTTTTAGAAGAACTTGATCTTTTGGCGAATGGGAACCCACTTACCCTGAATAAGTGAGAAAGATCTAGCATAGAGTTGTATAAGATAAAGGGGGAGGTAGCTGTATGAAAACTGCATTTATTACGGGTCTCACAGGGCAGGATGGTTCGTACCTTGCGGAACTCCTGTTGGAAAAAGGCTATGAGGTGCATGGAATTGTCCGTCGTGCAAGCGTGTTTAATACGGCGCGCATCGAGCATCTGATGAAGGATATTCATACTTATTATGGCGATATGATTGATTCGTCCAATCTCAATCGTTTGATGGAGAAAATTCAGCCGGATGAGATATATAATCTGGCTGCGCAGTCCCATGTGCAGGTTTCTTTCGATGTGCCTGAGTTTACTGCGGATGTAGACGGTTTGGGGACGCTTCGTCTCCTCGACACGATTCGGGAGAGGCGCAGCACTACGCGCTTTTACCAAGCATCTACCAGCGAACTTTTCGGAGGCCTTCCTGAGACGGCACCGCAGAGCGAGAAGACACCGTTTTACCCCAAGAGCCCCTATGGGGCAGCAAAGCTGTACGCGTATTGGATTACGGTGAATTTTAGAGAATCCTATGACCTGTATGCGTGTAACGGGATTCTGTTTAATCATGAGTCTCCACGCAGAGGAGCCACCTTTGTTACGAAGAAGATCACTCGTGCGATAGCAAACATCGTACATGGAAATCAGAAAACGTTACAGCTTGGAAATTTGGATGCAAAGCGTGATTGGGGCTATGCGAAAGATTATGTTGAAGCGATGTGGTTGATGTTGCAGCAGGAAAAGCCAGAGGATTTTGTGATTGCAACGGGGGAGACACATTCGGTTAGAGAATTCGTGGAGGTTGGCTTCAAACATGTGGGAATTGATATTGAATGGGTTGGCACAGGTGTTGAGGAGAAAGGCATTGACAGAGCAACTTCAAAAACCCTCGTAGAAGTCAATCCCAGGTATTTCCGGCCGGCAGAAGTTGAGTTGTTGTGGGGCGATGCGACGAAGGCGAAAGAAAAGCTTGGTTGGACTCCGAAAACGAAGTTTGAGGACTTGGTCTCACTTATGATGGAATATGATTTAGAGAACGAAAAGAGGCAGTGATATTATGATCAGCATGTTTGCTACATATGTCGATTCATCGGCACGCGAAAAAGTAGGAGCAGTCTTGGATTCTACCTTCTTGAGCGAGGGCGCCAAGGTGAAAGAATTCGAGAGCCAGTTGGCGCAAAAATTTAAGATTCCCCGCCCCATTGCGCTCAATAGTGGATCGACAGCATTGGAGTTGGCTTTGGAGCTTGCTGGTATTGGGCATGGAGATGAGGTAATTACCTCTCCGCAGACTTTTATCGCCACGGGGATTGCCATCCTGCGCCAAGGTGCTGTTCCCGTGTTTGCGGATATAGAATATGATACGGGGAATATCGACCCGGACAGTGTACGGGGGAAGGTCACGTCAAAAACGAAGGCGATACTTCCTGTGCATTGGGGCGGATATCCTTGCGATATGGAACGCTTATCTGCCATTGCGAAGGAGTATAATCTCAAGGTAATTGAAGATGCGGCGCATGCTTTGGGGGCGACTTATCATGGAAAACCTATTGGAGGGATTTCAGATTTCACCTGTTTTTCATTTCAGGCTATCAAACATGTGACGACTGGTGATGGTGGTGCTGTTTGTTGTTTGTCTGATAAGGATGAGCAAGAGGGTTTGAAAAAAAGATGGTTTGGTATAGATCGTGCAAATTCTCCTATGTCGATTTTAGGGGAACGTGAATATGATCTGGTGAATCCAGGGTTCAAATTTCATATGAATGATTATGCGGCAGCGTTGGGGTTGGCAAATCTGAGGACCGTCAATGAGCGTCTGGAGCGCCGCCGTATGATTTCGTGCCAATATAGAGAGGCATTCAAGGATGTTGCAGGAGTCACCCTGTGGCGTAAAGATGATGATTGCGTATCTGCAAATTGGTTATTTGGCCTTCACGTGGAACGCAGAGAGGATTTTATTCGCGCCTTGGCATCCCGTGGAGTTACAGCTTCGGTTGTGCATTTGCGTATTGATGCAAATAGTTGCTTCGGAGGAATACGCGAGGATTTGCCAACGCAAACCCGATTCAATGATACGCAGATACACATACCTCTCCATGATATGCTGTCTGATGATGAGGTCGGACACATTATCGATAGTGTGAGAGCCGGATGGTGATAGGAGAAATGATATGAAAGTTTTGGTCTTGGGAGCGAGTGGCTTTGTTGGAAAAAATGTTTGCCATGATCTGGCGGCTGTCGGATTATCTGTTGTGCAAGCACCATCACGTGAGATATGCGATTTGAGAGATCTGGAGCAAACCAGAGATCTTCTTTCTGAAGTGCGCCCCGAGTATATCGTTAATTGTGCGGCGCAGGTTGGCAGTCTAAACTATGTCACAAATCACGCTGGCGAGGTTATTACCAACAATGCCAGAATGATTTTGAATATATACGAGGCAATAAAAAACCTATCGATATCAACAAGATTGATCAGCATTGTTGCCAATTGTGCATATCCTGCAACTACAATGGAATCGTTCAAAGAAGAGGAATGGCAAAACGGGCCAGTTCATTCTTCGGTATTTGCATATGGCTCTGTTCGTCGTTTTACATGGGCTGTCAGTAAATGCTATGAGATGCAGTATGGTATAAAAACAACAACTCTTTTCGCGCCCAATATGTATGGTCCAGGTGACTCGGCAGACCCGGATAAGGCACATGCTCTAAATGCTTTGATTTCGAAATTTCTTTGTGCACAAAAAAACAGCGAAGCCTGCGTCACTGTCTGGGGAACTGGAAATCCTGTGCGGGAGTGGCTCTATGTAAAGGATTTTTCTCGGATTGTTGCGCAAATCCTTCAGGAGTCCTGCTACTTTGATGAGCCTGTGAATATTGCTCAAAATTATGGGATAAGTATCAAGGCGCTAGTTGATATCATTCGACAGAATGTGGGTTTTGAAGGCGATATCGTTTATGATACGACGAAGGCGGACGGCGCACCTAAAAAGGTGATGGACGATGCACGATTCAAGGCGGTGTTTCCTTCGTTTGTATTTACGCCGTTCGAAAGAGGAATTCCTGAAACAATAGAATACTATAAACAGTGCTTGTAGTATGGATTTGATAGAAAAAGTTCCTAAGGAGGGCATCACATGGGATATACAGATCTTGAATATAAGTTCAAAAAAATAGGAAAGAATGTTCAGATCGGAAGGAATGTATACTTTCGTTACCCATCCGATGTGGAAATTGGCGATAATGTCGTTATTGATGAATTTTGCTATTTTACAACAAGAGTGTCTATAGGGAATCATTGTCATATAGCGCCTTCGTGTACGGTTATAGGTGGGCGTGAGGCAAAATTCACTATGGAGGATTTTTGTGGAATGGCCGCGGGGGTTCGTATTGTTTGTGGATCGGATGATTATCTGGAAGGCCTTACCAATGTAACAATACCGGCACGGTTTCATCCCAATACAACGATTGGCGAAGTTGTCATGAAAAGGCACTCCATAATAGGAACGAATTCTGTAGTTTTGCCTAATGTTGTTCTTGAAGATGGAACTGCAGTCGGTGCGGCATCTGTTGTCATGAAATCTACCGCTTCGTGGAAATTATATGTTGGAAATCCCGCAAGCCCCTTGCTTCCTCGCAACCGAAAGTCAATCGAAGAGGGGGAGCGAAAGTTTTTGATATGGTGGAAAGAAAATCAATAAGCCGAAGGAGGCAGTGAGATGAATCAAAAAATGATAGATATTATTAATGGTGTTCTACAGAAAAAAGGAAAAACCTTTGATGCGGATGGTTCGCCATCTACATCCTTGCGTAGGGATTTAGGATTTGATTCCTTTGACCTGGCGGAATTGACTGTTTTGCTTGAGGATGAATTCTCAGTTGATATTTTTGCAGATGGTCTTGTCGATACGATTCAAGAAGTAGAGGATAAGCTCCATGGATGATCTCTTTTTGGTTGATACAAGTACAGATGAACTGTACTCGTATCAATCTTTATTGAAAGATGTCGGCGCTGTGAAAGAGATTCCTTGTTTTCTTCGAGCTGACAATCTCTATGATTTCTATTGCAAGCTGCTTGCGAGTCTTGTGCATAACGTGTCTGTTGAAGCACTGGATGCAGATATGTCCTTGGATGAGATGCATCGCTTAGAAATTAGTGATGCAATGCTGGATCGAAAGCAAGAGGTAGCGGTTGCAGGGAACATCGCTCTGGAGGTACTCTTCCAAAAGTTACAGGAAAATAATGATGGTTGGACACTTACACTGTATACTTCGGGGACAACGGGGAGACCGAAGAAGGTATATCATACACTGAAAACCTTGATGCGTACAGTGAAACGCTCTTCAAAACTGGCAGATAAAGTATGGGCGCTCGCGTATAATCCTACGCATTATGCCGGATTACAGGTGTTTTTTCAGGCACTGTCCAATCGGAATACTTTAGTTTATGTATTTGGTCAGCCCGTTCATAGTATACCTGGAATATTGAAAAAATATCATGTGACAAACCTATCGGCAACACCGAGTTATTACAAGATGTTTCTTCCGTTGGCGGATGTAAATGAAACCATGGAACGGCTCACGTTTGGTGGTGAGCGAATGGATGAAACATTATTGCCTGATGTAAAGCGTGTATTTCCAAAGGCAGAAATTCGGAATATCTATGCCTCAACAGAAGCGGGAGCACTCTTTACAAGCGTTGGGAATGAATTTTCTATTGCTCCGAACTTAAAGGATAAAGTCAAAATCCTTGATTCAGGAGAGTTGCTGCTTCATGCAAGTCTCTTGGGTGGCGGTGTTCCTCTTCAAGATGGTGCGTGGTTTTCGACGGGAGACTTGGTTGAATCTACGGGAAAAAACCGGTTTCGCTTCATTTCACGCAAAACAGAAATGATTAATGTTGGCGGTTATAAGGTCAACCCAAATGAAGTAGAAACAGTGATTCGCCAAGTAGATGGAGTTACTGATGCCCTTGTAACAGGGAAGGAAAACCGTCTGCTTGGTCATGTCTTGTTGGCACATGTTGTCAAGCAGGATAAAGACTCTCAGGATGCTGTATTGAAGGAAAAAATCTTTACATACCTTGCGGATCGGCTGCAATCATGGAAATGCCCGCGTATTATCTACTTTGTAGATCAGTTGGAATTATCGCGGACAGGGAAAAAGGTGAGACCACAATGAATAATGCAATACTGGTGACAGGTGACTCTGGTGGGTTGGGAAGGGCAATTGTCGAGGAAATCCTAGAGAGTGACGCCAATGTGGTGGTGATAGGAGCGAGTCGATCTATTACAAAGAACGTAGAGAATCTTCAAGAATGGTTTGGAGAAAGGTTTGCTCATCAATTTCTGGATTTGAGCCTGCCAGATTCCTTGAAAACGTTCTTCAGGAATATTATCAAAGAGTTTCCACCGATTACCGGATTGGTAAATAATTCTGGATTTGCCTATGATGATATTATCACCAATGCAAAATACGATGATCTACTGATGATGTATCAAATTAACGTCCTTTCTCCTATTTTGTTGACTCGTGAGTTTTTGCGGGGGACGTTGCGTCATGGACTTCCATCCAGCATTGTAAATATTTCATCGGTTAGCGCTCATACGGGCTATAAGGGACTCTCTATGTATGCTTCGACAAAAGGTGCGATGGAGGCATTTACCATTGGTTGCGCTCGTGAGTGGGGCGAGCGAAATATCCGTTGTAACTGTGTTGTTCCTGGGTTCATGGATACGAATATGAGTGCCAAACTTACAGATGAACAAAAGGATCGTATTTATAAGCGAACCTCGATGAAACGGGCAACACAGGAAAAATCTGTCGCAGCGATGGTGGCATTTTTGCTATCGGATAAAGCGGGGTCTATTACTGGAGATCGAATTTCGGTGGATTGTGGGACAATTTGATTGGCAAGAAGTTGTCGCTGTTTTTGATTGTGATATGGAGTTGATGTGACATGAAGGTACATTTCTTAAATGTGGGACATGGAGATTGTTGCATTATAGAATTTGATTCTGGTCGTACAACTATGGTGGATATAAATAATGCTGAGTCCATTGACGAATGTACGCGCAATGAAATATTTCAGGAGCAATGTGGTTATAATATTCCCTTGACAAATCCTATAAAATATATAAAGTCAAAAGGTATTGAGCGCTTATTTCGATTTGTTATCACACATCCACATATGGATCATATAACTGGACTTTATCAGATCAGGCAGAAATGTAAGAACGTTTGGCTTTATCAAAATGAATTTTCTGCAGATGACAAGTTATCTGCAGAACAAGCAAAGGATTGGGAACAGTATGAAGAGTGGAGGAGACAAATTGGGGGAATTTCAGCGAATCCAAGAGTTTTGAGCTTATCAGCGGGGGCTTGTGCAAGCTACTATAAAGAAGATGAGCTTCTTATTCTCTCACCAACGGAGGATTTGGTAGAAAAAGCAGTTTCACAGAAAAACAGGAATATTATGAGTACTGTTTTACTGATAAAGTATGGTAAATGTAAGATATTGTTGGCCGGGGATGCCGAAGCACCTACATGGGAGTATATTTTAGCAAATTACAAAAATGAAATATCTGATATTACAATTCTAAAAGCTGCACATCATGGTCGAGATAGTGGATATTGCCAGGCGGCGGTATCAATCATGCGGCCCAAGTATACTATTGTGTCTGTCGGTAAAAAGCCGGAGCAAGATGCGAGTTGTAAGTACAGACGATACTCCCGCCATGTTTATTCTACCAGATGGAAGGGGGATATAGTGTTTGAGTGCAATCTCAACGGTGATGTTGACTGCTACACGCAATATGATAGATGATTTGGGGGAACAACTCATCTAGGGAGAAAGTATATGGGAAATTTAAAAGATTATCGAGAGAATGAGTTGAAAAAGTATATTCTTGCAAATGTTATCAGTATGTTATTTCTTTCGGGAGAATTGAATCTTAATATATCGGATTCTTTTATAGGTATCAATAGGCTAGGCATAAAAATCACTAGTATAGTGGCTTTGATCTCACTGTTCTATTTATATGTAATGGTTTTTGACTCTTTATTATCTGATAAAATGAAATTCCACGTAGTATATCTATGGAGAAAATTGCCAGGAGAGACGATTTTCGATGATATACAACAAAAGGATGGTGATATACGATTTACAGCTTTGAAAGCATTAGATTACTATAAGGATATTTACTCAGGAATAGAAAATATTTCCTGTTTGAGAGAGAAATGCCGATATGAAAATCAGGAATGGTATCGTATTTTTTCTTCTGTAAAAAATGAAGGTGCAGTAATTTCGGCTCACCGTGACTATCTCATGTTGCGAGATATGCATGTTGCAACGTGGTTGTTAATTTTTATATATGGTATTTTTGGAGGAATAGGGGTTATACCCTTAAATTTAAGTATCATAGCTTTTTTACTTTTCTTTATAGTAATTACTAATATTGCTACAATTCATAAGGGAAAAAGGTTTGTTTATAATGTGATCGCTTGTGATATGGGGAAAGAGAAAAAAGATTGATCTTGTTTTGGGTTTAAAATACATCTTTACCATGCTGTAACTGTAATTTTAATAAATAGATCGAATAATTTTGACTCGCTGTAAAGAAGAGGCTTTGTTTATAGGAGGTATCTTATGATTATAACAAAAACACCTTTCAGAATGTCTTTTTTTGGTGGTGGGACAGATATTGCTGAGTTTTATGAGGAATATGGCGGAGCAATATTGTCAACTACCTTTGATAAGTATTGCTATGTTACGGTTCGTCACTTACCACCTTTTTTTGATTATTCAAGTGAGTTTTCTTACGCGAATATTGAGCGAGTAAAGACCGTAGATGAGATTGAACATCCGCTCATCCGTAACCTGATGAAGTTTAAGGATATGCATGAGATTCGTCTTTCCTACGAAGCCGATTTACCTGCAAGAACAGGTTTAGGAACGTCTTCTTCCTTCGCTGTTGGTATACTGAATGCTTTCTATGGCGTGAAAGGAAAACGGGTAGATAAGCGTAGATTGGCAGATGAAGCAATCTATGTAGAGCGCGTACTTTGTGGTGAGGCTGGCGGGATTCAGGATCAGATTGCTGCGGCGTATGGTGGCCTTAATCGTATCGATATGGATCGAAGAGGGTATAAAGTTACGCCTGTTATCATCTCAAATCAGAGAAAAAAAGAGTTCAATAAGCATTTACTGCTTTTCTTTACGGGATTTTCTCGAATATCAGCAGATATTCAAAAGAAAACAGAGGCAAATATTGCAAATAAGACGAAAGAGCTTTTAGAAATGAAATCTTTGGTGGATGAGGCTGAAAAAATCCTTGTATCGAATGGAGACCTTAATGAGTTTGGTAGATTGTTGCACTATACATGGGACCTGAAGAGAGGAATCTCGTCAGCTGTTTCTACAGATCATATTGATGACATCTATCGAAGGGCTCTTCGGGCAGGAGCGACAGGTGGGAAGCTTCTTGGTGCGGGAGGCGGAGGCTTCTTGCTCTTTTTTGTGGAACCGGATAGGCAAGTAGCAGTGTTAGAAGAATTGAGCGAACTGTTATATGTTCCTTTTGCCTTTGAGAATGATGGAACCCATGTCATTTATTTCAAGGCAGAGGATTATAGTATACCGGCACAGTATTTAAAAGAATAAGTTTTCTGTAGGGGAGAATTTATGGAGGCAATTATTCTTGCAGGTGGGTTTGGTACAAGATTGCGTCATGTCATTTCAGATGTACCCAAGCCGATGGCTCCGATGGATGATGAGGGAACGCCTTTTTTGAACGTCTTATTGGATAAATTGTTGACTGCAGGTTTCGCGCATGTTGTTTTATCAACGGGGTATATGCGCGACAGGGTTCGCGCATATTACGGCTCACAATATGGCAAATTGGTTATAAGCTATTCTGAAGAAGAAACACCGCTTTTTACCGGAGGTGCGATAAAGAAGGCTCTTACCCAATGTACAGAAGATATGGTGTTTGTTTTGAACGGTGATACATGGTTTGAGTTGGACTTTTTACAGATGAAGATGCTGTTCAAAACAAGTGAAGCCGATGTTGTTATGGCACTTAAATGGATGAATGATTGTACTCGTTATGGTACAGTCTGTTTGCGGGGGGATAGAATCGTAAGTTTTCGTGAAAAGAAGGAGAAAACTAAAGGGTGGATCAATGGAGGGTGCTATTGCATCAAGAAAATGTTACTGGAGGCCGAGAGTGAAAAATTTTCATTTGAAAAATATCTGGAAGATAATGTAAATAAAAAGAAAATCGTAGGGTATGAGGGAAATGGCTTCTTTATAGATATCGGTATTCCTGAAGATTATTTTTTGGCTAGAAAAATGTATAGTGCAAATTGATTGGGTTAGTTTTGTCAATAATCTTTAGTTGTATTTGGGTAGGCTTGAGATGCAAATCATATTACTCTAAGGCGGGGCAGGCAAGCGACTATTTTTCAATGACCTCTATTCCAAACAGTTTCTTCGTCTTTTAAGACGAGAAGCTGGAACACACGAGTCGATGCTTCAGCGTGTTTACCGTCAGGCACAGAGTGTTGCGCCTGACGTTCCCATAACTGTTGCAACGGGGCGGGAGCAGACTTCTTTGATTCGTCGTCAACTTGGCGCGGGCGTGAATAGCTCCATCGAGCCATGCAGGAGGGATATGTTTCCGGCGATTGCGTTGGTAGCTGCCTATCTACATGAGGTGCGCGGCGTTTCTCTTGATGAAGCCATGGCGATCTGCTCTGCCGACCCCTATTGTTGAAGGGGATTATTTCCGTGCGGTTTTGCGACTGCTTGAGGAGGCTGACCGTGAAGGCTCTGCGAACCTTGTGCTGATGGGGATTGAGCCAACGTATCCGAGTGAGAAGTATGGCTATATCATGCCCGCTTCGCAAGAGGCACAGAGTGAGGTGCAATCGTTCAAAGAAAAGCCGGATAAAGAAACGGTCACTCGCTACATCGAGCAAGGAGCGCTGTGGAACAGCGGTGTTTTTGCGTTTAAGCTCGGTTATGTGCTCGATAAAGCCGGGGAGTTATTCGACCATACAGGCTACGAGTATCTCTTCAATCGCTATGAGGAACTTGACAAGATCAGCTTTGACTACGCTGTGGTTGAGAAAGAGTCTAAATTGCTGTCCAACGCTACAGCGGCACATGGCTCGATATAAGAACATGGAACACGCTCGCAGAAGTGATGCCGGAGCATACGATCAGCTGTGCCACTATGGATGAGATATGTGAGAATGTGCATGTTGTGAATACGCTCCCGATGCCCATCCTTTGCATGGGGCTGAAAGATGTCGTCGTTGCAGCGAGTCCGGAGGGCATCCTCATTTCGGATAAGGAACGCTCCAGTGCGATGAAGCCGCATGCAGAACGGCTCCATACGCCGGTGATGTATACAGAAAAGTCCTAGGGCGAGTTCCGCATCATCGACGTGGAGACGGAGAGCCTCACGATCAAGATCACACTGCGTTCAGGGCGCTCGCTCACCTATCATTTGCACGAACGTCGCGATGAAACATGGACGGTGATCGAGGGGCGAGGTTGGGTAAAGCTGGACGGCAACGAATTCGCCGTCGCCGAGGGTCAGACGGTTCGCATCCCGCGCGGTTCGTTTCATACGATACGGGCTGAGACATTGCTAAAGGTGATGGAGATTCAGATGAGTGAGGATATTGGTGTGGAGGATAAGATTGTTTAGGGAGGTTCGCTACCATTGTGCGCGGGGGAAAACAACGGTCTTCAAAAAAGAAAGACAATGGCGTTAGCTTTGCTACACCGAAAATCCTGTTAATTCTGCGCAACATGTACCTCTTATTCGTATCGTGTTGTTCTTGGTCTGTTGGATTACCACGAAAAACTGTGAAAATGGGAGATATTTGGAGAAAATCTAAGATTATATAGGGAGGAAGAATATTATGCAGATTGTCTTGCTTTCAGGCGGAGCGGGCAAACGCTTGTGGCCGCTTTCCAATGATCTTTACTCTAAGCAATTTCTCCGCATCTTGAGACGCGAAGATGGGACGCTGGAATCGATGATTCAGCGTGTCTGTCGCCAAGTGCAGGGTGCTGCACCAGGTACGCCCATCACTGTTGCGACGGGGCGGGAGCAAGTCTCGTTGATTCGCCGTCAGCTTGGTTCTGGTGTAAACATCTCGGTGGAGCCATGCCGGCGTGATACGTTTCCTGCGATAGCGTTGGTTTCGGCCTATCTGCATGAAGTACGTGGTATTCCGCTCGATGAGGCTGTGGCAATATGCCCTGCTGATCCTTATGTCGACGAGGGATATTTTCGTGCCGTTGTGCAGTTGCTTCAGGAAGCTGAGAGAGAAGGTTCTGCGAATCTCATTTTGATGGGAATCGAGCCGACGTATCCGAGCGAGAAGTATGGCTATATCATGCCTGTGTCGCAAGAGCCGCAAAGCATGGTGCAGTCGTTCAAAGAGAAGCCGGATAAGGAGAAAGCTGCAGAATACATCGAACAGGGCGCGTTGTGGAACAGCGGCGTATTCGCGTTCAAGCTTGGCTATGCGCTCGATAAAGCTTGTGAGTTGCTGGATTATACAGATTACGAGGATCTTTTCAACCGTTATGAAGAGCTTTCCAAGATCAGTTTTGATTATGCTGTGGTCGAGAAGGAAAAAGATATTGCAGTTCAGCGCTACAGTGGCACTTGGCTTGATATAGGAACATGGAATACGCTCGCCGAGGTGATGCCGGAGCATACGATTGGTCGCGTCACGATGGACGAGACTTGCAGGAATGCTCATGTCGTGAATACATTGCCGATACCCATCCTTTGCATGGGATTGAAGGATGTCGTAGTGGCAGCAAGCCCGGAAGGCATCCTCGTTTCGGACAAGGAGCGATCCAGCTCAATGAAGCCCTATGCAGAGCGACTTCATACGCCGGTGATGTATACGGAAAAGTCATGGGGCGAGTTTCAGATCGTTGATGCAGAGACGGAGAGTTTGACCATCAAGATTACACTGAGTCCGGGGCGAGCACTCACCTATCATTTGCACGAGCGCCGCGATGAAACGTGGACGGTGATTGAAGGCCGTGGCTGGGTGAAACTCGACGGTAATGAGTTCGCTGTTGCTGAGGGGCAGACGGTAAGGATTCCGAGAGGGTCGTTTCATACGATTCGCGCGGAAACGCTCTTGAAGGTGATGGAGATTCAGACGGGGGAGGAGATTGATGCGGAGGATAAGATTGTGTGGGGGACTGGTTGAAGTTTTTTTCTGCATGATTTTATGAGCTTTGAATCGATGATGGTGGATAGATAAATGTTTTGCAGGTCTCTATAATGAAAATATAATCTATTCTCGCAATTGTATGGCAGTAAATGGAGTCATCGAGGATGAGGACGTTGACTCGATCGGTACTGGTTAAGGGAGCGCTGGTGGATTGGATGATGGTGGCGGTTAGACTGGTTGTGAATCGGCGCCAGTGGATATGGCAGGAGTTCAATTCTATTTTATTTTACAATGCACCAGTTGAAAATTTTGAAAAATTTTTGACGTATATTAGGAATAGGCTATACTATTATTTAGTGAGTAAGTTAGGGAAACGCTGATAAAATGAAGTCGCCCAGATTTGCGCAGATACGCTGTATCTATCGAGGAGACAAACCGGAGGCGTAGCGGTGCTACGTCGAGGATTTGTCGACGACGAGAGGACAGCGCAGATGCGTGAAGATGGGTGGCTGAATTTATCAGTGGTTTCTTAGAACTCGTATATTGAAGTTATTGAATAAAGCTTAAATCCATAGAGGAGTGGGGATAATGGCTGTGAATCGTATTTTAAAATCAATGTTGAATACTCTGAAAGACAAATATTCGTTAGATGGAAATGAAAGCAAGCTATTTGAACATATGGTGAATTATGTAACCGTTTCGAAATACCATATGGATGCATTTTGCGAGAAAGGAGATTTTGAACAGCTTGTTGTAGATGGAAAAGGTCTGTTTGGGATTGATAGTATTGCGTTTATAGTTAATGGAAACCTGATCCAAAGCACAGAAGATATAAAGGATTTTGCAAAATCGAACCATTTGGATATAATCATTATGATTAATCAGGCTAAAACTACAGAGTCTGTTGATTCAGGTGAATTATTGAAGACTATTTGTGCTACAAAAAACTTTTTGGGAAACCGAGATCTGTTAGAAGACATGACGCCAGAATTGAAAAAAGCATATGAAATTTATGATACCATTTATAAATATTCAAGATATTTTAGCAAGGAGAGTCCAAGACTTCACATTAACTTTTGTACGGCAGCTGCTATGTGGGAGGAAAAGTTTGTTTCTGCTTTAAAATCACAAGAGGAAGAACTCATAAAAGAACATACAGAGCTGAAGCAGGTCTATATCCATGTCTATGGCGTTGATGATATTATTCAGCAGTACAAAGAATTAGAAAATAACTATGAAGTGGAAATAAAGTTTAAAGATAATCTATCGTTAGATAAAATAGTGGGGGTAGAGCAGGCATACATAGGATATTTACCTGGAGGAGAGTACTTAAAAATTATAACTGATAAGAGCAAACAAAGAATAAGGTCGAAAGTGTTTTATGAAAATGTTAGAGACTATCAAGGAAAGCAAAATCCCGTCAATCAAGAAATTGCACATACCCTTAATGAATCTGGCTTACGTGACAAATTTATTATACTCAATAATGGGGTTACTATTGTAACTAAAAGTCTTATGTCTTTAGGGGCAAATATGTTCTCCATTAGAGAGTTTCAAGTTGTGAATGGTTGTCAAACTAGCCATGAAATATATAATGCACGATCTTATGCTGACAAGATTTTGGTGCCTGTTAAAATTATTCATACAACAGATGCTGATGTTATTTCTATGATAGTAAAGTCTACGAATCGACAGACCCCTGTTCCTAGTGAGGCTTTTTTTGCTTTGGATTTTTATCATAAAAAATTACAACTTTTATTTGAAGCATATTCTAAAGAAGCAAAAATCAAGATGTTCTATGAACGTCGGATTGGTGAGTTGACTCTAGGTAGCGATAAAAAAAGGTCTGGGGCGATTAATTTACATTCTCTAGTTCGCTCAGCAACGAGTGTTATTTTTCAAGAACCTTATATTGTCTACAACAACAATCCTGCCAATATTTTGAGAAATAGAAAAGAAAAATTATTCAAAAAGGAACACCCGTGTGAAATTTATTACTTTTCTGCTTATTTGTTTGTCTTTCTACAAAGAGAACTGCATTTAAATGGATATGAGTATAAATTCAGATTTTATATAATTATGGTGACTGCAATCCTTTTAGTAGGAGCTATTGATCATAATCGTATTGACAAGAAGAAAGAAAAAGAAATTAAAGGAGTAATTAAGAAAATATTTTCTAATGAGATTGATCTTTTTAGTATCATGGGGCAGGCCAAGGACATTGTTCTTGATTATTATGGTCTACATCGTGAACAGTATATTGACATAGATGCAGGGGTACGAAATCCAAGCTTCAATGTACAACTGTTGAAATGTGTCAAACAATCAATAGTTGGTAACAAGTCTTGAATAATCAAGCTTCACACATCGAAAACATTCGTCGAGGTTTGCAAAATATAGCTTCGTGTCTGAAAAATACATTTGTTATGTGCATTTTCTCGGCTTTTGTGAAAGTAGTGACGGTTGCTTGGACAGAAAAGCTTGGCTCTACCTCTTGCTTTGCCTTTCACTGCTTGAATAATTGAGTTGATCTCTTAGAAGATAGCTTTTCAGGCGTGTATGGAAAAGTTCAGTGTCTCCACACCATAATATCTTAGCGTCAGGGGAGGAGCCTTCATTGCTTGCATCCATGAGCATAGTTTATTCAGCCGCGTCTGCACCTCATCTATGGAGGATAAGGCATAAAAGTGTTGTGGTCAAGCGTTTTTGTAACACGAGTGTCCAATAAACTTATGTCGAATACCTCGCTTCGAATGGCGTACAATATCCGTTATAAGAATGCGGTCGTACATGGTTGTATGTGGTATAAGCAAAATGCTCCACTGCGCGATAGAGAGATTCCTCATCTCGATACTCATGAAGATAAATTTCTTCGTTCTTCAGCGTATTGAAATAGCGCTCCATAGGGGCATTATCATACGGGTATCCAGCCTTGCTCATGCTTTGCGTCAGGTCATGTTCCTCGCAAAAGTCGGTGAACGCCTTCGATGTGTACGGGCTGCCTTGATCGCTATGAAGGATCAGACCTTTGATTCTCTTTCGTTGACTGCTGAGTGCTTTGCCAAGCGTTCGGATTGCCAAGTCACTCGTCATACGCCGATCCGTCAGACTTGCGACAACGCTGCGGTCATGCAGATCAATAATCGTACAGTTATATCGGACATCGCCTCCATGGAGAAATAAATAGGTGAAATCTGTTGCCCATTTTTGATTGATTTGTGGTGCTGTAAAATCTTGCTTGAGCAGATTCTCAAATTTCTTATGCTGCGTACCGCCTTGATATCTCGGGGCTTTTCGCCGTACAATGGAGCGCAGTCCCAGTTCCATATTCATATACTTATGAACCGTGAGGGCAGAAAGTTCGATGCCATTGCGTGCCAAATAAATCCGCATCCTGCGATATCCGGCAACGCCGTTGGTTTCATGATATATGGTTTGAATTTGATGCAGGATATCTTGTTTTCGGGCAACTTCTTTTGCCCGTCTGTGCTTTCGGTAGTTATAATAAGCATTTGGATAAATTTCTAAACGTCGCAACAGCCACCGAACACCAAACAGATCCCGATATTCGTCTATGAACCGATAGGCCTCTAGTCGATTCCCTTTGCGAAGAATGCCGCCGCTTTTTTTAGGAAAAGATTTTCTTTTTTCGCTTCTGCAAGTTCTTCGCGCAAGCGGTGATTCTCCTTCATGAGCTCCAGATCATTTGGGGCGGTTGGATTTTTTGAGGCGTTTTCTTGGCATTCTTCGCTGAATTCTTTGCACCGTTTGCAGATGCTTGCTTTTGAAACTCCATACTCTGCCGGTAGGCTTCGGTATGTGCGCCCTTCTTCGATATGAAGACGGACAATCTGTTGCTTGAATTCTGGTTCATAGTGTTGTTGTGACAAGAATCGAATCTCCTTTCACCAGATGGCTTCTTTAGACATTCCTGTTACAACTTTAGTTTACCACAACATTCTCTTCTTTCCTGAATCCCCATACAAAACAGCGAGGAGACAAATGTTCTTGCTCCAGGCAATTTCTCTGTGGGAAGACGATGTTAGCTTGCTTATAAAGCGTATTATACGAGGTGATTCCGATATGCTAAACGATAACTATGTTACCTTTAAGATTTTAGGGATCAATAATGGTTCTGGAAGTTCTTTTACATTTGGCCAAGACGTAGTATGTCGAATAGAGAATGATGACTATATTGAGAAGATAATAATAACTGCAGATATTAGTAATGCGAGGTTCTCTTTGCATGATTCGCTTAAAATCGAAAAGGAATCAGTTCATCAGATCGTCAATTATTTGCAGGCGTTTCTTGCTAGAATGATGATAGGTCTCGTGAAAAATAGTTCAAGGTATTCGAGTGTTGGTCTTAAGCCAGTCATTTGCCTTTCTGCCGTATCTTTTTCGGATAGTGCAGACATCAATTTGCATTTAAAAGAGTATGTTTCCATGCGTGAGGCATTATCTGTGCAAATGAAACTTGATGATGGAGATAATATTGTGCAGAGATGGATTGATAGTACAGAATTTTCCGACTATACAAGAAAAAAAGATCGATACGATATCCTACTTTTATTGCTTCAGGGAGACAATTTGACACAGAAGTACATGGCTATGTACGCGTATCTATCATCCTTGGTGAAAGAAATATATTCTAATCTACATGAAGCACAGAAACAGGTTGTGCAGTATATTTCGGATAATTGTTCAAGGGTAGGAATAGAACTGTTTTTAGCTCCGAGTAATCGCCCAGGAGCAAAGCCCCATGATGAAGAAGATCAATTCACAAGGCTGCGCAATAAGGTGGCGCATCCTGTTGCTTTGCATGATCTTGTTCGTGTGAATGAAGCGGATGTGAATGGTCTTGCTTCAATTATTTGTTGTGCCATAGAGGATGTGAATGTTGATGAGAACTGATTGGTACGATGGTGTAACCCTTAATGGTATATGAATAAAACGTGCTTTAATCCAATAAAGAAACGGAGACGATGATAGCGGAGAAGAGTGATAACGAGAAATTCCATTCGGGTTAGCCATTTGTATGTAATGGCTTTATTGGTGAATCGCAAGATGCGTTTTGCCATCGAGGGACTGCACATCGAAAAGTATGTGGACGGCGCATTGGTAGAAGAGAAATAGGCTCTGTATCTTGCCTGCAGGCATGATTCATGCTATACTTTGAATCATGAGAAATGTCTTAGGATATTGCTGAAAAACTGCACGCACAGACAGGAGAACAGCCATGGCGAAGATGATCGATGCGAGGCCTTCCTTTCGCGGGGAAGCGAGAGTCTGGGAGAGTTTGGAGCGGCTGCTGCCGGATTCTGTTGTGGTTTACAATAACCGTGAGGTCAATGGGCGCGAGTTTGATTTTTGCTTGTTGATCGAGGGTGTCGGCATTTTGGTCATCGAGGTCAAGGGGTGGCTGGCGGACAAGGTGATTGTCGAAGGTGTTGATCGAATTCTCGTGGAGGGGCTTGATGCGCCGCAGAGGTCACCGAAGAAGCAGGCGCGTGCCTATCGTTTTGCCCTGTTGAATAAAATCAGCGAGAAGTATAACAGCAGTCCCTGTGTGTTTGACATGGTCTGCTATCCCTTCATCAGCAAGGCGGAGTATCTTTCTGTGCGTTTGGATGTTGTTTCGGAAGAGACGCTTACGATTTTTAAGGAGGATTTGGAGAGCCGCGAGGCACTGCTTGAGAAAATCCATGGAGCGTATGATTCGCTGCGTCATGTTCCTCATGCGGAGTTTTCGGCGGAGTTTCTTCTGCGGCTGCGGCGGGATTGGGAACCGAATCTGCCGGAGGCTGTCCGACCGACGGAGGCGGCTGCTCAGCCATATTCGCTTCTTTCGATCCATCCGGGTGCGCTTAGGCGAGCTGAGGCGGAGCGAATCGTATCGGAGTATTTCGTAGGAATCAAACGCATTGTTTTTTTGGGCGACCGCACGTCGTATGAGCAGCTTGCCGCCGCTTTCGATGCGGGCTTCAAGCGGCGCAATATTGAGCCGAGTGCGAACGGCTTGCAGATCGGCTATGCGCATGGGCTTGTTGTGGGGACGGATTCTTTTCGCACGTTCAACCTCGAGGTCTATTTCGCCGAGAATCTCGTGGCGATCACGGTGGCGGATGTTGTGATTGAGGAGGGGGCGGTGGAGCGGGAGATTTTGGAAAAGTTGGCTGCTGCGACGACCTTCAATGCGCAGCAGTATCAGATCGAACATGCACCGGCAAATGCGCATATCTTGGTTGAAGCAGGCGCGGGAACAGGAAAGACGTTTTCCATGGTTTCCCGCGTCGCTTTTTTGTGCAGCAAAAAGACGGCTAGTGTGACGAATCTCGCGGAAGAGATCGCGATGGTGACCTTCACCAACGATGCAGCGAACAATATGAAGGCGCGGCTGAAGCAGATGTTCGTCCATTCCTTCGTCTTGACGAAGCAGCCGCGTTTTTTGCGGCTGGTTGAGGAGGTGGATCGTGCTCATATTTCTACGATCCATCGCTTTGCCCTTGACATTTTGCGCGGGGAGGCGCTCTATACGGGTCTGGGGACGAATTTCCGCATTGCATCGGATGCGTATTTGCGCGGGAAAATCTACGACGATTGTTTGAACGATTTTCTCGCAAGGATGGAAGAAGAAAATCCGAATTTTCTGCAGGAGATTCCCGTGCCGCTCTATGAGCTGAAGAAGAACCTCATGAGCATGGCGGATCGCCTGTTGGCGAAAAGCGTTGACTTAAAGCAGCTCAAGCGGTCGCAAATGGGCGTCGTGGACGATCAGCCGATCCCGTATTTCAACGATTTGATCGAAAAGGTCGTAGTCTTGGCGGAGGAAATCTATGGGCGGGAAATGCATGCCGCCAATGCGCTGGATTTGACCGAATGTCTGATCCTCCTGCAGCAGGTGTTGGATGAGTGCCCGGAAAAGCTCCGCTCGCTCAAGAGCCGATATTTGTTCATCGATGAGTTTCAAGATACGGACGACGTTCAGATTCAGGTCTTCCGCAAGCTGCAAAAGAAGGTGGACGCGGACTGCCGCTTGTTCGTCGTGGGGGATTTGAAGCAGAGCATTTATCGCTTCCGCGGGGCGCGTCTCAGTGCTTTCAAGCAACTGATGAACGATGTGCGCATGGTCTGGGCATCATATTCGCTCACGCGCAATTATCGAAGCGACCGGCGGCTGTTGGAGCGGCTTCATGAAGTCTTTTGCCGCATGGGTGAGCAGCAGTATCTTCCTTATCGCGAGGAGGCTGATCGCCTTTTCGGCAGTCTGGAGACGGGTGTTGCCGAAGAGGATTTGTTTGGATCGGTTCCGTGTCCGTCGAGGGCGGCGTTTTTCGATACGGTTATCGATGTTCTGTGTGCGCAGGAGGAGATCGCGGCCTCTCTCATGAAGGAGCGCGAGGAGCGGTGTCAGCAGCCGCTTTCCAAGGCTGAGCGCACGATTGCCGTCCTGGTCAGAAGCAATTGGCAGGTGGAGAAGCTGACGGATGCGGCGAAGAAAAGGGGCGTCGAGCTTCACACGAAGTCCGGCGGCGAGCTCTATCAGCTGGAATCGACGCTGGACCTCTACAAGCTGCTGCTCGCTCTGGAAAACAGCGCGAATCCCGTTCATCTGGTCAACTTCATCGAGTCGAATTATACATGGCTGCGGCTCGATTATCAGAAGTATCGCGGTATGGAGTCTGCCGCCTGTCTTGCCGATTTGCGGCGCATTCTGGATGAGTTTTTTACGATTCACATGGAAAAGACGTGGCAAGAGATTGTCAATGAGGCGCATGCACAGCCGATTCTTTTTGTCCTTCGTCACTTGTACGAAGCGCTGCAGCCATGGAAGAAGTACAGCTCGGAACAGGCCGAGCAAAGGTACTACATGGCGAACTACGAGTATCTGCTCGAACGCATCATTCGATTTTCGCGTGCGGATGCGCTGACGCTCCATCAGATGACGGAGTACTTGAAGGTCTCGATCTTGACCGAGCAGAAGCAGCCGGCGCGCGACATCGACTTCGATGACGAGGGGATTCAGCTCATCTGTACGACGGTGCACAAGGCGAAGGGGCTTGAGTATGGCACGGTCGTGCTGCCCTATACGGATGCGGACATGGGAGGCTTGAGCAAGGGCGGGCTTGAGGCACATTATTCCGACGGCAAATTGGCGTATACTGTCTCGTTCGATAGCGGGATCGAAGTTCGTAACTCTCATTATGATGAGAACATGGAGACGCGCGAGCAAATTGCCGAGGAATCGCGCATCCTTTATGTCGCCTTGACACGGGCGATTCGAAGCTGCGTGTGGATCTATCGTCCGAACCGCAATGCCGCTGTCACTTGGAGTGATTTGCTGGAGGTATGAGATGTCGATTGTCATATATACGTACAGCGATCCGTACAGATTGAAGGAAGAGCCGTATTGGGACGAGATCAAGGCGTGTCCCTACTTTTGTGCGGCGCAGACGCTGGTGAACGGGCTAAAATATCTGTATCGGGAAGACTTTGTCCAAGGGCGAGTGACCACGGTGAGGAATTTCCTTGAGGCGCTTTTCCCCTACTGGCAGAGCACGGCTTGTCGAATCAAGCAGCACGCCGCGATCGACCGTTGGATCGCCGAGTGCGCACTTCCCGCTGCAGGGGCGGAGGAACAGGAGCAGATGCGGGCGGCGCTCCTCGCAAATCGCGGCGAGGTGCTCGAAAGCATCCGCACGATGGTGGAGCTTGGCATCGACGCCGCAGAGCTTCGCGAGGAGGCGCTTACGCCGGCGCAGAAGATCGTCGTCGAGCTTTTTCGGCTGTCGTCGGCAGAACGCGGGCAGAGCTTCGCCTTTTCGAGCGATGTCGACGAGGCGGAAATGGACGAGGCGCTCTTGCACACGATGCAGGAGGCCGCCCACCAAACGCTTGACTGCAGCCGCATCCCGTTGGATCGTATCGTCATTCATGGCATTCATCAATTTACGCCGATCATGCTGCGCGCGATTGAAGCGGTCGCAAAGCATAAGAAGGTCATTCTGCTTTTCAACTATCAGCAGCAGTATCAAAATATTTATCAGACGTGGATCGATATTTATACGTCGTTCGACTGCCCGATGACGAACTTCGGCGGCGAAGCGTTTCGGTCGATCGGGCAAGAGCCGATCAGCCGCGAAGGCAATCTCCTGGCAGACAAGATCGGGCGGTTGGTCGAGGGCGACGCCTCAGCTCCGGTGCAGACCGCGCCCTTTGAAATCCTTGAGTTTGACAATATGACGGAGTTCGCGGGCTACGCCGCCGATGTTTTTGAAAGCGCTGCACGCGTAAATCCTGCGAATCCGCTGGCGATGATGCGCGAGCAGATTTATGCCGCCGACAGCTCTGCCAATGAGATCTTGAAGATCTATTTCCCCGAACAGTTCGGCGAGCGTCAGTTCCTCCACTATCCTCTGGGACGCTTCTTCGTCGCTATAGCGAATATGTGGGATATTGCGTCAAACAAGATGGTGGTTCGTGATGCGCGAGACGTCCGGGAATGTCTTGATGCGGGAATCCTCAAAGAGGAGCATGCGGGACAGCTGTCGACGATCTGGGGCAGGATGGCCGCATTGTTTGAAGGATGCGTTTCGATCGAGGAGATGCTTTCGCGTTTGCGTCGGCTGCGGAAGAATAAGCGATACATGACGGACGCGGAGAAAAAGGAATACGTGCGTCATCTCACATACTACAATGTCGCCCCCGATGAAATTGACCGGCTCGGAAAAGCGCTGGCGGAGTTGACGGAATTGGCGGCGTATTTCTATGAGGATTTTGAAAGGCAGCCGCATAATTTCAGCAGCTTCTATAAGAAGCTCAAGGCGTATTTGCAGCAGGACGTGCTCGATGCACATGTTTTGGACGAGGAGTTCAACGACATCCTCCGCCGCGTGCTTGTGCGTCTCGATGAGGTCGAGGACATTGAGGAGTCCGCTTCGTTTGCCTGTCTCAAGGCGACGATGTCGATCTACCTCGTGCAGGAAGCGAATCCCGCGCAAAGCGCACAGTGGATCGTGCGCAATTTCGAGCAGATCGACGGCGACATTTTGCGCAGTCTCAACGACAAGACGAACGGCGAGCCGACCATATATCACTTTGCTTGTCTGACGGATGAGGATCTCGCTGCGGCGGGGCGGGCGAAATTTCCGTGGCCGCTGACCGACTCCTTCTTTGAGGCGGCGCAGGATCCTGTCGATTGGAAGCATCAGGTCTATGTGAAGGCGCGCAGCGAGTATAAGAATTACAAACGGTATGCGCTGCTCTACGGGCTGGCGTTCAACCGTGCCGGGTTCAAGCTCAGCTACGTCAGGCGCGCGGGTGACAAGGAGCGTGAGCCGTACTACCTGCTGAAGATTCTCGGAGCGAAGAAACGCACCTTCGAGGACAGCCGCAGACATGCGTGGGTTGAGGACGTATCGGCGATTCAGACGACGGGCGTACCCTTGAAAAAGTACGACAAGTACGATTACTTCCGTTACAGGATATGCAAATATAAATTTTTGTTGGAGTCGATCATCGAGAGCACGACGGTATATAAGGAGCCGTTCCTGCTGTTGAAATATTTCGAGGTCATACTGGAAAACAGAGCGATGGAGAAACTGGCGGGTCTGGTGCGCAGTGAAACCGCCCTCGTCGAGTGTTTGCATGAAACGTTTGAGGAGCTTAGACCGTACTTCCCCTTTGTTTCCAATATGAACCGCATGGACATTATGCGCAAGGTCAAGGGCCGCATGTCGAACGGCAAGGAGGCGAAGGTTTTTCCGCAGATCACAGCGAAGATGCAGCAGTACATGATGATTCGAGAATTGTTCATCCATAAGAAGCTGACCGACGGAAAAAATTCTCAAAATGATATTCTGCGCGGCAAGTTCGACGAGGTGTCCGACGATAAGATCGCCGAGAGCTTGAACGAGGCCGCCCTGCAGAAGAAGTTTTGGAAAAGTCCCCATCTATGGTGCAGATACTGTGCCAATCAGGAGATTTGCACCGCCCATGCGGAGGGATGGAGAAGTGAGGGAATCGCCTATGCTGCAGGAAAAGATGTATGTGAGATGCCCCGCAGATCCGGAAAGTGAAACGGATCCGCGTGTATTCGTGTGCGGTCAGATCACGAAGGTGGATGATTTCAAACATACGGTTACGGTGAAAATTCATGATCCGTTCGGCTGGTCTCTGTTTTTTGAAAATGTACCCAAGGGATTGATCGAATTCCCGTTGGATTCAGTGGAGCATTGCGGACTGTTTATCGGCTCGGAAGTCGTATACAAGAGGAAGGTCTGCACGATTCTTGCGGGACAGAAGCTCGACGACGACTTTTATGCGTACTATGTGCAGACGGAAGCGGATAAGGAAGTGCTTCGCGTGTCGGAAAAGGACATCGTCGTTCCGTTTACGCACGGCAAGGTCAGACCGGTGAGCCAGCTCTTGCGCTATGAATTTCAAAATCCCTGTTGGTTCTTCGGTCATGCCGTAGTCTCGCGCAGCATGAACATCCTCGACAATTCCATCTGCGGTTTCAAGGAGCTGGCGGGGGCGAAGATCTATCTTTTGCCGCATCAGGTCAATACGATCATGCGCTGCCTGCAGGAGCGCCCGTGCAGGTATATGCTTGCCGATGAAGTCGGCATGGGTAAGACTATCGAAGCGCTTTCCGTCTTGAAAGTTTATATGAAGGATTCCGCTAAAAAGAACGTTTTGCTCCTCGTTCCGGATCCGCTAAAGGAACAATGGAAGACGGAGATGCTGCTAAAGTTCAATATTGGTGTGGGGCTTGGCAAAGATGACAACCGTGTGGTTTTGAAGTCTGTCTCGGAGCTGAAGGAGACGGACGCCGATGTGGCATGGGATTTCGTCGTCGTAGATGAAGTGCATCGCTGTCTTTCCGACAAGCGCCTTGCATGGCTGCTTCATGGAATCAGCCGTGCAGCGGAAAATATCTTGCTTCTGAGCGCGACTCCCGTGCAGCAGCGCGAGGAAGAGTATCTCGACTTGCTGCGTCTTCTGCTGCCAAGCAAATACGATGCGTGCGATTTGGAGCACTTTCGCGCTCTCGTGGGCAAGCAGGGGAAGATCATTCAAAAGACGGCCTTGCTTTTGGATGATCTGGGCGACTATGAGGACGAGATTCGGGCGGCGGAAGATGACGGAGAGGATCCGCATGCGTTTGAAGATTGTGAGGAACTGTTCGAGGAAATTTTCGCGGATTTGGAGGCGATTTGCGATGAATTGGGGGACGATAAGCTTTCTCTTCTGTTGAAAAAAGTGGATTTTGCCGCAGAGGATCTCGGCATCTATGCGATGAAGGTCGTCATCTCCTATATTTGCAGCAACTACCAGGTCGAGAGCAACGTTATCCGCAGCCGTCGAAAAATCCTCGAGGAGAGCGACGACGGTACGCGCCTCTTGCCCACGCGCGAATTGCAGGAAGTTTCCTATGCGCTCGACAAGGATCGGAACACCTACGAGGCGATTTGCTATGGGCGCATCACCGAATGGATGACGGAGCAGGCGGAAGACCTCGACGTCGAGGGCGTACTTCGCCCGCTTTTGAGCGCGTTCTTCAGCTCGTCGTGGGCGTTTCGCGCAGAGCTTGAGCGCCTGGAAACGCGTGGGATTGAGCCGGATGGCCGCTTGATGGAACATGCGGCGCAATGGGTAAAGGAGGAGGAGCATATTCTGGCGAATCTGCCGGCGATTCTCGACGATCCGCAGGCATATGAAGAGGATTGCTGCACGCGCATGGCATCGGTCATGAATCTTCTCTATGACGAGCTTTACGATCAGAAGATCGTCCTCTTCACCGATGAGCCGGCGACTTTTGCTGCCTATCAAAAGGCGTTGTCCTCTGTGTTTCCAGCAGAAGAGATCAGCTTCTTCGGGAAAGGGATGGCCGCAGAAGAGATCGAGCTGCACGCCTATCGCTTTCAGAATGAAGCCGCGTGCCGCATGATGCTTTGTGATTCGACCGGCGGTGAGGGGCGGAATTTCCAATGCGCGGATTGCCTCGTCCACATCGACCTTCCGTGGGACGTCAGCCGCATCGAGCAGCGCATCGGGCGACTGGATCGTTTGGAGCGCGACCCGGCAAGGCCAGTGGTCACGTCCTTCGTCATCCATACGGAAGAGTCGTTCGAGGCGGCACTGTTTGATTTTTGGAGCAAGGGACTGAAGGTTTTCACGCAGTCTTTGAGCGGCATGGAAATCATCATGAAGGACATCAACGAGGAGATTGTCTCTGCGGTTCGGAAGGATTTTGCCTACGGTCTTTTTTCTGCCGTACCGAAGATCATTGCATCGGCGGAGCGTATGCGGGAAGCCGTGCGCAAGGAACAGAATTATGATGCCGCCGGCTTCCTGTTTCGCCCGATGTATAAGGAATTGCGGCGCTTGATCGATTATTATGCGCAGAATGAAAACGAGCTTTTCGCCGTGACCATGACGAAGTGGGCGAGTCTGGCAGGTTTTCACGGTTTCGGCGGCGAAGACGGCGTCTTCACCTATCGGGCGGAGTCGTTTTCGCCCAAATCGGCGATGAATTCGCAGCTGATTCCGCCGCGATGGAATGAATACCTGTCCTCGGAGCAGAACCGCTTCCTCCAAAGCGTTCAGGTGACGTATGAAAAGAGTCGGGAAATTCGTTCAGAGGAGCGGGCAATCCGCGGGACGTTCAGTCGAAAGCAGGCGATCGAGAACGACTATCTGCACTTCTTCGCTCCCGGCGATGAAATTTTTGACTGCATCGTAAAGAATGCCGTGCATTCCTGCAAGGGGCGCGCCAGCGCTTTTGCCGTGCATGCCGATCTGCATTGGACAGGGCTGGTTTTCACTTGGTCGATGGCGCCCAATGAAGCGCATCTTCTCGCACATGGACTGTCGCCGTATGCTCTGGGGGCTTATCGAAACTACTTGATGTCGGAACAGGTTGTCGTATCCGTCGACTTGGAAAATCCCGATGATCTTGCCGAAGACGATGTCGTTCGGGAATACATGCGCATCATTCGCGCGGGATGGAACAAGAAGGAGACGATCCACCTCGGGCAGAGAGGGGGCGGCCGTGGCTATCTCAAGGAGGAAATTGCCGACAAGGCGAATATTGCCTGGTTCAAGCGCAAGTATCCTGAGGAGCGATGGCGGAAAATTGTCCGGCATGGATATAAAGCGGCCTATGAGAAAGCGTTGCATCAGTTCAAGTGCAGATCCAACCTGCGAGGGGTGCGCGAAGAAATGGAGCGCGCGTTGTCTGCCAGGGCGGCGGAACGCGCCTTTTACGGTGCGGATGATGCGGCGATGGAGGCCTTGAAAAAGGAGCGGGAGATCTTGTGGGAGGCCATGAGCAAACCGCGGATTATCCTCGAGTCTGCGGCTTTTGTTTGGATGGTGAAGAAAAGCGATGGACAAGGTGAAGCTTAATGAAGCTGTCGAGCGGTATTTGAACGGGGCAGGAGATCCGCCGATCTTGGATTTTGCCGATGCGGCGGATGCGCACGAACGTTTTCTGCTACATGCGGCGAAGCGTCTTTTGAAGAGCTTTGCGCCTGAGCGACGGCAGGACGGCATGGAGGATTTTCTGCTGTCTTTGCGAAGCTACCTCCTCACGCTGCAGGGGGACATCCGCGTGGATGACGTTCCGATTCCCGAGGACAATGCCTATGGGCTTGTGCAGGACGCTTCGGACGGCAGGTGGCATGCCGTCGCGCAGTTTCCCGACTATGTCAATCGCATGTTCGCGGAAAGCGTGTTTTTGGCACAGCCGGCATCGCACAGGACGTCCTCCGGCGGTTTTTCCCTGCATACGGATCCGGCGATTCGCAGACTCACGGGCTTTTGCCGCTTCAAATCCGTGGCGCAGAAGCTTGCCGTATATGGGGCGCTCCATCTGCCGGACGGCTATGCGGCGCTCATATCCCTGCCGACGGGCGGCGGCAAGAGCCTCATCACGCAGACTCTCGCGTATCAAAGAGAGGGCTTGACCATCGTCGTTGTACCGACGGTGTCTTTGGCGATCGACCAGGAGCGCACGGCGAAAAAGATTGTGCAGTCCGCCCATGTCGATGAAGAGATCTTCTTTTACAGCAGCGGCGTTGCCATCGCGCCGATCTTGCAGGCGATCGAGAAGAAGACGGCGAAGATGCTCTTCATCTCGCCCGAGGCGCTGCTCAAGAACGAAGGCTTCGCCGAGGCAGTCAAGAAGGCGAATGCCGCGCGGTACTTGAGAAACCTTGTGATCGATGAGGCGCATATCGTCGTCGACTGGGGCGCGTCCTTCCGCGTCGATTATCAGTGTCTGGAATCGTGGCGCAGGATGCTTCTGGCGACCAATCCAGGCATTCGAACCCTGCTTCTTTCCGCGACGTTTGATGAGCCGTGCTGCAGCGTTCTCAAAGACTTTTTCTCCGAAGGCGGCGAGAAATGGCTCGAAATACGCTGCGACGCTTTGCGCCATGAGCCGCGCTACATGCTCGTCAAGGCGAAATCGTATGACGACAAGCAGCGAAAGATGCTCGAACTCGTGCAAAAAATGCCGCATCCCATGATCGTCTATACGGCAAGACCCGTGGAGGCGGAAGACGTCGCTGACTTCCTCCGCGCGCATGGGATCGACAACGTCGAGACCTTCACGGGGCGGACGACGAGCGCCGTGCGCAAGGAGCGGATCGACGCCTGGGCGGACGATCAGTTTTCCGTCATGGCGGCGACATCCGCCTTCGGCGTCGGCGTTGACAAGGGCGATGTGCGGACGGTGCTTCATCTGTACGTTCCGCCCAATGCCAATGCCTATTACCAGGAGCTGGGGCGCGGCGGGCGCGACGGCTTGCCGTGCCTGAGCATTATGCTGTGCACGGACGAGGATGTACAGGCGGCCTTCGGGCGCATTTCCAAGCGTGTCATGACGACGGAAAAGATTGTTGGGCGCTGGAACAGCATGTATAACGATGTCCGATCGCAGCGCAGGAAACATCTCATCTATCTCGACACGTCGATTCCCCCGAACTATGCAGAGCGTGACGATCTCGATGATGCGCCGACATCCGACGCCGATCAGAATTGGAACATTTACGTCCTTCTGTTTTTGCGCCGATGCGGCATGATCAAGATTCATGAGGTGATTCCCTCTTCGTCGAAGTATGTATTCGTCGTTGAGATCCTGGATGATGCGCTTCGCTCGGATGAGGAAGTGCAGACCGCCCGCATCGGACGTGATCGTGAAGAAGAGTGGGATTATTACGTCAAGGCTTTTCGCTCGATGCGAACAGCGATAAAAAATTGCGGGCGCGATTGTTGGTCGGAGATGTTTTACGAGACATACGGCAGAGTTTCGGAGTTCTGCGCCGGCTGTGATGCACATGATGAGGTATGCGACGCTGATTTTCTGGACTACCCGCTCAAAGTCCCCGTAAAGCTGCCGACGAAAACATTTGCTGCAGATCAGCTCGCTTTGTTTGCCGGAGCGAAGAGCATCATCACGATTCCGAGGCCGGGGGAGCGGGCGGCTCTCATGGAAGCTCTTTGCCGCTATCGGCTTGCAGCCTATATTTCCTGCGATGACGCCCTGTCGGAGACCGTCTTGGAGAAAATCAACGCGCCGACGCACTTCATGATTCTCTGCAAGAAGGATTTGCGGGAGTTGGTCAAGAAGAGAGCATATTATTATCTTTCCGGCATCATTGCCGTCGAGTACGGCGGCTCAGCGAAGGATGTGTGGGATTTGCTGCAATATGTCACACAACATTTGAGCGAGCGTCCAGAAATCAAGCTCGTCCATATTTTGCAGGAGAATACGTATTTTGAAGGACCGGACAAGTCGTTTGCCGATCTTGTGGACGGTGCTGTGCTGCCTGTGAGCGCCATTCTTTAGGAGGTCATATGTTTCGAGAAAAGATGAAGACGCCCGCCATCCCCGAGCGCGTGTACACGCTGTGCAAGATCGTCGAGAAAAAGCCGCTGACCGTACAGGAGCTGAAAAACAAGATGGAGCCTGGCTACCTGCAGCAGGGGACGTCGTATTTTGCCGATTACCGAGAGGCGGCGGAGGAGTTGGGACTGATCAGTGTCACGGATCAGAATGTCGAGCTTGCCGCCTCCCCTTCGGCCGTGCGCTCGATGGCGGACATGCGGCGATACGTCAACGGCAGGTTGGAAGCGTTTGCCGATGGGCAGTTCTATCGGGTCACGAAGGCCTACTATGCGCGGGGGGCAAACGTGCTGCACGGGGAGCAGAACGTCGCCAATCTCGCGCCTTCGCTTGAAGAAGAGATCGGCCGTCCGCTCGATGCCAAAGCGATGCGCGCTTGGCGCTTTTGGATCGTTTACTTGGGGCTTGGGTATTTGCATGGAATGTTCCTCGTGCCCAATGCCGATGTTTTTCTGCACGATCTCATGGACGGCACGGATTTTGAAAAGCACCATACGTATTCATTTGGCGAATTTATCGAAAAGATTCTGCCGCGCGCCAAAATCGTCATCGACGCTGAACTGTCGAACCGACAGCTCAGCTATGGCGTTTCCAACGGGCTGCGCACGCTGCACGATGCCGGCGTCATTCGCATGGAGCACATTCTCGATCAGCAGGACATCTGGAGCTTGTATCCGCTGAAGGCGCATGAGGTTGAGACTACGGTCACGAACGTCACGATTCTCGAATAGGAGGCAGGTTGTGGATTTAACGATTGCGAGAGAGCGGCTTGCCTCTGTCGTGAAGCCGGACTCGATCACATATTCCCAAGGTGATTTTTTGGCGACCCATGTTGCCGTCAAACGCCTTCGGCTGATGAATAAGTTCGATATCACGCCGTCTGACGGCAAGGAGTACTCTGAAGAGGAAATATACAAGGCGCTTATTCTCAACGAGGAGAACAAGCATCAATTCATCGCTGTATACGGGCAGAGCGGCACGGGGAAATCGCATCTGATTCGTTGGTTTGAAGCCAAGTATCGGCACAACAAGCCCGCGCAGGAGGTCGTGCTCTTCATTCGCAGGAGCGACAACACGCTAAAGGGCACGATCCGGCAGCTCTTGGATATGCCCGAGGTGCAGGAGATCGCCAACAAGGACGCCTATGACCGCTTGCTGAAAGCGGCGGCCTATGAAGATGAGAACAAGCTCAAGGGGCGACTGTACCATGAAGTTCTGAACGAGGTGGAACACGACGAGGAAGATCGCTCGATTCATTTGAAAAATATCGAGAGGAAGCGTCTGATCGCCTTTTTGAACAACGAGGTGGTGCGCGTGCGCTTGGAGGCGGCAGACGGCCCGATCGAGCGCATTTATTCGAAGATTGCAGAAAAGTCCCTCGTGGACAGGGATACGATCGCACAGTTCGCCGCGGAGGATTTCTTCATTTCGGCGGAACTCAGCGATCAGATCGAGCGCGCCGGCGTCGATCCCAAGGCGATGAAGATGGTGCGCGCCTTGATGGCGGATGAGGACGGCAGGGAAGAGGCGGAAAAGATCGCCGCCTATCTGAACCAGTTTGTCAATGATGTCGTTCAGCGCTGTGCCGGCATTGCCGCCGGCGATTTTCGCGATATCTTCCGCGATATACGCAGGGAGCTTTTCCGGCTCGGCAAGAGTCTGACGCTCTTCATCGAGGACGTCACATCCTTTACGGGCGTCGACGATGCGCTGCTCGACGCCTTGATCGTTGAGCATACGGGCATGAACGAGGGGGAGAAGCTCTGCCGCATCTCGTCGATCATCGGCACGACGGGCAACTACCTGCAGCACAACTTCCGCGACAATCATAAGGATCGCATCACGCAGTACGTCTACATTCCGAGTGACGCTTTCGATGAAGCGGGGCTGTTTGAATTCGTCGGACGCTACCTCAACGCGATGTCCGTGCCCGAGTCTCGGATCGCCGACTGGCTGGAAAATGCAGCCGAGCCTGCGGACTATCCCGTGCATACGGTGAAAGAGGGACAGAATTGGGAGTTTGTGTCGATCGAGTTTGACAAGAAGCTGTGCCTCTATCCGTTTACGAAAAACAGCATTCGTTATCTCTATCAGCACGCCCTGAAGCAGAATCAGCAGACGCCGCGCTACATCATCCGCGATGTGATCGAGCCTGTGGTCAATGATATTTTGAACGGCAGAGAAAAATTCCCGAGCCTGCCATGGAGCCTTGTGCGGACGAATACGACGCTGAGCTACCGCATCGAGTCGCAGATTCGAGACGAGCAGGAGGCGGCGCGAGTCCTGCGCTTTTTAAGCATCTGGGGAGACGGCACGCCCGATCAATTCACGAAGGACGGCGTCGTCTATCAGGCGGGCGTCCGAAGCGACATCCTCGAAGAGCTTGCCATGCCGCCCCTGCGCCTGTCTGAGGTCGGAGCGCCCAAGCCTGCAGCGGCCGCCGTTCCTGCCGCTGCCGCCGCTCACGCATCGGCCGCAGGGAAAAGCCCGGCGGCGCGCCTTGCGGAAACGCCCGTTGAACCGCCTGTCGTTTCTGTAGGAAGGGTGGAAAAGGTCGAAAGGGCTGTCGCGGTCTTGAGCAAATGGGTCGAAGGACAGGCGATTGATGTTTCCTCAACAGGCGGTACGAGCGGCGCTCTGCGCGCTGCCCGCGACGACATCGCCAAATATTTGCTGTCGGCAATTCCGTGGCAGGCGGAGGGGATTTCCCTCGACCAGATGGGGAAGATTCAGGATTCCAGTGCGCCTCTCGTGGATTTTGAGAATCAAACGAGGGAGCGCACGCAGGGGCTTTATACGATGCCTGCCAGCCGCGAGTCCATGCACATCATCGCGGCCTTTTTGCGTTGGCGCGAATATGGCGGGCAGAGCTGGGCTTATCCCGAGTCGGATTTGGACGCGTACTTCATCACTTCGTGGACTTCGTGCATAAAAAGCGCTCTGCTCAAAGCCGTGCGCGAAAACGCGGATGCAGGCGTCGGCTATATCGAAGCCGCCATCTCCGCTGAAATCTACCGGCAGATTCTTGGCGGCGAGTTTCGCGAGAAGAGCTTGAAGAATCTGACGGTGCGTCATCTCTTTGAGAAGAAGGAGAAGAAAGCGGCGGCAGACAGCCATGTGCGGGAGTGGAGCGCCCTTTGTGCGCTGCTCTCGCAAAAGGGCGCCGACGAGACAAACAGGAAAACGGTTCGTCAATATTTCAACATCGCGCAGGGTGACGGCGGTTCCGTGATCGTCCTGGATGAGCCGAATCTGGCGCGCACGCTGCGCAAAGTCAAGTCGAACAGGCTCTCTGTGCCGGAATCGGCCTTCGAGATGCAAGATCCCGTCAAGCGCAGGCGCGATGTGTTCGACCATTTGAAAAAGATCGTTGAGCGCGTCGGCAAGGTCGCCGATGCCGAGCAGGAGAAGGCGCGGGGCATGATGGAAAAGATTCGCGCCTTTTTGGGGACGGATGAGTTCGATGACGGCGAGGCTATGGAAGAGGAAGATCTTCTGATGCTGGCGGAACGCGTCAAAGCCTTCTACGATGAGGCCAATCGCACACAGTTCTCCGTGGCGTTCTTTTCGACTGATCCGGTGAAGAAAGGAGCAAAGCAGATCGCCAAGGCACTGAGTGATGTCGGCGGTGCGTTGGAAGAGAAAGATCCGTTGGCGGTGCTCCTGTCGTTTTCGGGCGATCCTCTGACGGACTTGAAGCCTTTGCTCGACCTCTTCGAGCGATTGGAAGCCGACTTCAAAAAAATCGACGCCGAGATGGTAAAGCGGCGGGCGGCGTTGGGCGGAGAAGATTCTGAGGAACATTCGGCCGCTCGCTATGAGAAGGAACTGCAGAAGCTTGAGGAAGGCCGTTCCTGGTTCACGAAGGAGGGGCAGGCATGATCTTTGATGTGCTCGATCAAAAAATGAAAGATATGAAAGCCCTGCGCCAGAGGGAAGAGCGACGGGCGAACCAAAAACAACAGGCGGCTCTCGATCAGAAGTACCGTGCTTTGGTCGAGGAGGCGGAAAGATTTTCTGACTCCTTGGCGTGTGTTCGCGATACGCTGGAATTTCCCGTTTCGGAGGAGCTTCGGACAGACTGCCTGACGCTGCTCGATGAGCTTGAGGCTGCCGTGAGCACCGGGTACGCTGTGCAGGAAAGCGTGGAAAAAGCGAAACGCCGCTATGATGCGCTTCACGGACAGATGAAAAAGGCGTGGTCGGCATATTTCCGCAGTTATACGGCGGGTACATGGAACACGCTGCGCGTTATTCGAGGAATCGACGAAGAAAAGACAGATCGCTGTATGGAAGAGATTCAGACAGCGAAAGACTGGTCTGCAGAGACGAAGGTATTCATAGGTTTGAAAGCGGCAATGAAACGTGCCGCTGATTTGATCCAGAGTTTGGAGATGGAAGAGGAGACGGTGGAGTTTCTGACGAAGATGACCTCGGGCAAAGCTACGGCGGCCGATCTCAGCGAGGGAGTCGTGGCCTGGCTTCGCAAGGAAGGACTGGAAAAGAAGATTCGACTGTCGTTTCTTGTCCACTGATGCGCGGCGCTCATTTGCACTTCGCTGATTGACTTTTGCATGGAGAGCTCATATACTCAAAAGATATTGGTTCGTAGGTAAACTACACGCACAAACGTCCACTTCGTGGACAAAAGTGCGCCGCCCTTACAGAAGCCTAGCCAATCGGTCTTCATAGTACAACAGGAGCACGATACGACGATTATGGGAAATGTGACAAAGGAAAATATCGCCTCCATGATGGCGACGATCCAAGAGCTCTATTTGTCCGATGACATCCCTTGGATGATCGGCTATTCGGGCGGCAAGGACAGCACTGCCGTCGTGCAGCTCGTCTGGCTGGCGCTCGAGGCTCTTCCCTTGGAGAAGAGGAAGAAGTCTGTGCATATCATGAATACCGATACTCTGGTGGAGTCGCCGGTCGTCTCCAAGTGGGTGGAGAGGTCGCTTGCAGCGATGCGTGATGCTGCTGCAGCGCGTCAGCTGCCGTTCATTCCGACGCGGCTCGTGCCCGACTACGATCATACATTTTGGGTGAATCTTCTCGGCAGGGGCTATCCGTTTCCGCGCATGAAGTATCGCTGGTGCACGGATCGGCTGAAGATCCGTCCCGTGAACGACTTTATCAAGAAGAAGCTTGCCGAGCACGGCGAGATCATTCTCGTCCTGGGAACGCGCAAAAAGGAGAGCGCGCGCCGCCATCGCACGATGACGAACCTTGAAAAGAAGCGGGTTCGCGAGCTTTTGAGTCCCAATCCGACACTGGCCAATGAGCTGGTGTTTTCTCCGCTGGAAGCATGGTCGAATGATGATGTTTGGATGTTTCTGATGCAGTACAAGAATCCTTGGGGCTATTCCAATCACGATCTTTTGACCATGTATCGCGGGGCGACGGCGGACAACGAATGTCCTCTGATGCTCGATGAGAGTTTGCCGTCGTGCGGCAAGAGCCGTTTCGGCTGCTGGGTTTGCACCATGGTCGAGAGCGACAAGTCGATGGAAGCGATGATCGCCAACGACGAGGAGAAGGAATGGATGCTGCCGCTGCTGGAATTTCGCAATGAATTCGGCGATCTGGCGCACGATCGCGAGCGCCGCAGCTTCCGGCGCATGCGCGGACACCTGCAAGGCAGTCATGGACAGCTCTTTCACGGGCCGTACAAAAGGGAGGTTCGCGAACGTTGGCTGCGCCGCCTGTTGGATATTCAGAAGAAAATTCGGGAAACGGGACCGGAGGAGTTTCGCGATCTTGAGCTGATCCACCTCGAAGAGCTGCAGGCGATTCGCCGCATCTGGGTTCTGGAAAAGCATGAATTTATCGATTCTGTTCCGACGATTTATGAAGATGTGATGGAAGAGCCGTTCTGTGATCCGACATGGCTGCCCTTGGATAATTTTGCCAAGGACGAGTGGGATGTTTTGGCGGGGGTCTGCACGCGCATGTACGGCGGGGAAGAGCTGGCCTTTGAAATGATGTATACGCTTGTCGATCTGGAAAACCGCGCCTCGGGGATCGGTGCGCGCAAGGGGCTCCTTGAGGCGATGGAGGCCGCGATCGGGCGCTCCTTCTACAAGAACGAAGCCGATGCAGTGCGGTATTATACGGAACGCATGAGACGAAAAAAGGAATTGGGCGCAGAATATAACGAAGCGTTTTTGGATGCCGCTTTGCCCGACCGTTCGCAAGAACCTTTGGATATTGAGGATGAAAGCCGATGATCATCAAGAAGCTCACGCTGCAGAATTTCGGCGTCTATGCCGGGGAAAACACCTTTTCTTTTTCGCATACGCGCCCCATTGTCTTGATCGGCGGCATGAACGGCCACGGCAAGACGACTTTTCTCGAAGCGATCCTCCTCGCGCTTTACGGCGCGAATTCCATCGCTTATAAAGAGAGTGCGCACAGAACGTATGGGAAGTACCTGCGCGCCTATGTGAACAAGAGCAGCGGCGAGAAGCGTGCCTCGCTGGAACTGACATTCCTCATGGACGAGAGCGAGCAGAGTGAATATCGGATTCGCCGTGCTTGGACCGCTGCCAAAGGAGACGGAGAGGCGATCACCGTTTGGGAAAACGGCGCGTACAGCGAATTTTTGACGGCAAATTGGGCGATGTTTGTGGAAAACATTCTCCCGTCGGCGCTGGCACGCTTTTTCTTTTTCGACGGGGAAAAAATTGCCGAACTGGCGCTTGATGAAAACAATGCGCAGATGAAGGACTCCGTGCGCTCCATGTTGGGGATCGGCGTTCTCGACGGTTTGAAAGGCGATCTCTCGCGCATCGTGCGGCGCCTGGCGCGCGGCGGAAAAAAGGAAGACGCATCTGCTGGATTGGAGGATCTGCGGCAGGAAAAGGAGCGCCTGGCGGTGCAGCTGACCGAGCTGGAGGCAGCGGGCGCACGCCTGGAGATGCAGGCAGAAGAGCGGCAGGCGGCGATTGATGAACTGCACCGCCAATATGAGATCAAGGGCGGCGCGGCGGCGCAGGAGCGGCAGAGCCTCATGCAGCGCCGCGCGGATCTTTTGGCAAAAATCGAACGCAACAAGGGCGCGCTGGCGGAATGTGCCGCCGGCGAATTGCCGTTCGCCTTGGTGCGCGATCTCATCAGCGAGGTCAAGCTGCAGTCGGAGGATGAGCACGATGATTTGATCATGGGGCAGGCGCTCGGCATGATGGAAGGGCTGCTCGAAGGATATGCCGCCAAGCACGAAGGCGCACGGCAGGCGAACGCCGATTTTTTGGCGTACGTCCGCGAAGAGACGGAGCGAACGGCGTCGGAACCGCTTTACCAAGTGTCGGATCATGCGCTGTTCCAACTCAATGCGCTGCTCGATCATCTGCTTGCCGAGAGTGTGGAAACGGCGCGGCGGCTGTTGGGCGAAAAAGCGTTGCTGCAGAAAAAACTCGACGAGGCGGAGCGCCATCTCGCTGTGGATCTCGATGAAAAAACTCTTGGCGCGTTGTTCAGCCGCATCAAGGAGGAAGAATCCGCGCTCGTGCAGCTGAAGATCGATCAGACGGCAAAGGAGCAGGAAACGGCTGCTTTGCGCGCGGCGCTTCATGCCGCCGATGCCGAATATCGAAGGCAGGCGGAAGCATATCTGCACGATGCGGAGCTGCGCGACGATCGGCAGCGCATGAGAAAATACGCCAACATGGCTCTGCGCCTGACGGAAGAATTTACCGTCGAGCTGCAGCGGCGAAAAATTGGCGTACTCGGCGATACCGTCACAGAATGCTACAAGAAGCTGGCGAACAAGAAGAACATGATCGAGCGGATCGTCATGGATGCGGATACCTTGGAACTTGCCTACCTGGACGATCGAGGCGAAAAGGTGGCGAAGGACTCGCTGTCGGCGGGCGAAAAGCAGCTGATGGTGATCGCTGTCCTCTGGGCGTTGGCAATCTGCTCGAAGAAGAAGCTCCCCGTGATCATCGATACGCCGCTCGCGCGTCTCGACTCCATGCATCGGACGTCGCTCGTCACGACATATTTTCCGCAGGCGGGAAGTCAGACGATCATCCTGTCGACAGATGCGGAGATCGATGAAAATTATTACGCAATGCTGAAGGATTCGGTCGGCGATGAATTTACGCTGCACTACGATGAGGCGACGAAGAGCACGACGATTTTGAAAGGATATTTCCGCGACGATGATCATTAAACAAGTGCGCCTTTCTCAACAGGCGAAGGACCAGCTCTCCCGCTTGAAAGGCAAGACGGGCATCAAAAATTGGAATATTCTCTGTCGCTGGGCGCTTCTCTATTCGCTTGCAGAAAAAAACGTGCCCGCGGATCTTCCTCTTGCTGCAGACAGCAATCTGGAAATGTCGTGGTACACGTTCGGCGGCGAATATTACGAGATCTATGAGGCTTTGATCAAGGCGTGGTGCATGCGCATGGAGATCGAGGCGGATGATGAAACGGCGGCGAAGTATTTTCGCCTGCACCTTGAGCGCGGCATCGCATATCTCTCGGGCACGGGCTTCATCAAGAGCATGGATGACTTATTGGCACTGGCGGTGAAGAAATCATGAGCATCTATTTGGACTGGAACGCATCCGCACCGATCGCACCCGAGGTCGTAGAGACGATGATGGAAGTATACCGAAATCAGATCGGCAACGCAGACAGCCGCACGCATGCTTATGGCGAGGCTGTTCGAGCCGTTGTGGAACATGCGAGGAAACAGGTGGCGGCGCTCTTGGGCGTGACTTCTGCCGAGGTGTTCTTCACGAGCGGCGCGACGGAAAGCAGCAATATCGCAATCCAAGGCCTTGCGGCATATGCCGAGCAGAGCGGCAAGCGCCATATCATCACGTCCGCCATCGAGCATAAGGCGGTTCTGGAGACGGTGAAGGCGATGGGGCGGCGGGGCTTCGAAGTGGACATCGTCGCCCCCGAACCGTCCGGCCGCGTGGCGAAAGAGAAGATCATGGAAAAGCTGCGAGCGGATACCCTGCTCGTCAGCCTCATGCATGTCAACAACGAAACAGGAGTTATCCAGCCCGTGGAAGAACTGGGCGCGGAGTTGGAAAAGAGGGAGATTCTCTTTCATGTGGATGCTACGCAAAGCTGCGGCAAGCTCGTCGATGAACTGCGGCGGCTGAAATACCGCATGCTCTCTTTCAGCGCGCACAAAATGCGCGGTCCGCAGGGCGTCGGCGTGCTCGTGCTCAAAAAGCGCGATTATAAGCTGCCTCCCGTAAAGGCGATCCTCTACGGCGGCGAGCAGGAGCGCGGCATTCGTCCGGGCACGATTCCCGCAGCTCTCGCGGCAGGCTGTGGCAAGGCCTGTGAGCTTGCCGCCATGCGATACAAAGAGGACAGCAGAAAACTGCAGCAGATCAAAGCGATGCTGCTGCAGATGATCGATGAAGCAGGGCTTGCGTACTCGATCAACGGCGATGCGGAATTCTCTTTGCCTAGTACGCTCAACCTCTCTTTACACGGCATCTCCGCAGAAGCCTTGATGATCGCCGCAAGAGGCGACTGCGCCATCTCCAACGGCTCGGCATGCACGTCAAAAAGCTACGCTCCGAGCTACGTTCTGGCCGCCATGGGCGTCCCTGAGGAACAGATCGAAAGCTCCATCCGACTCAGCTGGGGTGCAGAGACGGATGAAGCACTGCTCAAAACCGAGTTCGCCAAACTGTTGACAGCGGCGAAGGCGCTTGTGCAGTAAGGAGAACTCGTGTCCAGTGGAGTGGCAAGTTATGGAAGACCATTGGGCTGTGAAGTTTGAGATGGCACGTTCTATGCAGGAAAATGAAGGCGTCTTATAGAAGTAGCGATGTATCGATCGTCATTGATGGATCTGGTACGAACAGCGAAGCTGCCGCACATCCATCATGACGGGACAGAGTCTAGATCGCGGTTGTGGAGGGGCGATAATGAAAGCGTATCTTGCACATATCCGGCGCGATGACTCGAAAGGGCAGACGGTGTCGGAGCATCTTCGGCGCGTGGGAGATCTTATGGCGGAGTTTGCCGCAGGCATCGGGCTTTCGGCAACAGCTCGCCTGATTGGTCTGCTGCACGATCTCGGCAAGTGCACGCAGGAGTTTGCGGAGTATCTTGCATGGTGCCGCGAGCATCCAGGCGACTTTAGCCGCAGGGGCACGGTCGATCATGCTACGGCAGGCGGTCAGTTGCTGCGGCGGCGGTATGGTGCGCACTCGGAAGAGGGGCAGCTTGCGGCGGATATGGCAGCGTTTGTGATTTTTTCGCATCATTCGGGGCTGATGAATTATGTCGACAAGAAAGGCTGCGCGGATTTCCTGCGGCGCGTGGAGAAAGATGATTTGCTGGAGCGCGTTGATCTCGCCTATTATTACCGCGAGGTCATCGGAGAAGAGGCGCTCGATCGTCTTTTTGCGGAGGCGGTCGGTGAGTTTTCTGCGCTCGATGCGAGGATTCAGTCTTGCGCATCGGAGGAGACGGAGAATTATCACTTTGCCTGGGGCATGGTGCACAAGCTTCTGTTCAGCATGTTGGTCGATGCTGATCGCCTGGACAGCGCCGAGTTTGAGCTGGATGTACGATTGACGCAAGAGTGGCATACGGAGATGCTTTGGGATGATTTTTCTGTAAATTTAGAAAAGAAACTCAAGAGTTTTCCTATGCCGCAGAAGGAGACGGCGAAGAAGATTGCTGGGCTTCGGCAGAAGATCAGCGACGATTGTCTGAGGGCAGCGCAAAACACTCCGGGAACCTACAAGCTTTCCGTGCCGACAGGCGGAGGCAAGACGCTTGCCGGCATGCGGTTCGCGCTGCGCCATGCACAGCTGTATGGAAAGAAAAGAATTATCTTCGTGATTCCCTATACTTCGATCATTGAGCAGAATGCCAAGGAGATTCGCGATATATTTGGGCACGATGAAGCCATCTTGGAGCATCATTCCAATGTGCTGCCGGAAGATATTGCAGGGGAAGACAACGAGAGCATGGACTGGCGTCGTCTTTTGACGGAGCGCTGGGATGTGCCAGTGATTTTCACGACGCAGGTGCAGTTCCTCAATGCGCTTTTTGCAGGTGACGGCAGCTCTATGCGGCGGCTGCATGCGCTGGAGGACAGCATCCTCATCTTTGACGAGATCCAGACGCTGCCCGTGCGCTGCACGCATCTCTTTAATGCGGCGATGAATTTTCTGCAAGAATTTTGCCGCGTCACCGCCGTCTTGTGCACGGCTACGCAGCCGCCGTTGGAGCGGATGGAGTGCCCGCTGGCGCTTGGCGGCAAAGCGGAACTGACGACGAATGCGGCGGCAGTGTTCGAGGGATTTCGGCGCGTCCATATCGAGAACTGCTGCCGCGATGGGGGATCTTCTGTCGATGAGATTGCCGCCGAGATCCTAGAGAGTGCTGAAGAGCGCGGCGATGTGCTCGCCATCGTGAACCTCACGAAACAGGCGCGGGAGCTTTATCAGGCTGTGCTTCGTGAGGCTTCGTCCGCAGAGCATGAAACGCAGGTGGTTCATCTGAGTACGAAGATGTGCCCGGCGCATAGAAAGAGGGTCTTGGATGAGGTGCGTGCGGAGCTTGCACGGCACAGAGAGGAGCCGGAAAAGCGGCTCATTTGCATCAGCACGCAGCTCATCGAGGCGGGAGTCGATGTGTCGTTTCCCGTGGTTTATCGTGCGCTGGCAGGCTTCTCGTCGATCGCACAGGCGGCGGGGCGCTGCAATCGACACGGAGACGGCACGCAAGGGCTCGTGCGCATTGTGGAATTTGCCGATGAAGGCCTTCTGCATTTGGAAGATATACGCGAGGGCAAGAAAATCGCTCGGATTCTGCTGCACAAGAATGAGGCGGATGCCATCCTGTCGCCGGAGGTCATGAAGGAGTATTTTCTTAAATTCTATCAGGGACGCATGCCGCGGGAACTGCGCTATCCGCTCGACAAGCGCTATACCTTATTCGACCTCCTGAGCGCGAATGGCGCAGGCCAGCAGGTTCGAGAGGAGAGAGGCGAGCCTGGTTTTTGGTTCATGCAGGCGTTTCGTGATGCAGGGCAGGCATTTGAGGTCATCGATTCGTATACGGAGAGCGTGCTCGTGCCCTATGCGGAGGGGAAGGATTTGATGGCAGCTTTTGATAAAAAGGCGGTGGACAAGAAGCTCTTTTATCAAGCTGCGAGACGGGCGCAGCAGTATATGGTGAACCTCTTTCGCCATGAGATGGAGACGCTCGAAGCCCAAGGGGCGGTGCGGCAGACGGAGAGCGGCGTGTTTGTCTTGCATGAACCGTATTACCGGGAAGATTTCGGCGTGCAGTTGGAGCAGGAAACCACATACTACATGATCTGAAGGGGTGATATGATGCGAAATGCGATCGAGTTCCAGGTTTACGGCAGGATGGCGCTCTTCACTGATCCGATCACAAAAATCGGCGGGGAACGCTCCTCGTATGCCGTGCCGACGTATCAGGCGCTGAAGGGGATCACGGAAAGCATATACTGGAAGCCTACCATTTTTTGGATCATCGACGAGGTGCGCGTGATGAACCGGATTGTCACGCAGGCGCGCGGCGTTCGTCCCTTGAACTACGGCAAGGGCAAGAATGATCTCGCTTTTTACAAATATTTAAGCGATGTCTGCTATCAGGTTCGTGCGCATTTCGAGTTCAATCTGCACCGTCCGGATCTAGCTCAGGACCGAAACGAGAACAAGCATCATAATATGGCGAAGCGCATGGTGGAGCGCGGCGGGCGGCGCGATATCTTTCTCGGCACGCGCGAGTGCCAGGGTTATGTGGAGCCGGTAAAGTACGGAGAGGGCGCAGGCTACTACGACAGCGCAGGGGCGATGCCGCTCGGCACGATGCTGCACGGCTTCGACTATCCCGATGAGATGGGCGAGGATCTGCTGCGAGTCAGATTTTGGCAGCCTGAGATGAAGGGCGGTGTCATCCGCTTCCTGCGCCCCGAGGAATGCACGCTCGTGCGCAAGATTCGTGAAGCGACGGGCAAGCATTTTGCCTTGGAGGACATCCGCCTGATCGAGGACGAGGCGGCGGACTGGGAAGGAGGGGGAGCATGAGTTGGTTGGAGCAGCTGGTGCAGACGTATGATGAAAACGAGCACTTTGCAGGGAAATTCGGCCTTGATGGCATGAAGAGCGTTTTGCCGCCCGTGGGGCATATTCTGGGAAATGCCCAGATCGAGATTGCCTTGAATGGGGAAGGCGAGTTGACCAGCGTCGAAGTTTTGCCAAAGGGAGAACAGCAGACGCTGCTCCCTTGTACACCGGATTCTGCTTCGCGCTCAGGTACGGAAGCGCCTCCTCATCCGCTGCACGATAAGCTTCCCTATATTGCCCGGGATTATGAGAAGTTTGTGCCGCAGAAAGAGAAGAAAGGGAAAAAGGCGAAGGAGAGTCCGCATGAGAAATACGTAGATTTGCTCGGCAAATGGGAGAGTTCGCCGTATTCCGACCCCAAGGTGCATGCCGTATACCGCTATGTCACGGAGCATGATGTGATCGGCGAGTTGCTCGACAAAGGGATTCTGCACAAGGATGCTCAAGGGCGCATGATAGAGACGTGGACGGATAAGAAAAAAGAGAAGCCGCTCATATTCCAGGCGTGCAGTGGAAGTCCACTGCAGTCCCTGGTACGCTTCCGCGTTGATTTGGACGGCGATCCTTGTCCCGAGCTTTGGAAAGATGCCCAGCTGCAGAAGAAATATCAGCAGTTTTTCCAGGAGATCCTTTCCCACATGGAGGAGGGGCTTTGCTATGGGACAGGCAAGACGCTCCTCGTGACGGACAAGCATGGGCGAGGCATTCGCACCTCAGGGGATAAGGCGAAGCTGATATCTTCGAATGATGAGGCGGGCTTTACTTTCCTCGGTCGTTTTGCTGAGGCGAAGGAATGCATTTCCCTAGGATACGAGACTTCGCAAAAAGCCCTGAATGCCTTGGGTTGGCTCATAGGTAAACAGGGATATTCGGCGAGCCCGGCAGGAAGCCGTGTGTTCCTTGCCTGGGGCAGGCTTGCACTGCCGTCTGCTTTTGACAGTACGGAACGGCTTGTTCGCAGGCGCAGGCAGACAAATTCACCTTTGCCGATGACCATGCAGGCGTGGGCGGAGTCCTTCGAGGAAGCGCTGAAAGGCTATCGCTTCGACTTTCGGCGTGCGGAGAAAAGCCAGGTCAATGTCATGGTTCTCGATGCGGCGACTACGGGGCGGCTGGCCATCTGCTACTACGATGAAATGGCGGGCGAGGATTTTCTGGAGCGAATCGAAAAGTGGCATACGGTTGGACGCTGGCGGCAGCGCGATTGCGACAAAGCGGCGAAGGATGCCAAGAAGGGGAAGAGCTGGTACCCTGCCTACTATGGGGTTCCGAGTCCGAAGAAGCTCATCGCTGCTTATCGCGGGGAGAAGATCAGCAACTCGCAGCTTGACATGGAGATGCACCGCATCTTCTTTTCTATCGTGCAGGGCGTGCCGCTGCCTATCGATATGGAACGCATGGCCTTCCAACGCGTCATAAGGAGGGCGGTATGCGATCCTCTGCCGGAGTGGGAGCATCTGCTTTTGGAACCCGCCTGCTCCATCATCTGCAAGCGCCTCAATCAGGGAAGGGAGGAATACACCGTGGCATTGGACAAGGAAAAAACGGAGCGCTCGTATCTGTTCGGCAGGCTGCTCGCCGCAGCGGATCAGATGGAACGCGCGACGTTCAAGGAGGAGGAAAGGGGCAGCCGCACGACGAATGCGATGCGCTACATGAACCGCTTTGCCTCGCGCCCGTCGTCGACATGGCAGGATCTGCAGATGAAGCTTCTGCCATACCAGCAAAAGAGGGAAAAGTACGGGGGAAAAGAGCGGCGTCTGATCGACGAGATTCTCCATACCTTTGCCGATGACGATTTTTGTTCGGACGCTCCGCTGGGCGTAGAATTCCTTCTGGGATTATCGTGCCAGCGCTACGTGATAGAGAAGGAAATAGAAGAGAACCGGCAGAAGAAAAAGGAGAGGGAAGAGAACGGCAAGGCAGAGGAGGGGAAGGCATAATGACTGCACTGGAAAAGAAAATTGATTTTATCGGTTGGATCACGGTCAAGCGCGCCAATCCGAACGGCGATCCGCTGAATGGAAACCAGCCGCGCACGGATTATGACAGCTATGGCGAAATCTCTGACGTATGCCTCAAGCGCAAGATTCGCAACCGTCTACAGGATGCGGGCGAGAAGATCCTCGTACAGTCCGATGACCGCACCAATGACGGGTTTGACTGCATCCGCTCGCGCGTCACGGGGAATCCCGCAACAAAGAAAGCCATGGAAATGAAAGCGAAAGAGGCAGGGCGTACGCAGTCGCTTAGAGAAGCGGCATGCAAAGAATGGATTGATGTGCGGACCTTCGGTCAGGTGCTGGCATTCAAAGATGAGAAAAAGCAAGGTGTGGATGCTGTTTCTGTCGGCGTGCGCGGTCCCGTGAGCATTCATACGGCGGTCAGCCTCGATCCCGTTGCCGTCACGGGAGTGCAGATCACGAAGAGCGTCAACAATGAGCCGGGCGATAAGAAAGGCTCGGATACGATGGGCATGAAGTATCGCGTGGATTTCGGCGTCTACAAGTTCCAGGGCAGCATCAACGTGCAGCTGGCGGAGCAAACAGGATTCAGCGAGGAGGATGCAGAGAAGGTCAAGGAGGCGCTTTGCACGATCTTTGAAAACGACGCCTCGTCTGCGCGCCCCGAGGGCAGCATGGAGCTGAGCCTGTTCTACTGGATCGAGCACGACAGTAAGACTGGCAAAGCATCGAGCGCAAAGGTGCATCGAAGCGTTGCGGTGCGAAAAAAAGAAGGCGTGGATGTGCCGAAGCACTGGGAAGACTATGTAATCGACGACAGCGAACTCCGCGCGATCGAGGGACTTCATATCGAAACGTATGTGGACGGCGCTTTGGTGGAAGGGGAATAGACTCTGCTACAGGAAATGGCAGAGAAATGAAAAAAGTACGCATTTCAGCCGTGCGAACGCTGATCGCACGACTGAAATGCGCCTATAACTCAAACAAACTTCCCATACTAGAGTTTATGAAACTCTGATCCCGTCAGGAGTCAGTCGCGGGCATTGATGCGCCGTATTCCGTCATATTGCGCTTCCGGAACTTCAACCATGGTCAATCACTCTGGAGAATTCGTATTGTTATATCATAAAGCTTCAAAAATAGACAGTTTTAGGATTACGATACGAAAATTATCTGTTTTTCGTTGACTGGTAAATGTGTTTTCCAGTGGAGTAACGATGGCGGAATGCTTCTATGGATATTGAATATAAATCCCTCTCGTTGTAGAATGAGAACTATGGCGAGAGGGATTTGCTACGTTCAGCAATATACGAAAGTAGCGTAGTGTTACGATGAAAGGATAGGGTTAGCGTGAAAAACTTTAAACTGTATATCCTAGGATTCTTTATGCTTTTTGTTGCATGCTTTGTAGCTGTTTTGGAAGCGGATGCTGCTCCGAAGTATTGGCATGACGATCCCGTGTATCCATTTGTGGGTTCTACTCAGTTTGCTCACGTGTATCTTAATGGAAGATCGATCAAGGTTCTTCGAGTGCCGGAAGAAGGTCATCAGCCTTTTGTCATGAAGGAACAGTTAATTAGCGTAGATAAGAATGACGCTAATGCTGTTTTTGAGAAACCGCAGGTCGAGTTGAGATTTTATCCCTATAATGAACATGCGCAAGATCGGTTCTATTACGATACCGATGGATCTGGCTATAAGGAAGTGTATTTCGAGAGAGCGGATGAGTTTGATATGCTCATGTGGAATGCGTTGATAACAGGATTGCAGTTTTTGAAAGACCATGAATGCTGAAAATAAAGAAGGAGATATTGTAAGGGGCAAGGTATGAAGAATCAACATAAGATAAACCGCCGCACCTTCCTCAAGTTTGTGGGCGGGGCAGCGGTCATCGTGGGTGGCGGCTTTCTGGCGCAGCGGTTTGATGTCCTCGGGCGGGCGGCGAAGCGGCTCGACAGGATTGCGAATCCTCGAAAGATCGAGGCGGAGTTCATCCGTCAGATCATCACGCGCGACCCTTCCGCTTCGCGCACGATCATGTGGCAGTCGGAGGCAGTAGAGAGCGCGGCGGCGGTCGAGTGGCGCGAAAAGGACGCGCAGGCGGTGCAGCGCGCGGCGGCGACGAACGAGGATTTCACGGACGACGGGCGTGCGGCGGTGCTGCATGCGGCGGGTATCGAGGGGCTGACGCCGGGGCGGCGTTACGAGTATCGGCTGGTGAACGGCGAGGAGGCGAGCGAGTGGTGGCCTTTGACGACGCCGGCGGAGCGCGATGGCTTCAAGGCGTTGATTTTCCCCGACTCGCAGTCGAGCGATTATTCGGTCTGGCGAGACGTCGCGCAAGGAGCATGGCAGCGCAATCGGGATGCAGGCTTCTTCGTCAACATGGGCGATCTCGTCGATAACGGCGAAGATCATACACAGTGGGATGCATGGCTCTCGGCAGTTGCGCCCATGATCGAGCGGATTCCCTTTGCGCCCGTCATGGGCAATCATGAGACGTATGATCGGAATTGGCAAGTGCGCCTGCCCGAGGCGTATTTGCAGGAGTTCGCCGTGCCGGACAACGGCAGCGAGGCGTTCTCGCGCTATTATTATTCGTTTGACTACGGGCCGTGCCATTTCGCTGTGCTCAATACGCAGATGGACGAGACGGCGGATTTCAAGCAGGGACTTTTGGAAGAGCAGCTCGCGTGGCTGCCCGAGGATATGGAAAAGAGCCGCAAGCAGTGGAAGATCGCGATCCTGCACAAGGATGTGCTGCAGTATCGCATTCATCAGCGCCCCGAACGCACGGAGGGATTTTCCGACATAGGCGAGGTCTTCATGCCCGTCTTCGACGCGCTCGGCATTGATCTCGTGCTGACGGCCCACCTGCACACTTATCGCAATCGCGGTCATATCGAGGCGTTCCGCCGCTCGGCGAAAGGCCCCGTCTACATCCTGACGGGCGTCGCGGGCGATGTGCGCTACCCGAATCTCTGGATCGACCATGCACTCGATGAGGCAGTCGCACCGCAGCCCGAGACGGACAATTATCTCGTCTTGGAAGCGAAGGAGGAAGCGCTCGCCGTTGAGTGCTTCCTGCCCGACGGCACGAGGATCGACCGCGTGGAAATGGTGAAGTGATGCCTTTTCATGTAAGGCATGAAGAGGATATACGTCATCAAAGTTTGTGCAGCTTATGCGGCGCTCGTATAGTCCATAATGAAGATTTTGCTGGCGACTTTTTTCAAGCCTTCCAAGATGTCGTCGATTCTTTCCATCACGGAGGCGGCATAAAGTGTTTCGCCGCATTGTTCGCATTTCCAACAGGGAACTTTTTCGATGATGATATAGCAGTTTTCAAGCTGGGTGAAATATGTTGCAGTGGATTCTTTCATTGTGCCGGTCTTGCAAAGCAAGCATTTCATTTCAAATATCCTCCTTTCGTGTTTTGTAATCGTTGCTCCATTTCGCTGGATCGGGGAAGTACGCCGTTATGATTCGGCTGGCGTTCCCTTCGTCGCTCATCACCACATGAATATAGCGGTTTTCTTTCGTAACTCCTAGAATCAAACAGCTTGGATAGGGATAATCACAAGGGTATTGTTCAATGATCTCTCCTGTCGCAACGGCGGTTCGTATGTCTTTTGCCTTGATGCTCCTTAACCTGAAGCGTTCCGCCGCATGTGCTGTTATGAATACGGCATCTTCCTCGTAATGTTTGCGAAGATCCTTTATGTCAATCATACGCGTCTCCTGCGGAAATCCATGTAGATAGAAAAGACTTTTTTATCATTATAGCAAAAAACGTCATCATGGAAAATCCTCTTGACGAAAGCGAGGGCTTTCCCTATACTTAGAAGAGCATGGGGGAGTCCGTTTCGACCTTTGACAATGCGGTGCGGCGGCTCTTTCCCCAAATTACAACATAGATAAAGGATGCGGTTTTCCATGCGGTTTTCCATAGAGGAGAAGAACGAGGGCATGCGGTATGTCGTAGCGGCTTTCGTTTTTTATTTTGCGCTCGTTTCTTTCTACATCAATATCGGCGAGGACATGACGCCGGCCAATTATCTGCCGTGGCTTCTGCCCGTGATCGGCGCGCTCGTGCTCTTCCAGTACGGCGCACGAAAGCGGCTCTTTTCGCTGAATCACGCGCCGCATCTTTTCGCGGGCATCTTGTGGTGCGTGACGTTCCCGCTTCTTTACTCGTGGTCGTACGCTACGCCGTGGTACGTCTCGCTCATACGGCTCGACTTTCTGTGCGGCACGGGAATCTTTCTCTTGCTCGCTTCTTGGCAGTCGCTGGCATTTTCGTACGGAAAGCTCTCGCGCCCTGTCGCCGCGCTCTTCGCCGCGCTCGACTTCGCGTGCCTTGCGATTCCCTTCGTGCAGATCGTCTACTTCTCGATTTATCAGCATTGTCTGACGCCTGCGTCGCTCATGGCGCTCTATCTGACGAATCCCGACGAGAGCGTCGATTTCCTTGAGGCGATGCTCGGCATCCCCGCTCTGATTGGTATCGTCATCGCCTTTCTCGTCTTCCTGTGGCTCTGCTATCGTGGCAACATGCGCCAAGCGCGTCATCTGGCGGCGCATCCGCTGACGGCGGGCAAGCGGGCGGCTCTCTTCCTGCTCGGCTGCGTCCTCGGCGTCTACATCCCGTTCTTCGTCTTGCCAGAGACGTCGATCGCGCTGAGCTGGAAGGAGGTTTCCGACTACGTCGCCGAGACGCAGGAGTACAGCGCCTACTATGACGAGCGATTCGCCGGACTCAAGCTCGATACGCCCGAGGACACGCTTGCCGCCAAGGCGCCGGGCACGGTGATCGTCGTCATCGGCGAGTCGGCGTCGCGCACGTTCATGAAGGCGTACACGCCGACGTTCCCTTACGATGATACGCCGTGGCTCGCCGCACGCATGGAAGATCCCGATTTCGTCGTCTTCCGCCACGCCTATTCGTGCTGGTCGCAGACGGTGCCCGTGCTGCAGCGTGCACTGACGGAGCAGAGCCAGTACAACGACAAGGAATTCTACGACTCGACGTCGCTCATCGACGTGGCGAAGAAGGCGGGCTACAATACGTATTGGTTCAGCAATCAGGGGCGCTACGGGCAGTATGACAGCGCCATCACGCTCGTCGCGAAGACGGCGGACCGCGCGGAGTGGGTCGATGACTCGTACCTCTTCACGGAGAAATACGACGAGAATCTTCTGCAGTATCTGACCGAGATCGACGGTTCGAAGAACAACTTCATCGTGCTGCACATCATGGGAAGCCACATCTACTACAACAACCGCTACCCCGCTTCCTTCGACCGCTGGGTCAATGCGGCGGGCGGCGCGGGAACGAATGCCGAGTCGTACGCGAACAGCATCCTCTACACGGACGACAATTTGCGGCGCATCTTTGAGTACGCGCGCGACAATCTGAACCTGCAGGCGATGGTCTACTTCTCCGACCATGGCGAGGATTTGGAGATCTCGCACAATCCTGACGTATTCAACTTCCACATGGTGCGCATCCCGATGTTCGTCTATCTGTCGCCCGCCTGCCAGGCGGCGGAGCCTGCGGTCGCGGCGGCGCTCAAGGGTCACGAGAGCCAGTACTTCACGAACGACATGATTTACGATACCGTTGCCGGCATCTTGCACGCGCAGTCGAACCATTACGATGCGACGCAGGACTTCTCTTCGAGCGCCTATCGCTTCACGCGCGACAATCTGACGACGATGCTCGGGCAGCACGCGCTGACGGAGGATGTGGAGGAAGGAAAGTGATTTTCTTCTCGATGCTGATCTTGGGGGCGCTCATCGGCTTCGTCGGTGCGGGCGGCGCGGGCGTCGTCATCACGCTCCTGACCGTCGGCTTCGGCGTGCCGATCCATACGGCGCTCGGCGTCGCGCTCGCCTCGATGCTCTTCACGATGCTCTCGGGCGCCATCAGCCATTTCCGCGAGGGCGAAGTCGTCGTCAAGACGGGTGCGGTGCTCGGCGCGGGCGGCGTCCTCGGCGCACTCTTGGGCGCGGAGGTGTCGAACGTGATGCCGTCCGAGGAGCTTGGCTTTCTGACGGCGCTGATGCTGCTCCTGTCGGCATTCACGCTCTACATGAAGGTCTATCGAGCCGAGTTTCTCGACCGCATCTTCCATGTGCGCGGCGAGCTTCTTGCAGGGAAGAAACTCATTGTCTACGGGCTTTCGCTCGGCTTCGTCAACGGCTTCCTGTCGGGCGCGTTCGGCATCGGGGCGGCGGCCTTCATCCAGCTCACGCTGCTCTGCGTCTTCGGCGTGCCGCTCCTGCAGTCGATCGGCACATGCATGATGATCATTTTGCCGATTTCGGCGGCGGGCGGACTCGGCTATATGATGAACGGACGGCTCAACTTCGACATCTTCGTGCAGACGCTCCTCGGGCTGATGATTGGGGCTTTCGTCGGAGCAAAATGCACGCACCTCGCGCCGCGCCCTTTATTGAAAGCTGCTATCGTTGGAATGCCGACGATCGGCGGTTTCGTCATGTTGCTCTTCCGTTGAAATACCGCTGTTTTCCATCGCGCAGGGAAAATAGCGGCTTTTCATTATTTCATCCCCAAATATTCTGGACTAGGGAGAAAAGTCGTGGTATAATAACATCGGAGGGAAAGCAATGAAAGATAGCACAAATTTGCGCGAATGGACGCGTCATGATATAGAAAATTTGGATGAAAATGTCCGCCGTGTGAGCGAGCGCCTGGCGAGCGGCGAGGCGAAGCTGGCAGAGATCGACGAGAAGCTCGCGGAGTTCGATACGCGTTTTGCGGCTCTCGACCGCCGCTTTGCTGAGCTCAATGCACGCTTCGAGGCATTCAATGCGCGTTACGAGGCGGCGAGCGGGCAGATTTCGGAACTCGAAAAGGAGACGCAGGAAGCGTGCCGCGTGACGCAGGAGGTGCGCCGCAGTACGGCCTACATCAACGCGCGTCTGGAAGCCTTGGAAATGGCGGCGATGGCGGTAGACCTCGCGCCGCGTCGTGAGGTGCTCAAGGTGCTGCAGGTGACGGGCGGCAAGGAAACGATGAATTGATTTCTTGTGGGATTCGAGTGTTCAGATGACAGGAAGAGAGAAGGAGACTGTGCATAAGTCGGCTTGTGCACAGTCTTTTTATTTGCAAGAAGCATGAAATTATTGACAAAAGCACTTTCTTGCGCTAAAATAAACTTAGTGAGATTGCTTTTTAACGACGATTCATTGTTAGAAAAAAGAATCTAAGGAAGCAGTCTTTGAGGAACGAGGCTTTTCCGCGGGCGGCTCTTGCGTTCGCACTCGGATGTGCCTGTGTGCAAGGAGGAGAACATCATGGTGATGCAGGAAGTGACGACGCTGCTGCGCGAGAAGGGGTTCAAGGTGACGCCGCAGAGGCTTGCTGTTTACGACGTGCTCTGTCATACGAAGGCGCACCCGACGGCGGATATGATCTACGGCGAATTGCAGCCGACGTATCCGACGATGAGCTTGGCGACGGTCTACAAGACGCTCGACATCCTGAGCAAGGTCGGTCTGGTGCAGGTCTTGAATGTTGGCGAGGAGAGCTTCCGCTACGATGCGAACACGACGAGCCATCCGCATATCTGCTGCGTGAGCTGTGGTCGTGTGGACGATGTCTACAAGGCGGATACGGGCGATCTCGTCGAGCAGGTGGAGAACGAGACGGGCTACGCCGTTTCGGGCAAGCAGCTGTATTTCTACGGCATGTGTCCCGCCTGCCGCAAGGCAGCGCATTGAGCATAGGGCAGCCAAAAAGAAAACCGCAGTCACCCTTTCGGGATGGCTGCGGTTTTTCTGTACGAGGGGGTGTTTCATGCGCCGGCTTTGACGCATGGAACGGCTTCTCTTTTTCTCTTCAAAGCTTTTCAACGATCGCTTTCGTGTATTCGTGCGTCGTCGCCGTGCCGCCGAGGTCGGGGGTCAGGCTCTTCGCTTCCTTGAGCGTTGCGTCGACGGCGCGGCGGATGCGGGCGGCTGTCTCGTTGTCGTCGAGGTGTTCGAGCATCATGCAGGCGGACCACAGGAATGCCGTGGGGTTCGCGATGCCTTTGCCCGCGATGTCGGGCGCACTGCCGTGCACGGCTTCGAACATCGCCAAACGATCGCCGATGTTGCTCGACGGCAGGAGGCCGAGGCCGCCGATGAGTCCGCTCGTGAGATCGGACACGATGTCGCCGTAGAGGTTCGGCATGACTAGGATGTCGAAGTTTTCGGGGTGCATGACGAGCATCATGCAGACGGCGTCGACCATCTTGTCGTCGGCTTCGATGGCAGGAAATTCCTTGGCGACTTCGTAGAAGACGGAGCGGAAGAGTCCGTCGGAGAGTTTCATGATATTTGCCTTGTGGACGCACGTGACCTTCTTTCGCCCATGCGCTTCGGCGTAGCGGAAGGCGGCGCGGCAGATTCGCTCGCTCTTCTCGCGCGTGATGATCTTCGTCGCGTGCATGGTATTTTCGTCGATTTCTTCCTCGACGCCGACGTAGAGGTCTTCCGTGTTCTCGCGGAAGGTGATGAGATCGACCTTGGGGAAGGGCGTCCTGACGGCTTTGTTCGACTTCGCGGGGCGGATGTTCGCATAGAGGTCGTACTTCGTGCGAAGCGTGACGTTGAGCGAACGGAAGCCCTTGCCGACGGGGGTCGTGATGGGGGATTTCAAAAGGACGTGCGTCTTTTCAAAGGAGGCGAGTCCGGCTGCCGGAATCAGTGCGCCGTTTCGCTCGTACTCGGCTTCGCCGACGTTAAAGATTTCGTATGCGAGGTTTGCGCCCGCCTTTTCCAGGATTTCGAGGACGGCGTCCGTGATTTCGGGGCCGATGCCGTCGCCTTTGAATACGGTGATGGTGTTCTTCGTCATTCAGCGTTCCTCCCTCGGCACATAGTCTACCATCGTGCCGACGTACTTGGCGGCGGGGCGCACGATGCGGTTGTCGTAGAGCTTGTGCTCGACGTTGTGCGCGATCCAGCCCGCCGTGCGCGAGAGCACGAAGAGCGGCGTGAAGAGGTCGCGCGGGATGCCGAGGATCTCGTAGGCGAGGCCGCTGTAAAAGTCGATGTTGCTCGACATGCTCACGCCCTTCTTCTCGCTCAGATAGCGTTTGGCGACGCGCTCGAAGCGCACGAAGAAGTCGAATTTTCTTTCGACGCCCTTCTTCGCCGCGAGCCTGCCGATATGATCGCGGATGACTTCGGCACGCGGGTCGGACAGCGTGTAGACGGCATGGCCGATGCCGTAGACGAGTCCCGAGGGGTTGTCGAGCTCCTTGTTCAGCAATCGCTCAATGACGCGCTCGATGGCGGCGTCGTCGGCATCGAGTCCGACAGCTTCGATGACCTTGTCCATCATGTTGGCGACGCGCACGTTGGCGCCGCCGTGGCGCGGGCCTTTCAGCGAGCCGATGGAGCTGGCGATTGCCGAGTAGAGGTCGGTGTCGGTCGAGGAGACGACGACGTTCGTAAAGGTCGAGTTCGTGCCGCCGCCGTGGTCGGCGTGCAAAAGGAGCAGGATGTCCAAGAGGCGCGCTTCGTCCAGCGTGAACTTGCCGTCGAGGCGCAGCATGGAAAGGATGTTTTCGGCGGTCGAGAAGCCCTGCTGCGGGTAGTGCAGCACGAGGCTCTCGCGGCCGAAGTAGTGCGTCTTGGCGTTGTAGGTGTAGCACGCGATGGACGGCAGCTTCGCCATGAGATTGACGCCCTTGATGAGCGTCCGATAGACGTCGGTCGCGTCCGGGTCGGGGTCGTAGTTGTAGAGCGCGAGGATCGACTGCTGGAGCTGGTTCATGAGATTCTTGCCCGGATGGTGCAGCAGGTGCGTTTCGAGGAAGCCTTCGGGCAGTTCATAGCCTTCCTTGAGGCTCTGACAGTAGCGCCGAAGGTCGTCTTCCGACGGCAGGTAGCCGAAGAGCAGCAGGAAGCACGCTTCTTCATAGAGATAGGAAGAGCGGTCGGCGGAATTGACGAGATCCATGACGTTGATGCCGCGATAGAACAGCTCGCCGTCGGCGTCGACCTTGTGGCCGTCGTCGTCGACCTTGTAGCCGACGACATCGGCGACGCGCGTCAGGCCGATTAAGACGCCCGTCTTGTCCTCGTTTCTGAGGCCGCGTTTGACGTTGTATTTTTTGAAGAGATCTTTGGCGATTGTCGTGTAGTTCTGCGACTTGCCGTAAAATTGCGCGAGATGGATTGCCTTGTCCATGGCAATGTCCCCTTTCAGATGAACAGCTTGGATTGACCATGCTCACGGAAATAGTCTTTCCGAAAAGCACAAATGCATTATAGCACGCAGTTTAAATATATAAAATGGGTTATTGCTCCTATAATAAAATTTGCATAGAAGTGTTGACGCTTGCGTCGCTTTGTGATAACTTAACGAAAGGAAAGGGCGGGTACATTCGTCGTTTCCAATGAAAGGAAAAGCAAAGGCGGCCTTGCCGAGGTCTGCGCAATGGCTGCGCATCCTGCGGCGGGGCGGCGGCAAAGGGAGTGTCTTTATGACGGCAAAAGCGTTGACATTGACGGAAAAGATCCTGCACGAGCATCTCGTGACGGGCGAGATGAAAAAGGGAGCGTCGATCGGCATACGCATCGACCAGACGCTGTCGCAGGATGCGACGGGCACGATGGCGTACCTGCAGCTTGAGGCGATGGGCGTCGATCAGGTCAAGACGGAGCTTTCCGTCAGCTATGTCGACCACAACACCTTGCAGAGCGGCTTTGAGAACGCCGACGATCACAAGTATCTGCAGACGGTCGCGAAGAAGCACGGCGTATTCTTCTCGCGCCCCGGCAACGGCATCTGTCATCAGGTGCACCTTGAGCGCTTCGGAAGGCCGGGCGCGACGCTCCTCGGCAGCGATTCGCACACGCCGACGGGCGGCGGCATCGGCATGCTCGCGATCGGCGCGGGCGGCCTCGATGTCGCGTGCGCGATGGCAGGCGAGCCGTTCATGCTGAACATGCCGCGCGTCGTCGAGGTGCGTCTGACGGGCGCTCTTTCAAAGGGCGTGAGCGCCAAGGACGTCATCTTGAAGGTGCTTTCCATGCTCACGGTCAAGGGCGGCGTCGGCAAGGTCATCGAGTATACGGGCGACGGCGTCAAGACGCTTTCCGTGCCCGAGCGCGCGACGATCACGAACATGGGCGCAGAGCTTGGTGCGACGACGTCGGTCTTTCCGAGCGACGAGGTGACGCGCGACTTTTTGCGCCGCGAAGGGCGCGAAAATGTGTTCCGCGCACTCGCTGCCGATGCGGGTGCGGTCTACGATGAGCGCTATGACATCGACCTTGCGGCGCTCGAACCATTGATCGCTCTGCCGCACATGCCCGACGTCGTCAAGACGGTGCGCGAGGTCGCGGGGCAGCCGATCGACCAGGTCGCCATCGGCAGCTGCACGAATTCATCGTACCGCGACATCATGACGGTGGCGTCCATCTTGGATGGCAAGCGCGTCGCGCCGAACGTCTCGCTCGTCTTGTCACCCGGCTCGCGTCAGGTGCTCTCCATGGTTGCGGAAGCGGGCGGTCTCGCCAAGATCCTCGCGGCGGGTGCGCGCCTCCTAGAGTGCACATGCGGCCCCTGCATCGGCATGGGGCAGTCGCCCGTGACGAATGCGTGGTCGCTGCGCACATTCAACCGCAATTTCAAGGGCAGGAGCGGCACTCTTTCGGCGAACGTCTGTCTCGTCTCGCCTGAGACGGCGGCGGCAAGTGCCATCCGTGGCGTCATCACCGATCCGCGTGAGGCCGACTTCGAGCTGCCCGCTGAGCCGCAAGCCTTCCTCGTCGATGACTCGATGATCTATGCGCCCGAGCGCGAGCATCCCGAGAGCGTCGAGGTCGTGCAGGGGCCGAACATCCGCCCGCTGCCCGAGAGCACGCCGCTCGCAGCTGCGATTGAGAAGGAAGTCGTCATCAAGGTCGGCGACAATATCACGACCGACCACATCATGCCGGCGGGCGCGAAGGTTCTGCCGTACCGTTCGAACATCGAGAAGATCTCCGAGTTCGTCTTTCGCGACGTGCAGGAGGGATTCAAGGCGCATTGCCAGAAGGCGGGCGGCGGCGTCATCGTCGCGGGCGAGAACTACGGACAGGGTTCGAGCCGTGAGCACGCGGCGCTCGCGCCGATGTATCTGGGCATCAAGGCGGTTCTGGCCAAGAGCTTTGCGCGCATCCACGCGGCGAACCTCGTGAATTTCGGCATCGTGCCGCTGCTCTTCGACGAGGCGGCGGACTACGAGGCGATCGCCGAGGGCGACGTGCTCTTCCTCGACTTCTCCGCGCTCGCGCCAGATGCGCCCGTCCGCGTGGAGAACCGCACGAAGAAGACGAACTTCAGCACGCACCACGCGCTCTCGGCACTCGACATCGAGATGCTGAAAGCGGGCGGCAAGCTCAACTATATCAAGAACAAGCAGTAACGCAGAAAAACGTCCAAGAGGCATGAACCTCTTGGACGTTTTTGCGTTTAGCATTATTCAATGCGGTATTTTTCAAAAAGGCGTTTTCTTACCGCTTCGTTGTTGGACGCTTCGCGTGCTTCTTCGATTTTCCCTGCTTCAAGGAGCAGGGACATGAGACGCGTGACACGGCTTTCCCCCCGCGCTTCGCCCCGTGCTTCGCCTCGTGCCTCACCTTCCTCGGCGGCAGCCTGCAGACTGGAACGATAGTCCATGATCGCCATTTGCCGATTGACGTAACGAAGATACTCGTCCGGATTGCACAGGAAAAGCTTCTCGGCTTCCATCGCTTCTTTGATTGCAGGTTCGCTCATGGCCAATTCCTCCCTTTCCAGATCTGTGAGTTTGTTTGCAAAGTACGCAAGCCAACGTTCCATTTTTGATAATTCGCCGATCTTTTTTTGCGGAGCTTTTATATACTTTGGAATTTCTATAAAATGCAGTTCCATATCCTTGTTCAGCCGGTCGCCTGTTTTGGGATTGTAAATACTGTACATCGCTACGGGTTCCGGCTGCGGCAAAAGCTCAAATGCAAGGAGGTTGATCGTAATAGCAGGGCGCAGGACGCGATAACCTTCACCGCGCGAAAGAGAAAGAAGGTACAAGCGCGCCCAGTAGAACAACGTGCGGCGCTGCATATCGTTATAATTAATGACCTGTACTTCTACATCGACCAGTTCGCCCGTATCAAGCTCGCAGGCAATGTCCAGACGCGACAGTTTTCCGCCATCGGCGTCAGGCGGCATCTCCGTTTGCCGAAACGTAATCTCACGGATCTCATGCTCCAACGATTCTTGCAGCACGGCATTCAGAAAATCAATGGTGATCTGCTTGCGTTCCTCTTTGCCGAAGATAAATTTGAAAGCAACATCGTTCATCGGATCGAAGCGCTGTCGCTCGAATGCTTGGAAAATCTGTGCTTTCTTTGACATTTTTCCTCCCTTCGTCAGGTGGAGAGCCAGTTGCTCTTTTTCATATTATAGCATATCTTTTCGGGGCAAGGCAGGGAATTATTTAGCACAGAATATGGTTTGCTTTATCCGGCGCAGCTGAAAAACGAATGGCGAGCAGCAGTCCTAGTCAGTCCCGGCATTTTGTGATATACTGGAAATACGATAGAGAGTCGTGTTGCTGGGAGGAGACTGAGACATGAAATACGACGTCACGATCACGAATATCGGCAGCCTTGCGCCGAATTTCTTGGAGAACAGTTCAAGCATCATCCTGCTTGACGAGGGTGTGCGCCCGAACCTCACGGAGATGGTCGTCGAGCATACGGCGGGGGAGCTGACGGACGATGTCAAAGTCGGCGATACGCTGACGATGGGGGCGAAGAGGAAGTACAAGGTCGTCTCCGTCGGCGAGGCGGTCAACGAGAACCTTCGAAAAGACGGTCACTGCACGATCGTCATCAACGCCGAAGGCTCGATGCCCGGACAGCTCATCGTCAAGGGCAGCCTGCCGCCGCGTCTCAACTTGGGCGACAAGATCACGATCGAGTGAGAAATATGAAAGGAAATTCCTTTGTCAAGGCTTGCGTCGAGAAAAAGGTTATGCTATGATATGTTCAAAGCAGAAGTTGCCTGAGGTGCACGTGAGCTTTTCATTATGTCTAACCTACAGTTTTCTAAGGGAATCCGGCTAGGCTTGCGGATGTTGGATCGCCTTCGAGCGAATAGCAGAAACAAGACTCAAGATGCCCACCTGCGAGTCGCAGGTTTTAGACATATAAAGCAAACGACATTTTGGACATCTGCTTTGAAAAGGGGTCGCTAGAAGATTTATGGCTGGTGGTCTCTTTTCGCCTTGTGTGGAGTCTGTAAAGCAGCCTTTCCAGTCGGATGCTTTACAGGCTCTATGCTTTTTTGTGTAGCTTAGCGTGAACCCCCAAGGGGTCGAGCCGAAGGTGTAGGATGATTTGCGAGGTTTTGCTAAGGACGATGCACAATGGCCGCGAAGCGGATGTTGGTGCGGGCATCTATTCTTTCTTCGGATTTTTGTCGATGAGCGGCGCTTTGGTGATGATGCTTTCACCGAAGCGCTTTTTCAGTGCGTCGATTGCGCCGTAGAGGCGCTCTTTTTTTTCGTCGCGAAAGAGCGACGGTAGGGCGCTTGGCTCGAAGTTCTCGCCCGTGACGCCGAGGAGGCGGATGCCGCTCTTGATGCCGAGCTCGCGGAAGAGGTCGCGTGCCGTCCGGAAGATCGGCTCGTCGTGCGCACTTGCTTCGAAGAGCGTGCGGCTGCGCGTGAAGGTCGTGAAGTCGGCGCGGCGCACCTTGAGCTGAATTGTGCGTGCGGCGACGCCTGCGAGGCGCAGCCGCCAGCCGACCTTCTCGGCGAGCGAGAGAAGCTCGCGCTCGGCTTCTTCAGCGCTTTCGAGGTCGCGCTCGAAGGTCACTTCCTTGCCGATGGATTTCGCCTCGCGGTCGGGTTCGACGCGCCGCTCATCGCGCCCGAAGGAAAGTTCCTTCAAGGCGTGCGCCGCGCGTCTGCCAAGGCTGCGTGCGAGCTTCTTCTCGTCGGCTTTTTGCATCGCGCCGATGGTTTTGATGCCCAAAGCGGCGAGCTTTTCTTCCGTGCGCCTGCCGACGCCCCAGAGGCGGCGCACGGGAAGCGGTGCGATGCGTCGGACGGCGTCTTCTGCGCGAATCTCGACGAGTCCGTCGGGCTTTTCGAGGTCGCTCGCGAGCTTGGCGAGGAACTTGTTCGGCGCGATGCCGACGGAGGCGACGAGCGCGGTTTTTTCGCGGATTTCGGCCTTGAGTCTCTGGGCGAGGTCGCGCGGGCTGGGCGCGAGAAGCCCCATGCCCGTGACGTCGAGGAAGGCTTCGTCGATGGAAAGTGGCTCGACGAGCGGCGAGTAGCGCGAGAAGATGGCGAAGATCTCGGCGGAGACGGCGCGATAGAGCGCGTAGTTTCCCTGTACGAAGATGCCGTCGGGGCAGCGGCGGCGCGCTGTCGTCATGGGCATGGCCGAGTGTACGCCGCTTCGGCGCGCCTCGTAGGAGGCGGTCGCGACGACGCCGCGCGAAGAAAGCCCGCCGACGATGACGGGCTTTCCTCTGTATTCGGGGTGCTCACGCTGCTCGACGGCGGCGAAGAAGGCGTCCATATCGACGTGAAGAATCGTGCGCTGCATTTTATTCGCCTCCCTGTGCGTTGTGCGGGAAAAGGGAAATCGGAGAGGCTTTTCGGCTTCCCCGATTCATTTTATTGGAAAAGGGCGGTGATTTCCTCCTCCGACAGCTTTGAGAGGAAGTTCTCGCCGGGCTGGATCATCTGGTCGATCAGCGCTTTTTTCTTTTCCTGCAATTCGTAGATCTTTTCTTCGATCGTATCCTTCGTGATGAATTTCAGCACCTGCACGTTGTTTTTCTGGCCGATGCGGTAGGCGCGGTCGGTCGCCTGATCTTCGACGGCGGGATTCCACCACGGGTCGTAGTGGATGACCATGTCGGCGCCCGTGAGATTCAGCCCCGTGCCGCCCGCTTTGAGCGAGATGAGGAAGAGCGGCTCCGCGCCCGCGTTGAAGTCGCGCACGCGGCGCATGCGCTCAAGGGCGGGCGTCGATCCATCGAGGTAGGCATAGCTGAGATTCATGGCGTCGAGGCGCGCGGCGATGTGGCTGAGCATCGTCGTGAACTGCGAGAAGATGAGGATGCGGTGTCCGGCAGCGACGGCGTCGGCGACGACTTCTTCGAGCATGTCGAGCTTGCCCGAGCCGCCCGTGTAATCTTCGAGAAAGAGCGCAGGATCGCAGGCGATCTGGCGAAGGCGCGTGAGAATCGCGAGGATCTTGATGCGCGATTCGCCGAAGCCGTGCGCCTTGAGTTCGGCGGCGAACTCCTTTTTCGCCTGCACGAACCATGCGTGATAGACCTTCCGCTGCTCGTCCGTCATCTCGTTCGTCATCTTGCGCTCGACCTTGTCGGGCAGTTCTTCGAGCACGTCCTTCTTGAGGCGGCGCAGGATGAAAGGCGAGATGTAGCGCAGGAGGTCGGCGCTCGCGTGCGGATCTTTGGCGCGTACGATGGGCGTCTCGAACTGCGATTGGAAGTGCTTGCGGCTCTTGAGGTAACCGGGCATGAGGAAGTCGAAGATCGACCAGAGTTCGGTCAGGCTGTTCTCGATCGGCGTGCCCGTCAGAGCGAAGGCGGCATCCGCCCGGAGCTTTTTTACCGCCTTTGCCGCCTGGGTCGCAGGGTTCTTGATCTGCTGCGCCTCGTCGAGGAAGATATGGCTGAAATGCTCCTTTTCGTAGAGGTCGATGTCACGGCGCAGCATGTGGTACGTCGTGATGATGACGTCGGCGTCCTTCAGAGCGGGCGAAAGAGCCGCCTCGCGTTCCGCCTTTGTGCCGGCGACGATGGAAGCCTTGAGCTCGGGCGCGAACTTTTCGATTTCTTCGAGCCAGTTGTACATGAGAGACGTCGGCGCGACGACGAGCGCGGGCGGCTTTCCCTCCTCGCGGTGCGCGAGCAAAAAGGCGATGACCTGCAGGGTCTTGCCGAGTCCCATGTCGTCGGCGAGGATGCCGCCCAAGCGATAGGCGGCGAGCGTCGAGAGCCACGAGAAGCCCGTCTGCTGGTAGTCGCGCAGCACGCCCTTAAGCGTTTCGGGCGGCTCGATGTCGGCGTCGACGGGGTTCTTGATGTCGCGCACGATGCTCTTGAAACGCTTGCTTCGCGCGAGGCGGATGCTCTTGTCCTCCTTGGCGAGCGCGTCGAGGTAGAGCGCCTGGCGAAGCGGCAGGCGGATGTTCTGCGCGTCGGTCGCCTTCTTGATGCCGGTGCTCTCGATGAAGTCGGCGAGACCTGCGAGCTGCTGGTCGCCGAGCGTCACGAAGGTGCCGTCCTTGAGCCTGTGGTAGACCCTCTTCTCGCGGTACGAGCGCAGCACGCCGATGAGCTCGGCAAAGTCGATATGCGCCGCGTCAAAGGTCACATCGAGGAGGTTTTCGTCGTTGACCGAGACGCCGATCGTCACGGGGGGCATGCGGCGCACGGGCTTTTCGTGGAAGGCGTCGGCGTAGTAGACGTCGGTGATCTTGGAAAGCTCGGGCAAGGCTTCGTCGAGGAAGAGGAAGCTCTGCGCCTCGTCACTCTGCACGAAGCGGCCATCCTTGGGCAGGAAGTCATAGGTGTCGAAGAAGGCGAAGATCGCCGCCTCGCCCGCCGCATCGCGGATGAGGCGGCGGCCGCTAGGCGCTTCCTGCGGCGCTTTGCCCGCGAGCGGGTTGAACTTCATTTCATCGTAGTGAAATTCGAGACGCGCGGCGATGCCGTCCCCGTAGTAGTCGAGGTAGACGGCGGCGGAAAGCGGCATGATCTCGTAGCGTTCGGCGAAGGCGGGCGCGATCTCGACTTCGGCGACCTTCTCGATCTCGGGCAGGATCGTGCTGAAGAAGGCGGGGATGTCCTGCGCGGAGATGGAGAGCGAGCGCGAGGAGCCGAAGGCTTCGAGCAGCGGGTGCAGGGCGGCGGAGAAGGAGGGCGGCACATGGTAGATCGTATCTTCGACGAGCAGGAAGTGCGCGTCGTCGTCCAGATAGCAGACCTCGTCCGTCATCATCATGAGGCGGCCGCTGCCCGACCTCTCGGCAAGTCCCAATTCGAGGGCGGGTGTTCCCTCGACGATCTCGACGGTACGCTCCTCGTGTATGTCCGTCCTTGCTTGAAAGGGGGCATTGGCTTCCTGCATGAGCGAGAGGAAGCGCATGAGTGCGCTCGGCGTGAGCTTGACCGCCTTGCCTTCGAAGAGGGTTCCGCTCAGGCGCGCGCCGTATGCGCCGCCGTAGTAGAGGCTGCTCACTTCATCCTTCCAGAGGTCGAGCAGGAAGCGCCAGAGCATCGTCGAGACGCCGGGTGCGAAGGCCGCCGTCTGCGGGTCGACGGTCAGTTTTTTGCCGAATTCGATGGGCGTGCCAGCGAGGAAGGAGCGCATGAATTCCTGCATGCTGCGCATGACGTAGAGCCGCTCGCGCCCGATGCGGAACTCCAGCCAGCAGTTGGAGCGGCCGTAGTGGCGCTCGAAGAAGAAGTGCGGCTCAAGGAAGATGGGCGCCTCGCGAAGGGCGGCGGGCAGAAGTTTCTTCGGTGCGTTTAGATGCGCGTGCTTCTTGGCGCGTGCGAAGCAGTCGAAGAGGCGTCCTGTGGGTTTTCGGTACGGCCCGGATGTGGCGGCGCTCTCGCCTTCTTCTTCGAGCTGGCCTGCCTGTATGACCTTCAAGAGTGCGACGACATGCTTGCAGGCGCCGTCGTAGAGGGCGGCAGCGGGGCATGTGCAGTCGTAGGCCTCGATTTTCTCGCCCGTCTTGTCGAGGCGCACGCGCACCTCGTAGTCCTCCGAGCCTTCGACGGTCGCGACGTAGATGGAGGTGCCGGGGCGGCGCAGGAGCTTCGCCACGCGCCCGTCCTTGAAGTAGCGGCAGCCTTTGCGGTATGACATATCGTTGGACAGCTCATGTATGGCAGAGTCTTTGAGCAAGACGATCTCTCCTTTGCGCACGGCGCACGTCTACGGTAAGCTACACGCCCTTACAGAAACCTAGCCAATCGGTCTGCGCCCTTTGGGCTTGACCTCTTGGGGTTTCATGGTAATATAGAAAACGAGAATGGTTTATTGAAGAATGTAAGGAAGCCGCCGTATATCCGCTGCAGCGGCTTGTCATATCTTTTCATTATAGCAGACGCAATCGCCGCCGTAAACTTTGCCGCAGACTTCTTTGAACGTATGTTCAGCGAGGCAGGAGGAACATCATGGATCTATCCCGCGCACGCATCCTCATCATACGCTTGAGCGCCATCGGCGACGTGCTTCATGCGACGCCCGTCGCGCGGGCGCTTCGCCGTGCGCTGCCTGCGGCGCATATCGCGTGGCTCGCGAGTCCGCCCGCCGACGAACTTCTCGCCGCATGCCCTGAGATCGACGAGCTGCTCGTCTGGGATAGAAGGCCCTTCGACCGCGCCGTGGCGCACGGGCGCTTTCTGGAGGCTTTTCGCCTGCTTCGTGAGGCTCGCGCGCTTCTCGCGCCGCGCCGCTTCGACATCGCGCTTGACGTACAGGATCTCCTCTTGACGGGAATTCTCGCGCGTCTTTCGGGTGCGCCGCGCCGCATCGGCGTGCGCGAGCGCCACGAGGGCGCGGGCTTCTTCATGACGGAGAAGGCGCCGAAGATGGCGGAGCCGCACAAGGTGCGCCGCTACCTCGCTTCCCTTGCGCCGCTCGGCATCGCGCATGAGGACACGCGCATCGCGCTGCAGCTTCCTGCTGCTCTCATGGGCTTCGCCGCGCCCTTTTTCGCCGCACGCTCCATCACGCCCGAGCGCCCGATCTTGCTCGTGAGCCTTTGCACGACGTGGCAGAGCAAGGAGTGGCCGCCCGAGCGCTTCTGCGCCGCGCTTGCTGCTCTTCCGGAAGATGTGCAGATCGTCTTTTTGGGAAGCGGCGCTGATCGCCCCGTCATAGAGGAAGCGATGCAGACGCTCGAAGTGTCATGGCGCGGCAAGGCTGTCTCCGTCGCAGGCGAGACGAGCCTCCTTGAGACGGCGGCGCTGATGAAAGAAGCGACGCTCCTCCTGTGCCCCGACACTGGTCCCCTGCACATCGCCGCCGCCGTCGGCCTGCCGACGCTGAGCCTCTGGGGGCCGACGCGTCCGACGATCTACGGCCCTCTGCACGGACGCAACTTCTTCATCGAGTCGCCGTACCCGTGCGCCCCGTGCTGCAAGACGCGTTGTCCCTCGGGCACGAACGCCTGCATGAAGGCGATCGAAGCGCAGGATGTGGCGAAAAGGCTCGGCGAGGTGTTGGAGATGATGCGGCGGGATAAGGTGTGAAGGCGCAAGGCGTTGATTGCCGTTCCCTTGCATGCGAGAGAGATTTTTTATATAATTTTGGAAGAGATTTGGCGTGATGCGGAAAGGAGAATCCTCATGTTGTACAGCCGACTCTATAAAAATGAAGTGCCATGGTCGTTTTATATAACGAAACAATATGATGATCGTGACGGGGGGGACAATCTTGCGATTCGTGTTGAGCGGGGGGACGATGACAACGCTTTTTCCGAGTGGCGGCTTCCCGATGTCGCCTGTGAGAAATCCTTTGGCTTTTCGGAAGATGATTTGCTCGTCATAGAGAAATTTCTTCAGGACAATGAATCCATTATATGGGATGACTGGCGCAAGGAGATGAGGGAACATGCCAAAAGCCCTGCTTGAATATATGGGGTACTGCATCTATTTTTGGATTGGAGACGGAGAAGAGCCAGTTCATGTCCACGTCAGTAAAAAAAGACAGCGGCAAGACGCCACGAAGTTTTGGGTCATGTCTGATTCCGTTGAACTTGCAAGGGATACGGGAAGCGTGGACGCGTGTGATATGAGAGATCTGTTGCGTTATCTGAGGAAAAATCGCGAAACGATTCTTTCTGCATGGTTGCGGGTATTCAAGCGGGCGGAAGTCAAACGATAAGCAAAGAGAATAGATCTGCATGCCGTGTGAGGCATCTTGCGCATAGCGGTGTGAATATGCTGTCTATACGTAGCAAATGTAAGTCGTGTCACCATCGGTACATGAAAAGCCCCCGAGTTGGAGTCGGGGGCTTTTCTCATAAGACAGGGGCTAGTGCCCAGGCTCGTTGCTGTCGTTCCTCCCATCGAGCCGTTTTCTTATGTAATTGGCTATGCCAGCCAGGAGGGAGAGGATAAAGAGACGGCGAAGGAAGAATCGCCGTAATGCTTCTCTTGACAATATTCCTCATAAATCCTATACTAATAGTTATCACGAGCCATTATGATATAACCAATATTTATCAATAAAAAGGGGGAGTTTCTATGGGAGAATTTGGCGGACTCGGGCTCTTTTTCGTCGTGGTGCTTATTTTTCCTTTCCTGGTTCTCGCGCCCGCGCGCATCCTGCAGCCGCGCCAGCCGACGCCGGAGAAGCAGAAGCCGTATGAGTGCGGCGTCGATACGGTCGGATCGAGCGATGTGCAGTACCACGTCGGCTACTTCCGCTACGCGCTCGCGTTCCTCCTCTTCGACGTCGAGGCGGTGTTTCTCTATCCGTGGGCGGTGTCGTTCAATCGGCTCGGACTTTTCGCATTTTTGGAAATGTTTGTCTTTCTTGGAATCTTGGCACTTGGTCTTTGGTATGCATGGAGGAAGGGGGATCTCGCATGGAAGTAGTGGACGTCGTTCCTGCCGCGCTCCGGGAGAATGTGATCGTGACTTCGGTCGATGCGATTTTCAAGTGGGCGCGCTCGCGCTCGATCTGGCCGCTGGCCTCGGGGCTTGCGTGCTGCGGCATCGAGATGATGGCGACGGCGGCGGCGCGCTTCGACCTCGCGCGCTTTGGCTACGAGGTCTTCCGCGCCTGTCCACGCCAGGCCGACCTCCTGATCGTCGCGGGCACGCTGTCGTGGAAGATGGCGCCGGCTCTCATCCGTCTCTACGAGGAGATGCCCGAGCCGAAGTACGTCATCGCGATGGGCAACTGCAACCTTAATGGCGGGCCTTTCACAGATACCTACTCGACGGTCAAGTGCCTCGATGAAGTGCTTCCTGTAGACATCTATCTGCCGGGCTGCCCGCCGCGTCCTGAGGCGCTGATCGACGCGATGATGAAGCTGCGCGACAAGATTCAGCATCCCGATCTTGCGAAGCGAGCGGGAGGTGAAGCGCGATGAGGACGCGGTATTTTTCCAAGGAGCGACTGACAAAGATTGTCGAGATCTTCCCCAAAGCGACGTTCGACGCGGAAGCGCAAGAGCCTGCGCTCATCGTCACGGCGGCGGACTTTCCCACCGTACTGCGCGCTCTCAAGGAGAGGGAGGGCTTCGACCGCCTCGGCAATCTCACGGCGGTCGACTGGAAAGATCATATCGAGATGGTCTATCATCTCTACAATATGGAAGAGAATGTAAAACTCGAGATGAAAGTCGCGCTCGACAGCGCCGCGCCCGTCATCGAGTCGGCGACATTGCTGTATCCGGGGGCAGAGTTCGAGGAGCGCGAGGTCTACGACCTCATGGGCGTGGAGTTCTTGGGTCATCCCGATCTTCGAAGAATTCTCATGCCCGACAACTATCCCGCGCATCCTCTGCGCAAGGATTTCGTCGCGCCTGTGCCGAAATTGGAGGGAGGAAAGCTCGTATGGCTGGAAAAAGCACCTACATCCTGAACATGGGGCCGCAGCACCCGAGCACGCATGGCGTGCTGCAGGTCGAACTCGAGCTTTCAGGCGAGCGCATCGAGCGCGCGAAGCCGATTGTCGGCTACATCCATCGCGGCATTGAAAAGCTCATGGAGTCACGCACATATGCGCAGAGCCTGCCCTATACGGACAAGCTCGACTACGTTTCGGCGATGAACAACAACCTCGCATGGTGTACGGCGGTGGAGAAGCTCGCGGGCATCCGCGTGCCGCTTCGCGCCGAGTATCTGCGCGTCATCGCGGCGGAGCTGAACCGCATCGCGAGTCATCTCGTCTTCATCGGCACGCTTCTCAATGATCTCGGCGCGGCGACGGCCTTCATCTATGCGTTCCGTGACCGCGAGAAGGTGCTCGACCTCTTCGATCTCCTCTGCGGTGCACGCATGTCGACGAGCTACATCCGCTTGGGCGGCGTCTCCTATGATGCGACGGACGAATTCATCAAGAAGACGTTGGGATTTCTCGACTATGTGCCCGAAATGCTCGAAGAATACGACAATCTCATCACGGGCAACGAAATCTTCTATGCGCGCATGAAGGGCGTCTCGCCCATGACGGCGGAGGAGGCGAAGTCCTTGTCGCTGTCGGGTGCGAACCTGCGTGCGACGGGCGTCGCCTACGACATCCGCCGCGTCGAACCGTACTGTGTCTATGACCATCTCGACTTCGAGGTGCCCGTCGGCACGATCGGCGACGATTGGGATCGCTATGAGGTGCGTCTCAAGGAGATGGGCGAGAGCGCGAAGATCATCCGCCAAGCGCTGAAGGATATGCCTGCAGGGGAGTTCAAGAAGAAAGTATCGCCGAATCTTCGCCCGACGAAAGGATCGGTCTACCACCGCGTCGAGAACACGCGCGGCGAGCTGGGCTTCTACATCGTGAGCGACGGCACGGCGAAGCCTTACCGCGTACATATCCGCCGGCCGTCCTTCGTGAACTTGCAGGCGCTCGATTCCCTGTGCCGCGGCACGCTGATCGCCGACTCCGTTGTCGTCTATTCGACGCTCGACCCGCTGATGGGCGAGGTCGACTGCTAGGGGGTGCAAAGATGGAAACGGGCATCGTCTATTCCTATATCAACGAACTGCGGCTCTTCCTGACGGGGGCGCTCGGCGACGCTTTCCTCGCCGAGGTCGTCATGACGCTTCTCGGCATCGCCGTCCTTCTTGCAATCGTCATGACGGCGGCTCTCGTATTCACCTTCGGCGAGCGCAAGGTCTGTGCCTTCATCCAGGTGCGCTTTGGGCCGAACCGCGTGGGGCCGGGAGGACTCCTGCAGCCCGTGGCGGACGCCATGAAGCTCCTCAGCAAGGAGGACATCATGCCGGACGGCGCCGACCGCATCGTCTGGAGTCTGTCGCCGATCCTCGTCTTCGTGCCGGCGGCCTTGATTTACGCCTTCTATCCGTTCGATGCGGGCGTCGTCTTCGCCGATGTGAACATCGGGCTGTTCCTCCTGCTCGCCATTTCGGCGCAGGCGGTTCTGCCGTTCTTCATGGGCGGCTTCGCGTCGAACAGCAAGTATGGCCTCATCGGCTCGATGCGTGCCGTCGCGCAGCTTCTGACGTACGAACTGCCGCTCGGCTTCGCGCTCATGGGCGTCGTCATGCTCACGGGCTCTCTCGATATGAGCCGCATCGTCGAGGCGCAGGCGGACTGCTGGTACATCTTCAAACAGCCGCTCGCGTTCCTCATCGTCTTCATCTGCATGATCGCTGAGAGCAATCGTCCGCCGTTCAACATCCTTGAGGGCGAGTCGGAGATCATCGCCGGCCCATTCACGGAGTACAGCGGCATGCGCTGGGCGCTGTTTTTCCTCGCGGAGTTCGCGAATCTCCTTTCCATCGCGATTCTCGTGACGACGCTCTTCTTGGGCGGCTGGCAGGGGCCGGCTTTTCTGCCGGGCATCTTCTGGTTCTTCCTCAAGGCGGTTCTCATGGTCGTCATCTTCCAATGGGTCGGCTGGACGTTCCCGCGCTTTCGCATCGACCATCAGATCGCCTTCGGCTGGAAGCTTCTCCTGCCTGCGGCGATGCTCAACGTCCTCTTGACGGGCGTCGGCATGATGCTCTGGCAGATGTTTTAGGAAGCGTTTCGGCGAAAGGAGTGAGGAACTTTGTGGGGCAAAGGATTGATCAAGGGCCTCGACGTGACATGGGGTCACTTCTGGGGCAAGAAAGAGACCGTTTCCTATCCCGAGGAAAAGATTCCGATGACCGAGCGCTTTCGCGGCGGACATCTGGCGATGGAGACGGAAAAGTGCATCTCGTGCCGCCTATGTGCGACGAGCTGTCCGAACAAGGCGCTCGACCTTCATATCGTGACGGACGAGGCGAAGAAGCGCCACATGGCGGAGTACTGGCATGACATCGGACGCTGCATCTATTGCGGGATATGCGTCGAGGTTTGCCCGACGCAGGCGATTACTTGGAACAAGAATTTTGCGATTGCGACGTACTTCAAGGAGGATTTGAAGTACGATGCGGTGGCGGAAGAAAGGGAGAAAAAGAAGGAGGGGGGCGAGCCGCATGAGTGATTTCCTGAATGCAGGCGCCTTTTATCTCTTGGCGGCCGTCACGCTCGCGGGCGCGCTCGGCGTGGTGCTCGCGAAGAAGCTCGTCCATGCAGCGCTCCTCCTGACCGTCACGTTTATCGGCGTCGCGTGCCTCTACTTTCAACTCGGCGCGGACTTCCTCGGTGCGGCACAGCTCATGATCTACGCGGGCGGCGTCGCCGTGCTCATCGTCTTGGGCGTCATGCTCACGCGCCATGCGCCGGGCGAGGAGACGAGTCCCGACAATGCGCGATGGTTCGCCGCGCCCGTCGCCGCCGCGCTCTTTTTCGCTGTCGTATTCTCGGCGGTCTATGTGACGCCGTTCGCGGAGGTCATGGAAGCGCCTGTCGGCAACTCGATTGAAAAGCTTGCCGACCTCATGCTCGGCGAGTATGCGATAACGTTCGAGCTGGCGGCGACGCTCCTTCTGGCGGCTCTCGTCGGTGCGATTGTTTTGGCAAAGGAGGAAGGACAATGAGCGTAGGACTCCTGCATTATCTCATACTGGCGGCAATCCTCTTTTCCATCGGCCTCTTTGGCCTCATCCAAAAGAGAAACCTCATCGTCGTGCTCATGAGCATCGAGCTGATGCTGAACGCGGCGAATCTCAATCTCGTCGCCTTCAATCGCTTCCTGCCGGTCGATGCGCTCGAAGGGCAGCTTCTGGCCATCTTCTCTCTGATGGTCGGTGCGGCGGAAATCGCCGTGGGGCTTGCGCTCGCGTTCCGCATCTACCATGACAGTCATACGATTTCACTCGATGCGCTGCAGCGCATGAAAGGCTAGGGGGTGGCATGATGTTTTCCTCTTTCGCCCTGCACCATGCGTGGCTCATACCGCTCCTGCCGGGAATTGCCTTCGTCCTCGCGGGCTTTCTGCGCGCCCTGGGGCGCCTTGCGGCGGCGCTCGTCGTGGCCGCAATCGCCGCGAGCTTCGCGCTCTCAGGCGGCGTGATCGCCGAGGTTCTCTCCACGCCGATCACGGTAGAAGCGCCGTATGTCGCGAAGACCGCTTGGATGACGGTCGGCAGCCTCGTCCTGGAGATGGGCGTCCTCGTCGATCCCATCACGGCGATGATGCTCTTCGTCGTCACGACGGTATCGCTTTGCGTCGCCATCTATTCCTTCGGCTACATGAAGGACGATCCCGGCATGGGGCGCTTCTTCTCGTTCATCTCGCTCTTTGTCGCGTCGATGCTCGGGCTCGTGCTCGCGTCGAACTTCCTGCAGCTCTACGTCTTCTGGGAGGGCGTCGGACTCTGTTCGTACCTTCTGATCGGTTTCTACTATCAGCGCGTATCGGCGCGGGAGGCCGCGAAGAAGGCGTTCATCACGACGCGCGTCGGCGACTTCGGTCTGCTCCTCGGCATCCTGCTCTTGCAGATTCACTTCGGCACGCTCGACTTTTTGAACCTGCGCATGCTCGTGCCGCTTGAGGTCTTGACGCTCGGCACGGTATTCTTGACCGTCGCGGGCTTCCTCCTCTTCATCGGGCCGATTGGAAAATCGGGCCAATTCCCGCTGCACGTCTGGCTGCCCGACGCGATGGAAGGCCCGACGCCCGTCTCCGCGCTCATTCATGCGGCGACGATGGTCGTCGCGGGCGTCTACCTCGTCGCGCGTTCCTATTTCATCTTCGCGGCGTCGCCCTTCCTCATGGATTTGATCGCCTGGGTCGGCGGTTTTACGGCGATCTTCGCCGCGAGCATCGCCTTGACGCAGCGCGAGATCAAGCGCATCCTCGCCTATTCGACGGTCAGCCAGCTCGGCTACATGATGCTCGCGCTCGGCGTCGGCTCGCTGACGGCCTCGATGTTCCATCTCATGACGCACGCCTTCTTCAAGGCGCTCCTGTTCCTCTCGGCTGGCGCCGTCATGCACGCGCTCGCCGACGAGGCGGACATCTTCCGCATGGGCGGGCTCTGGAAGAAGATGCCGTGGACGTTCGCCGTGATGACGATCGGCGTTCTCGCGATCTCTGGTCTGCCGCCTTTCGCGGGCTTCTTCTCGAAGGACGAGATCCTCTTTGCGGCGGCGGAAGTCTCGACGCCGCTCTACGTCCTCGCGACCGTCACAGCTTTCATGACGGCTCTCTACATGGCGCGGCTGCTCTTCGTCGCCTTCCTCGGCGACTGCCGTACGGGCACGGCGTACCACGCGCACGAAGCGGGCTGGTGGATGCGCTTGCCGCTGCTCATCCTCGCGGCGCTCGCCGTCGTCAGCGGCTTTTTGGGTCATGCGTGGGGCTTCGGCTCTTGGGTCTACTTCGGGTACGCGCACGAGGGCGCGATCGATCCGACGGTCGCCGGCGTTTCGACCGCTTTGACGCTCCTCGCGCTTGCCATCGCCTACCTCGTCTATGTGAAGAAGGTCGTTTCTGCCGATGCAATCGCAGAACGGCTCGGCATTTTCTACACGCTCAGCTATCACAAATACTACATCGACGAAATTTATGCGGGACTTCGCAAGGTTTTCGTCGACGGCTGCGGCAGGGTCTTCTACTGGATCGACATCTACATCGTCGATGGCATCGTGAACCTTCTCGCGCTCTTTGTACGCCTCTTGAGCGGCGTCCTCTCCTTCTTTGAGACGGGGCAGACGCAGTTCTATGCGACGGTCGTCATCGTCGGCGCTGTCCTGCTCGCGCTTCTGGGTGTTTACTGTGCGGGCGGCACAGCTTTCGTGGGAGGTGGCTTCTGATGGACTTTCCCGTTTTGTCGGTCATCCTGCTCACGCCTTTGGCGGCGGCGCTTCTCCTTTGCTTCTTGAACCGCGAGTCGCGCTCCGCCATCCGCATCGTGGCGGCTGCCGCCATGGCGTTTTCGTTCGCGCTTTCCGTTTGGGCGTACTTCGGCTATGACCTCGCGGCGGGCGGCATGCAGTATACGGAGCGCGTGCCGTGGATCACCGATCTCGGCGTTTCCTACGCGCTCGGCGTCGACGGCATCTCCTTGCCGCTGCTCCTTCTGACGGAGCTGATCGGCGTGTCGGCGGTCTTTTCCTCGTGGCATGTCGAGGAGCGCTCGAAGGAGTTCTTCATCCTGCTGCTCATCTTGATCGCAGGCGTCACGGGCACCTTCGTCGCCAACGATCTCTTCATCTTCCTCTTGTGCTACGAGGTCGTCGTCATTCCGATCTACATTCTCGTCATTCTCTTCGGCTCGACGAAGCGCGTGACGAAGGAATACGCGGGCATGAAGCTCACGATCTACCTGCTGCTCGGCTCGGCATTTTTGCTCGTCGGCGTCGTATGGCTCTACCTCACGGCGTTCCCCGCAGGAAGCCGCACGTTCGACATGCAGATGCTCGCGCTCGCGGCGCAAGGAGGGCACTTCAGCCCGGGCTTCCAGATCGGCGCGTTCCTCCTGCTCCTCATCGGCTTCGGCTCGCTGCTTTCCATGTTCCCGTTCCACAGCTGGTCGCCCGACGGCTACGCGGGCGCACCGACGGCGGTGTCGATGATCCATGCGGGCGTTCTGAAGAAGATCGGCGGCTACGGCCTCATCCGCATCGGGCTTCTCGTGCTGCCTTTGGGCGCGAAGTTCTGGGCGCCATTGATCGCGTTCCTCGCGATGTGCAACGTGCTCTATGCCGCTTACATCGCGCTCGTGCAGAAGGACTTGAAGTACGTCGTCGGCTACTCGTCGGTGTCGCACATGGGCTATGTGCTCTTGGGCTTCGCGGCACTGAATGTCGTCAGCGTCTCGGGCGCGGTTGCCAATATGGTGGCGCACGGCGTGATGAGCGCGCTCTTCTTCGCGATGATCGGCTTCATCTATGAAAAGACGCATCTTCGCACGGTTGACGATCTCAAAGGGCTTGCCTGCCAGATGCCGCGCCTCGCGACGGGCTTCATGCTCGCGGGCATGGCGTCCTTGGGACTGCCGGGGCTCATCGGCTTCGTGCCGGAGTTCACGATCTTCGTCGGCGTATTCGCCGAGTTCCCGATTCTCGCGGTGCTCGCCATCGCCGGCATCATCTTCACGGCGCTCTATGTGCTGCGGCTTCTCGCCAAGGTGCTCTTCGGCCCGGCGGACAAGAAGTTTGACGCGTACCGCGACATGCGCGGCGCGGAGCTTGTCCCGCTCGTGCTCTTGGGCGTCGCTCTCGTGGGCTTCGGCGTGTTCCCGCATCTCCTCCTGGGGCTGATTTCGACGGGGACGGAGCCTTTGCAGCCAATGCTTGACCAGTTGAGCCGGATCGGCTTCTTTTTAGGGGGGGACTGAGCATGGATTTTTCAGCAATCGGCATGGAGCTTGGTCTTCTTGCGCTCGCCCTGCTCTTCTTGGCGATGGGCGTGCTGCTGCCGAAGAAGGAATCGCGCACGAGTCTCGCGGCGATCTCGGTCGTCGCGCTTCTCGCGCTCTTCGCCTACGGCTTTTCCTTTTATCGGGGCGGCGAGGCGGCGTCCTTCTACGCGGGGCTTTACGTCGTGGACAATTACGCCGTCTTCTTCAAGCAGCTCTTCATTTTGAGCGCAGCGCTCGTCGTGCTCTTTTCGAGCGACTATGTCGAAAGGCTTCTGCGCTCTCGTGCGGAGTTCTATGCGATCCTCGTCTTCGCCGTGCTCGGCATGTGCGTCATGGCTTCGGCGAACGACTTCCTCACGCTTTACATCGGGCTGGAGCTTATGACGATCTCCTTCTATGTGTTCGTCGGACTCCGCCAGCGCGATGCGCTTTCGAGCGAAGCGGCGATCAAGTACCTCGTCTTGGGCGCAGCGGCGTCCGCGATCCTCTTCTTCGGCGTCAGCTTCATCTACGGCGCGGCGGGCAGCCTGCGCTTTGCAGCGGTCGTGAGCAGCCCGCAGCTCTTCACGCCGCTCGGCATCGTCGGCATGGCGCTCGTCTTTGCCGGCATCTTCTTCAAGCTGTCGATGATACCGTTCCACATGTGGGCGCCCGACGTCTACGAGGGAGCGCCCGCGCCTGTCGCCGCGCTCCTCGCCATGGGGTCGAAGGCGGCGGCTTTCGCCGTTCTCCTGCGCCTTGTCTTGGCGGTATTCCCGCCGTTGGGCGGCATGTGGCTCTCGCTTCTGGCCATTCTCGCCGCCGTTTCGATGGTCGGCGGCAATGTCATGGCGATCGTGCAGGACGATGTGAAGCGCATGCTCGCATATTCTTCCATCGCGCAGGTCGGCTACATGCTCGTCGGCGTCGTCGCGGCGGATGCGGCGGGCATGAAGGCGCTGCTCTTCTACCTCGCGCTCTATGCCTTTGCGAACATCGGCGCTTTCGCCGTGCTGACCGCCGTTGAGGCGCAGCGCGGCAAGCCCGACATGGCGAACGTCGCGGGACTCGCGAGAACTGCGCCCGTCCTCGCCGCCGTCATGACGATCTCGCTGCTCTCGATGGCGGGTATCCCGCCGACGGCGGGTTTCGCCGGGAAGCTCTACCTCTTCACGGCGGTCGTCGATCAGGGCGGCCTGTGGCTCGCCTTCGTCGGCTTCATCATGTCGATGATCTCCGTCTACTACTATCTGCTCGTCGTCAAGGCGATGTACCTCGGCGAAGGCCCGAAAGAACCCGTAAAGATCTCGGGCGCACTTCGTGCCTGTGTCCTCGTGAGCGTCGCCCTGACGCTCGCCCTCGGCGTCTATCCCGAGCCTTTGGCGAACCTCACGAACTTCGTGGCGGCGACGTTCTTTTGACGGATGGGGAGCAAACAGCCCTGCGGCTTGTGCCGCAGGGCTGTTTTGCTTGGGGACGTGCCTTTCGCGCACGCTGTCATGCACACGGTTGACAGCAATGCGTTTCCATGCTATACTCTGTTACAGTGAAGGAACAAATTTCGGGGAAAATGCCATGAGTTTTAGATTTTTCCCGTGGACAAAAGTTTCCTTGATATTACAGGGTTTGCGGACGTTTTCAGCCGATTTTGGCGACAAAAAAATCCCGCGAGGTTGCGGCGATTTGCCAAAAAGAGCGATCCGTTTAGAAAACCCGCTTCTGGGTTCAGCTGTCCCAAGGGCTGTGAGGGACGGTATTGCATGCAATCCATACCGCTTGCGGTATTGAAACTCTGCCGATAATACCCCCCCTCAAAAATGGATGCTGATTGCATGCAATCCATACCGCTTGCGGTATTGAAACTACTCTGCGAATCTGTTCATAATAAGATCTCCTTTCATTGCATGCAATCCATACCGCTTGCGGTATTGAAACAGTCGACCGACCAAAACAACGTTGTTCATTTTATTATTGCATGCAATCCATACCGCTTGCGGTGTTGAAAAAGGACAGGTTTGTGCAGAAAATCCCTAAGAGCATGAAAAGAAGCCCTGCGGCAGAGCCGCAGGGCTTCTTTTGTTATGGGTCGTGACCCAGTGTTGCATGTACAGTATGCGACATAATAAACCACCCGCTATGCGGGTAGAAGACAAACGGAAAAATTCATGCTGTGCATCACGTTGCGGATGGAGGCGGTCAAGCCTTCCTGTATTCCTTCCTGTCGTCCATCCGCTCTAGCCTCTTCATCTCCATCGTGCTTTCTATCACTAGAGAAATATTTCTTCTCATTCCGGCAGGAATCTTCCTCAATTGCACGAATATTAAAAGTGAATAAATTCCGCAAAGGAGGCTTTTTGATGGAGCTGAAAGCACTGCTTTTCGACACACGCTCGATTCAGAAGTACATCTTTTCCAGCAGCCGTCTCAAGACGCAGATTGGCGCTTCCTATCTCGTCGACCGCATCTTTGACGATGTGCTGCTTCCCGTCATCCGCGAGGTATGCGGCACGGCGGAGCTGGACGATGCGACTTGGCGCGAGGTCGCCTCGCCCGACTGGACGGCTATGCCGCAGAAGGCGCGTGTCGCCTACATCGGCGGCGGCAACGCGATGATTCTGCTGCGAGCCGATGCAGGCGAGGCTGCGGCGGAGATCGTGCGCCGCTTCTCGAAGGAACTTCTCGTGCGCTGCCCGGGGCTGCAGACGGGAGCCGCCATCGGTACGGTCGATCTCGCATCCGACGGCAGTTGGCTGTCCAAGACGGCGAACCGCACCGCGCTCGTCTTGAAGCTCAAAGAGCAGCAGAACACCGCATTTCCTCGGACGACGATTCCCTACACGGGTCTGACGCTCGCCGCCGACGGCACGGACGAGACGGCGACCTCCTACGATGCGAGCCGCAAGCGCTATATTGCAGAGAGCGAGGCCGCGAAGCTGCGCGTCGCGACGCCGCGTCCTGAGGGCGGCGCACTGCGGGCGGCCAGAGCGGAGCAGGCTCTTTTGGAGAAGCTCACGGGCGTCCTCACGGACGAGGAGAAATCGCGCTTCATGGAAAACGCAGTGTTTCCAAGCGAATTGGACAAGCTCGGGCAGAAGGAGACAGAAAATTACATCGCCGTCGTTCACATCGACGGCAACAACATGGGCAAGAAGTTCGCCGATCTCGCGACGCTTTCCGACTACAAGAATAAGTCGCAGGAGATCTGCACGGCGACGACCCGCGCCTTTGCCGAGCTTGTCCTCTCCATGAAAGAGGACAGATTCCCCTTCCTCGCGCAGAGGAAGGACGAAGAAAAGCGCCGCTATCTGCCCGTGCGCCCGCTGATCCTTGGCGGCGACGACATGACCTTCGTCTGCGCGGCGAAGGTCGCCTTCGACTGCACGGCGTTCATCATGAAGTCGCTGCTGGAAAAGGGCGTCGATACATGCGCGGGCGTCGCGATCCTGCCGACCGCCTATCCCTTCTTCCGCGGCTACGAGATCGCCGAGCAGCTTTGCGACTCGGCGAAAGGGCGCATGAGAAAGCTTGCGAACGAACGTGAAGGCCTGCGCGAGGAGGCGAGCTGCTGGCTCGACTTCCTGCGTCTGCACGGCGAGCAGGCGCCGACGCTCGCTGAGATCCGTCGCCAAGAGTACCGCGCGGCGCTCGGCAGCCTGCACTTCGGCCCGTACCGCATCGACGGCGAATCCCACTACGCTTTCGCCCGACTGCGCGAGCTCGCCGAAGGCCTCTCGAAGAGCCTGCCGAGCAGCAAGCTCAAGGATCTGCGCGCCGTCCTGCAGCACGGAGAGCATGAGGCGGGAAAATACCTCGAGCAGATTCGCCACGACGGCTACGCTCTGCCGCAGCCTGCGGGTTGGGAGGCCTACGCCGCGCATCTTTGGCAGGAGCACAGCGGCCGTATGCGAACGCCGTTTGTCGAGGCGATCGAGCTGTCGGAATTTTTGCCACCGAAGAGCGCGCATGATGGAAAGGAGGCGTCATGATGGCTCGCTACACCCTGCGCATCGAAGCGCTCTCGCCGCTTGCCCTGACCTCGGGCAAGGCGGACGTGACGCTCGACTCCACCATCGTGCATGACAGGTACGGCATCCCGCTCTTCCCGGCTAAGCGGCTTCGCGGGCTTCTCTATGAGAGCGCCATCGAGGTCGCGGAGATGGCGGAGCTTTCGGGACGCAGCTTCCTCACGCGCCGGACGGTCGCGGAGCTTTTCCGCCACGGCGAAGGTCAAGACTCTCTCGTGCGCCTCTCGCTGCACGATCTTCATCCCGAGGGCTACGGGGAACTGAGCGCGGATCTCGCCTATCTGATGGCACGTTACGAGGCGGCGCTCTCGCCGCTCGACGTCCTCGAAGAGTACACCACCGTGCGCTTCCAGACGGAGATCGACAAGGAGAGCGGCACGGCTCGCGACAATTCGCTGCACAACATGCAGGCCGCGCTCGCCGACGACCTCGTCTTCTGCGGCGAGATCACGCTGACGGGCGGCGAGGCACGCCATGCCGAAGCGCTCGCGCTCGCCTGCGCCAACCTGCGCACGGCGGGGCTCAAGCGCAACCGCGGCTTCGGCAAGATCCGCTGCACGCTTTCGGGCGGCGAGGAACTTCTCTTGGCAGCGCTCGGAAAGGATGTGGGCTGATTGAAAGAGATGCGGAAAATCCCCTTGACGATCGAGGCGCTTTCGCCGCTCGTCCTCACGGCGGGCAGCCAGGGCGCGATCCTGACGGAATCGGGCGACGCCATCAGCGGCGCGATCGTGCGCGGCATGATCGCCGCGCGCTTCATCGAGGCGCAGAACCTCGGCAGAGCCGCCCACGAGTCCGAGGCCTTCCGCCGCCTTTTCACGGGGGCGCTGAAATTCTCCGCCGCCTATCCGTCGAAAGGCGGCGAAAGCGCCATGCGCCTGCCGCTCTCGCTGCAAAAGGACAAGCTTTCCTCCGCCCTCGCCGACCTTGCAGCGTCGGACGGCACGGCACTCAAGGGCTACAAGCCGCTCAAGGGCTGCGGCATCGTGCGCGGCGCGGCGATCGAGCGCGTGGAGACGGCGAAGAACATCTCGCTCCACATGAGCCGCGACGAGGACGGCGAACGTCTCGCGGGAAAGAGCACGGAGGGCGGCATCTACAGCTACGAGTCGCTGCTTCCGGGGCAGGCGTTCTGCGGCGAAATCGTCGGCGAAGCGGCGGACATTCAAGAGCTTTTGACGAGCATCGACTGCGAAGACGGCGCTTTTCTCAGCCGGATCGGCAAGTCGCGCTCCACGCAGTACGGACTGTGCCGCATCGCGCTCGATGCGCCCGCACCGCTCGAACCCCTTGACCAATCGCTCCTTTCGAGCACTCTGCGCCTGCGCCTCGCGACGCCGCTCCTCTCGGACGCCGCATTTTCGAGGAACGCACGCGAGGTGCTTGATGAGGAAATTCTCGCACCGCTCAAAGAAAGCGCCGAATCCGACGACTTCTCCCTCGGGCGCATCTTCGCGGCTTCCGCCTCGGCGTCGAACTTCGTCGGCGTCTGGAACATGCGCCGTCCCACGCAGTTCGGGCTGGACGCAGGCTCCATCTTCGAGTTGAAGAAGGCTTCGCCGTGGACGAGCCGCGACGCGGCGGCTCTCGCCGCTCTCCTCGCCGAGGGCGCAGGCTCTCGCACGGAGGAGGGCTTCGGCAGGCTCGCCCTGTGGACGGTCGACGCGCCGACGCTCTTTGAAACGACGCAGGAAAGACCCGAGCGCCGCCCCGTCAAGAGCGAACGCGCGCGCGCCATCGTCCGCGCCGTCCTGCGCCGGCGCATCGCTCAAAGCGTGCGCCTCGCGGCGTACAAGGACGCCGCTGCCCTCACGGGAAAGCTCGCGGGCATGACCCACGCTTTCGCGCGTCTTGAAGCGATGCTCGGGCCGCGCGAAAACCTCGAAGGCGCACCGGCGCGTTTTCGCGCGAAGTTCGCCGCCGAGGTCGGCGCAAAGCGCACGCCGCTCGCCCGCCATCTCGAAGGCGTGAAGCTCGGCGCGGCGGAGCTGCGCGACATCCTCCGAGGTGAGCGTCCTGAACTTTCTCCCTACGCTTCGCTTGACCTTTCGGCGGAAGTGCCGCAAGAGCTTGCCGAAGATGCAGGCTTTTCGCGTCCCGCGCTGAAGGACGATGGGGAAATCTTCTACGATTACTGGCTCTGGTTCTTCCGCCACGCGCGAAAGAGAGCCGTGCAGCAGCGAAAGGAGGTGGCTGACTGATGGCAGAAGCAAGCGTTTTGGCAAACGGCCAGATGGCGTGCATCACGAAGAAGATCCTCCTCGAAGGCACGCTCTCGCTCGACTCCCCGCTGCTCATCGGCACGGGGCTGACGGCTCGCGAGGCCCGGCAGGAAACCGACACGCAGGTTTTGAAAGATAAAAAGGAACGCCCCTTCATTCCCGGCACATCGCTCGCGGGCGTGCTGCGCACGCTGCTCGAAGATGAAGAGGCGGCGCTCCTCTTCGGCTCGGCAGAGCGCGGCGAGAAAGTAGGCGGCGCACAGAGCGCCATCGACGTCGAGGACGTGCTCCTCGAAGATGCCGCCATCGTCGTGCGCGACGGTGTGGGAATCGCGGACTTCGCACGCACGAGTCTTGCAGGGCGCAAGTACAACTACGAAGCCGTCGAGCGCGGCGCGAAGGGGCGGCTGCGCATGACTGTCACCGTGCGCCGCGCCCATGCGGAAAAGGGGCTGGAAGAAGCGGTGCAGACGCTCGCCGACCGCCTCGCCGCAGGCGTGCGCCTCGGTGCGCTGACCGCCAAGGGATTCGGCAAGGTCTCGGCGGCGGACGTCCGCATTTCCACCTACGATTTCAGCGACTTCGACGACGTGCGCCGCTGGCTCTTCCGCGAGGACGCCAAATGCATCGCCCACGGCAGCAAAGCGGCGGGCAAAAAGCGTGCGGGCGTCTTCTCCGTCGACGCCGCCTTTGCCATCCGCCGCTCGCTCATCGTGCGCGAAAACGACGTCGATGAAAAAGCGGCCGAACGCAAGGTCAAGTCGCAGCAGAAGAAGAGCGGCGCGGATTTCCTCATTCCGGGCACGAGCATCAAGGGCGCTCTTCGCCACCGCGCCCTCGAAATCCTGACGATTCTCAAGAAGCCCGCCGCCGCGCTTGACAGCCTCATGGGCTGCAGCACGGACGCGCGGCGGCAGAAGAGCCGCTTCCTCGTCGACGAGGCCTACTTCCGAAAGGGCGTCAAGCCTCAAGCGCACGCGCGAAACCGCCTCGACTGCTTCACGGGCGGCACGGTCGACAGCGTCCTCTTCACCGATGAACCTGTCTGGCAGGAGAAGCCGGGCGAGGCGACGCTCCGTCTCCACTACGAAATCGAGAACTATGCGCCGTGGGAGGCGGGACTCGCCCTCTACCTGCTGCGCGACCTCTGGCAGGGCGCGATCCCCCTCGGCGGCGAAAGCTCCGTTGGGCGCGGACTCTTGGAAGGCGTGGCGGCGACCGTCTCGTTCGATGATGAGGTTCTTGAAATCGGCGCGGCGGGCGCGGTGGAAAAAGCAGCTGCAGAAAAGCTCGAAGCCTTCGCCAAAGCTCTGCGCGACATGGAAGAGGAGGCGAAAGAAGCATGAAGAACACGGATTTCAGCGCTCCGCTCAAGATCGTCGGCCTCTCCTCCGAAAAGACGGCGGGGCTTTGCGTCGACCTTTCCGAGCAGGCGCTCGAAGAAGCGCTCAGAACGCACATGAAGGAGGACGCGCTTCTCATCGTCTGGCAATTTCATCGCATTGTCTGGGGGCGTTGGCAGGCGGGAGCGATCCATCTCGCCGACGACAGCGCACTCGACACCTCGCTCATCGGGGAGATGCGCGCCTTCAACGAGACGGAGGAACTGCATCTTGTGAAAAAGCGCGGCAAGTTCCGCGGCCGCTACATCTTTGACAAGGACGGCGAAGGCACGGAAGCCGTCGACAGCGCCGCGCCGCTCTGGGGCGAGCGCACGGCGTGCGCGGACGGCTATGTGACGCTCGCCGATGCGGGGCGCGGCCTCTCTCTGACCGTTCCCACTGAGAAAGAGGGGGAGCGCTTCGCTCTCGTCACGCGCTGCTACATCGGCTACGATCCCGAGACGCAGCAGGCGGGCTACGAGGATATGCGCTACAAGACGGTCGTTCCGCTGGAGGAGGGATAACGATGGCAGACGATTGGAGAGAAAAACTTGCCAAAGGATTCGGCAGGGATGTCCCAGAGGAAAAAGAGGAAAAGAAGGACTGGGGCGCCGCCTATGAGAAGGCGGAAAGCCGCCGCCCGAGACGCGGTGGCGAAAGGCGCGGCGGCTATGGCGGCGGACGCGGAAACCAAGGCAGCAGCCGTGGCGGGCGCGGCTACGGCGGGCAGGGCGGCGGCTATCGCGGGCAAGGCGGCTACGGCGGGCAGGGCGGTTATCGCGGACAGGGCGGCTATCGTGGGCAGGGCGGTTATCGCGGACAGGGCGGCGGCGCATCGCCGCGCCCCAAGACGACGGAGCCTGCGAGCGCACCCTACAATTTCGTGTCGCTGCCCGAAGCCATCGTGCCCGCGCCGCTCGACCAAGGACTCGACTGGCACAAGATGGATGAGGATAAACGACTCACGCGCTACCGCGACTATGTATGCGCCGACGGCGCGAAGAGCGGACGCATCGAGCTTTCCCTTGAGACACTGACTCCGCTCTTCATCGGCAGCGGCAGCAGCGGCGATACGAACGAATTCTTCTCGCCGACGGGCGAGCCGATCGTGCCGGGCAGCACGCTGCGCGGCTTCATCAAGCACATGGTGCGCATGGTATCGGGCGGCGCGATGCGCCCGGGCGCGGAATTCACCGAGCGCCACCTGTACTCGCGCGCGCTCGCCGACAGCCTCGCCAGCTTCCGCGACTACTACAAGGAGCGCATGGTGGAAAACATCACCGTCTCGAAAACGACCGATGACGGCAAGACCATCGAGGTCGCAAAATCCGTTTCCAAGGCGAATGCGGGATTCCTCATCGCCGTGCAGGGTAAATACTACGTTTGCCCCGCCGACAAGGAGAGCCTGAAGATTCCGCGCGGCGAAGAGCAGAACCGCGCCGAGATTCGCTGGCATCACAAGGAGCAGAGCGCCGACGTCATCACGGGACGCTCGCCGCAGAAGAAGTACATCTACTTCCGCATAAGCAAGGCAGATTGGAGCAAGGAGCGCCGCCTGCCCGTGCCCGAAAGCGTCCTCAAAGGCTACCGCGAGGACAAGAGCCGCGGACGCTTCGACCTCCTCGCCAACGGACTCAAGCGCAGGGAAGCGGCAGGCTTCACGCACGATGCCGAAATCAGCTTCTGCGCTCCATGCTTCTACATGGCGGAAGACGGCGTCGTGCAGCATTTCGGTCACGGGCGCTACTACCGCATCCCCTACGAGAAATCCATCGCCGACCATGTGCCTGCGGCGCTTCAAAAGGATACGATCGACTTCGCCGACGCCATCTTTGGCTGCAAGGCGCTTTGGGCGGGGCGCGTCATCTTCGAAGACGCCGTGCTCCAAGGCACGGCCAATCAGCTCGCGCCGTCGCGCTCCCATCCGCTGATGACGCCGAACCCCACATCCTTCCAGCTCTATCTGAAACAGACAGGAAAAGAGCCGCAGCACTGGGACAGTGATGCGCCGATCCGCGGCTACAAGCTCTACTGGCATCAGAAGGCGAGCGCCGACTCATGGCGGCTCGACCCCGAGCGTGACAAGGTCGTCAAGGGCACGCAGGAAATCCGTCCGATCGCCGCCGGCGCACATTTTTCCGGCTCTATCCGCTTTAAGAACCTGCGCCCCGAAGAACTCGGCGCTCTGCTCGAAGTCTTCTCCCTCGGCGCGGACGGCGAGGATATATGCTTCAAGCTCGGGCAGGGAAAATCCCTCGGCCTCGGCTCGGTGCGCCTCAAGGCGCGTCTCCTGCTCGAAGACACCAAAGAGCAGTTCGCGGGACTCTTCACGGACGGCGCATGGCGCGAAAGCCTAGAAGAGAGTACAGGCGAAGAATGCCTCGCCGCCTTCCGCCGGTGGCGCGAAGAGCATCTGGGCGAAGGGAAGGAAGCCTTCGAGAAGAGCATGAAGGAGCTTCGCTGCCTGCTCGACTGGAACAAGACGAGCCTTCCCAAGTGGCAGGAAAAGACCGCGATGATGCGCATCGGCGACAGGAGCGACACGCGCTTCAAGGATCGCGTGATCTTGAAGAGCGCACTCGACTTCGCACGCTGAGGAGGCAAGAAAGGGCTGCCGTACATTGAATCGTGTGCGGCAGCTTTTTCGTACACAAAAAGCATGGTCATGTATGCGGTTGTACACGGTTGACAACGGACATATTTCTATGCTATACTTTGTTACAGTGAAGGGAAGGATTTCGGGAAAAATGCCATGAGTTTTAGATTTTTCCCGTGGACAAAAGTTTCCTTGGTATCACAGGGTTTGCGGACGTTTTCAGCCGATTTTGGCGACAAAAAAATCCCGCGGGGTTGCGGCGATTTGCCAAAAAGAGCGATCCGTTTAGAAAACCCGCTTCTGGGTTCAGCTGTCCCAAGGGCTGTGAGGGACGGTATTGCATGCAATCCATACCGCTTGCGGTATTGAAACAGCTTGAAGTAGTGTGTGCCGGACATGCTGTAGTGATTGCATGCAATCCATACCGCTTGCGGTATTGAAACTGCCCCTTATTGAATTTCTTCAACTCAAGGTCGTGCAATTGCATGCAATCCATACCGCTTGCGGTATTGAAACGCCTCCGCTTTCGCGGATTCTTTGTGCCCGTCCCATTGCATGCAATCCATACCGCTTGCGGTGTTGAAACAAAAGGAGAGAGTCTTGCGACTCTCTCCTTTTGCTGTGCCGGCTTTTCTATGCAATATATACAAAAAAAGCCGCGCAAGTGTCGAATGACGCCTGCGCGGCTTTCTGTATTTCGTTGACGATGTTTCCGTCCCCGTAAATCAAATAAACACGGGGAGAGAATCAGTGGCTGGCCTACCTCCCCCGTGTTTGGTGAAACACGGCAGAATAGGCGTGTAGATCTTGATTGTCTACTTGCCGCAAACATAGTATAGCACATTGTCGACAGAATTGCACGAAATAAATCGAAAATCGGAAAAAAGAATCTTCTAATCTTCAAAAATGCGCTGTTTCAAGAACTTCTCCCGCCAAAGAAAAGCCCTGCCGGATGCGGCGGATCCGGCAGGGCTTCGAGAACAAGGTGATCTATTTGCGCATCTGCAGGGCTGCGGTGCGGTAGCGGTAGAGCAGTCCCAAGAGCATGAGGATGCCGAAGGTCGTGAAGGCGGACAAAACGGCAGAATCCGTCAGTTGATACGTCACGGCGAGAGGAATGGCGATGATGAGCGATACCGCCGTCAATTCCATGTCGTCAAGGAAGAGGATAGCAAGTAAGATAACGAGAACTGCGGCCAATATGCCCATTTTCTACATCTCCTTTCCGATAGAGAAGAATGGATGAATACAGCGCTTGCACGCTTCTTTTCTTCTTTATCGAAACTTTCAAGGAGAAAATTAAGGCTTTTCGCCCATTTTATTCTCAGAAGCGTCTTTTTTTGCTGCTTCCTTCTCTTTTTTCTCCTGTTCCTTCTTTTCGCGCTCCTTGACGATCTTGTCGTAGGCTGCGGCATCGACTTCCTGCATGTACTCATCGGGAATGTCGCTTGCATTCGGCGCTTGCTTCCAATATTCCTTATAGGCAGCGAGTGCCGCTTCCTTCTCGCCCATCTCGTTGTAGATTTCGCCGCGCATCTTGTAGATGTAGGGATTCTTTGCGTCGATCTCCTGCGATTTTTCGAGGTCAGCGAGGGCTTTTTCGCGCTCGCCCATCATGCGATAGACGTCGGCGCGGTTGAGGAAGTTGTAGATGTTCGTCGCGTCAAGCTCTACGGCATGATTGGAGTCGGCGAGCGCGGCTTCGTAGTCGCCGGCGACGGCCTTGGCCCTGCCGCGGATCGCGTAGTTCTCCGCGATGTTGTCGGGATTTTTCGCGGCGAAGGCGCGCTCCATGAGAAAGAGCGCTTCCTTCGCCATGCCGTTGTCGCTGTAGCGGTCGGCGTTGTAGCGCAGCTGCTTGACGTAGTCGCCCTTGGCGTTGAGCGCATTCTCGCGAATCTTCTGCCACGCGTCCGTGCGCTTCTTTTCCTCGGCGGCGACCTTTTCACGCATTTCCTTGTCCTTGCTGCTCGCATAGGCATTGCGCACGAGTTCTTCGAGGCGCTCTTCCGCATGATTGCGCATGACGAATTTCTTGAGCTTTTCGTAGACGCGGCTGTCGTCGAGGTAGGAGATGCGTGCGCCGGGCGCGGCGGAAAAGTGCCAGCCGTCGAAGGAGGCGTGGTCGTGGAAGGCCTTGGCGATGCCGCCCGCGATGAGATAGGCGTTCTCCGTCGTGTTGTTGTAGTCGGCATCCCAGTCGGCCGAGAGGAGCTTTTCACCGTCGATGAGGACATCCGTGCCGTTTTCGACGGTCACATGCCCCATGCCGTAATTCGTCATCATGGCGGCGAGGCGCTCGACGCGCTCCTGCATGGCGGGATGGTCGTTGTAGTTCGGTGCGTTGGGATTCTCGAAGGGGTCTTGGTACTCGCTGATGTCCTGCGTCTCGTATGTCAGGTAGTAGGCCATGCGTGCCATGGCGGCCGCACCGCCGCCGGGGTTGAAGCCCGCCGTCGTCATGAGGTGGAAGCCTCCCTCGTCCGCCTCAAGCTCGCTCGGCAGTGTCACGTCCTTGGCGATGGCGTAGCCGACGACGGCATTGAGCTTCTGCCAGTCGAGGTTGTCCGCCGCCGAGCCGATGGCGATTCCCGCATACGATTCGGCGACGGCCTTGGCATAGTTCTTCGCGCTGTGCTGGCGAAGGCCGTGCGTCATCTCGTGGCCGAGGACAGCGGCGAGCTCGTCCTCATCGTGGTGCAGCGCACGCACGAGGCCGCGGTTCACCGTGATGTAGTCGGTCGGATAGCAGGCGGCATTGAAGGCGTCACCTGCGGTCACGCGCCACAGGAAGGGCAGGGAGTTGATAGAGAGCGCGTATTCGCCGTGCTCTGTGATCTGGCCGAGCACGCGGTCGACGACCTCGCGGTCAAGCGCGTCCTTGTCCTCGCCGTTTTCCTCCATGTCCTGCTTGAGGCCGCTGATCTGATAGTCGACGTTGTTGCCGATGGCGAGCATTTCCTTGAGCGTGCCCTGGTAGGCGAGGAAGCCGCCGATGGCGGACATGCCGATCATCACGGGGTTGAGCGCCGCCGCCTCGGCGGTTGCCGCAAGGGGAAGGGGCAGCGCAAGCGGCGCGGCGGCCACGAGGCTGGTGAGGATGGCGGCGCAGAGCTTTTTCCCGATCTTCATGGTTGATTCCTCCTCAGAAAGTTGCTTCATTCAACATTTTCTTGACGAAGCGACGATTTTTCGCTGTCGCAGGCCATCTGAGATCTGCCGGATCGGCGCTGCATTTATCAGGGATTCCTTAACTTTCCTATATAACAAAGGAGCAGCCACCCGAAGATGACTGCTTGATAAGCGAATGGTGCTCGGTACTGGATTCGAACCAGTGACCCCCACAATGTCAATGTGATACTCTAACCAACTGAGCTAACCGAGCGTATGTTGTGCAGGCGTGTGCCTGCGAACAAAATGTATTATACAGAAAGCCGAAGAAAAATGCAAGCGTTTTTTTAGGGAAATTATTTCATGGGAAGATTGCAGACAAGTCCCCCTCACTTCACGTCGACTTGGCACATCTTCATCGCACGCAGTGCGTCCTCGTGGCTCTCAACCGTCACGCCCGCGCAGCAGGAGGCGTCGACCGATATGCGCTTTTCGGGATAAAAGGCCTTGAGCAGGAGGGCGTTGGAAATGACGCATATATCGGTGCAAAGGCCGACAAGCTCGATCTCGTCATAGTCTGCGAGCACGGCGGGCAGTTCTGTCGAGCCGAAAGTGGGCTTCTCGATGACGGCAGCCGCCTCCTGGACGAACGGCTGCAGGGATGCGGCGATCTCCCAGCCTTTCGTGCCGCGAATGCAATGCGGCACGGGAAGCCGCTTTCCCTCCTGCGTCGCCAGATAGTCCTCGCCGTGCGTGTCCATCGTAAAGACGAGCGCCGTCCCCGCCGCACGCGCTGCCGCCAGCTTCGCCTCCATGCGCGGCAGCATCGCCTGCGCCTCCTTCGTCCCCAATGCACCGTCGATAAAATCCTTCTGCATATCGACGACGACAATCGCTTTTTTCATAATGGTTTTGCCTCCTTCGCTTGATGGAGCATCTTTATGCGCTGTCTCATCTTTATCATAACCACAAAACGTGCCCTTTGCAAGCTGCTAGGAAAATTTATACGGCGGCTTGGCCTCAAAGCAAAAGAACCGTCTCATACATCGAATCTGATGCGTGAGGCGGTCCTTTTTTTCTCGCTGTATGCTATAATAGGGAAAACAATCACGACAGGAGGCTTTTTCTTGCATTTCCAGCGAGTCTTTTCCCTCTGCGTCCTCGTCTTTCTGCTTCTCACAGCGAAGGCGGGGGCGGCGGAAAATATACAGATCACAGCGGCCTCGGCAATTCTTATCGAGGCTTCGACGGGGCGCGTGCTCTATGAGAAGGCGGCGGATGTGCCGCGTTTTCCTGCGAGTACGACGAAGATGATGACATGCGTGCTCGCCATCGAGGAGGGGGATCTCTCGTCCATCCTCACCGTGAGCCGCACGGCGGCAGAAACGGAAGATACGGAGGTCGGCGCAGGCGATCGCTTCGTCCTCGCGGAGCTCGTCGCCGAGATGATGCTGCGCTCGGACAACGGCGCCGCTGTCGCCATTGCCGAAGACCTTGCAGGTTCTGTCGGCAGCTTCGCCGCACACATGAACGAGAAGGCGAAGGCCATCGGCGCGAAGGACACGCACTTCGTCAATCCGAACGGCCTGCCCAATCCGGCGCATGTCTCGACGGCGCACGACATCGCCCGCATTGCCGCCTACGGCATGAAGAATCCGAAGTTTCGCTCCTTCGTCGGCGCGAAGGAGCGTGAGATCACATGGGTCACGCCCGAGAAGAAACGCGCCTTGATGGCGAACACGAACCGCCTGCTCTCGACGTACGAGGGCGCGACGGGCATCAAGACGGGCTACACGAATGCGGCGGGAGGCTGCCTCGCGGCTTCGGCGCGGCGCGGCGGCGTCGAACTGATCGCCGTCGTCCTCGGCGCGGTGGACGAAGAGGCGCGCTTTACCGACGCGGCAAAGCTCTTGGACATGGGCTTTCGCCGCGTGAAGGCAGCGCCCGCCTATACGAAGACAGATCTCGCGCGGAGGGTCTGGGTCAAGGGCGGCAAGGAAGGCCGTCTCACCGTCTATCCGACGGAGGATTTGCGCCTGCCGCTCGTCGACGGCGAGGCCGAGGAAAACTATCGCCTGACCTACGACCTGCCGCGCGTCATCGCCGCCGGCGTCAAGGAGGGCGATCGCGTCGGCGATCTCGTCGTCTCCCACGGCGGCAAGGAGCTTACGCGCATCCCGCTGCGCGCAGAAAAGAGCGTCGGCAGAGGGCTGAGCATCGAGGGGCTTTGGGCGTATGTCCTCGGGCTGTTTGCGTAAGTTACAATATGGGCGTGGCTCTTGCCAAGGATTTCAAGATGCTCTTCTTCTCCTCGCGCGACAGCCCGGACAGGCGCTCCATGCCATCCTTCCACTTCTCGGCCAGAACACGCATCGTTTTGGGCATTTCCTCCTCCGACAGCGAGTCTACAGATTCGCCGAGTTCCTGAGCGTCCTTGTCCCAGTTCTTGCCGTCGACAAAGGTCAGGCGATCCGCTTTGGCAGCAAGTCCCATGAAATATAAGGTGAGATTCTTTTTTTCCTTGAGCATAGATTGAATCGTTGCCCGAAAGGGCGCATCCTTATACTGCCCCTTCTGCGCCTCTATGGCGGCAATATCCCAGCAGATTATGCACCCCGGGTAAACTTCAGAGCGGATATGGTCGCCATCTCTCTCATTCAGGCGTTCTTCCACGCCCGCCTGCTTCCAAGCGGCAAACATTTCCTCGGCAGATTCGTCACCATCACGAAAAGCCAAACGCATCCATTTCGCATAATGCATCAAGCCGTAGATGTTCACGCTGCCTTCAAGCATCTTCTGCAAAAGCTCACTAAATGACACTTCCTCGCCAAGTCCGACAGACCGGGCAAGGAAATGTCTCGCTTCTTCATATTCGCCTCGCCAATATTCCAGTGCGGTACGGTACTGCGCATGGCGCCTCTTATCCCACTCTTGAGAAAATTGTTCAAAAGCGCGATCCGACACCTTGCCCCATTCCTTAGAATATACCGCGCCTTGCTGCAGCAAAAGGCTATATACTTGCACCTTGGACGACAATACTTTGCCAAGGCGATCAGACTGCCGATCCTCTCGCTTTTTCGCCAGTGGATGGATATAAGGAAGGATCGCCAATATTTTTGTCAGATCCGCTTCCAACTCCCCCAGTTTGCTCAAAGCTTCTTCGGAGGAATACGTATTTTTCAAGTGCTCGATCTCACGAAGCCGATAGTCCGTGCATATTCCGGCAGATTCCAACGGCAAGGGCATCTGACTGAGGATCTTGTTGCAAAGCTCGATCTCGCGCTGCGAGGCTGCTGTATCGCCTTGATGCGTATGACGCGTCAAATCGTAGAAATGCTTGTCGAAATAGAACATATCGGACGCGCAATCAATTTCCTGCAGGAACGGAAACAAGTCATGCTCCAAGCGCTCCGACAGGCGCTTCGCCTGCACAGATTGGCGCAACTCAATCAACGTGCCCATGGTCTGCATCAGAATGTCATACTGCAATTTACGACCTTTTTCACTCATCGCTTTCAGGTTTGCCGCCAGCAAATCGTGAAATTTCTTGCAATCCGCCTCACTGCGTCCTTCCTCATAAATGAGATACCACGAATAAATGGCGTCAGCAATGCGATTCTCAATGAAGAGCCGCCGCACTTGCTCCATCGCATCGTCCTCAATGACGAGGATGTTGTTTTTTTGTTCTCTGATGTATTCGCGCGCAACCGCATCGAGCTTTTGCCGCCCGCCGCGCACCGCCGTGCAGACGAGATCAGCGAGCATCAGACGATGCAGCTTCCTCGCGCTTCCTTCCTTTATATCGATCGGTTGCAGACGCTTTTGCGCTACCCGTGAGATCCGGCTTTTACCCAGTGCCATGCGTTCCTCTATGCGGCGCTTATACTCCTCCTGAGCGATCATCTTCTTTTGATCGCTCAATTCCTTTTCGGACATCGCCTTGCGCCACGCATAGAGGACATGCAGCTGAACATCGTCCTCCGTCTGAGCCAACAGTTCCATGGCAAGCTTCACGACACCGTCGGCAAGGATGTTCAAATACGTGCGGTCGCTGTTGACGATGTCATAGTACCGTCCCTCGCCGAAAACAACAGGCTTCATGCCGCGGTCAAACATCGCCCGCACCATGTCTTCGATGAAATCCCCGAGATTGGCGCGACGGTACTCTTCCATCCCGTGAAACGGCTCGATGGAGATCGGCGCGTACGTCTCCTTGCTTGCTCGCACCTCTTGAAACAGCGCAAACGCTTCCGCCTCGGACAGCGGCTTTTCCGTCCAATAGCCGGCGACGATCGAAGCCCGTCCTGTATTCGGCGTTCCCTGCGGCTCAAAGCTGCCGCTCTCATCAAGGTAAAGATAGTAGTTCTTCATTCCTTTTCCCCCAATCTTAGATTATCTATGCGCGCAATGCAATCGCCGAGCAGACGGGCCATATCTCTTCGGTTCATTTTGCGCTCCTCCTGCTTCTTTTTATTTCCCGTGCTCTTGATATTTCCAGCGTGGTTGATACCGTTGCGCGCCCGGCGAATTCTGCGATAATCGGCAACGAGCGCCAAGACGTCCTCCATCGCATAATCCGTCCGCAATATATCCTCGTCCAGCAATACTTTGAACTCTGCTGCACGCTCCTCCGGCGTTTCGCTCTTTTTAGGCAGAGCCTTTTTGCTCAAATCCTGCCCCAGTCCATAGATTTCACACGCACCATCTGTGCGCATACCCCGCAAAGTGTTGCAGGTATTTTCCATGCCTGCTTTATCGTGAAGGACTTTTTCAAAGTCCTTCCAACCGGCTTGATCCGGTGGTGGATATTTCATGATCTCTTCATAAAGCTTCTTGAGTTCTGGCAGCTTTTCAATATATTCTTTTATATTCTCCGCAGTGCCCATCTTCTCGATATTTTCCCGCTGATCCAACAGCATTTGTAAGACTTCTCTTCCCTTGGCAGGAATTCGTTCTTCCAGTTCTGCCAGAGGATTTTCCCGCTTCTCTTTGATGTTTTGCACGGCAGCTCTGAGTTTTTTCAGGCAATACGTTTGTTTTTCCCTCAAATATAGAGCCTTCGAGCAGAAATCCAACACTGTCTTCTGCCATGCAGGATTTACATCATCGACCATCCTCGCTTGCATCATCTCACGCCAGACGGGGTAGAATACACGCTTTTCCTCGAGATAGATCGGCATCCATTCCACATAGAGCGTCATTGCTTGCTGTATGAAACCATTCTTCAGGCACCAGCGGATCATCTCGTAGTAAAGTGCCGCCTCTTCGCCCTCTGCATACTTCAAGATGTCCTCGTAGGCTTTTTTGATCGTGTCGAGCATCAACGAGAACGCCTTTTCCTTCAGGCTGTCCGCTGCAATGTTGTGCTGCGAGAATTCATCGAGAGCATGCTTCAAATCCGCAAGGACGGATTTTATCGCATCAACTTGGCAAATCTGCATGACATCGGAGTAGCGGTGCATGGCATGCAGCAGTTTCTTGAGAGGCTCGGAAAGCTCGTATGCCCCGCTCGCATTGTTTTCATAATCGTAGTCAAAATACTCTTCCAGTGTGAGCGAGCTTCCATATTTGACGAAGGCATCGGCTCCGGCGATGAGCTGTGACAAGGATGTCAGTGCTGTGATATTGAACAGGCGGTTCGGTATATTCGCAGCTTTTTGATAATCGGAATAGAGAATTTTTTCCACCTTCATACCGTCATGCTGCAAAAGGTGTATGATTTGGCTCAAGACCATATCCGCGGCGCGTATGCCCCCCGTCACATCGACGTATAGTCGGCAATCCGACCAACAATGTCCCGCGTCGTTCATCTCCTTCTTGATTCGTTCCGCCGCATGAATCGCCTGCCTGACGCATTCCCGATCAAGCTTCTCCGTCGGATATTCAAAATCGATAAAACGAAAGGCTGCCTTTTGTAAGGCAGGGCAGCGCTCCGTCATAAAGCTCTGGAAAAAATCAACTTGATTCTTATACGGCGGACGCTTTTCCGCTTCTCCAAAAACTTTGACTTCAAAATGCGGTGTCCGCTCATCGTTCGTTGAGAAGCCGTAAATGTAGTCAATCTTTTCCCCCTTCTCCTGCAGCATCTTTGCCATGCTGTAGGCAGGTGCCTCATTGGTAAGACTGCCCGTGACATAGCCCTTTTCAATTTTTCCATCCATACAACAATCGTATGCCTGCGCTTCTTTTACATCTCCATAAATCGCAGTAAAGAATGTGATAAAGATATTGACGCTCTTCCCCATGGTCATTCTCCCTTCTATTCATCTTAAATTATAGGTTAATTATACTCTCCTCATCTTACGTTTTCCAGAGCTTCGTTATATAATGTGAAAGAATACTTTCGTCTGCACTAGCAGCCGCTGACATCCAGGAGACCTCACCATGAAAATCCAGCCGCAGCCGCGCCGTTTGGGCGCATTCCTTTCCTTTTGCTTTCTCATTGCCCTCGCGCTCTACGGGCTTTTCCACCTGCCGGGCGGTGAGGGGGACGATCCGCCGACATGCAAGGCACAGATTCTCGCCGTCGAGGAGAGCGCGAACGATATGGAGAAGTTCGCGCCGGGCAGCGAGAAATATTATGTGACGATCCGCCTCGAATCCGGCCCCAACGAGGGCGAGGAGGCGCGCATCGTCCACCGCACGCTCAACAATCCGGCCTTTGACATCCATCCGAAGGAGGGCGAGAACATCCTCGTGCGCGAGGAACACGGCTCCTACGCCATCGTCGACTATGACCGCCTGCCCGGCGTGCTGTGGCTGCTCTTCGGCTTCGCGCTCGTCCTCATCCTCTTCGGCGGCGTGACGGGGCTCAAGGCTCTTCTCGTGCTGCTCTTCGCCGTCTTCCTGATCGCCAAGGGGCTCATATCGCTGATCCTCTTCTCGCCGACGCACATCCTCTTGTGGACGTTCCTCATCGGCTCTCTCATCACGCTCAGCACCCAGCTCGTCGTCAACGGCTGCAATATGAAGTCGGCGGGCGCGATCGTCGGCACGATCGGCGGCATCTGCGTCGCAGGTCTGCTCGCTCTCCTCGCGATCCACTTCACCTATCTGACGGGCATCGCTGAGGAGCACGCGGGCATGCTCAAGGTATTGTATCTGAAGGATGTCGATTTTCGCGAACTGCTCTTTTCGGGCATCGTCCTCGGCGCACTCGGCGCGGTCATGGATGTCGCCGTCTCCATCGCGTCCGCGCAGTGCGAGATGAAGAACCTCGCGCCCAAGACATCGTTCACCGTGCTCGTCGCTTCGGGACTCGCCGTCGGTCGCGACGTCATGGGCACGATGGCGAACACGCTTGTGCTCGCCTACATCGGCGGCGCACTGCCTTTGATGCTGCTGCTCTTCTCGCAGCCAAACCTCTCCTTCGTGCACGTCGCAAACCTTGACATGATCGCAACCGAGATCGTGCGCTCGCTCATCGGCAGCATTGGACTGCTCTTCGCCATTCCCATCACGGCGTATGCGACGGCGTTCCTCGTGACGCGGCCTACGCCGAAAGAGCGTCTGCACAGGAGAATGCCGCAGGAACATCCGCAAGAGTAAGGAGGTATCCCATGGACTTCCCTTTGACCCAAAGACAGCAGGAGATCATTCGCTTCTACCATCTCAATCCGTTCATCGAATACCTGCATGCCGCCGTCGTGCCGAAGGCAGACGGCACGGTCGAGCTTCGTCTGATGATCGAGCCCGAGCATACGAACCTCTACAACATCGTGCACGGCGGCGTTCTGATGACGCTCGCCGACACGGCGATGGGCGCGGCCGCGCTCGCGCGAAACAAGAAGGTCGTGACGATGTCGCTTTCGATGGACTTCATGCACGCCGTGCCGCTGGCCAAGACGATCATCGCGACGGGCATCTGTCTGCACGATGGCAAGCACGCGATGACCTTGGAGAGCGAGATCAAGGATGAGGACGGCAAGATCTACGCCAAGGGACACGGCACGTTCTACGTGCTCGGCAAGTTCCTTGAAGACGAGGAGTAGCGCTGCGCTTTTAAGGAGTCTCGCCACTTTGCCGATAACAAGACAAAGGGATTTTTGCCCAAGGAAGCAGACGCATACCCAAGGAGGGGACACGATGTTTGAATGGGTTGGCAAGATCAGCGACTACACGGCGACGTGGAGGCTGAAGAAGGAAGCGAACTGGCGCATCAAGACCGGACAGTCAATCTCGCTCACGGACAGCAAGAAGGACTTTGCGGAGGAGGCGCGTCAAAAGAAGCCGCAGACCGTCGGCACGCTCGCCAAGGTCACGGATGCGACGCGGCTCGCCATCATCTCGCAGAAAGCGCGCGGCGGCAAGAAACTCACGCCCGAGGAGCTTCGCCTCTTGAGGGAAAATGACGAGGCGCTCTACCAGAAGGCGAAGAAAGCGGACGACGCACGCGAGGAACTGAAGGCTGCCTTGAAGCGTGCCAAGACGAAAGAAGCTGCACGCCGCATCCTCATGGACGCGCAGCTCAAGGTCGCGATCGAGGCGATGGAGGCTGCAAAGAGCGGCGCAGGAAGCCTGCCCGCCGCCTCTGCGAGCGGTGCGGGCGGTGTATCGTCGGCTGAAGCCGGCAGAGCCGCCGCCAACGACTCTGCCGCCGCGCCCGAAGGAGGAGCGTCGGGCTTTAGCGACGGAGCTGCCCCCGCCCTGGCCGGTGCAGGCGAGGCAGCGGCAGCAAAGGCCGCTCCTGCTGCACAGGCAGGGCAGGAGGTGCAAGGCGGCGCGGCGAGCACAAACGGCAGTGCGGCGAGTGCGAACGGCGGCGCGGCGAGCACAAACGGCAGTGCAGAAGGCGCACAGAATGGTGCGGCGGAAAAGGGCGCGGCGCACGACGGTAAGGCGCATGATGCCGGCGAGAAGAAGCCGTCGTTTCTCGAAGAGCGCGTCGCCCAGCTCAAGGCAAGCTACAGCCGCGCGATGGACGAGCTGGAAAACGCGAAAAATGCGAAATTCGACCTCGACGACACCTACATCATCGTCCTTCGCGCACTCGCCGACGAATGGCGCGAATTCACTTCCTCGAAGGCGTGGGAGAAGCTTCCCGAGAATGAGCGCGAGGCGAAGCTGCGCGGCAAGCACGGCGCAGCGGGCGACTACGGCAGACGGGGCAGCGCGGATGCGCTCCTTTCGCTGGCGGATTCCTACAAGACTTCGGGCAAGGAAGAGTTGCCGCAGCTCGTCGACCTCCTCGCGCATGTGGGCAAAGAGACGGAGGCAGGCTTTTCCGTCGGCGAAAGGAAGATTGGCGGCATAGATACGAGACGCTGAAGAGGCACGAATAAAATAAACGCCGCCAAAATGGCGGTGTTGAATGTATCCGTGCTCCTAAGGAAAGGCTGAATTTATCAGTGCTTTCTTAAGAGCCCAGGCAGGAATCGCTCTTTCTCAGCACTTCCTGCATTTTCCATTGACGGGGACGACCGATTGCCGCTTTTGCGGCGGCCGCCAGAAAGGACGATCTCGATGGCACAGTTTGAATCGCGCAACATCACGATGATGATGGATCTCTATGAGCTGACGATGGCCTACGGCTATTTCCGCGAGGGCGAGGAGGCTAGGAAAACACGCGCCTCCTTCGACGTCTTCTTCCGCCGCCACCCCGACGGCGGTGGCTTCTCGATCTTCGCGGGGCTTGAGCAGATCGTCGAATACATCGAGGCGATGCATTTCTCGCCTGCTGACATCGACTACCTGCGCTCGCTCTCGCTCTTCGACGAGGACTTCCTCGACTACCTCGCGCACTACCGCTTCACAGGCGACATCCGCGCGTTTCGCGAAGGCACGATCATGTACCCCGAAGAGCCGATCCTCACCGTGACCGCGCCCATCATTGACGCGCAGCTTGTCGAGACGGCGCTCCTCGCCGAGATCAACCACCAGTCGCTCATCGCGACGAAGACGCGCCGCATCGTGCGGGCGGCGGGCGGCCGCGTCGTCTCCGACTTTGGCGCACGCCGCGCACACAACGTCGACGCCGCTGTCTACGGCGCACGCGCCGCCTACATTGGCGGCGCGGCCTCGACGGCGACGGTGCTCGCGGGCCAGCTCTTCGGCATCCCCGTCAGCGGTACAATGGCGCACAGCTGGGTCATGTACTATGACGACGAATACACGGCATTCAAGAAGTATGCCGAGACGTACCCCGACAACGCCGTCTTCCTCGTCGATACCTACGACGTCATACATTCGGGCATTCCGAACGCCATTCGCGCCGCCAAGGACGTGCTCGATCCGCTGGGCAAAAGGCTCAAGGGCGTGCGCATCGACTCGGGCGACCTCGCCTACCTCTCCAAGCGCGTGCGCACCATGCTCGACGCGGCGGGGCTTTCCGACTGCAAGATCATCGCCTCGAACAGCCTCGACGAGTATACGATCTCCTCGATTCTCAACGCGCAGGGCGGCAAGATCGACGGCTTCGGCGTGGGCGAACGCCTGATCACGTCGAAGAGCGAGCCAGTCTTCGGCGCGGTCTACAAGCTCGCCGCCGTGGAAAAGGACGGCGAGATTCTGCCGAAAATCAAAGTCTCCGAAACGGTCGAGAAGATCACGAACCCCGGCAGAAAAAAGGTCTACCGCATCTACGACGCCGAAGGCCACGCCATCGCCGACCTCCTGACGCTCGCCGACGAAACGCCCGACATGACGAAGCCCTATCGCTACATCGACCCCAAGAAGCCGTGGAAGCACCGCTTCTTCACGAACTGCACGGCGCGCGAGCTGCAGGAAGATGTCATCAAGAACGGCAAATTCGTGTCGAAGCAGCCCCCGCTCGAAGAAATCCGCGCCTACGTCAAAGCGCAGCTCGACCACGAGATCTGGCAGGAGGAGCAGCGCTTCGAGAACCCGCACACGCACTACCTCGACATGAGCCCCGCCTACTACGAGATGAAGCTCGCCCTCCTGAACGAGATGCAGCAGTATTGAGAAGGCAGCGCGTGCCATGCAGTCAAAATACGAGGAGGAAATCGCATGTTAGAACTAGCAGGGTATTATGACGGTGCAAACGTGCAGCTCTTGGAAGGAGCAAGTCTGAAAAAATATCAGATTCTAAAAATCATCGTCACGGATGACTTTGTAGATGAGACCAAAACCTATTCATTGCCGAACAACGACCAGTTCCGTATCAATGACGACGATAAGGCGCAACAGGCTTATGACAGGCTTCTGTCTCATGCCAAACCGGGTATCAGCAGCGGAGACTATAAAAAAGACTTGATGGAAATGCTGGAGAAAAAATATGCGGATGTTGATTGATACCAATGTCATCATGGACGTCTTAGTCGGGCGGGAGCCTTTTCTGCATGACTCTCGCCAAGTGTTAAAGATGTGCAAAGACAAGCAGATTTACGGATATCTGGCAGCACATACCATAACGAATCTGTTTTATATACTGCGGAAGTATTATCCCTCAGACGAATGCCATGACATTCTATTAGATCTTTTCGATATTTTTTCCGTTATATCAGTGGATGACAGAAAACTGAGGCTCGCGCTTGCAAATAAGCGATTCAAGGATTTCGAGGATTGTCTGCAGATGGAATGCGGACGCGCCGTGGATGTGAGATACATTGTCACCAGAGATGCGAGCGACTTTACAGACAGCGATATCCCATGCTTGACGCCGAGCAAGGTATGCGCAATGTATTCGGACACGATCTAGGAAACGTTGAAGAGCTATCTTCCCTCGGGCTACGAAAACGGCTGACCGGCGACGCGTCAGATCAAGTGCAAGTAATCCCTTCGTCCATCTACGATGGCATAAACAACGACCATCCTGCGCTCCTTGTCGACTTTGTAAAACACGAGATGCTTCTCGGCAATCAGCACGCGATACCCTCTCGCTCGAAGAGCGCCATAGCGGGGCAAAGAACCGCTTTCCGGAAAGTCCGCCAGACGGCTGATCTTCTGCTCCAGACGATCGAGAAACTCCAGGGCAGCCTCAACGCTTCCCGCAACCTCCGCGCGATAGAGGACGATGTCCCGCAGCTGTTCGTCAGCTTTTGCCGTGCGCACAATCTGATATGCCATCGCTATTCCCTCGAAAGGAGTTCCGCGCGAAGTGAATCAAAGCTCTCCTGCATGGGGGCGACCCGTCCGTTTCGAACATCTTCTTCCGCTTCCCCGAGGATTTCAAGAAGCTCGATCTGCGCTTTCATCTGCTGATACTGTTCATATCCGAGAGACACCGTGTCTCCGCGCCCGTTCACCGTGATGATCACGGCCTTGCGATCCTCCCGGCACTGCCGCGAAATCTCGCTGTATCTGCCGCGCAGGTCTGCCGAAGGGCGAATCGTTTCCGCTAATGACGACATAAAAATCCCTCCCATTGATATAGTCATATTATATCTGAATTTGACTATTGTCAAGAAGACAGCTTCAGAGTGAAAAGATGGAATCCGATGCTGGTTGTGATACGCCTGCCGACATCTCTTGACAATAACCGAAAGCAATGATATTCTTCCTTTTGGAAGCCATCATTACGATAAACAACAAACAGCATATTGACGGATCAGGTGTCGCAAGACTCAATAGAGAAGCCGGAAGAGCCGGCGCGGTCCCGCCACTGTGTCAGCGAGCGAATCTGCAGGAAACGTCACTGAGGAAACTTTGGAAGGCGCAGAGGAGCGATGAACTGGAGCCAGGAGAACTGCCTGATCGACGATCACCGTCTGACCTGCGAGCGATGGGGAGGGGATCTGCGCCTTGCGATTGGTTCACGTCTTTTGGATGCTGTTCCAGCGATGGTTTCGTGCGCACATGCAGCACGGCATGCGGCAAGGCAAGGATATTTTGCAGCCTCTCTTTCCTTTGCAGGAAAGAGAGGCTGCTTTTATTTTGCGAATGTCGTCATTGGTTCGCTCTTTGCACTTCTGAAAAGAAAGGACTCTTATTCATGTTGCTTCTCTATCGTCTGCACCGCTGGATCAGTGCGATCTGTGCAGTATTTTTCCTCCTGCTTTGCCTCACGGGACTGCCTCTTCTCTTCAAGGAGGAGATCACGCAGTGGAATCGCGTCGAGCCTCTGCCCCATGCGGGAGACTCCTCCTACCATGTGCTCTGGCAGGGAACTTCTGCCGGACTCGACAAGGTCCTGGAAGAGAACCCCGACAAGAAGGTGCAGGCCATTTCCGCCATGCCCGAGCATGGGCTTCTGCTCTACCGCATCGCTGACAAGGGCAGTCACGGGCGCACGGGGCGCATGAGCATGGGTGGCACGCAGATCGCCTATTCGCCCATGACGGAGCAGGCCGTTCCGTGGCGCAGCGGCGCAGTGAAGTCGCCTGCCGTCGCGAGCCTCATGCACACGCTGCACATCCTGCACCTGCGGCTCGCCATGGGGCAGGGCGGTATGATCTTCCTCGGCATTATGTGTTTCCTCAGCTTCCTCTCCATTCTCGGCGGCCTGCTGCTCTATCCGACCTTCATGCGCCGCCGCCTTTTCGGCGGCACGCGCGGCGGCGTCTCGGCGGGCAGCTCCTTCGACTGGCACAACTTCCTCGGCGTCGTCACGGCGGTCTGGGCGGGGCTTCTGACCTTGAGCGGCGTTGCCATCGTCATCTTCTCCGTGGGCTACGGCGCTTACCTCGCGGATGTCGACGCCCACGCGCCGCAGGGGGATGCTGCGAGCGTCCGCTACGAGGATATGCTCGCCTATGCGAAAGAAGCCTTCCCCGAGCAGGATGTCCTGAGCATGGAGGCCGCGACGGGCAAACTCCCTGCGACGCTCTACCTGACGGATGCGGCGCACCCCGCGATGTTTATGGGGCAGAAGGTGCTCTTTGCCCGCACGGCAGACGGCGAGCTCCTGCACTTCACAGAGCCGCTGCCGCGCTACTTGGCCGTCTGCGCCTCGCTGCTCGACCTCCACGTCCACAACCATTCGACGATTCTCTTGAAGCTCTTTTGGGCGCTGCTCGACATTTTGACAATCACCGTCATTGTCACGGGCTTCCTCGGCTGGTGGCGTCGCTGTCACAAGCAGAAGGAGCGCCGTCCCGTCTTTGCCGACGGGGGCGGCCGCTCCCTCATGGCGTCCGTCTGGAAACTGCCGGCGCTCCTCGCGGGGCTTTCCCTCATCGGCATGACGGCGCCGCTCTCGGACACCTTCCTCGGCAACGCGAGCGGCGCCCTTGCCTGGCTTCTTGTCCTCGCCGTAAGCCTTGCTGCATGGCTTTTCGCCAAGCGGCCGTAAGGCAGCGCAATCGAACAGAAAGGAAAGATCTATGGCACAAATTCTCCTGCGTCGTCTCTTGATGATGCTCGTCATCCTCTTTTTGCTCTCGGTCATCACGTTCCTCCTCATGCACACGTCGGACTCCGATCCCGTGAAGCTCTACATGATTCGCTCGGGAATCATCCCGACGCCCGAGCTGATCGCGGAGGTTCGCGCACGCTACGGACTCGACGAGCCGATCTGGGTGCAGTATTTCGTATGGCTGCGCGACCTCCTCTCAGGCGATCTCGGCTACTCGCTGCTCTTCTCCATGCCCGTGGCGACACTCTTAAAGGACGCGATACCAAACACGATTCTTCTGGCGGTTTCGGCGATGGGGCTTTCGATCCTCATCTCCGTGCCGCTCGCAGTTCTCGCATTTCGCTTCTATGCGCGGCCGCTCGATCTCATCATTCGCTTCGGCTCGTTCTTTGGTATCACGATACCAACGATATGGCCTTGATCTTCATCTACATCTTCTCGGTCAAGCTGTCTTTGATACCAATCCATACGACGGGACTCACGGGGCTGATCCTGCCGTCTCTCGTGCTCTCCTTCTACTACATGGGGCTGTATGTGCGCCGCCTGCGCGGTGCGCTCCTCGAAGAGCATCAAAAGGACTATGTGACGGGCGCACGCGCCCTCGGGCTTTCCGATTCGCGCATCCTCTGGCGCTATATCATGCCGAATGCGCTGCCGAACATCATCACGATGTTTGGCCTGTCCTTTGGCAGTCTCTTGGGCGGCACGGTCGTCATCGAGGCGATCTTCGGCTGGCGCGGCATGGGCTTTTTGATGGTCGAGGCCATAAAGAACAACGACTTCACGCTCATGCAGGCCTACGTCCTCTGGGGCGCGGGCATCTTCATCCTCGTCAACCTGACGGCGGACATCCTCTGCCTGTGGCTCAATCCCAAGGTGCGCGAACAGGAGGTGGGCTGACATGGGGCTCTTCTTCTCGCGCATGAGGCGCGACCCGCTCTTCTGCGTGCTCGCGGCGCTCCTCCTCCTATGGATCGCCGCGATGTTCGCCGTGCCGCCTTTCCTCCCCTACGACGCCTATACGAACGACATGGGCGCACGTCTCCTGCCGCCGTCGGCAGAGCACATCCTCGGTACGGATCAGCTCGGGCGCGACCTTCTCTCGCGCGTCCTCGTCGGCGGTCAGGCGAGCCTTTCGGCGTCCCTTGTGAGCGGCATTCTCTCTGCCGTCTTCGGCATCGGCGTCGGCGCGGCGATGGCTCTGACGCGCGGCCGCATGCAGCTCATCTCGACGGGAATCGTCGACTTCTTCCTCGCCTTTCCGAGCCGCGTCTTCCTCGTCGCGCTCCTCGGCTTCCTGGGGCCGAACGTCGGCAACGTCATCCTCGCCGTCTTCATCACGACGTGGGCGGAGTATGCACGCATCGTGCGCACGATCGTTCGCACGGAGCGCGAGAAGCCTTATGTGCGCTACGCTGACGCGTCGGGCATCCCGTTTTCGCGGCGGCTCTTTCGCTATGTGCTGCCGAACGTCGTGCCGCAGATGTTCGTCTTCTTCTTCCAGCACTTGAGCGACATCGTGCTCGTCGTCGCGGGACTGTCGCTCATCGGCATCGGCATCCAGCCGCCGACGCCCGAATGGGGCATGCTCCTCATGGGATCGAAGGACTACATGCAGACGGCACCGTGGCTCTTGATGTTCCCCGGACTTGCCATCTTCATCACGGTCATCCTCTTCAGCCTCATGGGCGATGAACTGCGCGACATCTTTGAGCCGCGCTGGGAAAGGAGGGGGGAGAAATCATGAGCGAAAAGAACACAGCCGCGCACAGCGCGAAATCCTCGCCGCATCTGCCCTTCCTCGCCGTCGATCATCTTTCCATTGATGTGGCGAAAAAGCGCGTCCTCGACGACGTGTCGCTCGCATTGGAGGCAGGCGAGGCGCTTTCCATCATCGGTGCAAGCGGCTCGGGCAAGTCGACGCTCCTGCGCGCCATCCTCGGGCTTCTGCCGCACGAGGGCAAAGCGATCGCGGGCGACATCCTCTACCACGGCGCACCGCTTTTGAAGAATGCCGCGCTGCAAAAGGAACTGGCAGGGCGCGACTTCGCCATGGTCTTCCAGAATCCTGGCAACTACCTGAACCAAAACCTGCGCGTGCGCCGTCAATACGAGGACTTTCTGCGTACACACGGCGTTCTCAAGAAGGAGTGGCCGGCCCTGATGGAAGACCGCCTCAGAGCCGTCGGCTTCACCGACCCGAAGCGCGTGCTCAGCGCCTACCCGTTCCAACTGTCGGGCGGCGAGCGCCAGCGCACGGCGACGGCGATCACGCTCTCGCTCTCGCCGAAGCTCCTCCTGCTCGACGAGCCGACGAGTGCGCTCGATCCCATCGCTTCGCTCGAATTCCTCGACCGCATGAAGCTCCACCAGTCGCGCGGCGCGGCTCTCATCTTCGTCACGCACAACATCCGCGCGGGCGCCTACCTCGGCGACCGCCTGCTGATCTTGAAGGACGGACGCGTCGTAGAAACCGGCCCGACGCAGGAAGTCATGGAAGCGCCGCAGGAAGCCTACACGAAGGAACTCTTGGCGGCAATCTTGGAGGTGAAGTCATGACGGCAGAAAAGAGGGCAGGCGAAATGCCCGACGTGCACGAAGACATGCGCACGCTCCTTGAGGTCACGGACGTAAAGAAGTCCTTCGATACGCCGCGCGGCAGGCAAGAAGTCCTGCGCGGCGTATCGCTTCGCCTCGCGCCCGGCGAAGTCTGCGGCATCGTCGGCGCGAGCGGCTCGGGAAAATCGACGCTCTTTCGCATCATCGCGGGCTCAGAGCTGCCCGACGAGGGCACGGTACAAAAAAGGGGCGTCGTGCGCATGGTCTTTCAAGATCCGCGCGAGGCCTTTTCGCCGCGCATGCAGATGCGCGACTTCTTCCGCACGGCGCTCGAAAAGCCAGACGAGACGAAAGCCGCGCTCGAAAGCCGCATCCTCGCCATGCTCGCCGAGGTGCATCTCGCGCCCGCCGTCCTCGCCGCCCTGCCGCACCAGCTTTCGGGCGGCGAGCTGCAGCGCGTCATCATCGCGCGAACGCTGCTCCAAAAGCCGGACATCGTGCTCTTCGACGAGCCGACGAGTGCACTCGACGTCATCACGCAGAAGGAAATCCTCGACCTCATCGCCGCGCTGCGCCGACGCTTCCGCTTCGCAGGACTCTTCGTCGGGCACGAACTCGGTGCCGTGCAGCATGTGGCGGAACGCATCTATGTGCTCGCGGACGGCCGCTTCGTCGAGACGCTCGCGGCAAAAGACCTCGCGCATGCCAAGCACGAAGCGACGCTCGCACTGCTGCACGCGAGCGAGCTTCTCGGCTGAGGGCACACGATCTTACCGAAGTCTGCCAAGCGGCATCACCCCGCTTGTATCATAGATTGCAGGGACGCAGAACGACAAGACTGTGCGGCCAAGAGTAAGGGGCTGTGCGCGAATCCCTTGTCTTTTAGCCGTTCCTGCAAGGAGACGGACGCGGAAGCGTCTGAGATTTATTTGAGGAAAATGCTGCTGTATTTTCCACGGGGAGGTTTATTCATGAAACGTATCTTTACCGCGATCTTCCTCATCTGCGCTCTCCTGGCCTTCACAGGCTGCGGCGGGGGCGGCATGAAGAGCAAGGCAGGGCATCTCAATCTCGCCCTTTGGTGGTTCGGCGAGACGCTCGACCCCGCGCACGCCTGGGACGGCTGGACGCTGACGCGCATCGGCGCGGGCGAAACGCTCGTCGCCGTCAACGAACACATGGAGTTCGTGCCGCAGCTCGCCGACAAGTGGGAGAACGTCAATCCGACGACGTGGCGCTTCCACATCCGCCCGAACGTGAAGTTCCAGGACGGCACGCCGATGACGCCCGAGCTGGTCAAAGCGTCGCTCGAACGCACGATGCAGGAAAACGACCGTGCGAAAAAGGCTCTGCACGCGAAAGAAATCCGCGTAGACGGGGAAAACATCGTCATCGAGACGGAAGCGCCCAACGCCTCCTTGATCTCGGCGCTTTCCGACCCGCTCTTCATCATCGTCAACACGCAGGCGGACATGTCGAAGGTCGCCTCCACGCCCGTTCTCACCGGACCTTATACCATCACAGGCTGGACAAAGGGATCGGAGATCCAGATGAAGCGCAACGAGCACTATTGGGACGGCAAGCCCGGGCTTGACACGGTCACGGTCAAGCTCTTCGAGGACGACACCTCGCGCGCCATGGCTCTGCAGTCGGGCGAAATCGACCTCATGCAGCGCATGACGGAGGCAAACCGCAGCCTCTTCGCAGACAAGCCCGATTATACCATCTACGAGACGACAGGCGTGCGCGTCTTCATGGTCACGCCATACCAAGGCGATGGCATTTTCACGGACAAGAACCTCAGAAAAGCGCTCGCCTACATGCTCGACAACGACGCTCTCGCCAAGTCCTACGGCAATTCCGTGGCAGCGGGCGAGCCGTTCCCGCCGAGCGTCCCCTACGGGCACACGGGACAGAAGGTCACCTACGATCCGGCGAAATCCGAGGCGCTCTTTGCGGCGGCAGGCTGGAAGAAGAACGCGCAGGGCATGTACGAAAAGGACGGCAAGCCCCTGACGCTCCGCTTCGCAACCTGGGGCACGAAGACGACGCTCTATGAAGCCATCGAATCGCAGCTTCGTGCCGGCGGCATCGATGTGAAGATGGTTCATGTGCAGGAGCCGGACAAGGTCGATGAAGTCGGCGGCTTCGACCTGCTCGAAGAAGATTGGTCCGTCGCGACGACGAACGATCCGTACCCGTGGCTGCGCGGCATGCTCTACTCGAAGAGCGGCAAAAACACGAACCACAGCCGCTACGCCAGCCCCGCCTTCGACGCCATCATAGACGAGATGGCCACGGCGCTCGACCCCGCACAGAAAGATGCGCTCGTCATGAAGGCGGCACAGCAGATCATGGAAGATCAGCCCTCAATATTCCTCATCGTGCCGACGACGACCGTCGCCGGCAAGTCGAACGTCAAGAACGTCAAGATCTTCCCGCTCGACTACTATCTGATGACGAAGGATATCACGGTCGAATGACTCCGAAGCAAAAAGAAAATGAAAGGTTGTTGTTCATGAAAAAGTATGTTTGCGGTGCACTTCTCAGCGCCGCTCTCCTCAGCTCCTCCGCCCTCGCCTCTGCGGCGGCGAACCCCTTCAGCGACGTGCCCGCCGATCACTGGGCGTATGACGCTGTCGCACAGCTTGCCGACGACGGCGTCATCGAAGGGTACGGCGACGGCACTTACCGCGGCCAGAACGAAATCACGCGCTACGAGATGGCGCAGATGGTCGCCAAAGCCATGGCGAAGGAAGATC
>ERZ772948.6-NODE-6-length-146816-cov-4.755664_pt1 | contig 146816 bp, 139 predicted proteins | sample MGYA00511945_ERZ772948 | MGnify/ENA primary metagenome ERZ772948 (study PRJEB29015, sample SAMEA2737927) | human oral metagenome | biome: human oral; feature: human-associated habitat; material: dental | place: China | collected 2141 ... | reverse complement strand
AATAGTATTAGAGTATTTTAGGAGCTATTATGAAATTAGGGAATGGATATATGATTTTCTCTATTGCACCAGATAGTAAAAATTATATAGAATGTAAAATTGATAAATATAACAATAAATTCTTTGGTAATTTTAAATCTAGAAAATATGAAGATATCTTAGACTTTGCTATTAGAGAATATGAAGTAATTAAATAATATCAAGAGAGGTAGTTGAACTACCTCTCTTTCTTTTTTTTGTAATATTGGATATATGTAGTTGTATATTATTAGTGTGATATGATATATAGTTTATAAGTTATTAAGCCTTACAAGGCAGAAAGAGGTATATCATGAAAATTGTAACAAATAAAGAAGGTCATCGTTTCGCTGTAGCAACTACTAAAAAAGAAAAGATCGCATTACAAAAGTTGAAATATGATCTTTTTGATAATTATAGCGAAAGCTTAGATTGGAATGTAGGCAATCTAAGAGATGACAAGACTGCAATGAGATACATGTTCTGGATGTACCGGGACTGGTATTTCAATGATGCTGATGTAATTAACCCAGAGTTAGATTGGAGATGCTGGAATGACAGCGATACTATAGAGGTCAACTATTACACCTCAATGTTAGGAGATGATGAAGACGCTGATCCAAGATTTCAATCAGACGCAATCGGAACTTGGATCCCAAGCAACTATATGACACTAATTGCATACTATTGTATGAAAGGCAAATTCAGAAAAGTAGCTATGCTTCTTAAGAAGTATGGCAAAGATTCTGTAATGCCTGGATTGCATCTATAATAAAAATAGCCCTCTTCGGAGGGCTTTATTTTTTTTGTAAATTACAACATATCTAACACATAGGTAGTGTATAGCAGTAGCAACTTATGGATATTTTACTAAATTCTCCTTTGTAAAAATATTATTCTACGAAACAAACCCTCTCATGTGAAGCTATACAAAAATTCCCCTATGGAGCTTAGACTCCATAGGGGATAACTTTTATCGTGGTAAAATAAGTTTTCTTAATGATTCATAAGATAATAACTCTAAGTCACGTTTATTACGTAGAATGTATCTCCATACATTAGCATTAGCTACATCAGCTAATGGAGGTAATGCACGTTTAGAATCATTCTCTTCAATACGGTCTTCTAAGTATTGAGCATACTTATCTTCAACAGCATTTAAGTCTTTAATAACTTGATTGATTTCTTTATTGTTATTAGAGCTGTCTTTAAGCTCTTTAGATAATGTAGCTACCATACCACCAATACGTCTAGCGGATTGAATACCATGAGCTTTTGGATCGAATAGACCAATTACCATATACAATGGAACTGTCCACCATCTTTGAAGCATCTTAATTGCAGGAGATTGGTTAAGCATATTACCTTCAATTTTACCTAAAGCAGATGCTAATTCGGGTGCATAACCATAAATAGTAGAGAAGCTATCAGAACGTTCTTCTTCTGGATCATGTAACTGAACACGAATAAATACATCTTTAAATTTATCCTCAACTAATCTAAATAACTTATTACGTCCTTCTGGGGTAAGAAGCATATCTAAAGATGTAATAGCAGTCACTGCACCATCCATCATGGATGCGAATAAGATTAATACATTAAAGAATACAAAGATCCATAACAATCCAGGCACTGTTAAATATGCAAAGATCTTAATAGTATTTAAGATTCTATCTCCATCTGTTGTATCTGGACTATTAGAAACTTTAAAAGCTTTTTGTATATCTAATACACCATCTACTAGAATTTGTAGCATTTTAGTATTAAGATTAATAATATTAGTTCTTAAGCTAAAGTGATGACCAACTTCATGTAATGTAATAGCAACCAATTCAGCTGGAGATAATACACCACTTAAGATACCACGAGTATAGTAGATATATACTTTATATTCATTATTTGGTTGTAGTTTATATTCACCATTCTTAATAGAAATCTTTCTAGACTCATCATAGTCACAGAAAGTATAAGCATTCAATTCATTTACAGTATTATCGATAAGAATAGTTACTTTATGGAATCCAAATTTCTTTTCTAAGATCTTCTCGATCTTAGAGCAATTATAGTTTCCTTTTTTATTAATAAGATTTTTAAACTCATCTTCAAGAGCTTTAGTATCTCTATCTTTACCAAAGTACTTTTCTTGTACAGGTACTTGGATTTCTTTTTTCTTTATTTCTACATTTTCAGCAAAAAACATTATTTTCTATGCTCCTCTTGGTTAATTAAGATTATAATTAATTTATTGTTTAAGGGTATAGAAAAGTAGTACCATTCATACAAAGTAATAATCAGAGAGATCATATATTATAACCATGTAATGATATATCCAAGTTTATAATAGGAGGTAATGGATATGGATAAAATTTCGAATTATAAAAAGATAGTTGAAGCATTAATGAAGAAAAGAGAATCAATAAATGATAATGCATATGAAAATATGCTAAAGAAAATAAACATTATTGAAATCTCACCAATTAATGAGACTACAATAAAGATATTTGAAGATTATACTAAGACTGAGTTAAATGATTCTACTACTGAATTATTTATTGATAGTATAGAAAAGTTTGGTATGTTTGAAGTTTATGGTGACTTCTTTAGACGACTTTTACCAGGAACTGTATCCTATAGTAATGCTTCTAAAGTAACTCGTCTATTTTGTGATGATGATTATAATTTAGATAGGTATACTGACGTACTAACTCTTATTAAAAATAAACAAAAAGAGTTACGTACTGAATTATCTAGAACTATAAGAGAGCTTATATGTGAAAGTAGAATCAATTATAATTCCAATGAGTATACTTATCTTGATTCTGTTCCAGATACTAATATTGTATTAAATACTATTGCTGCTATTCTTGGTGCGGCAACTAAATCTGAACTCAGATTTGAATTAAAGTATATATTAGGGAAAGAGATCGACCCTAGAATTTATAAATTTAATATGGTGGATATTAAAATAATTTGTGATTACTTTGATATTGATTATACTGAAATCGAAGGAGTATTTAATAGATTGCGATAATATAACAAAGTAGGAGGAATGAATATGGAGCCTAATACTATAGATCGTATGGCTAGGTATAATGAGATGCAAAATAAGAGATTAAGTACTCTTGAAGGAGCTGTATTTTTAACAAATTCAAATGTAGATAAACTTAGGTCTGATAATGAATTGATGACTCTTAAAATTAAGAAACTTGAAGACAGGATTCAATTTGTATTTGATTTGCTTATCGCTCTAATTATAGTTTTAATAGTAGCAGTCATTATCTATATTACAAAGATTCACTAGGAGAAATGGATATGATGTTTTTTAATAAGAAGTCAGAAATTGATAAAATTAGAGATGATATTGAAGGAGTAATACTTTATTTTAAGAAAGATAATGAATTGATTGATAATCACATTAAAGAGCTTTATAGAAGTATTAATACAGTTGAACAACTTTCAAATGATAAAATTAGTCGAGAAGTAGCATATATTGAAAGAAGAATTGATGAAGTTAATAATGATATTAAGACACTTACTAATATCGGAATAGCTCTATTTATTTTAGTTATGATATTTGTTTGTGTTGTATGCTATAATATTATCCATTAGGGGAAATAGATATGAATGAGGAAAGAAAAGAAAAAATTAATGCTATTCCATTAACTAGGTCTGAAGTAAGTGAAACTGTAGTATTAATTGGTAAGGATATTAAAGAATTACGAAAAGAGAATAAGCAATTAAGAAAATCACTAACAGATGCTAAATGTAGAGTTATATTACTAGAAGAAAATTATATCTCTCTATTAGAAGAATTAACCCAAGGTGCTAAAATAGATTTAGCTATCTATTTTATATTTGCGACGTGTATAGCTATATTAGGATACTATGTATATGGATTAACACATTAGGAGGAAATAACAATGGAAAACACAAAATTCAATGTATATACTAAAAATATTGTTAATAATAGTATTGATTATAAGAAGACGCTACACTTAATCAATATGTATCTATTAGAAATGCAAAGTTTATTAAATGAATATGATTTTAATAAACGTATTCATGATTTACAACTTATAATAATCATGCCAGAGAATGATGATGCTGTAACAATGTTTGAGACATATACTGGTATTAAATTACTTAATAAGAAAGCAATCATTGATAAACTACGAGAATTCAATAACTATAAATACAAACGTATTTATGGTGACTTCTTTAATAGCATTTTAAGTAATGATATTGCTTTAAAACAATATAAGGCATTATTTGATATTACTGATCTTATACCACCATCAAAAGATAATGGAAAATCAATAGAAGATAGAATCTATATCCTTCAATATCCATTACGTAAAGGTTTGAATAGAATGCTAAATGAAGTTGGCGTTGAGGGTGCTGAAATAAAATATGTTATGGATTTAATTAGACGTATTTGTGGTGGTGAAGATAAAGAGATCTTAGAAGCATTAGATATTAGAAACTTTAGCGATAAGGACTTCTTGAACTACGATGAAGTTACATTTATTAACAAATATTTTGATTTAGATGAATTTGATATCTAGGAGGTATTCATTATGGTAAAGTTTATTAGATTACAAGATCGTCGTATTAATATTGATCAAATCAAATCATATTCTTACGATGGAGAAACACTTTGGATTGAAACAGCAGAAGATTACTTTGAGTATAAGAAATTTAATATTCCAGAGCTAGATGAAGTTGTGGAATTATTAGATATGGAATTATGCTTAAATCATCCAATCAATGCAGTTGTAGCTATAGAAACAGAAGAGGTAGAATAATATGTATACACAAGAAGCAATTGAAAATAACGCTATTAATACTAGAAATAAATACTATCGTGCAATGATAGACTATAAGTTTAATAAGCTTGCAGATGATAATACAGTAAATATAGTTAATACTTTAAATAATCCTAACTTGACTAAGAAGGATTTATATTATATAGTACAATATATAAATGATTGTAAAAGAGATATTATGGATAATGAACACGCATCATGTATAAATAGTGATATGATTACATTTGACCATAATAAGTTAACTATTAATATAGTCAATAAAGATGATACTGATATTGAAGATATTGTGTATACACTTAAAGAGGATGTAGTTGAAATCATTCAAGAAGCTATTGTAAATATTAATGCTAATACATTTGTAAATGATTATATACTTAAAGAATCTATGATTAAAATGCCACCCGATAAATCTAATAATGCTGTATTATATAGAAGCATAGATGTATTAAATGTTATATCAAAGTTACCTCTTGGTACTATAACTGATAATACTATTAAAGATGATTATAGATTAAGTTGTATTAGTAGATTATTACATGGCAAACTAACTAGACATAATGCACTATTCTTACTAAATTCTTTTGATGAAAAAGATCCTGTTGATTATTGGATTGGTAAGATTAGTAGAGCCTTGCTTGAATCTCCTCAGATTGTTAAGAGCGTTAATTGTAAGACAAAAGCAATTAAGTTTAAGAAAGAATACAGTATCGATACTGTAGTAGACTGTGCTATTCGAGTTATCTCTAGAGTATTTGATGCTATTAAACTTGATGTTGAATCGGTAAACTATGCGTTGACTTTATTCAAAGAAGAGAATAAAGAAACTTATGGATTACCAGATGATGCAGTAGAATTCTTAGACTATTTCTATAAAGGCATTAATGCTGGATATCTACCATACAATATGATTTCTCTATATGGGGATATTGGAAGTAATTATCTACTTAATCTTATTACTGAAGAAAATGTTGAATATCCATCTGTTGATGACTATAAGAAGCAATTAGATAAATTAACATATGCCAATATAGTAGATAATATTATTCTATATCATAATGATAGAATAAAATAAACGAATAAGAAGAAGGGATTCGCTCCCTTCTTCTTTTTTTGTTATTTTAGCCATTTTGAACAAACTAATAATCAGAAAGGCGGTATATAATGAAAAATACAGAAGCTATCGTAAAGAAGATATACCCTATAGTGGAAACACAGATTAAGAAGAATCTGTCTAATTATAAAAGATATATTGGTAAGTTTATATCTGATAGATCTGAAGATCTTTATGATATAGCACCATATAGAAGAATCTATTTTACTCCAAAAGATGAAGATGAGTTATTCAATACATTGAAGATTGATAAGAAAGTTATCTCTAATTTCATGGAAGAGACTTATTATGCTAAGATTACATCATTCAATCCGGCTGCAGCTAAAGATGAATGTACTATAGTCTTACTATGCTTAGTTAGATATTTCTGGAAAACTAGAGATTCTAAGATGCTAGATATGGCTATAGTTAATATGGCATTCTCTGGTAAGTTTTATCCATCTATTCATTATGGTTTCTTTAAGAAAGTTCAACCAGTTGAATATAAATGGGTAATGGACTATGTAGTCAATAATATGCTAACTGGTAAGTTTGATCTTAAATCTAAAGGCAATGTAATCAATGCAGTTAAGTCTATCTCTAATACTTGGTTAGATACTTATACTGATAGATTTAAAGACTTTGAAGATGATGATTGTGTATATCTAATCCAACAACTCCATGGTCGTATTAAATCCTTCATGAAGAATATTGCTAGTCTATACTATGAAGCATATGAAAATAAATCTCAATATATTACTTATGCATCAGATGATTATTCCGATACAGGATATCGTTTAGCAGATACAGATAACTTAATGGCAGAACGTCTTATTGATAAAGCAGTAAATCAAATTACTACTCTATCAGTAAACTATAAATTCTGTAAGATGTCTGCAGATGCTTTAGTTAAGACTGATGAAATTAAAGATATTATTGAGTATATTGTAAAGAATGATACTAAACAGAACTCAGAGATTAGAGAGTTTGTTAGTCTAATCATCTATACATACTTTGCTCAGTCTAGAAATAAAGATGTACGTACAGCTGAGTTTATTAAGTTCTCTATTCAACCTAAACCAAATAGTAAAGATAAGAATATCTTACGCATTAAGGATATTACTGAGAAATGGTTGATGGAATCCTCTAAGAGATACGTTCATAGACGTAATCGTTTAGCTACTAAGAATAGTTATCATAGATCAGTATTAATGTATTTTACATTATTAATTCATTACAGTGCTTTATAAAATAACCAACCCCTTAGGATCATAGTAATCCTAAGGGGTATTTTGTATTCTTATATTTATATGATTATATATTACAACCGTGATAGATCAAAGTTACATTTATTTACCCGCATGGGAAGAAAGGAAATCTATCATGGAACAACAAACTCAATTCAACAATCTACCAGTTATCGAAGTAGAAGCAATCCTTAACTTTACACCACATAAAGCAGGATTCTTCAACATGGGGGATAACACTTTACTCCTAGAAGTAGAAAATGAAGAAACTCCTATTCGAGTAGAATCCAATTCTGTTATCACAGCATACCTAAAGTTAGGGGATATCTATATTCCTCAAACTGAAACCGTATATGGTGAGGTAATTGGATTACCTGAAGAAAAGGAAGGAGTAAAAATTATCGTATCTGGCATGGTACGCTCTGCATTAAAAGAAAAAGGAATCATTAGAAATGATATCCTAGTTCCTGGTATGCAGTTCCGAAACGAAGCCGGTCAAGTAGTTGGCTGCTACGCTTTGGATAAATAATTGATAGCCCTCTTCGGAGGGCTTCCTTTTTTAGGAGGTGAAATCATGCACAGAAAAGCAATAATCGAATGTAAAAAGATTATTGGAACTATAGACAAAAGTAACTTCGAAGAAAAAACTAACTTACTAATGGAGACTATAAAAGTTCCATTTCTTCAAGGTTTACTCTCAGCTATTGAAGAGAGTAAGTATTTAATAAAAGGAGGTAGAAATAAATTATCAGATGAAGAGCTTAGACATTTATTAAGACGAGAGCTCTTAGATGATTTACATCAACTAAAGAAATATGGACCGATATCAATAAGTCCAATTGTATTAAAAGGAGAAAAAATGAAACTATATAGATATTATGATTTCATTGGTACAATGCTTGAAGTAGAACTTCAAGTTGAATATCATGAAAATAATTACTGGAATGGCGAACCAGTTCCAGTATACGCAGATAGAATTCGTATATTAGATAATAGAGGATTAGATAGCAGTATTCCTTTCCTCTATAAAAATACACAAAATGATAATATAATCAACAAAGATTATATTATCAAGAAAATGGCTGAATCTAAGAAGGAAGAAATCCTATTATTATATAATAACCAAGGAAGAAAAGCTTCGCCAGACAGAATTCTAGACTTATGTCTAGAAGCAGCCAAAGAACTTGGCTATAAAGAGGTTTATGTAAAGACCCTAGATCTTTACACATACCTCTGGAGATGTGAGAGAGTCATTTAGACTCTCTCATATTTTTTTTGTAAATTTTAGCCATCTTGAACAATTCATTAAATCAAAGGAGGCTAATATGACTAAACAACGTAAGCAAGCTGAAGAGCTTGTATATAAAGTAATGGATGCATTAGATCCAACTAAAAGTATGTCTAAATATTATGCTAATCTATTTAAAGACATGAATGATAAACAGTTCTTAGATTATATCTCTAAGAAATACCCATATAGATTCCAAACACGTATCTTTAAGATTGAACCAACTTTCATTGAGATTGAGAAAGCAGCTAATATCCTTGGAGTACCATTAATGGAAAAGGTAGCTACACCAGATTTATATGTAAATAAAGATGGTGAACCAGTATGGACTAAGGAAGCATTGGTGGTATATCTTCATTTGAAGAAAATGAAACAGTTCTTAACTAAGAAGAACTCTATCTCTACTAATATAGTATCTCGTGATAATAAGACTGGTCGTCTTGTAGGTCATGATAAGAATGGTGCTACATCTGACCGTGAAATGGAATCACTTGTAGTATCTGGTATGGAAGATACATTAACAGAATTCTCCCGTGCTCGTGCTGACTCAGTAGAAGCTAAGCAAGCTATGTATAATACTATCTCTACTCTTGGTACAGTATCATTAGAAGATATTCCTGTAGATAAGACAGATGTATTATCTAAGAATATGATGAATGTGTATATGATAGGATCTCATATTAATACTAACTTGATTAATATTAATAATATGACCCCACAAACTATTAAAGATAAGACAGTATCTAGACGTCAATAAACAAATCTCCCTTAGGATCATAGTAATCCTAAGGGGATAGATTTTGTAAATTGTAATAGTGGATATATATGACTATATATTATTAACATGATATAATGATATATAGTTTATAGTTAAGCCTACAAAGGCAGAAAGAGGTATATCATGTTAACAGATAACTTATTCTCCAATTGCTTCGAAAGTATGATTAAACACTTTGAAGAAAATAACAAAGGTTTAGAATCTGATTGGACATGGGATGACGCATTTAAAATGCGTCATGAAGCTTTTGCTTTATTATGGAATCGCCAAATTTCGCACGACCAATTTTCTAGATTCAATGAAGCTATTAGAGTTCCATTGTTCTAGAATTAAGATGGAGATGGGAGTTAATCCCATCTCCTAATCTTATTTATTTTTTTTTCATAATCGTATTCGGACTACTCATAGCTAGATGAGTAGTCCACAATACAATCTCTTATTCCATATTTTAAAGGAGGTAAACATGATTGTACAATCACATCACTCACAACAACAATAAAAGTATTTAAACTTTTACTAATATGTTTAGAGGTTATATATTATAAGAGTGAATGTTGGTAGTATAAAATTATACTATACGTAAACATAAGGATAATGTGTATTCTTATATTAATAAAGGAGAATAACTATGGAAAAGAAAATTGGTGTACTTCATGAAATTGGTGACTTAGGTCTTGGTTTTGATGAAGTTAAAGAAGATCAACAAAAGGCTCTAAAAGAGCAAATGAAAGAAGATCAAAAGAAAGAAGATAAATAATCTTCACTGCGATGGGGCGATAAACTCCATCGCTTTTATTTTGTATTTTAATATTATAAGGACGGTGAATATAATGGTTAAGAAAATTACCTTATTTTGCATCGCCATATTGGTATCTATACTACCAATAAAGGCACTAGAAACTGGTCATCAAAATGATAATAATAGCTTAGATATTGTATTGAAAGCTATAGTAAAGAATAGTGATGATTATAGTGACAAAGTGGACAATCTTATCAAGAATGATAAAGATAAAGAGCCTGCTAATAAGAATGAACAAGTAGATCCTAACACGGCTAAGGCATTGAATCAATACGTTCAACTAGCTAAACAAGAACTACTTAGACAAGCTGCAGCTAATGCAGAAGCTAGTAAAAAAGCTAACTCTAGATATTCTGTAGATCAAAACTCTGACTTATCTAATAAGTCTGTTTATGTAACTACAGAAGATATGAATAATATTATTAGACACTTTGATCCAAGTGGTACATCCCCATTCCAAGGTCAAGGTAATGTATTTATTGAAGCTTCTAAAGAATCTGGTTTAGATCCTATCTATATATTTGCTCATGCATCATGGGAATCTGATTATGGTAGATCATATCTAGCTAGAGATAGAGGTAACTATTTCGGTATTAATGCTATAGATGCTAATCCAAATGCAGCTCATCATATGGGAAATACAATGTATGATGGTATAGTTAATGGTGCAGTCTGGATTAGTAAGAACTATTATCAGGAGGGACAAACTAGTTTAAACTCAATGATCTACGGAGGTAAGAGATATGCTAAAGCCGCAGATAAATGGATTAAAGGTGTAAATGGAATAATGGCTGAATCTTATGCATATCTAAAACAATCTCGTGGTATGTAGATTATAATTCATATTGATACATTATGGTAATAATTGGATAGGCTATTAAAGCCTATCCAATATTATATATTTTTTATATTAAGAAGGAGAATTTATTATGAAAGCAAAATTGATTGGCATTGGTGCCGCAGGTAATAAAGCGGCAATGACAGCTATTGAGCAAGGTGTATTTGATAGAAGTGATGTACTTCTTATTAATACAACTCGCAAAGATATGAAAGAAGAATATGATGATATTAATGTAATCATTGGTGCTGGTATGGGTGGCTGTGGTAAAGAACGTGGTCGTGCTAAAAGCATTACAATTGATTCATTGAAATCTGAAAAGCTTAAGATTGATTCCTTACCAGATCCAGATGATGATGCGGTAGTTATTGTATCTTCTTCTGAAGGCGGTACGGGTTGTGGATCTTCTACTATCTTAGCTAAATATATCCGTGAAGTATTAAACATCAACGTTCATCTAGTGGTATTCACTGGCTTCGAAGATGATGCTCGTGGTTTACAAAATACTGTAGAGTACTTCCAAGAACTTCAAGATAATTATACAGTTGAAGCTATTAGTAATAAGAAATTCTTATCTACTAGCAAGAATAAACAAGAAGCTGAACGTAAAGCTAACAACGAATTCTGTAAACGTATGCGTACATGGCTTGGTTTAGACTTAGTTGATTCTGATCAAAATATCGATGAAACTGACTTGTATAAGATTGCTACAACTCCTGGGTTTATGACTATTGAAACTAAAGAGTTTGATGGTATTAAGAAACAAGCTGACTTTGATAGACTATTTGAAGAAATGATCTATGATACAAAGAGCTTGGATTTTACTCCAACAGCTAAACGTATTGGTGTATTTATGTATGCATCTGAACGTAGTCAAAACATTGGTTTTGATAATGCTAAAATCCGTGAAGAATTAGGTGAACCATTTGAATTCTTCACTCATATCCAAACAGTACCAGCTGGTCAAGAACGTGTATGTATTATGGCGTCTGGTATTAAACTTCCTACAGAAGAAGTTGAAAAGATCTATAACGAATATAAGACTAGAACTTCTAATGTAGATAAAAAGAAAGATGGTTTCTTTGATCAAATTGGTGGAATGAAACTAGAAGAAGATGATGATATGTTTAACTTATCTAATTCTGCTGTTAAGAATCCTACAGTAAAGGTTAAAGAAAATTTCTTTGATTCTGTTAAAGATGACGTATTGGTTATCAATGTAGATGGTAAGAAAGGTAATAAATCTTCCAAGATTGATGACTTCAAAGAACGTTATTAAGAAAGGGAGCAAATATGGGTCTATTTGATAAATATGTAAAACCCTCTAAGATATATGCAGAGGATATTCCATTCTCTGCAGTAATCAAGAAATCTGCTGATACTATAGTAAATGAATTGAATACTTTAGATTGGACTGATCATGATATTGCATATAGATATTTTGAAGACAATCTATCAGATATCATTTATTATCTAGGTGAAGGTGTTAAACCAATTTCTAGATGCTTGTACATTAAGTTTGAGCCATGGCAATATATTGCAATGATTATGGTTCAAAATCGTCCACAGCTATCAGAGGATAGAATTCGTGTACTCAATAATGAGATATATGAAATATTTGAAGTTATTAATGAATCAGCATTTGATCCAGATAGATTTGGTAAAACTCTTACAGCTTTAAATAAGATCTCTAAGGTTATCAATGAACGTATCTACAAGAAGTTAGATTATGTAGATTGTACTAATAAGCAATTAACAACTATATTATCTGTAGCACGTTATTCTAGTAAGAATGAGACAGTTAATATCAGTCGTGTCAATACTTCAATCATGAGATATATGGACCCAGCTAACACTTGTGAAGAAGATTTGATGGACTTATATGGTGAACTCTTCTATGAGAACTTTGAAGAATTCTTTGTAACTTCAATGCTAGAATCCTGTGAAGATCCTAAGATTAATACATCTATTAAGAATTGGATGTTTGACTTAGAAACTAATGCTATGCTATTCATGTTAAATGAACGTCCTATGACAGTCATTAAACGTGTACTAACTAAGTATAGTCAAGAATGTCTACGTCTACAAAAAGTTCGTAAAGATGTAAGATGCTCTATGTTAGCTTTATCTGCAGATTATGATAAAGTCTTATATATAGCAGAAGAACTTAAAGAACAAGGTCTTTATATATTCTAAAACACTATCCCAAGGTAGTTAAACTACCTTGGGGTATTTTATTTTTTTACTCCTCCTAGAACTTATTAGTAACTTATAATAATATTTTTAGGAGGATTTTATTATGGGCTTATTAATTGAACGTATAGCCGAGGTAACTGGTTATTCTCCAGAGCAAGGTCTATATGACGTTGCATACCCAACAGGATTTTTAAATTTCGATTCATTGAATGGTTATCGTTTAAACTGTTATAACGATAAAGGTGAGATGACTACAGTAACTCATCGTGGCATTCTTGATGGATCTTATAACTTACTTATTGGTCGTTCTGGTTCTGGTAAATCTACATTTGCAGTACAAGCGGCGGCTAACATTATTAACCAATTCCCAGATGCCGAAATGAATATCCAATCTATGGAAGGTGGTATTACCATTCCACGTTTGGAAACTTTAACTGGATATATTGGTAAAGAACTATTTGATCGAGTTTCTATTAAGAGCAGTGGTATCACTGCAGAATCCATCTATGATGAGATTTATGCTATATATGAAACTAAAATCAAAAATAAAGATAAACTTATGTATGACACTGGTATGAGAGATTCATCTGGTAATCCAATTACTAAGTTTATCCCAACTGTTATGATTATCGACTCTATTGCTTTATTAGCTCCAGAACGCATTGCAGATAAAGGTGAATTATCTGGTCAAATGGCGGCTACAGCAATGGCTAAAGCAAATACATCTCTTCTTAAAGGTATAATGCAATTAATCAAAGCAACTAATATTATCTTATTAGTAATTAACCATATTACTGAAAAGATTGAAGCAAGTGCATTTATGCATACTAAAGGTCAATTGATGTATCTTAAACAAGGTGAGTCTTTACCTGGTGGTAGAGCTGTAACTTATTTAGCAAATAACATCATTCGATTTGATGATAGTAAACTTAAAGAAGAAACTTTTGGGTTCACTGGTGCCCAAGTAGATATTTCTTTAGGTAAATCTCGTACAAATAAAGCTGGTAAATCTACACCATTAATTTTCTCTCAAGACTATGGTTTCGATCCACTTTATTCATTAATGGTTATGCTTAAAGATTCTGGTAAGATTGCCACCAAAGGTGCTTACTTAGAATTAGATGGATATGATACTAAGTTTAGAACTCGTGATTTTAAAGAGTTCTTTATAGAACGTGAAGATTTCCGTATGCAATTTTTACGTTTAGCTCGTGATGTAATGGATGATTTAATCGCTCCAGTACCTACAAGTGGTCAAGTTACAAATGCATCTATTACAAAAGATCTTATTGCTTCATTCAGAGCATTGGAAGATTAAGTTATATATTATAAAGGTGATACAGAAGAGTATTGATTACTCTTCTGTATTTCATTTTATAATACTTATAGAAAGGAGACACAATGGCGAACACATTGATTCTAGACGACGAGATTAATCGTGCTAGACAAAGAATTCAAATACCAGAACAGGTACTAGGGAAAGAGTTAATTCAACCATTCCCAGCTAGCAGTTCTGGTAGTCGTAAGATTATGTATAGTGTCCATTCAGAACAATCTATGGCACTATGTAAATCTGAAGTCCCATTCATTCAAACTGGCTTTGAGAATGAATTTGGACAACGTTCAACATCTTTCCAACAAGCTGATCAACGTAAGACAGTATTAGCTAGAGTGGAAAGATATGCTATGACCCCAGGTCATGAATACTATCTTATCGTCCATAATGAAGAATCTAATACATTAGATATTCTTCATAAGTTGGATTATAAGTATATCACAGAATCCTTTGGATATGAGATTAATAACTCAGTTCTCGATAATCTTGTCGTAGGCAGTGTTATTGAGAAAGGAGAAGTAGTAACTAAATCTAAAGGTTTTGATGAGTACAATAACAGAATGGATGGTATCAATGTCTTACTAATGTATATTGCAAAGAATAAGACAACAGAAGATGCTATCGAAATCAGTGAATCTTGTGCAAAGAGATTCAAATCTCCATTAGTTAAGAAGATTTCATTCATGATCAATGAAAATGATATCTTACTTAATCTATATGGTAATAAGGATATCTATAAAGTTATCCCAGATATCGGTGAAGATATCAAAGAAGGTATCTTAGCAGCAGTACGTCGAGAAAATAAAGAAGAAGCTTTATTCTCTCAAGTATTCAATAAGCTACAAGATATCAATATGTCTGATGAGAAGATTACAAGTACTGGTAAAGTAGTTGGTATTGAAATCCATACTAATAATCCAGACTTGATGGAGAACTCTATCTACAATACACAGCTTAATATGTATTATCAAGATAATAAGCGGTTCTGTGATGAGTTAATCCATACAGTACATAGACTTCAGGCTAACTATAAATGTGAGTTAGGATATGATCTACAAAAGCTTGTCCATACAAGTCAACAAATCTTGGATGGAGTTAAGTTCAATATAGACAATAACGTATATTCTAACTTACAAATGGATGTATATATCCTAGAAGAGAATGAACTTCATATTGGTGATAAGTTAACTAACCGATATGGTGGTAAAGGTGTCATCTCTAATATTCTACCTGATGAACTTATGCCTATGACGGAAGATGGTCAAAGGGTAGAGATGAAATATAACCAAGCAACTGTAGTCAATCGTTTGAATCCATCTCAATTATTTGAAATGGAAATCAATTCCGCATCAGCTGCAGTTGTACGTAATCTTAATAAGCAAGATACTAATGGATCTCTTAAGAAGATTATAAAATTTGTAAGTTTCTTTAGTCCTAGTCAAGCTAGAGAAATGCAAGAGTTTATTGATAATAGTAATCCTACAGTACGTATGGAATATTTGAATTCCATTATTGATGATGGGAATATTACTTTATCTATTTTACCAATGCAAGAACCAGTTACAATAGAAACTTTACAAAAAGTTCTAGCTGAGTTCCCAGAGACAAGACATGGGTATGTACATACTCCTATGCCAGATTCTTCTAATAAGAATTATCGCTTGGTTAAATCTTTAAGACCAGTACTTGTAGCTAAACAATATATCTGTAGATTGAAACAATATGCAGAAGAAAAGTTCTCAGCAACAAGTATGTCATTTAGTAATAATAAAGGTGAAAACAGTCGTAACAAATCTGCTGGATTGTATAAACCTGTATATACTAATACACCTATCCGACAAGGGGAAATGGAAATTAGTGCATTAACACACATTGGTGATGATATCAATGTAATTATGTTAATGCTCTATAGTACAGCTCCTATTGGACGTAGATCTATTAAAGATCTATTGACTAAGAATCCTAATGATGTAGACATTACTTTATCAGCTGATGCTAAATCTAGATCTGCTGAGATTGTAAATGCATATCTTAAGGCTATTGGTCTAAAATTAACATTCGAAAAGGTTCCAAAGAAATATCAAGAAGCATTATTGTATGATATTCCAGATGAAGATTTCTATACACCTGCAATGCTCGAAGACTATTCTTATCTTAAAGCTCTAAGAGAGAATGATAAGTCTAAGATGAAGATTACAGTTAAAGAATTCAATGGTAAATATTATCCAGTATATGATAACTTCGTTGAACCAGGTATCCCAGCACTCATGGAAGGAGCTATGAGCAGTGAACCTCCAGAAGGTTACAGTGAAACAGATTCCTTATGGGTAACTAGGGATATTAAGTACTTTAAATAAGGAGGCAATCATGATACTAAGAGATCTTTATACGACTCTCTTACGTGGTAGTCTTGATAACGTCTTTGAAGACGAGAATTTAAGATTGATTAATGAACGGACTACAGTCTTGTTAAATAAACAAAACTGGACCATTCATGATATAGATGATGCTGATATGATTCTACGTATCAGCAATATTCTATATAACAATACAGATCTAGCTGTATTGCCATTAGAAGATGGCGTATATGATTTACTATTAGAAGCTTATAAAGTCTACAATCCTAACTTCCAAGTTGGGTCTGATGTAGTTCACTTTAAGCTCCAAGGTAAAGGTAAAGCAACTAATAACGAAAGTTATGTAGAAGCTATTGTATCTTATCCGAAGGAAACTAATGATACTCTATATAGAGATACATTCATTGATATTCCAACGAATAGATGGCAACCTGCAATAGATTCTAATCATGCTACAGTATCAGATAGAGGTAGAGATACAGCTCATAAATATCCTCAATTAGTTGGTACTTTAGATAAGTGTAAGTTTGTATTAGAATCAGATGCAAAGAAAGCATTTGCAGATAGAGATCCAAAGGTAAAGATATTTGAAAGAGATTTCTTAGCTAAACATCTTATGATGGGTTTGATTAATTATCAAACTCCATTTGAGATGGTAGCTGAAATCAAATATGATGGATTATCTGTAGAAGCTGAAGTAAATAATAAGGTAGTCAGTGCTAGAACTCGAGGAGATTTAGATGCTGACTTAGCTACAGATTTAACTGATATCTTGTATGGTTATAAATTTCCTAATGAGCTATCCGATAATGAGATTATTGGTATGAAGTTTGAGGCAATTATAACTAAAGAAGATCTAGTTAGATTCCAGAATGCTACTGGTAAGACATATAAGAATATGAGAACTGCAATAGCTGGCATTATTGGTTCAGCTAATGCTAGAGATTATATTGATTATATTACTTTAGTACCATTAGCAACTTCTATTGACTTTAATAGTCGTATAGAAGAATTAGAATTCATGAATAGATACTTTGCTACTAAAGAGCCTAATAGATATAGAGTCATTCAAGGTTATTATAGCAACGTATTATTCCAAGTTAAGAAGTTTACTGATGAAGCTGATTGGTTTAGAGAATATATGCCATTTGCATATGATGGTGTAGTTATCTCTTATACTGATAAGAATATCATTAAAGCTCTTGGTCGAGAGAATCATGTGAATAAGTATAGTATTGCAATTAAGTTCAATGCTATGGTTAGATCTACAAGATTCCGTGGTTACCAATATACAGTTGGTAAGAATGGTGTTATTACACCGATGATTATGTTTGATCCAGTGGAATTCAATGGCACGGTCCACAACTTAGCAAGTGGTCATTCATATGAAAGATTCAAAGCATTATCATTAAGATACAATGATATTATTGATGTGACTTATGTCAATGATGTAATGCCATATGTATCTAGACATGATTGTGTAGAGAATGATAATAATCCAAGACCTATGGAGGAATTCATTGATAATTGTCCTGCCTGTGGTATTCTACTGGTAGAGTCATATAGCGGTAAATCTGTATCATGTCCTAATCCTAAATGCATTGGTCGTGGTATTGCTAGGATGGCAGATATGCTTAGTAAAATAAACTTTAGAGATTTCTCTGAAGCTACAGTTAAAGATCTAAGCATAACTTCATTCACTGATCTTCTTAATATTACACCTGATAGATTAGCAATCTTAGGTGAAGTTAATAGTAAGAAGTTCATGGAGCGGGTAAACGAATTAAAGACTAAACAAGTATATGATTATAATATCATTGGTGCTTTAGGCTTTACAGATATTGCAATCAAGTCATGGAAGATTATTCTCCATGCTTTAAAGATCGAGGAAGTTTTAAACTTACCTGATAGTGAATTGCAATCTAAACTCATGAAGTTAAAAGGGATTGGTAAAGTTGCAGTAGAGACTATTCTTAATGAACGTGAAGTCTTTGCTGAAGATCTCATTACTATCATGAAGATGACTAATGTAGTCAGAACTTATAGCCTAGTAGACAATCGTAAGAAGATTGTAATCACTGGATTTAGAGATGATACATTAGCTGAAAAGATGGCACCTCTAGGATATTTCGTTACAGACACAAGTGTAACTAGAGATACAAATATCTTAGTAGTTCCTCATGTAGGATTCAGTAGTTCTAAAGTAGATAAAGCTTTAAAGTATGGTATCCAAATCGAAGCATTGCCTGACTTTAGGAAAAGATTTGGTTTGTAAAAAATTACAAACTAACCTACAGAATATTAATATATTATATACGTGATCATGCATTATGATCACGTATTTATTTTATTCCATGCAAAGGAGACACAACCATGATAAAAGACATTAAAGAAACAAACATTATTGAAACTGTATTGGAACGCTTGAAAGCTGAAGACCAAATCATCTTACGTTCCCATCAGTTCGTAAACGTGTTGAAATCTGTACTATTTGGTGCAGTTAAATTCTTAGCTAATACCAAGTTTGAAAACGAAGCAGCTTTACGTGTCAATGATAAAAATGGTACATTTATCGCTGGTATCGTTTTAGAACGTGCAGTTGACGATGAAGGTAAAAACTCCTTCGAAGCTCGTTTTGAATTAAACGAAGATGGTATTAAAGATATCGCAACTGTATATGATTTAAGCGACGAAGAAGTTCAACGCTTCTTAAATCGTTTCATGTATGTATTGACTAACAACAAATTCGTTAACAATGCATTCGTATTCGATATCACTCGTGTTATCTTGTCTTCTGTAATCAATTCATTGATGAATCTTGCTAAAACAGATATTGATGAAGATGGTTATGAAATCAAATTCGATGAATATCTTACAGCTACAGCTACTGATGAAGATGGTAAACGTGTAATCGATCTTGAACCAGCAGTTGACTTGAAGAAATTCATTAAAGACGATAAACTCGTTGACGTTGAATAATAGATATTGATCTGGAGGTTAGGTGAATAACCTAACCTCCTATTGTATCTTTTATTTTTAATCGGAGACACATACAATGAAAAAAGGCGTAGTAAATGGGGTAATGTATACCATATATGACTTCGATAATGCAATGAAGAATGCTGAAGACATTAACGTTGCTATTGAAGAAGATGGTAAAGTTTATCCGATTATTGGTAAATCTAATGCATATCATACCAATGGTGTTATCATTGATGGATGTATGGCTACATATATCAATGCAGATAAAGACCAAGATAAGTATGCTTTAGAGAATATGAAGATTATTGATTTTGCTAATGCTAAGAGTATGCAAGATCAAATTGAAAAATCTAGTGAGTTACGTTCTATGGAAGAAACTATCTTGATTAATCCAGATAATATCTTCCATGTAAGAATCAAACCAAATGACTTACCAGAGATGATTGGTCTTAAAGAAGCAGTTAATCGTAAGAATATTGATATCAACAAATATGCTTATCGATTTGGGGATAACTTTAATAATGACCGACGTCTATTTGAGAAAGATACTATTACTCTAGCAAAGATAAAGACAATCGCTGAAGCATTAGATATGGATTGTTATATTACCTTTGAAGATAGAGAAAAGAATGTACCTAATCCAATTGGGTCACAAATTAAAGTTAAGATCACCAATATTGGGGAGGGTGACAATGAACACACAAGCTAAGTTTATCGCAGAATACAACGATAAAAATAGACCTAAGTTCAATGACAAGTTCTTTAATAAGTCCGATGATGATATCATTGAAGACTTGAAGGACGTTATTCTTTCTTGTGAAAGAAATAAGTTCTATACCATCAAAGTACTAAACTTTGAAGTTATAGATGATTATAATGAAGTACAAAAATTACTTATAGGAGATGAAACTCCATCTATCTCTATTAAGGATTCTGATCTTAAGATATTAAAAGTAACTTATCATGTAGCTTGTACTAAAGATGAAGATACTTTTGATGTACTTATTGCGATTCCAAGAGTTATTGATGGTGCTTATATTCATTTGAATGGTAATGACTACTTCCCATTATTCCAATTAGTAGATGGTAGTACTTATAATAATACTACAGCATCATCGGCTAAGACTCAATCTATTACACTAAAGACAAATTCTAATGCTGTAAAGATGTTACGTAACTTCATTGATTTGAATACAACCAATGAAGAAACAGTTCGTGCAGCGATGTTTAGTGTATATCTATTCGATCATAAAGTTACTCTATTCGAATACTACTTAGCTAGATTCGGATGGTATGAAACTTTAGATAAGTTTAACTTTGAAGATGTAATTAAGATTTCTGATCATGACCTTAACGATCCAGAGTATTATACTTTTGCGATTGCTAATGCTCATATGAAGACACCTTTCTATATCTCAGCAGTTAAATCCTTTATGGATAATGATCGTATCTTACAATCTTTTGTAGCTTCCTTTGCTAGAGCTATAAGCTTATATGCAACTAAGAAGACTACATTAGATCAAATCTATACTACAGAATTCTGGATATGTAAGTTAGGTTATAACTTTGTATCTTCTGAGACTTCTGTATTCACTAAAGGTAATGCAATCATTGAATCTTTGGAAAACTCCTATGATATTCCAACTAAGAAACGTTTGCGTTTACCTGATCATATCAAAGAAGATATCTATTCTGTATTGAAATGGATGGCATGTGAGTTCTCTTCAATTCGTTTGAAGAATAACTTAGATGCATCTACTAAACGGATTAGATGGTCTGAATATATTGCAGCTATGTATATCATGCTTATCAATGTTAAGCTTAGACGTTTACCAGAGAAGCATGATCCTAACATGGAAGCTTATCGTATCAAACAGCAATTGAATACACAGCCAATGGCATTGATTGCTGAATTACAGAAATCTAATCTTAAAGGTTTCCGTAATATGGTTAACGATAGAGATTCATTCTTACAATTGAAGTATACCATTAAAGGTCCATCTGGTCCTGGGGAATCTAATAGTAAGAATGTAGCACGTAATGTACGTGCAATCGATCCATCTCATTTAGGGATTATCGATTTGAATACTTCATCCGCATCAGATCCTGGTGTAGGTGGTATGTTATGTCCACTCAATTATGGTGTATATGAATGGAACTCATTTACTAATGAAGAAGAACCAAATGTATGGGACGAAAACTTTAGTAAGATGCTTAATATATACCGTGAAGAGAAAGGATACACATCTGCTATCATGTTAGCTGATGATGCTGGATTAGAATTAACAGATACTAGAGATCCTGCAGCTGTAGCATTTGATGCTAACTTATTAGGTCAAACAATTGCTAAAGTAGCTAGAACTCGAGCATTTGAGAAACAACTTCGTCCAGCTTTAATTAACATGGAAGACAGTTGCTCAATATACTTTGAGGAGGTTTAAAATGGCTGATATTTATCATAGAATCTTTGTGTTCTCCAGAACTCAAATGGAAGCACTAAAAGAACGCTATAATAAACTAGGCAAAGAAATTGAATTTGGTAAAGTAGTAGTTGGTGGTGTCAAGAAGGAATATACCGATATCCTTCTTGATATGAACCAAGCTAAATACTCTGATTCAATTAAAGTTGCCGAAGGTGATATTCGTCGTATCATGTATACGAAGACTAAATAGGAGGTTCTCATGAGTGTAGGACAAGCAAATACTGATATTCATAATTTTGGACATTATTTGGTAAAACTTCTTGATACAAATTCCTTGTATTGGGATAAACTAGAAAGCATATCTCCAGATTATGATCTTCTTAATGACCATAATGAAAATTATTTCGTTAAGACTATGGAACTTATGGAAGCTAAACAAGGATTCATTGTTAGCTCTCATGCATATGGTCGTAAGTTAAATATTCGTGGTAAAAATATCATCTTGGTATACAATGAAGATATTGACGCTGAATACCTTACAGATAATCCATTTAGTGTAGCTGTGAATCGTGAGTCAGATTCTATTTACTCTTTATTGATTAACTTCAATGCATTCGTTAAACTTGTAGCTAAGAAAGATTATAATGGAATATATTCTTTCTTCGCTACATTCTATAGCTGGTTGTGTGGGAAAGAAACACCACAAACTTTCCTATATGCAATTCTTACATATATCGATGTAGTTTATCATAACTTGAACTTAGAGAAAGTTAAATCTTTCATTGATTTCAATATTGCTAAATCTACAGATATCATTCAACAAGTTCTTATGACTAAATTCAAGATTCCAAATCCACATGGATTCACTTCTACTGCATTGGATATAATGGAACTTGATAACAATAGTGTATTTGCGGAATTATTCTATTATCCACGATATACTAAATATCTTATTAAAGCTGGTTCTGTGCCAGAATTCAATCTTAAAGGATTTATCGCTATGATAGAAGAAGCATTTGAAGATCAAGTAACTAATCTTGAACTTCGTAATACACTTCTAAGTACTAAATACTTTAATGATGCAGAGATGGTTGAAGATAAGGAAGCTAAATACACTAAAGTTGTATTCAAAGACTTACTTGAATTTGAACCACGCTTTAAAGAACAAATTGATTTGTTATTCAATATGTCTGATGAGCTAATGATTCCAGCAATGGATATCATTTATAAAGCTATCGATGACTCTATTGAAAAACATGGTATCAAAGAAGTAACTGAAGAAGATCAAGAATCTAAGAAACTTGAATTAGAATCTGATATTGAAAAACAAATTAGAGAATCTATCGAAGCTATGCAAGGTAAAGAATAATATATTACCCTCTAGGATACATAATCCTAGAGGGTTTTATTTTTTGAGGTGGTGAAACACATGAAAGAAGCAATAATTGATAATTGTACTTGCCCTAAGTGTTATTCAAAGAACTTCGATCTATATACTTCTAATGGTAAAGGTGTAAGCTATGCTAATATTATCTTAGCTTTCAGTAAAGATCCAGCACAAGTATTAGATAATTTGAATAGATACCAATTATATAAATTCAAGTGTAATGATTGTGGTAAATCATTCTCTATTGATTGGAGATGGGGATTACCGTATCCTACTACAGAGAAGATTGATGTCTAATCTTGAACAAAGCAATAATAAATGAAAGGAGAATTTACTTATGGTTTCAAAGAATAATTTGCTATATATCATAGGTGCCATTATTTATATTGCTTGTTTCGGATATATTATACATGATATGCTACAAGCTCCTGAAGGGAGAATACTTTTATTTATCTTTAGTACGTCAGTGATCTTGACAGCATTAATTATCGTTATAGGTTATAAAATATCAAAGGCACTCTTGAATATACTAGAAAAGTATACAGGAGAGTGATAGAATGATAGAATTGACCTTGGCAATCTTAATTGCAGCAGCAATGCTAACATTAATATCTAATATTAGCTTTGTGGTTAATGTTGGATTAATACTAATGACAGTAATCTGCATATTAACTAATAATAAAAAAAGGTAACTATATGACTACTCTAGAACTGATGTTGTGTTATATATTCTTATTCGGTCTATGTTATAGATTTATACATGGACCAGAAATGGATATAGATTATATTGTCACAATGATATCAGTAGTCCTACTATTCATTATATATAGATCTATAAAATAATAATCTAGACTAAACAATCTAATACAATTATAGATTGTTTATTAGAGAGAGGACTGCTTATAATGGATATAGTCTTAGTATTAATATCATTCTTGATTATTCTTGTTATTTCATTATTATACATAGTGGTTAGAATAGTCTATAAAGACTATATCAATGAATCTCCATTATATATAATAACCGACAAACGTAATATGATTATTAATGAAGTTAATAATCAAAGCAACTCTGTTTTCCTAGTTGAACTTAATGGAGAATTCTTTGTTAATGTAACAGAAGATTCTTATAATAAATCTGAGATTGGTGATCAAATCATGTTAGCCAATTCTAGTAATGAGAAAGATTTTATAGTTAAGAAGCTATAGGTAAATTGTAATGAAACTATTATCAATTCGACTTGAAAATTATATTGGTATTTATAATGGTCGTGGCGATAATATCCTAGAGGTAGACTTATCACAGTCTACCTCTAATATCGTCATCATTCGTGGCTCCAATGGTTCGGGTAAGTCCACATTATTAAAAGCTTTATCTCCACTCCAAGATGATAATACTACTATTATTCCTAGAATGGAGGGTAAGAAAACATTAAGATATCTTTACAATGGTGAAGTATATGAGATACTATACGTTCACCCAGTAAAGAATGATGGATCTAGAGGTCAAGTTAAGATGCAAGTATATAAAGGAATGAACCGAGTTGAGTTGAATCCTACTTGGAACGTGACTTCTGGTAAAGATATCATATTTGATCTATTTAATTTAGATGCTAACTTCCTTACATTATCTCAACTATCTTCAGAAGATAGAGGATTAGCAGATAAGAAACCAGCTGAACGTAAGAAGTTCGTTAATAGTATTATTAATGGTATTGAAGTATACAACAACATGTATAAAGTCATTACTAAGAAGTATTCTACATTTAAGAATATGATTAATACTATATCATCTAAGATTAGACAGATTGGTAATATAGAAGAATTGAACGCTAGATTTATCAATATCTCTAAACAAGTAGAAGATGTATCTAGTGAACGAGATAAAGCAGTAATTGAAGCATCTAAGATTGATGCAGAGATTGGTATCTTGACTAGAGATAATAACCTTGAAGAATACTATAAGATCAACGAAGAGATACGAGATAATATTGATTATATCAGTGCATCTAAATCCCAAGTTATTGATCTTTCTAAAGGAGAGTTAACTAGCGAGAACTTAACTGAATTAGATTCTATTATTAAATCTAATCTATCTACATTCGAGAAGAATATAAATTCTTGTAATATAGATCTAGCTACACATATAGCTAGGAAAGAGAATATATCCAAAGAGAATGATGAAGTATTTAAGTCTTTACAGACTAAGATAACTAAACGTGGTTCTTTATTAGATGGAGGATTCACTGAATCTGATCTATCTTTATATAAAGAAACCAAAGCTAAGATAGATGAGCTTAATAAAGATATTGATAATCTAAATTCTTCTATTAAAAATCTTTCCGAAGCAGAGGCTTTAGTCAATGCGATGGAAATGATCGTCCCAGTGTTAGATAGTCTTTATAATGGTTTAGATGCTACCACTAAGAAAGAGAAATATGATTTCGTTAAGACTACACTAGATAATGATGGTAAGTATGTAGACCAAACCATTGAGTTATCTCATACTTATAATGAAGTATCTAGAACTGTGGGTGAATTAGAGTCTGAAGTTTTAGCTTATGAGATATTATTCGATAAAGCTAAGTCCTTAGCCTTACGTCCTAAGGAATGTAAGATAGATGATTGCTCATTTGTTAAAGAAGCAATTGAAGCATCATCTAAACATCCTGAGAAACGCATCAATGATATCAATAAAGAGATTAATGAGTCTAAGACTTTATTGAAATCCTTAGAGAAAGATATTGAATCTTATAAGGAATTGTATGATTTCTATAAACGATTTAGTAATCTTCATGGAATGGTTCTATCTTTCAGAAAACTATTAGATAAGAGTCCAGTTAGTTATATAACAGACCCATATACTCTATTAGCTTCTTTAGACCATATGGAAAACTTAATGGTTGACTTCAACCAGATTCGTGGTATCTTCAATATTATTACAACTAAATCTAATTATGAAGAAATCATTGAATCTCTAAAAGAACCAGCGGCGAAGTATGAAGCAAACAAGGCTCTAATCGATGAATTGGATTCTGACATCGCTTCATTGAAAGATAGAATGACTTCCATTAAAGAAGATCTAAGTAGTGAAGAAGATACAATCTCTAAACTAAAATCTGATATTGAACTCTATGGATTCAAGACAGAAGTATATACTAAATGTAAGTCTTTAGTAGATGAATGTATTGGACTTGAAGCAAGAAATGATGAGCTCCAATTACAAATCAATTCATTATCCGATATAGCACTTAAAGTTAAAACTTTAGATGCTAGAATGGCTGAAGCTAAGTCTAGAGCTGATAGATTGAATAATGACTTAAATGCTATTCTTAATGAAAGAGATAAGATAGCATCGAATAAAACGTTGTTAGAGGACTATATCAGGGACCTAGACCTGTATAACAAGAATTTCTCCATTCTCGAAACTATACGTTACTATTTAAGCCCAACTACGGGTATCCAGACAGTGTTTATGAGAACGTATATGGGAAATATTATTTTAAAGGCTAATGAATTACTAAGTTTGATATTCAATGGTCAATTCATTATACAACCATTCGTTATTAATGAAGCTGAATTTAGAATACCATGTCTTGGTAATGGATTAGTAAATGACGACATCTCTTCTATGAGTACAAGTCAAATCTGTATGATTAGTATGATCTTATCATTCGCCATTCTATCTAACTCGTCTACTGATTATAACATCTTGAAGTTAGATGAAATTGATGGTGGTCTTGATACAGAGAACCGTATTCAATTCATTGGTTTATTAAAGCAACTTATCACCATGGTTGGCTGTGAGCAATGTTTCCTTATTAGTCATAATATGGAATATGATGCTGATACTACAGTGATTGATATGGCTGCTAGACCTGTATTGGTTAGATAGGTGATAATATGAATAATAGACTTATATTTAAAGATGGTATAATTTCAGAATTACCAGAAGATAAAACTGTAAATCTTATAGTACTATACTCTGGTGGATTTGATTCTACTATACTTCTTAAATCTGCATTTGAAATGGCTAATTGTGATGATAATAATATTATCACCGTCTATGCTCTAAATGTACAAAGTGATTTTTTATGTGAAGATAAAATCAAATTAGAGAAGAAATACGTTAGACGATTTATAAATCATCTAAATAAAAAGAATTGTGATTCTAGAAAAATTAAATTAATAGAATTTAAACAAAGTCTATTTGATGTAGAATCCACTAACTATGTAGAAAATGCATATGATATGATTTTCATAAATGCAATAAATAGCGTTGTTCCATTTATTGGTGGAGCTGATATTAATATAGTTTTAGGTGGAGCTCTTGACTCTGACTCTAGAGGATGTCATTTACCTTATTATAAAGAAGAAGTGGAGAATTTTGTTAAACCATTCAATTCTATTGAAACATGGATGGAATTCCCATTACGCCAGTTAAAAAAGGCAGATATTCTAGCATACGCTATACGTAATAAATTATATAAATATTGTACGTGTTGCGAGAATCCAAATAGTGATACTATTTGTAATAGCTGTAAAGGACATGCACTTGGGTTATTTGATTTACTTTTTGAATATAAATTAGGTAATATCGATCTAACTGAAAAAGATGCAAATTTTGCAGAGTCAGAATTAACAAGAATTTTAGATGGAATAGACGATTAATTTTGGAGGTCCTATTATGTATGATTTCGCAAGTGCGTATATACTAGCTCAAGCTTTAGAAGTTATTGCATCTATTGCAGCAATTGGTTTAATTGTATCTATGATTATTCAAGATTAATAAAAAGGACTAGTCTCTTGTAGACTAGTCCACTTTCTTTTTTTTGTAATTCTCTAATAGTATAAGTATATATTATTAAGGTGATATGATGATATATAGTTTATATTAAAGGAGGAAATATATCATGAAACATACATTATTATTCTTAGTAGTATCTTTAGGATTATTCTCATTTGCTCATTATTTGGATATTACATATCCATTCTCTTTAGGAGTTGTAATTCCTATCGGATTTACAATTTCCTTTGGTGTTATATTTGCATTTATGGCATGGGCAGCAGCATGTGATTGGTTATTGAATGACCAATCTCCAGAATACCATGGTCGTAAAAAAGTTAAAAAGACTAGAGTGTAAAACTCTAGTCTTTTAATTTTTTTGTAAGTTATATATTATAAAGGTGAATTATAGTTTATATATTTTCCACAAGGAGGAAACAAAAGATGAAAACTGAAGTATTTGTATTAATGGCATCTGTGATTGTTATTGCACTAAATGTAATCGGAATGTATCCTAGTGTAGTAAATATCATGGACGGATATAATTTGAAAGTATCGTATGGTATGATGATGATTAATATCGCATTAATTATTTTAGCTATCGTACAATCTTATCTTGTTATTCATATTAGAAATAACAAGTAATCTGACAATATAATAGGAGGTATAGTTTAATGATGAGTAAGAGAGATAAATGCTCATTAAAGTTATTATTAATGACTATTATATTTGCATTGATCGCAGATCAATCACTTCGATATACTGATATTATATTTTCATTTATATCTGCTATAGCTATTATGTCAGCAGCTATATCAGTATTTTTATTATGCTGGCAAATGTATCATAGTAGAAGGTAGTATAATGATTTTCGTTACTAGCTTTATAGGAATATTAGCAGCACCTTGGGTGTTGCTAATTCCTTTATTTTTATTTGAAGGTCTCATTGGAAGACATGTAGAAATGACTACAGATCTAATTGAGATTTTTATTTTTTATGATCTTGCAATGGGTACATTCTTATTGCTTAGATATATTATGGATAAGATTGGAGGAAAACGATGATACCAACCGACAGATTAACTAAGTATGATTACTACTATCTTAGTATTGCCAATAAGATATTGAGTGAAGGTGAGATGCGAGATAACCGTACTGGTATTAAAGCTATATCATTACCTCATGTATGTATCACTATTGATTTAGAAGAAGATGGATTCCCTATCTTAGCTTCTAAGTTTGTTGGATTCAAAACAGCTGTTAAAGAATTATTATGGATTTGGCAAATGCAGTCTAATGATGTCCGTAAACTCCAAGATATGAATGTACATATCTGGGATGAATGGATGCAAGAAGATGGTACTATTGGTAAGGCTTATGGATATCAATTAGCTAAGTATAAGCAAGTTGATAATCTTATTAAGACTATTAAAGAAGACCCAACTTCCAGACGTATGATTACCACCCTCTGGAACATAGAAGATTTACCAGAAATGGCTCTTCAACCATGTGCTTTTCAAACACTATGGAATATTAATAAAGGTAAACTTAATTGTATGCTTACCATCAGAAGTAATGATTGGTTCTTGGGTAATCCATTTAATGTAGCCCAATATGCTGCTTTAGTTCATATGATTGCTCAAGTAACTAATTATAAACCAGGTAGGCTTACTGTATGTATCAATGATGCTCATATATATGAAAATCATATCCCACAAATACAAGAGCAACTTGGGTTAGTGGATATGAATGAGATGTTTGATACATTTATAACTGATAGATTTTGTAAACCTAAGTTAGTTTTAAATGAAGATATTAAGGATTTTTACGACTTCACTATTGATGATATTAAATTAGATGGATATATTCCAGGACCAAAGATCAAAGCTGAAGTCGCAGTATAGGGGTTTTAAATATGGGAAGATTATGTACATTATCCGCTGTTGTTACAATGGATAACTATAACTGTATATCTGATTGCAATAATGAAAAGATAATGGAGATTCCAGAGTTTGAGAATAAAGTGAGACAACAAACTTTAGGATGTACTATTATTATGGGGCGTAAAACATGGGAGAGAACAACTCCTCTTAATAATAGAACTTATATTATATTATCAACTAATAAGGATTATAAACCTAAGACAAGTCCATATTATAAGGTATTCGTAGCAAATAGATTTCTAGAAGTATTCTATATACTTAGTAAAACTAATGTTAAGACTGCATATGTTTATGGTGGCAAATCTATTTATAATAGACTTAATAAATTTATATCTAACTTCATTATTTGTAAGATTAGACATAGACTTCATGGTAATAATAGATTTATTAATCCATTACCTAATAAGAAATATATGCTTGTAGAAAGTAAGCTTTATACTCATACAACTAAGAATGGAGCTGAATATAGATGGTCTTTAGAAAAGTATGTTAAACGTACTTCTAACGATAAGATACTTCCATCAGTAGCTCATATGTTTAATAAAAAATAATATATTTATATATTATTAACGTGATATCAATGTATGATATCAACTATACAGGGTATGATCTAAAGAAGATCATATAGGTTATTTAATATTATAGGAGGTTCTCATGATGAACACAACAAAAATGAACAAAGTTATTTTATCCGCAGCAGTATTAGCTGCAATTACTGGTACTGCATTGGCTGGTGGTGTAAACAATACTATCACAGGTCAATTTGGTGCTGATGCCGTAGGCACCCAAAATACTGTTACAGGAAGTTCCGCATTTACAGCTGGTTACAATAATAATGTATCTGGTAATAATGCGGTTTCTTATGGTGTTAGTAATAAAGCAACAGGAATTAATTCCATTGCTGGCGGTGAATACAGCTATGCAAAAGGACGCAATAGTATAGCTATTGGTTCCTCTGCTCAAGCATTACAAGACAATAACTTCGCCATTGGTTCTCAAGCAAGAGCTAATGGTGAAGATGCGTTAGCATTCGGTAACGGTGCTTATTCAGAAAACCAAGCTACTGTAGCTGTAGGCAAATCTACAAGAGCCAAAGGGTTAATGGGTACAGCAGTAGGTTATGGTACTCGTGCCACTGCTGATTATACAACAGCTATTGGTTATCAAAACGCAGTTACTGGTCAACAATCTAGTGCCATCGGTGTAAATAATGAGACTACTGGTCAATTTGCTTCTGCCGTAGGTACTAATAATGAAACTAATGGTAGTTATGCTTTTGCTGCAGGTTTCAAATCTAAAGCAATTGCTGACAATTCTATTGCTGTAGGTAACCAAGCAGAATCTTCTGGTGATCATGGTTTAGCTATTGGTACTATTGCAAATGCAACAGCTACAGATGCGGTTGCAGTCGGTCATAGTGCAAATGCCACTGGTAAATATTCTGTAGCTATCGGATCTGGTAATAAAGCTGAAGGCGAAGCTGCAGTAAATATTGGTAGCAATAATCATGGTGCATATGACCATGCTACAATTGTTGGTAGTGAAAACAATATCGCATATAGCGATCATATGGTTGATCCTTATGGCGATGTAGTTGTAGGTACTAAGAATAATATGCAAGATAGCTATTTTAGTATTGCTGTAGGTAATAATAATGCTTTGAGCAATGCAGACAATTCTGTAGCTATTGGCAATAATACATCTGTAAGTGTAGCAGAATCTGTAGCTATTGGTCATGAAGCTAAAGCTGATACTGTAGTTGGTACATCTTCTGCAAGTATCGGTGGTACTACATATAACTTTGCTGGTGATAATCCAGTAGGAACTGTATCTATTGGCGATACAGGCAAAGAACGCACTTTAACAAACGTAGCAGCTGGACGTATTTCTGATACTTCAACTGATGCGGTTAATGGCTCTCAATTACATGCAGTTGCAACTGAAGCTACTAAACATACTGTAGTTACAGCTGGTAGTAATATCAACGTAACTTCTGGTACAGCAGCAAATGGTGGTACTAAATATACTGTAGCTTTGAGCAATGACTTAAGTGTTAACAGTGCAGCATTTGGTGCTAACACAGATCCAATTCATAATGTTATTGATAAAAATGGTGTAGCTGTATTCAATGGTGATGTAGATACTCACTATAATGCTAATGGTGTATCTATTGAAGATCGTAATACATTAGATAATGCTCAATACAATTTAGATGGTATGGTAGCAGATTCTAATGGTAAACGTGTTGAATTTACTACAACTAATATCACTGCAGGTGGTCAACAAATTCATGGTGTATCTGCTGGTACAGCTGGTACTGATGCGGTTAATATGAACCAATTGACTTCTGCTTTGAATCAAGTTAATGGTAATACTAATGCTTTGAGCAATATGGTTAAAGCTAACCAACAAGAAGCTCGTAAAGGTATTGCTGGTACTGCAGCATTAGCTGGTTTACATCCATTAGATTTTGACCCAGATCATAAATTAGACGTTATGGCTGGTTATGGTCATTTCCATGGTACAAATGCTGGTGCAGTAGGTATTGCTTACCGTCCAAACGAAGATCTTATGCTTACAGTTGGAACTACATTTGGTAGTGACAATGTAATCAATGCAGGTGTATCCTACAAAGTAGGAGCTAAATCTGAAGTATCTCGTTCCAAAGTTGCTTTGATTAAAGATCTAGATGAAGCTAAGAAAGAAATTGCTCAACTTAAAGCTGACAATGAAAAAATCAAAGCTATCTTAGAAAAAGTTCTAGGTGAACAAGCAGCTGATTTAAAATAATTAGATTAAGAATACTTAAGAGATAGAGTCATAGCACTCTATCTCTTATTTATTTTTTAGGAGGGTAACATGGAAACTTTTAACACTATGTATTTTGGAGCATTTGAGAAATTTGAATGTGTAATAGAAGAATTTCTAGATGAAGCTCCAGAAATGGATTGTAGCTATTCTTTAGAAGGCGATAAATATGGTGATGTTAAGTTTGATATTATTAGATCTGAAAATAAGATTGACTTTACTATTAATAATATTAAATTCAAGTTTATTGAGGATAGAGTAGTATTCATGAATGCATATGAAGCATTCAGAAATCGTCCATATATCTTATATATGATGGTTAAGCTATTCCATCAGTTATATCTTGATAATAATACTGAACTCTTTAAAGATAAGAAAGATAAGGTATTAGATGTACTTGATGCATTCTTACTTTTAGAAGGATGGTTTGAAGACCCTCGAATTGAGAAAGCTGAAGATGAAGAATATGAATCTATAGCTAATGAGAGAGCTCAAGAGAATAAAGAATTCTGGGATGAATATGAGAAGTTCAACCCTAATGACATTTAAGGAGAGAATGATGAGAGAACTTATTATTTGCGTATGTTTACTTGGTTGCTTTGGTATAGCTAATGCTAACAATATAGAGCAACCTAAAGATGTTAAGATCGTTCATAATGATAATAATGTAGCTCTTCATAAGAAGATCTATCAATTAGAAAAACGTATTGAACGATTAGAAGAGTTATTAAAGAAAGAAGGTAAATAATATGGGCTTTATTGGTCAAGGAAATCCAAAACTAATTTGTTATTTGATTCATCTGGAGAAAACAGATCCAGATGCGTATATTAGTATTCGTAGAAAGGCATTTGAATATGCTGCAGCTAATTCATATAATCCTATGAAGATGGCAACTTCTGTATCTGCAGGTGAAATAGTAGATGGTCTTAAAGTTGTCTTTGGTATTATTAAATTAATAATCAAAATCTTCTTTAGTGATGATGAAAAGAAGAAAGAAACTCGTGCAGATCAAATTGCTAAAGAAATATCTAAGTATACATATGCTGAGTTATTTGAATCTGTACGTACTGTTGATTGTATGTCAGCTAAAGAAAAAGCTGAATATTTATTAGCTCATGAGGTGTAATATGATAAACTTCAAAATGATAAGAAACTTCTTAAATACTGATAAAAGATTCAGTTATACACACGATCTATTGAATGATAATATAGAAGTGTTTATCAAGAATAGTGAATCCAAATTTACAATTATCAGAAATAACCATGGAATTAAAGTAATTTCGGGTATTGGTTCTTTAACTGGAATCTTTAAAGTCAGCTTCAATGTATATGATATGACTTCATTTAAAGAAGCAGTTGAAACCATATATCGATCTTCTACTATAGAAGATGAGCAACCTAAAGAAGTTAAGCCATCTATATCTGTAGAAGATATTAAATTGGCATTAGATGCATATAATTATACATTTAAAGACTATACAACAGTCGAAGGCGATGCAGCTATTGCAGCAGCATATGGATCTAATTTAAAAATCTTTATCTCTAGAGACAAAGATAAATGGCTCTTCCAATGCAAATATCTAGATGAAACTAATAATTATAGAGAAGATGATATGGAAGAAATAAATGAAATTCTTTTAGATTATGCTTCTTTAAGTGACTATAATGAACATAAAGAAATTAAAGATGTTATCAAATACCCTAGAGGAGGAAATACTATGTATAAACAACCAGTAAATAAAAGCAATGATTTCTTGAATGACTATAAAGTAGTTAAATTAGCTGAAAAAGCTATTAATGATAACTTTGCTGAATTAGCTAATGATTTCATTAAGTACTCTAATAGTGAAGAAGATACTGGAACTATCTTATCATGCGGTAATTCTAAAGTATTATTTTCTGCAACTAAATTCAATAGAAAGATTACTATTGAATTTGGTAGAGATGGTGAAGAACCATTCCGTTATGTTTATACTAATAAAGGTATTAATTTACTAAATGACTATGATCCTGCAGTATTAATTACCATTGGTAATCTTATTGAATCTGCAGTAGATGCATGGTTAGAAAATGATAAAAATAGAATGAATATTGAAGATTTAAACGAACGTTTATTAAGTGTAGTAGATAATATTAAGACCATGATTGGCTTGATCAATACTACTATTGGAAAGTATAATGCATAATACAAATAAGTAAATGTGTTGGCAGGAGTAGGGATTTAATCCCTACTCCTTCCTGCTTTTCCTTTTTTTGTAATAGTGGATATATATATACTTGTATATTATTAAGGTGATATGATGATATATAGTTTATTAGTAGCCGCATGGCAAGAAAGGATTCATATCATGGAAAAACTTAATTTTTATAAAGAGATGCATGAAACAGTAAATATGGTTGAACTTATCTTAAAGAAGTTCAACGCAGACATGAATGATGGTGATATTGTAAGCTGCATCGTTACCCCTCATACCAATCATTTCACTGTGATGGTTCCAATGGAGAAAGACATCATCTCAACAGATGTCTTAGAAATGGTAAAAGAATCTGAATATGTATTAAATACATTAAAGATTATCAACAAGTATGACCACATGGATTGGGAACCATACTTAGTTGCATTGAAGTTGGGATTTGAAAAGATCTCTAACTTAATGAAAGAAGAAGTAGAGTAGAGGGTCAACCTCTACTCTTCTCTTTTATTTTTTTTCTTTTTATTAATAATTAGATTCTACTAACTTAACCATTCCACCTTCAAGGGTAGCTAATGGGAAGTTCATATTTAAGTTAGAGTTACGAGCTACGCCAGTTTGGAAGTTTAAATTCATATCTTCCAATAAGAATGGATCAGGTAAACTCATATTGGTAATTTGTTCACCAGTCTTAATATTCATACAACGGAACTCTCTAGATTCTGTTTTTGGATCGAATACAACTACAGTCTTAATATCTGGATTGTGTTCCATAATCATACGATTTTGTTCTGGAGTAAACAATTCATCATTAGTTACCATAGGTTGATAGATATCCATACCGCCTTGTTGTTGAACCATCAATGGTACATCTCCACTTTCTAATCTAGGTGGAATAAAACCAGTTTCAAGTTGTTGTCTTGGAGTATTGATGATATTTTCATATAGACCCATGATAGCTGCTTCATCACTACCACTATTTTCAAGTTTAAGTTCTTTAGTACGTTTAAGTTCCATATCATGACATTTAGAGATAACAGAGTTAAGCTCTTTAATAGCAGATAGTTTAGTACTAGATAGAGATGAAATAGTTGCAGAGATATCAGTTAGATATTGATATTTACCACGCATCTTAGATAGACGGATATCATTAAACTCTTGTTTTAATTCACCTTGAAGACCATCAATTTGACCAATCATGATTTTGATCAAATCATTAGTTTCTTCATACGAATCAATATAAGCCTTATTAGTTACGATCTCTTCAGCATCGCCACCTACATTGATTTCATCATTATCTTTATTTTTTCTTGGTCTACCACGTTTACGTGGTTTGATCAAAGTACTTTCATCTATAGGAGTATTCTCTACTACAATTTTTTTACCTTGACCAGTAGCAAATTTATTAAATACAGAAGAGCCACTAAAGTTTGGTTTAGGACTATTAGTCACTTTAGGTTCTTCTACAGTAATATTACCTTCGGTAATAGCTTCAGTATATTGCATAATATTCCCTCCTTTTATGGGTTTATTTTAAAGTTCTATGCATATATTCTTATATTGCCTAAAAACGTCGAATTATTAAAAATTAAACTCCCAGTTACATTAAAGTAGGTATAAATACGAAGGAGGATTTTAAATATGGCTAACATTTTAAACATATTTAATCAGTTTCCAAAGAACTATGACTTAACGATTTTGCAAACATTCTTTGCAAAACCTTTTAAACAAGATAACGGTAAATGGACTAAACCATCTTTGAGTTTAGTTGCTAAAGATAATAATACAGGTAAGAAACACGTATGTGAAATTGAAGATCCAGAATATATTTGGTTCTTAGCTAAAGACCCAGATAAGTTAACTCATCATTATGACTTCTTACCTAAAGATGAAGTAGAAGCTATTCAATGTCCTAATAGAGAATTAGAGAAATGTATAGCTCAAGCAACTGGTAATATGAAATTCTTTACAAACAATATTGCCAATGGTGAATATAGAGAGAATGCTAAACTACATACTTTGAATCAAGTATTCTTCTCTGACCAAAATATTGAAGATCATTATAGATTCTGGTTCAATAGATTATTTAAGAATGAAATCCATTCTGTAAGAAAAGCATATCTAGATATTGAAGTTGATATCTCTGATATTGTAGGTGATTTCCCAGAACCAGGTGAAGCTCCAGTTAATGTAGTAACCTATATTAATGATGGTGTAATCAATACATATATTCTTAGAGATCCTAAGAATCCATTAGTACAAGAGTTTGAAAATCAAGTAGCTAGTGGAGAGATTGAAAGAGATTTAAGAAAGTTAATTGAGTTTGCTATTGGTGATGAAGCAAGACAACGTAAGTTTAATATCTTTGGATATAACTTTAACGTGAAGTTCTTTGACCAAGAGATACAATTATTAGGTTCTTTATTTAGACAAATTAATACAGAAGAACCTGACTTCTTAATGGCTTGGAACATGGCGTTCGATATTCCATATTTAATTCAACGTATTCGTAATCTTGGATATCGTCCAGAAAGTATTATGTGTCATCCAGACTTTAAAGTAAATCCTAAAGCTGAATACTTCATTGATACTCGTATGGAAAACAACTATGCAGAACGTGGTGATTATGCATACATCTCAGCATATACAGTATACTTAGACCAAATGATTCAATTCGCATCTCGCCGTAAAGGACAATCTGCATTTGCATCATTTAAGTTGAATGATATCGGTGCTCAAATCTGTGGTGTACAAAAGTTGAATTATCACCATATCACTACAGACTTAGCTAAGTTACCATTCTTAGATTTCAAAACATTTGTATTCTACAATATCGTCGACGTATTAGTCCAAGTATGTATTGAAGAGTCTACAGATGATATTGGATATATCTATAACTCTAGTGTATTGAATAATACTAGATTCTCTAAAGTACATAGACAAACAATCTATCTAAGAAATAAACAAATTGACTTCTATTTTAATCTAGGACTTGTTGTAGGTAATAATATCAATAAGACTAGAGAAAAACCATCAGAGAAGTTTGACGGTGCTTTTGTAGCTGACCCTAACTTGGTTAATGATTCAGTTAAACTAAAGATCAATGGCATTCCAGTTTTCTTATGTGATAACTTAGTTGACTTTGACTTTAGTTCACTATATCCAAGTATCAATCGTGAATTCAATTTAAGTTCTCCATCTGAGATTGGTAAGATTGAATTTGAAGATGATAAAGATGCAAGCTCTGCAATCATCGAAGATATTGTAACTCAAGACCATTTAACTATCGGACATAGATGGTTTGGTTTACCTAACTATAGTGAGTTAGTAGACCAAGTATCTACATTATTTGCATCTGGTAGACTATCTACAGAGAATGAATTCAAAGTATATAATAAAGGCGAGTTAGTTAAACCAATAGTAGTTGAATATAATGAATGTGTACCAGCTCTAACTAGATTTGGTAGCATGAATATGAATGCAATCTATGGTGAACGACAAATGCCAGGAGGATTATAATGGTTATACATTTCCCATTAAGCCAATCTGATATCGAAAGCTTACTTTCTATAAGTAAGCTTTTGAAATGTGATAAGATTCTATATGATAGAAACTATGTAAATCCAATCATTGGTGTAGGACCAGAGAAATCATATTTCCAAACAACAAGTTATATGGTTGATCTAAGTCCTCATATTAATAACTTATTAGTTAATATCTCTGACTTAAAGAATCTTGATAAGATTACTCAATTAGAACCATCTAAAGAGAATCCTGAGATAGCTATTCATAAACCAATTGTATCTGTATTCAATTGGGATGCTGAGTATGTTAAAGCTTGTATGAATAGTCTAAGAGAATATCAAATAGATGATAATATCATTGCTAGAACTGATGAGTTTCATAATACAGATTGTTATAGTGAACTTATGGCTGGTAGTGCATCTACTGGAGCATTCAGAATCAATATAGGTGGATATATGATTGATATACCTAAATCAGCTATACCTACATTGAAGTCTGATCATGTAGTAGCTACAGTATATAATGCTCCTAATAAAAATTTTAACATTCTTAGATTTAAAATAACTAAACGTAATGGTATCATTGTTAATCAGTCAATGTTATTCTTACCTTACTAGGGAGTTTGGCTATAGAGAATCAATCTCTATAGCCAGATTCGTTTATTTAGCATACGGAAAACATTTAAATAATCAAAGGAGGAACGATAATGGCTGAAGATAAAAACGTAAAAAAGCAAGATGGGTTACTTAGTAGTATCCGTAAAGGTCTTGCTAATCTATACGGTCGTACATATTATACACCACCAGATAGTGATAGCGAACTAAATCATCTTACTGATAGAATCAATGATTCTATGGGTAAGATTATTAATGATATTAACTACTCTACAGGTCTATCTTCTATTAGCACTCTATATGCTAAGTCTATGGAATATCAAAATGATCCAAAAATTGTAGATGGTTTTGATAATCTATTCAAAGACTTAAATAATGATGGTAGTACTTATAATGCTTTCTTTAATAATCGTAGCTTACGGTTATTTGATGCAGAGATTGACATGATCTGTAAATATATGCCTATGCTTGAAGATGCATTAGGTGTACTATGTGATAATGTAATCTCATCTGACCACTTCTCTAAAGACTTTATCTTCATCTCTGATGAGAATGTCTCTGTAGAAAGTGATAAAGAAGTATTCTATAACAATATTAAGATACTTAAAGATAAGTATGACTTGCTTATCAAGTTCCAAGATATTATTTACAATACTTCTAAGTATGGTGAACGATTCTATTATATCGTACCATATGAAAGAGCTATTAAAAAGCTATTAGATAATCCAGAAAATAAGTTCATGACTACACAAAGTGAGTCTATGAGCTTAACTGAATCTGGTATTCTTAAAATCTCCCCTACATTAAAAGAAAGTGGAGATGTATTTGTTAGAAATATTAACAAAAAAGAACAATCTTTAGATGTTGAATTCTCATTCAATATGAGTAATGCTTTATCTAAAGAGATTGTAGCTCATGAGACTGCAGCTAATAGACTTAAACATATTAGAGAGTCTGCATTAAACTTCAATGAAGCTACAACAAGTACAGTATCTCTAGTGGCTAATGATAAATTAGATGCTAGTCCATTCTATGATGATACTACTAGCAATGGTTTAATTGTAGCCGGTCAAGATAGAATTAATACTAAAGACGACTGGGGTCTAAATGGATGTATCTTTAAAGAACTTAATCGTTATAAAGTTATTCCAGTTAGAATTGAAGATCTTATTCTAGGATATGCTTATCTTGAAAATGATAGTGTATTTGGTTTAGAAGATGACTTCCCAGTTAGTGATACAACTACACCAGTAAATGCTTTAGGTATCAATGTAGCTACTGATCTAGAAGCTACAAAGAACTCTGCTGTTATCTCTGATAGCATTGTTAAGACTGTAGCTAGTAAACTATCTGCAGCTATTGATACTAAGTTTATTAAACTTAATAAAGATCTATCTAAAGAGATCTATATGGTATTAAAACATGATCTTCAAGCTGGTAAGAAGAATAAATATAATGTAACTTTCTTACCACCTGATGATGTAGTTCATTGCTATTATAAATTAGATCCAGATACATATCGTGGTATCTCTGACTTATATAAGTCTATGATACCAGCTAAGTTGTTCATTGGTCTATATATTACCAATACTATTGGTGCAATGACTCGTGCACAAGACCGTCGTGTATACTATGTAAAACAATCTGGTATTGATACAAATATCTCTAAGATTCTATTAACTACTATTGATCAATTGAAACGTCAAAACTTCAATATGCGTCAATTAGAATCTATGAAGAATGTATTAAACATCCTAGGTCGATTCAATGACTTTGTTATTCCAACTGATAATAGTGGTAATGCACCAGTGCAGTTTGAAGTTATGCAAGGTCAACAAATTGATCCACAAACTGACTTGATGGAAAAACTCCAATCAATGGCAGTCAATAGTACTGATGTACCATTTGAAATAGTACAAGCAAGACAATCTATGGACTATGCTATCCAAGCATCCATGTCCAATAGTAGATTCTTAAAGAAAATCTATAATAGACAAACAGTTGCTAATAGATTCTTATCTTCTATTATGACTAAACTCTATAGAGGTGAGTTTAATAATCCAACAGCGGTTATTAAAGTTAACTTACCGACACCGATGTTCTTGAATCTAACTAATACTAACCAAATTATTCAAAATGCTAATGATGTAGCACAAGCTGCAATGGAAGCATTCTCTGATGACTTAGATGATAACGCTAAACAAATCTTCTTCAATAACTTAAAAGGTAAAATGCTTGAAAGTTATATTGATATGGAAATGATTATGCGTGTTAAAGAAGCAACTAAGATTGAATACGCTGCTAATACACAACAAGATCAAGGTGACGGTGGTTACTAATACAACAAAATACGGTCATAGGCTATTAAAGCCTATGACCATAAGTTGTTTATTTTTATTTGGATAAGGTGAAAACTAACTTTGCCCACAGCAGCAAAGAAAGAATGACTACGCATGAGGAAGTCCGTTCATGTGATTTTAGCAGATTGCAATTTGAGAAGAGAGGTCTTCCATCCATCCCCTGATGGAAGAATTTTGATCTATTCGTCCAAAATCGGAGTTCCCATGTATATATTATTAAACGTTAATCAAGCGTAGGATTTTGATTTGTATGATGAGTTTTGTTCACGAAGCATGTATAGAAATTTTTATTAGTAGGTATTATATAGGAGTTTTTGTGTCTAATTATCTTCATTAAATCCTCATACGCAGTCAATATATTGTTATATAAATAAAAAGAATAAATGGACTAGGAGATTAACTCCTAGTCCACTGTTGTTTATTCTATTATTAAAATCTATTAACCAGTATAAGAAACGCCTTTACCAGTGTTACCTTCACCATTAGGAGTAAGGATATTACTATATGGTTTCATATGAGTTACACCAGAGTAAGTCATTTCAGATTCATCCCAAATTGTACCTTTACGTACCCAATCAAGTAAGCTTTGAGCTTTTTGGTTGATGATAGTATTAGTAATAGGGAAACCAGAGAATTCAACAGACAATTCTTTGAATCCAATATCACCACGTTCGATATTGTAGATATTCAAGTCAGCGTTAGTTGGTTGAGCAGCTACGATATAGAATGCTTTTTCAACGTTCATCAAAGTATTATCAGTTACAATATATAAGAAGCTAAATACTTCTTGGTCAAAACCAGGTTCTTTGATAGTACCATCTTCAATAAGACCATGATAATGTTTAACTTGAGTTGTAGGGTCTTTAACACCACGTAAGAACAACTCATGAACTTTAGTCATGATAGAACCAGATTTTTCGAAATAACGCATAGTAAAGGTAGAGCCAGATTGGCTATTAACTTTATTGATTACGTTAATGGATTTAACACCATTTGTCAATTCTGCAGTATCGGAAGTCATGTTATCAATGCCATCTAAGCCACGGAATTCATATTCTAATACATGCACATATGTATCGATAAGTTTTTGGTATTTATCACTTTTAGCTGCCAAAGCTTTCAAGAAGTTTGGGATAGTTAAAACGATAAGCATACCATAACCAGATTCAAATTGGTTAAATTGATGTAAGTTAGCCCAGTCAGTTACACCACGGAACAAGGCATATTGTGTCAAATCACGAATTTCTTTAGTGCCGTCGAAGATAAAGTTAACAGCACCAGCAGTACGTCCAGCCATATTATTTATCCCCCTTAAGCATTAGCACTAACAGTAGTTGCAATTGGAATAGCAACGATACGGAAGATTTCAGCTTGTGCGAAATCTTTGAAAGATACTTGGATAACTGCATAAACAATTTTGTTTGCTGCATATGCAGAATCAGATTTGAAGTCAATAGCGATAGAAGCAAATTTATTAGCGTTGTTGTTAATAACTGCTTGTACGTCTTGTTTATAGTCTTCAAAGTCAGTACCAGTAATGAATTTATAACGGGACTTAGGACATGCAATACGAATTTGTTTAATCAACTCTTGGATAGACAATACGTTATTAGCATAGCTTAATTGTGTAAAGATATCTTGAGAAGTATATTCAGATGCAAGAGAGAAGATACCGTTATAGTACTTACCAAAGTTAATACGAAGATCATCCATTTCAGCAACTTGGTCACCTGCAGGAGTAATCTTAGGAACGTAAGATAAAGTACCTTCGATGATTTCTGGAACAGTCCAACCATTGCTTTGACCAGCACATACTAAGGAACGACCATTAGAGAAGTGCATACAAATCAAACGAGCAATAGCATAACCCATAGTAACTGTAATTTGTTTACGAGTATATGGATCGAAGATATCGAAGTATTGACAATAAGTCGCAACGTAACGGTTATTACCACCAGTATTCAAAGTCTTAGCATTCTTGATTGCAAGAAGGTTAGTAAGACCTTTAGTACCCATATCACGGAAATAGAATACGTCTTGACGGAAAGAACAAAGTGTTTCAATAGCACGTTTTACAATATGAGGATAGTTAGCATCGACAACAATATCAATTGGGTTGTTATCGATATCATAGATATCATCATTGAAAGCACCATTGTATACTTTAGCCATTTCTGTAGCATATACAGATGTAGCATCAGTTACACCTTTATAGTTAGAGATAGGAGATGTACCGAAAGTATCACCATTATAACCACCAGTCAATGGATGACCAGCAAAGCTATCAAGTTTAACTGTCGCTACACCATCATTAGTGGATTCTAGTACTTCAAAAGTTTTGAATACATCACCTTTCCAAGTACGAGCACCAATGATATCAGATTCACGTAAACGAGTTTCAGAGATACCAGCAATAGCTGCTACTTTAGCATAGAATAATTGCATTTGGTCTTCATAACCATAGCATTTAACTTGCTTAGAAGTACGTTTAACTACAGAATCAAAGAATAGATTGTATCCAGCTTCAACTTCAGAAGGATTCAAAGAGAATACAATAGATTCTAATGTATTACTGTTTTCATCGATATCCAATACGTAACGTGCAGATTGTGCAGAACGAGACAAAGTGGAATCAAAGGAAATAGTAATATTCTTTTGAGATACACCACGACCATTATCCATAATCAAGAACAATGGGAATTTGTTATCTTTTTTATTTTTGTATTTGTCATAGAATGCTTTTGCAGTAGCAACGTAGTCATTACCATGAACGTTTTCTTCAGCAGCCAAAGTTTCTACAGAGTAGTTAACTTGACATACTTTATACATAGCAGCAATGCCATCTACACCAGCTTCTTCTTTAGTGTATGTAGGGCGTTGTGCTGGATCGGAAATAGATGCTACATCAGTAGCTTTCCAATATAAATCAACTGTTACATAAGAGCCATCAGCTTTAGTAATAGGAGATCCAGTCAATGGATCAATTTTAATTCGAGCTTCTTGACGAGAAATTTCTTTCACATGAGCAACTACACCTAGCATAGCTAAACGAGAAGTTGGGTCAACAACACGTTTTGCATAAACAATACCGCCGTTGTTGATTACGTTAGCAGCTTGGAGTAATGGTTGACCATGACGAGCAAACGAGATTTCACCATATTGATCGAAGAAATCATCGCCTTGCCATTTAGTATATTCTTCAGTCCCTTTATCAGATGTAAAACCAGCAAATACAATTGGTCTTGTAGTAGAGTCGGCTACATTCAGAGAGGGAATATAACTTTGGTCTTCAAGAATGATTTTTGTACCAATCATAATCTTTTATTTCCTCCTTAATAGATTTTAAATAATAGTTATAAACGAATCCTAGATGGATACTATTTAAACTTTTATTCATATGTTAATTATGGCTATTGCATAAGGATCTTTTCCATTGGAGAGTCAACTTTATTCTTATTGATAATAGAGTTGACTACAGCATCATCCCAGTTTTCTGATGTAATGGAAGTAAATGCAGAAATATACTTAGGTACCATCTTAATTGATAGTGGTTTATATTTATGCATATCAGTTTCCTTAGCTAAACGGAATGGAACTGATTCATCTTTAACAGATCTACAAAGCTCAGATACTAGGATACCAAACATCTGTGCAGAGATACCAAAAGAAGAACCATTGAATTTGATAGAATCCATTAAGAATGAATGTAATTTATCATATGCAATTACATTAGGGATATTACCAGTAATCATGAATAGTCTAAACATATTTTCAACGTTGGTAATATCTTCAGGTGAACCAGTGTTTACTATAACTACATCATCTTTCTTAAAATGTAGAATACGATAATCTACTGGAACTGGAATCTTCTTATCTAATATATAATCTTTTACCTTTTCAATAGATGATGGCATAGTAGATATAAGAACTGGATGGCTAAATAGTTTAATACCATAGATAGATTTCCCTTTAGAATCAAATACTTCATAGGAAAATAGACCTAATGTGTTTACATATTCACCAGCTTCTTCAGCATACTTCATATGACCATCATTTCTAAAATAATTCTCTGGGATATAGAATACTAGTTCTCCATCCCCTTTAAAAATAAGAGACGTTCCTTCTTCCTTTAGGAATGCTCCTACATTTTTCATACCCATAGTGACCTCCTATAGAGTAAATAGTGTCTATACTCTAATGTTTAGGGGTAATAAAGTTACTGTTATTTAGACTCAAGAACTTTGATGCGGTCATCAAGAGCCTTAAGCTTTTCGTCCATAGTAACCTTATTGTAGATAGCTGTATTATAGTGAGCTGTAGTTAATACAGTATAAGAGTTATTACCATTATAGTGCTTAAACTCTTTACCAATCACTGTAGTAATAGCTCTCTTATCACCAAGCTCTAGATTATTATTCTTATTAATCTTAGCAATAACTAATGTATTATTATCAGTAGTTCTACCATGGTAGCCTACCTGATTACCAACCGTAATACCATTATTAAGATAATCATTATTGATATGATTATAATAAGACCTTTTAGAAGAATACTTATAAATCCGAACGTAATCATGAGAATTGGCACACATATAAATATCGCCATTAACATAAACAAAATCTTCAATTTCACAGAATGGCTCCATTTCAATTTCTCTAATAACTTTAAATTCTTTACCAATTAGACGACATTCAATAAGTCTACGTGCAACTGCAAAGATGATTGTATCACCTTTAAGATATGCACCATTAGAGTCTAGATTAGTTTCATCTACTTGCACAATGTATTCTTGTTTAGTAGTCATGGTATTATCAGTATAGATTCTTATTTTACGAGACTTACTATCTTCACCTGGGACGATAGAAATATATCTACCAGAACCATCTAAGTCTTTACCAATATTAAAGCACTTATCAGGATAATCTCTAAATTCTCCTAAAACAAGATCACCAGAATCATTACGGTTAATATTATAAATACGACTGCCGTTAGCTGCACCATTCGTAGCTCTAATAGTTTCACCATCCATAAATAATGTATTAACATGACCTAGTTTATCCATACCTTCAAAATCAGTAAATTTAACAATATTCATATCAGCATCTAATTCATATATACGTTGTTTAGAGTTATCTTGGCTACAGCACCCTAAGATGAATCTCTTAACTGTTGGGTCATATGTAAACCCTTGGCATTGATTAACTACAGTCTTATCTATTTCTATAGTTTTAAGAAAAGTAATATTTGTTTGATCAGATAACATTGCAGGTCTTTGTGCATTAATATCACTACCAATGTGTCTGAACGATTGCTTAAGCATTTCTGTAAAGTCTTTTGATATTTTCATAATAAAATCTCCTTTCAATTACTATATTGTAAAAGAAAACCCAGAAGAGGTTAATCCTCTTCTGGGAATAATTAAATTAGTTATCTTCAGTCTTTACTTCAAATCCGAATGAATTTACATTATCACGATAATTAGAATATTCTGTAGGATAAATAGAAGATAAGCTTAATGAATCATCAGTTAATGCTGTAACAGGTTCCCAAACTTTCTTAGAGTAATTATATTTCTTAGATTCATCTAAGTTATATAAGGGTAATCTATACATTTCAAAATCAAATGTACCAAGACCTGGATAATCTTCTGGTGCTAATATATGAATAAATTTATCATATTTCTTAGCAAAAGCATCCGTAGTATAAGGTCCTAAAATACCTATAGGATATAAATCAACTTTAATTATATCCTCTATTTTCCTAATCTTAGTATCATTATTTAAAATGAATTTCATTGGAGTTACTGGAGGATTTATTAATGTATTATTACTATATCGCTCTAATTTAGTATCCATATATATTGGTCTAAATAAAGATAAAGGTATATAAAGTTCAGATTTACTATAATTTTTTGTTAATTTTACAGTTTTTATATTTTCATTATAAAATAATACCGCAAAATCAGTCTCAATATTTTCCATATTACTATTATCACTATCATCAATAAATTTGGTTTTATAAGGAGATGCTAAATACATGCCAATACTTATATTAATACTAGTCTTTATAGTTAATCCTTTAAATTCATATGGTTGTGTAGTATTAATAGATGAATTAATATACATTGGAGATAAGTTTATTAATGTTGGATTTGTACTGTTATTACCACGATAATTACTATGATTGTTAATAGTTATTTCTTTATTGAATATTTTTACAAATTCATCACCAAAGAATCTATAATCAAATAATGATAAATCAATAGTATACTCTGATTTTTCCTCTAAAAATTTTATATCAGTACATAATTTAGAATTAGTTATATAACAATAACCATCTTTACGTATTAAATTAGTCAAACTATTAGTGGCACTTTTTGGAGTATAATATTTAAGTTGAAAGCTTTCAGCATTTTCAACTTCAGATGAAGCATATGGAAGATATCTACTATTAAATCTATCATAATCTCCTAAGAAATCATAATCGATTTCATTAGGTTTGCCAAATCTAGATGCATCAATAAATTTGTTTTGCTTAAAGCTATATTTTTTAGTACCATCCATATTAGCAATATCAATAAATTGTAAAATATTCATTAATACTTTTACATTATGGAGTTTACCTAATATATCAGATCTTGTATCATCTACACGTATTTCAATTTTTCTAGAAATTAAGTTATTATTACTATAATCAGCAATAGTTTCATTATTATAATTACTATAATATTTACCATTTACTGTGGAATTATTATTATTTACATTATTAAATGTAAATTCTCCTAGTTCATTATATATAATAAGTTTATCGTTAGTATATATATAATTAATATCTTTAATAATAGGATACATAATGTCTATATTGATATTGAGTCTACCAGTACATTTAACTTCTTTTATATTTTTACAATATGATAGATCAAAATCTATAGTTTTAACTTTTTCTATTAAAGTACCATCATTTGAATATAATTTATAATCAGATGATGGTAAAATAAATTGATTTCCGACATCAAAATAATCATCTGAATTTTTAGATACTCTATCTGGAAATTTAATAATAAATTTTGAGTTCCTATTTTGTTTATTATTTATTAAAATTCTATTAACAGTATCAAGATACATAGATTTTAATAAATAATAACAATTAGATTCTGACATTTTAGATAAATCAAATGTTATGTTAACTCCATCTAAACCTTGCATCATAGCTGCAGTATTCTCTTCATATGTAGCATTAGGGTTAGGTATATCTAAAGTTTTAAACATAAATCGTTTATCCGGAGGAGTATATTTAAAATCTGGTCCGTTGACTGCTAAAAATATACTATTGTCTTTTTTAAGATCATTATCTTTTTCATAATAAACAATATTACCATTAATTGACATTGTACCATTATTAAATCCAATAAGAGTATCAGATTCTTTAATAGCAGTAGGAATCTTATTAATCTCTGTACTTAAAGTGGAAGTAGAGTTGGAAATCAACTCTACATTATTTTCTTTTAAGGTACTCTTAGCAGCTTTAATATCGTTATGAATAGCTTCTAGGGTTTTGATAATTTCATTAGAAGTATCTGGCATTATTAGTTACCTCCATGGATTTGTTTAAGTTTTTCATTGATTACATTCAATGTAGCTTCAAGTTCTTGTTTAGTTACCAAGTTAGAAGTATCTACAGTTGAAGCTGGAATAGCAGCAATAGCTTGTTGCATGTCAGTCTTAGTAGCAAACTTAGTATCCAATTCACCTTTATTGTAAAGGTCTTGGAGTTTCTTATTTTGATATTTACTTACAAAGTAATGATCATCATCTTGAGTGATATTAGTAGCTGGGATAGCTTTAATTTCTTCTTTAGTTGCTAAAGAAGAAGTATCTACGGAACCACCATTATTACCTTGGATCCATTCTGTACCATTCCAGAATACAGGTGCCCCTACAGTGGTGTCAAAATACATTTGACCAACAACTAAGTGCTCAGTTGGACGGTTTTCGGTAGTCCCAGAATGAATAATTGGTACAGTTACGTATGTCATATTTTTCATACGATTAACTTTACGTGGTTTTATTTTAAATCCATTTGCGAATACAGGATCACCAGTAGTACCAGTAGCATCAATAGTGTATGGAAAAGCATATCCTTGTTTATTTTCTTCATAAGGTTTTAATGTAAGAGTTTTAGCATCTTCATTTACTGCAGTGATTTCAAATTCAAGTGATCCAGAGTCTAGATTTTCTAGTATACTTCCAACATTAACTATCTTATTAGCCATAGTGCCATTTTTAAATTTTGGCAATTCTGTAAATGTAGCGGTATATGTCTTATCATCTGAATTATATGTAAGAGAAGTTATTGGACAATCTCTTTTATAAATAGTTACTTTTGTAGTATTTTCATATGTAGATACATATGCAAAGTGACCATTCTTTTCTGGTTCTAATTCAGTAAAGATATCACCTCTAACACCTGCAGTGTTTTCAGAATAATCTTCATTATTCTTACCAGTTGACGGAGTACCTTCAGAAGATGCTAAATAGATTGCACCAAATGTACTAGCTAATGCTTGATCTGTACCATTCATATTACGATCTGTACCAAGATATGGTCTTGGTTTATAAGATTCATTCTTGGTATTATAATTTAGATTATAAGAACCAGACTTTTCATAAGTGACATTTATAGCTTTTTTAGTAAAGAATTTTAAATGATCAGATTCAGATACATTATGTAATGATAGAGGAATACTAGTATTAAAGAATGCAAATTTAGGTATTTTTTCAAATACACTAGCAAAGTTTTCTTCAAACTTTTCAAATGTAACATCAGATACATTAACCAACCCAGATTCAGAACTAGATTGACTGAAATCGATAAATGAAGGTACATAACTTTCATATTGATATACATTATCAACACTAATAGGTTTCAAATCTAATCTAATATCGGATATTGTACTTGATTGAGTATTAATTGTTAGAACAGACATACCTGACGCAAGATTATAGAATCCTTTAATGGATACATTTGACATCAAATATGGAGTAAAACTATGACTAGGCATGTTATTATTAGCAAAGATAGATTCATTATCATAAATAATATCAATATTCTTAACACTACATTTAACACTGACATTTGTACCATTCTTACAGTTCTTAATAGTAATATTATCTAAAGAGTTATTATTGGAATAACTAGAACTAAGATCTAATGGATACTCCGCACCATCAATATAGATATTTTTTAAATCAGCATCAAAAATATTATAGTTTAAGTTAATAGTATAATATGTATTAATGAATTCCATATTAGTACAAGTAAAGTTATATAACTTATACTCACTAATATTGAAATTATCATGACTTTCTTGCGAAGAAGTAATAGCATAAATAGAAGTGGATGCTTGTTGATTAGTTTCATCTGCAGGAAGTTCATGACCTTCGATTACAAATCCATCGAAGCGTACATTATAACCACGAGTTGTAGTTGCTTCAAAGTTTTCTGGTTGTAATTGGAAACCTACATAGATACTATACCCTTCAGGAGATTGTTCTCTAGTACCATGCATTTCAATTTTAGCTTTATATCTATTTTGAGCATGGATATATACATATTTCTTACGATCACTTGGAGCCATTATATTAACTGGACCAGAAATCTTATATGTACCATCAGGGAAGATTACTTCTGTATAATCTTCAGCCTGGACTTTTTTAAATAACTCATTTAACTTTGCAGTTACATCAGTAGCACCAGTATTATCAATGCCGAATTCTAATACGTTAATTGGTTTGCCAGCAAATACTTTAGATTCAATACCTTTAATATCAGAACCTACTTTACGAGCAAAAGGTTTAAGAGTTTTCTCAATAGCTTTTTTAAATTCAGCCATGTTTAGATTTATCCTTTCAGAAATTTAAATAAAGGAGAGATGATCATAATGATCATCTCTCATTAGTATTACTTTATTGTATATTCAATTTTATTAGATTAAGCTATTATTGTACAGGTTGTACGCCAGGTGTTGCAGTTTCACTAGAAGCAGCAACTTCAGTAGTACCATTTTTACCAGCTTCATATTCAGCAACCAAATTAAGATCGCCAAGATCTAAAGCAGTTTCTAAAGCTTCAGTTTTTACATAACCAGTCAAATCAGGTGCAGCAACAGTTGCACTGATTACACCGGCTTCAGAGATAGCTACACCTTCACCAGCAGTCAATTTAGGTTGAACTTCTGTAGTTTTAGCATAACCTTCTAATTGAGTTAGTACAGCGGCATTTGTAGCATAGTTAGCTAATTTAGTATCTAAAGCGTCAGCTTTAACTAAACCAGCAACTTTACCATCAATTAAAGTTGTAACTTGTTCAGTAGTAGAATAAGCACTTAAATCGGCAGCTTCGCCAGTACCTCTAGCGGAGATAGTGCCATCTTCATCGATGTGGATATTAGCACCAGCTTTAAGTTTATCTTGTTTACTATCTTTTAATTTTTTGATATCAACACCAACTGCTTTTGCAAAAGGTGCCAATACTTTTTTCAATTGGGCTTGAATAGAAAGAGCCATTATTGATTTCTCCTTTCAAAATATTATTCTAACGAACAAACATTATGCTCGCTACTAATATGTTTCGAAAAATTAGGGCTGAGAATATTTCCCAAATGATTAGTTTGCACCTTCATTATAAGCGTCAAGCATCATATTAGGGTCTAATTCTTCTTCAGTTTCAGAATTTGTAGCTGTAGAGGAAGCTGTATTTTCAGTAGTAGCTGGAGCAGCTGGTTGAGTTGGAGTTGCTTCAGTATGAGTTTCTTCATGAGCTGGTTCAGCTGTGTGAGTTTCTTCTGTAGTACCAGCTACTGGAGCTGTTTCAGGAGTAGTTACTGTAGTAGTTTCAGTGCTAGGAGTAGCAGCAGGAGTTGTAGTAGCTACAGTAGGTTCTTCATGAGTAGCAGGAGCTGGTTGTTCAGTATGTGTTTCAGAAGTGCTAGGAGTTACTGCAACAGTTTCACCTGTAGTTGCAGGAGCTTCAGTATGAGTTTCTTCATGAGTAGGTTCAGCTGTATGTGTTTCTGTTTCACTAGTAGTAGCTGGATGTTCAGTAGTCACTGTAGATTCACTAGTACTTGGAGTAGCAGGAGCTGTTTCTGTATGAGTTTCTTCATGAGCTGGTTCAACATTGTGAGTTTCTTCTGTAGTACCAGTAGTTACTGTAGATTCACCAGTGCTAGGAGTAGCTTCATGATGTTCTTCTGTAGCAGGAGCAGCTGGTTGGTCTGTATGAGTTTCTTCATGAGTAGCAGGGGCTGGAGTTACTGTAGTTTCACCAGTGCTAGGAGTAGCAGTTTCATGATGTTCTTCTGGAGCTGGAGTTACCTCAGTATGAGTTTCTTCATGAGTAGGTTCAGCTGTATGTGTTTCTTCATGAGCTGGTTCAACTGGAGTTACGGTGGAAGTTTCATGAGTTTCTGTAGTACCAGGTGTAGCTGGTTGTTCAGTATGTGTTTCAGAATTGTTAGGAGTTTCAGTGTGAGTTTCTTCATGAGTAGGTCCATTGTCTCTACCATCCTCGTATGCATCAACTAAATCTTTACCTAAGTTTTCATCTTCTTTATCTGCATGAGTTTCAGTGAAAGTAAGACCAGAGATTACCCAGCCTGCAGTAGTTGCACCATCAAAAGTAGCTTTCAATGTACCAGCAACAGTTTCATTTCTGAAACGAACTTCTTTATCTTCATCAGGACCATTATCATTCAAAGAATTCAATACAGATGCAATAGAATCTTGGTCTAATGAACAATTAGTCAAATCAAGACCAGTATTCAATTTACCAGTAAAACGAAGAGTTCCCAATGCAGTAGCATCTTTAAACATTTCTTTTGTTGTAGTCAAAGAAGATACATCTAATTTTAATGCTTTCAAAGCTTGACAACCTTTAAACATAGCTTCTGCATTTTGTACACCATGAGTACTGATTTCAACTTGTTCCAATTTGGAACAACCTTCAAACATACCTTTTGTGGATGCTAATGCATCAGATGTAGTCAATTGAACTTGACGTAAGTTTTGATTATCTCTAAACATATAGTTTGCAGATTTAACTTTCTTCATATTCAATGGAGCCAATTCATTCAATGCCAATGCACCATCAAACATGTAGTCTGTATATTCAGTGTCATCAGTATTTAAAGTATTGTCTAATTTAGTCATTGTAGAGTATTCTTTAGGATATGCAACTTTAAGGAAGTTATAAGCATTCTTAGATACTTTAATGAAGTTAGCTGCAGAATCTTGACTCAATTCAGAATCTTCAATTACACCAGCTGGTTTCAAACCACGGATGTTACGAACGTCAATGGAAAGAAGTTGGTTTTTGAAGTCGATAGAAGCATCGAATTTAACAACGATCTTTTCATCACGTTGAATTACACCATTAGCAGAGTAAGTAGAAAGACCAATGTGTTTATTAGTCCAGTACTCAAAGTTACGTACTTTACCAGCAGCACGTTTCAATTCACCATCTTTTACATAATCAATTTCCCAGATTTCTTTAGCACCTTCAGAGAGAAGAACTTTATAGTTATCATCTGGATTAGAGAATACGAAAGAGATTAATAGAGATCTACGGATCTCAGCTTTAATGTCTACCATATTAGCTTTAGGACAAGCACGTTTATTGTCGCCACTAGCAGTAGAGTAAGGATTACAATTAGTAGGGTCAATTACATTGTCTATTGCCATTTAATTACCTCCATGAGTAAAAATATTATATTAAATTATCATAATGTTGAAAAATATTGAGGAAGGTCATTAAGACCTTCCTCTAGATATTATTTGTCGTTAGGAGACCATTTTTGAGCCATCAAGGATTCCATGATGCGATCAGTAGTAGTTCTGATACCAAGAGAGTTAGCAGAGTTTTGAGAATGACCTACACGAGCTTGTTTCATAGCACGGTTAGCTGTGTATTTTTCAAGCAAGTTACGAGGTAAGTTCATAATCTTAAGAGAAGCAGCACGACGTTGTTCAGCTTCTGTTAACTCAGGATCTTCATGGAAGTAGTCAGTTGCTACATCAAGAAGTTCAGTATATTTGTAGATCATTTCTGTATATACAGATTGGTATCTACGACCGAAAGAACGAGTATCAGAGATGATACGACCATTCAATGCAATTACATTAGAACCGTCAGCAAAGTTAAATGTATATTTACCAGTGCCAACTTCACTGGAGTCAGTGATAGCAATTTTATTAACATCTTTAACTTCTTTACCGTTTTCATCTACAGTAGTTGTATTAAGATTTTCAATGATCTTAGCTTTCAAAGTATCAGCGAAATCTTCATATGGTTTTTCAGGTTCTGCGGAACGACCATCAGAAACAATTTTACCAGCTTTATCAAATTTAACTACAGTATCATCGGAGTAAACGATTTCAATGAAACCTTCTTTATCAGATTTTACTTCTTTGATTTGAGTTTTAGTTAGACGAACAACAGCGTCTTTATATTGTTTAATAATTTCTGGATGCTCAGCCAATAATTCTTCAGGTTTTTGTACTACATAGTAGCCAGAACCTTTAAGAGTATTATAGTCATCAGCATCACCATGAAGATTACCTTCATCATCAACTAATACTTCAATTGCAGTAGCACGTTTATCTTCTACTGTAAGGTTTTCAGTTGGACCATAAGTGATTTTAATAGCAACAGCAGTTTCTTGAACTTCAGATTCCATTAAACCACCAAGTTTACCAGGAACGTAGCAACGTTCATCTAAGGTTTTACCTTGAGCTTTAGCTACATCAAATGGGGATACATATTTGTATTTGTCAGTTTTCAATACTTTCTTAACTGTTGCATCAGTATGGTCAAAAGCATTTTTAATAAAGTTTAATACAGTACCATCAGTGTATGTGATTGTACCAGTACCCTTTTTATCAGTATTTTCTCGGAATACACCATCAATCTTATTTGCAGTTTCAGTAGCAGTATGCACTTCTGCAGCAGGTTGAGAAGCAGTATTACCAAGTACTTCATTATCAGGCATAATACTTTCTCCTTCTAGAAAAAATAGAATTAATAAAATAATGACCCCAATGGTTTTTCACCATTGGGGTAAACCATTATTCTTATGTCTATAATTATTTTCTACGTTTTTTAGTTTTAGGTGCATATTTTTGAACAGCTTGAGCTTTCAAACCATTTTCATATGCTTTGAACCCAGTAGAGATAGTAGTACATAGACGTTGATAGTTAAATGCTACTTCTTGGAAGATACCAGATACTTCTTGTTTAGTCTTCATAGAATGAAGAGCACCACCTAAGAGAAGCATCATAGTATATAGACGCATCATTTGAATCTTATCACTAAAATTAGTTGTACAAACAATAACTTCTATTAAGATAGAGAAGATATTAATAGATTCAACTTCATAACCAGTGAACTCAGAGATTGCATCCATGAATACACCAACGTTAATATTCTTAATATTAATACGTTCTAATGCTTCATGAATAGCTTCAACGTTACGTTGTTGATGTTTGAATGCTTTACCAACGTTGAAGTAAGATGGACGAGCTTCCATAGCTTTATATAAGAAGTCATATTCTTTAGCATCATTATTAGCATTCAATACATTGATACAAGATTCAATTACATTTTGATCTTCAGTGGAATCCATAATACGATTCATTTCAGTAATACGATTATTATAGGATTCTTCAATGTAGTCTTCTAACATCTTAGACATTTCTTTAGATTCAGCTAAGTTATTAACTTTAGTTACAGCATCATTAACTAAATCATGACCTTTATCCATATAAGCATTACCACAGACTTCACGAATGAAACCTTCGATAAAGAATTTATAGATAGTATTATCATTAGTATTAATACCAGTCTTACCAGCTTGAACTAAGAATTCTTGTTTAGATTGAGCAGAGAGTAAATCTAACACATCAGCTTGTGGATTTTCTTGAAGTTCTTTATATACTTTGATGATATCTTCATATACTTCATCAGAGAATTCAGCTTCTTTAAAATCATCAGATTCATCTTTTTGATGTTTTACATCTTCTACTGTAATATCAATTTCATCAAACTTATTTATAATTTCTTCCAATTCCGATGTATCCAAAGTAGCTTCGGTAGTATCGGAATCTCCAATGGAGCCATCACTTTCACTTGATTCTTCATTTGGCACAATAGTCGAATCATTTCCTTCCGAGCTTCCGCTTTCGTTAGAGGGAAAGTCGGCATCAGCCTTATCCTCCTCAGGTAATACTTCTACTTTTTCCATCTTTTCGATTTCTTCTACAGTAGGAATAGTTTCTGGGACGATTGGTTGAATGATTTCACCTTCAGGGAATTTAGCCATATCTTCTTCAGATACAGTTTCTAAATCTTTAATTTCAGTCTCAGTTAAACCCTCAGCTTCTTTAGCCAAGTTCTTTACGTATTTAATGTCTTCTTTAACAGTTGTTTCCATTAGTTTCTTCCTCATCTTCTTCTAAAATAATATCATGATCAAAAGCTGTAGCTTCTGTCATATTAGACTCATCTATCTTTGTATTTGGACGATAAACTGGTCTAGTAAAATCTCTCGTTAATGTAGGTTCTTTCTTTTCCATGATTAACCTAATCCTTGGATACGTAGACGTATCTCTGTAATATACTCAGGTAAGAAGTTCTCATTAGATAAGATAACTTTCATAAAGTCATTATAGATATTAATATTTTCACCAAAATTATTTACAATCAAATCAACCATAGGTTGTTGATAACAACTTTGAAGAAGATCAGTCATATTAATATCTAATGTGGCGACATATTGAAGAACTTGTGGTAAGTTAGCATTAATTACAGCTAACTTAGTATTCTCCATAGTCTTACGATTGTAGATAGTAGAACTATCTTTATTCTTCTTAGACTCTTCTAATTCTAAAGCAGAATAAATAGAGTCTTGCTCTTTAATGATTAATCCGATAACGAAATCAACCATATGCTTATTGAAGCTACAGACTAAGAAGTCATATAATGTAGCTGCAGCAAGATAAATATTATCATCCGTTGTAGTATCGAATGACATATTACATGAATTACAGATAATATCAATGATATTCCGATAAGTGTCTTCTTCTACTGCATTAGTATTTTCGACATCCATTGGGAAGTTTGCACGGATATTATCAAAATTAGATTTAAATGTGTTTACTATATTAGGTTTTGGTATAATAGCAAATTCGTACCGTTTACTGATTTGATCTGAGATCACATCGTAAATATAATCACTACTAAAATTTGCTAAGATTTCAGATAACTGATGCTCATTGGCTAACTCATAGCCACTGGCTGTACTATATCCGAACATAGCTCCTCCTTACAAAAAATAAATTTGTATAAATTTACTATATTGTAACTAGATAAATAATTTTTAAACTTTATCATAAAATTTTGCAAGATTACCAGATATATGACTCTTGACATTTGGATCATCTAAACTATAGATAGAAGTAAATGCTGATGGATTTAATTCCCCTTCAGTATCATTACGTATTTGATCTATAGCATCTTTAGTCATATTATATTTATATGCATAAGCTTTCAAGAATTCAGGATCTCTAAATGCTTCTCTTAATAAAGCATCTTCCTTTTCTCTCTCAACTTTCTCCCATTCTTGATAAGTAATCCCGTGAGCTTTAACCATGGCTTTATATTTATCCATAGGACTAACTTCATCAGGATTATCTTTATTCATATCTTGTTGTACTTGATAGATTTCATCATAGATATCTACTGTTTCTACACCAACATCAAATACAATATCATCTACATCATTATCAGTCTTAAGACCTTGCTTTGTAATACCAAAGTTTTCTTTAAGATTCTTACCTTCATACCATACATATAATGCCATGAGATAAGAGAAAGTTAAATCATCATGAGTATTAGTAGAATGCTCAATCTTACCATTACGTTTAACTTCTAAACCAATGAATTCATCATAAAGCTGTCTAGTAACAAACTTATCTTTATGATTATCCATACGCTCTCTTAGGATTTCCATTAAGAGTTCACGTACATTTTTAGTTGAATCAAGACCAAATACTTTAACTAAAGCCTTAGTCTTCTTGATTGCCCCAGGACCCTCAAAACGTTCTTCGAGTATCTTTTCTTTATGCTCGAAGTATAAGTTCTTAGAGATGCCTGCCTTCTTAAGTAATGCTATAACCGACGCCCCGAACCCATTAATATTTAGATATAGACGCTACTCTATACCCGTGCGTTTTCGCATCCACTCCCATTACAGGACGTGATTAGATCATTTGTCATTCTCCAACATTACTTGCTGAGACCAGAATTTTTCTTCCGCCAATCGCTTGCGGTTCTACTCTCCCGTCAGGAGATGATCGTTGAACGTGTCTTCTAATAATTTTATTTTAAAACCAGCGTAATCTCCATGTAAGATAGCCTGATTTCTAAATATATAATTTCTTAACATAGATTCAGTTAGACCAGTTTCCTTTATTATAGATTTGAGTCCATAAAATTTCATAATAATAGTATCATCATATAAAATATAGTGCTTTCTATTATCTGGTCTTGGAACTTTCATACTACCTTCAGCAACTGCTTGCTTATTATTTTCTGAATAAGTTCCCCATTTTAAATTATTTACATTACAATTCGTTCTTACTGAATCTAAATGTAATACAATTGGATGGTTTTCTGGATTTGGTATAAATGATTCGGCTACTAATCTGTGGACTAACCATCTATATCGTTTACCTTCATAATATAAATCAACCGCTTTATATCCTTTATTAGTTATATAATAAGAGATATATCTACTTAGTTGATTATTAAAAATATTTCCATCAGAATCTATAGTATATTTGCCATTAAATATATCTTTTTTCATAATATCACCTCATATTAGTGTTAAAGGTGATATAAATTATTAGAAGCTTTCGCTGCTAAACGTGGGAGATAACTTTACTCCCATAAGTCAAAGCATTTAACCCTGTTGATACATAGACATTTCTATCTATGCAGTGCGTTCTTACACCATTTCGTTCGACGTTGATTACTACATTAGGCATATACTTTTGTGTCAATTCAACTATAATCTTAGCTAGCTCAATTTGGCTAATATAGTTACATTTAAACGTACCGATAACTTTAGTAGTCTTACTATCAATAATAGTAATAGCAGAACTGTCTCGTCTATAACCACCAGATACGTCAACCCCCATTATTGGAGGATCTATAGGTTTACCATTTCTACCATAGTCAATCTTACCAAATAGTTTGACTTGGAATTTACCACCTAATACTTCAATAGTAGTATCAGGATCTTTAGTTAAACGAGATACGGTTTCTAATTCATCTAAAGTAAATGGAGAGTTTTCAGAACCTTGAGACCATTCAAGAAGTACTTCACGACGGATGTCTTCCCAACGGTTATTCATAGTTCTACAGATTTCTTTAAACCATTCTTCGGACTTACCAAGTTGAGCATAGCTAAACTTGATATAGACAAATGTAGATTTAGTATTAGAATTCATTATATCCATTATCTGTTGATATGATTTATCATACCAAGATTCAGCGAATGGAACAGCATCTTCTTTCATTTGATATGCGAAGACACCTTCAGTGGATGTTAAGAATCCTGGGGTTGTAGTAAATAGGATACCATAAGGTGCACCATTTGCTCTAGCATTATCGGCAGCTCTCTTAAATGCAGGAACTGTGTTAAGATAAATGATTTCATTATATGGTGCAAATCCCCATTCGTCACCCCATAATAAAGGAATAGATTTACCACGTAATGTATTTTGTGCAGCTGTCTTATTACGAGCAGATGCTACAGTGATAATCTTATTTCTATTAACAGCATGCTCAAGTCTCAAAACTGTATCTGATACTTTAGCATTCTTACCATCTCTTGTAAATGTTTGATCCATACGTAAATATGGAGGTAAGCATTCACGTAAGTTTTTAAGAGTTTGTAAGTTATCTTTGGAACCTTCTAAGGCTTTATGCATAAATGCAATAGTAGAGTTAGATGTACCAAAGTTAAATAAGTGTAAATATCTAACGTCAGCTGATAATGTCTTACCATGCTGACGAGGGAGTTCCAAGAATATATTCATATTATAGATGGAGCAGAAGAATAATGCCATATTGCCACGATGTAGCTCTAATGGAATACCTTTACCGCTACCACCTTGGTCTGGTACACGTACTACTTCACGAGCGAAGTACCAGAAGTTTACCATACACTCAGCTAAGACCTTACTTTTATAGTAGGTACTTAAATTTGGATCATGTGGGTCTATACCAGCAAGGTCAGGATCTAGGAGTGCAAGCATGAATTTATTATTCTTTATCCCAATTGCCTTTAAATACTGATGCATCTTTAAGAAGCTAGTATTTCTTGTAGACATTTGATAATAAATCTTCATAAATACCTCTAGAGTGATATATTATAGACATGATATAATGATATAGTTATTTATAGATAGGAGGTTATATCATGCTATTTTCAATTAAGGAAATTAAGTTATTAAACAAGGAGTTTAGACCAACAGTAGTAATATACTATATAGTATTATTACTTACATTAGTCATCATATGTGGTTCTGTAGTAGATCCACACTTTATGGTTAGATGGTTATACTATCTAGTAATGAATACTACCAATAATATCAATACTGCAACAACAGCAATGCTATTTGGTAACTTCATTAAATTATTATGTATCTTCTTGTTAGGAAGATATGCTCACCACTTATATAGATTCATTCATATAAGAATCTATGGCAAGAGAAAAAAATTATAAGCTTAATATCTCCCATAGGATTCTAAGATCCTATGGGAGGTAATTATCTTATTTTTTTTCTTTTGCTGCTTTTTTAGCTTCAGATACTTTTTCTTCAGCATCTTCAACAATTTCTTCTTCTTTTACTGGAGCAGCGGTAGGTTTTTCTTCTTTAGTTTTAGAATCAGCTGTTTCTTTTTCTTTTTTCTTAGCTTCTTCAGCTGCTGCTTTAGCTTCAGCAGCTTTACGAGCTTCTTCCTCAGCTTGAGCTTTTGCAGCTTCTTCTTCAGAAATAGTAGGAACAGCTGGTACGTTATAGTTAGTAAAATCTAATACTACTGTATCACCAGTAGGTAAGATTTCATATACTGTAGCTTGTTGGGAAATGCAATCAGCAATTTCTTCTACAGTCAAAACTTCACGATAAATACCACGTACAAGACGGTTACGTAAACGAATTGGACGACGGCAATTTACATTAACTAGTTTAGTCTTCAAAGTTTTCATCATATGCCTCCTGAACAGAAACGATTAAATCATCATCAATAAGATCATAAGCTTCTTTCAATTCCACATTATCTTGGATTTCATCAGCAAGATCTTTACTATCGTTATCATGAGTACGATCGATATCAGAAAGCAATTCAATTTCAGCTGCATCATCTTCATCATCAGCTTCAATATCAATTTCTTCATCGTCTAATTCTGCTACAGAATCGATATCAGTGTTGTCATCGTCATCATCTAATTCGATTTCATCCATAGCATCAACGATGTTATCAATAGTATTATCCATGTCATTATCAGTAGCTGTGGAGTCAGCAACAACATCTTCTACAGTAGAAGCTGCATCATCTAACTCTTGGTGGATAGTTTTATCATCAGCCATGTTATAAGTCCTCCTTAAAATATTAATAATCTTCTTCATCATAACCGATGTAATCATCGTTATCATCTGCAAGATTATCTAAATCATCATCGGATAATGAAGACAATGCTACATCGTCATCATCCATAATTTCATCATCATCGTCACCATCTTCGATGGCATCAATGATATCTCTTTTAGCAATTAAAGAGTCTAAGAAAGCATTTTCATCGACCATTACATCGAATGCATCTTTCTCATCGATTTGCTCTTTAAAAAAATTATCGAGTTCACTGTTCATTGCAGTACCTCCATTAAGATTACTGATATGTTAACGTGATACATTTTTTAATATAGCTTGAACTTGACGTTCTAGGATATAAATAATCACAGGAACGTAGTAAAATATATCATGTTGAGGAATAGTATAGTTAAAATCTTCTAGAGATTTGAGTAAGAATTCTTCAAATCTATTCATCTTATCTGTATTATTATTGAAGTAATCAATAACGATATTCTTAAAGTAGTTTAGATCGTCAGTTTCATAACGTTCATTATCTCTAATACGCATTACTGTATCATCATCAAATGATGGTACTTGCCAATAGTCACCCATCTTATAATCATAGAAGATATAATAGTAGTTTTCTAAGCTATAATATAAGATAGATGTCTTATCTTCTACTAGCATACCATAACAAGATGGATTACATATAGTACCAATATCTTTTCTTTCTAATGAATGGAAGAAAGATTTAGAATAATCTAAAGCAAATGTAGCTCTAGTAGGAAGTTGATGGGCTACATGTAGATAGTCTAAGTCACCAGTATTCATAATATCATTACGTTTAATGAATTCAATCATATAACTATCATAGAAGTTATGATCATCATAAGAAAAAATAAAAGTCTGAGTTTTATTACTATAGAAGAGACTTCTATAGTAAGCAATCATATCTTGGCAGATATTTTCAACTCTACTAATATAAGAGTAATCATCATCTTTGATTACTAGAGATAGGTTAGTACCGATATTAGTTGTATCCATAGTATAAGATTCTACAACTAAGGAATCGATATCTGTATTATCACCATCATGAGAGCTTAAACGATAAGAGATCTTATACATATTAGCTCCAGTTGGTAATGTATCTAATGATACACTTGTAACTTTGAAGAGATACTCTTCATTAGTATGGTTAATAATGAAATAGTCTTGAGGATAAGGTTTGAATGAGTTAGGTAATATATAAGCATCACCTTCAATAGTATCTGATTCAAGACCAAAATCACCAGCATCCATTTGAACTTGAATTCTATCAAGACCAAAGATAACTGTATCTTTAATTCTATTATATCTTAATGGAGAATCTCCATCAGTATAACTATAGGCTAAGTTTGTAGACTCATCTAATGTACTCTTACTAGTATTGATATTATAGTAAGTGCATGTAGTAGGAGCTTTATCTGTAAATGTATAGAATGTATTATCAAGCCGTTTAGTTTGAGACTCTAATATAGAGTTTATAGTGGCTGTATATGTAGTGTCAAGGAATTTACCCATAGTCGACCTCCTTTATTAATGTGATGTTTAAGACAAAAAAATAAAGCGATATGGACTTTAAGCCCATACCGCTATAGTATTTGTGTACAAAAATCTTGTATCTCAGATAATGGTACTCCGAAATCTTTATTCTTTTGGTTTACATGAGAGAAGACTCTAGATCCTCTAAAGAATGCTATATTATTCTTTATGAAGTATTCTATCTGTCTTCTAGCTATTTCACCAGCTGAATCATTATCGAAGTATAAATGGATATCCATATAGAATATTCCTCTAGAGAGTATATACTGTAATACAGCTGAATACTTATTACCAGCTGCTGCAAAATATATACCAGTAGCTCTATTGGTAATATTATTATATACGGATAAGATATCAAACTGCCCTTCTGTAATATGTACCGCTATTCTATCTGATGTATATGGAATAGAAGATGGTATACAGAAAGCTTTATTATAGATATCTCTATCATCTAGCTTACAGATTAGATATCTATATTTACTATCGACTTCTCTAATACAACGCATAGAGAGTGATGTATTATTAACTGAGAGGAATCCTACATAGTCCCTTTGAATTCGTTGAAAATCAGATTCTGTAGCTCCCAGATACCTCATGATCTGTCGTTTAAAAAAAGAAAAATCGAAGATAATCTTCATATTCATCATCTCTGATACTGATAGGTTAGTACCAAGACGATTATTGATATAATTCACTTTATCAGGATATAAGTTATAGTCAACCTCAAATGCATCATATGCTACTTGAGGTTGTCTTATATGATTAGCAGAGTAGGAATTACTCCTACTCTGTCTCATCTCTTTATTATGGATATCAATAGCTTGTAATAATTCTTCATCTCTAATATTCAAGAGATCCAAAAAGGTTCTATTGACTAATCCGCCTGCTTCACATTTAAAGCAGTTAAACATGTAAGGCTTATCCGGAGATAAGCCTATATACATGTGTTTCTTCCCAGCGGAAGATGTATGTCCACAATATGGACATCTTATCACTAATTCCTTTTTACCAGCAGCAAACTGGCTATTCGGAATTAGTGATTTTAGTTTGCTGCCGATATCCATTATTCTGCCTTTTTAGTATCATTTACAGCTTTAATAATTTCAGCAGCTCCTTTGCATAAAGCCGTAACTAATGGAGCAGTTGCTCCTAAAATTGCAGCTACTGCAATACCAGTTTCTTTAGATACCGTAAATGCGGCAACTCTTGCTATTGATGTAAACATATTAAATTCCTCCGTTATTATTGGTTAAAGCTTTTGCTTCAGCTATTCTTTTCTCAAGTAGTTCTAAAGCACTTAAAGCTTCTTCATTTTTATCACCATTATTACTAAAAGCTTTAGCTGTTTCATATGCAGCCATTCCTGTTAATATTATACCAGCCGCTTTACCAGTAGTTTCAATGGTATTACAAATACCATCCCAGTCTTGTTTAGATAGTGTATTAATTAAATCAAACATAATATATTACCTCCTTGTTAGATAATTAATTAAAAAGTACATCTATTGTAAGCTCTTGAATACGTTTACGTAGTCCTTCTTCATTGGTCTGTTTATATAACCATTGTAATGCAGGAATTAATCGTAATGTATTACCATCAGCCATTTTTAAAAGATCTTTAGCTGTTGCTTTCTTAAACCCAATCGCAAATCCAACAGATTCATAGTTCAAAGTAGATTCTGATTTATTGCTTTCAAATACATCAACATCCTTTTCCGTAATAGTAGTATCAGTATTATCTATTACTTTACCATTATTAGCATCTACCTCAACAGTTGCATTGGTATAATTATCCTCTGCTTTATATTTAAGAGATGAATATGGCTCGAAAGTTTCTTCATCTTTAGAATATGTAGTAAACGGATTTAAACGATTACCGCTTAAGTCTTCTTTAGGAAGTTCATCTTTAACTTCTGCTTTATTTATACAGATATCGTAAACTTCCTTTGGAGTTAATTGATCTTTAAATTGTTCATATGTCAATTCAAGATCTTCTCCTGCACTCATAAATACTGCTTTAACGTCGTTCATAATTTTAGTTGTAATCATCATATTATCCTTTCACCAATTCAAGATTGGAATTTAAAATATAGCCAGAATCATTCTTTCTAGTTAATTGAGTCAAGACTACCATAAGTGGTAAACTTCTAAGTTCTTTGAGAATCTTATATTCTTTAGTGCCATAGATAAATCTACCTTCTTCACGGTATTCGTCTAAGTAATCTTCGATATAATAGAATAGATTTAGATTATCATTAATTCTATTATAAAGATTTCTAGAAGAGTTTGGTTTCAATCCATACTTAACGAAGATTTCTCTCACTATTTCTGGATTGAATTCTTCAGCTCTTGAAGCCATCAATAGATCATAAGTAAATTCTGCAGATTTTACAGCATTAACTTGTGGATCATGTAAACTTCTATGAGAAGATATAATATTAGAGTCTGATGCAAACTTGTTATAGTATGCATCAGTATTATAACGTCTGATATTAGTCTTAGCTGCATTTACAGTATAGTATTCACACTCATATTTAATTGCCAAGTCTAATACCTTAGAAGATTGACCTAACTTAAATAGATCATCAATCAATTCGCTATTGAAATATCTGAAATAGATATTGTTTAGAATTGAATTATATGGACGAGTTATACACTTTTGAAGAACTGTTCTTAAATCTAGTTTTTCAATAGTGCTACCAAATCTACGTTCTGCTACATCTTTAGCAAATTCATAATCATCGTAGATTTTGGTTCTAACTACTGGATTGATGTCCATCATACATTCTAGGACATCATCTCCAGTACCAATATCGATATTATTATCTCTAATAAATCTAATATTGCGTAATACCACTTCTGGTATATGATTAAAACGATATTCTTTATTCATTTACTTTCACTACTCCTAACTTCTTATCCCATTTTCTTCCAGGGATATCATCTCTATAAGCTAATCTAAGCGGATAATACATATATATGAAATCATCACCCGCCGAAGTAAAACTATACTTATTTTTTCCATAAGTAATTTTACGTGTACGCATAAATGAATTGATCTTATCTATATAATCTTTATAAAATCTTTTCCGCTTAATAGCTTTCTTAATTTTCTTAATAGTAGGTGCGGTAAACCTAACTTTATTTTTAGCATAGAATAATTCAAGATCTTTAATTGGATCATCTGATGTACCAAGTATCTTTATACACCCTATGCTAAAATCTAAAGATAAATGTGGACGTGTATCTACATTATTTTTAGATACATATATTGTAGGTTTTTCAGGGTCATATCTATTAAGATACTTTGAGTTATCAAAATTAAACTTTGCTAGACTATTAGCCTTAACTTCCGTGCATTTGAATTTATTCATTATTTCTAATGCACTTCTATTAGACCAGTAATAGATTTCATTAACTAGATCCATATTGAAGTATCTAAAATAAATATTCTTTATGACCATTGTAGTTTTTACTATACATGGGCATAATAGAATATCTTTTAGAGTGATTTTGTCAAAAGGTTTATTTAACATCTTCTCCAATTTAAAAAGAGATCTAATGTCCGTTTTTATATCAATTATCCGTATATCATCAGGTATTGGAAAATTAATCATTTCAACCTTATTTCTATAACAAAATAATGCATTCTTTAACAACACTGGGTTGTATCCTTCGATATATTGAGTTAGTTCCATAATAATTACGCCTCCTTAGCTGCATTACGACGACGATATTCAGAGCATTCTTCTCGAGTAATTTCAATCTCCTCACCAGGTTTCAATGCTAAGATTTCATCTGCTCGATCGAATACGATCTGCATGACATTCTTATCATTTACCAGTTTCCAATCTGGATCACCTAGTTTATATGATTTATTTTCACTCATCTCTCCTCCACCATTCCAGAACTCTTGCCCATACTCACGGGATGCAGATAAGATGTTTCCATCTAAATCGACCTCTGCATCAACAGAGTCATAATAGCAGACATCGTATTGGAAATATCCATCGTTATAGTTATAATTAGAATCGATTACATATCGATCTTCTAGCCGCTTGATGGTTGTATATGCTAGATCAATACAAAGTCCTGCTAAAGTTTCAATAAGATTAAGTTTTTCCATGATATTTGTCCTCCTTATCTTCTTAATTACATTATAACAATATATCATTTCACCTCTATAATATATATCCATAAAAAAGAATAGGCTGCAAGAAATATCCCCATAGGAGCTAAACTCCTATGGGGTAATTATTACATCTTATTTCTTAGTCTTTCTACCATAAGTTCTATTCCATTTAGGAATTCTTTCATTAATTTTATCAAGTTTATCACTTCTATATCCATATGCAAGTTTAAATTGTAGTTCTTTGATATCTTTAATATCCATATCCCAAGAGCTAACCATTTCAGATTTGAAGTCATAAAGATACTCCGTATCCACACTATTATATATTTCAGTATATGCTTCTATGAAATCTTTAATAAATCTTGTAGGAAGCTCCATATCTAAAGTACTTTCAATATCACCTAAAATATAATCTACTTCCCAATAGATATCTTGATTAGTAATTTCAATACCATTGATTTCGCCTTTAAATGCTTGTACAACTTTTGATTCCATTTTAGTTTCCTCCAAATAAAATAATACCACTAGGAGCTAAACTCCTAGTGGCTTTTCTGTATAATCTCTTGTATCCATATATTCTATGATATCATTATATGCTTCTTTAATAGCAGCATCAAAGATATCTACATTAACATATCCTTCAGGCATAATACGCATTATATTATCAGTTTCATCTAATGCATATTTAGCTTCTCCAGTGTCTACTACATAGAAGTTATCTCTATTAACATAGAATTTATTTTGACTATAGTCAGAAGTAAATACAGTTTTCTCTTTTTTTAGCTTGGTACTAATAAGAGTATAGTATCCCCTTAGTATCATAGTAAATCTCCTTTTTACTTAAAACTTATTTACTCTTTTGTTTGTAGATATATCATTCTAATTATCTTCCATATTGATTATTTCAATATTCTTATTATAACCATATAGTTTATTACCTTCTCTAAAAATAGCTAATATTCCTTCAATGCGAGAATATTCGGTCCTTGCTGATCTATACAAAGATTCAACCGGATATTCTGGATCAGTATCATCATACTCATTAATTTCTATACTAGCTAATATAGTCTCAGCTGATTCTTTATTAATTATAATTCTTCCAGATACATCCAGTTTAGCCTCTCTATATTTACATTCTACGACTATTGTAGGTAAGAATTCTTCTATTCTTACATCTCCAAATATAGTCTTATAAAAATTTTTTGGCATACTTTCTAAGCTAATCATTAGTTGTTTCCTCTTTAGATTTGACATCGAATATGTAGCTGTATACTAATTTTTCTAATGCTTCATTAGCTACACTACCATATCCATTGATTTCAAGAATATTACCTTCACCGATCTTTGCAATCTTAAAAATAACTTCAGTTAACTCATCATCATAAATCTTAAGTGTTATTGAATATTTTTTCTCATCCTTACTTATATGAGTGGAGTTTATTACAATTCCTTCTTCACTAATAGCTCTTACTGTGGTTTCATTAAATAAGAATCTCTTATAAGTTTTTGTAATAAGATCCTCTAAATACTCATAAATTGCTGGACTATAAGCCTGTTTCATTTTCAATCCTCCTATTATTCATCTACAGTTATATCTAAATCTTTAGCTAAGATATATGTATTGTAAATATATCCTAGTAAGTCATCTAGGTTTTCTTCTATAGCAAAAAGATTCAATATATACCCAGAATTTAATCTAGTCACGTTAAAGTATACTTTCTTAAGTATACTATCTCTAAAGAATAAGTTTATTGTATAGCGATATCCATCTTTAAATATACATGCAATAAGACATAAAGAGTTTTTATTCATATCACCTGTTATAGAGATATTACCAAATAAGAAGTCTGAGTATTTTATTAATATAGGCTCATAATAATCCTTTGGTAAATCAGATTTCATTGTAAATTTAATCATATTCAATCCTCCTGAAATAAATAAAATGGGTAAGAGAGACTAAACTCTCTTACCCTAAAAAGATTATCCATTATTAATCAAGCTTGCATAGATCAAGAATTCTTCATTAAGTAATTCCTGTTGTGGGATGAATGCTTTACCAGTATTCTCCTTATTATCGAAATCAATAATTTGGAACTTAGATGATACTATAGTAGCAAGCATAGAAACGAGTAGATTAGTGATCTTCTCATTCCGATAAATGGATGCAACGGATTCATATGTATTAGAAGAGGTAATCTTCATTAACTCTTTCTTATTCATATTGACCCGTTTAATTACTTTAACAAACTTACCAGATAAGATTGCTTCCATTGTATATAAACCATTAGATGCTAATATACGTTTAGCTGCAATGATAAGTTTGATATAGTTAGTTAAATCAATAGAACCTAAAGAAGATGGATCCCCAAACCACTTATAGAATAGATAGCATACTAACATCTTCTGATGTGGCACAATTGGAGACTTACGTCCTTTAGATAACTCTATCTTATAATAATCAATCTCTTCTTTAGAGAATGGACCAAATCGTTCTTCAATTTGCTTCATAGTATTCTTGAAGTTTACTTGATTATGAATCAATAAGGCTTCATTCTTCTTAGAGAGATGACTTTCAAATTTATCGAATTCTGAATTGTCATCATCATCACCTTCATTACGATCAGATGATAATTGATTAAATGCGAATTCGTATTTAGCATTAACAACTTTATTCTTGATATTATTTTTAATGGATACATAGATTAGATTCAACAATGTACCATTATAAACAGCTTTCGGAATAACTTGAATGATAATGCTAATGATTGTATCAAAGCTATGAGAGAACTTGTTACGGGAACGAATGAATTGTCTATCCCAAGCACCAATATTCTTATTCATATCTTGTACAATACGACTATTAGTCGTTTCAGATAACTTTGTATATAGATCAATATCTGGATGCATATCTACAATAAGGATATCATAGAACTTCATTAGATACTCGTCTATATTTTGAATCTTCTTAATATAAGCATAATGGATTAATAGAGGAATCAATATCAATTGAAACATACTTACTTCCATTAATGCTTGAAGATGTTTATTAGCATATTGAAGTACATTACCATTCTTCTTATTACGTTTAATATGAATGATAAAGTTATCTTCATTCAATGCTTTTACTTTTCTAGCAAATGTACTAAACAAGATATCTCGTTTAATATCTGCCATGAAAGCATCTAGATCATATATATCAGATTCATCAGTATCAATCAAGAACTTAATTCTTGCATAGATAGCAATCATCTCATGGTCAACATCATAGAATTTTTCAAAGTAATTTAGATAATGTGTAAAGTGATCTACACGTTCTTCAGAAGAGTAGCATTTCTTAATACTCAATACAAATGAATTAAAGATAAGACTCTCTTCTTGATTGTTAGTTAGCATTTGAGACAATGGAGCAATAATCTGCTTACCTCTAATTGTCTTCAATATTTTATCTTCCTCTGATGGTTGCCAATCATCAATAGGTGGGATGACATTCTCTGGTTTTATTGAGGTCGAGAACGTTCTAACCTCCGGAGTACGTATTGAGTACTCTCTATCATATATTTCTCCTGACTCTTCGATATTACGTCGAACGGTCTTACTAGTTAATGCTTCTGTTAACTGCATTATATCCTCCTCATACTAACGAATATCATAATACTTCACCTTTATAATATATGATTTTATATTCGTTTCGTAGTCTTGGTCTTTCTGATGTTAGATTTAAGTTTCTTAGCTAATTCCTTGCTTTGCATTGATGCGGCTGTTGTATTAACAGTTTTAATCTTACCAATATGCTTAACTACCTTATTAGCATTACCACCAGATTTAACTCCCCTTTTAAGTAATCTATGTTTAAATAATGGATCTATAGCTTGAGCTTGTTTTTCTCCTTCTTGACGAAGTTGTGCTTTAGTGCTACAGTCCATTATTAGTTTAAAGAAATCATTAGAATTTCTAATCGCTAAATTGGATTCTGAGTAATAATGCTTCTCTAGGAAGCCATGTTGACGTATGTATAGGAATCCGAAATATAGAATTTTAGCGAAATTAATGACCCCATAGGGGTTACGTTCTTTAGGCTTAGTTTTAAGCACTTCATCTGGAACTTTATCTAGAAGCTCATTAACTAATATACCATGTGCATTATATACATAAGCATATGTAAAAGTGAAAGCTGGGTCATTGGAAAAGAATTGTACTTTATAATTCTTTAGAGTACTAGAATGAGTATCAGTCATCTTAGTAGGAGAGAACTTAAATACAACTTCATATGTAAACTTAGGTACCACTTCAGATGGAACTCTAAGGAGAATAAAATATGATTTACCGTCAGTATAAAAGTTATGATCAATTCTACCATTGTATCTTAACATAACTTTTTCAAATTTAGTTTTATAAGCTTCAGCTAAATATTGCGAGCCAGTTACATTACCTTTACCCGCAGGAGATTTACCATATTCATCTAAAGTCATTTCTAACTTAGCCATCCAAACTTCTCCTTAATGAGGTTCTTACCAGGATAGGAATTCAATTCCTACCCCAGTAAGCTTGCTCTGGACAATTAATCTTTATAAATATTGTGTGCCGGTGATTGGCAAAGGAATTGCTTGGTTGTGACTAGCATACCAACCACATTAGCAACAATATCTAACACAGTTATATCTGATTTAATAGAAGATAATACTAAACCATCGGCTTTACCAGTACGTAAGTTAATTGGAGTACCAGTTTCGATAGTAGTTTTAATCATATCTTTTACTTTATCAGATGCTTCAGAATATGAGGAAGGTACTTCACCTAATGAAGAACCATAAAGTTTTGCAAGTAAATCTAAATAGGAGTTGTATACCACGCTAATGATACCGCTATTAGGATTTTTATATAAAGCATTAAATACATTGAATGCTTGTACGTTAGCACCCCAGCCATAACCATATTCAGCAGCAGACATACAGTTTAATACAGCATCTTCAGCTGAATCAAAACGGTTATCACGTTCTTCTGGAGTAGAACCACCAATATATAAGTCAACCATATTAGCTTTCATGCTATGGATACGACGACGTAAGTTACCAATATCATTTAGATTCTTACCATCTTGTTTAGCTTGATCTAATTGCATTTCCAAGTTATTAATGATAGCTTTATAGAAAGCAGAGAATTCAGTGGTACCTTCTTCGTACATGAGTTTAGGGTTAATAATCTTAGTCTTATTATAACCTGCAACGACTGCATCTGCAGTACCACACCAATCTACAACTGTATCTACAGTAGGAGCATCACCATTAGCTTGGTCTTTTTCTTGTTGTTCAAGATTAATATACTTACGGATAGTACGAGCTTCACATAAGTTAGCTAAGTCCATAAGAATTTCAGGTTTATAAATATCAGTTACGAGACAGAAAGGAATATTAAAGTTATTAGCTTTAGCATTCATCATGGTCTTAACCAATGGATCCATAATAGCTGCAATATCGCTGGATACTTTAGGGCACATGATAACTGTAGGAGTTAATTCACGACGATCTTTTAAAGGTTCCATGATATTATGGTAAATAATAGAGGAGAAGAAGTTAATCATTTCTGGAGTATCAATAGGAGACTCAAAGAAATAAATCTTAGGAGCATTGATTTCAGCAGAAGAATCAGCTTCATTAGTAACAAATACTTTATCAGCATAACCAGAGTCAATAGTCATACCATCAAAGATTTTAATATAGTCTTGACTATCCATAGAACGTTTAACGTCAATGTATACATCAGTACCATTTTCCATATAGATACCAGAGATTAACTCAGCCATCTCTTCATTATTATTAGTAGAGATTAGAGCAATCTTATGAATATCTTCATATGTTTTGATTTCACGAGTTTGAGACATGATTGTATCAGAAGCTTGTTTAACCAATTCATTTAATTGACGTTCTAGTTCAGCTGGTGGTAAATGCCAATCATAGATTTTAGAGTTATCTAAGTTTGGTTCACATTTAGTAGCTAAACGTTTATAGATAAGTTGGGATAATAAGATAGCAGATGTAGTACCATCACCAACGTTCTTAACTACATGGGAAGTTAAGTCTTCTAATACTTCACGGATACTCATTTCTAAAGTACCATTGAAGTAGATATTTTTCAAGATAGTATGACCATCTTTTGTAAATTTAGGAAGAATATCATCTTTCTTAATTTGTGTAGCAGAACCATAAGGTCCAAAAGATGTAACTAAGGAATCGGCAATGATTTCTAGCACTGCCATAGTTTGCTTATGTAGAGTTTCTTGATCTACAATATTAGAATAGATTTGCATAACTACCTCGCAATTTTAACTAATTTATCATATGGTTCAACAACGTAGAATAAGTTCTTAGGAAACATATCATAGAACTTTGCTTGAACTATATATTTACTTAGAGTATAATCATAATCAGTATTAATACCATTTCGTAAAGTGAAGATATGTTTACCTTCTACTTTAGGAGAGTATTGCTCTAACTTGAATAAGTTATCAGTATATATAGCATCATAATCTGCTAATGGGATTTCTCTCTTCTTATATATACGTAACTTGTTTACTATATTTAGATTCATAGATCGTAGATTAACTTCTTGATTTTCATTATCTACAGCTACTGCTATATTAAAGCTTTTACCTTCGATACCAAGGATATTATAGAATAGTCTATATAGGTCAGTCTCATAAGTATTAAAGTAAAGTAGATCACCATACTTATCAAGAATCTCTTCTAATAGAGCATCAGCAGAATCTAGGTATTCTTCTTTTAATAATGCAGTTAAAGGGTTAGGATTTGTACGTTCCTGAAAGATATAGATCATATCTAGTTGAGATAGATCTAGGATACCATCAATAAAGTACTTAGACTTTCTAAACCCATATTTTATTACATCATATATAGATAAGTCTGTATTGAATAGGCTAGTATATTCAAATATAGGAGCGACTGTTTTACCTTCCATATGAGTATCCTTACAAAAAAATAAGGAGATAGAGTGAATCTCTATCTCCTATAATATTACATGTCATCTAAAGATGCACGTTTAAATTCAGTGCCACTGGAACTACTATTGCTATTGAAGCTACTACCAGAGTTTGAGTTAACACCTAACTTTTCAGCAATTGCTTCAATAGTTGCATTAGTATTGCTACCAGCATATTGTGCAGTTTCATGTACGGAATAAGCATATGCATTAGTCATAGATTTAGCATATTCTTCCAATACAAGAACGAAGTCTTCTAAGTCCATATTCTTATAACTATCGAAGTCTTTCTCACCATCGAAAGCTTCTTTATCAAAGTTATGAACGGAGAAGTGTAAGTCTGTACGACAAATAAAGATAATTTCTTCTTCTAAAGCAGAAAGATCTTTATTCAATTTACGAATACAAATTACAGGTTGTTCTAGACCAAAATCAGAACCATCTGTAACTGTAAGGAATGTATTAGCACCTGTAGTGATACCAACGGAAGTTAATTCACCAGCTAAGAAACGACGAATTTCACGAGCTAAGATACGAGCTTTAGTGTGTTTCAAATATGCACTAACTTCACGATCACGATCAGGCATTGGATAATCTTGACCAGATACCATTTTCAATGGTGCAATACCAATTTTCAAAGTACCTTGCCAGAATGTAAATCCAATAGAAGAACCACCATATGTTTTGATGTCCTTAGAGTTTGTCATTCTGTAGTTAGAGTAAACGTTAATAGATTTCTTTTGACTGGATCCACCAGTACGGTTAAATAAGCCTTGTCCAAGAGCCATTTTTGTTACCTCCTATAAAATAAGATAATAATTAATCTATTGTAGGCTACACTGTAATATCCTACAATCAAGATTATAATATATCTTTATAATAGGATATATCTAGAATCATATATTATTAGTGTGATATGATGATATTAGTTTATTAAGCGAAAGCAGAAAGGAGTCATATCATGAATTTAGTAGAAACATTAAAATTCTTAGCACCAAAATTAGAAGGTAACATGAAGGTTACCAATAATGATTATCGTTGCTATAGCGTTAAATGCTATGGTGTAGATAATTATGGATGCTATACAGTGATTACTGCTGATGTGGTAGGAGATACTCATGGTAATGATTGTACTATCTATGACTTTAAAGTAGTTGTAGATGATAATATCGAAAATGAATTACCAGCCAAAGAATTAATGCGTGTATTCTGTGACGGATTTGTAGATCCAACTGGAGTAGAAAAGTTGGAAATGGGTCATTCGATGTTATTCGAATTATCCTAAAAGAAAATCCCCTAGGAGATTCAATCTCCTAGGGGTATTTATTTTTTTTGTTTTTATCTACGTTTAAGTTCCATATCAGGATAGTTGATATAGATACGATTATAATCTCTTCTTAGAGTTTCACGTTTAGCTAACTCTTCTCTTAGCTTAACATATTTAGCTTGTAAGATAGCATATTTAGATCTAAGCTTTTCATCTAGATCGTCTTCGGATAAGACACCATCAATGATAGATAAACGTGTATTAATAGAATGCAATAATAGCAATGCATCGTTTTCTTCATCAATATTACGTAAACGTATTTGGAATTCAAAGAGATCATTTTCATAATCTTTGATAGCACTATATTTGAAAGAATTCGTTGTGTCCCTATATTGTTTTCTAGCCCAATCGATTGGACCAGCTTCTAATAGAGAATTGTCATCGATTCGGGATAGTGCTGTAATAACACGTTCGATCTCACGCTTAACTAGACGAATAGCAGTGTAAGACATTGCTTTACGTAAGCCTTTGATTGTGATGATGCGGTTAGATAATACATCATTATATACAGATAGACACCATGCAATAATAGTAGATGTATCTCTAGGACCACTATTAGTATAATTGATATATCCAGAGTTCTTTAATTTTTTGATAGCAATTTCAAGATCCATGCCAAAACCACAGCCAATCAAGAAGTCATCAGCTAGTAATAGGTCATGGTCTTTAAACATAACGGAAGTAATTTTCCAAAGTAGATCTTTGAATCCGAATGCTAATAATGCAGCATAGTTTACTGTATTAGCTCTACGGATAACGCTATTAGTTTTATCTAAGTATACATCGATTTCTGCTTTAGCAATATCGATAGGAGAAGATGTATTAACTAATGCACCGATATCATGTAGAATCAATGCTAAGATCTCTCTATTAGATAAGTCCAATATAGGATTGAATAGTTTGAAGTCAATCTCTACATAGTACTTATTTACTTTAGCTTTAGAATCATCACTATTATATTCAAATGCATCATTTAAAAGAATATCATAGATATCATTATCTTTAATCACTGGCATTACACAGATACCAAAGAATGGAGTATCTGTATTCTTAGAAAGCAATACTGTATTACAAGTACTCCCAGTAAAGAAAGAGTTAAGTTCATGATTCAACTGTCTTAGAAGATCTGGGTCTTGATTTGTACGAAGCTGCTCAATAATATCTAAGCAATCGCCGAAATCATAATTGTTCATATTAGAACTCCCTTCTTGAAAGTAAAGGAAAATGCCTAGAGCCTATGAAGGCTCTAGGCTAGAATCCTAATTAGTTAAATTATGGTTTTACATATTCAGTTTTTTCTGGAGCAGTGATGTCTTTCTTAGCATCGTTTACTTTGCTGTAAGCGGAAGCGTTAGGGTAACCACCAGCTGTACCAGAAGCTGTCATAGTATCAGGAATGAATGTAGTGTAATCATTCATCAAGTTACGTCCGATAGGATCAGTGTTTTCATAACGTGTACGAAGACCTGTTGGGTTGATGATTCTTACACGACCTTGTACTGGTTGATAACCTACCAATTTGAAACGTTCGAACGCATGAACTGCTGGTAAGCTAGGGTTTTGTGCGTTACGGATTTCATTGGATAAGTACAATTGATAATCGTAAATGCAATAGATAATACGATCAGAGTTACGAGGGTTTAACAAGATGATCAAGTTTTGGTTGTTACGTAGTTTATCAGAGCTTACGAAGTTGTAAACACGTTTGTCGGAAGTTACAACTGTACGAGTGAAGTCCAATTCTACAGGACCAATGGAACTTGGAGCTTGGTAAGTATAAGTAGTTGGTGTGATTTTGCGAATGATCGCAGGGTTACCAATTACAGAGATTGTGATGTTAGGGTCATTCAATACTTGGATCATATATTGAGCGTAGTTGTCCAAAGCATCCATGAATGTTTTGTGACGGTATTCTACTTGATCCAATGCATAACCTTCTGGTGGAGCGAAGTCAAATACTTCAGCAATTTTGTTAGCCATAGGCATAGTTTTGAAGTCATTATCCAATTCTTTATGGATTTTGTCATCTTTCCATGTACCTAAAGCTGTTTTGAACAAGGAAAGGATATTAGTCAATTGATCTTCGTTATAAAGAGCTTGAATATCTTTTACTTCTTCAGGGCTGATTGTAGTATTGATTGGGTAAGCATCAGGAATTTCAACGATGTTAGTTTGGGAATCCCATTTAACGCTTACAGTGTTGTGCATAGCGGAACTTGTTTCACGACGAACTGCTAATACTACTTTTTTAATTGTAGCGTCGGAGCAGTACAACATGAATTGGTTGTTTTTGAAGAAACCAGCTAAATGACCAGAGATAGTTTTAGGAGTACCTGCAGTTTGTTCAACAGTTACGGAGAAAGCAGTCATCATTTGACGATCGATTTCGCCATATCCTGGTTCAAAGCGGCATTCTTGAATAGGTACTGCAACGTCGATAGCTGTACCAGCAGTAATTTCAGCAGCTGTTACAGGTTCAACAGCATCACCAGTAGCATTAGGTTTCATATAACCAGCTTTTGGAATAGCATTAACTACGATATGAGTTACTGCAGATTCGATAGAGAAGTTATCGATATTTTGGATCAAACCTTGAGGACCAAATACTGCTTTACGGATTTTGTCTTGAGCACCTGTGTCAGTTGGAGCCAAAGGAAGATCTACTAACAAATGATGAGTTGGAGCTGTCGCAAGAATAGCACCAAACATTTTATTTTGTTCAGTGAACATATCGATTTCACGACCATCTGGAGTAACCATTTTGCGGATCTTCATAGTCAATGTGAATTTAGGAGTTTTAGCAACGGCTTTGTTGATAGCACCTTTATCGAATACGTTGTTCATTAAAAGGTTTTTGTGTAATGGGAATACTAAGCCCATAACTGGGTTGTATGCACCAAGAGTTGCACTTTCCAATAATTTGGAACGGTCATTTTCGTATTGAGCTTCCATCATAGCCATATGGTCTTGATAACCACCTGGGTTACCTAGAGCTTGGTATTCTTCCATATCAGCGGATTCAGATACGAAGAAGTCACGCATAGTTTCATTGGATTCAGGAGACATCATTACACGGCTCATTTCTGTATAGAATTCAGCACCTGTCTCTTGACGGATATTTTCTGCCATTTCACGAATAGCAGAAGCATATTGACGAGTACTGGAAGTGTTATAACCACGACCAAATACCACGTTGTCTTGTTTAGATTCACCTACAACTGGCATAATCTTTCTCCTTTCGAGATTATAAATTTATTTTTTGTATTTTGATTATATTAGGTATCTATAGGGACACCAAAATATTTACTATATTGTTATACTGCACAAGAGTATACAGTTTACTTTTTCATAGGTTCTTTAGGGGCTAAAGTACTCATTAATTCATTCAATCTATCTAGAACCCAAAGACAATAATAAAAGTCTGATTTGTTTTCAATATAAGATTTAGTATTAAATGTCTTAGTAATATAGTAAGAAATCATATCAGATAACTTATCTAGAGATTTAGATACCTTAGTGATAACTTTCATATTATCAGAGTTCTTTTTAACGTAATCTACTTTCTCTTTGAAAGCTAAGGTTACATTATAAAGCTCAATAAATCTATCTTTCAATTCTTTAGTACGAATAGCTTTTTGCTCATCAGAAAGATCTTCAAAGATTTCATTTTCAATACCTTCAATTTCTCCTTCTGAACCGCCATCACTAGAATCTCCGGAGTCACCACCATCAGATCCATCTTCAGAGTCTCCAGCGTCAGGTGTGTCATCTCCACCACCATCTCCGCCGTCTCCTCCATCACTTAGATCGTCTGGTTCCATATCACCATCATCCCCACCAGCGTCAGAGTCACCATCGTCTCCTCCACTTAAGTCATCAGGTTCCATATCACCACCATCATCTCCACCTGCATCTGGAGTATCATCTCCTCCATCATCAGGTGCATCCATATCTGGTTCTTCAGGTTGTCCATCATCACCATCATCTGGAGCTCCATCTTCTAAATCTTCTGGAGCATCGTCAGGATTATCATCTCCACCAGCTAATGGATCATCACCACCTGCATCTGGAGTATCATCTCCTCCATCATCAGGTGCATCCATATCAGGTTCTTCAGGTTGATCATCTGGATCGTCTCCTGGTTCATCATCAGCTGGATCATCACCACCACTTAGATCTTCAGGATCTTCATCAGTGCCATCACCATCCGCATCAGGATCACCAGCTCCTAAATCTTCAGGAGCATCATCTGCATTATCATCATTAGACTGAAGAGGATCTCCCCCATCTCCTGCTGGAGGTGGAGGTGTTTCTTCTTTTTTATCATCAGACTTCTTATCGTCTTCTTTTTTGTCCTCTTTCTTATCTTCTTTTTTCTTTTTATCGTCATCTGCTTCCATATAGATGACTTGCTCTTTGAGCTCTGCTAGGAAATCATTAAGACTCATTATATATCTCCTTATTAATCATCATCTCTACCTTTACTAGGTAGGGCTTCACCATGTTTAAATGCCATATTATACATGAGTCTAGCTTTTTGACTTTCAAGTTTCTTCTTAATCTTAAGAAGTTCTCTTTGTTTTTCTAGACTACCATCATCTTCAGCTTTCTTTAGATAACGGTTAGTCATTTCTAATTCTAATTCAATTTCTTCTAAAACTTTACGACGTTCTTTAGATTGAGTATCCATAGATAGTCCAAGATAGCCTAAGACTACAATTACAGAAATAGCTGGATTGATTAGGTAGCCTACACCAGCAACAATAGCTAATTTAACAATACGACTTGCTTTAGGTAAGATCTTACCAGCAATAACTGCTTCTCTATTTTCAGATTCTAAGTCTTTAGTATTAATTACGCCCTTAAGTTGATCCATTTGAGCATCGAATTGTCTACTTACATTAGAGATATCAGAAGATACATCACTAATTTTGGCTTTGACTTTTTCAGATGCCATAGAAATAGTATTGATGATATTCATTTCTTTTAAAGTAGTAGGATAGTGAGTGAAATCATATAATAGATTAGCACAAGCTTCTTGTACTTTAGTTTGAATAATAGCTTCATCTAAAGAACCATCACTATATTCTTCTGGTTCAGATTCATTAAGCTTTTCAATATTATCTTTAATACAATCAATCTTTTGATAATCTTTAAGATCTTTATGACGTTTACGTCTAGCAGTCTTAAGTTTTTCTTTTAAGATATGATCAAACTTATTATGAGGAATAATAGATGCTTCCATATTAGCTAATTGAGTGATACCATCTATATCGTCTAAAGAGTATCTATCAAATGATTCACTAATAAGAGATGTAATATCTTTCTCAGATAAAGATCTCATGGATTCAAATAAGATATCTAGTTTAGTTGGTAAAGTATATAGATTACTTTCTTCAATAGATTCATCAATATTATCTATTAAGAGTCTCATTCTTTCTACAACATCTTTATCAATCTTATTAGCATACTTTTCATATGTAGTAAGTAAAGACTTAATCAATAAAGGTTTTATCTTTAGAGTACAGCAAGAAAGTAATGCTTCATTGATTTTAACTAATGTAATATAGTATTGTGTAGTATCAAAATTTAGCATACTTAATGTATCAAAGATCATATCCATATTATAGATATAGGTTTCAATACCTACATTATTTGGAAGTGCATCAATAAGCTTAACAAAGTTATCATGAGTTGGATCGAATTTGAATTTAGCAATATATGCTTCCATCTTACCATCTCGTAAATCAATAACTTCATCAGGATCCATATCTTTAGGTTTATTAACTTTATCTACAATCTTAGCAATATCACTAGAACCAAATGGATTATAGTTAGCCATATCAGTTAGAGTAGATTCTAATGCTTCAGCATATTTGAATTTATCTTCAGCATTAACTAAGAAGTAATCAGCTGCTGCTTCCATAATACCAATAGTATCATATGGACAAGCATTCTTACTTAAGACAAAAAGATAGTTTTCTGTAGCTACTTTGAACTTACTAATGGCTGGCATATCATAAGTATCAATTAGCTTACAGATTGTTGTAGTTTCTTTGACTGCATCTTTTTTAGTCAATACGTTTTCGATTACAATCTTATCGAAATCAAAACGTCTACTGATCTTATCATAGTTTTTAAGAATACGATCATAAGTTACATTCTCACATGCAACCTTATACATCATATTTAAAGTTTCTTGTTGAGCAGCTTGCCCTTCTCCTCCCTCAGAGCCACCAGCTGATGGAACTAAAGAAGCAATATTACCAGCAGCTTTCTTGAGTTGATCTTTAACATCACTATGGATTTTTTCAACAGCATTAGCTACTTTGTTTTTAACTCTACCCTTATGGAGAGCCATCTTACGTTGAAGATAGTTTTTGAATTGATTTGCATCACGTACTTTAGTAATCGACTCTAATACTTTCTGACGATGCTTGTTGACTACTACTGGATCATTATCTTTATATAATTCCAATAATAAGTCTACAGATTTCATGATCGCAGTATCAATATTAGAATCTAACTCTAATATGTGTTTAAATACAGTATCAGCTTGAGTCATATTATGATTCTCTGATACGATACTATATAGACCGGCATAATCATCCGAAGTCTTACGTATCTTATTCAATTCGAGTTGCCGTTTTCTAATATTCGTAATCATTTACGCATTTCTCCTTTTGTCTAAGACTTATGTTTATTATTAATAAGTTCAAATATTAAACATTATATTCAGCTAAAACTGGGCTCAATTAACATAAATGTAATACTATATTATTTAATCTTGGAGGGTAAAATGAATATTCCATTTATTATACATGAAGCTCCAATGACGGTTGGTGAATCTAGACTTGTTGAAAGTATCAACAACAAACCTGTTGCTGAAGGTATCCTTCAGGATGGTGATACAATTAATCGTAACCGCCGTTGTTATGCAACATCTGATCTTAAAGCTCAAATTGCATGTGAGCGTACACAAGAACTTATCCGTACTGGTAATATGAAAGGCGAACAAGGTCACCCTATGAGTGATAAAGTTGAACGCCAATCTACAATTGATCCAGCTATGGTAGTAGTTAAATATCTTGATATTAAAGTTGATGGTAACCTAGTTCTTGGTCGTTATACTGGTACAAATAACCAAGCTGGTCGTGACTTCAATGAAGATCTTTTAGATGGTGAAAAACCAAGTTTCAGTCTTCGTGCATTAGGTGCATTAGAAAACGTTGGTGGTAAAAACTATGTAAAGAACTTAAAGATTATTACATGGGACCGTGTAATCTATCCATCTCATAAACGTGCATATACTACTGGTTTAATTAAAGAATCTGCTAGTATGGAAGACAACAATGAAGTTGTAGTTAAAGAAGGATATGAAGGTCGCATTATCCCTATCAATAATCCAGCAGTAATCAGCTATATCCAATCTGAATCTGCAAATGTAGATTTAATCTCTGATGTAATGGAATTCAGTAAACGTGGTATGACTGTATTAGAAAACGGTGATGTACGTTTATTCGATGAAAGTGGTGCATCTTTGATTATGTCTCCTGAAAAATATATCAAAGATGAAATCATGGAATGGGCTAAAAACCAATATTAAGAAAAAAAATAAAATACCCAAGGAGTCTAAGCTCCTTGGGTAATTTTTATTACTAATTTAGAATTACCATATTCTAAATACTCAACTGTATATTGTTTATCATTTAATAGACGTTCACCTAAATCATTAAGATTTCTAGAGTTGATATAGGATCTGTTTTCACACACCATGAAACTATAATGAGTCTTCAATCTATCAATATATTGAATCTCAATATTATTATTGCTAAACTCTCTAAACTTTTTACCTAGCATATACTCTAGTTTAGCCATGGCTATAGCTATTGGATATTTAGGAGTATATATGACATTAGTTAGGTTAGCTAATCTAGCTTGATATACTTCTGGGATTACAACTAAACCAAGAGATCTAATATATTGGATATTATCTAATATCCATTGACAAGATTGTTTAACACATTTGAGTTCAACTTCTTCTCTATAACCATTATTGAACTTAATATACTTATAGTCAATCAATTGGTCTACATGAGTTAATTCATGGATAATAATTTCCAATGCTAAGTTTCTAATTTGGTCTGTATCAATAAATCCTTGTCGTTCTACTGTATCAGCAAAAGCTTCTAAGCTAACATAGATTACACCATATGGTGTAGTTCTAGCAATATTAGTTTTAGTATCTAAATATCCAGATACAAAGTTTAATCTAGTATAAGGATCTAATGTATTCACCTTTTCATTAAATGTATTATATACGAATGTGAGTGTTTGTTGAGCTAATTCTATTACGTCAAATCTTTTCATATCTTTCCTCCTCAACATAATAATATATCAATAAAATGTACTTTTTAAAAAGGAGTCTGAAATTATGTTTAATAGAATGACAGACGTTGTAAATAAAATAGAGAGACGTTTAGGTACAGCTCCTTTGAACTTACCTGAAGAAATCCAAAAAGAACACTGGGCTGATAAAGTAATCAAACCAGATACATTAACTACATTTAGTCGTTTCTTTCCTCATATGATTAAAATACAACTTAAACCAGAAGATAAGAAAGATGGCTATTACTTATTAGATCGTCAAGTACCAGATAGCTATGAGATTCTTGGTGTAAAAGATATCTTATGGAATGATACTAATAATGAAACAGCTGGTCTACAACAATACTCTGGGTATGGCATCTATAATGTATTAGCAAGATCTATGGATACTGATAGTATTATGCTTGCTCAAAACTATGCCGATGTAAGTTCATTATTCAATAGTGGTATCTATCTAGACTTTATACCACCTAATATGGTTAAACTTGAAATGGCTGTTGGTGGTAATACAGATAACTTATTAGCTAATGTATATATTGGCGTATTCGTTAAGCATCCAGAAAACTTAATGACTATTGAACCAACTAAGATGGAAGTATTTGAACAGTTAGCTCAAGCTGATGTGGCTACATATTTATTTGAATATCTTAAACACTATGATGGTATTGAGACGGTATATGCTAATATTGACTTGAAGTTATCTTCTCTTGAAGCTCAAGCACAAAGACGTCAAGATCTTATTGAATTCTTTAGAGATAATTATGTTAATCCAGCTAATACTAACCAACCAATCATGTATACAGTATAAAAAAAATAAGAGAAGGAGATTGAATCTCCTTCTCTATTCTTTATCTTCCTCTATAGGGTTTTAATACAAATAAAGTATTGAGAAGCATATCTTCATAATCTTTATTAGTTATTTGATAGTCTATCTTAATTGATCCATCGGGATTAATTCTATATGAAGTATAACTAATATTAGATTGTCTTATTAACTCTCTAGCTCTTTTAATATCCATATTATTACCTCAACATATTCTGTCTATTAGTACCGAGAAGTGGAGTCATTGCCATATATCTAGCCATAGCTCCAGCATGTAATACAGGATTATATGTCATAAGGAATCTTCTGAACCCTTTAAGACGAGATACTGGTATATCAAAAGTTAGATCATTATTGAATCTAAATCTCATTGCTTCTGTAAGAGTACCACGATTATCATCAACTAAGACAAACGGAATCAAATCTACTTTATTATTCCATCTATCTTCTAAGTGAAGATATCTTACTTTAAGACTATCACACTTAATATCTAGCAAATCTCCTGCAGTAGAATATAATCTCTTAAATGGAGATATCTTATTCTCAGGATCACAGATATTTATCGCTTCTTCTATGACTGTACATAGATCATCATAGTTATCCCAATCTATTACAATACCAATCTTTTCTCCTCTAGGAGATAATCTCATTTGGTATTTATATCTTAAGTTAGTTGTAAGTTTATTAGCTCCTACAACATATTCACTATGAAAGTTTTCCTTAATCTCAGTATTAATCTTCTTATGTATAGTATTAAAAGTAACCTCCAGTTTAAATGTAAGATAGTAGTTTAGTTCAAAGATTTGTTCGACTACTTTATTATAATTCTCAAAGTTAGCCAATATATTCACCCCAATCTATTAGTGATTTGTAACGGCTATCTTAAAAAAATAAAACCCCTAGGAGAATGAACTCCTAGGGGAATTTATTATCTCTTTGCAGAACTGAGTAAATGATGATCAAGATCGATCTTGTTCAAATCAGGATAAATGTCTGCATAGTACTTTGTAGTACCATTTACCACGGTAGACAAACGGATTACAAGCTCTTTTTCACGTCCTTGATGACGGATTAACTCATAACGTAACCGTTTGTTTGGATCACATTCAGGATTGAATTCAGACACAAATTGTGCAAATGCAGCAGCTGCATTTTGATCAGCCATCTTATAGTTTAAGAGGCGTACTGCACGGACAATCTTATCTGTATTAGATTCTTTAATCTTATTAAAAGAATCATAATCTACATAGTTCCCCAAGATATGTTCAGTCTTAGGGAATAATACATTAACCTTTGTTTCACCTTCAGGCGGTACAGAATTTACTTCTGTTTTAACTTCTTCTTTTGGTTTATTAACCATTTGAGAGAAGTTGACTGCAATAGATGCATCTTTGTTTTGTAGAGGTTGTTGGATTGCTTCTTCTGCTACATCAATAATATCTACTTTTTCAGCACCAATTTCCTCTACTGGTGCATGATCTTCAGGTAGTCTACGGGTCGTTGCATAGCAAATGAAATTATCAAATGCAGTAGTATCAATATTTTTGTTTGTAGTTGTTTCCATAATATGTTTCTCCTTTGCTTTAAATACCACTATGGAATAATAAATAGGTGATAGATCATTAAGATCTATCACCTTAATAATATATGGTTATTTATATATTTAGTGTATAAAATATACAGTATTATTTTCTAATACACCATACAATAGAATATTATTTTTATACTTATTGAATAAAGGTTTATTATATATTTTTATCTTACTAAAATATACACTACATGGATAGTCTTTAAAGATACATACCAGTTTACCTTCACGGAATATATTATTTTTGATATATAGTATATTATCTCCTCTATCATAAGAAGTATATACATCCATCTCCTCATTATAATTAGTTTTAGATAATTCTATACCGCCATATTTAATATTACCGTTAATCCATTTATCAGCTAAATAAGTTTCACCGAATAATTTACCAATTCTATCGATTTGTTTAAATCTATATTTAGTATTTTTCATATTATATTCTCTCCAAACCTTTAAATTTATACAAATGAGTTTTAACATTCTGTAAGATATCAGCCATACATCTTAAGAAGAAATATACTGGTTGCCCTCTTCTTAAGAGGCTAGTTGCCCTTTGTTTCATTCGCTTTCTTTTGTTCATTATAAATCTCTTTTACTTTATTAGCAAGTAATTCTTTATCTTCTTCTGAAAGTGTATTAAAAAGAAATCTTACAAAAGATCCTGGATCTTTTCTAAGAATCCTACACTTCTGACGAATGCGTTCATTTCTATTCATTTTCCTTACCCACAAATTCATATGACATTTTGATATTGTTTAATAACTCTTTTGGAATATTAATCTCTTCTGGAAGATTAATACCAATCAACTTAAGTTTTTCTAATGATTCAGCATTCATTGCTTCAGCTTTGTATGCTGTATATATACTCAAAGGTTTAAGAGCTTTAGCTTTATTTCTTGGTCTATTATTCATTGTCTTCTCCTTCAGTAATAACTGATAGTATATGAATATTATTAAGATGAACAAGAGCATTATTCATCTTAATAATTTCAGTATAAAATTCTAGGAATGGTTTTCTATAGCATTTCATTTTAGAATTATAACAAGCTAATCTTATTAGATCAGGTAAAGTTGTATTAGCTATAAGATTTTCATTAAGTTGCTTAATTCTATCAGTGAATGTTTTAGTTATAACTATACCTTCATTAGTAATAATACTATCAGCATATAGTTTATATGCTTTAATTAGATTCCTATATCTACCATTCTTCTTGTATAGATAGGTATCTTTTATAAGTAAATCTTTAGATTCCATCTTTATACCCATCCTTAGAATAATCTATAACTGCATATCCAGCATCATATTGCTTTTTAACAGATTCCCTAATCTTAAATAAGTCATCAGCTTTCTCTTGTAAAGTATTAAGACTAATCTTAATCTCTCTACACTCAGTAGCATATTTACTAAAGATAGGTTTCTTAGCATTATAAAATCTGGATATAGATCTAAACCCATCGTCTACCACTTCAATACATTCAGTGTTAGGGTTACGAGTTCGACCTAAAGTTTGTTTAGCTAGTATCTCTGACTTAAATGGTTCAGCCAAAATAATAGTAGCTTTTAAATCTCTAATGTCTAATGCGGCACCAGCAGATTTAGTTGTTGAAAGTATGATAGTCTTACTAAGTTGCTCTTGTTTAATCTCTTTAGGAATAGCTGAAGTATAAACACCAATATCATCTTTGAATTCAGGATAATTATCCTCAATCCAAGCTTTAACGATATCTATAGCTGATATAGTACCAATATATACAAGTACTTTACCACCTATCTTCATGATCTTATCCATAACTATATACATCATATCATAGAATTGATTATTACAAACTATATAATTTGTATAATTATTTCTATTTAATCCATATACTTTGTTAGAGCATTCACTTATCTCCTGTGGAGTTGGTCTACTATTAAATCTTAATGCAAGATAAGCCGTATGAGGATCTGTATCTTCATCGAATAGATTTATACTAGGAATATTTCTAAAGTATAATCTATAGATAAAGTTTTCTGTCTCATCAGATCTACCTGGTGTTGCAGTAAGGTATAATGTCTTCTTAGTATTAGTATAGAAATCAATCATACAAATATTATCAAAGTTAAGATGTGCTTCATCATATACTTTTAAGAATACTTGTAGTTTCTTGAATAGCTCACTAATCTTATCCCATCCATTATTATTACCGAAGTTCTGTAATGTAGAATGAGTAACTAAGAATACTTTATACTTAGATATATCAGTGATACCATTTAATATCTTATGAATACCAACTGATCCATTGATTACTAATACCTCTCTATTTTGATCTAGATCCGTATATTCACCAATACAATTTCTCCATTGATCTAACCAACCTGTAGTAGATGCAATAACTATAGTTCTAGCTCTCCAATACATTAGAGATGCTATGGTTACATATGTCTTACCCTTACCAGTTGGTAGATTGATTGATAGCTGTCCACTATTTTGATTAGAGTAATATTGACCTTTACCTAAAATGAAATGTAAAGCTTCTTGTTGTACATCATCTCTAGGAAGATATCTAATTTTTATAGGTGGAGTTTCAAAGTAAGGATCACTATTATAATCTCGTACAGGTTCTTCATTATCAAAGAACTTCTTAACAAAATATAAATCTAATCCTCTAGGGAGATAGAGGAGCCTATTAACTTCATCATATGACATCCCTTTATAACTTTTAGTAAAAGTAATTCTATCAAATATAGTAAAATAAGATTCCAGTCTAGGAGCATCTCCTAGACTGTAATCATTAATCACTATAGATGAATTACGTAAGATTATCTTATTCATCTTCTTCACTCATACTAGTATCATCTATATATTCATTGATATATTGAATTAATGTACGTGTACAGTTACGTGCATCTCTTATAGTAGTAAATATATCATATGCATCATCAATAATACTATATTTAGCAAAATAACCATCGTTGATTATATTATTTAAAGCTCTCTCTAATGCAGTAAGATCTTTCATAAAATCAGATAGTTTATAATTACCATCAATCTTAATAGGTCTATATCCATTATTAAAGATATCATTAAATAAATAACATGTAGTATGGTTCCAAGATAAATTAGTATCATCATTTGTAATATGAAGCTCATATGTAAGCTCTCTAGATCCATTAAGAGATTCACTTGTTTTGAAGATATGATTCCTCTTAAGTTTATTCTTTATAAGAAGAATCATATCGCACATATGTACATGTATAGTTATAATATCACGTATATGACTATTCATATCAAATTTCCTCATTCACCAATGCATCAGTAAGCTTACGTTCATTCTTAATATCTTTATTAGTTAAGCTTGGCTGATTCATAAATAATTGTGGCTGTTCTTGGAAGAAGTAATCTATAGTAGACGGAGCTGTCTTATTATAAGAAGATGGATTCTTCAAGATACTAGCCAAGTTTTGGAAGTCTAATGTCTTAGTAATAGAAGGATTTTCATATAATGCCTTAGTAAGTGGAAGTAATACGTAAGGTTCATTTACATTATTCCAGTTAGGTCTATCAAAGATATTATATGCACTTCTAATTTGATTAGACAAGATCGTTTCAGTATGAATAGTATGCTTAGACATACCACCATTTAATAATGCTCTCATAAACTCTTGTGCTAAATCATCTTTAGTAAACGATGTAGTTACAGCCGCTTTGTCTAAGATATCTTTAATACGATTAAGAGTTTTAGAGAACTCATTATTTACTATAGGAGTATAGAAAATAGTTTGATCATCTTCTTTAGCTAATACTGCAAGAGGAATATTAATTTCTCCTTCATCAGTTTGATAGCGTTTCATATTAGTTAATCTAACTAATGCTTCAGAAAGATAGAACTTATCAATCTTATCAATTTCGATTGGATATTCTTCTTTATGATCAATGATAGCAAACTTATTTACATAATCATTATAGTCAAGAACTGTGTTAGTTGTATCATCAACATCATCTTCATTATCTTTAAAGATCTCATCTACATGGAATCTTAGATAGATATCATTATAGTTTCGATCTTCAATTAATGAAATAGTTTCTGCAGAACGAACAAAGTTCTCTACAAACTTAATTGGTAATTCAATATCAGGAATATCTGTTACCAATACGTGTTTAGCTGATAATTGTAACTGTGTAGTACTAGCTGTAATATCTTCAGATGGATATTTACCTACATCAATATCTCTATTGATAAAGTATAGATCTCCATAACAGTATCTGCAAATTCCATGACCTTCAGAATGAGACTGACAAGTAATAGGACTTCGAGTATAAATAGTTTTACCAATCAATTGAGTGTCAGATTCCTTAATAGGACCCATATCAAAATCATTTAATTGGTCGAATCTATAATACTTACCAACTAATAAGCTAAGCTCTTTAGCATCTCTAACATCATATCTAATGAAGTTACGAGAAGAGCATTTAAAATGTGGATCTGGATGCAAACGAGTACCTTGGTTATTTAAACCAATCTTACGTGCCATTGCACCAGAAGAACCTACATTAATTTTAGAAATGATTTGAGCTGTACGACCAGCTGAGGATTCAATAAAGTAATCCATCAAATCAATTACACCACCATTAATATAACTATTATTAATAACGTGTGGGAATACACTACCATTACCATCTGGTTTAGTACCAATAGAAATAGCATATTCTTTAAGCTGACGAATATTAATACTTTCATTAGCTCTAAATGCATTAGTATAGATATGATCATATCCTAGAATGTCTTTAGACTTCAATACATAATCACGTACTTTACCAATACACTCCATACCATATTCATTAGCTTTCTGTAAGTCTACTTTAGACATATCAGGATGTAATAAATTATAGTATTCTGGAATTGCATTCATCATCAATACATCATCTTGTAGATTGATGCTATTTACAAATAAATCTGCAAATTCATCTACTTTAGCAATATGATATAATGCATCTGCAATCATATTATTCTTAGTCAAGAAATTAATATCTTCAATATGGACTTTGATAAAGAATTCATCAATGTAATTCTTAATAGTCTTAGCAGTGATTTCTCGTTTAAAGAAAATATGTTTTGGTTCAATCTCATCATCACTCTTGATAATAAGAGACCATAATATTAGGTTAAGCCAATAGTCTGGAATAGTTAGACCAACTTCATGACCACCAATAATTAAATTGATCTTAGCCTTAGATAGGCTAGGATCGTCTATACCATCTCGTAATATACAGTGAATTGCATCGAAATGGTTAGACCAATTCTCCTTCTTAATTTGTTGATTTACATCTACTGTCATTTCTCCTTTGCTTTTAACGAACTCATTGTAAATCCAATAGTTTTCATAATTGACGATAGTATCAAACATCGAGAACCTCCTGTGATATTACATCAAATATATTATTCTACTACTATAATATATATTCATATGTAAAATTCACTGTAATAAATAAAACCGGTATAGGATCTTTAAGACCCTATACCGAGAGGTTTTATTATTTTTTTGGAGTTGGTAAATGTTTAGAAGATTTAGCAGTTTTGATGTACTCAACTTGAGATTTGCGAGCTACACGAACTGCTTGGTTATTGTATTTTTGAACGATCTTTTTAATCAAAGCACGTTCGATAACACGGTTTTTAACCAATTTAGTCCAGAGTGGATCTTTCTTTTGTTTAGCGATTTGGAATGCAGCCATTTTTACACGGCGAGCCAAGTCGTCATTTTTGCTTAAGCGAACCAAAGTCTTTTTATTCAATACAGATTTTTCAACCAATAATTGAGCTTCTTCGGATTCAGCGAATGCGATACGTTCTTCTTGAGGTAATTTGGAAGCCTCAGAATAAATAATTGCTTCTAATAAAGCATTAGGGTTGGCAAGATCTTCACCAAGAACACCTTGTCGGTCGTTTTCATTGAAAAACATGTTTTCGTCCTCCTTGGAGATTATTTTATTTAAATATATTTAAAAACGAAAATAACGTTTTATTAACTTAATGTTATTCGTATGAGCTCATATTAGCAAATAAAAGTGCCTAGGACATCATGATAGGAGGAATATAATTATGATAAACTACGAAGAACTTGATAAAATTATAGCTGTATCTAAATATAGAGAGCAAGCTAAAAAGAATTTAATGATTAATTTTCCTACCCTAACTGAGGGTGAAGTTGATACAGCATTAGATATCATTCTATCTAATGCATATACAAAACGTGAATGTACTTTACATAATAACTATACCGAAGAAACAGCTGAAACTGATGTAGCTGGAATAAGTAATTACATATATGAAAAGACTCCAATCATGGTAGCTAATGGATGTTTATTCAAACAATATACAAAAGAGTTAACTCCAATGTATAAATTGATAACTTCATTTACTGATAACCGTTCTAAGTTTAAGAAAGAAATGTTTAAATATGAGAAGGGTACAGAGAAGTTTAATAAATATAATATGCTTCAAATGTTGGCTAAGAGAGATAATAATGCATTATATGGCGTAATTGGTAATTATAGTAGTGCATTATATAACTTATACGTGGCAACTGGTATTACTAGAACTGGTCGTGCATTGATTAGTCATGCTATTACATTCTTTGAAAGCTTCTTTACGAATAATGTAAAGTTTCATTCTATTGATGAAGCAATTACATTTATTAATCGTGTAGACTCAGAGAAATCTATTTATCCATCTACTTTAGTATTGGATAAAGATATAGAAGCTGAAGATGTATTCTATAAGATTATGGATACATTTGATAGAGATTACTTTGATAATGAAGCAATCAATAAAGCTATGAATATAATATGGAGTCTTTTGATCAACTTATCTCAAGAGACTTTGAATAAGTTATTCTATAAGAATAATGCATTACAATTCTGTGATAATAAATATATGAAAGATTATATTGTATTGACTCTATCTAAACTAGATGAAGCATTCGTAGATCCTAACCATCCACCACAAATCATTAAGGATAACTTAGACCACATGTTTGAAGTCCTTAAAGAATGGTGTTATATGAGATATATTGTAGTTGATAAGATTGATCGTTCTGCTACAATGAAACGTGATATTAGTATCATTACAGATACTGACTCAACTATGCCATGTTTTAATGGTTGGTATACATTCGTTCTTAGAGATGTATTGGGACCAATAGATAAATCTGGTATTAAACTTATGAATCTTCCTGAAGTAGAACCTGTGATGGAAGAAGATAGAGTTTATAACTTTGGTACTGGTGAGATTGAAACTAAGATGATTAATGTAGCTACATCTAGTAACAAAGAACCATTGCGTTTCAGTATTATCAATATCTTATCATATATTGCTGGTAGACTATTACGTGAACACTTTGATTTAGTTGCAGAGAATTATAATACTAAATCAGAATTCAAAGAATGTCTTATTGCCATGAAGAATGAATTCTTATTTGGTAGAGCTTTATTAACTGGTGGTAAGAAAAACTATGCATCTAAACAAGAATTACAAGAAGGTAATCTAGTTCCATCTAATAAGATGCTTGATGTTAAAGGTTTACCAATTAATAAGTCTACATTGAAAGCTAAGACTCGTGATGCATTGAAAGATATCTTGTTTAAGAAAATTCTTAATGTAGAAGAAGTAGACCAAATGGATGTATTGAAATCATTAGCTCGTGTAGAATATGATATTAGAAAGTCTATTGAGTCTGGTGAGAAAGAATATTATAAACCAGCTCAAATTAAATCATATGCTAACTATGATAATCCAATGCGTATCCAAGGTATCAAAGGTGCATTAGTTTATAATGCATTAAGAGATGAAGGTACTGAAGCTATCGATTTAACTATTCGTAATGCAATTGATATCATTAAGGTTACAATCAATAATAGTACTTTATTACCTCTAATGGATTCTGATCCAAAGTTATATGAAAAGATTAAGAAGTTCTTAGATGAAAATCAAAATGATTATAAAGGTGAGATTACTAGTATCTCAATTCCAATTGATGCGGAAGTTCCTAAATGGATATTAAAGTTTGTTGACTATAATGATATCATTAATGACAACTTGAAAAACTTCCCATTAGAATCTATTGGTATTACTAAATTTGAAAAAGATAAAGTAAACTATACTAACGTGATTAAATTCTAAGATATATCCCCTATAGAGTTCAACTCTATAGGGGAATTCTTTTGTTAAAATTTAACTTTCTCTAATTTAGTTTCTGGCATAGTTAATGTCATAGCGTATATAGCTTGGATAGCTTCTTTTGCTGTAGAAATAACTGGGTTACCACCTAGATTAATAAAGTGGATATTAGTCTCTAATTGCTTTTTAAGCTCTGCATTTGCTTCATCAGTGTATACCCCCTTGATGGTTACCATATCACCATCATAGTCACCACCGATGCTATCAAGATACCCATTACAGATATTCATAGTATCGATAAATTTGTTAGAAGTATCAGTTCCAATATCTTCTTTTCTTATTTTTGGATAATAATCATAGGTTATTCCATTAATAGTAACCTTTTCAGTTTCAATAGTAGATGATAATCTAATCTTAGTAGCAAACTCATTATAGAAAGTATCGATTGGATACCGTGTAATAAGAATCATTCTATCTTTAATAGCTTCTTCACAAGCTAAATAAATTACATCACACCAAGTTATAGGTCTAGCTTTCTTTTCATCTTCTGTAATTTCATCAAAGAAATTACCTTTAAATTTCATATCAGCAATTACTTGCTTTCCATTTACTTTACATACTAAATCAATTGCTCTAAATCTATCAGAGTATCCATGAATGAATCTATCTAATTCTTTCTTTAAAACTTCATCCGAGAATTGTAATTGATAGTCTTCTACTTCAACATAAATAAGATTTCCTTTTTTATCTAATACTGGATATTTAGTATTACCAATGAATTCATTCTCAAAGAATCTTCTCATATGGAATATAACAAATGGGAAGAAGTTTGCAGCTGCAGATGTCATAGGTAATACAGAATAATCAAAGTCAGCTCTAAGCTCACTCATATTCTCTACATCCAATTTAGGTGCAGACATAACTAGACGAGTTGCATAGTCTGTAGTCTTAGATAAGTTAGCACGTCTAATTACACCAAATTTGCCTGGCAATCCACCATTAGGATTACTGTCAGTACCAGTACCGAACCATTTATAGATTTCGATTAATCCTTCTTGAAGTCTGCCTTCAACGGATTTGCTAATACTAAAACCGTAGTCTTCGGAATCACCAATAGCTGATGCTGATACCATTATATTGATATATAATTTATTAATATCCCCTACAGATATCTTACCACCATCTACTTTAATATCTCTAAAGAATGGTGGGATTACAATAAGTTTATCTGTAAAGAAGTTATTTCTATTAGCATTCAAGAACTTAATATATCTTTCACGTTTAATGGAATCAGTTTCTCTAAATTTAATCTTATCTAGATTCTTTCTTAAGAAATCAATACCATTATCCCCTTTAGGGTCTTCTACTATATTACCAGATTTATCTATAGAGTAAGTTCCAATACCATGAATAACAGATTTAATCTTAGAGTCTACTTTACCCCAGATTCTATAAATTAATGGTTGTAGGAATTTCTTCTTTAAACTAATATAAGCAAATGTACTTGCTCTAGATTCTTTAGTTATACCAAAGATTGTATTAGATAATAATCCATCATTAGTTGGATTACTAGATGTATCAAATATAACTGGATTAGTTATTTCGACTAAGTTATTCTTCTTGACAAAATCATCCACATCAAGAAGAGATACTTGGAGATTATCTTGTCTAATTTGGTCTTTTAATAATGCCATATGTACCTCCTTATGAATTATTTATATGTGGAACAAAAAACGAGTTAGTGCATTTATTGCACTAACTCGATTGTGTTATATTATCGCATAGTCACAATAATTTTACATGGATCACTAAAATCTCTAACAATATCTACCACTATAGGATGACTCATACCATTATTACTATTAACTGTAATGGTATTCTTATATTCATCTACTAAGGAGTCGAATAATGTAGAGTCTGTAGTATAAATAATAAATTCAATACGATTCTCATAGATAACATGATCAATCTTTGAATGTAGTAATCCATGACCTTTTAATATACTGTATAGTAGACTAGATTCGCCAAAGTAGTCTACTATCTGTTTTCTCGTTTGTTCGCAGTCTCCATTGCCGAATTTGCAGAAAAATTCGACGATATCCATTTATATAAATCCCCTTTTAATTAAAGCATTCCTTCAAGAGCATCTTCAAAGCGTGCCATATCTTCCCTAGTCATAGCTGGAGTCTCAGCTTTAGTACCTTGATCAGGTGGAACTAATCCAGCTTGTGGATGACCTCTATATGCGGCTTGCATATACTTATATTTTTGCTCTTCATCTTTTTTATGTTTTTCTTTTTCAGCAGCTGCATCGGCAGCTTCTCTACGATCTCTAATAAATTTATATAGAAGCATCAAATCACCTATAGGCATATCTAATGCTTCTATAATACTTAATCTACCTCGATATTCGTAACAAACATTATCAACTAATTGCATTAGTCGAGCATGTGAATCAACCGATGCCGTGTAAAAACAAGTTCTTGAGCATTCATAGGAATGGCTTCAATTTCTGCACCACATTTAGGACATGTAGCTGCAGGTACTTGATAAGAAATATTAATATCTTTACTATTTTCTTCTAAGTATTTAGCAATATGAGATTGAAGTTCTTTAAATTCATATGCAGATAACTTAGATAAGATTTTATAAATACCTTGGATACGATATTTATAAGTTTTAACGATATCATTAGGAGCTGTATTAAATTGAATAGGAATCAATTCTTCATTGTCTTCATCAATTTCATATACCGTAGAGATACAGTGGGAGATATTGATGATACCAGCGTATTTTTCACGGAAGCCTTCATTCAATAGACGTTCTTCAAACATGGAGTTGTAAATTTTAGGAATTACAATACCAAATGCATAGTCACCATTAGCTACATAGATTTCTTCTTCAAATGTTGGAGGCATAGAAGGATCTTTAGCAATAGTCTTATTGAAAGTTTCTTTATCAGCTTCTGTTTCAAATTTAACCATATCAATGATAGGTCGTTTTTCGGTATAGAAGTGTTTACATTTAGGGCAGCTAAATGGAATGATATTAGAAGTACTGAAGTTAGCATTATATAATGCAAAGAATAAGTGATTCAAGTCTTGATAGTTCAATAACTTCAACCATGCTTCCATATCCATAGTACGACATTCAGGGGCTAAGTGTTTATATAGAGTACTGAATACTGTACGAGCTTTACCAATATCATTTGCAGAATCAGTATATGGATTGATTTCATCCATTTCAATTGCAGATAATGGAGTCATAGAGATAGATACACCAGTGGCAAATAATCCCCATTCATAGTATTTCTTTTCAACTGGTTTAGATAATACTTTAGTGAATGCTACAGGACGTTTACGTACACGGAATTTGCTAATATCAGGTTTACGTTCACCAACTTCGTCTAATTGTTGACGAAGTACACGAGCGAATTCTTCCATATTACGTTGCTGTTGTTTTTCTTCTTTAAGACGTTCAGCTTCTTCTTTATCTTCATCAAGACCAAGATCTTCTAGAAGATCATCATCATAATATAAGTCATCTTCATCAGATTCTTCTACTGATACAGATGGAACAGCTGCATCAGATACATCCACTGGTGTAGTATCAATAGCTGGAGTAGTAGTTGCTGCTGTAATTACATTATTTACAGAGTTTTCGGCTGCATTTTCATATTGTTCGAATTCACGTTCAATATCATCTTCAGGAAGAAGATTATTAATACTAGTAGAAGCTTTGATTTCATCATCAGATAAAACGTGTTCTTCTTCATCACGACGAATTGCTTCACGATCTTTATCTGTCAATTCAGGATTAAGATCTAGAGATGGATCATATTTGGAAACTACTTGAGGATTTTCTTCACCCATAGCTTTAAGATCTTCATATTCACGACGCATATCATGAATTTCTTTCAATGCAGGTTTGAAACGACGTTCAATAGCACTAGAAATTCCATTATCTAATTCATCTATCAATTCATCACGTGCTTCTTGAGTTGCATCTGTTTTACCAGAAGGAACGATAGCACTAATATCAGCAGATTGTAGATTTGCTTCATCAAATGTAGGTACTACAGGAGTAGTTGGTTGAGTTTCTTCAACTGGTTTTTCTTCAGTAGCAGGAGTAGTTTCTTCTGCTACTGGAGTTTCGGAAGCTTTTTCTTCTTCCATTTTTTCTTTCATGAGGTCTGCTAGTTTTACTTGTTCAGACATGGTTCCTCCTAAATTTCATCATTCATCAACATTTTTAAAGTTAATTTATCTCGATCATAGAAATATCTAAATTGATACTGGTCAACTGTCATATCTATAATCATTATATTTTCTCCATTTTTAGAGAAACCTATATTAACTTCGACTGCTACAGTATTATCAAGATAATCCTTTATTTGATCTTTGATAGCCTGACTGAGTTCAATAACTCTATCAGACTGCATATATCTATATTTACTAATTAAACCTAAGCCCATTTCTGGACTATGAGTTATTGTACCTGGCTCTAAAAGCATTAGTCGCATAATTAGAGTGCCAAATGCATTAAAATTCTTATATGTGAGTGGAGTTTTATAACTGTCAGTAGATAAAGAATATTCTTTTAATAAAGTAGGAACTTCTTTAGTCTTTGCAGTTATGAAAGTAATATCATCTGCCACGATAATCTCTCCTTTCATATTAATATATTACTACTTAGTTCTAGGGTTTAAAATATACACAAATAGCTATTTTTAACATAGCATTAAATTGATATACACTCATAAGGAGGATACAATGGCAACTGAACGAAGAATAGCTTGTCCGTTATGTCGACGTAAAGACTTCAAAGACAAGTTAATCAGACACATAGAAAAAGATCATGAAGATATCATCGGTGATATTTCTGCCGAGCAATTCTTATATGATAAAACTCACCCAGGTTCTGGTAAATGTATCGTATGTGGTAATAAAACAGACTGGAATGAAAAGACTGGTAAATACTATAGAGTATGCTCTAATCCTAGATGTAAAGAAGAATTAAGAGCTAAGTTTAAAAAGAATATGATTAGAGTACATGGTAAAGTATCTTTATTAGATGATGCTGCTCATCAAGCTAAGATGTTAGCTCATCGTAGCATTAGTGGCACCTATGTATATAGTGATGGTACTAAGTTTACTTATACTGGATCTTATGAGCATAAAGCTATAGAGTTTATGGATAAAGTTCTTAACTGTAACTCTAAAGATATTATTATGCCAGGTCCAGTTATTGATTATACAGATCAATACGGTAACTCTAGACAATGGATTACGGATATTTACTACGTTCCTTATAATTTGATTATCGAAGTTAAGGACGGTGGAGATAATCCTAATAATCGTCAAATGGATGAATATCGTGCTAAGCAGGTTAGTAAAGAAGCTGAGCTTATCAAGCTAGGTGAATATAATTATTTACGTCTAACTGATAATAAGTTTGTACAACTTATGGAAGTATTAGCATTGCTTAAAGATCAAGAGATTAATGATCCTACTACAACTAATAAAGTTATTAGAATCAATGAATCTGCAGTATTTGACGATGCTGGAATAGTTCTTAGTAATATGGAAGAATTTGAAGAGGATACAGATAAAGGTAAATATATCTTTGCAGTAGATGCATCAAATGTTGAATATGTTAAGAGTGTCTTACCTGATAACTATCCTGATAATATTAAATATATTAATCTAAATAAGATAATAAACTACCTATTCTATAATACATGGGTAGATATTACTGATGAAGATGATATCACAGATAAGATGACTAAGGAATACTTTGCAAGAGTTTATCCTAACGTAGATCGTGTTAATATATTCCCTAACGCAAATACAAAAGATCTAAATCTTAATATGACTATTGAAGAAGTATATATTGAATTGGCTAAAATGCTTAGATTCTTCATGTATAATCTTAGAGGAGAAAATAGAACTATCTTTATTTTAGATAAATCTTTATATGCATATTTAGTAGATCAATATCCTAATATAGTTAATTATGCTACAATGTATTTTGGATCAATGTCAACTGCATTATATAAGACATATAATAAACAAATCCCTCAAGAATATGATATCATTAGACGTCTATCTGACTTAAAAGAATATGCTGCTAGAGAGCACATGGGTGTTGGTGCTGTAGGTGGTATTGTAGGAACTATAGATGGTAATATGCTAGTCCAATATACTCCACATAGACATTCATTTAGTGGAGAGAAAGATGGTTTTGGTGTAGTTGATGATAAGAAGTCAACTAAATTAAGAGTTAAATCTGATAATGAAGAAACTGAAATAGTAGATAAAGAACCATTCTTACAAGATAAATTCTATAAGTCTTATAGGCATAAACGAGATAGAGTTACTTGGGAGAATGCTATTAATCTATATGAAGAAATCACTGGTAAAGTTATGCTATCTAAAGACCAATTAGAATATGATGATGACTTTACAGAATCTGATTTAGATAGAGATAATAAGTTAACTCTAATGAATGCTATATATAGTATTGAATCTGAGTTATACGATACATCTCTTCCATTATGTGATATCCTAGATGTAAATATAGCTAAGTCTAAGCTAAAAGAATTTCCTGAAGGAACCATGATTATGGAAGATAATAATGGATACTTTGCAGTAGACTTAGAATCTAAGATAAGAACCAAATCTTATAAAACTATTCTAGAGATCGAGGCTCCGGCTTTTGTTAAGACTAAAGATATGCTAGAAGAGGATGATGATGCTAGTGATACCAATAATAAGAAGGTAAAAGAAGTTAATGATTCTGGTATGTATAAAGTACTTGATGATAAATATTCTTCTGAAGATCAATTAATGGATGACTGGAATGATTATAATAGCTTATCTGCTGAGATGAAACGTCATAGTGATGATAAGTCTATTGAAATCTATGGTAAATCTAACGTAGAACGATTTAAAGAACTTCGCTCTAAGTATCTTAATTCTGAAATTCCTTATGATGATCTAGCATTAAGTGAATCTGGATTACAATTATCTGATTTAGATAGAGCTAGAGACTATGGTATTGAATTACGTGGTAAGAAACGTGAGACTGAATATCTTAAATCTTGGTCATTAAACTCTGGTATCTTTATAGTTTTACCTTGTGATACTGAAGAGGAATTAGAAAAACAATGGCATGATGTACAATCTATGGATATCTCCTTAATTCGTATATCTGATATGCGTCTTATGGAAGTATTTGGTTGTAATAATGAAACTATGTATAACTTCCTAAAGAGTGTATTCGCTAGTAATGGATTTGATGATTATTATTACTTCCCTATAGTTGAATCAGCTATGGAAGATGTACAACCTATTAGAAATCTACCTAATACGATACCATTCTATATCCCACATGAAATCGAAGTATTCAAACGTAATAGTACATTCGGCGATATGCCTAGCAAATGGAAAGATAAAGCTGATGAATGGTTAAGAGACTATAAGAAAATCTATGAAGGTAAATCATATGATAAGAAAACTATTCTAGATTGGATGTCTAATGTAAGATATCTAAGTTTAGAATATGCTAGAACTCAATCGGATGAATTAAAGCAAGCTTTATTAGAATTTGGTTGGAATCCTTATATGGAATTCAATTCAGTTAATATAACTAAAGCACATAATAGAGCTAATACTATATATCATAAAAGTATGACTTCTAAATTATTACAAGAAAAAAGCATTGGCTTTGAATTCGATGCTAGAGGAAATCTATTCGTTAAGAACTTCTTAAAGAATAAGAGCTATCAATCTGTCTATATGGAATCTCATAGATTACTTATGGAATATGATAGAGCTAAAAATATTGAAGGAATGAAATATGAACTAGCTAAGATGTATTATCTAAATCTTAAGATTAGTGAAGATCTAATTAAACAAGATCGTACTAAGAAAGATAAAGAATTAGTTAAGATTAGAGCTAGAGTATTGAATGATTTCCATAAATATCTTAAGGTAGTACTTAAGAATGATAAACAATTTAACTTCTCTAATTACTATCAACGTAGTGAGTTCTGTGATGACTCCTTTGTTATTACAGCACCAACTCTTAAACATGCAGGTAAATATGCTAAAATAGCTATGAAGGTATTATAATATAATGAGTCCTACTTACTAGATAAGTAGGACTCTTATAATATCATTCATTCATATATTATAATCTTGATCGAAGGAGGTGAATATAAATTGGATATGTATAATGTCGGTCAAAAGCTTTGTAAGAAAGATAAGTTCGGACAAATAACAGAATTGTATCGAATAGTATCTCGTAAAGACAAAGACTTTTATAAAGTTACTCCTGTGATAGGAGATAAGTTACTTATTGATAAGTACAAAACAGATGAGTATATACCTTTAGAGATACATTGTAAGATGTTTTTCGAAGTATGTACTTTAAAGAATGGGGAGAAAGAATTATGTATTAGTATCTACTGCCCATATGAAGCAACGAATTATCCTTACTATACTAGTCGACTTAATATTGATAATCCTATGGATAATAAGAAGTTTGGCAAGTTTCTATGTAAAGATGAATTCGAAAATGACAGTTCAATGAGACAATATAAACGAGCATATGATCTAATGATGTATGACATTGCACATAAAGATTATGCTTTTAGTGTAGATCTATATCTAAATGATCCATTGAAGAATATTGTATCATTTGTCAAATTAGACCCTAGAGTCTGTGATACTCTTATTTCCATTTGTGACAGTCGTGGATTAGAATATGATAATATAGACCAAGCTATTAAAATAGCTTTACAAAATATTCTATTCATGTACTGGTTCCATTATAACTTCAGAGTAATTAATGTATTATTTGAAGTTAAAGATGGTACTCAATTACGACCTGGTGACTTATTTGCTCTTGAAGCTATAGTACAAGATCGTATAGTAGATTATACTATCGTTGAATATTATCATGATATCTTATTATATAAGGCTAAAGGTAACTTCTTCTTTATCCAAGATAGAAATGATCGTACTTTCATAGTTAAATATGTTGGTATGGATGATCTACCTGGATTACATGTCTTTTAAATTTAGATATATTGATATATTATAATGGTGAAGTTAGGTGATTAATATTTACTATGATCCTAACAGTAGAATAATTTCTTTTATTTAAAGGAGGACATAGCTATGTCAAATCAATTAGTAAATGGAATTCCAAAAGTCGACAGCGGATTCCAATCTTTAAGTGAAGTGCTTCAACGTGCTTCTCGTGAAACTCGTCGAGATGAAAAAGGAAATGACACAGGGGATAAAAAGCGTATTGAGCTTAAAGTTACTCCTGAAGTTTTTGAAAGCGATTACAAAACAAAGACAATTAGTACAAGCGAATTATGTGAACTTCTCACTAATCGTCTTGGTAATGTATTTGCTGATTACGTAGGCTGCCGTGATATCGTATTCACAAATAGCCCACAAATCGGTATAGGATTAGTATTTGAATACAATGGCTCTGATAACGAACACGATACTCGTTTGAAAGCTGTTGAACGTTTCGGTTTCGATAATGTAGGCGAAAACGCATCTACAAAAGAATTGGAAATGGTAGCACGCTATAATGGCGCATCTGATATCCGTTCTTCCGTTAAAAACGGTACTGTTACAGAAACTGCAATGGGCTTCCGTCTTACTAACGATGCAATTGATATCTTAAAAGATACAGTTATTGACTTTGGTAAAGACAATGCAAACCATGACAATTTCCGTAACCAATGCGTAAGTTACGCATTAGCATCCGATGGTATTCATAGCAACCTAGTTGTTTATGGTGCTACTATCGAATCTATCTTAGGTTTCATTTATGGTAACCAATATGACTATGTAGTAATCCCTGGTGCTCCAGTAAATACTAATAGCTATTCTGGTCGTTTATTGGAAATTAAACAATTACATCCAGATACAACTAAGAAATTGCTTCGTAAATACGTAAGCCGTCAAGTTGTATCTGATGGATTATTCCGTCCACAAAAATAATTAAATTGTAATATGGCTGGGGATTAACTTCCCCAGTCTATTATTTTTTGGAGGATATAATGGAGTTTAAGTTTAACATTAATCCAGAAGGCATTGATGAAGTCTTTGATGAACGTGGTAATACAGTTCTCAAGATTTCAGAAATGAGCTGGAATGATAGAGCTTATAAGCTCGAATTACGTAAGTGGGTCGTTCAATCTGATGGGACTATGCAACCTAATAAAGGTTTCTCTTTTCTAACAGATCAAGGTCCACATGATTTGACTCATGTCCTATTAGAAAAAGGATATGGGGATAATCAAAAAATTAAGGAAATCATGGAATCCCGTGGTGTCGAATTAGACATCCCTGTAACTGAGAAGGAAGAAAAACAAGATACTCAGGATTTCTATGATCCTGAAGATCTAGTATAGGTGATCAAATGTACAATCATAAACAGTTAGATATCGTATATGATATCAAAAGAAAAATGTTAATGCAATCTTATTGGGATAATGAATATATTAAAGTATTCCCAGGATTTTCCTTCTGTGAAGAAGGTAGATATGTTTGGCAACAAGGTAATCTTAGCGATGATGAGGTATTCTTATCTAATTTACGCACATACTATACAAGTGATAAGGATACTATCTTAGGATTCCTTACGGCTCAACAATATAAATTCTTAATGGATAACATTGACCTTTTCCATACTGTTTATCATATTGGAGACAATTTGGTCGTAAGCTTGATCTAAACACAATATTCATATAATACTTACCCATAGGAGTTTAACTCCTATGGGTATAACTTTTATTTAATAAGGAGACAAAATCATGAAAACATCTAAAATTCTAATGACAGCAATTATTTTAAGTTCCCTAAGTGCAACTGGATTTGCTGTAGACAATACAGCTGGTACTGGTAATGGTATCGCATATGGTACAGGATCCGTAGCTAATAATACTAAAGATATTGCTATTGGTAAATCCGCTAAAGTAGAAAACTATGTAGGACAAAATGCTAGTATTGCTATTGGTAATAATGCACATGTAGAAAACATGTCTGGTGGTGTAGAAGCATCATTATCCTTTAATCAAACACCTTATAGTGGTGATGATTTCTCTTCTGCACGTATTCCAACAGATGTAAATAGAGCTGGCACTGGCATTGCTATTGGTAATAATACATATGCTCGTACTGGTAGTACTATGGTTGGTAATCATAACTATATTGGTAAAATTGGTGACGTTAATATGAATACTGATACTAATGGTACTCGTGCACAAAACTTAAATGCTTACAGTACTACTATTGGTACTAATAGCTTTAGTAATGGTGCTTTGACCACTAATACTGGTACATTTAACATTATGTCTAGCTCATATACAGGTGGTAGATTCTCTACACCTTCACAAAACTTTGGTTCTACTATTACTGGCACTTTGAATAGTATTGAATCTAAGACTGCAGCTGGTGTAGGAAGTGGTTGGTTTGCAGATAGATCTTCTGTAGGTGTAGCTAATACTATCAGTGGTGTTGCTAACCGTACTGCTAATACAAATGGTTCTCTAGTATATGGTGCTGGTAATGAAATTACTAACTCCATTGTATCTTTAGGAAACGTTGCAAAAGCTACAACTGATGCGGCTGAATTTGCTGGTAAACTACGTGATGTTATTAAGACTAATAATGGTGGTGGTGCTACAATGGCAATCGGTGGTGGTAATAAAGCCGATTGGGTATTACGTACATCCATCATTGGTGTTAATAATACTGTGACTGGTACTAATGGTAATGAAGCAACTGATAACTTCGTAGCAGGTGTTGGTAATACTGTAACTAATGGTACTAATGATATTGTAGTTGGTAATAACCGTAATATTAGTGGTAATCATTCTGTTATCTTAGGTAGTATTGATACAACAACTGTAATGAATAATTCAGATGTAGTTGCAGTAGGTCATAATAGTAATGTATTAGTTGATGGCGGTGTAGCTATTGGTGCTAATTCAGTAGCATCTACATCTGCAGGTCAAATCGGATACAATGCATCTGGAAATACAACTTCCACTTGGAAGTCTACTGCATCTGCTGTATCTGTAGGTGATACTGCTAATGGTATTACTCGTCAAATTACATCTGTGGCTGCTGGTACACAAGATACTGATGCTGTTAACGTGGCACAATTAAGAAATGTATCTGAAGGATCCATTAATCAAGCTAAATCCTATACAGATTCTCAAGTATCTAAAGTAGGTGCAGCTTCTGCAGCATTAGCAGGATTACATCCATTAGATTTTGATCGTAATGATAAATGGAGTTTCTCTGTTGGTGTTGGCAATTATAAGAATTCTAGTGCAACTGCTATTGGTGCATTCTACCGTCCTAATGAAAATACAATGTTTAATATTGCTACTACATTAGGTGGTTCTAATAGTATGATTAGTGCTGGTGCAAACTTCAAGTTTGGTCAAGGTACTAAAAAATTAAGTGCATCCAAGCAAGTTGATTTGGAAAAACAAGTTCAAGATCTTACTCAAAAGTATAATGACTTGAATGAAAAATATAATGCATTGATGGCTAAACTAGAATCTAAATAATATAATATTCCCCATAGGAGTTAAACTCCTATGGGGTATTTATTTTTTTGTAATAGTATATATATATATGACTATATATTATTTAATTGATTTCATAGTATTAGTTATTTTTATAAGGAGGTTATATTATGGAATTTCAACAAGTACAAGCGTTTATGGATCACCCTATGTTTGAGTCGTATGAAATTCGCCCTGCGAACTTCTGCCATACTGAACGCCAGCAGTGGATATTTGCTACACGCCATGGCTTAGAAGTATCAGTCACTCGTGGGTCAACGACCTATGGTGGATCGCAGGGATTGTTTGAACTTGCCATCTTAGAAAATGGGCGGTGCTGCTATACAACACCAATCACTTCGGATGTATTAGGATATTTATCCGAGTCCGAAGTATTAGAGGTCTTAGATCAGGCAGCAGTGCTTATTCAACGAGATGGTGAGTGGGTTCCAGCAGAATCCGAAGAAGAGGAGGTTGATGCCTAATGATAGATACAGGTGGTTTAGTTTTCTCACTGCGGTGTATGCCTGGGGCACGGCGGTATTTACGGATGGTACTCCCATACGTATTTCCGCGGGTAGGTGTACATATGCGGGATGCAGAAGAGCGGGAGTCATCCCCTGCTTTTGCATTGTGCTTGATAGCACTACGGGTTGCTGAGGAGGTGTTTGGTGATTAAGTCGCAAGAAACTATGTTACTTGTAGGCTTATTGTAAAACTAAGATATAATAACTGTATATTATTAAGGTGAATCATAGATTAGTAAAGGAGGTGAGAATATGTTATTCGAAGAAATGGAACTAGACTTAGTTGTTGACTGCGGTCAATTATGGTCCGATGAGGACGTGTTTGGAATACATTGGGATGAAGTTCATCCACATCAATAAGAAAGGAGGTATATGAAGAATAAGAGTGAACTAAATTATTAGACTCCATCTGGATCAACCAGATGGAGTCATTATTTTTTTTATTTTTTATTTATACATTGCACGAACTTTTTGTTCATCTAAGTCAAAACCTAGTGCTTCAGAAAGTACTAGCATAGTTAGCATACATTCTGCTGTTTCTATAATCTTATCAGTATTGATAGTTTTAGATTCAGTCAAGAATTCTGTATGGTTTTCAGAGATTACACGTTTAGCTAAGTGTTTAACCATAGCTTCTAGAAGGCTCTTCTTAGCACTCTTTACGCTATAGATTTTTCGTTTAGCACCTAAAATCATAGACTCCTTGATGTCCTCTGCTACGTCAGCATTAGATGCTTTAATATTAGCAACTTTTTCTTTTACTTCATCTAGGATATCTTTGATTTGTTGTTTATCTTCAACGTTAGAAGCAATGAAGTCTTCTACGTTATTAGCAACGTGAGATTGTACTAAAGCACCAACATCTTCAATTTCTTCTTTTTGTTGAGCCATCTTATCAATGAAAGAATCTTGATATTCAGGATCTACTGTAACATCAGATACTTTAGTATCAGGGTTTTTAAGTTTATCATCATTAGCTTTAACTACATCATCTGTAGCTTCTTTAATAGTTTTAGCAATATCAGCTAAGAATAAAGACTTGGTATTGAAAGTACGAATAATATTTTCAACACCGTTTTCTTTAATGAATCCACGGATTACCGTATCACGAATAATCTTAGTAGATTCTTTTTGAAGATCTGGAATTGTACATTCGTCATAAATATATTTGATTGCTTCTGTTAAGAAGTGTTCTTTAATAGCCGCTTTAGCTTCCATACGGATATTTAAAGAACGTTTAGAACGAGCTAAATGACTTTCAGTCATTACGTTATTAATTTCAGGAATGATAGTCTTAGACTCGTTTAATTGTTTTTCAAGAGTGTCTTTCTCTGCTTGTTTTACCATCTTTAGAGTATTAGACTCTCTAACCTGTTTTCTAGAAAAATGCATTTTTCTATGCTCCCTTCATTAGAATAATGAGGATGCAGCGGAGTCTGGAAGACTTTCAGTTACATCATCAACTTTATATTTTTCTTTTTCATCTTGACGTACATTGTCATCTGTTTTATTAGAGGCTTCTTTAGCATCAACTGCGAGGAAGTCGGAAATCTTACGGAAACGATCTACATATTTACGTTGTTCGTTTGCTGTTTTAGGGTCACCAGCTGTCTCAAGTCGTGCAGCATTCAAAGACAGCATTGAAACTTGAGTATCAAAGTACTCAGCTACACTTGCTCTACAATAGTAGAAGTAGTAAATCAATTCACGAAGAATTGGAACGATTGTAAAGATAAGACCAATACTTACACCGATAACAGCTAATACAGATGTACCAGCTAAGTTCTTAGCACTTACTTTGATTAGATCATTCAATACTTTTTTAAGTTTATTACCTTTACAGAGATTATTGAATTCTGCTAGAGTTTGCAATTGGACTAGTTCTTTACTTCTAGATACTGCTACACGGTCTACAGATACTTCAATAGATTTTGTTTTAGGATCTACAATGAAATCAATAGTGGAAGCAATAAGTAAAGATACACCACTGATTACTGCCATAGCAGTAGAGTTATATAATACAATACCTAGACTAGTATTAGATGCAAAGCAACGTTGGAATTCATTTTTCAATTCAACGATATTATTGATTGCATCAGTAATAGTATTAATATAAGTCAAAGGCTGTTTGTATTCTTGGTAAATTTTTTTCATATCAGTAACAGCTTCAGTTACCATATCAATATTATCAATCTTAAGGAAATCGCCTCTAGATTGAGGAATTGTACCAAAGTCTACATCAGTTACTTTAGCTTCAATCTTTTCATATAGTTTATTGGTTACACCTAAAAGGACTTCACGTTGTTCAGCTTCATTAACAACACCAACTGTAACGTAAGTTTCTTTATCAGAAAGATCCATTAGTTTGCTGGCTTCAATGAATTCTTTTAATACATATCTTGACATTCTATCTACCTCCAGCAAGTAATTGAATCATTTGTTTATAATCCATTTTATCTTCACGTTTTAAAGTTTTGAATGTATATGGTTCATATTCATCATCGCCAGTATCAAAGATGAATTTAGCAGACTCAGTGGAATCATCAACGATAACGATACCGACTAAGTTATAGTCATCCATCAATTTACGAGCTACACGAGAATTAGAGATATCAATATCTTCCATCTTACGAAGCATTTCTACATCATAAGCAGATACTACTAAAGTAGTAATTGCTGTAGCATCATTACGTAAAGACATGAAACGATTGATCTTAGATGCTAATGCACGACGTTCTAATACTTTCCAAAGTTTAGAAGAAGAACCACGGTTAGTATTAGATACAGCATCAATCTTAGCTTTCTTAATAGCAAATACGAAATCTCTCCAGAATTCTATTTCACCAGAAGTAGCTTTGATTAAATTATATAAGCTAAAGTTATAGCTACGTTTAGATACAATATGGTTAGCAATATCTGCAGAATCTACACAATAGATTTTGGATTTAATACCAACGTATGCATCTACAGTAATAGGATCATTATTATCATTAGTACTAATGAATTGAATTTGCAATAATGTAGGCTGCAATTCATTAGCTTTCTTATAATCCATTTGGTCTTTTGTTATTTTAGCAAGATTGTTAGCTCTAACTGCAGATAATGCATCAATCCGGGATTGTAAATTACTATTAGTTTTACGTAGATTATTATATCGATCTAATGCTCTACTACCAAATCGATGATGTCTAGCTTCTCTATCATCATATTTTTTATTCAAACTTCTAATTTCAGCATCATGTTGATTTTTTAAATCAGCATTTTGCTTATTAGCTTGATCTAATTCACGTCTAGTTTGACGTTCTCTATCTCTTGAAGCTTGACCTAAAGATTTACCTTGCCCATATTGTTTCATTAATGGATCAAATTCACCATTATCAATTGCCTTTGCAAATCTAGCTTTACCTAATGAAGTTAATAAAGAATCAGAGTATTCTTCACCAAATTCTTCTTTCATAGGTCTAACTGGAGTTTGAGGTCTAGTAATAAGATGATTGATAGGTTTAGCACGTAAACGTTCTTGTCTAAATGCTTCATATACAGCTTTAACTGTGTCTGCATCAAAGATATGCATAGCAGTAGCTTCTTCACTAACTGCAAGATAATCATCTACATCAAAGAAACTAGACAAGTCTAAGTTTGCATGGACATTTTTAAGATGATCAATAGCATCTTTAGAAGATGTAATAGAGATAGCAGATAATAGCATTTGAGTTAATGTAACGAATTTACGTTCTAAAGCTCTAGCTACTAATTGTGCAGACACTGGGTCTACAGTATTAGAAACCATGACAGGAAATGTCATAGTTAAATCTTTATTTGCTCGAGTAATAGACTTAATAGATGGATTCTTCTTGGAAATAAATTTACCAATTTCAGTACCATCAGCAGCGTCTAAAACATCTGTAATTAAATCCTTAAGGATCATTTAAAGTACCTCCTTATAGTATCATATATGACTTTAATCTTATGTTAAAATGGGTAAATAAGAAAAAAAATAAAGCATATAGATTTTTCTCATTAATATTTGAAAAATCTTTTATTCATAAGCCTAATAGCATCTCTATAGTTATTAGATAGATCTTCTTCATTTAAATCTTTTATAAGTGAATTATATAGCTTAACAACTTTATTATAATCTTCAACTTTAACTAAGTCCAAATCAATTTTATCATTATCTGATTTTATAGCTATAGTATATACATTACAAGCATAAGTTGCTTCATTTAATTTACGTAATTCACAATTTAAAAGATCTTGGATATCGTCTCTCATAATCATCAGCCTCGCTTAAAACGTATAGTAAAACAAATAACTGAAAGCCGTGATATAAGAGCATATATCTATATGCTTTATCCCTATTTCACTATTATAATATACAATTACGATAAGAATTAGCCATTTTAACATAAGATTAAATTAAATAAGAAAGGGGGAATATTTGTAATGGCAGATGAACCCAGAGATATTCATAGAAGGAATACTTCTAATAATATAATAAATGAAACTGGTAGAGCTGTTGGTACGGCTGCTGGTGAAATAGTAAATAAGGCTGCTCCTGGAGTTGGTACTGGTGTCGCAGTAGCTAGTGAAGGGATTGGAAATGCTGCAGGTTCTGTTATTGCTGGAGCTGGCACTGCAGTTGGTGTAGCTGGTGCTGGTATTGGTTTAGGTGTTGGTGCAGCTACTGCTGGAGCTGGTGCTCTTGCTACTGGTGTAGGAAAAGCAGGTGAAGGTATTGGTGCTGCTGGTGATGGTATTGCTCATGCTGCCGATAGTGTAAGTAATGCTGCTCATACAGTTGGAAGTGCTGCTAATGCTGTAAGTAATGCTGCAGATAAAGTAACTAGTATACCATCAAGTTTTGGTAAAGCTGCATATGATACTGGTGCCGGAGTTGGTGCTGGTATTGGTAATATAGCATCTGGAATCGGTACAGGTATAGGAAATGCTGCCAATGGTATAGCTAATGCGGCTAATAGTATTGGGAATGCTGCTAATGCAGTTAACAATGCAGTCGGATCATTATCTGGTATGAATATAATTCATAGTGGTAAGAATAATGATAATAACTTTGCAACAAATGCATCTTCTCCATCGACTACATTTACAGGTAGACTTGGTGCTGCAGTTGATAATGTAGTTGAACGTGGTAAGAATGCTGTATATAAAAAGATATCTGATACAGTTGATGATGTATATGATAGTACTATTGGTAGAGTGGACCGTGCTATAACTGGAGTTGGTAATGATATTATCAATAAGGTTAATGGTATTGGTGATAGTATCGAAGCTATTAATAATAGTCCTAGTGTATTAGATAATACTACAAGACCTGAATTTGATGAATCATCTAGTGGATTACTTAAATATGTAAAAGCAAATGGTCTTGGTATTGGTGCTGGGCGAGTAACTCAGAAAGAGAAATATGAGAAGTTTGCTAGATATGAAAGATTAGATCCAAATAACTGGATGGGTTTTACTAAAGAATTTATTTTCTTTACTACACCTGACTTACAGTTATTTAACGGTGTAAATCTAAATCCATCTATTGCTAATAACTCTTTAATAGTTGAAGCATCAAAGAGATATAATGATGTATTACAAAGCTTAAGTTATTCTGCTTGTGGTAGACCATTTGTCAATCTCTTATCTAACTATAAAAGATCTAATGTAGACTTGCCTGATATTACTACAGCGAGTGATTACGAGACATCTAAGAATATCTTAGGATCTTCTATATTCTATCGTGGTACATCTTATGAATCAGATGAAAACCATGAGTTCTCTGTTGAATTTGAAGATACAAAGTATCTAGAAGTATATATGTGGTTCAGATTATTCGATGAATACGAACGTATGAAACACTATGGTCTAGTTGACTTTGTTGATGATAGATATCTAAATGGTAAAATTATCCATGACCAAATGGCTATGTATAAGTTTATTGTTGGTGAAGATGGTGAGTCTATTATTCATTACTCTAAGTTTATTGGAGTATATCCTAAGAATGTACCAAGGAGTACATTCTCTGATCTTCCTGCAGATGGTAATGTAAAGTTTACTATTAACTTTAAAGCTGCATATGTAGAAGATATGGATCCTAATATTATATTAGACTTTAATGAGATTGCTAAAAAGATTCCTGCTGGTGATCCATCTTTAGGTGGATATATGGATGAATTTAATGGTTGGAGTGGTGAATATATGCAAAGACCATATATAGCTCTTCCAGCATATATGCAATTCCAAGGTGGTACTGCAGGCGGTGCTGTAAATAACGGTGGTGGTGCTGTTACTAGTGGACAAATTCAACAACAAATGGCTGCTGGTGATGGATTCCATGTTAGTGAATATAAAGCAGAAGACTCTGTTGAAACACGTATTAAGAATACTGGTAAGATTGTTGCTGGTACTATGTTAGGTGGTAGTACATATATAGCTACTCATATGGATGATATTGGTGATGAACTTAAAAGAGAAACATCTGGTATATCTGAAAACTTCAATAATAATATGAATACTATAAGAGCTGGTCTAGGATTATCTACTGATGATAATACCGATAAAGGTCAAGGACTAAATAAGTTCGCTTATTTCCAAGATCCTAAATATAATATGAACTATGGATTTAATGAAACTTTACCTAACAAAGGTTTCTATAAACTCAAATGGGAGGGATAAATAAATGGCATCTGATGCGGTATCAGTAAACAAGACTCTCCGATCATATCAGGAGACTGTCTTAAATACAGTTCAAAATGATACTTTACTTAATGCCAATATATATGATATACATCAATATATTGAAAATATTAAGAAAAGATATGTAGATGAAGATGAAATTACCCTCTCTATGGGTATATTCGGCTATATGGGAGATGTAAATTCTAATGCTCTACAAAATGCTGTTACTATGGCAGCTGAGTATTCTAATGAAGCTATTCCTATAAAAGCTAAATTTGAGAAGAATGTAATCTCTCATGCTTTAATGCTTGGCATCAATAAGATTTTTGCTGAGCCTGCAACTATGCAAGCTATGTTTGTCTTCTATGAAGATGAACTTATCTTGAATACGGTCTCTGATACATTTAAATTTGACCGTAATATAAAAATCATGGTAGGTGATTATGAATTCCATTTACCATATGATTTGATTATCAAACGTATTGAGTTGCCTACAGGTGAGTATATCTATACGGGTATGTATGACACTACTCAAAGTAACCCTATTATAACTAGGAACTCTAATGATGTTGATCCATACTTAAAGCCTACAGTTAGATCTAAGATTGATGGTCGTAATGTAGTTATGCTATTAGTAGATCTACGTCAGTATGAGTATACTACTTATCATAAGACTATTATCACTACAAATCCACTAGAATCTAAGATGCTTCAATTTGAATTCGATAATCAATTAGCTGGATTCGATGTAGATGTAAAGGAATATGATCAACCAACAAGAAAACTCAAGCCAGTTTATAATGGTTTGAATACTGATGGTATAAATAATTTCTGTAATTATACTTATATAGATTCTTCTACTATTCGTGTAATGTTTGATAATAGCTCTTATTTACCTACAGCTAATACTGAGGTTACAGTAAACTTATATACTTGTCAGGGGTCTAATGGTAATATCTCATATAAAGATAGTATCTACTTTAGGGTTAAATCTGAAAAGATAAATTACGATAGATTGAATCTATTAGTAATTCCTACATCAGATGCTCAGTATGGTATTGATAAACGTTCTATTGCTGACTTAAAGAAACTCATTCCTAAAGAGGCTTTATCCCGTGGTAGTGTAACTAATAGTACTGATATTAATAACTACTTCAATACTATTGACGATGATGATAATAAACTATTCTTCTTTAAGAAGATGGATAATCCATTAGCTCGTTTGTATTATGCATTCGTATTAATGGATTCTCCTACAAATATCATTCCAACTAATACTATACCAATTGAAGCAATTAGACGTGACTTTGATAATATCTCAGACTCAAACTATATATTGACTGCAGGTAATATTATCAAATATGATGGGACTACGAACGCTTCTGTGGCATATCAATCTTCAGAAGAAGAACTTAATAATGCTAGAAGAAATCAGTTCTTATATATGAATCCATTTATGTGTATCGTTAATAAGAAACCATTATATGTATCTTATTATATGAATATCATGGATGTAAACAAACTACTTGAATTTACTTATGTAAATCAAGACTCTAAAGTACAGTTTGTGGCTAATAAAATGAACTGGTATCGTCATTATCTAAGTGAACGTGATACCTATGTAGGTGATATCTCTATCATGCAGAATATCCAATCTGATATTGGTTTAGTTCATAGAGATGATCCATATGATCCAGAGAAGATCACTGGGGTAGATGTTAAAGTCTTGGCTGTATTCTATACAGATGAAAAGTATCAAGTTCCTTACAGATGGGCTGAAGCTGAATTTGTAAACTATGATCAAAATACATTTATCATGGACTATAAGTTCAAGCTTAATACTGATAATAAGATTGATAAAAATATTAAGCTTAAGATTAATAATGTATATGAAGTTGGTAATGCAACTAGATTGAGTCCTGGATATATGGCTAATAATATGAATATGAAAATATTTGTATTTGCTAAAGATGTATTTGGATATAATGCTGGTCTTCATAAAACAGATCAAATCTTTACAGCTGACTTCCTCGAAGGATATAGCTTAACTAATGAATACACAGTTAAATATGGTATTGACTTCTTGTATAACTACTCTGACTTGATTGAATCTCATATTAAGATTAGAAAACAAGACAATGGTCAAATCTCTTATATTATAGATCGTGTACCAGTTATCTCATATGACTATGTGAATACAGAAGAACGAATTCAAGACTTCATTAATAATCTTGAAAAGAAACGTATTCATATTCTTGAATGTCTAGATGTACTAGAAGATAGCTTCGGTATAGATATCAAGTTCTTTAACACGTATGGTCCATCTAAACTATTCTATGTGAATGATGGAGTACCATTAAATAGAGTTAACCTATCTATGACTTTCAAAGTTAAGTTCTTAACTACTACTGATAAATACTTAACTGAGTATATTAAGAATGATATTAGAAAGTATATTGAAGATAAATCTAGAATCTCTGATATTCATATTCCTAACATCATTACATTTATAACTCAAAAGTATGCAGAGAATGTAACCTACTTTGAGTTCTTAGACTTTAATGGTTATGGTCCAGGATATCAACACATTTATCGTAAAGATGAATCTATCGTTGGTAGAATTCCTGAGTTCTTAAACATCAATACTATTGGTACTGAAAATAATGCATTAGATATTAATATCATAATAGCTTAATTTATATTAGTCTCTAACTCTATACGTGTAACAATTTAATAAATCTAACCTATTTTGGGTTAAAAATTAATTAAAACCTTTTATACTATTTAAGTATAACTTTTTAAGGAGGATAATAATTATGGCATTTTTCGGTGGTCATGATACTGAAGATATCAACGTAACCCTTGAAAACTCCGCTAAATACGAATGCGAAGCAGGTCTTGGGCTTATTGCTTTAGAATGTACTCAATTTGAAGCTGAAATTTTCGGCGACTGTGTACGCTCTGATATGAAAGAATACGCACTTGTTCAAGAAGGTGCTGATGTAGAAACTTTCCAAGAAGCATCCTGGGAAGTTGTTAAAACTAAAATTGTAAATTTCCTTAAGAAAGTTTGGGCTAAAATCAAAACTTTCTTTAATGGTTGGTATGCAAAAATTGCTGCTCGTGTAATGAGTGACAATAAAGCATTCTATAATAAATTTAAAAAATCTTTAGAATCTAAAGATCTTTCTAAATTAGAAGTTAAATATGAAGAACCAGAAGAAAAAAGTTTTACTGTTAATTCTGATATTGCGACTTATAAAGGTAAAGACTATGAAGAAGCAGATGCATCTGATATTCTTGAAAAAGTTTACTCCAATATCGGTTCCGGTATTTCTTCTCATGCTGAAGCTAAAAAAGAAATGTTAGAACAAGCATTCAAAGATGAAGATGAAGTTAAATACACTTCTATTGCTAGTCAAGTTGAAAATGAATTGAAAGATTCTAAAGCTGTTAAAAATGCTCAAAAAGAATATGTTAAAGCTGAAAAAAAATTAGCTAAAAAAATTAGCGATTATCAAAAGAATAATAAAGAAGAAATCAAAAATATCGCTATTATCGCTAATGCATGTGCTAAAGCGGATGTTGTTTTACTTGAAGCTGAATTAGCTATTGCTAAGAAAACTGCTTCTCAAGCTCGTCGTGTATTCGCTAAAGCTGTTGCATATAGTCCTAAAACTGAAGGTGCTTTCGATGCTGATCTTCTTGCAGTAGAAGCCGATGCTTTGATGGCTTAATAGGAGGTAATATAATTATGGCATTTTTCGCTGAGTCTACATATGAAGAATCTTATCAAGATCTTGGTATTGTAGTAAATGATTATACAGACTTTGATATGCTTGCATTAGAAGCATGTACAACTATCCAAGAAATGGATAATGCTATTATGTTTGGTATTGGTAAATATGAACTTAATACTATCCGTGAAGGTGCTGAAGTAGTATATACTGAAGGCATGATGGATACTATTAAAGCTAAAATTGAAAAGATCTGGAACTTTGTTAAGAACTGGGTTAAGAATGTTTGGAATAAATTCATTGCATGGTTGGAAAGCTATGTACGTGGTGATAAAGCATTCTTAAGCAAATATAAAAAGAAACTTGATGAAAATCTTGTTTACTTAGATAAAGATTTCGATAAAACTTATAAGTATGCTAAACTTATTGAAGATGGCTACGAATCTAGTTTTAAAGAATTAGAGCAAGTTGGCACTACTATTAACTCTAAAGCTGTGGCTGGCAAAAATTCTGTTGAAACTGCTGGTGATAAAACTTCTGAAACAGCTTCTAAAGTTTTAGAAGAAATCGATGATGCATTCGATGATGTAAAAGAAAAATTTAAAGATGCTGAATTTGAAGCAGATGTTGATGCTGGCTGGATTAGAAAAAACTTCTCTAAAATTACTGATATGATTGGTACAGATGTAAGTAAAGTTAAACGTCAATATGATAAAAACTTTAAAGCTCTCGAAAAAGATGCTAAAGAAAACATCAAAGCTGTATCTGATGGCGGTAAAGATATGGAGCAACCTGGTAAATCTAATCATAATGCATATGTTAATTTCTTGAAATCTGTTGCATCTAAATCTTCTAATTACCATACCTGGGTTTCTTCTTATGAAATCAAATGTATTAAAGGTGCTAAATCTGATGCACGTGCAATGGCTCGTGCTATCTTGACAGCTAAACCTAATCCTAAATATAATGAATCAGCTTTCGATCATAATGATTTCGAAGCATACTTCAATATCTAATTTAAAATTAGTAAAAACTTTGAGGAGAGAGATTCAACATCTCTCTCCTCTTTATTTTTATAAACGGAGGAATAATAATTATGGCATTTTTCGCTGAATCTACTGTACAAGAATCTTATCAAGATCTTGGTATTGTAGTAAATGATTATACAGACTTTGATATGCTTGCATTAGAAGCATGTACAACTATCCAAGAAATGGATAATGCTATTATGTTTGGTATTGGTAAATATGAACTTAATACTATCCGTGAAGGTGCTGAAGTAGTATATACTGAAGGCATGATGGATACTATTAAAAGTAAGATCCAAAAGATTTGGAATTTTGTTAAAAATTGGCTCAAATCTGTATGGGGTAAATTCATTGCATGGTTAGAAAGCTATGTACGTGGAGATAAAGCTTTCCTAGATAAATATAAAAAGAAACTTGATGAAAATCTTGTTTATTTAGATAAAGACTTTGATAAAACGTATAAGTATGCTAAATGTATCGAAAATGTAGATAAAATAACTGTAAATAAAGAAGACGTAATTGCAAAAGAAGAAGCTAAAGCTAAAGAATTAATGGAAAAAATAAAAGCTTTAAAAGCTGGAGCTGATAGAGATATCGATAAAGCTAGATCTCAAGTTGATGCTGGTTTAGAGGCTTTAGATGATGAACTTGAAAAAAATCGTGACGAACTCAAAGATACTGATGCTGAAGCTGATGTAAATGCCGCATGGATTAGAAATAATTTCGATAATATTAAAAAAGTTCTTCTTATGGATACTTCTAAAGTTCGAAATGCAATGAATAAAGCTAATAAAGCTGCAGAAAATATTTCTAAAGAAATAATTAAAGAAATTAGTGATACTGAAAAAGCAAACAATGTTACTAGTCCTAGAAAAAAAGGTGTAAATACAATTATTATTAATGCATGTAAAACTGCTACAGCTAAATATAGCAATCAGCTTACTTGGTTGACTAATTTTACTATTAAAACTATTAAAGGTGCTAAATCTGATGCACGTTCTATTTGTCGTGTAATTCTTAGTGCTAAACCAAATCCTAAATATAATGAATCTACTTTCGAACACAACGATTTCGAATCATATTTTAATATCTAATCACTAAAGAGGAGAGAAATCTCCTCTTTATTTTTATTAACTTTACCTTGGAGGTAATATAATGGAAGGTAATATGAAAGCTTTCTCTTTTGATAGCATTCTACTAAATAAAATTAATACTCCAAGCCTTGTTGCTAAAACTTCCTTTGCAACTTTACCTCAAGTTGTTAGGTTAGTTGATACATTTAAAACTAAGGCTATGAAAGAAACACAAACTTTCTATCGTAATTTGTTAGAAAGTGAATCTGAAGTGACTGCAAGAAAAGCTTATGATCAATTCTTCGGCACTTTAACTCGTCTTAATTCCTTCTACTCTGATAAATACGTTGAAGTATTAGATTATAATATTAAACGTTTGAGTAATGAAGGTGATTCTAGACTAATTAATGTAGTCAGTGATTACTTAAAAGACTTTAATGGCAATGACGTTCTTTTTGAACGTGATATGGTTAAGTATGTTTTAGATGATGAAATTCCATGCTCTAAAAATATCTTAACTGATATTTTGCATTTCTTTGGTGATAACTTCTATGAGTTATCTGAAGATGATGCTCGTAAGTTATTAGAGATTACTACTAATAACCAAAGTAAAATTATTAAACGTGCTAAGGCTGAGATTATTGATGCAGATCCAGATGATATTGAAGTTAAAGATTTATCTAAGACTCCAGATATCTTTGTTAATGGATCTACTACTGTCTCTTTCCATAAAGAAGATGTAAATAAATGCATCGAAATCATTAAGTCTGTACGTGATGATCTAGCAGTTAACTTAGATAATGCTAGACTTATCAATAAAGAATATAAGAAACTTTTAAACAAAGTTATTCAATATAGAAACTCTACTAAGATTAGTGTTGGTAGTGATGAGCATATTCGTAAGATTGAACGTATCATCATTAGTATGATCTCTGAAATCTGGACTTATCACTTAACAGTTTATAGCATTAAAGCTCAATATATCTGCAATAACTACTATCAAGCTAAATCTGTATTATCTGCTATCACTTTGATGGCTAACCAAGAATTTGTTGACGATCAAGTTGGTATTGCAGCTGAAGAGTCTGCTAAGTTCTTAAAAGAACAACAAGCATTCAAATTCTCTAAACTTACTGACTCTGAAATCTTGATGAATCATATCACTGATATGAAACACAATGACCTTATTATGGATTGCTGTATTAAAGAAGCAATGGTTCTCGCCGAAGGCGTAGACGTTGAAAATCGTTTAGCAGCTATTCATGAAGGTGCTTGGGATAAAGTAAAAGAATTCTTCAATAAGATTAAAGAATTTGTTATGGGTCTTTTCGATAAAGTATCTAACTGGTTTGATAAATTCTTCAAATCTAATAAAGAATACCTTGATAAATATAAAGATCAATTAAGTAAACCTACTGCAGGTTTCACTACAGTCAACATGCCTAACTACAAAGAAGGGTTGAATCGTATTCAAACTCCTCCTAATATTAACTTTGATGCTGTTATTATGACTACAACTAAGATGGAAGAAAATAGTGATGTAGATCAAGTTATTAATAACTTCCGTAAAGATATTATTCCTGACTATAAAGATACTGATGAATGGAAAGAAACATGTAATGATTATTTCCAAGGTGGTAAAGATTCTGATAAAGATTACTCTGCTAATGAAATCAGTATTAGTGCTTTAGCTGAACAAGTGTTGGCTATTCCTAAAATTGTAGATAATATTAAGAAGGATAAAGCCACTAGTGATCAAATGTTTAGATCATTAGACTCTGCTATTAATAAAGCTGCTAGTCAACAACCTCAACAGCAAACTACAGAAAAACCTGAACAAAATGGCAATAGTACTGAACCAGGTGGAAATGCTAAACCTCAAACAAATTTAAATCCTAATCCTGCTGGAAAAGAAGTAACAGCAGCCCAAGGAGGTAAATAATTATGGCAAATAAATATAATACATACTTATATGGTAATGTATTTTCTGAATTTGATCTACAAAAAACTGGTGCACCAGCTCCAGGAACTACTGGTAGTAATAGTGCTGCTATTACCGCAGCTGGCAATAAAACTATTGACAGTGTTAAGAATGGTAATATCGATTCTAAAACAGCAGTCAATGCTCAAAAGATCGTTAATAGAATTGCATCTACCTATAGTACATATTTGCAATGTAAATATCAAACAGCTGAAAAAATTATGTCCGATTACATGAAAATTATTAAAGCTCATGTGTCTGCATATGTTAACGCTGGTAATGATGCTGAAAAAGCTCAAGAAAATAGTTAATAAATACCCCTATGGAGTTTAACTCCATAGGGGATTTTCTTTTATAATTTTTTACTATTCTCTGCTGTACTCTTAGGGAGTTTTGCAAATGTCATATTAGTAGTTGCTAAGAAACGTTCACCTTGATTAGTATATACTTCTATCTTAGATAGCATAATATAATCAGTTGTATCTTCTTTATGCTCTTTAGTATTATTATTGATTAGATATTTTAGATTCATATTGAATATAGAATTATCTAATTGCTGTTTGCTTAAAGATAAGTAAACTGACTTCAACTCTAAAGCATGTTTAAAGTTCTTAATCAATCCCATATTATCATTAGGAATGCGGATTAGTTTACGTTTACCTAAGTCTTCTACTATATCAGTTAAGTCTAATGCTACATCTATCATTGATTCACCATTAGTACCAACCTTAGACATATCACTTATTCCACTTATAGCAGTACTACCACTCTGGTATAGTGAACTTAAGTTACTTTTTAATGCACCTAGTGACTTAGTTGTATTGATTATGCTATTCTTAGTATTAGCAATTGCAATGTTTTTTGTATCCTGTAAAGATTTAACATATGTATTTGCACCCTCAAGAATTTGTTTAGAGAAGTCTTTAGGAATCTCTCTTGTAGCAGCTATTTGTTTCTTTAATCCATCACCTACATTAGCATTTAATTTAAGACTATTCTTCATTTGCTCAGCGAAACCTTTCATATCACTAAGCTTCATCTTACTAAAGTCTAAATTTTTTACTAATTCAGGAAGATTAGATTTAAGAGCTCTAAGATCTAACTCATGAGTTTCTATAACTTGCCCTTTATTATCCTTTTTGGTTACATAGAATAACTTATCCGGTGTATCATTTAAAGAGTTTACAATAATCTCATTACTAGTTATATATTTACTATACTCAGTATTAAAGTCAGTCATACTTTCTTTAAAGTGAATCTTAGATTGCTCTCTCTTTTCAGGAAGCTTACTAACTTCTTTAGTTAATTGAGCTGTATTATCGGTAAAGTTAATTGGAGATATAGCACCAACTAGAGAACCAAAGTTTTCTATATGATATATCTGACCAGTATATGCTTCTTTAAATTTACCAAATTTATCTTCAGATTTCTCTACTGTATTAGTAGATGTAGTTTGCATAACTACAGTATGTTTGATGATATTATTCAATACATCTTTTATATTAGTATCAGATTTTCTAACAACACCATCTAAACCAACTACTTCTGCAGTACCATCTAAAGCAGTCTTTGGTAGCTCTCTTAATAATGCTTCAGCTTGTGTAGCTACAGTATCTATTACAGACTTAGATTCTTTAGCTTGCTCTACTATTTGATTAAAGTTACCTTTAATAGTATCAGTAGTCTGATGAATATTCTTTACTACTTGACGTACACTACTAGATACTTTCTTAATAGCATTCATAGTATTCATAATATTTTGGTATACACCAAAGATACCACCAAATGCTCTAGAGTTTTTAAGATAACTTTGTTGCACAGTCTTAGATGCATCAATTACTGCAGTAAATCCATTAAGCTCTTTATCAGTTATATTATCTTTACCATATTTAATATCCGTAGTTGGTATATCAACTATATAACTCTTAGTCTTATCATCATCTCTAAAGCCTTCTAATATAGCTTCTTCTTTACCACCAATATCTGATAAGTTAAACTTAATAGTCGCATACTTATCTACATTTCTTAATGTGGCTTTACCTGACTTGGATACTAAATAGATATTATCTAAATCCATAAAGAATCTATATCCAGTATTATAGAATACACGAATAGTATTTAGATAATCTAATGTCTTAGATAAAGACTCTTTAGGTGGAATAATCAATTGCTCTACTAATTCAGTCTCAGTAAATGGCTCAATTAATAGAGGTTCACCTATATTGAGTAAGTCAACTATGATATTCTGCATGGAAGATTTATATATAGTTGCATTATTAGGACTTAGATTTCTATCTACTAACTTCTTAGATATTAATCCAAGTTTAAGAATTCTATATACATCTTCACGATCTTCATCTTTAGAATCTGTTTTAGCATAGTCTATATCTTCTGTCTTGTTAGTATCATCATCAGTAAGATAAGAGAACTCGTGTTTAAAGTATAATTGTTTTATAGCTGCATTATTATCTAATTGGTATTTATACACAGCCATAATCATTGTAGCAGTCTTAGAGTTCTTGATAATATTATCTGCAAACTTCTTATCTATGTGTAAATTCATAGTAGCAATTGGCATATTATATTTATCATACTCTTTATATATGGTTAAACTTTTTATATTTTTCTGATCAATCAGTTTAGGTTCATTATAATCCATACAATTATAGTATAGATCAATATAGTATTCGTATTTAAGTTGTGGCATAATATACACCTCCGGTTATCAAGATGTTCAAAATAGCCCATTTTAACAAAAAAAATAAATCCCATAGGAGATTAGACTCCTATGGGAATGAGTTTTATATTCTATCTATATCTATAGGGTTATCTCTAAAGTATTTTTCATTTAGAAGTTTAACCATATCAGGATCTTGTAAGTTTACATCCCAAGATCTATCTAGATAGTTATTAGACATTCGATATAATTCTGTTTGATAGGATAAATCTACAGCTTTATATCTATTAACTAATTCTTCAGTTCTATCTGGTGCTAATAAAGATATCATCTCAGTATATTCTGGGGAGATATATGCATTAGGAATCTCATGTCTATTTATAGCATGATTAAATATATTCAATGTATTAGATACGTTATTGAATGAATATAAATCTCTATGCTCATTACGAGTCATAGCCATGAATAATCCAAATAGTTGTGGATTAATATTAACACATTTCTTGATTGTATTATCTGATAGCTTATATTTAGCTAATAACTCAATCAATGCATTATACTTATCAACGATTCTATATCTAATATTATTTTCTACCCATTTATGATCAATAACTACTGTTTGATCTTTAGCAAATACTGGAACTGCATATTGTAATGAACTACTAGAAATAATCATATTAGGACTATTATCAGTTCTATCCATTATAGTAGAGTTAATCATTACAGATGTCTCATAAGGTCCTTCAATATAATAGATATCTGGTAAATACTTACATAGTTCTTTTAAGATAGCAGTATTTTGAATCATGAATGTAGTAATCATATCAGCTAACATCATCTTTTCAATATTAGTATGATTATAGTCTGGATAGAATTTCTCATTCATTAACATTGGACCAGATGTTTGCATTAGATAAATACGTGTATGAACTCCATAGTATTTCTTATAGAATGCTCTATAATGAATACACATATTTACTACCGCCGCAGCTACAGATGATCTATTACCTATAGCTACATCAGATCTATACATCTTTCTAAATAATTGGTATAGATCGATATATACATTTAATACATTTGCATTACTACCAGCAAATGCTGTATTAGTTATTTCAGCTAATGTTTCATATCTAATATAGTTTGCTACAACTATACTTTCAGCACTAGCTGGTCTATATCTTCCTCTAAAGTTATTTTCCATTATGAATTCCCACAATTCTTACAATGAATACTTCTATTTAACTTAGCAAAACATTCATCACAAATACCACTAAACATGATTTTAGATGGATGTCCTTGAGACTTACCACAGAATACACAATGGAATGGTAATTTCTCTGCTTTTTTAATACGTTCTAAACAGCTATCGCAAAACATGATCTTCATATCACGTACATCACGTTGCTCAATCTTATGGCAAGACTGACATTCAAAATCCCAATGCTCTACAAACTTAGGTTTCTCATTTGTAAATACACAGGTTTCATAAATGCATCTACCATTAGCATTACGATATACACAAGTTGTTCTTTGACATTCTTCAAACTGTTCATACGGTGGCTGTGTCTTACTCTTAATTTCTTCCTGATTACCAGGTGTTAATTGTGATGGCATAATTCAATCCTCCTAATTAATAACTATATTATACATCAAGGTTATAATATATCACTTCAACTTATTAAAGTCGAAGTAAGTTACGTTAGATGAGTCTAAGTCTTGCTTATTCAACTTATTAACTGTAGAAGTGTATTGAGTTCTATTATAAAGCATATTCATATACTTAAGATGAACTTCCACTCTAGGTTTAATAGAATAATACTTTCTTACAGTACCATCTATCACTAGAGTATCATCTAACCATATATTAGAGTTAAACATATCAGAATACTTCTTACCAATATTATCCCAGTCAGGTTTATTAGTTGGTCTAATCAAACCAATCTCTGCTAGGAATGTATCTACTGTATTAAAAGAAGTTGGTGTCTTAACAAACGCATTGAATTCTACATCACATGGAGTATAAAGCATTTGTTGTACTTGATTAAGTTCACCGCTATCTAATAGTCTCTTCATGAATACATTATCTTCTTTACCAGTAATAGAGTATACATGAACAAACTGAGAGTTAGCCATAGCCATATTGGCTAAGTTATATCTATTAACTATTCTAAACCGAGGGCGTGGAGATCCTTCAGGTTCTTCAAATAGTACTACTTTAATATCTACAAAGTCTAATGTATTCATCATTAGATTTCTTTTATCTAATATCTCTTGCTGTTTAGCAGGAGTTAATTTATATTTATCATACATCCATTCTAATCGTTCTTGGAAGTCTTCTGGTATATTACCATACTTCTCTTCATATTCATAGAATTTCTGTTTACGATTCTTCATAAAATCACCTCAAAAATAAAGACTTAAGGTACTTTAAGTACCTTAAGTCAATGTTTTGATTAGTATATAAATTTAGCCCTTACGGAATACACGGTTAGTGATAATATTAGCAATACTATTACTAATCTTAGTTTGAATTGAGTTAGGGAAGTTAACTAAAGTTTGTTCTTTTAATGCCAAGAATAAACGAGCAGTACGAATAATATCAGGTTCATTAGTATTTACACCAGCCATATTAGCTAAGTAAGTAATTAATCCGACATTACCAAATGTTTGACTTGCACCTTTACCAAGAATACGTTCAGATGAGATAGAAAGTTTACTATATAAGTCTTTGATTTCTATACTTACATCTACAGTTGTAGGTAAACCATCAACTGTCCAACCACCTTCAGATCCTTTTTGGACTGACATGGACATTAGACCCATATCAATATTAAAGAATCCACGATAGAATGCTCTAACTAAGAATGGAGATACATATCCATTTGGAGATACTTGACGTGGTGCACACATAGCAATCAAATGCATTAATGGTACACCAATATTTATATACCAAGATCGTCTATCATAATCAGGAGATACTAATTTAAGATTAATAGAATAACTACTTGAATATGAGGAATCAGCCCATAGTTCAGGGAACTCTAATTTACCACCAGCAAATACTGTCTTAGCACCATTCATGATCATACCCATGAAACCTTTCATTGTGCCAAGACTACCAGTTTTAGTCATCTTATCTGTATTACCAGCATCTTTATTTAATTCCTTAGCAGAGAATAAGTCAACATCAAAACCACTAATACCAGTCAAGAATTGTACTTCACGACCAATATCAGACATGCTGTTGATTTTATCTGCTAAGATACTTCGTGCAGTATCATTACCGAAGTTTTCTGAGATTTGTGTTTCAGAGTTTAGATATAAACCTACACCACCATAGTATGAATAGTTATGTGCGATTTCATTCTTAGATCTATCAAACCAGTTGATATTACCGATTTGCTCACCATTATACATTTCACCATTTATATTTAAGAATACAGATAGTGCTGTACACATAGAGTTTACGTATCTATAATAATCTTCTGCTTCAAATTGAAGAGTATAATATCTCATTTCATTATCAGTAGAGTTAGCTAGTTTATCAATAGATTGACCACTAACTGCACCAAGCAATGAATTTAATACACTCTTACGTTTCTCATCAGCATAACCAGCCATAAAGTCTGGTATACCTGGAGTAAGAACTAATAGTGGCATCTTAGAAAGAATCTTTTCATGGAACTTTCTACCAAAGCCACCTAGTTCTGGAATCCTATTATCTACATTCTCCATCCATTGATATGGCATACCCATAACAGTGGATAGTTCTCGTTCTGTAAATTTAAGACCATTACCAGCTCTAGTACCATATACATATGATGCATTAGTACCAGCTACAATCTCTGCATATAAATTATCAGCTCTATTTCTAGATTCTGCTTGAGCTTTCTTATACTTTGCAGGATCTACACCAGTCATTTTCAAATAAGAATCTTTAATACCAGCTAATGCACTATCAGGATCCTGAGGCTGATTTGCTTTAGGATCCTTAGCTTTATCTTTAGCATCTTTAGTATTCTTATCAGTTTCTGTTTTAGGTTTATCCCCATCACCTTTACCAGGTTGAGGTTGTGGATCTGGTGTAGGCTGAGGTTGGGGTTGTGGCTGAGGATCGGTTTGATCGTATACATACGAGTCTGTAAATATTGCAGGATTATCAAAAGGATTTGCCACTTTAAAATATTTTGTAAGGGGCAGTGCAGCTTCCCCTTCTATTTTCCCAATTCTGGATTAAGAGTTCCATCAGAGAAGAAGAAACCGTCAGATTTTTGAACCATCTTCAAATCTTTACGCCATACCCAAGTTTGAATACCTTTTGGGTAACCAAGTAAAGCTAATTGTTTAGAAGAATCAAGTAATGCTACGATATGTGTTGTAGGTTCATATTCTTTTTCAGGTAATGGACGACCATAAGCGTCTACTGCACCTTTCTTAAGCATAACTACATCACCATATTTTGTTTTTTCATCTGCATCTGGATAGTCTTCAAATCCTTTATATTCATCAAAGTATTGAGTAGACCCAAGCATAGAGATACGACGTACATATCCACGTTCAAATTTAATCCAGATATTATCTGTTAAAGTTGGTTTACTACCATCAGTATGATAGATAAATCCAGGTACTACGTATTCAGCATGTACTACTTGACCTTTACGACAGATACCGACTACTTGAGAGTAGTCATCTGGATAGCGTCTAATATATGTAGGTACGTTGCTAACGTGTTGGAAATTTTTATTTACAATCATAGTAGACTGAGGGTTATTATCTTTTGCCATATGATTTTATCCTCCATTAATAACAAAATTTATATTTAATAATGTGTTAAGGGATCCTACAGATTAGGATCCCATTTAACACCCATAATATCTTTCACATGTCGATCTAATTCAATTAATACTTTATTGATAGCACCTAGAGTTAATACTGAAGTTACCATACGAGCATTTACTGAACCAACAGGTAGGAAACTATGTACTTTTTCTTCTGGTCTATATTCAGAGTAAGGTTCTTTACCTTCAGGGAAGATTTCTTTTACTACACCTTTAAGAGCAGAGAAGTATACTAGCTTATCACCAACAGACATTTTATCATAATACTTGATATAGAATTCTACTAATACTTTACCTTCAGCATGTTTTAGTTTACCAACAGCTGGTAATACACCTGAAGTACCATATTGAGATGCATCAATACCAAGTTTACTTAACTTAGATTTCATCTTATCTATTGGTGCATTATATTTATTAACAAATGCAGCTAATGACTTAGACATTTCAGAAGTTGGAATAGTAGAGTAAATTTTAATATCTTGGAGTTTACCAGTTACTTTAGATTTAACTTTAATCTTACCAATTTCATCCATTAGTTCTTTAGATTCATTACCAGCATTCTTAGATACCATCTTATTAATGATATCAGTAGCATCTTGATCTTCCAATGCTGCACGATAAGACATGATAACTTCGCCCTCATGGAGTGGTTTACCAATCTCTACACATTGGATATCAATATCTTTAGCATCCATTAATACATCAACTTGTAATACAATTTCAGATGCCATCTTTTCAGATAAATCTTGAGAGATAATAGCACTATCTTCAAAGCCTTTATCTGTATGCATAATAGCTACTTTAGTTAAAGTACCAATATTATAAGCTAAATTACCTACACCGACTTTATCAGAGTAACTATCTTTATCATACGCTATAATCTCACCAGGTTTAATAGTTTGACCTTTCTTATAGTTTTTAGCTAAGTCTAGTTTAATAGTGATAAAGAAACCACCATCAGAGTTCTTTTCTACTTTCTCTCTTAGATCGATAAATTCTTTTTCACTACGATTACTCTTATTAGCTATAATCATATAATCATCATTAATCTCTTCAACTATAGCATCCCATTTAGTCTTATGAGCAAATGTATCTGAAGTCAAGTAAGGTAATGCTTGGTCTGCACCATTAGTTACTAATAATGGATCTTGAGAATTAGTTCTCATACCATGCTTAGATGTTTGAATAAATGTCATTGCTGTACGGAATGGATCATCACGGGTTGTACCAAATGGAGTCAATGCTTCAGTGATAGATAATGTATTAGCATCAGACATTCTATCTAATTCACCACCAGATTTAATATAACCTTTAGTGGATTCAATACCCATATTAATAGTAGCCTGTCTATTAATACCTACAGTGGCAGAGAAGCCTGTAGACATAGATAGCTTATTAATCATTGTATTATCATAAGTACGTTTATCTAATGAATAACTTCTATCAGAGTTCATACCAGATAAACCTTTGAAGGTAACTGTATTGGCAGATTCTAATTCTAATAATGGAGATAACTTAGATAAGTCACTTGTAGTTACATCAGATAAAGCCATGTCAATAACTGCAGATTGCTTCATAGTCATCTTAGCATCTTTACGATTGTTTTTAATTTCTCGTAAATACATACCATAGCTAGTTGCTAATGCTTTATATAAGAAATGAACCAAACGTTCATTAGTACGGAAACGGTTACCAGTAATATCAGTATGACGATTGAATTTATTAGTAGTTAATAAGCTACTAGCATATGCTAATACTTCAATATAGTCTGTAGGAAGTTTATAAGTCTTACATACTTCCACTGTTATAGGGTCCATCATTAAGTTAGCAAATGAATCTAAACCATCTGCTCTATTACGACCACCAAAATCATCTAATACATCTAACCACATAGCTTTTGTATCTATATCAGTTAGAGAGTATTCTTGAGTATTGATTACTGCTAAGCCATTAACTAATAGTGCCGCATCAGGTGCATAACTATCATTAAAGGATAAGAATCCATCATTGAATCTAAAGTAATTCTTAGTATTAGTAGGACGTTTCTCGCTTAGATTATATTCAATACCGGCAGCATTTAATGCTCCAGTTAGTCCAGCAGTATATGCCATAACTACAATAAGAGGAATCTTACTATTCAAGATACTAGCTTGAGAGTAAGTCATTCTAGCACCAGGCTTCATAAATGTATAAGCATATTTATGTATACCTAGATGATTGATTAAAGATGAGGATACACCTTCCTCTGGTACTGTAATAGATTGATTATCTTTAGTAATACCAACAACCATAAATCCTTGATCAGATTCAACTTTAACTTTCTTTTCTTCAAGTTTATGGATAAGTTCATCTCTATTAAAGTAGTATACTCTACCATCTGTAGTGGTAATCTTATTGAAGATTTTAGATAACTCTACATATTCTGCTGGTAATTCATATTTAGCAGAGATCTTAGCGTTATTACCTAAATCGATCTTAGATGGTGTAGGTATATCATTATCATCTTTTATTTCAAGCTTATAGTTATTTTCTTTAAGCTTAGTTAAAGCTCTAATTAAAGCATTAGTGGATTGATTGATCTTACCAACTTGACCATATCGAGTAATAAAGATCTTATTGTAGTTAGATACTACCTGAACTGTATCTTCATCTGTCTTAATAATAGGTAGGTTAATCAACTGACCTGGGATAATTTTATCATTACCACGTAAACGTAAGAAACGTTTATTAATAATCTTAGGCATATCGAAACGTAATGTATGACGTTTACCTAAAGAGTCTTCTAAATGAACTGTATATGTAATAATAGAATCTTCTGATGTAGATCTATCTTCTGTTGATATATCAATTACACTCATTGGTACATCTTTATTTTGAGATAAAGAATGTAAACACTTTACAATATCCGCATCGATATTGTAATCTGCTTCAAAGTTAGGTTTCTTTAAATTAGCCCATTCATCATCAATAGTTTCTACATTCTTAGATAAGTCTGTAGATTGTAATGGAGTATCTTCAGTTGCAACTAATTCTGCAATAGTAGAATTAGCAATCTTTTCTTTTAAGAATTTATCATTAAGATCATCCATACGAGCTTTACGAGTAGCAGAAATCTTAAATGTATCATCTTGATCATTCTTAGCTTGTAAGATTAACTCTTTTAAGTCTACAGAGTTATCCATTTCTTTTTCTGCTTCTTCAGCATTCTTAGTATAGTCTACAATATTCTCAACTGATTGATTGATTTTATCTTCTGTAGGTTTCTCAATCTTAGTTGGATCTATAACTTGATCTGCACCAGTAATACCTTTAGCGACAATCAATTTAGGTTGATCTTTTATTTCAGCTTTGTAAGGTACAGTAGGATCTACATCTTGAACACGACTTACATTATTAACTTCGATACCAGTTAGGTCTTCAATCTTACTAATAAGTCTAGTCTTAATATCATCTTTATCTTCAGGAACGTTATCTTCAACGATATCATTATTTCTAATCTTTAAGATATTAGTCTTGAAGAGATTTAGATTCTTCATATCTAAATCTTCCATCTTCATTTTAAACCAACTATTATTACCAATAAAGATAAAATCCATTCCAGCTAGTTTATTTAAGTTTTCTTTAGGTTTCTTAAAGAGTCTAACTATCATAGAGAATGGATTAATAGACTTACTGAATTCAAATAAAGATGTAGTTGGAATATCTCCAGCCCATTCATTTACTGGAATTAATACAGTCTTTTTAGTATATCCCTTATAGTTAGGATTGTTAATGAATCTATCAAATAATGCATATAGTAAGTCTATAGCTTTATCTCTATTATAAGTCTCACTCATAGTGAAGATCTTATTATAGATATGGTTGTCGACATAGATATTCTTATTCTTATACTTGTCGATAGTTGGGTAAGTATACTTAATATATTTACACTCTTCTTTGATTCTATTTACTCTAAGCTTAACTTCCTTAAAGTTACGTAGTCTTTCACGATATAAGATCTTTCTTAATCGTGTATCTAATACATTCTCAGGAGTAGCTTCAGAGAAGAAAAATAAGTTTTCAGAATCTTCAAAATGAGATTCTGTCATTATAGGATTATTACCATAGACTTTAGAGTTGTATACATCATCAACGTCTAAGTCTTTATTTATAATTCTACTAGGTTTAAGTAAATACATAGCATTCCATTCAAGGAAGTATGAATTAAACATATTTAGATTACTAATAAGCTGATGCTCAATCAATTGCTTAGATTGTTCTAGGCTTTTAGTCATTAGGAAAATAGCACTACCATGTCTTTTGTCTTTCTTATTGAAAGGAGTAAAGAATGGAGTTTTAAGTAGTCTGAAAGGTTTGACCTTATCTATATTAATAGGCATTGTAGTACCTCCTTCACTTATTCTATTGTTAAAATCGTATCACTTAACTTCATTTTTCATTTAACACTCATGCAACAATCTATTAGTAAGGTTAACCTTAATTATAAATACACCAAAATAATTAAACAAGCAATTCAGGTGGCTTTATAATACTTTTAAAGTGTATGTCTTATCTTATTAATCTATTAAAATCCAAATTACTCCGAATTAACTATTGGGTTATATAGTGCTTAAATACATTATAACTTTAAATCTTTTCAGACATAATGCTTATGAATTTATTATAAGAAGCTTGATCCAGGAGATGGGTGGAAGAGTTATAACGAAGATTCAATCTTACATTTCTTAAAGTTATTGTTTTTAAATATTCGAAATGATAATAACTTTGATTAAAACGCATATAGATAAATTTCTAAATGTATTAACCGTACTACTATGAATCTGACTTTCTAAAAAGTCACTGCAATCCCAAACAGAAAATGCAATCATGCTAAATCCCCGTAGGCTACCCGGTCTACGGGGGTTTTCTCTATCAAATTATACCTTATCCTGTACATTTAGATACGGAGGATTAATATAAATGGAAAAGAAAGACTTTCTAGTTGAGTTATCTAAGATGACTCATAAAGAACTTAATGACTTTATTAAGTTTAAAGGTAAAATCAAGTTAGTAGAAGCTATTATAGAGAATGCTAAGTCATTCGATTAGTTAATTATTAATACCCTAGTGTATTAAAATATAACACATGTAACACAAATGTAATCGAAATGATTCCCATTATTTTATTAGGAGGATTGAATCATGGAAAAAGAAAAAACAGTTCTAGCACTGATCAAAGATGTGCGAGACAACTTAACAAATGCATCTGCTTCTCATAAAGATGAAGTACGTGTTATGCAAGCTTTCTTAAACGATACTTCTTATGAAGTAGGAGTTTATGACAAAACTGGTAAAGTTGGTACAGTGGCACCAGCTAAAGAATTCCGTAGCGTTATCTCCAATGCTATCGTAGCTACAACTAAGATTAGCAAAGAAGAAGCTGATTCCTTGGTAGCTGGTTATGAAGCTAAAAAATCTGATGCGGAAAGTATGTTAACAGTATCCAAAGAATTCTTGAATACATACTTACAGACCAACCGCAAAATTGGTCTTGGTGGACGAGAAAAATCTAATGTATCTTTGATCAAAAAAGAAATCAAAGAATCTACACGTTCTTACCCTAAACAAGTTGGTGTAGATAATGCTGGCAAACCAATCTATGAAAAAGCTGAAGTTAAAGTTAGTCCTTATGATTCCATTAAGGTTTCTAGCCCATGCCCAGCTTGGATTAAAAAATAATTCATCATCAAATAATTATTTTTAGTATTTTAAAACAAATAAGATATTACAAAGTTCAAAAACCATAAAATCTGCTAAAGACATTTCCCTAAGATAGTTCATCTATCTTAGGGATTTTCTTTATACACATTATAATGAGATGCTTTAGACATATTAGCTTTTTACCACACTGGATACATATAATTGTAGGATGTGCAGTGGTTCGTACTTTTTCTATTTTACCTCAACCATATAAAGAGCATAATAAAATCATAGTTCATCCTACCATATTATATTCAATCCAAACTGATACAGTATTCCCTAAGGGCTTTCATAGTCCTTAGGGATATTGTATTGTCAAACATATAGGTAGTGTACGTTGTTGCTACCAGTACACGTATGTTTCATTACAATTTTCCTCGATAATATATATTTGCCCAAGGGTCTTAATGGTCCTTGGGCGGTATATATTGTCATTTTGAACATTAGGATAATCTTATAAGAAAGGAGGACCTTATATTGGGACTCAAGATCACAAATTATCTTAAGAATCTTGGTAAGTCAGTAAAGTATGCTGCTATCGAGGGATTTAAGACAAATTACGATACTACATATAAATCGTTTGATCAAGCTAGTACCGCTACTAAAGAAACAGTAAATGCTATCGTTAACTACAGACAGACTTTCAGAAAAGCTCAAGAGTATTTAATGAAAACATCTGCTTATGAAGCGTCTAATCTAGCTCTCAAAAGTGCCAAAGAAGATTTAAAATCTGGTAAGCTCTGGAACCAAGATCGTGCCGATAAAGTCATGTTTGGTGGAGATGATGATGATTTTGACTGGAACTTTGATGAAGACTCTATAGGCGGAGATGATAGTGATAGTGGCTTAGATATCACTGATGGTGATAGAGCTGTAGCTAAAACTGTACATGAAGCATCTAAGGCTAATGCTGATCAAATTTCTGGTACTATCTTGAGTGCAGCTAAGTATAATGCAGATGTAACTAAACAGACTGCATCATTCATGTTTGCACAGCAAGAACGATTATTTGGTAATTTAAATAACTCTATTATGGGTCTTGGTACTACAATGGGTAATATGCAAAACTTCATGACTACAAACATGCAGACGCATATTGAAAACTCAACCAAGTACTTTGAAGAGTCGACTAAATATCAACGTGAAAACAATGCTATCTTGAAAGAACTCCTTGACATGGAACGTGAACGTTTCAAAGAATGGAGTATTGGTAGAGATGCAGAGAAGAAACGTCAAGATAAAGGTCTCAAACAAGATATCACTGATATCCTATCCAATGGTGTAATGGATTGGGGTGCTTATGGTAAGCATCTTAAAAAGGGATTCATTGACCAAGCTGAGAATTTTGGTCTTGGTATGATTAGTAAAGAAATGCTTATGGGTATGGCTGCTAATCCATTACAATACATTCCAGCTTATCTAGTTCAAAGAGCAATGGGTAAACCATTAGAAAAAGCTATTGGTGGATTTAATAAAACCTTAACTGGTTTATTTAATCAAATCAATGCTGATCTATTACGCTCTAAAGACAAGGAAGGTTTAGGTGGTATTCTAGCTAGTATCTTCAGTGTTAAGATAGCTAATAAAGATAAGATTGATACTAGTAAATACTTTAAAGGTCAAGTACCTTTTGATGGTATGACTCGTAAATCTATCGTAGAAGTTATCCCAGCTTACTTAGCACGTATAGAATCACTCTTGGGTGGTGAAGAACGTATCTATGACTTTGATAAGGGTAAATTCTCTTCATTGAAGATTCTTGAAAGAGAAAAGAAAAGAAGAGATAAATCTTATAAAGATAGAGCTGGTTCTGGTATTAGAAATGCATTAGAAGAAGATATTAAGAGAATAGCTAAGTCCAAGAAACTATCTGCTAATGAATTAAAACGATTAACAGATATGATTCCTGATGTTGAAGAAAGACTTTGGAATAGTAAGGGTTCTTTTGATGAAGTAATGGAAGCCTATGGTGATGATTCATTCGGTAAATTACTTAGATTCCTACGGATGAATAAGAACTCTAGAACTTATAAAGAGTCTAAAACCTTAGCTGCTGAATATGCTGATGCTTTCCGTAGCCAAGCAGAATATTATCAAAACCAAGAGAAGGCTGGTTGGTCTCCTGAAGCTATGATGAATAATCGTAGTAAAAGTAGAGGCGACGGTAAAAGTGCTATTCAAGCTAATAATGATATGATGAGCAAAGCAATGGCTAATCAAGAATCTATCTTTAAAGCCATGCTTTCTGAACTTTACTTAATCCGTACAAATGAATTCCGTAAAGGTAAAAAGCTTGGTGTTAGAAATAGACTTAATGCTACTGCTGCTCCAGATTATATTGATACTGATTTTATTAAATATAGTGTCTTAAAAGAAAATCGTGCTGAAACGATAGAAGAAACTTATGAAAAAGTTAAAGCTAGTAATCCATCTAGACCTAAAGATGCTCCAGTAGACCCAGATGATGTTGGTAAGACTTTAGATGAAGTTGATATTAATAAACTTGGTAATGTCTTTGATAAAGGAGATAAATCTAAGTTTGGTAATGTAACTAATGCTAAAGGTCTTAAAGGTAAAGGCAAAGCTGCTTTAAGCAACTGGTATGAAATTCTTAAAAATCCTAGACTATTTGCTGCTGAAGTTATTACTAAAGTAGATGATAGTTTATATGAATTCTTCTTTGACCATGAAACTGGTGAAAAAGATGAAGATGGTGAACAAATTCGTGGCTTCTATGATAAGATGGCTTTTGAATTAAAAACCACTTTCAATAAAGTTAGAGATTGGTTAGATAAGAAATTCTGGGAACCTATTGTCAAAAAAGGCTGGGGTAAGATTAAAGACTTCGCTAAAGACTTTGGTCTAGATTGGTTTAATGATGCTAAAGATTCTGCTAAAAATGCTCTAACTGGTGCTGGTAGTAAATTAGCTGAATTAGTTCGTGGTAAACCAGGCATGAATCCTCTTCAAGCTGAAGCATTAGCTAGATCGATAATGTTTGGTCCTGCACCTAAAAGTTTCCTCGATCCAGAAGATGAATTAAAAAATATTGCAGCTGGATATGCAGATGCTTTTAAACAATCAGCTGCTAGTCGACAACCTAAATTTTCTAGTGGCGGTGATGCTCCAAGATCTTCAATTAGTCAGGCTGAAATATTAGCTAGACGTGTATTTAAACCTGGTGTATTTGACCCTGATTATGGATATGCATTCGGTTCTCTGTCTGTACCACATACAGCATTAACTACTGTATCTAAAGGTGAGTTAATTATTCCATCTGATTTGAATCCATTCAATCCAGATATAGATAAAGCTGATCGTAAGAAAGATAAACAAGATGAATTACGATTAAGAAATAAAATCTTATCTCATGCTGAAGGTGGTAACTTATTAGATACTGGTAAGAACTTCTTACAAACAGTAAAAGATAAAGCTCCTGAAGGAATGATCCAAGGTAATACCGTAAGAGAAGTTGTCGGAAGTGCTTTAGAATTTGCTGTAGGTAAATTATCAGGTAAAGTTGAATCAACTGATGGTAGTGCTTTAGGTCAAGCTGCTAAGGCTACGGTATCTGCTGCTTGGGAAACTGGCTTAAATAAAGTAGAAGACTATGCTAAGACTATTGATCCAGAGGTAGGTAAAGCTCTTACTAGTGATATAGCTAAACTTAGAGGTAATAGTGCTAAATTTGCTGGTCGTACTGGTGTAGCTGCAGGTGCTGGTGCTTTAGGTGCAACTGCAGTATTTGGTCCTGGAGGATTGTTGGCTGGTGCTGCTATCGGTGCTGCTGCTAATATTATCCGTGAAAGTGATACTGCTAAGAACTTCTTATTTGGTAAAGAAATGGCTGATGGGTCTCGTGAAGGTGGTTTAATTAGTCGTAAACAACAAGCTTTATTTAAGAAGTATATGCCTGACCTTGGTAAAGGTGCAGCTGCTGGTATTATTCCTAGCTTAATGCTTGGATTTGGTCCAGTTGGTGCTATTGCTATTGGTGGTGCTTATTCTCTTGCTAAGAATAATCAAAAAGTTAACGAAAAGATTTTCGGTAAAACTTATTATGATAAAGATGGCAATGAGATAGGTCGTAAAGATGGTATCATTCCTAAGAAAGTACAAGAATACGTTAAGAAGAATATTCCTAAGATTGCAGGTTTTGGTGGAGCAGCTGCTTTATTAGATCCTACAGGGATGGGTTTATTAATGAACTTTGGTCTTGGTGCTGGTTTAGGTCTTATTGGTACATCTAGTAAATTCCATGATATGATTCTTGGTAAGAAGAATGAAGATGGTGAACGTGAAGGTGGTCTAGTAGGTGCTTTAAAAGACTACGTAGTAAACCCATTACGTCGCTTCGGTACAACTTTATATCAAGATTTCTATAAATTTATGGATTATAACTTATTTAGTCCTCTTAAAGGTACTGGTAAGATGCTTGCACAAGTCTTTAAGAATATGGGACGTAGCATGAAATACGGTCTATTTAATATCTTAGAGAAAGCATTTGGTGGTCCATTCAGTATGCTTATTGGTAAGCAAGTAAATGATATGCTTCTTAAACCTTTAGGAAAGATTCTTGGAACTACTTTCGGTGGTATTGGTGATTTGGCTAAATTTGCAATCGGTAGCCCTATTAGAGGCATTGGTTGGGGATTAAGAAAATTCAATAACTGGGGTAATAGAGGATTAATTAAGAGAGGTCAAGCAGATCATTTAAGTGCTAATGAACGTCTTAACCTAATGGAAGGTAGAAATTATGCTAATCGTGAACGTGATATGGCATTAGCTACCGCTTCTGTTGAAGACTTGAATACATTAGAAAGTAGTTTGAGTATCTTTAATAGCCAATTTAAAATTGGTGGTGGTGCTGAACGTTCTACTGTTAAACGTCTAGAAAGTAAGATTAAGAAATACTTACCAGCATCTGCTGTTAAGAAAGTTTGTCAATTTGCTTATGATGGTAATACTAGAGATGCAGCTGCATTTATTTCTAGTTTAGATATTTCTGTAAATGATAAGAAAGCAGTAATGAATGCTTTCGAAAAAGAAGTCGAATTCATTCAAGCTGCTAGAGGCAGAAAGAAATTTAGTAAAGAGCAAATGAAGGCTGCTCAAGAAACTCTTAAAAAGTATAATATTGATCCTACAGATAGAAAATCCTTAGGTATTGCTTTAGACCAAGTAAGTGCTGAACGTAGTCGTGCTGAAGATGCTGAACGTTTAATTGGCAAAAATGGTGAGAAATTTACTACTGAAGAAGCTAAGAATGTAGCTGAAGGTATGTCTCAAACCAATGATATCTTATCTCAAATTAGAGATGCTTTAATTAAATCTGAAAATGGTGCTTATGATAAAAACTATTATAATGATTTAACTAGAGCTAAAGATGAAGAAACAGTTGAAATGTTTAGAGGTGAAGTTGATTCTGATTCAAGAAGATTTGTTAATCAAAACTTAGGTCATCTTGACGTTACTGGTAATAATGCTTCATTTATTATGGGTAAGAAAAATAAACGTAACTTAAATGCTCTTAAGAAACTTCCTGAAGGTACTAAGATTGATTTAGATGCTTTATCTAAATTAAGTACTAAAACTCTTAAACGATATTCTCAACTTGCTATGGTAATGGGACCTACAGCTATTCAATCTATTGGTGATCCTGCAGCGTTAGCTCCAGAAAAAATTGCCGATGGTGCATTTAAAAGCTTGGTTAAGATTGCTACTTATCTTGGTAGACATGATAAAGATTTCAACTTTAAATCTCCATTATCCAATTATATAGGAATGTCTGCTGAGCAGCTTAAATACTTTGAACAGCTTATCGACTATGGTATGGATCCATCTATCTCTTCTCAAGCTGCAGACTGGGCTTGGAATAATAGATGGCAATTTACTAATGCTAGTACTCCAGATGAACAAGTTGCATTCACTAGAATGATTGGTGATATTACTAAATCTACTGCAACTAATAAAGCTACAGCCGCTGCAGCGTCTACTGTAGCTGGTAATGCTGCTAATATTGCTCCTAAAACAGCTGCTGCTAGTCAAGCTAATGAAATTGCTCAAACTGGTGGACATAAAGAACGTTCTGTTGATGCTGATGGTAATGAAACCTATGAATCTACAGATGGTTCTAATAATAAAGCTGATACTGAATCTGCTCATGATAAGAAGAAAGAAGAAGATGCTAAAGATGAAAAGAATGCAGAACGTCAAGGTTCTATATTCTCTAAAGCTCTTGGTAAACTTAAAGGATTTGGTGATTCTGCTAAAGAAGGTGCCAAAAATGTTAAGGAAAAATCTCAAGGCTTCTTACATGATATAGTAGATGGAATCTTTGGTAAAGACGGTGGATTATTTGGTGGTCTAGGAACTATCCTTGGTGGTGGTTTACTATTATCATTCTTAGGTCCAATGCTTCCAGAGATTGGTAAGATCTTAACTCATACTTTATTACCAGCAATTGGCGGATTCTTAAAGAATACTGTAATTCCTTTATTCGTTAAAGGTGTAGGTAGTGCTCTTGGAGGATTACTTGACGGCTTTATTGGTAAAGAAGAACAGCAAGAAACAGATGAAAATGGTAATCCTGTATTTAATCCTGATGGTACTCCTAAAATGAAAACTACATACAATCCTACATTGGGAGGTATGGCGGTCAATGGCGGTGTCTTAGGTTTCTTAGGATATAAAACATTTAAAGTTGGTAGAGCTATCTATAAAGGTGTCAAAGGTATCGGTAAAGGTATTGGCGGTGGCTTAAAATTAGGCAAAGCTGGATTTAGTTTCGCTAAAGAGCTTAAACGTTCTAAGAGCTTTGGTAAATCTTGGAGAGCTGGTAAATTTGTCTATAAGAATACTAAACTTGGTAAAGATATAGGTAAAATTGCTAAGTCCTCTGAAGATGCAGTTAAAGCAAGTCGTTTAGGTAAGTTATCTTCATCTATTATGAGTAGAGCTTTCGGTGCATCTAAAGAAGGTTTATCTAAGATTGGCTGGGCTATTCGAGATAGAGCTGGTGTTGCCGGTTCTGCATTACTTGATGGTACTGCTAAGAATGCTGTTAAGAGCAGTAGCTTATTCTCTAAAGCAGCAGATTTTGTTAAATCTGGTGTAAGTAAAGTTGGAGAAGTTGCTTCTAAAGCTGCTGATAAAGTTATGGACTTCTTAAAAGAAATCTTAACTAAAGGTATTGAAAAGATCTCTACATATATACCTAAATTAGCTGAGAAAGGTGCACAATTTGCTCCTAAATTAGCTACTATGATCTTAGATGGTATTAAAGGTTCTGCTAAATTTGCTAAACTTTTAGCTAAAGCTGGTGGATATCTAGGTGCTACTGTATTTACTGCAGGTTTTGCTGGTATCGTAATTGGTATCATTACTGCATTAGACTTAGCTGCATCTGTAACTACAGGTATTAGTCGTTGGTATAACGTTGCTGAATGTCTTGCTGATGAACAACCTCCAAATGATGATGTTAAATGGGTAGCTGGTTTAGCTTCTGCAGTTGACTCTGTATTATTTGGTGTAATCGGACCTCAATTATTCTTCAAAATTTTAGCTTATATTTGGGATTTGAATGATGTATTAGCTCCAATGCAACAACGTGCATTAGCTGCATTGAATCAATATAACCAAACAGCTGAAAAGAAATTAGATTCTGTTGAAGAATATAATGATGAAATCTATGATAAAGATAAAGGCTTCATAGATGATATCAAGACTGCATTTGGTGGTAGTGATTCTAATAAGAAGACTCCTCAATATAAACCAAATGCTCAACAGTTAGCATCACAAACTCCTGCTACTCCTGGTGCTCAAGGTACTGGTAAGAAAGGACCTCTAGGTGCTGGTAGTGGTACTGCGAATGGTAATGGCTTATTAAGTGGCATGCAAAGTAACATGAATAAGCTTTCTCAAGGAACTAGTGGTTTAATGGGTAATCTTGTATCTCAAGCTGGTGATTTACAAGCACAAGTTTTAGGTACAGGTAAATTCTTTAAACAAAAAGATCCTCGATATGCTAATATCGGATTTAATACATCTGGTGATAGTATAAATCAAACTATTGGAGATTCTGGTTGTGGTCCAGTTGCTGGTGCTAACGCTCTTATGGCACTTGGTACAGGTACGATTAATCCAGCTGAAGCTTCTAATTTCGCATTATCTGGAGGGTATAAGGGCACTGATACTGGTGTTGCTCCATCCTTCTTCGAAGGATACGCTGCGAGCCATGGTGCTACTTCTTATTCTACTAATGCTCAAGGTACAATCAATGCTTTGAAATCTGGTAATCCAGTTGTACTTCAAGGTGAATCTAAATCTGGTACTTCTAATAGTCATCCATTTGGTTCTTATCCTCACTATGTAACTGCTACTGGTTATGATGCAAGTACTGGTAAAGTTACAATTCAAGACCCTGAGTCTAATCGTGATAATGCTACATATAATATCAAAGACGTATTACGTAATACTACAACTGCTAATGCTTTTGGTAGAGGTAGATTGTATGGACGTGGTAGTCGTGGTAGATTTGGTATGGGAGTAAGATTCGGTAAAGGTGCAGATGTACCTGAAACTGTATGGAACTTCTTAGCAAGTAAAGGTGTTGCTTCTGTAGCTATTGCTGGTATCATGGGTAATATGTGGGCAGAATCTAGATATAATCCTTCTGCTAACCAATTAGATAATGAGCCTAATATGAATCCATATAAAGCAGGTGTTGGTTTATGTCAATGGACTGAAACTCGTAAAGATACACTTAACTCTGTTGCTGCTGGTATGGGTACTACTTGGACTGATGTTAATGCACAGTTAACTCATCTATGGAATGAAATTGGACCTGGTGGCTATTATCATGAACATCTTCAAGCTATGTGTAAGATGTCTGATGTTGCTCAAGCTACTCAATACTGGTTCTCTAACTTTGAAGTTGGTAATCCTGCATATGCTCACATGGATGAACGTATAGCTGCAGCTCAAGAAGCATTCCAAAAACAAGGTAAAGGTATTAAGACTGAAGGTAATATTAAAGGTGGCTCTGGTCCTACAAAGAAACCTGGATTATTATCTCCACTCTTCGATATGTATAACTCCATTAAATCTAACTTAGGTTCAGTACTTGGTATTGATTTAGGTGGTAATATTGGTGGAGCTGCTTCATCTGGCGGTGTTGGTGGTGCAATTGGTGGCGGTAATACTAAAGCTGCATCTGATTGGGCAGATTCAATGGTTGGTCAACAAGGCTATGGTAATAATGGTTGTACTACATTCGTTAATAAATACCTTGAAAAAGCTGGTGTTAACCAAATTGATATGTATGTGCCTAATGCTGAAACTAAAGCTAAGAACCAAGGTCAACCATACGCATTCAAAACTGCATCTCAAGGTGGTAGTGAAGGCGATGTAGTTCTTCTTAATACATTAACTGGCGATGCTGAAGCTGACCATGTAGTTATTGCCGATGGTAAAGGTGGTTACTGGGGTAACTCATCTGGCAGAAATAAGATTGTTAAAGGTAATATCGCTAATGATTTCGGTGCTGATGAAATTAATGGTTATATTGCAACTGGTGGCGGAAATGGTGCATCTAATGTACCATCTGGTCAAGCTACAAGATCTCAATCTGAAATAGTTAGTGACTCTACAACTGATATGGGTACTGGTAAAAACTTTAGATTTGGCAGAGCTAAAGGTGTACCTAAGCAAACACAAGTTGCTATTGAAGGTATGGATGCGTTTAGAGCTCAAAAAGAAACTGTTAAAGATCAAGTTAGTCTTGGTAGAGGAACAGTCGATTTATCTCAATCATCCAATGATGACTCTCAAGAAGTTATCTTATTACGTGCTATTTATAATGAATTGACTAAGATTACTGGCAACACTGCTGGTATTGGTACTTTACAAGCTAATCAAGCACAAACTCAACAACAAGTAACAACAGTTCAAACTGGATTACAAGGAGCTATGGCTACATTAGGTAACAAACTTAATGAAAAGATTAACATGGTATCTCAAAATATCCAAGGTCAAGTTAATAAAGTAACTAAGAACGTTTCCGGTAATACAATCAATCAATTACAATATTTAGCGTCTAAATAATATAATTCCCCCTTAGGATCATAGTAATCCTAAGGGGATTTCTTTTGCTTTTGTAAAAAATTACAGAGTAAACAACGAAGTAATAAAAAATATGTATGAGATGGAGTAGGTATGATAAACCCTACACGATCGAAATTTGTGGCTAATTGGTAAAACTCCCACCATAACCCAGCAGGTACGGATGCATGGAAAACGACTCCATGCAGTGGTACGCTCTAACAGGCGTGCTTAACGTAAGCCCCTGCGGTTCCTCACAGTTGTCTGAAGCTTACGAGAAGACCGGAAGGTCGCTCTTTTTTTTCGTTTGCTTTTGCTTCTTGTGGGGGGGGAGGGGG